>Ga0207717_100008_pt1 | contig 618746 bp, 588 predicted proteins | sample TtanPargueraPR_2_FD_187745 | JGI IMG/M metagenome (GOLD analysis project Ga0207717, IMG submission 187745) | Aerobic enrichment media microbial communities from Bioluminiscent Bay, La Parguera, Puerto Rico - Tt and P2 (2) (SPAdes) | ecosystem: Environmental > Aquatic > Marine > Unclassified ... | reverse complement strand
TTGCCTGTACAAACGCAAATATTACCATTACCTCTACACAAAAAAATAGGCAATACACCGGTTAAGGCATATTACCTATTCTACTTTTATTTGTTCAATACCCCTATTCTTGACATTGAACCTTTTTATTTCTATTCAACTTCTTCGTCAAGCTTGTTGTATGCTTCAATAACCGCATTTTCTATTAAATTACGGGTTTCTTGATTAATTGGATGTGCCACATCTTTAAACTCGCCATTCGGCATTTTTCTACTTGGCATAGCAACAAACAATCCCGCTTTCCCATCGATAATACGCAATTCATGAACTACAAAACATTCGTCAATTGTGATTGCAGCGATGGCTTTCAATCGGTTTTGACCATCAAACTTCTTAACTCGTACGTCTGTAATATTCATTCTCCCACCTCGCGTCTTCTTTAATGCTTTATCTAATTATAGCATACCTGGAAAACGGTTTCAATGAATTTTTTTGCACAAATCGCTTAACTACCGTATTTTTGTCAATATTGTTGTATATCGATCACTTATTTTTGACTGAATTTCTTTCAATTTTTTCTTACTTTTCGACAAGGCAAACACGGTTGGACCAGAACCACTCATAAGAACCGCTCTTAACCCCTCATCTATCAGAAAATTCTTAATTTCACGAATTTCTGGATCTAACGCAAAACTCACGTTCTCAAGCGCATTATATAACTCCTTAACAATCAACTCATAATCATCGTTATAAATTGCATTGCTCATAATGGTAATCTTTTTCTCTTTCATATCCTCTGGTTCTACCCGTGCGAATACATCTTTGGTGTGTATTGGGCGGTTTGGATTTACCAATAAAACGTGTGCATTTATATGTTTTTCTAAAAAGAATAGTTCTTCTCCTTTACCTCTTGCGATACAAAGTCTATTATGGATGCAAAATGGTATATCCGCTCCTATATTAGCACTTAGTTTGACCATATCGTCCTTGGTTAATTGTAGTTTCCATAAACGATTCAGTCCCCGAAAGGCGGCAGCCGCATCTGCACTTCCACCAGCTAGTCCAGCAGCGATTGGAATATTCTTTTTAATATGTATTTCTACGCCTTTTGTCACATTAAATTCCTCTTGTAAGAGTTTCGCCACCTTATACACGATGTTTTCTTCCATGTTCTTTGTAATCTCTTCACTTGTTGTGACAATAATCTCTTTGCTTGGTAATGCTTTAAAAGTTAATATATCATGTAAATCTAAGGCAGCCATAATCATTTCCAAGTCATGATAACCATCTATTCTTTTTCCCAGTACATTCAAGAACAAATTAATCTTCGCATATGCTTTTTCTTTCATACGCCACCTCCTCATACAACCTAACTACAATACTTTTTATAAAAATAACTATGCATCTTCATAAAATCTTGTACATCACACTTTTCAGCACGTATCGTTTCCTTGTATCCTAAACGCTCTAAGTCATCCATTATTTCCCTCTTAGAGGTATCAAAAAAGTTATAGATATTATTCACAAGCGTCTTTCTTCGTTGCGTAAAGGCTGCTTTAACAAAGGAAATGAAGTGACGCTCATCAATCACCAATCCACTGGTATCTTTCTTATCTAAGACAATGACGGCACTATCAACATTGGGTGCTGGAATAAACACACTTCTTGGAATCTTCATTCCAAATTTTGCATGAGTCTTGTATTGGATAATAACACTAAGTGCATTATAATCCTTGGTACTTGGTTTCGAAGTCATTCTATTCGCTACCTCTAGTTGCATCATCAGCACCATTCGATGAATCTTATTGGTCTCTTCTAAAATTTTAAAGATAATTGGAGTTGTAATATAATAAGGCAAGTTGGATACTACAACAATCTCTTCTGTATCGAAAAACCGTTCAATATCTTGATCAACATCGCGCTTTAAAAAATCATCTTCAATCACCGCAAAATTTTCGTTTTCAAATTGTTGTTGTAAGATTGGTATAAAATCCTTGTCAATTTCGTAGGCCAAGACCTTTTTTGATGCATGGATCAATACTTCTGTTAAACTCCCTAGTCCTGGACCTATTTCAATCACATTAGACTCTTTATCAATTTCAGATAAACGAACAATATTGCGCAAAATATTTTGGTCAACCAAGAAATTTTGTCCATACTTCTTTTTCGCTTTTAATTTATTACTTTCCAACAAATCTTGAATGCTTGATTTCTTTCCAATATTTGCCATAGATTCACCTCTTCATTATGTCAATTATATCTTCTTTTGTAACCCCAAACATACACAGCTTACGATATAAAGTTTTCGCATTGTTTAGTCCAATTCCAAGGGCTTCCCCTAGATGCTTGCGGTTCTTTTTTGCATAATTACTCCCTATGAGGTTTAAATCATACAAATCTTTTTTCTGTATCGATGCATCCGAACTTTCTATTGTCGATAGTACATTCCTTAATGCATGTATTATCTTTTCTTTTGCTACATGTTCCACACCGACCTTTTTCTTGTTCGATGAAATAGCATCACTTTTTTTAACATAGGCATGCTTCGTTGGTCCAACAGCTTCATTGATTAATCTCCTGATTCGCTCTCCTTGCATATCAGGATCCATCAACAAAATCAGCCCTCGTCTCGCTTGCAGTTTTTTCAATTCTAACAAGGTCTCTTCTGATACTTCACTACCATTCGTAATCATGACATCAGCATTTGGAAACACATCTTTTATAAGACTCAAATCATGCATTCCTTCAACCACAATTACTTCCTGAAAATACTCAAATTTATTGTAATCCTTGCTCTTCAAAATACTCGTTCATTCTTTCTAATTCACTTGGAATTTCAATTTTTTGTGGACACTTTGGTAAACACTCACCACAATCAATACAGGCTGAGGCATCTGCATCATTCTTTGATAAATAGTTATACGAAGATCTAGCTCGATTCGCATCTTGGTACATGCTATAGGCATTAAACACACGGAAATTACCAGGAATATTAACGCCATGCGGGCAAGGCATACAATAATTACATGAGGTACAAGGTACTTCTTCAAGTTTTAACAAATCTTCCCTAACTTCTTTTATTAGTTTCGATTCTTGTTCATTTAATGGTTGAAAGTTAGTAAAAGTCTCTACGTTATCTTTCACCTGTTCAAAATTGCTCATACCACTCAAAATCACTTTAACATTAGGCAAAGATCCAACATAACGGAAGGCCCATGAAGCAATTGATTTATCCGGTTCTTGATTCAACAATTTTTGTTCGACTTTTTCATTGAATTTAGCCAAACTTCCTCCCTTTACCGGTTCCATTACAATAACAGGTATTTCTTTATCCGTAAGAATTTGATATCCTTCAATACCCTGTTGATGATCAATATCCATGTAATTTAACTGGATTTGCACAAAATCCCAATCGTACAAGTCTACCCATTTTTTAAACGTCTCTAAGTCATCGTGAAAACTAAATCCGATGTTGCGTATTTTTCCTTGCTTGCGATAATCTTCTAACATTGAAAGAACATCTAACTCAATTGTTTGATCATAACGTTCCTTGTTGACTGCATGAATCAAATAAAAATCAAAATAATCCACACCTGTCTTCTCCAATTGCTCATGAAAGATACGGTCAATATCTTCTTTCGTTTTGCATTCCCAAAGAGGTAGCTTATCCGCTAAGAAATAAGAAGATCTCGGCTTATCTTTTAGTAATTCTTTTACAATGTGTTCACTTTCACCATCATGGTATGGATAAGCAGTATCAATGTAGTTTACACCTTTATCCATGGCATAATCCACCATTTTTCTAGTTAAGTCCATGTCAACTTTATCATCCTTCATAGGAAATCTCATGCATCCAAAACCTAATAAAGATACCTGTTTTTCTTTCCCTTGGATCTTTATTCTTCTCATCTTCATCGTCTATACTCCTCTTTAAAATATTTGCGTTTAATTTTCTTATTTATAATCAACGGGATTACTTGTTTTTTCACTTCTATGTTTAAATTCCCAGCATTGGATTCTTCACCATCTGTATTCCACTTATGGTGATGATCTATTGTGATTCGTAACTTTGAAGAACGAAACCTCTTTACTCCTGGTAAAAATGTGGGTGAAAGTACAAAGGAAATAAAGTACAATAAATTGTTTAGTAGGGGTATATATCGATACAAAACCACATCAACTTTCCCATCATTTAAAATCGGTTTTTGTACAATATTAAATCCAGCGACTTTTTTTGAGTTTACGACCATAATTAAGGAAAAATACCCTTTGATAACCCCACCGTCATGTTCAATTTTTGTCTTAATCATGGGGATAGTAAAGAACTCTTTTATTCCAGTCAATATATAGGCTAAATACCCTATATATTTCTTTAACTTTGAGTCTGTCACATAGGAGATATCAACATAAGTACCAATCGCTGTAACGTACATAAAATATCCATGGTTACTTTTTACTAAGTCAATATACTCTACATGATCTTCTAAGATGATATCTACTGCTTTTTGAACATTCTTCGAAATCTTCAATGTTCCCGCAATATCACAAGCCGTTCCCGATGGAATATACCCAACTTTCGGCACATATGCACAATCAGCCAAACCATTGATACACTCATGAAGTGTCCCATCTCCTCCAGAAACAACAAGTAAGTCAACTTTTTTCTCTGCCGCTTTTTTTGACAAATTGATCGCATCTTTTGTTCGTTTGGTTTCTTGTATATTTACTTCATACCCTGCATTACGAAATCGCTCAACCACATAAGGTAACTCATCAGAAAATTTCTTCTTCCCACTAACGGGGTTATATATTATTATGCATTTTTTCATCTTATCACCCTTCTAATAGGAATATTATACCATAGACCTAGCAATTAAAAAAGGCTATGATGTGCTTATCATAGCCTTTTACCTTACTTAATTAAAGTTTGTGCTGCTGTGATAATTGCGGTGTTGTATACATCTTCACTATCACAACCACGAGACAAATCATTTACCGGCATGTTCAACCCTGCTAAGATAGGTCCCATCGCTTCAAAATTTCCTAGTCTCTGTGCTATCTTATACCCTATATTCCCTGAGTTTAAATCTGGAAAAACAAAGGTGTTCGCTCTTCCGGCTACTTCACTTGTAGGATATTTTTTCTTAGCGACTCCTTCTACAAAAGCTGCATCAAATTGCATTTCTCCATCTATTGCATAGCCTGAGTTCATTTCTATTGCTTTCTTCGTTGCCTCAACAACTTTCTTTGTCTCATCTGTATTGGCGCTACCATTGGTTGAAAAACTAAGGAGGGCAACTTTTGGATCAATTCCAAACATTTCCGCTGCTTTCGCTGATTCTACCGCAAACTCCGCTAAATCATCACTCGATGGATTTGGATTAATTGCGCAATCACCAAAAATATATTTTTCATCATCTCGGACCATTAAAAAATATCCAAAGGTTTTGGAAACGCCAGCTTTCGTTTTGATAATTTGCAAGGCTGGTCTTACTGTATCTCCTGTCGAATGAATAGCTCCACTTACTAACCCATGGGCTTTATTCATATATACAAGCATGGTACCAAAATAGTTCTCATCTAATAGAATTTGCTCAGCGTCTTCTCTTGTAGCTTTCCCTTTTCTTCGGTCAACAAATGATGAAACCATCTCCGCAAAATCAGAATAGTTGTTCGGATCAACCACTTCACAGTTTCCTAAGTCATTTGATTTTTCTAGTTGTTCTCTATTTCCAATGAGTACAGGTCTCAACAAACCTTCTTTATCCAATCTTATTGCCGCTTCTAAAATACGAGGATCACTTGATTCTGGGAATACAATTTTAATCCCCTTGTTCGAAATTTTTTCCTTTAATTGATTCATAATATTTGCCATATGATTTCACTCCTTTACCGTAACCTATTTTACAACATATTTTCAATAATGCAATATCTTTCATATTATTCAAAAAAACTCCTTTTATATGATAAAATATTTTTAGGTGATGACATGAGAAAAATAACAACTATTTTATATGACTTAGATGGAACATTAATTGATACCAACAAAGTAATTATTGAAAGCTTCAAAGCGACATTCGCAAAGCATTTCCCTAACTTACCCTTAAGTGAAGAAAAGATTTTAACTTTTATTGGGCCTACATTACAAGATACCTTTCAGTCTTATACAGACGATCCATTTCTTATCCAAGATATGATTGAAACCTATAGAACCTTTTATGTTGATTACGAAATGGGTAATTTTGACATATATCCAGGCGTTCTTGATACCATTAAAACGTTAAAAGAAAAAGGTTATCAACTAGGTATAGTAACTTCTAAATTTAAAGAAGCAGCCTGGCCTAGTTTCACTTATTATGGGCTAGAGAACTACTTTGATGTATTTGTTGCGCTAGACGATGTAGACTTACCTAAACCAAGTCGTAACCCTATTGATGTTGCACTTAGTAAATTCCCATCAAACGACTTAGCAATTATGATTGGTGATAACCAAGGGGACATCTTGGCTGGAAAAAACGCAGGTATCTATTCAGCGGGTGTTGCTTGGAGTCAAAAAGGAAGTGTCCATTTAATGGACGTTAACCCAGATTATATGTTAGGAAAAATGCAGGATATTTTCACAATTATTGATAAAATTGAAAGGGAGGAATCTTAATGGATTGTATTTTTTGTAAAATCATCAACAAAGAAATACCAGCAAACATTGTTTATGAAGATGAGCATGTCTTAGCTTTTTTAGATATCACACAAGGAACAAAAGGTCATACCTTGGTTATTCCAAAAGAGCACAGTAAAAATATTCTAGAAACCAAAGACGAACTGCTTACCCATGTGTTTCAAGCCACAAAAACCATCGCAAAAGCAATCAAAAAAGCCTTTAACCCAATTGGGTTAAACATCATAAACAATACAGATAAACCTTTACAAAGTGTCTTCCATTTTCACGTACACATCATTCCAAGATATGAAGATGATGGTGTAATAATAAAGACCAATAATAACCACGGAAAACACTCAAACGAAGAACTTTCAGCTACTGCCAAGCAAATCGCTGAACAAATATAAAAGGCCTTAGGCCTTTTTTTATGTCCTCTGCATTGAATGCCATTTCAAACGTACTAAGAATCCCAACACAACTGCGATAATTAAGGTGGCAACTAAGAAGGCTGACTGCATACTGTATTGAAAGGTGATGTAAGCCATAAACGGTCCAGATATTAATTGTCCAATCGCATCTGTTTGCGACATAGTTGATAAGACAGTAGCCTTAATTGCAATAGGAGTTTCTCTTACCTGAATCAATTCTATTAAAGGTGATTTCGCTTCTCTTACAATTTGAAATACAATGAAGCCACTAACCGCTATATAAGCTTGTTCCAAATATGTAAAGATGAGCAATCCCCCAATCATAATCATCGTAAAATATATAAGCCAAGTGTAGGCGTATTTTGCCTTATGCACATGTTTTTCTACAAAAGAAAGTAATATGAATCCCAGTAAAGCAATCAAAATAGCAACACTTGATGTGATGATAATTGGAGATACACCATCAAACGTGGATCTTAAACCTATTTCATCCAGTATGAATAGTTCATTGAGGCGATCAATTCCCTCACTATAAAGACCCAAAAGAAGGATTACAATCCATAAAACACGTAAGACTTTACTGGACCAGATATGTTTAATACCTTGTACCAGTTGAATAATATAACTCTTTACCATAGATGTTTGATGGTCTACTGGAACAAAATGATCTTCCCTAACAAACACAAGCACGTATAATCCCAAACCAACAAATATCAAACCGCTAAAGACCATTGCTATTTTAATTGAAAGAAGCCCAATTATAGCCGCGGATATTATCCCAAAGATAACCGCAACTTTACGGTACTTCGCAGCCTTTACAAAGGTTTTTTCGATATCTTTATTGTTGGTCTCATCTGAAACCCATGCTGATAAAGCTCCACTAATAAATGTATAACCAAATCCCCATAGACTTTGACTCAGGAAAATCACCCAAAATAATGTGGTACTTGTTTCCAAAAATAGTCCCAAAGAAACAATAAATAAGCCAACAAATACAGAAATCTTTCTACTTTTCAAATCTGCAAGTATCCCAGTTGGAATCTCAAATACAAAGACACTTACTTCTAAGGCTGTCCCTAAAAAAATGAGTTGATAAGCTTCCAACTGAGCTATATCAATCCGATAAATGACAGATGCTGTAAAATACAGTAAAAATCCGTAGGACATCATTGCTGATATCCACAAGTATTGCTTTCTTGCTTTCATATAGGTCCTCCATGCAGTTGTTCTCACTATCATAATATCAAAAAAACCTTACAACTGTAAGGTTTTTCTATTCTTATGCAAAAAATTTGATAAAGGACTTAACCATAACGCCAGTTGCACCCTCTTTTTTATTCGCAGAGGTTCCAGCGATATCCAAATGTATCCACTTAGTACCTTCTTCAATAAACTCTTCAATAAAAGCCGCTGCGATACTTGCTCCTGCAAGTCGACCGCCCTTATTTGATAGGTCAGCAACTTTGCTTTTTAGCTCCTCATGAAAGACTTTGGATACTGGCATTTGCCATAAGGTTTCTTTGGTTTCATCTGTAATCTTTTTAAAGGATTGATAAAACTCTTCATCATTGGTAAACGCACCCGTATAATTTTGTCCTAAAGCAGCTACAACAGCTCCAGTTAACGTAGCTACATCAATAACTCTTTTCGCACCTTCTTTTTGTGCAAACCAGACCGCATCTGCTAAGGTTAACCTTCCTTCAGCGTCCGTAGAGATGATTTCTATTGTTTTCCCATTCGCAGATTCTAATATGTCATCTGGCACGATAGCTCCATCACCAATTCGGTTATCCGTTGCCGCAACAATACTCATTACATTGGCATCAAGTCCAAGTCTAGCAATCCCTTCTATGGCAGAAACAACCGCAGCCGCTCCAGCCATATCGACTTTCATTCCCGGCATTGATTGAGGGGTTTTAAGAGAATATCCACCTGTATCATACATAACTCCCTTACCAACTAGTGCGGTTACATCAGATGTATTTCCTTCTTTTTTGTAGTGAATCATGATGAGGTATGGTTTGTCACTACTTCCCTTGTTAACCCCTAAAAATGCCCCCATATTCATATCTTCAATTGCTTCTTTTTCAAAAATATGAACTGTAATCCCAGGAATCTTTTCTAGTTCTTTGGCATAGTCTGCTAAATCTTTCGCATTCAAATGATTATAGGGTGTATTCACAAGGTCCTTTGCCTTATTGATACTTTCTCCAAATACAACTCCTCTTTGAACAAGTTCATCAACTTCCTCTCCATGGATATAAATCGTAGGTTTTGGATCTGATTTTTTAGATTTGAAGGTATCAATGGAATATCGTTTTACTAGGACTTTTTCAACTAAGTCGTCCAACATTGCCTTTTCATGTTCTTTAAAGGAATCAACCAAGATAAGCACTTCTTCATCCAACCCTGCAATGTTGTTTGCAACCTTATCAAATGAATCCTCTTCAGCAAACTGATTTTCTCCAATAATATGAACCCTTGTAGCACCTATAGTTCCTAGGGTGTAAACGGTTGAAAATTTTTTCTTCTTAAAGGTATCAAATTGGTTTTTAAGGGTATCAAATACTTCTTTTGGCAACAATTCTTCATTTGCTACCACTAATAAATCTTTCGGTTCTTTCTCAAAATCGATGGTCTTTACTATTTGTATCATAGCCACTCTCCTTATGTACTTTTTTATCTATGGTTTACTTAATAACATCGACTCTCATATATGGTCGCAACACTTCTGGTATCAGTATACTTCCATCTTCTTGTTGATAGTTTTCTAAGATTGCAACCACAGTTCGTCCAACTGCTAACCCAGAACCATTTAACGTATGAACATATTCAGTTTTTCCTTTTTGGTCTTCTTTGTATCGAATATTAGCTCTTCTAGCTTGATAATCTTCAGCATTTGAAATACTACCTATTTCTTTGTATGTATTGTATGAAGGTAACCAAACCTCGATATCATATGTTTTACGCATTGAGAATCCTAAATCACCAGTACATAAATTAACTACCCTATAAGGTAAGTCTAAGAGTTGTAAGACCTTTTCACTATCTTGTAACATTGCTTCTAGTTCTTTAGCAGAGTCCTCTGGTTTGGTAAACTTAATCAGTTCAACTTTGTTAAACTGATGCTGACGAATTATCCCTCTTGTATCCCTTCCAGCGCTACCAGCTTCTTTACGAAAGGCCGTTGTAAAAGCAGTGAATTTAATTGGTAATTTATCACCACTAAGTATTTCATCTCGATAATAATTAATGGTAGGTACTTCAGCTGTTGGATTTAGAAATAGTTCTCGCTCATCGTTTACTTTAAATGCATCATCTTCAAATTTTGGAAACTGTCCAGTTCCTGTCATAGACGCACGGTTCACCAAATATGGAGGAATGAACTCTTCATACCCGTGTTCAAGAGCATGCAAATCTAACATAAAATTAAACAAAGCTCGCTCTAATCTAGCACCTAATCCTTTATAGACAGTAAATCTACTTCCTGTGATTTTTGTCGCACGATCAAAGTCTAAAATATCTAATTCTGTCGCCAAATCCCAATGTGCTTTTGGCTCAAAATCAAACATAGTAGGTTCTTTATAACGTTTCACTTCTTCATTATCCTCTTCATCTTTCCCTACAGGAATGTCCTCTGCAGGTAAGTTCGGAGTCATTAAGAGTTGATAGTTTATCTCTTCTTCTAAGGTTTTTAACTTACTGTCAAGAACCTTGATATCGTCGCCTATAAACTGAATCTCTTTAAATATTTCAGTTGGGTTTTTATTTTCTCTTTTGTATAGCCCAATCTTCTTGCTCGCTTCATTTCTTTTTGCTTTCAAGGCTTCAACTTTCTTAATGATGTCACGACGCTCTTGATCTTTCTTCAATACTTCCTCTAAGTAAGAAAAATCTCCCCCTCTACGTGAGAGTAACTTGATATACTCCTCTTTATGGTCTCTTAATTGTTTTAAATCTAACATACAATAACCTCCTTAAATTAAAAATACTCCGCCCTATCTAAAGGGCGAAGTATATCGCGGTACCACCTTATTTGAACTATGTTCATCTCCAAGTCTTTAACGGAACCATCCGGAAGGGTTTGCCTTCACTCCAAGGTAGATTTCCTAAGAAACTTCAATAGTTTGCACCTTCCACTATCTCTCTAACATCCATTGTCTTAGTACTTAGCCTCTTCTTTGTTTGTTTTATAGTATCAAATTCACTTTCCAATGTCAATACTAAAAGGGATTAGTCCTCTGTATCAAATAAGCTGTTCATGACTTTTTCTTCTGCTTCATTGCTTTCTTCTTCAACTGGTTCGTTGATGAATTCTTCTTTAGTTGTTTGCTCTCCCTCAACCAGTGTTTCTTCTAGATTGTCCAACACATCAACGATTTCTTCCTCGTCTTCTTGTTTAGGGACGATAGCAATAGTGGCAACTTTGTGTCCTTCATTCAATTTGATTAGACGAACACCTTGTGTTGCACGTTTGGATACACTAATTTGTTCGATAGGTAGGCGAATAATTGTTCCTTTTGTCGTTGTAATAATAACGTCTTCATCACCGGTCACACTTCGCAATTTCGCCAAAGCACCATTCTTTTCTGTGATGTTTAAGGTTTTCACGCCTTTTCCTCCACGTTTTTGTTGGCGATATTCTTCTACATCGGTTCGCTTACCATATCCATTTTCGGTCACAATCAAAATTTGACCTTCTAATCCATCAACAATCGTAAATCCAACCACTTCTTCCTTGTCTGCGAGTAAGATACCACGCACACCACTAGCAGTACGTCCCATCGGTCTTACATCTTCTTCAGCGAAACGAATGGCTTTCCCATTAGATGCACCTATGATGATGTCACGTTCACCGTTAGTTAAGCGAACATTGAGCAATTCATCGTTGTCTCTGAGGGTAATCGCTTTAATTCCTGATGTACGAATGTTTTGGAAATCCTTGACTGGAGTTCTTTTTACAACACCTTGTTTGGTCGCAAAGAATAAGAAGTCTTCACGATCAAAGTCATCAATTTTTGTTACAGCAGTTAAGGTTTCATCACTTTCTAGATTTAATAAGTTAACAATTGGCACTCCCTTGGACGTACGACCAAAGTTTGGAATCTTATACCCTTTAATTTTGTAAACTCTACCTTTGTTGGTAAAGAACAAAATATAATCATGTGTCAATGAGTGGATGATGTGTTCGACCACGTCATCATCATTGGTCTTAATTCCAGTGACACCCTTACCGCCTCTATTTTGCGATTTGTACACTTCTGTTTTCATGCGTTTACAATATCCACTGGCTGTGATTGTAATCATAATATCTTCTACTGGGATTAAATCTTCATCTTCAATGTCTAAATCAAGTGACAAACTGATTTCACTTCTTCGATCATCACTATATTTTCCTTTAACATCAAGAAGTTGTTCTTTGATTAATTCATGTTTTCTTTCTTCACTTGACAAGGTAAATTCCAAGTCCGCAATCGTTGCGATTAACTCTTGTAACTCTTTATCAATTTTTTCACGTTCTAGTCCTGATAAACGTTTCAAACGCATCTCTAAAATAGCTTTTGCTTGATCACTAGATAGATTAAACTTGGCAATCAATTGTTCTTCTGTATCATCGTAGGAATTACGGATAACTTCAATGATCTCATCGATGTTGTCTAACGCAATTAATAACCCTTCTAAGATGTGTGCACGTGCTTTTGCTTTCTCTAAGTCAAACAAGGTCTTACGTGTGAGGACTTCAATTTGGTGAGCTACATAGTGTTCAATTGCCTCTAGCAATCCCAACGTTTTTGGTTGGTTATTGACTAGGGCAATCATGTTGATTCCAAATGATGTTTGCAGAGGTGTATACTTGTAAAGATTGTTCAACGTTACTTCTGCATTCACATCTTTTCTAAGTTCAATAACAACACGAATCCCATTTCGGTTTGATTCATCACGCAGATCTGTTATTCCTTCTATACGCTTTTCTTTGGCGAGTTCTGCGATTTTTTCAATCAATCTCGTTTTGTTCACTTGGTAAGGAATCTCTGTTACGATAATTTGCTTCTTACCAGACTTCATTTCTTGAATTTCTGCTTTTGCACGAACTTTAATGGTTCCATTTCCTGTTTCGTAAGCTGTACGCAAATTCGTCATGCCCATGATGGTTCCACCTGTAGGGAAGTCAGGACCTTTGATGTATTGCATCATCTCGTCGACTGTAATCTCAGGATTATCCATATACGCAAGGGTTCCGTCAATTACTTCACCAAGATTGTGTGGAGGGATATTCGTAGCCATACCAACCGCAATACCATTTGCTCCATTGACTAAAAGGTTAGGATATTTTGCAGGCAAAACACTTGGTTCACTTTCTGATCCATCATAGTTGTCAACAAAATCTATGGTGTTTTTCTTAATATCTTGCAGCATTTCCATGGTCATTTTCATCATTTTTGCTTCGGTATAACGCATAGCTGCTGCACCATCACCATCGATGCTACCGAAGTTTCCGTGTCCATTAACTAGAGGATATCGATAACTAAAATCTTGCGCCATACGAACCATAGCATCATAGATAGAACTGTCCCCATGAGGGTGGTATTTCCCCATAACATCCCCGACAATACGGGCAGATTTTTTATATGCTTTATCCGGATATACCCCTAGTTCATCCATTCCGTATAAAATTCTACGATGTACAGGTTTCAATCCATCTCGAACATCTGGTAATGCACGAGCCACGATAACACTCATCGCATAACTCAAAAACGAGTTTTTCATTTCAGTCGAGATATTGATTTCTTTTACTTTGTCATAATTTATATTGTATTCTTCCATCATGTTCACTCCTATACATCCAGATTTTGAACGTATTTAGCATTCTCTTGAATGAACTCGCGTCTAGGTGCAACTTCATCCCCCATCAACATACCAAATACTTCATTTGCTTCGATTGCATCTTCCATGGTAACTTGCAAAAGAGTTCTTGTTTCAGGGTCCATTGTTGTTTCCCATAACTGCTCAGGATTCATTTCACCAAGACCTTTGTATCGCTGCATAGACGAACGTGGTCCAAACTCTTTTAACAATTCCTCTAAGCCTTCATCGGTAAAGGCATATTCAATTTTCTTTCCTTGTTGCACTTTATATAACGGTGGTTGAGCAATATACACATAACCTTTTTCGATTAACGGCTTCAAATGTCTAAATAAGAAGGTTAAAAGTAAGGTTCGAATGTGGGCTCCATCCACGTCGGCATCGGTCATAATGATGATTTTATGATAACGAGCCGTATCAATATTAAACTCATCTCCAATACCAGTACCAAAGGCTTGAATCATTGATAGAATCTCTTTGTTACCTAGTATTTTATCCAACCTAGATTTTTCCACATTGAGCACCTTCCCACGGAGGGGTAAAATCGCTTGAAATTCAGAATCGCGTCCTTGTTTGGCACTTCCGCCGGCACTATCTCCCTCAACAATATAGATTTCTGATTTCATCGGATCTTTACTTCTACAGTCCGCCAACTTAGAAGCAAACCCTAATCCATCTAGAGGAGATTTTCTACGAGTTGCTTCTCTAGCTTTTTTGGCAGCTAGCCTTGCTCTTGAAGCCATTAAAGCTTTCTCAATAATAATGCGTGCATCGTTTGGATGTTCTAACAAGAAACGGTCGAGTCCTTCACCAAAAATAGTGGAGACAATTTTACGTACCTCTGTAGAACCAAGTTTGGATTTGGTTTGTCCTTCAAATTGAGGGTCTGGGTGTTTTACACTGATAATACAGGTCAAACCTTCTCTTGTATCTTCCCCAACAAGTGACTCATCTTTTTTAAAAATATTGTTGTTTTTCCCATAGTTATTTAAAATTCTTGTCAACGTCATGCGGAACCCTTCTTCATGTGTTCCACCCTCGATGTTGTTGATGTTGTTGGTGAAACTGAAGATATTTTGAGAGTAGGCATTGTTGTATTGCATTGCTACTTCAATAACAATATCATCAATCTCTCCTTCAATTGAGATTACCTCTTCGTGTAAGACTTCTGAAGAACGATTTAAAAATTGTACATACTCTTTTAATCCACCTTCATACATATAATCTTTATGGACTTCTTCAGAGGTTCTAATGTCGTTGATTTTAATATGTATACCTCGGTTTAAAAAGGCAAGTTGTTGTACCCTGCTTCTTAAAATTTCATAGTCATAATGCGTTGTCTCTTTAAATATATTCTTATCTGCTTTAAATGTAATGATGGTCCCACTTAAATCCGTTGGACCATGATCAACCAACTCAGTTACGGTGAATCCAAATTCATAGCGCTGTGTATATTTTACTCCGTTCTTATGAATTTCTACTTCCATCCATTCACTCAAGGCGTTCACGACACTTGCCCCAACACCATGTAGCCCTCCAGATACTTTATAAGAATTGTTGTCAAACTTTCCTCCGGCATGTAGCGTTGTTAAAATGGTTTCCACAGCAGGCTTACCTGTTTTTGGGTGTAAGTCTACTGGTATCCCACGTCCATCGTCGGTTACTCTTACAATATCTCCTGGCAACAAATCAACAGTAATCGTTGAAGCCATACCAATCATTGCTTCATCAATTGAGTTGTCTACTATCTCCCAAACAAGGTGATGCAATCCTCTTGGACCAGTAGAACCAATATACATCCCTGGACGTTTTTTAACCGCTTCTAACCCTTCTAAAATCTGAATGTTACTCGAATCGTAGTTTTGATTCATTTATGTCACTCTCCTTAATGTTCCGTCTAAGACTAAGTACTTATGTACATCGTCTGTATATTCTTGCATTTGTTCATCCAACTCTGTGGTTGTTATAAAGGTTTGACTTTTCTCATGAATGAAAGAAAATAGGCCTTTTTGTCTTTCTTGGTCCAACTCACTAAATACATCATCCAACAATAAAACTGGATAGCTTTTGGTGAACTCATAAATAAAATCAACTAAGGCCAACTTTATCGCTAATACTGCTGTTCGCATTTCTCCTTGTGAGCCATGAGTCTTTATCGTAAAGTCGTCTAAAAAGAATTCTACATCATCTCTATGTGCTCCGATACTTGTAGACCCTGTCACAATATCATACTGATACTTTCGTTGAAATTCTTCTTTGTAGTTATCTTGAATACTAGGTATATATGCAATTTTTAATCGATGTTTAGTATTAGATAGTTGTTGATAACTATCCAAGGCAAACTCATTAATTTTACGAATAAACCTTTTGCGAATCGCAACTACTTGAATTAAATAATCAATCAGTTGATCCGTAATAATGTCTAGCAACATCATGTTTGGACTTTGCTCTTTTTGCATACTTTTTAGCAAGTCGTTGCGCTGTTTCAATACTTTTTTGTAGTTTTGTAAGTTATACATGTACTCTTTGGACATTTGTCCTATCTCTAAATCAAGAAATTTTCTCCTGTTTTGGGGGTTACCCCTTATTAAATCCATATCTTCAGGAGCAAACATCACCACATTGAGATGTCCAACATACTCACTTAGTCGTTCCATCTCTATACTGTTGTATTTTGCTTTTTTACCGCTTTTTGATACAACAACCTCTAAATGTACATCTTTATCTTTTAAATGACACTGCGCCTTAATTTTTGCGAAATCCGTTGAAGATTGTATGACATCACTGTCTTTTGATGTCTTATGTGATTTTGTTAATCCCAGCATGTATATTGCCTCTAAAATACTCGTTTTCCCTTGTGCATTCTTTCCAAGCAATATATTGGTGTCCTTAGAAAACGAAACATCCAAATGTTCGTAGTTTCGAAATGTCGTTAACTCTATTCGATCAATGATCGTCTTTGACAATGACAAAATCTCCTTGTCCTTCAATTGAAATTTGATCATTTGGATAAAGTTTTTTTCCTCTTCTGTTTTCTTCTTCTTTGTTTACACGAATCAACAAAGTTTCTAGTAACATCTTTGTCTCTCCTCCTGAAGAAGATAGATTGATCCATTTTAGGAATTGACCTAAGGTAATATACTCAGACTTAATACTTACTGGTTTCATAACATCACTTTCTTTCATATATATAATTATTTAAGTATATTATATAATACTATTACTATATTTACAATACGAATTGACCATAAAAAAAGCCTAAATTTTCACTTAGGCTTCGTTTTTATGATTTTTGGTATATTATTCCGTTCTAACCGGTAAAATCAACTGTAACATATCCTCGTCGTATTCACCGGTAATTATGAATGGACGAATCTCTCCGGTAAAGTTGACAGATACTTCTGATGAGTTGAAGACCTTTAAGGCGTCTAAGAAATATTTTGAGCTGAAAGCTATTTTCAAAATACTACCTTCTAGTTGATCTACGGGATATACTTCTTCCAATATTTTTCCAATTTCTGGACTATTAGACGAAATCTCTACAATATTGTCTTGTCGCAACTCTAATTTAACAATTGCATTATTTCCATCTCTACTTGATAACAAGCTCGCACGTTCAACCGCTGTTGTTAGTGCTTCTTTATTAAACTTAATGACAATTGGAAACTCTGTTGGAATCAACTTAGATGTTTCTGGATAATTTCCTTCTAATAATCTAGACTGGAACAAGACATTTCCATATTTGAATAAAATCTTTGAATGATCAAAATGCATCTCAACCATATCGTTGTTGTTTTCTAAGACTTTGATCAACTCATCTAAACTTTTTCCTGGAATAATAATATTCATTGGTTCGTAGCTATCTTCTAAATCAATTTCTTTTTGACTTAAACGATAACTATCAGTTGCGATTGCACGAAGTTTCTTACCATCAATCTTAAAGTTAACACCGGTTAAAATTGGTCTGTTTTCAATAGATGATGTCGCAAAAGCAGTTTGACGAATCAAAGATTTCAACGTGCGCACATTAATTTTGATCGATTTAACTTTTTCAGAAAATTCCAACTCTGGATAATCGTCTAAATCCATCATGTTCAATGTAATGTCTGAACGATCAGCTTCAATTCGTAACATATTGTCGGCAACTAAAGATAAATTCACTTTCAAACTATCTAACTTACGGATAATCTCAACAAAATACTTCCCTGGAATTAAAATAGAACCTTCTTCTTCAACCTCTAAACTTGGATCTTTGATATTTAAACGGATCGCAATATCAGAGTTGCTTGTAATCATCACTAAGTGGTCTTTATAAACCTCTAGTTTGATTCCTTGTAAGGTAGGGTTAGGTGTTTTGTTTGATAAAGCCTTTTGGGCGATAATCAAATGATTAAGCAGTGTGTCTTTGTTGATATGGAAATTCATACAATCACCTCTAATTAAATTATTGTTTTTTTGTTATTGTTATTAGTGTCTGTGGATATGTGGAAAAAGTTTTTCTATCTAGTCTATTATAACACAGTTATGCGCTTTTTAAGCGATGTTTTTTTAAAATTCTCCAGTTTTTATACGCAATTTCTCCACATCTCTTTTCACATTCTTATCCATTTCAATTTCATTGGTAATTTTTTCAACAGAATGCATGACAGTAGAGTGGTCACGGTTGCTAAAAAAGACGCCAATTTTCTTATAAGGTATATCAAATGTGCTTTTTATTAAATACATAGCAACTTGTCTTGGAAAGGCATATTTGGTTGTACGTTTTTTTGAGATTAAATCACTCGTGGAAATACGGTAATAATCACTAACTAGACTCAAAACATTATTAATTTTACTCTCGTTAAAGGATGTGCTTGTTTGTCTAGGTTTAATTAGGTTTTCTAGCGCGATTTCAGCGTTTTTTACACTAAAATCTAAGTCAAAGGCAGTACAATAAAACAAGACACGTTTTAACGCACCTTCAAGTTCTCGTACGTTGTTGTCAAACACACTTGCAATGTATGAAATGACGTCGTCTGGAATCAATTCAGGATCCGATGTTTCAGCCATCAGTTTCTTGCGCAATATTTTGACACGATGATCTAAGTCTGGACGATTAATGTCAACCGTAACTCCCCATTCGAATCTTGAAGTTAACCTTGACATAATATCTTTCAATTCATTGGCACTTCGATCACTAGTGATTACGATTTGCTTGTGATTTGCATGCAATGTTTCAAACAATTTAAAGAATTCTAATTGTGTCTTTTCTTTTTTCGCTAAAAATTGGATATCGTCAACAAGTAAGACATCAACATCACGGTATTTGTCGTTAAATTCATCAAATTTACGCTTACTAGCTAAACGTACATATTCCTCAACAAATTGATCTGTCTTTACATACAATACTTTCTTATTGATGTCCCCTTCTAAAATGTAATTACCAACACACTGCATTAAATGGGTTTTACCTAGACCAACATCTCCAAAAATGAAAAGTGGGTTTGCTACAATCCCTGGCTGGTCAGCAACTTTTATTGCACTCGTGTAGGCTAATCTATTTGAGTTACCTACCACGAAACTATCAAATGTGTAAGAGGCATTCATATTACCTTTTAGGTATTTGTCATCAATCGCCATATTATCTTGCGTCAACGAATATTCTTTTTCATCTTGCAGTTCTTTGTTTGCCTGTTCTTCGGTCATAATCTTAAATTTATGAGTTTCTTCTACTTTGGACTCCAAGTAGCGGTTTAACTTACCTAGATAAAGTAGTTCAATACGTTTTTTTACAAATTCATTTGGTGCGACCAGATAGATATAATTATTGGCTACTTTAAAAACAGTATTTACAGGCTCAAAAATCTCTGCAAATACAATTTCATCTAAATCGTCTTCTAAATGTTGTCGAATTTCTTGCCATATTTTGTCAAATGATTCCATGATGTCACCCTCTTTATTTATAGTTAAAATATATCACAAAGATAGACGAAAAAAAACTAATATTTATCCACTAAAAATGTGGAAAACTTTTCCTGTTGCTACTTCCTCCACATATGTTTTGTGGACAGTAAATCCTTTTATTTAGGCGTAGAAAAGGGTTATCCACTTTTCCACACAAGACAAGTTCACATTGTCCACCTTTCCACATTCGAAAATGTGAAAACCACAAAGAATAGCCGTTTATTGGTGTGGAAAACTTTTGAGAAAAAAACGTCAAAAAGAAATATTGATATAACTATTGACAGAATTTAATGAAACACTTATAATTGTATAGCATGGTTTTTTACATATGTTATAGGAGGTGTTGAATCATGTCTAAAAGAACTTATCAACCAAATTCACGTAAAAGAGCAAAAAAACACGGTTTCTTCGCTAGAATGAAAACTACGTCTGGACGTAGAATTTTAGCTAAAAGACGTGCAAAAGGACGTAAACGTTTAACATCATCATCTAATTAATCATCAAAAAAACAAAAAACAAATTATATAAATACCTGATCCCACCCGATAAAATATAATTGTTCTATATTTTTAGGTGGGATTTTTCTATTTTTTGGTGGTGAACTGATGAAAAAAGCGTATCGAGTGAAAAAAAGCAGTGAAATCGAGGAAATAATTCGTCATAAAAAAAGTGTCGGAAGTAAACACTTTGTTTTGTATACCAAGAAAAACCATGGACAAACCCATTTTCGATTTGCTGTAAGTGTATCTAAAAAATTTGGCAACGCTGTAGAACGCAACGTTGCGAAAAGACGTGTGCGAGAAATCATATCAAAACTCGACATTATGGATTATTATGATGTGTTTATTGTGATTAAGAGTAATGCAAGTACAATACCATTTTCAGTATTTGAAAAAGAAATCACATCACTTGTATCCAAACAAAAAATTATGAGGTGAAAGAATGAAAAATGCAACAAGAATTCAATTGCTTATTTTTACGGGATTGCTCGTAGTAGTATTAAGTGGATGTAATTCTGCAGATATGTATTCTTCTCCAATCGGTATTGAAGGTGGCGTTGGCTGGGTTCAATGGATTGTAGAAAAAATTGCAGACTTAACCTACTATATTAGTAGTGCTGCAGGAGGACATTATTGGATTGGGTTAATCGCAGTAACTTTAATCGTTCGTACTGCTGGATGGCCTATTTACTCAAAAAGTAATGCTATGACTATGAACATGCAACAAGCACAACCTGAACTTGAAAAAGTAAAAGAAAAATATCAAGGTCGTACGGATGAAGCATCACAAAGAAAGATGCAGGCAGAAACCTTAGAGATTTACCGTAAGTATAAAATAAATCCATTAGGGTGTTTACTACCATTCTTACAAATGCCAATCTTTATTGCCATGTATCAAGTTGTCCGTCGTATCCCATTATCAGATGGTGCAGGAGGGGCTAGAGATTATTCTGATCTGAATTTCTCATTCTTATGGATTGATAATCTAGCAGAGGCAGACCCACTTTATATCTTACCGATCTTAGTTGGGGTTCTCATGTTCTTCTACCAAAGATTTTCGATGAAAAAACCAGATTACTTACAAAACAAGAAATATCAAACTGCACAAGCAGAACAATCACAAAAAACGATGAAATATATGTCGTATTTTATGGTCATCATGTTAGTAAGTATCGCCTTAACCAATGCTGGTATTGCCTTGTATTGGATCGTCGGAAATGCTTACCAATTTGTTCAAACATACGTAAACCGTAAAACAAATCAAAAACGTATGGAAGAAATGAAAAAAGATCAAGTAATTCTTTAAGAGGGTGTGAAAAAATGAAAAGTATCGTATTTGATATTAAATCAATCGATGATGCCTTAGACTATGCATCAAAAGAACTTCGTATCCAAAAAGACTTTATTGACATCAATGTACTAGAGAAAAAAGGCGTCTTGGGATTAATGAAATCCTATAAAGTAGAAGCAAAAATTAATGTTGATCCTGCGGATTTAGGGTATCAAACGCTGAAAAAAATGTTTTTAAATATGGGTGTAGAAGCGAAAATAGAAATGCGTCATCGTAAAGAAAACCAAATTATTTATACAATCGAAACTGATGAAAATCCATTACTAATTGGTAAAGGTGGAAAAACCTTAGAAGGTATTCAACTATTCATTCGCAATTTGATAAACACTTACACAGACGAGCATCGAATTGTATTAGTAGACATCGGTGGATATCGTGAAAATAGAAAAAAACAACTAGAAATTTTAGCGACCAAAACAGCCAAAGAAGTTGCGAGATCTAAAATTGCAGCCAAGTTAGAACCAATGAATGCGTATGAAAGACGTATTGTACACATGAAACTTTCTGATTGGAGAGATGTATCAACAGTCTCAGAAGGAGAAGGGTCTTCAAGACACTTAGTAATCAAGCCAAAGAGGCGATAACATGAAACTAATAGTCGGTCTTGGAAATCCAGGAAAAAAATACGACTTCACAAGACACAATATTGGATTTATGGCACTTGATGCATTTGCAAATGTGCATAAGTTAACCTTCTCTTTTGATAAAAAACTCAAAGGAGAACTCATCAAAAATCCAGAGTATATATTGCTTAAACCACAAACATTTATGAATCTATCTGGAGAAAGTCTTAAATTAACGATGGATTACTACAACATACAACTAGAAGACGTATTGATTATATATGATGATTTAGCTATACCTCATGGACGTGTTCGCATTCGACAACAAGGAAGCGCTGGGGGACATAACGGTATCAAATCCATCATCGCACATGTAAAGACGCAAGAGTTTAAACGTGTTCGATTGGGGATTGAAGCCCAGCACCCTATGTCTTCAAGAGACTTTGTCTTGAGTAAGTTTCCAAAAAAAGATAAAGAATCGATTGAAGAGGTAATGCACAAAACAATTCATATCATTGAAGAGTTCATTGACGATGAATCCTTTGAAAAAATCATGACAAAATACAATGGATAACACGATCATTCGTGTTGTCCTTTTTCTTTGCCAAGGTTGAAACTTTGTGGTATGATATTTTTACAGTAAATAAGCGGATTCCCCCAACACAGGGAATTCGCCTTAAGTGCGTGGAGGACTTCTATGAATAAAATACTGAAACATTTTCATCAACAAGCATTTTTCCAAGAAATTTATCGCAAATTACAAAAAAATGAGAACATCAGATTCACCGATGTTCCTTTTGAAATGCGTATTCTTTTGACAACCTACATAGAGCAATATACAGAGCAACCACTTTTGATTGTAACTCCAAACATATATCAAGCACAAAAAGTCTATGATGACCTTTCAAGGTTTTTAGGAGACCAACTCTTATTCTTTCCACAAGACGAGTTTATTACTACTGAGATGCTTGCTATGTCAAGAGAGTTTAAACTTGAACGAATCCATACAATCCAAAAAATCATTGAAGATAAACGACCGGTAATTGTGACTAATACCACGGGGTACTTAAAGAAAATATTGCCAAAAGAAGCTTGGGTAAATGCATCCATTCATTTACATAAAGATCAAGAACTAAAGCAAGAGACGTTACTCAAAAAGCTCATTTACCTAGGGTATGAACGAGTTGACGCGATTGAAGAGCAAGGACAGTTTAGCCTAAGAGGGAGTATCTTTGATGTATATCCACTGAATGAAGAACACCCACTTCGCATTGATTTCTTTGATGATGAAATTGATACCATCAGAACCTTTGACTTAGAAAGCCAGCGATCAAAAGTGCACATTGAACATGTGGAAATCTATCCCATGTATGAACTTTTTTATACAGAGGAACAATTTCTTAGCCTAAAGGAAAAAGTAGAGGAACAATTAAAGATACATACATTCAATCAAGAAACCCTTGATCGTATTGAAGAGGATCTTTTCTTGTTAGAACAACATCAGGAACTGGATAAATTAGGTAGGTATGGTAGTTTTCTTTATGACAAGCTCCAAACCATTACAGACTATTTGGGTGATCATAAAGTACTTTATTTTGAACAAGATAAAATCAAAGATCATGCGCATGTTGTTGTGGAGGATATCAAAGATTGGTATGAATCTTCAAACGATTATCCAAAACTTGGCTTTGACTTAATAGAAGACATCGACCATTTGTACCATCCACAAGAAATTGTGTTTGAAGCCTTAAGTAAAGCAAGAAGAAATAAGGGAGAAATTGTCCTAAGGTCAAAGGAACCAATTCCGTATCAAAACAACATACATATGGCCCTAAAAGATATCAAAAAACAAGTAAACTATACTACTGTAATTATCGCATTTGATCAAAAGAAAAAGCGAGATAATTTTGTCGAATTACTAGATCAAAAAATACCATTCGTTTTGATTGGCCAGGAAGATGACATACAAGATAAACAAGTCAACCTTATCTTAGAAAAAGAAACCATCCCAACAGAGTTCTTTGATGCCAATACAATTATTATGAATGAGGCAACGCTCTTTCATCAAAAAGAAACAAAAAAAGCCAAGTATCGAGCAACCTTTAAAGACTCCAAAAAAGTGACCTCGGTTGAGGAACTAAAAAAAGGAGATTACATCGTTCATTATGAGTATGGTATTGGTCGTTTCTTAGGTGTTGAAACAATGACGGTCGGAGATTTGACGAATGACTATATCTATATTCAATATAAGGGCGATGATGCCTTATACATTCCAGTTGAAAACATCCACCTCATTCAAAAATATGTCGCTAGTGAAGGATTAAAACCAAAACTCCACAAATTAGGTAGTGGTGACTGGGCGAAAACAAAACAACGAGTTCGTAAAAAAGTAAAAGACATTGCCGATAAACTTATTAAACTCTATGCTGCAAGAGAGCAAGCAGAAGGGTTCGCATACTCACCAGATACAGAGTTACAAACAGATTTTGAAGCAGAGTTTCCTTACCAAGAAACGGAAGATCAACTTAAAGCAATCAAAGATGTTAAAAAAGATATGGAAGCCAAACAACCCATGGATAGACTGCTATGTGGAGATGTTGGTTATGGAAAGACAGAAGTGGCCATAAGAGCCGCTTTTAAAGCCGTACTCGATAATAAACAAGTAGCGTATCTAGCACCAACAACTGTCTTAGCTAGACAACACTACTATACATTTAAACATCGCTTAGAACACCATGGTATCAAGGTAGAATTACTCAATCGATTTGTGACTCCGGCCCATCAAAGAAGAACCTTAAAACGACTAAAAGAAGGGTTAGTAGATATTGTTATTGGAACACACAGACTCTTATCAAAAGATGTAAGTTTTTTAGACTTAGGGTTATTGATCATTGATGAGGAACAACGCTTTGGTGTAGAACACAAAGAAAAAATAAAGGAAATGCGTGTGAACATCGATGTCTTATCGCTCAGTGCAACACCAATTCCTAGAACGTTGCAAATGGCGATTATGGGTGTGAAAAGTATGAGTTTATTAGAAACACCACCAAAGAATAGATACCCTATACAAACCTATGTTCTTGAACGAAGAGACTCCATTATTCGTGATGCGATTGAACGAGAATTAGCTAGACAAGGTCAAATATTCTATCTTTATAATCGAGTTGAGGATATTGGTGTAGTGACCGCGAAATTAAAAAGACTTGTACCAGATGCTCGTATAGGGTTTGCCCACGGTAAAATGAGTCGAAAAAAATTAGAAGAAGTAATTGAAGACTTCCTTAACAAAGAGTATGATGTTCTTGTATCAACCACAATTATAGAAACGGGAATTGATATACCCAATGCCAATACCTTGATCATCCATGATGCAGATAAATTAGGCCTTTCGCAACTGTATCAAATTAGAGGTAGAGTAGGACGTAGTGATCGAATCGCATACGCATACTTAATGTATACCCAACAAAAACAACTCAATGAAGAGGCGGTAAAAAGGTTGCGTGTCATCAAAGAGTTTACGGAACTTGGAAGTGGATTTAAAATCGCTGTGCGAGACCTTTCAATTCGAGGTGCGGGAGACATTTTAGGAACTGAGCAATCTGGATTTATGGATAGTGTTGGTATTGACCTCTATTTAGAAATGTTAAAAGATGAAATTGAACTTAGAAAAAATGGCGGAGAATCAGATACAAAAGAAGAAGAAAAACCAAGTGCAGTTAAGGTTGGTGTAAGCAAATACATCGATAACAACTACATAAGTAGTGATGATATTAAAATTGCCATCCATAAAAAAATCGCGAAAATTAAGTCTTCAGAAGAAATTACAAGTCTGATTGAAGAATTAACAGATCGCTTTGGAAAACCTTCAAAAGAATTAGAATTATACATGTATGAAAAACTATTTGAATATCTCGCAAAAGAAAAAGGAATAGAAAAACTCAGAGAAACAAAAAACAATGTATTCTTTATGTTTACAGAAGAAGCATCGGCAAACATCAACGGAGAAACCTTGTTTATGAAAGCAAACGATGTTAGTAAGTATATTAGATTCACTTACAAGAACAAAAAAATTCAAATCATCATTGATACAGTAAAACTTCCTAAGCATTATCTTTACCCAATCACCCAACTGCTAGAAATGTTATAATTTAGAACAGTTTTGATTTCCAATCAAAACTGTTTTTTTCTTATTGACAATCCTCTAACCATTTGGTAATATAACAGTGGAAATTGTAAAAAACGGCGTACCAAAACAAGCAGATCGTGTACGCTACGGGTGTACCCTTCTGGGGTGCCTTTTTTTATGTTCAAGGAGGAAATTATGGATACCAAGTATGATGTTGTAGTTATTGGCGCAGGTCCAACCGGTATTTTTACATGTTACGAGTTATTGGAAAAAAATCCAAAACTAAAGGTATTGTTAGTGGACAAAGGGCAAGATATATACAATCGTAAATGTCCCATTTTAGAAAAGAAGATCAATAAATGTCCAGAAAATAAGGATGGATATCGTGGGTGTTATCCCGCTTGTTCAATCACCAACGGATTTGGAGGAGCAGGTGCATATTCAGACGGTAAGTTCAACATAACTAGTGAGTTTGGGGGATGGATGTCTGACTATTTAGATAACGAAGAAGTAGAAGATCTAATAGAGTATGTAGATGCAATCAACCTTACACATGGTGCAAATCAAACAATAACCGATCCGACAACAAGAAAAGTTAAAGATATTGAACGTAAGGGTATGGCAGTGGGACTAAAATTATTAAGAGCAAGAGTACGCCATCTTGGAACGGAAGAAAACTTGGAAATTTTGAAACGAATCTATGAACATTTAAGACAAAAAGTAACCATGAAATATAAAACAGAAGTGAAAGAACTAATCATCAAAGACAGACGCGTGAAAGGTCTTCGAATGGATGGAAAGGATATTTATACAAACCAAATTGTTATCGCTCCAGGGCGAGATGGATCAAAATGGTTGTTGGACATATGTAAGGAATATAATATTGAATACACATCAAACCAGGTTGACATTGGCGTTCGTGTTGAAACAAATGATGAAATAATGGAAGAAATAAATGAACATCTATACGAAGGGAAATTCATGTATAGAACGAGTGTGGGAACAACGGTAAGAACCTTTTGTTCGAATCCCAGTGGACACGTAGTTTTAGAGAATCATAGTGGGACTATGTTGGCCAATGGCCATTCGTATTTTGATCCCAATCTTGGGAGTAAAAACACAAACTTTGCACTCCTTGTTTCCCATATGTTTTCTGATCCCTTTGATCAACCAAATGAGTTTGCCCATGAGGTGAGTAGATTGGCCAACCGCTTAAGCAATGGTTCCGTCATTGTCCAGACTTATGGGGATATTAAAAGAGGTAGAAGAACAACGGATAAACGATTGAAGGAAAGCTTTGTAAAACCAACCTTAAGAGAAGCAGTTCCTGGAGATTTGGGGCTTGCCTTACCATATAATACGATGAAATCAATTGTTGAAATGATTGAAGCCTTAGATCATGTTACACCAGGTATTGCATCTGATCACACCTTGTTTTATGGAGTAGAGGCTAAGTTTTATAGCGCGAGGCCAAAAGTGAATACAAATTTTGAATCAAGTGTACAAGGCTTATATTTTGGTGGAGATGGCGCAGGAGTTACGAGAGGATTAGCACAAGCAGGGGCTTGTGGAGTACATATAGCAAGAGATATTTTAGGTAAATATTAGGAGGATTAATAGTATGAGTGGAGTTGTTGTAGTAGGAACCCAATGGGGTGACGAAGGAAAAGGTAAAATTACTGATTTTCTAGCAGAAAAAGCAAATATGATTGTACGTTTTCAAGGAGGAAATAATGCGGGACACACAATCAAATTTGATGGGAAGAAATTTGCCTTGCATTTGATTCCTTCAGGTATTTTCAGAAAAGAAGCAAAAAACATCTTAGCAAATGGTATGGTTATCAATCCAAAGGCTTTTTTCGAGGAACTAACTATGTTGCAAGACCAAGGTATAAAAGATTTTCAACTCTTTGTAAGTGACCGTGCACACATCATTTTACCTTATCATATTTCCCTAGATAAAATGTTGGAGAGCATAAAAGATCCATCGAAAAAAGTAGGAACGACAAACAAAGGAATTGGTCCTTGTTATACGGATAAAGCAATGCGCATTGGTATTCGCGTATGTGACTTTATTGAGCAAAAGAGGTTTTACGAGAAATTAGTGCATAATGTAAATTATCACAACAAAGTACTTGAAAGTTTCGGTTTTGATACCTTTAATGCTGAGGAAATCTTTGAAGAATACAAAGATTACGCAGCAAAAATGAAACCATATGTAGCCAACACATCTAGTATGATAAACCAGGCTTTTCATGAAGATAAGGATGTCTTATTCGAAGGAGCACAAGGAGCTTTACTATGTTTGGATCATGGTACCTACCCTTATGTCACTTCTAGTTCACCAACAGCATCTAGTGTACCGCTTAATGCTGGAATTAGTCCAAAAAGAATTACCGATGTTGTAGGAGTTACAAAAGCATACTCAACAAGGGTTGGTTCAGGGTTCTTTGCGACGAATTTCGATGATGATGTAGCAGACAAAATACGTATCAAAGGAAACGAATTTGGCACAACAACAGGTCGACCTAGAAGGATTGGTTGGTTAGATTTGGTTGTATTAAAACACACCGTAAATATAAGTGGTTTAACCGGATTAAGTGTCATGCTTTTAGATGTTTTAAGTGGACTTGATGAACTCAAAATATGTACATCCTATAACCTTGATGGCGAAATAATTGAAGAGATTCCTGCAAATATAGAAGACTATGAGCGTTGTTCTCCTAATTATGAGGTAATGGAAGGATTCAAAGAAGATATTACTGGAGTTACTTCGTTTGAAGACTTACCCAAACAAGCACAAGCATACTTAAGAAGAATCGAAGAGTTGTTAGGAATACCAGTTGTTATATTTTCTGTTGGACCTGATAGAACGCAAACAATTGTGTTACAAGAAATGATGTAAAAAAAGTCAATCACTCTTCGTGATTGACTTTTTTCTTACATTCTTACATCGTTTTATCTACTGCATTAGCGACAATCTTAGCTCGTTTCATTAGTTCGTCAAATTTCTTTGGTTTTAAGGACTGTGCACCATCACTAAAGGCTTCCTCTGGTTTGTGATGAACCTCGATGATCAGACCATCTGCTCCAGCTGCAATACTACCCATAGATAAACTTTCTACTAAGTCCCATTTACCAGCAGCATGAGATGGGTCTATAATCACCGGTAAATGGCTTAACTTTTTGACAATTGGAATGGTTGAAATATCCAAGGTGTTTCGTGTATATGGTTCAAATGTACGAATTCCACGTTCGCACAATATGACTTGTTCATTTCCACCAGCCATTATATATTCTGCACTCATCAACCACTCTTCAATGGTGTTTGAAAAACCACGTTTTAGCAAAATTGGTTTATCTAACTTACCGAGTTCTTTCAATAAGGCAAAATTTTGCATATTTCGTGCGCCTACTTGAATCAAGTCAACATACTTAATAAACAGAGGAATATCATCTTTGTCCATGAGCTCTGAAACAATAGGTAATTGATATTTTTGTCCTATCTCATGAAGGATTTGTAAGCCTTCCTCCCCCATTCCTTGATAGGAGTATGGAGATGTGCGAGGTTTAAAGGCCCCTCCTCTTAACATTTTTGCTCCAGATTTCTTCACAGCTTTTGCAATGATATCTACTTGCTCATAACTTTCAACACTACATGGGCCACCAATAACTACTAGTTCTGAACCTCCTACTTTAACTCCTCCAACATCAATGATAGAGTCCTCACTCTTAAGTACTCGGTTCACTTTTTTAAATGGTTCTTGGATACGGATGACACTTTCCACACAGCGGTATGCATAAAGATTTCTTGTGTCAAATGAAGAAGTATCTCCAACTACACCATAGATTTGGTAGCTTTGTCCAAAGCTTGAGTGAATTTCAAACCCTAAATCTTCTAAATGTTTTAATAAGGATTTCACATCGTTTTTATCTGCGTTTTGCTTTATTTTAATAATCATTTTTTTGTTCCTTCTTTCAGTAGTAATTTTAAACCTTCTTCATAACTTTGGAACCCTAAACCGCTAATTTGTCCCTTGCAAGCATCCTTGATGACGGATATCTTTCGCCATGATTCTGAACGATGTTCAATATCGGTTAAGTGTACTTCTATTACCGGTGGGGTAATTGCCTTAATAGCATCAAAGAGGGCATAGGAATAATGGGTAAATGCTCCAGCATTCAATAGGATTCCATGATAGGATTCATTTGCCTTGTGTAAATAATCGATAATGGTCCCTTCATGGTTACTTTGTTTTATATCCAAACGGACGTTGTAGACCTTTTCAAGAGAATGTAAGTAGTCGACTAAATCCTCATAAGTTTGGTTCCCATAGATACTGGGTTCTCTTAACCCTAGCAAGTTTAAGTTTGGACCGTTAAGCACCAAAATATTCATAAAGCATTACCTCCAATGCCTGTAAGTTTGTTGTTGTATGTAAGGATGTTTTTTCTAAGACTAAATCCGCGGATTTAAGATAGGTTTGGTGACGATTTTTATAGAGTTTCGCCAACGCATCAGTAGTATTCAACAATGGGCGATGATTTGATACACCTGTCTTTTCAAGCAAAGCCAATGAAACATCTATTAATATAATCACACCGTTTTTTCTCAAGGCATCCACGTTGGGTTTTCTTAAGATTGCTCCACCGCCTGTGGAAATGACCACTCCTGAGTAGACAGATACTTCTTCAATTAGTTTGGCTTCTTCCTTGCGAAATTCTTCTTCACCAAATCGTTCAAAATACTCTTTGATAGTGGTATCAAAACGATCTTCAAAGAGGGTATCTATATCATAAATCTTTCGATTATGTTTGTCTGCATAAATCCTACTGTAAAGGGATTTCCCACTCTTTGGCATTCCGATAAAAACAATGTTCGATTGTGCTTTGTTTAAGGTTCTATATAGGGTTGTTATTTGCTTTTTGGGAATCGTTTTATCTTGGAAATATTCATTAGATTTTACTGCTTGCGCAACCAACATATATAAGCCATTCATATATAGTAGCCCTTTGTCTTTTGCCTGTAATAAAAGGGTTGTCTGTAAGGGATTATAGACAACATCAATTACACCCTTAAGATTAGGGAATGCATCTAAATCAAAGAGGTGTTTATCTTTGATGTTTGGATACATACCAACAGGGGTTGTGTTCACCAGTATGGTAGTATTTTTGTCTTCCGTTAAATCTGTTAGTGAACATTCATTTTTTTTAGGATTACGAGCATAAATAGTTATTTTTTTAGATCCTAAATCTTCGAAAGCACATTGTACTGTTCTTGCAGTTGCACCATTACCTATGATGGCAATATGTTCATCCACAATTGGGATTTGATGGTGAATGACTGCTTCAATAAAACCAAAGTAATCGGTATTATAAGCATATAATATTCCATCTCTTTTTACAATTGTATTACAAGAGTTTGTTCTACGGACTAAGGGATCTACTTTATCACAAAAGTCAATAACATCTGTCTTGTAAGGAATGGTTATATTTAGGCCAGTAAAATTACTTTCTAAAAAGAATTGTTCTAAGTTGTCTGTTTCAAGTAATTGATACGATAACCCAAGGGATTGATGGATTTTCCTTGAGAAACTATGTTTTAGGGTCTTTCCAAGCAAGCCAAACATGTTATATCTTCTCTTGGATTTGCTTGCTTAATGTAAACAAGGTTTTGTAAACTTCTTTGATGTATTCTTGATTCTTTGACATAGGGATACTAGCTAGAATCCTTTGCTCTCTTTTAGGATCAAATATGGGTGTGTTTTGATTTTTTTTCACTTCTTTCACTCTTCTTGAAAGTTCAAAGCGTCGTTCTAGTAAAGCAAATAACTGAATATCAATTTCATTTATGTCATTTCTTAACTTTGTTAAATCATCCATTTCATACCCTCGTTTCTACAAATCATTTCCATCACTGCATAAGCAGTAATTGCATTTATTACTGGCAACACTCTAGGAACAATAGATGGATCATGACGCCCAACTAACTCCAATGTTGTCTCTTTCATCGTTTCTATGTTGACCGTTTTTTGCGGCTTTCCTATAGAAGCGGTTGGTTTGATCGCAACAGTGAAGGTTATAGGCATACCATTGGTTATACCACCTTGAATTCCTCCAGAGTTATTTTTAGTCATTGTAATCTTATCATCAACAATCGTGATTGGATCATTTGCCTCCGAACCATAGAGATTGGTGATGTTAAATCCTTCGCCAAATGAAAGTCCTTTTACAGCTGGAACACTGAATATCAAATGGGATAGGATACTTTCCATTGAATCAAAGAAGGGTTCACCATATCCTTTTGGTACGTGAAGAATTGCTGTTTCAATGGTTCCACCAACACTATCTTTTTGTTCCTTCGCAGATAAAATAGTTTCTTTAAAAATACTTTCATTCTTTTCATCAATCACTGGGAAATCGCTTTGATTAAGTCTTTTAATTAAATCATCAGAGATGTTAGTAGGGAAGAGTTCGTCTTTGTTTTTATGAATGCTCGCTAAATGAGAGCCAAGGATAATACCCTTCTTCTTAAGAGCTGCTTCGGCAATTGCACCAAGGATTACAATCATAGCAGTTAAGCGACCAGAAAAATGTCCACTTCCACGATAATCTTGATGACCACTATATTTTACATGAGAAGTTAAATCAGCATGGGAAGGTCTTAGTATCTCAGGTGTATAATCTCTAGATCTAGTGTCAGTATTGGGAATGACAATTGTAAGAGGTGCACCGGTGGTATAACCCTTAAAATAACCAGTTACTATCTCGAAAGGGTCTGGTTCTCTTCTAGGGGTTGATAAAGCTTTATTCCCTCTTCTTTTTGTAAGAAGTTCTGACATTCTTTTTATCGGTAATCGCATACCTGCTGGCAAGTTATGAATGGTTATACCAATCATTTTTCCATGAGATTCTCCAAATAAGGACACTTTTATTGCTTGTCCAAATACACTCATACAATCTCCTCCAAATAGTTTTGTAGTTTATCAAGGCTGACAGGGATAATCTTCGCATGTCCAAGTACTTCAACATCGACAAAGTGTAAAGTTTTTTTATGAACCTTCTTATCTTTGAGTAAATAAGGTAATAACTCTTGCAAAGAGTAAGGAAGTTCGTGAGGAAGTTGGAATTGATCAAATAAAGAAATAAGGCGTTTATAAAAGGGTTTATTTCTTGCCATGTAGGCCATTCCAATCGATATTGCTTCCCCATGTAAATATTGATAACTAGAGTACTGTTCTATTGCATGTCCAAGAGTGTGTCCATAGTTCAGAACATGACGGATATTCTGGTCACGCTCATCTTGTAAGACAAAATCTCTTTTCACTACAATGGCTTGTCTAATCAAATGTGTAAGATTCTTTGTCCAGTTATCTTCTTCTAACAAATCTAAAATAGATGGATCTTTGATGACGCCATACTTGATCAACTCTCCTACACCACTATGGAGTTGTTTTTCTTCTAAAGTTGTTAATACGGTTGGGTCAATAAAGACAGCCTTGGGTTGATAAAATGCTCCGATTGCGTTTTTTGCCTTTCTACTGTTGACCGCTACTTTCCCACCAACGGAACTATCAATTTGTGAAAGCAAGGTTGTTGGTATTTGGATAAAATCAATTCCACGCATATAGGTTGAGGCAATAAATCCACCTAAATCACCAACTACGCCACCACCTAGAGATATAAGTGTCGCAGATTTAGGAATATCTTCCGCAATCATTTCTTCTACAATAGCTTGGTAGTTGCTTAGGTTTTTAGAGGATTCTCCTTTAGGAATCGTGAATACAGTTGGTGCATTCAGTTGTGCTTTGACTTTTTCAAGGTATTGCACTGGGATTCCAGAATCGGTTAGGATTACACAAGAATCTTTTGAAGATAAATACACCGAAAAGCGATCTAAAAGATGATCTTCTAGATACACAATATAAGGATTGTTTGGTAAATCAATTTGTAATTCAATCATACAATCAGTCCTTTATGGTTAATTTGCCTCCTAAAGCTTGAAAATCATTGTAGAACGATGGATAAGATTTATTGATAGCATAAGGGTTGGTTAAGGTAATAGGTTCTTTTGCGACCAAACTAGCAATGGCCACCATCATAGCGATTCGATGGTCATTGTGTGAGTCCACTGTTGCGCCACCTTTGAGATAATCTTTACCGTGAATGAGGATGTGATCTTGTTTTGAAGAAATATCCGCGCCTAAAGTTTTTAACGTATCCACCGTACTTGCTACTCGGTCAGATTCCTTAATACGTAAGCGTTCAATGTTTATTATCTTAGTCGTTCCTTCACTAACAGAAGCTAACAAACTTAAGATCGGTCCTAAGTCTGGGCAATCTTGAATATCGATAACCGTTCCTTTTGTACTTGTTTTTTCACAAACAAGGCCTTCTTCAGAATAAATGACACGGCCTCTCATCTCTCGAATAATATCAACAATAACTTGATCCCCTTGAGGAGAATCATGGTCTAGATTATTGATTCTAATAGCGCCGTTTAATTGCCCCCCTACTAGAAAGAAGGCGGCTTGAGAATAGTCACCCTCAACGGCATAATCACGGGCTTGATATGTTTGGTTTCCTTTGATGTAATAACCATCATCTATTTCTTTGATTTTTATGCCAAACTCGTCTAACAAATCAATGGTTATATCAATGTAACTTTTGGATTCTAGGTGATGCTTAATTTTAATGGTTGAATCTCCCTTTAGCAAGGGTAAAGCAAACATTAATCCCGTGAGAAATTGTGATGAAATTGTACCGTCAATTTCATAGGTGGCGGGAGATAATTTTGCATCAACAGTAAGTAGGCCGTTTTCAAGGGAAAACACATGGCCATCTTGTGTGAATAATTCTTCGTAAACAGTTAAAGGACGGCGCATTAAAGAATCTTCACCTGTGATTTTAAACTTTTTTCCAGATAGGACATAAATTGGTATCATAAATCGCAATGTCGAACCAGATTCATTGCAGTCTACTGGATCTGTTATTTTACGAAGTTTCTTTACACCACTTATATAGCAATAGTCATCATGTTGTTCAACTTTTGCTCCAAAAGCTTCTACTGCTCTAATTGTCGCATATACATCATCACTATAGGTGATGTTTGTAATCTTGCTCTTTCCTTTTGCGAGGGCAGCCGCTATGATGGCTCTATGTGTGTAACTCTTGGAGGAGGGAGCATCGATTTCACCCTTAAGGCTACTTGTTGAAAATTCCATAGATTTCCTTGTTTTATTCATCGAGTAATCTTCTCCTTTTCGTTGCTTTTTTCATATATTCTTGAAGAGATTCTTTCTCTTCATTTTTAATCGACTCTTTTAGTAGAGATAAAGATTTTTCGAATTCTTCAATACTATGTAATAAGAAATGCTTGTTGGTTAAAAATAACTCACTCCAAAGTTGATCATTCATATTCGCAATTCTAGTTAAATCTCTGAAAGAGTCACCAATGATTGTTTTTGTCATTGAGTTCTCTTGATCACTATTGATTAAAGCAATCGCCAAAGCATGTGTCAGTTGAGAAGTGTAACTGATCGCATCATCATGCTCCTTATCAGACATCATAGTTACTCGCCCAAAGCCCATTTGTTTCGCTAGGGTGGTTATCAAGTTGATATTCTCCTCTTTGTTGCGAGGGGTTCTTGTGATAATAAAATTAGCATTCTTAAAGATGCTGGCATCACTATATTGCACTCCTTGTTTTTCTTTTCCTGCAATTGGGTGTGCAGCAATGAAATCAATATCATCTCTAGCATACAACTCGTATGCGTCGATTATTTTGCGTTTAATACCACCAACATCTGATAAAACAGCACCTTCCTTAAAATTCATAATATATTTTTGGAAAAACGTTTTTACCTTTGAGGGATAAAGACAAATAAAAACAACGTCTAGTTCCTTCAAAATATCCTTAGGGTTTTGATATCCTTCTTTTATAATTCCTTGGCTTAGGGCAAAATCTAGTGATTCTTGGTTAATATCTATACCATATATGTCATACTTATATGGCAAAAGAGCTCTTGCATAAGAACCGCCAATTAACCCTAATCCTACAATACCTATCTTCATTTTATCACCTTCAATAGTATGGTACAATTATACTATAACTTATAGAAAAGAAAAAGATTAAATAGTGTAAGCGTTTTATGCTTGTCCGTTGCTTTTCTTTCAATTGTATGTAAAAATAATATTGAAGAGATTATAGGAGGGTTCTAATGGAAAATATGGATTTGAAAATTGCACAAAGTATTGAAATGGAGAACATCAGTGAAATCGCTAAAAAGTTAGGCTTAAAGCAAGAGGATATTGAGCTTTATGGGAACTATAAGGCGAAAATTAAACTAGATGTAATGAAACGTTTTGAAGGCAAAGAAGATGGGAAGGTTATTCTTGTAACGGCTATAAATCCAACACCAGCTGGGGAAGGGAAATCAACAACAACCGTAGGTTTGGGGCAAGCGTTTCAAAAAATAGGAGAAGATGCCATTATTGCTCTTAGAGAGCCTTCTTTTGGACCCGTTATGGGAATCAAAGGGGGAGCTGCTGGTGGAGGATATGCACAAGTAGTTCCTATGGAAGATCTGAACTTGCATTTTACTGGCGATATTCATGCTATTACAACGGCAAATAATGCGGTGAGTGCAATGATTGATAACCACATACATCAAGGAAATGACTTGCAGATAGATCCAAGAAGAATTACTTGGAAACGTGCCCTAGATATGAATGATCGCGCGTTGAGAAATGTGGTTGTTGGACTCGGAGGAGTTGGAAACAGTATTCCTAGAGAAGATGGGTTTAACATATCAGTCGCATCAGAAATCATGGCCGTATTATGTTTAGCCAAAGATCTGATGGATTTAAAAGAACGTGTAAAACGTATCGTTATAGGGTATACTTATGACCGTAAACCGGTGACTATTGGAGATTTAAAAGCAGAAGGAGCGGTTACGTTAATTCTAAAAGATGCCATCAAACCCAATTTAGTACAAACACTCGAACACACACCAGCTCTTGTACATGGTGGCCCTTTTGCGAATATAGCTCATGGGTGTAACTCAATTATCGCAACCAATATGGGGAGAAAGTTAGCCGATTATGTTATTACAGAAGCTGGATTTGGAGCCGATTTAGGAGCGGAGAAGTTCTTAGATATTAAAACAAAGCAAGCAGGATTCACCCCATCAGCCGTTGTAATTGTTGCGACCATTAGAGCGCTTAAAATGCATGGTGGTATGAGTAAAAAAGAGTTAGAAGAAGAAAACATTGAAGCATTAAAAGCTGGTTTAGAAAACTTAGAAAAACATATTGAAACCATTCAAGCATTTGGACTTCCATATGTAGTAGCAACAAACAAATTTCCGAGTGACACTAGTAAAGAACTTGAGGTGTTGAACCAGTATCTAGATGAGCAAAACCATCCAAATAGCCTCAGTGAGGTATGGGAAAAAGGTGGAGATGGCGCAACAGATTTGGCAAAAAAACTACTCCATGAGATCAACACAAAAGACAACAACTTTACGAGAATGTATGAAGAGACGGATTCCTTAGAAGAAAAGATTGAAAAGATCGCAACCAAAGTGTATGGTGCTAGTGGAGTAGAGTTTACCACAAAGGCGAAAAGAGACTTACGCATCTATAAAAAACAGGGTTGGGATCACTTAGGAGTATGTATGGCAAAAACGCAATATAGTTTGTCAGATAATCCGAAAAAACTAGGAAGACCAAAAGACTTTACCATCACGATTCGTGAACTAAGACCATCGGTTGGAGCTGGGTTCATTGTAGCGTTAACGGGAGATGTTATGACTATGCCTGGCTTACCAAAAATTCCAGCTGCAAATCATATGAATATTGATGAAGATGGTAACATAGAAGGATTATTCTAAAAGAGGGTATCCCCCTCTTTTTTGAGTGACAAAAACAATGGTTTCGTACATATAATTACGTTGATTCATATGATATAATATATAAAGAAGGAGTGAGATAATGGATACAGTAAAGCAATTTAGAGCTATGATTAAAAAGCAAAAAGCTTACCAATACGCATTGACAGTAGTTAGCTGGGATTCTAATACTGAAGCACCAAGAGAAGCCTTTGCAAGAAGAGCAGAAATGATGGGTGTTCTTAGTGCAGAGTTGTTTAAGTTATCGACTGGGGAAGACTATCAAAAAGTAGTGTATGAGTTATTTGAAGATATAGATTCGTTGGAAGATTCTTTGCAAAGAGAAGTAAGAAAAGCAAAAAAAAGTTTAGATAAAATTATCAAGATTCCTGAAGAGGAGTTTGTTTCTTATCGTAAGTTAGTCAACCTAACACAAAAACTTTGGGAAGATGCAAAAGAACAAAATGATTATGATATGTTCAAAGGGAACTTAGACAGTATCATAAAATATCAAAAGAAATTTATCGAGTATTATGAAATGGACGAGCTTCCATACAATATTCTATTAGATGAGTATGAAGAAGGTATGACAATGGAAGAGTATGACCACTTCTTTGATGTCTTACGTAAAGATTTAGTCCCTTTTGTACAGGAAGTACTTGAAACAAAAAAAGAATATAAGAATGATTTTACCAGTGACTTATTTGATCCGAAAAAACAAGCTGAGTTCTGTGAGTATATTACCGATGAGTTCGCCTTTGATCGAAATCGAGGATTGATGAAAACTAGTGTACATCCATTTACATGGAATACACATCCTGGTGACGTAAGGTTTACTACTAGGTATTTAGAGGATATGGTTTTATCAAGTATTTTTGCGGCTATTCATGAGTTAGGGCACGCTACTTATGAGCAACAAGTAGATAGTAAGTGGGATGACACTTTACTGAATAGTGGTACATCAATGGGTATGCATGAATCACAATCTCGATTCTATGAAAATATGATTGGACGTAGTAGAGCCTTTTGGGAAACCCATCTGGATGCATTTAAAGACGTGTTCCCAGAGCAACTAAAAAATGTCTCTGTAGAAGATGCTTATCGAGCAGCAAATAAGGTAGAAGCTAGTTTAATCCGTGTAGAAGCAGACGAACTTACTTACCCATTACATATTATGGTTCGTTACGATTTAGAGCGTATGATTTTCTCACAAGATATTGACATTGATGACTTACCAAGACTTTGGAATGAGAAGATGGAAGAATACTTGAACTTAACTCCAAAAACTGACGCAGAAGGAGTTCTACAAGATGTGCACTGGAGTGGAGGAGCATTTGGTTACTTCCCAACCTACGCTTTAGGAACAGCGTATAGTGCACAAATATACTATACGATGAAAAAAGAGTTGAACTTGGATGAAATTATAAAGAATAGAGATATTCATTTAATCAACGAATGGCTGAAAGAGAAAATACATCATTATGGTTCTAGTAAATCACCAAAAGAACTGATGATTGAAGTTACGAATGAGGAATTTAATCCAGCTTACTATGTTCGTTATTTAAAAGAAAAATATAGTGACTTATATCTAAACAAATAGAAGACGATTTTTTTCGTCTTCTTTTTTCGTCAACTAGTTCCTTGTGGTATAATATGTTGTGGAGGAGATTTGATGAGTAAAAAGGTTATTGATTACAAGAAAAGAATGGAAGAAGCCTTTGAACAATTACAAAAAGGTGCTTTCTTAACAACTAAGCATAAAGGCAAAGTTAACACCATGACCATTGCGTGGGGAGGGGTTAGTTTTGTTTGGTATAAACCAGTCTTTATAGCATACGTTCGTTATTCAAGAGATACCTATCAAATGCTTGAGAATCATCAAGAGTTCACGGTGAGTATCCCACTTTCTAAGGATATGAAAAAAGAACTTGCCTATGCAGGGACTAAGTCTGGTAGAGACACGAATAAAATAGAAGATTTGGGACTTAACCTAAGAAAGGGACAAAAGGTTTCAGTACCGATCATTCGTGATTGTGATTTACATTACGAATGTAAGGTTGTGTATAAACAAGCAATGGAACCAGGTAATATTCCTGACGATGTGAAAAGTACCTACTATAAATCAAACGATTATCACGTGATATATTATGGTGAAATTTATGCCAATTATGAAACCCAAGAGGAGGATAAAGATGGAAAAGATTATTAGTGGAAAAGAACTATCTAAAACTATACGCGCAGATGTGAAAAGCAAAGTAGAACAACTAACAGAGAAATACAAAAGAGTTCCCCATTTAGCGGTCGTATTGGTAGGAGAAGATCCAGCTAGCAAGTCCTATGTTAAAGCAAAAGAACGTGCATGTAAAAAAGCGTTAATGGATAGCACCGTCATCATAAAAGACGAAGAAATTAGTGAGCAGGATTTGCTAGATATTATCGAAAAGCTAAATGCAAATCCAACTGTCGATGGGATTTTGGTTCAGTTACCATTACCAGACCATATCGATGAAGACAAAATTATAGATTCCATAAAACTAGAAAAAGATGTGGATGGGTTCCATCCCTTGAACTTAGCTTATATGCATTTAGGCAGAAAAGCTATCTATCCAGCAACTCCAAAAGGCATTATGACCATGATACATAGCAAAGGTATTGATGTCAAAGGGAAGAAAGCGTTGGTGATCGGCCGTAGTAATATTGTTGGAAAACCTGTAGCGATGTTATTACTCTCAGAACACGCTACGGTCACAATCGCACATTCGAGAACCAAAAATTTAAAAGAAGAATGTTTAGCGTCTGATATCATTGTTGCAGCTGTTGGGCGACCAAAGATGGTCACCGCTGATATGGTAAAAGAAGGAGCTGTAATCATCGACGTAGGCGTCAACCGAGTAAATGGCAAGTTGGTGGGAGATGTTGACTTTGAGCAAGTAAAAGAAAAAGCATCGTATATCACACCAGTTCCAGGTGGGGTTGGTCCAATGACGATTACTTCTTTGCTAGAGAATACCTTGGAATGTTTTGAAAGAAGAATGCAAAATGATTGATCGTTATAGTCGCAAAGAGATGCGGGAACTCTTTACATTGGAAAAGAAGTTTGAAGCATTTTTGCAAGTGGAGTTAGCTGCGACAAGAGCTTTTTATGATGAAGGTCTTGTTCCAAAAGAAGACCTTGAGAAGATAGAAGAAAATGCATCTTTTAACGTGGAGAGAATCCTCGAACTTGAAGAAACATTAAAACATGATGTGATTGCTTTTACTAGATGTGTAAGCGAATCCTTAGGTGAAGAAAAGAAATGGGTACATTACGGCTTGACTTCAACAGATGTTGTAGACACAGCCAATGCACTTATCTATAAACAGGCAAACGATATCATATATAAAGATTTGATAGCATTTCAAAACATGTTACAAAAACAGGCAATTGAGTACCAAGATTATCCGATGATTGGCCGTACCCATGGTATTCATGCGGATATCACATCTTTTGGCTTGAAATGGGCACTTTGGTATGATGAGTTCTCTCGTCACATTGAACGTTTTGATAGTGTTCGTAAAGAGATTGAGATTGGAAAAATTAGTGGAGCTGTTGGTAATTTTGCCAATGTAGATCCAAGAGTACAAGATCGAATTTGCTCGTATTTGGGAATTGATTCTGCCAGTATTTCTACTCAGGTTTTACAACGCGATCGCCATGCACATTATATGAGTGTGTTATCTCTAATAGGAAGTTCATTAGAAAAAATAGCAGTCGAGATTAGACACTTACAGCGAACAGAAGTACATGAGGTGGAAGAGTTCTTTAGTAAAGGACAAAAAGGGTCAAGTGCGATGCCTCATAAACGCAATCCAATTGCGAGTGAAAACATCAGTGGTGTTGCTAGAGTGTTAAGGGGATACATGCTGTCAACTCAAGAAAATATCGCTTTATGGCATGAACGTGATATTTCCCATTCTTCTGTTGAGCGAATTGTCTTTCCCGATGCATTAATGCTCTTAGATTATGCACTCAATCGATATACAAAAACGCTTGGTAAGTTAACTGTGTTCAAAGAACAAATGCTAAGGAATATCTATAAAACAAACGGAATTATTTTTTCTCAACAAGTACTAAATTTGCTCATTCATAAAGGCTTTAGTCGTGAAGAAGCTTATGATTTAGTCCAAAGTATTGCCATGGATAGTTATCACAAGAATTTAGATTTTAAAAACCTTTTATTAGAGCATCCTATTGTCCGTAAACATGCTTCTATAAGTGAAATTGAAGGATGTTTTGATGTAGGGTACTACTTAAAGAATGTGAAAACAATTTATAAAAGAGTTGGGTTGGTGGACTAGGTGAACATCAAAAAGACATTAATTCAAATTGGGATTTATATAACCATTCCATTCTTTTTACTCATTTTCTTTGCTTCACTGCTTACTACTACACCTTATCTTCAATTATCCAAGGGATTGTATAGTACTCATGAGGAAATTGAGTACGATCATGATTATGCGATAGAACGGATCATCGGATATTTAAACTATCGTTACGATGATTTAGAGTTTGGAGCTACAGAAGATGATCCTACAACCATCATGAGAGATATTGAAATTCGACATATGGTGGATGTCAAAAATCTCTACACTATGTTAAGACTTGCGGCAGCTGGGTCATTCGTTCTTGGGGGAATACTACTTGTCTACCTATATCGTAAAGATAAGGAGTTACTTGCCAACACTTTAAAGAATATACATAAGGGACCAATTGTGTTTGCAGGATTTTTAGGGGCAGCATTTTTGATTGACTTTAATACAGCCTTTCGAGTATTCCATGAGTTGTTTTTCACTAATGATGATTGGTTACTTTTTGCGGATGATGTACTAATATTGCTTTTACCTACAGCCTTTTGGATGGTTAGTGCTTTTATCATATTAATCTTATTTTTGCTTTCTATCTTAGGTATAAACTTGTTTACCAAAAAAGTTTTGCTTAGAAAAATATAATTTTTGTAAGTGTTTTCATAGTATTGCGTATTTAAATCTCTTTTGATATGATAAAGGAGGTTGGTATCATATATGATCGAAAATAGGGTTCGATTGTCTCTACCCCGACACCTTAAATGTTGGGACTATGGTGCACATAATAAAAACAATGAGAGAATTCTCCCTTTTTTGTTTGGTACTAACCAAAATCAAAAAAATGGAGGATTTTTTTAATGGAATTTTTGAAGACTTATTTCAAGATTGAAGAACGAGGATCAAAAATTGGAACAGAGTTAATTGCAGGATTAACAACATTCTTAGCTATGGCATATATTTTGCCTGTAAACTCACTTATGCTTTCAGCAACAGGTATGCCAATTGGTGGAGTATTCTTTGCGACTGCAGTGGCAGCAGCTATTGCGACGTTGATTATGGGGTTCTTTGCTAACTATCCTGTAGCGCTTGCGCCAGGTATGGGATTGAATGCATTTTTCACTTACACAATTGTATTCTCTTATGGGCTTTCATGGCAAGCTGCTTTAGCGGCTGTATTGATCTCTGGTATTTTGTTCTTTATTGTATCAATTTCAGGACTAAGAAAGATGATCATCAATGCTATTCCACAAGGGTTAAAATTCGCTGTAGGAGCAGGAATTGGATTCTTTATCACATTTATTGGATTAACAAATGCGGGTATTATTGTAAGTAATCCAGCAACATTCGTTGCGCTTGGAAACTTAGAACATCCTACTGTTCTTTTAGGAGTTTTTGGTATCGTATTAGTTGTTATTCTTTATAGTATTGGAAATAAGTTCTCTTTAATTATATCAATTGCGGTTACTGCAATTGTTGGATTGATTTTAGGTGCATTAGGTGTCGATATGATGCCTGCTTATAATGCAGGTGAAATGGGTGGACTATTTAGCGGAACAAAAGAAACTGCATTTGCTGCGTTCTCTGGTTTTGGTGAATTGTTCAATCATCCAGAAGTATTCGGAATTATCTTTGCTTTATGGTTCGTTGACTTCTTTGATACTGCTGGTACACTAATGGCGGTTGGTAACCAAGCAGGTTTAGTTGATGACAAAGGAGAATTAGTTGGATCAGATAAGGCCTTAATTGCTGACTCTATTGGTACAATGTCAGGTGCTTTATTAGGGACGTCAAATGTTACATCTTATATTGAATCAGCAACAGGAATTGAACAAGGTGGAAAAACTGGTTTAACGAGTGTTACAGTTGGAGTTTTATTCCTATTATCATTGTTGATTTACCCATTACTTAGTGTAGTAAATGGTGTTGTTGTTGGTTTCAATGATTTCGGTGACGCAATCGTATATAGTCCTGTTACATCTATGGCTCTTGTTATGGTTGGAGCATTAATGATTACACAACTTAAGAACATCAACTGGGAGAAAAAAGAAATCGTGATTCCAGCATTCTTAACAATTGTGTTCATGATTTTATCTTACTCTATTGCAACTGGTATCGCAGTAGGATTTATCTTCTACCCAATCATCATGATTGCCCAAAGACGTTGGCGTGAAGTAAACCCAATGATGTATGCTTTATCTTTGTTATTCTTAGTTGCCTTTATTACCGGGTCACTTTAATAAAAAATATAGATTGTTTATCAATAGAAATAAGGACCAAGGTCATCATCCTTGGTCCTTATTTTTCACACGTATTTTCTTGACAGTGATAACAGCGTAACTGTGCATTTGTTTTTGCATAGAACCTTAGAGGATTCCGATACAACATATATTCCCAATGAAGAAAAATGACTAGTCCTAGGAAGAATAAGATATAAGACATGATATGCGGAATAAATAGTAAAACCCAAAATTTCATTAAACGATCCCAATTTGTAATACGGCAGGTAGTGCAACACTTGTTTTTTAAAAACCATTTGCGGAAGGGACACCATATTAATACACATATATAGTCTCCTAGGTTGACAAGTAAGAAGAGCAAAAAGAGATATAGGTAGGGTGGATTTAAATATCTTATGATGAATACACAAAGTAATGTGATGCTTGGAAAATAAACAAGAAAGATTGCTAATGCACCTTTTTGGTCTTTTTTGTATTGAACCATATCCAAGGTATCATTACCACTTGGTTTGTAATTGTATTTAAACGGTTTTTTTGATCCTGGGAACTCGTTTAGATTAGGGAAATAAATCGATAGACTATTGTAAATAAAATATAAGCCGATAAAGGTGTAAATCACAGGGAAGGACTGCTTAAAATTCTCTTGAAAAAAGACGATCATTACGGTTGCATATGCTAGCAAAATAATGGATATAATAAAGTCTCTTACACTTTTTGTCATAGTATCACCATAATTATTATAACATTTTTAAGAAAGTGTTTACATTACTAACTAAATTATATACAATATGTTTGTATGAAAAGAGGTGAACGTATGAAACAGATAATGGATCATGAAAAAATAGTCCGAACTGTAAGAAGAATTTCACATGAAATTATTGAGAAGAATGCTGATTTATCAAGTGTAGTTTTGATGGGTATTTTGCAAAAAGGAATGCCTCTTGCTGCAATGATTAAAAAGAACATCAAATTATACGAAGATATTGATTTGCCTTTGTATGAACTGGATATCACAGGATATAGAGATGATATAAAAGGCGAACAAAAAGCACCTTTATTAGATGTTGATGTAGCTGGGAAAGTCGTGATTTTGTGTGATGATGTACTATATACAGGACGAACAGCAAGAGCGGCTATGGATGCGGTGATTGATTTGGGCAGACCAAGTAAAATTCAGTTCGCAGCCTTAATAGATCGTGGACATCGAGAGTTACCCATTCGAGCGGATTATGTTGGGAAGAATTTACCAACAAGCGAGCATGAAAAAGTGAACGTTCATTTCCAAGACCCTTATAAGGTGTCAATATCAGAAAATACTTAGGAGGAATGTACTATGAATCATTTAAAGAAGCAAGATCAAGAACTTTTTGATGCGATCATGCTTGAAAAAAATCGACAAGAGTCTCATATTGAGTTGATTGCTAGTGAGAATTTTGTAAGTAAAGCTGTTCTTGAAGCACAAGGAAGTGTCTTAACAAACAAATATGCAGAAGGATATCCAGGTAGAAGATATTATGGTGGCTGTGAGTTTGTTGATATGGCAGAGAATTTGGCTCGTAATAGATTAAAAGAACTCTTTAATGTAAAGTATGCGAATGTACAAGCTCATAGTGGTTCTACGGCGAATATGGGCGCATATAGAGTCTTGTTAAATCACGGAGATAAAGTCTTGGGTATGAGTTTAGATCATGGAGGACATTTGACCCATGGACATCCTCTAAACTTTAGTGGAATTGATTATAATTTTGTCAGTTATGGTGTAGATAAAGACACTGAGATGCTTGATTATGATGAATTAGAGCGTATCGCCAAGGAAGAGAAACCACAATTAATTGTAGCGGGTGCGAGTGCTTATGCAAGAAAGATTGATTTCGCTAGAATAAAAGAAATAGCGGACATGGTTGGTGCAAAATTGATGGTTGATATGGCACATATTGCTGGATTGGTTGCGGCAAAGCTTCATCAAAATCCTTGTGATTATGCAGATATCGTTACATCAACAACCCATAAAACATTGCGAGGTCCTCGTGGAGGAATTATCTTAACCAATAGTTTTGATCTTTATAAAAAAATTAATCGTACTGTATTTCCAGGAATCCAAGGTGGACCATTGATGCATGTCATTGCTGGAAAAGCAGCAGCGTTTAAAGAAGCATTATCCGATGATTTTGTAAGTTACCAAACACAAGTTGTGAAGAATGCGAAGCGATTGGCTCAAGAGTTGATCAATCTTGGTTTCCATGTTGTGTCAAATGGAACAGATAATCATATTGTTCTTGTAGAAGTAAAATCTTTAACAGGTCTTACAGGTAAAGAAGCAGAAGAATTACTGGATACTGTACATATTACATGCAATAAAAATACGGTACCGAACGATGAAGAAAAGCCATTTATTACAAGTGGAATTCGTTTGGGGACACCGGCAATTACTTCGAGAGGATTTAAGGAAGAAGATATGAAAACAATTGCTGAAATTTTGTATCAAGCTTTGATGAATCCAACGGATCAAGAAACCTTGCAAAAGGTAAAAGAAACTGTTAAAATTTTAACAACCAAATATCCTTTAAATTACTAGCAATACCACATCACAAAGGAGTGATGATATGAAGGTGGCTATCTTACAAGGATCTGAGAAACTAAACAGACAATTATTACGAAGTTTTCATTCGCATCAAATCAAGGGTGATTTGATTACGAGAATAGACCAACGTACAATTATAACCTATGACTTTTTACTAATCAGTAGTGACGTAAAACAAAAAGTTCCTGTACGTGTGTTAGAACAAATTGTCTTACAAAAACAATGTGTTTTGGTCTACATTCATCATCAAGCGAATGTGCATCAGTTTTACAATCTAATAAATGATCCCTACTTCCTTTTGGTTCCTTTTGCGCAAGTAGTAGAGTCCTTGCCAGGCTTGTTAATCACGGTGAACAGGTGGCGCAAAGAAGTACGTGTTTTAAAAAGAGAACTCCTGATGAGTAAAAAAGATTTAGGTGAGTTTAAGGCTACCGCTAAAGCAAAAAGAATTTTAATGAATAAGGGATTATCAGAAGAAGATGCGCACAATTGGATTCAAAAAGAAGCCATGGACAAGCGTTGTAAAAAAATAGACATTGTAAACCTTATCATTCAAGAAAAGATTGACAAATGAGTATATTCTTGCTAATAATAGGGTATAGACAACGGTGTCTTATAGAAATATAGTATATGATAAACAAAGGTGTATCCCATGTAGGGGAATACACCTTTTTTTTGAAAAAGGGGAGAAAGAAATGGAGAAGAAAATGACAAGAGAAATGATTTTGAATCAAGTTGAAGAAGAAAATGTGAAGTATATTAGATTGTGCTTTACAGATATCCACGGAGTGTTAAAGAATGTTGAAATTCCATCAAGATTACTCGAGGAAGCTTTGGATAATCAAGTAATGTTTGATGGATCTTCAATTGATGGATTTGTGCGTATCCAAGAAGCGGATATGTATTTGTATCCTGACTTGAACACATGGATGATTTCTTCATGGGAGCAAACTACTTATGGGAAGGTAGCTATGCTGTTTTGTGATGTATATCTGCCAAATGGAGAACCGTTCAAGGGAGATCCAAGATACGTACTAAGAAGAAACTTAAAGCGTATGGAAGAAATGGGATTTAAACACTTTAACATCGGATTAGAACCAGAGTTCTTTTTGTTTCGATTAGATGAGAAGGGTGAACCAACAATGGAGTTCAATGACAATGGTGGATACTTTGATTTGGCCCCAGTAGATGGCGCCGAAGATTGTCGACGAGATATTGTCTTAGAGCTTGAGAAGATTGGATTTCTAATGGAAGCATCACATCACGAGGTTGCACCAGGTCAACATGAAATAAATTTCGAGTTTCACAATGCTTTAGAGGCAAGTGATAAATTACAACTATTTAAACTCATCGTCCGTAATATTGCGAAAAGACATGGTCTTCATGCTACATTTATGCCAAAACCAATCTCACACATAAATGGTTCTGGTATGCATACCAATTGCTCTCTAACGAATAAAGATGGACGAAACGCATTTCACGATCCTAACGGAGAAATTGGTCTCAGTGAAACAGCCAAACATTGGATAGCTGGAATTCTGAAAAATGCGCGTTCTTTTACTGCGGTAACGAATCCAACTGTCAATTCTTACAAACGATTAATTCCAGGTTATGAGGCACCTTGCTACGTATCTTGGAGTGACGCCAACCGTAGTGCGATGATTCGTATACCAGCAAAAAAAGGAAGAGCAACACGTACAGAAATTCGTAGTGTCGATCCTTCTACAAATCCATACTTAGCAATGTCTGTTATATTAGCAAGTGGATTAGAGGGTATTGAGAAGAAGTTAGATTGTCCTGAACGTGTTTATATAAACCTCTATGATTTAACACGTGAAGAACGTGAAGGTATGGGAATTCAAAACTTACCAGAAAACTTGAAAGATGCGGTGAAAGCTTTAAAGAAAAGTGAACTAATGAAAGACGCTTTAGGTCCACATGTATATCAAAGATTTATCGCAGCAAAAACACAAGAATGGGATGAATTCCGTACTAGTGTAACGAAATGGGAATTAGAAAAATACTTAAAAATCATGTAAATAAAAAAGATGGTATCTAGTTACATACTGTATACCATCTTTTTTTCTGCTATAATAAGGAGGATAATAGGGGTGATTATATGAATGTTTTGATTATTGGTGGAGTAAGTATAGATACAAAAATTTATACACCTGAAATTCGCAATGTATCTTCGGATATGTCTTTGTTTGCGTCACATACAAGTACACACCTTGGAGGGACAGGTGCGGGGAAAGCACTAGCAATGGCAAAGTTTAAGAAGAACACTTCACTTGTCTGTCAAGCTGGTGAAAAGGATGTAGCTTATTTAAGAGAAGAACTAGACACTCAAATGATTAAGACACACATATTGTTAACAGATGAGACAGAAAAGCATACAAATATAATGCATGGGGAAAATCATCGATTAAGTATATTTACTGCATTTCCAACTGACGCGCAAGATATCAACGAGTTCATTACAGATCAAATGCTTAATGAGTCAGATTTGATCTTTCTAAACATTAATTCATTTTGCAAACCCATTATACCAAGATTGTATGCGCATAAAGAGAAAGTTGTTGTAGATTTACATGATTACAAAGTAGGATCAAGTTATCACCAGGAGTTTCTAGATGTCGGATCTTACTTATTTACAAGTTGCATTTATTTAAAGAATCAAGTGCAGTTTTTAGAAGAGACTATGAGACAATATAACTTAAAAGCTAGTATCATTACTTGCAATAAAGAAGGCGCTATGGGGATCGATCAAAGTGGTGTTTTAAGGGTATCAAACGCTCTAAAGGGTATCAAAATGATAGATTCAAATGGGGCAGGAGACGCCTTTGTAGTTGGCTTTATGATGAAATATTTAGAAAATAGTGACTTACAAGATGCATTGCTTTTTGGAAATGTTTTTGGTGCATATGCTTGCGAGTCTAGTGCACTAATTGATCGACATATAGAACTAAAAGATGTAGAGAATAGATTTGAAAGTATAAATGAAAAACGTCACTAGATTGCTAGTGACGTTTTATTATTTCGATTCTTTAATTAATGCTTGAATTTGTGTTTCATCAAAGTGATACTTTGTGTTGCAAAAATGACAACTTGTTTCAATTTCTCCATCTTCTTCTAAGATAGAAACAAGCTGGTCTCTTCCTAAAGATATGAGACCTTTTTCAAATTTATCTCTTGAGCAGTTGCATACATATTCCAACTCTAGTTCTTGCAATAGTTGGTGATCATCCTTTGCAATTTCTTGAATGATTTTTTCTGGTGTATAACCCTCTTCAATCATTTGTGAAACCGGCTTTATTTTAGACAAACGGTTTTCAATAAGTTTGATGGTCTCTTCTTTACAACCTGGCATGATTTGTAAGATAAATCCACCACTTGCAAGTACGGAATTATCATCATTTACTAACACACCTAAACCAACTGCGCTTGGAATCTGCTCACTTACTGTGAAATAGTATGCAAGATCTTCAGCGATTTCACCAGTTTGGATTTCGGAACTTGATGTAAACATATCACGAACTTTTAAGTCCTTGGTTACATGAATTTGACCACTACCAACTGCTTGACCAACATTGAGTTTTCCTGAATCGTATTGCAAAAAGACATGAGGATTCGAAAGATATCCACGTACTTGACCTTTTGCGTTAGTTGTTGCAACCATACCACCAATCGGCCCATTACCATCAACGCGAATGGTTAATTCATCATCTTTCTTGTACATTGCTCCCATTATGATTGCACCTGTAAGTAATCTTCCTAGTGCGGCCGCACTAGTTGGCCACAAGTCATGAATTTTCTGTGCATGACTAACAAGGTTTGTTGTATTCGCAGCATAGATTCGAACAGTTCCATCAAAAGCGTATGCCTTAACTAAATAGTCTTTCATTGTTATCACCTAAAATGTATTATATCATATTTTCTATCTTTGAAAACCAAAGTGATTGCTTTTTTCCTTATCCTTGAGTACAATGGTTAAGTATTTGAGGAGTGATTAAGATGTTTACAATTGGAGATATAAAAATAAAGAACAAAGTTGTTATTGCGCCCATGGCAGGAATATCCAACCAAGCATTTCGTTCGATTTTAAAAGAAGAGGGTGCTGGGTTAATCTATGCAGAAATGGTTAGTGATAAAGCGTTGAATTTTAAGAATGAAAAAACCTTGAAAATGATTGAAGTTACGAGTGATGAGCATCCCTTAACTATGCAATTGTTTGGTTCAGAGGTTGATTCTATGGTGGACGCTGCTAAGTTGATTGACAAAAAGTCAGATTGCGATATTGTTGATATTAATTTAGGGTGTCCAGTAAATAAAGTTGTTAAGAGCGGAGCGGGATCTAAACTGCTTCAAACTCCAGATAAAATCTATGAAATCGTCTCAGGTATAGTTGGTGTGGTGAGCAAACCAGTAACTGTAAAAATCCGTTCTGGCTGGGACCATCATTCTATTAACGCAGTTGAGGTTGCACAAGTTTGTGAAAAAGCAGGTGCAAAAGCTATTGCTGTCCATGGACGTACAAGAAGCCAGATGTATTCGGGCAAAGCAGATTATAGCATCATAAAAAAGGTAAAAGAAGCCGTCACTATTCCGGTTATAGGGAATGGTGATATTAGAACTCCGGAAGATGCTAAAAGAATGCTGGATGAAACCGGTGTGGATGCTGTTATGATTGGCCGTGGCGTGCTAGGTAATCCTTGGTTGGTTTCACAAACAGTTGAATATTTACAAACTGGTAAATATCATTCTTACACTACTGATGAGGAGAAACTTACACAAATTATAGATCACACAAATCGGTTGATTGAGTTGAAAGGAGAAAAACTTGCTTTACTTGAAATGCGCTCGCATGCAGCTTGGTATATTAAAGGAATGAAAGGATCTACTTTTATTAAAAGAGAAATTGCGAAAATTCATAAAAAAGAAGATTTGAAGTCACTTCTCCAGGAATATGATCAATATCTAAAAAAACAATCAACAAGTTAATCCTTGTTGATTGTTTTAATATATTTACGATATTTCTTAAGAAGTTCTGGACTTAATTTGGCTTTAATTAGCGTCCCTTCTTCTAGGTGTTTTTGATCTTTGATTGCAGTATAGTCATTCAAAAATGAGACAACATCGCCATCTTCATAAGGGATAAGAAGTTCAACATCCTCATCTTCTTTATACAGAATTGAAAAAATTTTATCTAATAAGGCTTGTATATCAATTGGATCTAGAGCGCTTATTTCAATGTTTGGGTAACTACTCATATGTATTGGCTCATCTAACTTATCTGCTTTATTATAGACGTACAAAACCGGTATGTTATGAGCGCCTATATCCTCAAGTGTCTTGTTTGTTGTTTCTAGTTGTTCTTCTAAGAATGGACTAGAGGCATCAATAACATGGATCAACAAGTCCATAAAGGTTATTTCTTCAAGTGTGGAAAGGAAACTTTCCACTAGATTGTGTGGTAGATTTGAAACAAAACCTACGGTATCAGTCATTAGAAATGGTTGTTGTTTATCTAGTTCAATATGTCTTGTAGAGGTGTCCAAAGTAGCAAACAACATATCTTTCTCATAGACTAGCTTTTCTTCATTAGAGTCTGTTTGTTTCAAAACGTTGTTCAATATGGTAGATTTCCCCGCGTTTGTGTAACCAACAAGGGCAACTTTCTTAAGGGAAGAATGAACTCGTTTTTTTCTTTGTAGATCACGTGTTTGTTTTGTATGGATAAGATCCTTTTTTAGACGCTGAATATCTTGATCTATTTTTCGTCTATCTAGTTCTAACTTTTTTTCTCCAGGACCCCTAGATCCAATACCCCCCTGTTGTCGATTTAATTGGCCCTTGATTTGCATCAAGCGAGGTTTTAAATATTCGAGTTGAGCAATTTCTACCTGAGTCATTGCTTCTTTTGATTTTGCCCTTGATGCAAAAATATCCAAAATCAACATTGTTCGATCCATAACAAAGATATCTAATGTTTCTTCTAAGTTTCTTAATTGAGAGCCGGACAGTTCATTGTGAAACACAAGTATATCTATTGAATGAACAGAAATGAATGTTTTTAATTCGTTAACCTTTCCATCTCCAATAAAATAACGTGGATTTGGAGATTTTAATATTTGAGTTTCCTGATCCATGACTTGCAGGTTTGCAGCTTCTGCAAGATTTTTCAGTTCTTCCATCAAATATGGAATATGTTCGGTATGTTGTAAGAATCCACCGACAATTAGTGCTTTTTTCATGTAATCACCTTCTTTATCTCTTAGTATAACATTGTTAAAAAAAAGAGTGAAATAGTTTCACTCTTTTATAAACCACATTTTAACTGTGCGTTGCAATTTGTGCAAGTATTGCATCCACCAAACTCTTCTACAGTCCCTTCTAAGCAAATAGGACAAATATCTCCTGCTTCAACACCAATATTACGGTCTTGACGATCTGCTCTGAGGCCTTTTGTTTTGGTTTCTTTCTTTTCTTTTTTCTCTTCTTCAACATCGACACCTAGTTCAGCAATGTCAACTTGTTTTGGTGTACGTGCATGTTCTTTATCTTCTTTTGATAAGGTAAGAACTTGCGAGTCTCTAGAACCATCTACATAAACGGTACCACCCTTAGCTCCGCCTTGGTAGAGGCGCATATAGACTTGTTCGACCTCTTCAACTGAATAACCTTTTGGAGCATTAACAGTTTTAGAAATAGAAGAATCAACCCAATGTTGGATGACGCATTGAACATCCACATGTTCTTCTGGTTTTAACTCCATGGCACTGACAAATTCTTTTGGTAAAGTAGCCTTGGTTAATTCTGGATGCTTTTCAAGATATTCATCTACGATAGGTGCATTTACTTCAATGAACTGCCCTAATCGACCGCTTCTAAAATAAGTAAAGGCAAAGTAAGGTTCTAAACCAGTAGATACTCCAACCATTGTTCCGGTCGAACCTGTCGGAGCGATGGTTAATAAGTGGGAGTTACGAATACCGTGTTCTCTTACGCCGTCACGAATATGTTTAGGCATTTTTTGCATATAACCACTTTGTAGGAATTGCTCACGACTACCATGTTCTTCTAAGAATGGGAATGAGCCTTTTTCTTTGGCGATATTTATAGATGCTTCGTAGGCATTTACTGCGATAAACTCCATCAATTTATCGACCATTTGATTGGCCTCTTTTGATCCGTATCGGTGTCCAGTCCAAATGAGTAAATCATGTAATCCCATAATACCAAGACCGATGCGGCGTTCACCTAGAGCTTGCTCTTTATTTTCATCTAAGAAATAATGTGTTTTATCAATGACATTATCTTGCATACGGATGGCAGTTTTGATGGTTTTTTCTAATTTCGTCCATAGGACTTCTTTTTGCTCTTTATCAACCATATTTGCAAGGTTTAAAGCTGCTAAGTTACAGACGGAATAAGGAGCTAAAGGCTGCTCTCCACATGGGTTTGTACAAACAACTTTTTGATTATATCCTTTTGCATTGGTCATATCATTGGCGTTATCAATGAAGAAAATACCTGGTTCTGCTGAATAGGTAGCACAAATGTTGATTAGGTTCCATAACTCTTTTGCACGGATCGTGTGGTATGTTTTAACGCCATAACCTTTTGCTTCCCATTCTCTAACATCTCCTGAGTCAACCCATTCGCGGTCGTAAACATCTTTCATTTCACCTTTGTAAGAATCAATGTCAGGGAAACGTAATTGGTATTCCGTGTCATTTTCTACCGCTTCCATGAATTCTTTTGTTATAGCTACACTTATATTAGCTCCTGTTAAGAACTCGGGATTATTTACCTCGTAATGTCCGCCTTTGTTGATGTTTTCAAATGCAGAATCAACGATTTGTTTTGTGAAAGCTTCTGGATTTATTTTAGATTGTTCCAATATGTATTCATTGATTTGAATTTCTGTTTCGCTTAAGGGAATAAACTTCAGTTTGGCTTTTGCTGCATTTACGATTAATGGTTCATCAATGGTTTCAATCAAAAATTGTAAGATTTTTGGATTTTGCATCTTTGAAATAATAAACTCAATGATGTCTGGATGCCAATCAGCTAGCATAATCATTTGTGCTCCACGTCTGGATCCACCTTGCTCAACTAAATGTGTTAGTTCAGATAGGTCATGTAGCCAACTAACTGCTCCACTTGACTTTCCATTCACACCTTTTGCAAGAGCGTTCTTAGGTCGTAATGTTGATCCGTTAGTTCCGACTCCACCACCACGACTCATAATTTCCATTACTTGCTTACGGTGATCACTGATTCCACCTCTTGAGTCATGAATAAAAGGCATAACAAAACAGTTGAAGTATGTAACGTTTGTATTACTTCCTGCACCAAATAAAACACGTCCAGCAGGAACTAAGTTTAAGTTGGCAACTTCATCATAAAAGTCAGAAATAATTGCTTCAGATTCATCTGCTCCTAAATGGTGTGCTAAGCGTTTTGCAATTTGCTCGAAATAGAGTTCTAAAGGTTTATCTATTTGACGAATATTGCGAACGACACATCCACGTTCATCTGCATCTTCTGCATTGGCAATAAATTCTGCTTCCAATTTAATGGTCACGTTGTCATCTTTAAGATCGACAACATGACCAATTCCTCTAGCAGGAAACTTGGGGTCATTTTTTACAACAGTTATCACAATATCTCCAATACTTAATGATTGAAGAGTTAAGTCCTTTTGGGTATAGCGATCTAACATAACAAGCCTTGAAACACCCTCAAAAGATTTATACATGTTTGGAGTAATTTCGAAAAGGTGAGGGAAATTGTTTCTAATGTCTTGGTTGAGCTTCTTTATTAATGATTCTTCGTACTTAATCATATGCACATTCCTCCATTAAAAGTTGATTAAAACTATTATACCCTATAACAATATCTTTTTTAAGGCTTGATTTATATGTTTTTTTGTGCTTTTCTCTAGAAGCCCTATATCAAGGGGTAAAAGAGAATATCGGAAAATTTATGTATAAAAATGAATACAAAAAATAAGCAAGCCTCTCTAATCTAAAGATATCATAAAAAAAGTAGATATATGTCTTTAAATGCTTATGAAAATTATGCTATAATATTTACATAGGAGTGATATGATGAGTGAATTCGATATTTTGGTCATAAATATTTATTTACTTACAATCTTTACCATATTGGTGAAATCGAAAACGATTAGTCCGATTTATCGTTTTTTTAAGTTGCTCATTGTTGCTCTATTTGTATGGACGTTTATGAAGGGAATCATTGATGATATACCACTATTTGAGATTATAACAAAGGGATTTCCCGTTGCTTTAATGATTGTCATTTTGATTCAAACGGAAGTCTCTCTTATTGTCGACTTCTTTTGGCTTAAGGTTTTTAAAAAGGCTAACAATAAAATTGAAGATCCTATCAAAATTGAAGTAATTCAAGCTGTGGATCATTTAAGTAGAAGAAAAATCGGTGCACTGATTACATTTGAGAAAAATACATCTCTTAACGAATTTATTAGTAGTGCATTTCCAGTCAATGCGATGGTCAATAGCGATTTACTAGCAACCATTTTTTATCCGAATACTCCACTCCACGATGGAGCGGTTATAATTAGAGAGGGCAGCATCATCTGTGCTGGATCGTATTATCCTTCAACGGACCGTACAGATATACCAAAAGAGCTTGGGTCTAGACATCGAGCAGCTATCGGAATTAGCGAAGTGACGGACTCTTTAACAATCGTAATCAGTGAGCAAACTGGCCAAATCAGTGTAGCATTGGATGGATATTTGGATCAAGATATTAGTAAAGAAGCCTTACTTCTGTACCTAGAAAAACATTTACAAGTATGAGAACTGTTGTTGCAGTTCTTTTTTTATTTGAATATATTAGAATCAATAGATTATGTTATAATAAATGGTAGTAAAGGAAATAGGTGATGGACATGGAAAAGTATGATGTTGTCATTATTGGTGGTGGGCTTGGTAGTTTAACTACAGCCACGTATCTATCGAAAAGGTTGCGCAACATCGCAGTCTTTGAAGAAGGGAAAAAGAAGAAATTACAAAAGTATTCTAAACGCATTCGTGATGATGAATATAGAATGTTTGAATTTCGATTTTTTAACCATGACTTAGGTGGGGTACACCCAGGAGATTTGTTTTATGAATATATTTCACGTTGTGGTCTAACAGAATCTTTTGAATACTTTGATAATGATTATGCCATGGTTGTCAACAAGAATGAGCGAATTCTTAAGAGACCAAATACCTTTAATGATTTTCTAATTTACTTAGTTCGTCATTATCCAAAACAAAGGGACGAAATTCACCGTCTATTTGATGATATTAATCGACATTACCTTGATTACCGCGAGCAAAAAATGGCAAGACTTAAAAATAAAGATTACACTTTATCATCCCTTATGATTGAATGGGGAGACTTATCATTAAACGAGGTCTTGGATAAGTATTTTCAAAATCAAGAGCTAAGAAATGAGTTTATTCTTGTTTATGATAGTGTTGGTCTTGATTTAGAGGACATCAATGCATATAACTACTTTATTAAGTTTATTGATACATTTATTGAGGGATCTCATTTTGTAACGTCTTCTTATGAAGATATCGTTCAAACATTGACAGAAGAAATTTCCAAAAATAAAGAGAAGATTTTTACAGAACGTTCAATTGAACAGGTCGTCTTTAACAATGGATCAATTGAGAAAATGATTGATGAGGATGGTGTTGAAATCTATGCCAAACACTATGTGATAAATATGCGTATTGATGAGTTCATTGATCGTTATGCTAGTGATAAAGAGGAAATTAAGGATTACTTTTATAAAGTTTATCCAAAAGTAAAAGAATCAAAATCATACAACAAGTTATATATCGGACTAGACAAGGATGCGAAAGAATGCGGTATCAAGGAGTCTCAATATATCTTTAGTAAGATTGACGAAAAGCAACTTCAACTTATGAGTTTGGTAAGTTATAAGCATATTGATAAAAAAGCTTGTAAGGATGGCTTAGGAGCTCTTCTTGTAGAGTTTATTGAAGATGGATCTACAAAAGAAGAGATGGAGGAAAAGGTTTTAGAACAACTAGTTCAGTATTTCCCTAAGTTGAAAGACCATATTTCAGTATCAAGAATGGGGAAATCTATGCCATATTTCGGAGGAGTAATGTCTAGTGACTTTTGGTCGAATAAAGATATTAATGATCTCTTTGATGTTGATAATCATAGAATAATCAATCCTTTTAAAAACGCATATTTCATAGGTTCTTGGACAAAGCCAGAATCTGGGATTACCGGTATGATTCAGTTAGGTGTTGAATATGGTGACATTATCGATGATGCGATTTATCATGGAGAAGATGAAGAGTATTTTATTACTCATGATGAATTAATGGCAATCATCGCGCATCAGTTTATTCCGAATTCTTTAGGTAAACAAGAGAAAAACATCCAGTTTTATATTGGAAAGGACTCATATTACATACGTACAAAAGGGAAACATCAGCGATTGTTTAAAGGAGTCACAGAAATCCCCGATATGATCATCATCGCTACCAATGAATGTTTGTATGATCTAAGTGTGGGGAACATGACCTTGAAAAAAGCCTTAGATGGTGGCGGATTAGAATATGTTGGTTCTAAGGAAGCCTTAGATGAAGTCATAGACGCATTTGATATGGGTATTGAGGTTAGTAAACCAGTGCGCTATAATTTTGTTCAAGGTAAGAAGGGCTTACAAATTATGTTGGGAATGCTTGGTGTTATTATGTTGGCCAACTTACTAGCCAACTATCACCCTTATGTCATTATCTCACCTGTCACAATGGTTTTATTAGGGGGATTTGTATACCTGAAAAAAGCGTGGCTTGGGAAAATATTAGCCTTTGATATCTTTGCTATTTCTTTGTATGGAGTCTTGTTGATTGTTAGTATTTTTGTACCAGAAATTAATTATTTCAAAGATAGTACGTATACCATGTTGGTTTTTGCACTGTATTGGTTATTCTCTTGGCTGATCAATCGCCCGATAGCTTACGGATTTTTCGCACATGATTATCGCACAGATTATATCCGAACAAGACTATTTTTATCGATGACTGGCGGAATTACCTTTATCTGGGGAATGATTTTCTTAATCATTGCATTTTTGGGATTAATTCTTGATCAAACTTACTCATCGTTAAGTTATTATTTAGTCTTTGTCGGTTTCTATTTGACGTATTACTATCCAAAGTCCTATGTAAAAGGAACGATCGATCAATAGGAGGGAGTACATTATGCTGTTATATTTCTATTTGGGGAACTTAGGAATTTTTGCCTTGTTTTTGCTAGTTAAATTGTTCGCAAAAACTAGGAAAAAAGATTATACTTATCTAGTATTTATTATTGGAGTTTTTGGTCTTGCATATTTCTACTTTTTTGGTTCTTTTACGCAAGATGTATTCATGTATTATACCTACATATATGTTATGGTTATCTATGGTATATTTACAATCAAACTGCTTATGCGTATTCTACAAAAAGACGCTACACAAGAAGATATTCATGATCTAGAAGACGAACTAGCTACGATCAATGATGTGTCAGAGCTATTGCGTAAAAGATTTATCTCAACCTTGGAACTTTTCCAAGATGGAGTTGCCTTCAAAGAAGAAGGAGAAGCATTTTTCGGTACGGATAATTTTGTGAATTTACTTGGTTTACGAGACAATGAATTTTCGGAGCAAGAATTGCTTGAAATCATTCACAAAGATGATGTGTTATCTTATCAAAAAGTTATCCAAAATTTGAATAAAAGAAATCCGATTTATAAAACGACTTATCGAGTGAAAAAAAGTGATCATTATTTATGGATTAAAGAGGTTGGAAAACTAGTCATTCACAACAAAAAAAATACTTATATTTCTATCATAAAACCGATGGATGTAAAACTCTTTCCAGAGTCAGAAGTTGATGTTTTAAATTCACTTCCAAATTCACAAAAAATGATGGTGGAATTACACCGTTTGAAAAGTGATAAAATTCCATATTATTTTATTCTGATTCAGCTGACAAATATTCCGACAATAAACGAAAAATATGGACGTGATATTGGTGACTTATTTATGGGAGAATATTTGAAAAAATTGCGATACAATTTTATCAAAGATGAAGAGAGTCTATATCGAGTAGATGGTATCAAGTTTGCGATGATTTTAAAGAATGAAAAGAAATATGAAGTTCTAAAAAGAGCTCTCACTGGTACAGGTGAACTGATGAATTTTACAATGCAGTTTGGCGGCGTTGAACAAGCGGTTTATCCTAATTTGGGTGTCGTTAGCTCTCCATATGAATCGAAAGAAGTCGAACGTGTATTACAAGAAGCAAACTCTGCACTTAAGGAAACATTGGTTCCACATGCAAAACACAATTATGCATTTTATGAATAGTAATTTTTAACCATTGAAAGTAGTTGATTTTTATGAAATATAGCGCAGTAGTTTTAGCAGCAGGACAAGGAACAAGAACCGGACTAAAACATAATAAAATTTTACATGAAATTAATGGCAAAAAAATAGTTGATTTTTCTTTAAATTTTTTCCTAAATGATAAAGATTGTTCACAGATTATTTTAGTGATTCATTCTAAGGAATTTTCTGTGCTTAAAGACTATCAAAATTGTTCAAAAATTACCATGATTTCTGGCGGGAATTCTCGCCAAGAAAGTGTCTACAAATCTTTGCAATTTTTGCAGGAAAAATTTGTTTTAATTCATGATGCTGCTAGGCCTTTTCTTCCAGTAAAATCTATTAAGAATTTAAAGGATAAATTGTTTGATTATCCTTCAGTCACGTTGGGAGTTCCTGTGACAGATACCATTCAGAGGGTAGATGGTGATTTTGCTTATGAAATTTTGGATCGAACATCCTTGATTGCGACACAAACTCCACAAGGATTTCATACGAGAAAGCTTATACAGGCACACGAACTAGCAAGGGAGCAAAAATACACAGGAACAGATGATACGTCCTTATTGCTTAAGTTCTTAGATATTAAGTCGTATGTGATTATGGGAGATTATAGAAATATAAAGTTTACGACACAAGAAGACCTTTCCTATCTTGAGGTGATAGTAACATGAGAATTGGACAAAGTACAGATGTACATCAACTAGCTGAGGGATACAAGTTGATGATTGGTGGTGTTCATATACCTGCTCCATTTGGTAGTGTTGGGCACAGTGATGGAGATTGTTTACTCCATTCTGTTTGCGAGTCCTTAATAGGAGCTCTTTCTTTAGGGGATCTAGGTAAATTGTTTCCTGATACTTCTTTAGAGTTTAAAGGAATTGATTCCTCTTTGCTTGTTAAGCAAGTGATGAAGAAAGTAAAAAGTATGGGTTATCAAGTTGTCAATATTGATTCAACAATTCTGTTGGAACAGCCTAAGTTAAGAAACTATATTGATCAAATGCGTAGTAATATTGCTTCCTTGCTTGAAATACCTTTTAAGGATGTTAGTATCAAGGCAACTACAACAGAAGGACTCGGTTTTGTTGGTCGAAGTGAAGGTATTATGACCCAAAGTATAGTTTTGATTGAAAAAGTTTCTTGAACCAAGTATAATCTCTTTTAGGTGATATTATGAAGACGACAAAACAACTCTATAGAGTAGAAGAAGGAAAAGTTTTTAGTGGAGTATGCGCAGGAATTTCTGAGTATGTAAATATGGATGCTGGACTCGTTCGAGTTCTGTTCGTAATCGTGTTTATTTTCTCAGGGTTTTTTCCAGTTGTGATTGCGTATATTGTCATGGCGATCATTTTACCTTCAAAACAAGAAGTGATCAATAAGCAAAGCTCTTTTCAAGATGATTATATTCACGAAGATGACTATACAATAAACGAAGACGATTATAAGTACTAGGAGTGAGTTGATGGAAAAATCTCAAAAGTACTTACTATGGATTACTGCTATTTATGGTTTTCTTTTTTTTATTTCCAACCCAAGTATGCCGGAGTATCTTGATGATTTAGAGATAGGTGGACGATTTGTTGGGTTGTATTTAGCTAGTGGAGGACTTGGATTACTATTGTTTTCAACCTTATGGGGATCGCTTGGAGATATCAAAGATCGTAGAAAAATACTTGCGATTACCTTTATCGGCTATGGGATTGGCCAAGGACTGTTTGGCCTGTTTCACAATCCCTATGCATTGCTTGTTGCTTCCTTAGTTAGTGGGTTCTTTGTTGCGGGGGTACTGGTAAATTTATATGCCTACATTAATGACAATATTACTCTTGAACAAGAACGCAATAAAGTCCTTAGTTATGCGGTTTCCCTGTACTTAATAGGAGGTTCCATTGCCTACCTTATCGGAGCCCTTTTAGAAACTTTGTTTGCGGAACAATTATCGATCGTTTTCTTTATTCAAGCTTTCGCATTATTATTGTTTGGTTTTATATTTTATTTTGCAAAGATCGATTTAAAGGATACCGATCATCATTTATCTCGTATGTCCTTGGTAGAGAAACTCAATGAGGTGAAAAAGCTGCCCTGGGTACCTATTTATACAATCACTTTAACGTTTTTTGTGAGTTTTGCCCACAACAACGTTCGAAGGTTTTTGGATTATTATATAATTGACCAAGGTTATAGCGCAATTGTCCTTGGTCTAGTCATTTTTTTGGTTGGCTTCGTTAGTTTAATATCCAACTTATGGATTGCACCTTACTTTTTAAAAAGGTTTCACAATTTTCGTTTCTTGCAGTGGCAATTCTTTTTTGCACCAATCTTTTTGATTCTAACATTTTTCATGAATAATCTCTTGATTGGCTTATACTCTTTTTATATGCTGTATACTGTAATGCTAGCTATTTATGAACCAACAGCTATTAGCTTTATGTCCGAGAACAGAGCCGTTTCCCAGGGTGTTCTAGTAGGTGTTAGACAAAGTATTGTTGGTCTGGGGATGACTCTAGGATTTATTGTTGGTGGATTTTTATATGCTTTAGAAGAAATATATGTATTTCGTTTATCAGCGATTTTGTTGATAATTGTCTTCATTGGGTTTACAATTTTAATTGAACTCAAGAAGGTTGATGTTAAGAAGTATCGTGAGAATTATATAAAGGGGGTTATCAAATGATTGAGACCAATTTTGGAGAATTTGAATTAGTTAAAGATTTTAAAGAATGTTTTGAAGTGAAGGCTTTTAATGATCGTTATGTGGAATTTTTGGATAAGTATGACTATATCGTTGGTGATTTTTCTTCAGAAATGCTTCGTCTAAAAGGTTTTACTGAGGAATCTTATAAAACGGTTGCGGACTATCTAAAAGAATCATGTAATCCAAATACTGCGTATTTTATCCTTAAACGAAAAAGTAAGGAATAATCCTTATTTTTTTTGCATAATAATTAACAATTTGAACTTTTTAGTATATAATACGGATGCAATCATAAGAGGTGATAATATGGATCAAAAATTAATTGAAAAACAAGTAGAAGAAATTATACATAAAATACGTCCTTATATTCAAAGAGATGGTGGAGACATCAAGTTTGTCCGTTTTGAAGATGGGATAGTTTATGTGCAAATGTTAGGAGCTTGCGTTGGATGTAGTGCAATTGATTCGACGTTAACAGATGGTGTTGAAGCCATTTTAATTGAAGAAGTTCCTGGAATTATAGGTGTTGAACAAGTAGAATAGAAAATTTACATTGGTAAATTTTCTTTTTTTCTGCTTTGATGTTCCTTTGAAGTTTGGTATACTATTGATGAGTAATCTTATATGAGGTGTCTATCATGAAAAAAGGAACAATCATAAAAGGAGAGATTACTGCAATAAAATCATATGGAGCTTTTGTGAGAATTGATGATACATATGTTGGATTGATCCACATATCAGAGTTTAGCAATGGGTTCGTTCGCAGTATTGAGGACTATGTAACTGTAGGAGATGTTGTAAATCTAAAAGTGTTAGATGTTGAAGGACATAAAGTGAAATTAAGTTTTAAAGCCTTGCACAAGAGAAAGAAGAGATATAACATTGTCTTACAATCTGGTTTTTCTCCTTTAAAAGAAAAATTGCAAGAATGGATTAAAAGTTATGAAGCAAAAAACGATGAATAACATCGTTTTTTCTTTTGGATAGATAGCGCTTTTATGTGTACACATTTTCGACAATGTGGTAACATAGAAGCGTAATAGGAGGTTATCATGAAAAAATTTGTTAAAGTAAATGTCGATAATGCAAAAGACTTTATTGACGCAAAAGATTTCGCAGAGATTGATCGTGAAATCATTGAAGCACATAATACCTTACATGACAAAACAGGTGAGGGAAATGACTTTTTAGGATGGGTTGACCTTCCAAACAATTATGACAAAGAAGAATTCAATCGTATTGTCAAAGCGGCGCATTTTATCCGTGAAGAATCAGATGTGTTGTTGGTGATTGGTATTGGAGGATCCTATTTAGGTGCAAAAGCAGCAATCGAATACTTAAGAAAATACTTCTCTAGAGAAAAAGAGTTGGAAATCATTTTTGTAGGGCATCATATTTCGGGAGATTATATGCATGATTTAGAAGATTATTTGGTGGATAAAAAGTTTTCCATCAATGTTATCTCTAAATCAGGAACAACAACAGAGCCAGCACTGGCGTTTCGTAGGTTTAAGAAAATCTTAGAAAATCGTGTTGGTGAAGAAGAAGCGAAGAAACGTATTTTCGCTACAACAGATAAGGAAAAGGGCGCTTTGCGTGAACTGGCAGAGCAAAAAGGGTATGAGACGTTTGTAGTACCGGATAATGTTGGAGGACGCTATAGTGTTTTAACGGCTGTTGGGTTATTACCAATCGCAGCTAGTGGAATTGATGTTGTGAAGATGATGAAAGGTGCGAAGGATGCTTACCAAGAATTGTTGGATCCAACCTTGCAAAATCAAGCATATTTGTATGCGAAAATGCGCAACTTATTGTATCGCTCTGGTAAGAAAGTAGAGTTACTTGTGAATTATGAACCAGCACTCTTCTACTTGGGAGAATGGTGGAAACAGTTGTTTGGAGAAAGTGAAGGGAAAGATGGAAAAGGTATTTTCCCTGCGAGTGCTTCGTTTAGTACAGATTTGCATTCTTTAGGTCAGTACATTCAAGATGGTGAACGTCACTTATTTGAAACAGTTATGCATGTTAAGAATGCTCGACACAATGTAATTGTTCAAGAAGAAGAGCAAAACTTAGATGGATTGAACTATTTAGCTGGAAAATCTGTTCAATCAATTAACGAACAAGCCTTTTTAGGAACCTTGTTGGCTCACACTGATGGCGGAGTGCCTAACATTATCATAGAAATCGAAGAAATTTCAGCGTATAGTTTTGGATATTTGGTGTATTTCTTTGAGAAAGCATGCGCGATTAGTGGATATGTCTTAGGTGTTAATCCCTTTAATCAACCAGGTGTTGAAGATTACAAGAAGAATATGTTTGCATTATTAGGAAAACCAGGCTTTGAAGATTTAAGATCAGATTTATTGAAACGTTTAAAATAGACATAAGCTCCTGTAAGGGAGCTTTTTTCGTTTAGTATGTATTGCTTTTTAGATATGAATGTAGTATAGTCTTATGTTGAGGTGTTGAAGATGGCGGAGAAAAAAGTAGTTTTTGCAGAGTTTTCCTTATTTATCATTACAATTATCTGGGGTCTTGGATTCCCAATCACTAAATTGGCCGTGAATTATGGATTTGAGGCAAACACTATTATGGTTGGCCGTTTTTTAACAGCGACAGTTATCCTAGGTTTGATTTATGTTAGGAGACTAAAACATTTAAACAAAGATATTATACTTTACGGGAGTATTACTGGATTGTTTTTGTTTCTTGGTTTTTACTTTCAAACACTTGGAAGTGTCCATACAACCCCTTCAAAAAATGGGTTCATCACACAGTTGAATATCGTGTTTGTCCCATATCTATATTATTTGTTTTTTAAGAAGAAAGTTGATATATTTAATATTGTTAGTGTGGTAGTAGCAATCATAGGTTTGTTTATTTTGTCCTATAATCCAGAAGGGTTTAGAGGGATAAACATTGGAGATGTTTACACCTTTATTTGCGCAATCATGGTTGCTTTTAACGTTGTAACTGGAAGTTTTTTTCAAAAGAAATACAATTTTGACCCAGCCTTGTTTGTCTTGGTGAATATCTTTATCTCTATGATTTTTTCAGTTGTATTTATGGGTCTATTTGATACTTATCCAGAGATTACTGTTCTCTCACTTTGGCCTTTATTGGTCCTTGGTATCTTTAATACGGCCTTAGGATTTTTGGTGCAGTCCTATGCGCTTAAAATATCTCTCCCTACAAAAGTAAGCTTGATTGTTGCGCTTGAGAGTGTATTTGGGGTTGTTGGGTCTGTGTTGATTATCGGAGAGATGTTGACTTTGCGCCTTGTGATAGGTGGTTTATTGATTATTAGTGGAATTGTAATTACAGAGATTAAACCATTTAGAAAAAGAAGAATGGTTCGTTTAACATAGAGGAGGAAATAAGATGAATGCATATTTAGAATATTTAGGGTATCTAGCGTCCGCTGTCGTCCTAATATCTCTTTTGATGACATCAATTAAGAAATTAAGATGGATCAACTTGATTGGATCTGTTTTGTTTGGAATTTATGGGTTTATGATAGGAAGCATACCAACTGGACTAATGAACTTTGGTATTGTCATCATAAATGTCTACTACTTGATAAAGATTTATACAACCGAGGATTACTTCAAGGTAATGTCTGTATCAAAAGATGAACAATATTTGAAACAGTTTGTAGCCTTTTATGAGAGAGATATACATAAGTTTTCTGACTTATCAAATGAGATTATTGAACAAGCGAGAATTAAATTCTTTATCTTGCGCAATATGAATCCAGCTGGACTCTTTGTCGCAGACCCTGTTGATGAGGAAACATTAGAAATCCGATTAGACTATGTCGTTCCTGAATTTCGAGATTTTAAGGTGGGCTCTTATGTGTTTGAAAACCAACGAGATTTCTTTATTAATTCAGGGTATAAGCAGTTTGTGACATACTCAAAAATAGAAGAACATGTGAACTACTTAAAAAAAATGGGCTTTCAAGCAAGTAAGAAAGATGGAAAAGACTGTTATATTAAGGAGATTTAAAAAATAGACCATTGAATGGTCTATTTTTTATACTCTTGAAAATGTATTTGTGTGTCATTCGCTTGAATTTCAAGTTTGGTCACATTTTTCATGATTTCACCATCTACTTGTGCAGTTAAGGGTTTATCTAGTTCTACTTTTAAAGAGGATGCCTTACAAGTATAGACATAGCGTTTGAAGATGGTGTGTATACCTAAATAAATGGTGATAAATATTAGGAAAATTAACCACTTTGGTATGGTATGGACTATGATGATGTCTAGCGATTTTGATCCTAAATCTGCTTTTGGTGTGATTTTCATTCCTCCACCAACATATTTACCATTGTTGGCATTTACTAAATACATTCGATCAAAAACTTGTGTTTGTCCATCAATAGTGATGGTTGCCTTTGATGGCTTATAGTTTTTTAGTGCTTTTAAGGTGTTTTTGAAATAGCGCAATTTACCTTTGTTTTTGGATTGATCAATGTATTCTAAGACCAAACCATCAATCCCAATCCCTGAACCATTTAAAAATAACTGTGTTTTTTGGCTGTTATAAGTTGCCTGCATGATTTCTTGCTTGTTCTCTTTTTGGTGGGTTAAGGACCGTAAGAAGTCATTCCCAGATCCATTTGGTTTGAGGTAGATTGGTGTCGTTAGTTGATAACCATTTATATCGTTTATAAAGCGATTAATCGTTCCATCGCCACCAAGAAGAATGATGTTTTTAAAGTTATCTTTTTCTTCAAGAAACTTGACTTTATTGTCTATTTTAACAATACTTTTCAAACGAAAAGGAAGATTATTTTTTTTGTAGTACTGAACAAGTTTATGTGTAGTAATGTTACTTTTGTTGTTTTTCGATAATGGGTTGTAGAGCAACAAATCCATATGAATCACTCCTCTTTACGATTATAACATCACTTAGGTAAAATCTATATCTTTTTTGTGGATTATGTTATAATTTGAGGTAGATTATAGGTTAGGTGTGAAATACATGGAAAAATATAGGATAATTGATGGATTAAGTAGTATGGAGGCATTTGCTAAGCAGTTAAGTGAGTTTTTGTTTGATGGCTTTGTTCTTTGTCTAGATGGAGATTTGGGAGCAGGCAAAACAACCTTCACTAAATTTTTAGGTAAATATATGGGAATTGAAGATACCATTAATTCACCAACATTCACAATCATGAAACTATATGAAGGGGATCGACCTCTGTATCATATGGATGTCTATCGCTTGAATGGAATTGGTATGGATTATGAATTAGAGGAGTATATTTATGGTGATGGTGTTTCGGTCATTGAATGGTATCACCATATTGAAGAGATATTACCAGAAGAACGTTTAGAAATTGAAGTGGAAATATTGGATGCGACTAAACGAAAACTTAGGTTGAAAGGATGTGGAAAGTATGCAAAAATCGTTGAAAAGATTGGTGATTGATACAGCTACTCCACACCTATATCTAGGTCTTTATGATCGAGAAAAAGAAATTGATAACTACTATAAGGAAGGTAGAAATGATCATTCTGTTAAATTAATGGTTGAGCTAGAGCAAATGTTGAATAGAACGAACAACTCAATGCAAGAGATTGATGAAATAGTCATTGGAATTGGACCGGGAAGTTATACAGGCTTACGTGTAGGAGTTGTGGTCGCAAAAATGTTTGCCTGGACCTTAGGGATTCCTGTTTATCAGGTGAGTTCTTTGGCTTTATTAGCAAGTTCTATAGAAGAAGGGTTGATTATTCCTGCTGTAGACGCTAGAAGAGGAAATGCGTTCTTGGGGTTATACCAAGTAAAGCAAGGAAAGGTTGTCTTAGAGGAAAATGAAGAGTTAGCTAATTTAGCAACTTACCAAGCGAGACACCAAGCAGATACAATTTTTCATGGGAAACCTGATATGGGTAAATTGTTTGATACAAATCTTTTAAAATATGTAGAGGATGTTCATCAGCTAGTACCGAACTACTTGCGGTTAACGGAAGCGGAAAAAAATGCAAAAAAATAAGCAAATAGGTCCAATTTATGTACGAAGAATGGACATGAGCGATGTCCCATTTGTCTTACATTATGAGACAAAGATATTTGACCAACATGTTGAAGAAAAAGCTCTTTATGAGGAAATAATCGAGAATAAAGTATCTCATTATTATATGGCTTTGTTCGAAAATGAACGAATTGGATATATTGGCGTTTGGATACCAAGACCAAACGCAGAAATCTTAACCTTATACATCAAAGAAGAGTTCCGTAAGAAGAGTTATGGAGTTGTCTTGTTAGAGTTTATGTTAGATCAGTTGGCTGAAGAGAACATTGAATCAGTGACCTTGGAAGTAAGGGTGTCGAACGTAGCTGCGATTTCTTTGTATAAAAAAGTTGGGTTCGAGCAAGTATCAATTCGTAGAAACTACTACAAGGATGGAGAAGATGCCTTGTTGATGTATAAATTGATGGGAGGACAAAAATGATTGTATTAAGTGTCGAGAGTAGTTGTGATGAAACAAGTGTTAGTATAAGCAAAGATGGAAAAGAAATTTTAAGCAACATAGTCCTCAGTCAAATCGATGTTCATAAGACGTATGGGGGGGTAGTTCCTGAGATAGCTTCTAGAGAACATGTGAAGGGGATAACTCTTGTATTTGAACAAGCAATGAATGAGGCAAATATTTCATCAAAAGATATTGATTTAGTTGCTGTTACGAAGGGTCCTGGATTGATTGGCTCTTTGTTGATAGGTGTGAACGCTGCTAAAGCATTTTCTTTAGCGAATAATATTCCGATTGTTGGAGTCCATCATATTGCTGGGCATATTTATGCCAACCATATTGAACAGAACCTACACTTTCCACTCATATGTTTAGTGGTAAGTGGCGGACATACAGAACTTATCTTAATGCGTGATCATTATGATTTTGTGAAGTTGGGTGAAACCTACGATGATGCCGTTGGTGAAGCATATGATAAGGTTGCTAGAACGGTTGGATTAGGTTATCCCGGAGGTCCTATTGTTGACCGTTTAGCAGCAAAGGGGACACCATCATATGCTATGCCAAACATTGATCAAAAAGGTACGTATGATTTTTCATTTAGTGGATTAAAATCGCATGTGATCAATTTGGTTCACAACTTAAAGCAACGTAAGGAAGATTTACGAGTAGAGGATTTGTGTGCGAGTTTTCAAGAAGTTGTAACGGATGTCCTCGTTAGTAAAAGTAAACAAGCAATTCAAGAATATCAAGCTAAGATGTTTATCATCGCTGGTGGTGTGGCTGCGAATAAAGGGTTAAGGAAAAAAATACATGAGGAGATTCACGGTGTGGAAATTGTGGTTCCAAACTTTGAATATTGCACCGACAATGCCGCTATGATCGGTGTAGCTGGTTATTATCAATACATTACCTCCAAAGAAACCGATGATATGTCTTTAAATGGTTTTTCTAGGATGAAACTAACGCAATAAAACACATTATTTCATAAGTAATTCATAAAATATCCACATAGTTTTACTATACTAAAAGTAGAAAGTTATTAAGATGGAGGAAATAATGAAAAAATTATTGATATTTTTTATCTTTTTCGTTGTGATTATTGGTGGGATTCCGCTTGCCTTAGTTGGTTTTATGTATGATGGAAGCGGAGCAGAAGATATACCAGTAGATGCTTACCATGTCGATATTGATGCGAAGAGACTCTTTTTTGAGGAACTAGATGCATCCATCATTGATGTAGAAGAAGGCACAACAGTGGACATGGAGTATAATGTTACAGAAGATATGATTAACCAATTTCTATTTGAGAAAATACGCGAGAATCCAGATTTAAATCCGACTTATCTTCCAGGAGAAGATTGTGACCAAGAATCTTGTAGTAATATTTTGTATGGAAGTTTACAAGAAGGATCCAATCTAAATTTACGTGGTGTATGGGTAGAACTATCAGAGGATGAGTTTGTCATTAATGTTTATCTAGAAGCACCAATCGCGAGTTTCTCTTACAAGACAACCATTCGATTGTTCTTTTCTTTAAAGGATTTGGAAGATCAATATGTCTTATCCTTTGAAAAGATTACCTTGGGAAATATTCCAGTGCCAAAGACTTTTCTATCTACCGTGATGAATCTTGTTTCAAACAATGTCTCTTCATTTGATGTAGAGGACTTAAATAGTCAAGTAAGTGTAGGAGATTTGGATATTGAAACCTTCACTTATACCTTGATGAAAGATGAGGTCATAGAGGAACTTGTTGGGGATGGGGAATCAAGTTCTGCTGGTGGAACCCTAGCACAAGAAGCTTTGAGTATGGTTTATGATAATAAGATGCTTGAATTTCATGTTGTAAATGAGGAAATTCTTATCACCGTAGGAATTTCAAAATTAGAGTCTACGGAAGCAGAGGATATCCCAATGTATCTTTACGATTTGCACGATCAAGAGATTGTGGAAGGACAGGTAGTATATGGTGAGTTTAATCCAGAACTATTTGATCCAGAGCAATTTTTAGTTAATAGATTCTCTGAATATGTCTTTACTTCTGCTTTATCAAACAGTGGATTTATGATATATGAAGAAACGTTTAATAAATTGATTTATCACGCAGAAAGCGGATTTAGTGATACACGCATGTCTTATACTTATTCGACGGATACAAATGTTGAAAAAACAGTCGATTTAGGACTTCAAGCTTTATGGTTTGATATTAGTGAGACAGACATTGTTGGAAAAGCCTTATTTGAAATTGCAGGGGTAGATTCAATGTTAGAGTTAACCGCTGTACAAGTATCTGAGTCATCTTCGGAACTTGTCTTCGCATTTACCATGATGACTATTGGAAAAGACCCAGGAGAAGTTGATGGGGACTATATCAATATCGATGATATGACCCCGTTCATAGATTTATTCCGTTCAATGGATAGTATTGAGTTTGCAAGCTTTAATCAAGAAGGACAAATGGTTATTAGCGCAGAGGGATTATCTAGTTTCTTACAACAAGGAGCAACAGATGCGATTGAAGTAACCGGTATTGCACTGATTAATAACGCAATTGAACTAGAGGTAAGTTCACCACAATATCAAGCACTATTAGATAGTTTTACAGATGAACTGTATAACGTTGTAAGTGATCCAACGCTCTTGGATAATATTGATGCAGTATTGGATGACGAATCAAGTCCAGAAGAACAAGCTTTACTTGAGCAAATCACGCAAGTACAAGAGTCCTTGTTAAATACAGGAAGTGTTTCATCAGAAGAAATCAATGAGATGTTTACCATGCTTGATGGCTTAGATTCAGAAACGCAAGGAGAGTTTATTGGGGTCTTTGAATCTATGATTGATCCTGCAGTCTTCAACGATTATGATAGTACATTCTCAGGTGAATAGAGAAAAGAATTAGCTAAGGAGGGTATATGATGAAAAAAAGTGAAGAGCTTAGGTTGCTTCTTTCCTACAACAAGAAAGAAATGAAGGACTATCAATTGCGCAAGCAACTAAGTTTGGAAATGACCCATCGTAATACTCTCCTTTTTCATGTTTCTATGGAGGATTTGTTTCGCATTGAGTATGCGAAAGATAAGACCAAATATTTTCTATTAAAAAACCCATTAATGTATGATAAGAGTTGGCCAAAAGATATTCAATCTATAAGGCAATTTTATGTACAAACAAAAGATTCAAATCGGTTAGTTTCAATGGATGAAATTATTGAACATCCTTCTTATAAAGGAGTTGGTCTCAAACGAATTTTACAGGACATTTTTGCGACCTATATTGAGGAATATAATCAAGCATATTTATCCATGTTAAAAAAACTAAATAAACTGTATTATTTACTTCCAAAAAACTTGGATGATCTATTAAATAATTTTCGAAAAAAATTCTACGTTTCTTTGCTCTTATTTTTCGGAATTTTTGCAACCTTCTTGGTATCTGAAGAATGGATAACCTCACACCAAATGTTCCATCAAATATACATAGACATATTTACTTCATCGTCTATTTTAAACACCATAGTATTGACAGTCGGCAGACTAACTTTACTCCTTTATTTGGTGTTTTTTATGATACTCTACTCGCTGAAATCTAGAGTAAAAGATATTGTGTCCATCGAGCAAGATCATCGAGGTTTTGATGAAGATGAAATGATAAAATCTTACAAAAATAAAGTTGATAAAAACATTCTACAAATTCAACTATTTATTGAAAAAGTAGAAAGCGAAAATAAAGCTGAAATTGATCTTCTGCATTCGCTTGATTTTGCAGATATTTCTTTACGAAATTATCAAGAAAAATTGGCTTTAACACACAAACGAAATGACCTCTTTCAAAAGTTGTATCCATACTATCAAAAAGTGTTGTATTTCTTGTATTATTCTGCACTATTTTTTACTAGTATTTTCTTTGGATTTATACTCGTTCATTTTTTCATTGAGGTGATTAGTAATGTTTAAAAGAAAACCGAAGAAATCTCATAAATCTGATGAGGTATTTGTGGATTATTCCAATGAAGTTGACATAAAGAAAAATGATGAAGAAGAGGCAATACCTGAACACTTTGAAGCTTTGGAAGTAAAGGATGAAATTGTCGTTTCTAAGTCTCAAATATTACAGGCAAAGAATATTGAGGCTCAAAACAAGAGAATGGATACAATCCAGAAACAGCAACCTAACTTAGAAAGTGACCAAGCTCAACCACTTCAGATTAATGATAATGAAAATGTAAACAAGCGCGATGAAGAGAACATAGATATACCTACAGAAGAAACGATTCATCATCAAGAACGAGTAACTTCGTCAACAGAAAGAGAAGTAAAAGATGAGTCAATGGAGGATAAAGACCAAGTATTTGAAGCATATGAAACGCCAGTTGAGGATAAGAGTGTTTCTTCAAATATTCCTTCCTTCTTACAAAATGAATATGGGGCTGCAAAAAGTGTGGTAAAAAAAGTAGAGCCTCAAGAAGAGCCTGATCAAGAACCTGCGGAAGAAGAAGCTTTTGCTACAAACGACTATACTGAAGAAAATATAAGTCTAACGAACGATTCAAAGAAGAATGAGGAATCGTATGAAGCAGAAGAGGAACAAGCGCGCAAAAGAGACTTGCGAAGTTACTTTCATAAAGACGTATCTGTTTTAAAACGTGGTAAAAACTACCGTAAGAAAACTACAACACCAAATGAGAAGAAGGATAGACCTATTTATAGTATAAAAGGTCACCACTTCTATTCTATGGAAGAATTTGTTTCGTTTTTAAATACAAATTACTCGAACATAGAGGATTTAGCTAATGCAATCTTACAAGATGAGCAGTTTTTTCGCTGGTTAAAAGATGAAAGCATTTACTTTGAAGATAGTATAGTGAAAATGAAAAAATTTAAACAAGAGTTGAAACAATAAAGTTGCTTGTTTAGACGTTTTATGGTAATGTGATACATGATAATAAGTTGAATAAAAGAGGAATGATACTATGGAAATTAATCATTTTATTAACACCATTATTGAAAATGATATAAAAAGTAACAAACATAAAAGAGCTATTACAAGGTTCCCACCAGAACCAAATGGATTGTTGCATTTAGGACATGCAAGAGCGATTATTACAAATTACTCTATGGCTAAGAAACATGGAGGATACTTTAATTTGCGATTTGACGACACCAATCCTATTAAAGAAGACACCTTGTTCGTTGAAGGTATCAAAAAGGATATTGCATGGTTGGGGTGTAATTGGGAGAATTTGCTTTATGCTAGCGATTACTTCGATGAAATGTATAGTCGTGCCTTGCTCTTAGTCAAAAAAGGGAAGGCCTATGTAGATGATTTAACAGCTGAAGAAATACGAGAATACCGTGGAGATTTAAAGAATCCTGGTAAAAATAGTCCTTACCGTAATCGTACTGTTGAAGAAAATCTAGCGCTTTTTGAAGCGATGAAAAATGGTGAGTATGAAGACGGTAGTAAAGTGTTACGTGCGAAGATTGATATGACCAGTCCGAACATGAACATGCGTGATCCGGTTATTTATCGTATTCAAAGAGCGCATCACCATAATACAGGCGACAAATGGTGTATTTATCCAATGTATGATTATGCACACCCTATTGAAGATGCAATTGAAGGAATTACGCATAGTTTATGTAGTTTAGAATTTGAGGACCATCGCCCACTGTATGATTGGGTTGTTCGCGAATGTGAAATGGAAAACATTCCAAGACAAATCGAGTTTGGGAAATTATATATTGCTCGTCAAGTAACGGGAAAACGCTATATTAAAGCTTTGGTTGAATCTGGGAATGTAATGGGTTGGGATGATCCTAGACTGATTACACTAGCGGGTCTTAGAAGAAGAGGGGTACCTCCTCAAGCGATTCATAATTTTATTCACGCCTTAGGACTTCCAAAGAGCCAAGGAGAGACAGAACTTGATATGTTTTATCAATATGTGCGTGACTATTTAAAAACAACCGTTCCACGTATCAATGCTGTTTTGGATCCTTTGAAACTAATTATTGACAATTATCCTGAGGGAGAAGTTGAGTACGTAGAAGCAGAAAACAACCGAGAAAATGAAGAACTCGGAACAAGAATGATGCCTTTTAGTAAAGAAGTATATATTGAGCGTGAAGATTTCATTGAAGAGAAACCGAATAAAAAGTGGAAGCGCCTTGCTTTAGGGGTTGAAGTTCGTTTGATGCACGCATATTTTGTGAAGGCTAATTCCGTCGTTAAAGATGAAGATGGTCGCATTATCGAAGTCCATTGTACATACGATAAAGAAACCAAATCAGGTTCTGGATTCAAAGACCGTAAACCAAATGGAAACATCCATTATGTTGATGCGACGCATAATAAAAAAGCAAGCTTCCGTTTGTTTGATGATCTCATCACAGATTTTGAAGATAAAGAAAAACCATTTAGTGAAAAAATTAATCCAGACTCATTAATCGAATTAGAAGGATTTATCGAAAACACCGTAAGTCCTAAGGTGGGAGATTCCTTCCAATTTACAAGAAATGGGTATTATACACTGGATCAAGATTCATCAGCTGATAAGTTGGTTTTCAACCAAACAGTCTCTTTAAAATCATCTTTTAAAAAATAATTGTAATGATATCGTAAAAGACTTGCAATTTATTTAAAATAGTGTATTATGGAATAGACCTGTAACACCAAATAATGAAATTTATAAAAATAAGTTCGTATTACGCAACATATTTTATAAAGCAGTATTTGTAAGTATAGGAATATAAAATATGGAGGTAAACGAACATGACTGGTAAAGTAAAATGGTTTAATTCTGAAAAAGGTTATGGATTCATCACTACTGATGAGGGAACTGATATTTTTGCTCATTATTCTCAAATCAATAAAGACGGATTCAAATCTTTAGAAGAAGGAGAAAGCGTTGAATTTGACGTAGTTGAAGGACAAAAAGGTCCTCAAGCTTCAAATATTAACACTCTATAACAATGAAAGCCACTTCGGTGGCTTTTTTTATTTCCAAAGGTCTATGAACTTGGTATAATATTCTTGAGGTGATTTTATGCAAGAATTTACCAAAATTGTACTTGAAATAATCAAAGAGATTCCAAAGGGAAAAGTAATGACTTATGGACAAGTAGCCGCCTGGGCTGATTCACCTAGAAGCGCTAGACAAGTAGCCCGTATTTTACATGGTATGAGCGAGGCACATAATCTGCCGTGGCAGCGTGTGATTAATAAACAAGGAAACATCTCTTTAACTGGGATTGCAGGTGCGACGCAAAAGGCTTTACTAGAGGAAGAAGGAATTGTTTTTAAGAAGGGTAAAATTGACTTGTCTATATACCAATGGAAGATTACAGAAAATGAATGATAGCACTAGGATTATAGTGCTTTTTTTGATATAATTTAAGCAGGTGATTTTATGCATTTTTTATTGGAAAACTTAAACAAAGAACAAAAAGAAGCAGTCTTACAAACAGAAGGACCTGTGATGGCGATCGCTGGTGCAGGAAGTGGAAAAACAAGCGTTCTTACTAGAAGGATCGCTTATTTAATCTACGAAAAAGATGTGCATTTCAAGAATATTCTTGCGATTACATTTACAAATAAAGCCGCAAATGAAATGAAAGAGCGTGTACATGAGTTAACGGAAATACCAACAAGGTTTATGTGGATATCAACCTTTCATTCTATGTGCGCTAGAATATTGCGTGATCATATTGAACGTATTGGCTACGCTAGAGCCTTTCAAATCTTAGATGATGATGATACCTTGCAACTTGTGAAAAGTATTATGAAACGACTAGATATAGATACAAAGATTTATAAACCTAGGCAAGTAAAAAGTGGTGTGCAAGCAGTGAAAGCTGACGAAGATAAACTATTTGACTATGAAGAGCCAATCCGTTCAGTCATTAAAAGAGTCTTCTTGCAATACCAAGAAAATCTTAAGCAAAACAATCTGGTTGATTTTGATGATCTTTTATTGTTAACAATTCAGTTGTTAAAAGAGCATGACGATGTGAGAGCCTATTATCAAGAACTTTTTCAGTATGTTCTAGTCGATGAGTTTCAAGACACCAACAATATTCAATATGAGTTGGTTCGATTGCTTGTAGGAGACCACCATAATTTGTTCATCGTTGGGGATGAAGATCAAAGTATTTATGCTTTTCGTGGTGCGAATATTGAAAATATTAAAAAGTTTCAAACGGACTATCCAAACTATCACTTGGTTTTGTTAGAACAAAACTATCGAAGCACGAATAAGATACTAAAAGCGGCCAACCAAATCATTCATCACAACAATGAGCGAATTGAGAAGAAACTATATTCCACTAAAGGTGAAGGAGATAACTTGGTCTGTTACAAAGGGGTTACAGCTAGGGATGAAGTAGAATATGTTGCGATGAAAATCCTTGAGTTGGTAAGGAAAGGTCAAAGTTATAATGATTTTGCAATTCTTTATCGTGCAAACTCTACCTCGCGTATGTTTGAGGATGTTTTTATGCAAAAGCGTATTCCTTATCGTATCTTTGGGAACACAAGTTTCTTTAAGCGAATGGAAATCAAAGATTTTACTGCATACCTCAGATTGATTATGAATCCCGATGATGTTTTCTCTTTTACAAGAGTTATAAGCGTACCAAGAAGAGGTATTGGGGGAGTAACAATTGAGCGTATTCAGAAGTATATAGATGCTAACCAGGTTACACTCAGTGAAGCCATTGAACATAGTGAAGAGTTCTTATCAAAGGCGATGAAAACGAAATTGCTTAAGTTCTTTGAGATGATACATGAAATCAGAGAAGAACTTGACAAGATGACCTTAAATGATTTTGTTGATCATGTCTTACATACAACTGGCTACCTGAAACACATTGAGCAAGATGATAAAGCAGATGTGCGAATAGAGAACCTATTAGAGTTCAAAACGATATTGACCGAGAATGAAGCCTTGTATGAATCAATTTCTAAAGAGGAATTGATGATGTACTTGTTAGAGGATATTAGTTTAAAAAGCGAAGAGTCTCAAAGTGAGATAGAAGATGGGGTAACCTTTATGACCTTACATGCTGCAAAGGGGCTGGAGTTTCCTGTTGTCTTTATGGTGACAATGGAAAACGGAATGTTCCCCCTACACCGTTCTTTTAATAGTAAAAAAGAATTAGAAGAGGAACGTAGACTTATGTATGTTGGTGTAACTAGAGCTAAGGAGCGCTTGTTTTTTACAAATGCGAGTGTCCGACAAACATATGGAGAGACCATGCAGAATCCAGATAGTATGTTTTTAAAAGAGATTAGCCCATTACTTCTAGATTTTGAAGGATACTATACTCTGAAAAATACAATTGATCAAACTAGAAAACCGACAAAACCTAGTGCGAAACAGGTCTCCCGTGACCAAGCTTTAAGGAGTAAAAAGCGAAGTGCGTTAACAGCGCAAACCAGTAATGATCTAAATAAGGGAGATAAGGTGCACCACAAGGTCTTTGGTGATGGAGTAGTGGTGAGTGTAGCGAGTGAACAATGTGTGATTGCCTTCAAAGCACCACATGGTATTAAGACATTGTTGAAAGACCACCCTGCTATAAAGAAAGTATAATTGTGGTATAATGAGTTGAACGTAGGTGAAAATTATGGACGTGAAAAAGCGAATAGAAGAATTGCGTAAAACCCTTCATCAATGGGGACATGAGTACTATGTCTTAGATCAACCAAGTGTTAGTGATCAAGAGTACGACCAATTGATGCAAGAATTGATTGATTTAGAAGAGAGATATCCTGAGTACCAGTCACCATCCTCTCCCACACAAAGAATTGGTGGCGAGGTATTAGATAAGTTTGAAAAAGTTGAACATGATCATCCAATGATGTCGCTTTCGAATGCCTTTAGTAAAGAAGATTTACTTGCCTTTGATGCAAGAATTAAACGCAATATCGATCAAGATTTTGACTATTATGTGGAGCTAAAGATTGATGGACTTGCTGGTAGTTTGAAGTATGAAGATGGAGAATTCATCCAAGCTGCGACTAGGGGTAATGGTCAAATTGGGGAAAATGTTACACAAAATGTCAAAACAATATATAGTATTCCTTTACGCATTGAAGAAGGTAGTTCACTCGAAGTACGAGGGGAAATCTTTATGAGCAAGGATGCCTTTATTAAGGCAAATATTGAACGTGAAGATGAAGGTAAAGAACTTTTTAAGAATCCTAGAAATGCGGCTGCGGGTAGTTTAAGACAATTAGACAGTAAAGTTGCTGCGAAGAGAAGTTTGGATATGTTTATATATAGTTTAATGGCTCCTGAAAACCATGGGGTTACAACACATGAAGAAGCATTGAATTATGTGAGAGATTTAGGCTTTAAAGTCAATCCCTTAAGTAAGCGATGTAAGACAATCGATGAAGTGCTTGACTTGGTTGAGGAATACACCACCAAACGTAATACGTTGTCTTATGAGATTGATGGTGTGGTGATCAAAGTAAATGATTTATCTTTGCATGAAGAAATAGGGTATACAGCCAAAAGTCCTAAGTGGGCCATTGCCTATAAGTTTCCAGCAGAAGAAGTGATTACGAAAGTACAAGATATTACCTTTCAGGTAGGGCGTACTGGACAAATAACCCCAGTTGCGACTTTTGATACGGTCTTAGTGCAAGGGTCGAGTGTTAGTAGAGCAACCCTACACAATGAAGATTATATTAAGCAAAAAGATATACGCCTTGGAGATTATGTAAAAATTAAAAAAGCTGGCGATATTATTCCGGAGGTAGTCTCTGTTGTTTTAGAAGAACGCCCTAAGGATTCCGTTCCTTTTTCAATGATTGAAGAGTGTCCGGTATGTCATGAAGACATCGTGAAAAAGGATGGCCAAGCAGATCATTTCTGTGTAAATCCAGATTGTCCTGCCAAGAAAATGGAAGGTTTGGTTCATTTTGTATCAAGAAAAGCCATGAATATTGAAGGGTTAGGAGAGCGAATCATTGAACAATTTTATAATGATGGGTTCATACAAACTATCTCGGATATTTACCGTTTAAAAGATATAAGAGAAACCCTGATTACCAAAGAAGGGTTCGGCGTGAAAAGCATTGATAAAATGCTTGAACATATTGAAAAGAGTAAAGAGAATAATGCAAATCAACTACTATTTGGTTTAGGTATCCGCCATGTTGGTGAAAAGGTATCTAAGGTTATCATGGACTATGCCGAAAATGTATTTGAGTTGTTTGAAGTCACAAAGAGTGATTTAATAGAGATTGATGAAATAGGAGACGTTATCGCAGAATCGGTCGTCTCATATTTTGAAAATGAAGAGAATCGAAAACAACTAGAAGAACTTAGAGATTTTGGGTTAAATATGGACTACCATAGTAACAAGTTAGCGGACCAAGACTTACAAGATCAAACCTTTGTTTTAACTGGTAAGTTAGAGCAGTTTACTAGAAGTGAAGCCAAAGAAATGATTGAAGCTAGAGGTGGAAAAGTTACCGGTAGTGTTTCAAAGAAAACCAACTATGTTATAGCCGGAAGTGATGCAGGAAGTAAACTAGACAAAGCAAATAAGTTGGGTGTAAAAGTTCTAAGTGAAGGTGCGTTTTTAGATTTGCTAGATAGGTGAAGAATATGTTAGACAATATTGTCATAAAAGGCGCAAAAGAAAATAACTTAAAGAATGTCGATTTGACGATTCCAAAAAACCAGTTTATCGTGATGACTGGTCTTTCTGGTAGCGGGAAATCTTCTTTGGCGTTTGATACCATTTACAAGGAAGGTCAAAGACGTTATGTAGAGAGTTTGAGCGCTTATGCAAGGCAATTCTTAGGAAATATGGAAAAACCCAATGTAGAAAGCATTGAAGGCTTAAGCCCGGCCATTAGTATCGATCAAAAAACAACTTCAAAGAATCCAAGATCGACGGTAGGGACCGTTACAGAAATATACGATTACTTACGTTTGCTTTTCGCTCGCATAGGAAAACCAATTTGTCCAACCCACCATATCGAAATTACTGGACAATCGATTGAACAGATGACGGATAAGGTGATGGATGTTAGTGAAGGTCGCGTAATTATTTTAGCGCCTTTGGTTCAAGAAAAAAAGGGAACTCATGCTAAATTGATTGAGCAAATGCGTAAAGAAGGATATGTTCGTTTGCGTGTGAACGGAGAAATTACAGATATCGAAGAAGACTTTGATTTGGAAAAGAATAAACGTCACACCATTGAAGTAGTGATTGATCGTCTAAAAATGAAGAGTGGTGTACGTTCACGCTTGTTTGATTCTTTAGAAACTGCAGCTCGACTTGGTGAGGGGAAAGTTGTGGTGCTTATCAATGATGAGGAGCATGTCTTTAGTGAGCATTATTCTTGTCCTTATTGTGATTTTTCGATTGGAGATTTAGAGCCTAGACTCTTTTCATTCAATGCTCCTTATGGGGCCTGTGATGCCTGTAGTGGACTAGGTCATAATATGATCATTGATCCGGATTTAATGATGCCAGATAAGAATCTATCAATTGCAGAGGGAGCTATTAAAGGCTGGCAAAACACAGATTCTTATGGGTTTGAAAAAGTAAAACAAACAGCGGACTATTATGGAATCGATATTCATGTCCCTGTCAAAGATATGAAGAAAAAAGACTTGGATATTATCTTGTTTGGAAGTAAAGATAAAATCCAGTTCAAATTAGGGAAAGCTCGTAAGGATAATTATAAACACCAACAATATGAGCGCTTTGAAGGTGTGATCAATAACTTAGAACGACGTTTTATTGAAACGAGTTCCAAGTTTATTCGTGATTGGATTACGGGGATGATGGTTGAGCAAACATGCCGTGTTTGTGATGGGAAAAAGTTAAATGAGCAAGCTCTTAGTGTAAAAGTTGGAGGAATTGACATCATTAGCTTGACTGAATTTACGGTTAAAGATGCGATTTCTTTCTTTAAAGGATTAAAACTGAGTGAACAAGATACACAAATTAGTGAAATGATACGAAAAGAGATTATTGAACGTTTATCTTTCTTAGAGAATGTAGGTTTATCCTATTTAACCTTATCTAGACAAGCCGCAACTTTATCCGGTGGAGAAAGCCAACGTATTCGGTTAGCTACCCAGATTGGGTCTCAGCTTACAGGAGTTCTTTATGTACTTGATGAACCAAGTATTGGACTTCACCAACGTGATAACCATAAATTGATTGAAACCTTAAAACATATGCGAGATATTGGAAATACTTTAATCGTTGTTGAGCATGATGAAGAAACCATGTTTGAAGCAGACCAAATTATTGATATCGGTCCTGGAGCAGGGTCCTTTGGTGGTGAGGTTATGTTCCAAGGAACGATTGATCAACTATTAAAAGATAAAAAGAGTATAACCGGACAATATTTATCCCGTAAGAAATCGATCCCTGTACCAAGTTCAAGAAGAGCTCACCAACATGGGTATATCACCATCAAGGGAGCAGAAGAGAATAACTTAAAGAACATTGATGTTCAGTTCCCTAAAGGGGTCTTGAACGTTGTGACAGGTGTGAGTGGTTCTGGTAAAAGTTCCTTGGTGAATGAGTGCTTATATAAAGGCTTATCGAATGAAATTTACCGTAAGAAACAACAAGCAGGGAAGTTTGCTTCGATTGATGGGATCAAGGATTTCGAAAAAATTATCAATATAGATCAATCACCAATTGGACGTACACCAAGAAGTAATCCAGCTACTTATACTGGTGTTTTTGATGATATTCGTGAGATATTTGCGATGACCAATGAAGCGAAAATGCGTGGCTATAAGAAAGGACGTTTCTCCTTCAATGTAAAAGGAGGACGTTGTGAAACTTGTAATGGTGACGGACTTATTAAGATTGAAATGCATTTCTTACCAGATGTTTATGTTCCTTGTGAAGTTTGTCATGGGGCAAGGTATAACCGTGAAACATTGGAAGTTAAGTATAAGGGGAAAACCATTAGTGATGTTTTAGAAATGACAATTGATGATGCCTTAGACTTCTTTAAAAATATACCGAAAGCGAAAAAGAAATTACAAACCTTAGTCGATGTCGGGCTTGGTTATTTGAAAATTGGTCAACCTGCGACAACCCTATCTGGTGGAGAGGCACAACGTGTGAAACTTGCGAAAGAGTTGCATAAACGTATTACATCAAATACATTGTACATTTTAGATGAACCAACCACTGGATTACATTCTGATGACGTTAAGAGGTTATTAGAGGTTATTCAACATATTGTGGATAAAGAAGCGACGGTGGTTATTATTGAACACAATTTAGATGTTATTAAAGTCGCAGACCACATCATTGATTTAGGACCAGAAGGTGGAGACAAGGGTGGTATGGTTATTGCGACAGGAACACCTGAAGAGATTACAAGTGTGCAAGAGAGTTACACTGGACAATACGTGAAAAAGGTATTGGAAGGAGGTACTTATGTCGAACGAACATAAAGACGAAAAGAAAGAAGAACAGTCATCAAAAGAAGAGGAAAAGAACGAAGAAAATAAACAGAAGAAAGATGCGCCTGATTTAGACTTAGATGAGTTGATGAAAGAGCTGCAGAAATTAGAGCAAGAAAAGCAAGGTAAGAAACCAAATAAAAAAGGGAAAATGCCCAAAATGATTACCATTGAGTTCGGTGGAGTCTTCCACCCTAACTTAATAGTGAATACGGTCTTTTACTTTATGTTGAATCTTGCGATTATGTCTGTTTTATTTGAACTATTATCCTTTGCGGTTTATCAAGATATTATCTATATTATTATGTTTGTAGCCGCATATACCTTACTAGAACTGATGTTCCGTATCTATATGATGACCCATCACTTAAGGCTTGTTTTTAAGACCTTTGGACTGATATTTTATATTGGATACTTATTTATCTTCTATGTATTAGATACCTTTGTATTTGAACGTTATTTATACTTTTTAAACGAGACATTGTTGGTGGTCTTTGTGGCTATCTTTGCATTGATTCGTTATGTGATAAGTTTTTATATTAGACAAAATTTCCGACGTAGAAATTTGAGGTGATTTGATGGTGTTACGAGTAGAACATATTGTTACGGATTATAATCTAGATGTGATTGCTGGTGAGGCAGGGCTAAAAAGAGTCATTGACAAGGAGCAAGTATCTCGTCCTGGGATGGAACTTGCAGGACTCTTTGACTTTTATGAGTTTGACCGAATTCAGGTCATGGGTTCTAAGGAAGTAACCTTCTTTTGGTGGCTGAGCAAGGAAGATCAAGAGATACGAACAAGAATGTTGTTTGAGAAAAAACCACCTATGTTCATTTTTTCAAAGAATGCAGAGATTCCGACCCTCTTTATTGATTTATCGAATGAGTTTGGGATTCCTTTGTTGAAATCAAAGAAAAAAACATCCGCATTGATTAGCGCCTTATACCAACATCTTAATGCTAAACTTTCTCCAAGAGAGAGTATTCATGGTACACTAGTAGATATTAGTGGTGTTGGGGTTTTAATCAAAGGAAAAAGTGGTCTTGGGAAAAGTGAGGCTGCCTTGGAACTTGTTCGAAGAGGACATCAGCTTGTTGCCGATGATCGCGTCGATATTTACCAACGAGAACTAGGAGTAGTTATTGGGGAAGCACCAGATATTTTGAAAAAGTATTTGGAAATTCGTGGTATTGGTATTGTCAATGTTGCGAAGTTGTTTGGTGTGAAAGCCTTCAAGGAAAACAAAAAAATTATGTTGGTTGTTGATTTAGAAGGTTGGGACAAGTTTAATGAGTACGATCGGTTAGGGTTGGTGGATGAAAAGGTTAAGTATTTTGATACAGAAGTATCTTATGTTCGTATACCAGTCACAGAAGGTCGTAATGTTGCATCTCTCATTGAGGTTGCTGCGATGAATGCTCGATTAAAATTTTTAGGAACCAACACAGCACAAGAATTTTCGGACTCACTCGATCAGTACATCAAGCGAGACCAGGAAGAAGAATAGAGGTAGATTAGTATGCACGTTTTTGATCCGATATCAAACATTTTTATCGATTTTGGTTTCTTTGTTTGGTATAAGTATAGTTTTATGATTTTGCTTGGTATAGTGACTGCAACCTTGCTTGGTATTTGGGAAGGTAAAAAGATTGGTATATCACAAAACGATATTTTAGATGGGTTAATCATCATTGTACCCTTATCAATTTTGGGGACTCGTCTTTGGTATGTAGCCTTTGAATGGGAAAGATATGCTTGGGATATTGTTAAGATATTTTCCATTAGTGATGGTGGACTGGCCATTCATGGTGGTTTTATTACAGCATTCATTTCTGCATATTTCTATACCAAGGCAAAGGGAATTGATCTTTTGCGAGTATTTGATATTATGGCACCAGGATTTCTTATTGCCCAAGCCTTTGGTCGTTGGGGGAACTTCTTTAATCAAGAAGCCCATGGCGGTGTCATAGGTGGTGTAAGTAATGGGGTAGAGAACTTATCACTTGATGAACAACGCGCTTTTCTAAGTGAAACCCTACATTTACCAGATTTTATTACCAACAATATGTATTTGTATGGTCCAGATGGATTAAATTACTACCATCCGACCTTCTTATATGAATCTATATGGAATGTAACTGGATTCTTATTTATGTTGCTTCTAAGAAGAACGAAGTTTATGCGTTCAGGAGACCTGTTAGCCTTTTACTTGATTTGGTATAGCGTTGGTCGTTTCTTTATTGAAGGAATGCGTACAGATAGTCTATATATTGGTGATACACAGCTTAGAACCGCACAAGTAATCTCTTTAGTTATGATTGCTTTAGGTATTGGATTCTTAGTCTTAAGCCGTACAGTTATAAAACCAAAGCGTTACGCTAAAATTTTAGAGGAAAATCGTATATAATAGTCAATCGAGGTGAGAAGAATGGATCAATATGATGTAATTATTATTGGAGCTGGACCAGGAGGTATGGCTGCTTCACTTTATACGCAACGAGCAAACTTGAAAACATTAATGTTGGAAAAAGCGGCTCCAGGTGGAAAAATGATGTCTACTTGGGAAGTGGAGAATTATCCAGGTCTAGGAAAAGTAACAGGATTTGAAATTAGTGAGAAAATGTTTAATCACACACAAGAGTTAGGTGTAGAGTACAAGTACGGAGATGTATCTAATATTGTTGATAAAGGAGACATCAAAGAGGTGCATACATCTGGTGGAGATGTGTATGAAACGAAGGCAGTTATTGTCGGTAGTGGGACAACTCCACGTGGAACCAATGCGCCAGGAGAATCAAAACTATCTGGACGTGGTGTAAGCTGGTGTGCAATTTGTGATGGGGCTTTCTTTAATGATAAAGATGTCGTTGTTGTTGGTGGAGGAAATAGTGCCATCGAAGAAGCAACTTACCTATCAAAAATGGTAAACCATATTACAGTTGTCAATATTTTGGATACACTGCAAGCAGATAAAAAGGCCATCGATGAAGCAAACGCTACAGGAAAGATGGACTACAAACTTGGGTACGAAATTGTCTCATTTGATGGAGATAATCAATTAGAATCTGTGACCATTAAAAATGTCAAATCTGGTGAAATTGAGAAGTTAGAAGTCGAAGGAGCATTTGTCTTTATCGGACACATCCCTGAGACAAAATTCTTAGAAGGTTTGGACATCACAAACCAATGGGGATACATTGAAGTGAATGAACGCATGGAAACAAAAATTCCAGGTATTTATGGTATTGGAGACGTAATTGATAAAGAGTTGCGTCAAATCGCTACTGCGGTTGGAGATGGGACCATTGCGGCAGTCAATGTATCAAAATACATCGAAACAATCAGTCATAAATAACAAACAGGAGCCAAGCGCTCCTGTTTTTGTTATCATAGACTTTTTTATACAGTGGTGCTATAATGAGTACACGAGATTGGACGTGATAAGATGAGTTTTGCATCGGATACAAAAAGTGAATTATTGAACATCAAGAGTGACAAGTGTTGTTTGCTAGCAGAACTTGCGGCATTGCTCGCAATCCATGGACATGTAGCAATATCAAATGAAGGATTAAAAATTGAGTTTTCGACTACCAATTTGAAAATCGCTAGAAGAGTAATTAGTTCGATAAAGACCTTATACCATGTTGATGTTGATATTGTTTCTAAGAAACAAATGAAATTGACCAAACATGATCAATACATTGTCATTATTAAACATAAAGCAAACACCATCATCAACGAGTTAGGCTTATTAAATCAAGATGAACCAATTGAGCCCAACTTTTTAATGAAGGAATGTGATCAAAAAGCCTATCTAAGAGGTGCGTTTTTGGCTAGTGGATCGATCAATTCACCAGCAAGCAGCTCCTATCATTTGGAGATTTTTACTCATCAAGAAGGCTTGGCGCTAGCTTTAAAGGATTTAATGAATACCTTTCACTTAAACGCCAAGATGGTTGCTAGAAGAACTGGATATATTACCTATATAAAAGAGTCAGAAAAAATATCTGATTTCATTCGTGTGGTAGGTGCCAATAATGCTTTGTTCACCTATGAGGACGAACGAATTAAACGAGATTTTGTGAATTCGATTACCCGTGTGATGAATATGGATATTGCCAACCAAAATAAAACCTTGGAAGCCGCAGATAAACAATTGCGTAACATCAGTATCATCGAGAATATGATTGATTTAGAACGCTTACCAAGAAGTGTAACAGAAGCGATTACCCTTAGAAAAGAATTACCAGAAGCCTCACTAAAAGAGTTGTCACAAGCAAGTCTAGATGTTTTAGGGAAGAGTGTTTCAAAAAGTGCACTGAATCACCGTTATCGAAACATTCAAGAGCTTGCGGATGATTTAATGGAGAGTGTAAAAGATGACGAATATCGGAATTGATTTGGTTGAATTTGAAGATTTAAAGGCAAGGGTAAACCAACGATTTATTGATCGTGTGCTTTCTAAACGAGAAAAAACTATGTATGATAAAATACATCATCCAAAGAGGAAGTTAGAGTTTTTGGGAGGTCGTTTTGCCGCTAAGGAGGCTTATACAAAAGCCTATCGTTCCTTTGAGGGTCCTCTTAACTTTGTCGATGTGGAAGTGTTGAAGGATGATCTAGGAGCACCTTATATCGAAACTACTTATCGCAAGCAAGATAAGGTTGAAGTAAGTATTTCTCACAGTCCTAGTTATGTGGTGGCTATCTGTATGGTAGAGAAAAAAGGATTCTACAAGTTGTAGAATCCTTTTTATGTTATAAGAACTTATTCTCCGTTTGTACACGTGGATTTTCTTTGATTGAACCACTTCGATAAGCTTCTAATAATAGGTATAAGTCGTTAATTTCTGCTTGAATTTTCTTTCCTTTATCGGTGTTGTACATGTAGGCTCTTTTTTTGTTTAGTTCCTCTTCTTGGATGGTCGAGATGATGTCTTTTTCTTTCTCGATTAAGTCGTCTACACTTGTGAATCGTTGATGTGAAATAAGGTAGATTTTGTAAGAGTCACTAACTAGGGTGTAGCCACCGATATTGATTTTTGATTGGTATTGTTTGCTCATTCCTCCATCGATGGTGTAAAGGCGGTTATTGGCCATAACAGGTTGTCCTCCTGCGGTGATATCAGTTGGTACATGTCCGTTGATGATTTTTGAACGTTTAGGATTGATGTGAAATTCTTTATAGATAGAAGCCAATATCTCTTCTTTTTCACGCAAGTGGAAGTAAGGATTCATATGCTCTTTGTGTGTTGATGTATCATCAATCAAATATCGTTCAAAGGTCTTCATTGCTGATTTGCCAAATAGTGGTGAGTTGGTTCCTTGCCAAAGATAGACAAAATAATCTTTGTCGGGATTGTTGTTTTGATAACGTGTGAGATAGGCACTTCGTATTTTTTTATCTAAGGCGTCAAAGAGTTCTTTCCCTTGGTACGATTTGCCATCGATGGTAAGACTGGCAAAGTTGCCTTCTTTTGTAAGTGGAATGCATCCGTGAAAGAGAAGGTTTTTGTTATAGATAAGGTACATAAATCCATATTGGAAGAGAAAACGTATATGACTTTGTAGTAATTCATTATTTAAAAAGGCATTTTTTAATTGAGTGATCACTTTTTCTTCTTCTTTGGTTAAGGCATAAGGATCATTTGGATCAATGGTTGGAAAGTAAGTATCGTTTAATGGATAGGTAGTATCATTGATGGTGATGGTCATTTTCTTATAGTCAATTTTATCAAGAAGCATACGATCTTCTAGTTGAAATTCTTTGTTACGAGCAAAGACCTTCCCTTCTAGTTTGAACTGTATCATTGCGATAGCTTTATGCATTTTACTTACAAGCATGGCCTTGTCATGATCGATTGAATAGGCTGTTTTACGGGGTAAAAAGGACTTGCATGGATCGTTTTGATAGTATTTAAGAGCCAGTTGGGCAAGTGGGAGTAAACTGATACCGTATCCCTCTTCAAGGGTATCTAATGTGTTGTATTTGGCACTATTTCGTATGACATTACAGATGGATAGTTTGCTTCCTGATGCAGCACCCATCCATATAACATCATGGTTACCCCATTCAATATCTAAGGAATGATAACGCATCATTTTATTCATAACTAAGTGAGCACTTGGACCACGATCGAAGATATCGCCGACGATATGTAAACGATCAATGGTGAGTTTTTGAATCAAGTATGAAAGCTCAATGAGGAAGTTTTTCTCTCGTTTTGTTTGAAAGATAGCGTCTAAGATAGCGTAGTAATATTGTTCTTTATCTATGTCTCTTGAGTTTTCATAGAGCAACTCCTGGATGATGTAAGAAAAGGACTCTGGTAGACTTTTTCTCACTTTACTTTTTGTGTACTTTTGGCTCATCAATTTTGCTAGATCGATGAGTTTTGCTAGTAGGTCTTTTAAAAAGTTTTTATAGTCTTCGCTCTTGAATAACTGTTCATATTTTTTCATCATTTGTTTGGGGTAGTAGACAAAAAAGGCTAACTTATTTTGTTCTTCTTTTGAGCTGGTTGGAAATAGGATTTTAATCTTTTCCATGATGACTCCACTTCCATTTTTAAGGAAGTGATTGAAGGTTTCATATTCGCCATGGATGTCTGATAAGAAGTGCTCAGTTCCTTTGGGTAGATTTAAGATAGCTGTTAAGTTGATGAGTTCGGTACTTACTTCTTGTACCGTTGGAAATTCTTTCGCTAGTTGCTTCAAATACTTTTCTTCATAAGATGTTTTCATAGGCCCTCCCGAAATATTGTTATGTTCATTATAGCATGATTTGTTTTCCCTGCATCCCCAGAAATGTTAAGACCTAGTTATAATACTTGCATTCTTGATGATTTTTTAATAAAATTAGTAAGGTCAAGGAGTGATTTTATGGCAAAAAATGAAAGTAAGTTTTTATTGTATATAATTGGTGGATTTGTATTGGTCTTTGTTGGGTTAGTGTTGGCCTTAGTTATCTACAATAGTGCCAATCCAAGTTTCGACTACGATGATATGGAACAAGTGGATCGTTTTATTGATACCTACAACCAAGATGAAGATGTATATTTGGTGTATTTTTATAGTGAGACGTGTCCTGCGTGTAAAACATTAAAGGGTGAAGTTCTCGCTTTTGCGGATGACAATAAGTATGATGTCCCAGTTTATTTTGTCGATTTAGCAAGGGTTTCTTTTCCTGCCAATCGGGATGAAATATTGTCTGCTTACAGGGGAACACCACATATGGAAATTATTGTCAATGGAAACTATATTGGAGAATATGCGTCTGGTGTGACACAAATTCGTAATTTATTTGATGAAATCAATAGCGGTTTGAACGATTTTATTAACTAATTTGGCCTTTTTAAGGCTTTTTTTCTATAGAGGAGGAGAAAGATGAACGAACAATTGATTAAGGACTTGAGTAAGAGTTTAGGGATCTCTTACAAGCAAATAACAACCGTTTTAGGCTTGTTAGAAGAAGGGAACACGGTTCCTTTTATTGCTAGGTACCGTAAAGAACAAACGGGTTCTTTAGATGAAGAACAAATACGTGATATTCATAAGGAATATGAATATCAAGAAAACTTACTAAAACGTAAGGAAGATGTCATTCGCTTGATTGACGAGAAAGGCATGTTAACTGATGAGTTAAAGGCGGAAATCTTAGCGGCTGATAAGCTTGTGGATGTAGAGGACTTGTATCGTCCTTACAAGGAAAAGAAAAAAACCAAAGCAACAGAAGCTATTAAGATGGGGCTGGAACCTTTGGCAGAATTTATTCTTACTTTTCCTGTGAATGTTTCACTTGAAGATGAAGCAAGAAAATACCTAACCGATGAGGTTACTTCGGTGGAAGATGCGATACAAGGGGCAAGTTATATTATTGCTGAGCGGGTTAGTGATGATGCAGAAAGTAGAAAATGGATCAGAGCATTTACAGAACGTGAAGGAAAACTAGAATCCAAACTGAAGAGAAACGCCAAAGATGAACAAGAAATCTATGAAATGTATTATGAGTATGAGGAACCAATTAAGCAGATAAAGCTTTACCGTGTGCTTGCTTTAAATCGTGGGGAAAAAGAAAAGGTATTAAATGTGAAAGTGCGTGTGGATGAAGAGCGTGTATTCAATTACTTGAATGACCAATTCATCATGGATGAGAATTCTGTTGTAGTTGATGTCTTAAAAGAGTCGTTTAAAGATGCCTATAAGCGATTAATTCAACCATCTATTGAACGTGAAATTCGCAGTATGTTAACAGAAAAAGCAGAAGATAACGCTATTCATATCTTCAATGAAAATCTACGTAGTTTACTTTTACAACCACCAATGAAGGGTAAAATGGTCTTAGGAATTGACCCAGCTTATCGTACTGGTTGTAAACTTGCAGTGGTTGATCAAATGGGAACGATGTCTTTTATTGATGTCATTTATCCTCATCAAAAGTATCCTGGGGAACACGTTCCTATGAGTCGTATTGAAGAATCCTATAAAAAGGTTTTAAGTGTTATTAACAAATATGATATTGATATCATTGCTATTGGGAATGGTACGGCATCAAGAGAAACAGAACAGTTCGCTGTTGAGGTTATCAAACGTGCAAAGAAAGAGTTATACTATGTGATTGTCAATGAAGCGGGAGCTTCTGTATATAGTGCAAGTGAACTAGCAATTGAAGAATTTCCAAAATTGCATGTAGAAGAACGTAGCGCTGTTAGTATCGCAAGAAGGTTACAAGATCCTTTAAGTGAACTTGTAAAGATTGACCCAAAAAGTATTGGTGTCGGACAGTACCAACACGATGTGACCCAGTCTAAGTTGGGAGACTCTTTAGACTTTGTCGTGGAAACGGCAGTAAATCAAGTAGGTGTGAATGTCAATACAGCTAGTGTTGCTTTACTTCAGTATGTTGCTGGGTTAAGCAAGACAGTGGCAAAAAATATTGTGAAGTACCGTGAAAAGAATGGTGCATTTAATAATAGACAAGAGTTGAAGAAAGTTCCGAGAATGGGAGATAAAGCCTTTGAGCAGAGTGCAGGGTTCTTACGTATTTTAGATGGAGACCATCCATTTGATCGTACGGGTATTCACCCGGAAAGTTATGAAGTTGCTGAAGAGTTGATGCAGGAATTAGGGATTTCTTATGACGAGTTAGGAGATCCAGTATTAGAAATCAAAACTAAGCACGCAGACAAAGAAGCACTTTCTAGCAAACTTGGAATTGGAGAAGAAACCCTGGAAGATATCATGGATGCATTTGTTGCACCTGCGCGTGATCCTAGGGATGATGTAGAGTCTCCAATCTTACGTAGTGATGTCTTGAAATTGGAAGATTTAAAGCCAGGGATGGAACTTATGGGGACGGTCCGAAATGTTGTTGATTTCGGTGTATTTGTGGACTGTGGAGTAAAAGATGATGGTCTTGTTCATATATCGCAATTAAAAAAAGGATTTGTCAAACATCCACTTGATGTAGTGAAAGTTGGAGACATCGTTAAGGTCTGGGTAAAGGATGTTGATTTGAAACGTCATCGCTTACAACTTACTATGATTGAAGAGAATAAAAATTAAGGAAAAAAACTAGTAGTATCTTGTTGACAGTTAGCCTAAAATATTATATTATATAAGGGCTAACTTTGATGGAGTAGTACTCAAGTGGCTGAAGAGGTGCCCCTGCTAAGGGTATAGGCCGGTAACCCCGGTGCGAGAGTTCAAATCTCTCCTACTCCGCCAGTTAAAAAGCAAAACAGAACATGAGAATGTTCTGTTTTTTTTCTTAACAAAACTTAACAGTTATACTACTTGTTTTTGTTTTAAATATGAGGTATTCTATATATGCTAAAAAACGCATATGAGGTGAATGTATGAACTATGTTGATTTGTTTTCATTGCTCAATCATAAAGATCGGTTTGCGATGCTTTATTTACTCAGTAACCGTGAACTTTGCATTTGTGAGTTGGAACAATTATTAGCTGCAAAACAATACCAAATATCAAGGCAAATGCGTATCTTAAAAGATGCTAATCTTGTCAAAGTTCGCAAGGAAGATAAGTATCATTATTATTCATTGGTGTTAGGTGATGATCAGGTCGCTAATTTGTTGCGATACATGCAAAATAGACCGGATGATTTTATGAAAATTTTACAGAATAAACTACGTGTTTTGGATGAAAATCCAATTGTTTGTGAGAGGTGAAGGATGAACACATTTTCGAAGTTTTTAACCCTTTGGGTTGCTTTATGTATTGTTGTTGGAGTTTTGCTTGGACGTTTGTTTCCAGGTGTAACAGAATTTTTAAGTGGATTACAGTTTGCACAAATCAACATTGTCATTGCTGTGTTGATTTGGATTATGATTTATCCAATGATGTTAAAGGTTGATTTTTCATCTTTAAAAGGGATATCTAAGAAACCGAAAGGGTTAGTAGTAACGACGGTCGTTAACTGGTTGATTAAGCCAATTAGTATGTATTTGATTGCTAGTTTATTCTTCTTTGTGATTTTTGGTGCATTGTTGGATGAAAACTTGGCTAGAGAGTATCTAATTGGTGCTGTACTGCTAGGAGCGGCTCCTTGTACCGCAATGGTCTTTGTGTGGAGTTATTTGGTAAAGGGGAATAGTTCTTATACCGTCTTACAAGTAGCCTTGAATGACTTGATTTTGCTTGTTTTATATGTACCTATTGTTGGTCTCTTACTAGGGCTAAGTGATATTCAAATCCCTTATGATACCTTAATCTTTAGTGTGGTGTTATTCGTGGTGATTCCGATGGCTTTCGCGGGACTCACAAAGTGGTTGCTTAAGATAAGAAACAAGAATTTGGATAGTTTTATCAAGAAACTTCATGGGGTACCTGAAGGGGGATTACTCTTAACTTTGCTTTTGATTTTTATGTTTCAAGGTGATGTCATTTTGAGCAATCCCTTTGATATTTTCCTTATAAGTGTACCTTTGATTTTACAAACATTACTTATTTTTGGGATTGCTTATTTATGGAGTTATAAATGGAAAGTTGGACATGAGGTAGGTGCACCTGCAGGACTCATCGGTGCTTCAAACTTCTTTGAACTTAGTGTTGCCATTGCGATTGCCTTGTTTGGGTTAGATTCAGGTGTGACCCTAGCGACAGTTGTTGGGGTTCTTGTAGAAGTACCTGTTATGTTATTTTTAGTAAGAATCGCCAATAAAACAAGAAAACAATATGAGGTGAAGATATGAAAAAAGTAATTGCGTTTGTCTGTATCCATAATAGTTGTCGTTCACAAATGGCTGAGGGATGGCTTAAACAATTAGATAATGAGTTGTTTGATGTGTATTCTGCTGGAACAGAAGAGTATCCTGGGGTAAAACCAATGGCACGAGAAGTTATGGAAGATGCTGGGGTCGATATGAGTGGTCATACATCAAAGTTGCTCAGTGATATTCCAAGGGAATTAGATATTTTAATCACAATGGGTTGTGGAGTTGAGTGTCCTTATGTTCCTACAAAACACCGTGAAGACTGGGGATTGGATGATCCTAGTGGTGGTCCAAAAGAAGGATTCGAAAAAACGAGAGATATCATTAAGGAGAAAGTTGAAGAGTTAATCAGGCGAGCAAAAGATGGTGAGTTTGATCAAGCCTAATGCGAAAGCATTGGGCTTTTTTCTTTTGAGAATGTTATAATATGGGAGAAAGGGTGAGACTATGAACAATATATTGGAAAAACAACAAGCATTTTTTCGAACCAATAAAACCAAAGAATACAAGTTCCGAAAAGAACAGTTATTGAAACTTCGTAAGATGATACAAGAGCATATGGACGAGATTGAAGAGGCACTCTATTTAGACTTGCACAAATCTCCTTTTGAAGCGTATTCAACAGAGATAGGGTTTTGCCTATACTCCATTACAAAAGCGCTTAAAAAGCTAAAAAAGTGGATGAAACCGAAAAAGGTTGCGACACCTCTTCATTTGTTTATGACGAGGTCTTTTATTCAGCTAGAGCCACTTGGTTCTGTATTGATTATAGGTCCTTATAACTATCCATTCCAACTTGTGATTGAACCCTTGATTGGTGTTATTGCGGCTGGAAACACCGCGATTATTAAGCCTAGTGAGTTTGCTAGTCATACAGAACAGTTGTTGTTAAAGTTAATCAATGAGACTTTTACTGAAGACTATATACATTGTGTGACTGGGGGAAAGGACCGTGTACAAGAACTTATACATTTAAAATTTGATCATATTTTCTTTACCGGGAGCACACAAGTTGGACAAATTGTTTATGAAGCCGCAAGTAAGAATTTGGTGCCTGTGACTTTAGAACTTGGCGGGAAGAGTCCTGCTATTGTTGATGATACAGTTCCCTTAGATATCGCAGCGAGAAGAATTGTCTTTGGGAAATTTATCAACGCAGGGCAAACATGTATTGCACCAGATTATATATATGTAAAAGAAGATCAAAAAGAGAAACTGATCAACTATTTGATTCAAGCAATTGAAAGCCTGTATCCAAATCATGAAGAAGGGTATGTAAAGATTATCAATCAGAAACACTATAAACGATTATCTGCGTTAATTGATGAAGATAAGGTGGTCTATGGTGATAAACGGAATGGAGAAGATTTAAAAATTAGTCCGACAATCTTAGATAAGATTACTTGGGAAGATCCTGTGATGAAAGAAGAAATATTTGGTCCAGTGTTACCAATATTAACGTATCAATCATTAGATGAAGTCATCGACTTGTTGAAAAGTAAAGAAAAACCTCTTGCCCTTTATGTATTCACCAAGGATAAAAAGGTCGAAGAGAGAATTTTCCACGAGTTATCGTTTGGGGGAGGCGCAGTAAATGATACCATCATGCATATTGTCAATGCACGAATTCCTTTTGGCGGGGTAGGTTCAAGTGGGATTGGTGAGTACCATGGATATAGTTCGTTTGAACGTTTTTCAAACCGAAAAGGTTATGTAAAAAAATCGCTATTGTTTGATTTGCCAATTGCCTATCCTCCTTACAAGAAGTGGAAAGAGAAGTTGGTAAGGTGGGTTTTAAAGTAATTTACCCTAATGTTTAAGAAAGCTCCCTCTTCAAGTAGAATACTAAGTGGGGGATGAATTAAACCGTTTTTTTCAAGTTTTAATATAAGAAAACCTTCAAATTTCATTGTAATAATGGTATAATAAAGTATATCAGATGTATATATAGAGAGGGCTATATTATATGAAATTAGACGATAATAATCATTCAGTGTTCAAACTGTATTATCACTTAATTATGAGTACAAAATATCGACGTAAAGTAATTGATGATGAAATTAGTGACTTTTTAAAAATGAAGTTTTCATCGATCGGAAAAAATTATCATATTACCTTAGAAGAGTTTAATCATGATGAAGACCACATCCATATTTTATTTAGAGCAAATCCGAATTCTGAATTGTCAAAATTTATTAATGCCTATAAAAGTGCGACATCTAGACTTGTAAAAAAAGATTTTACAAAAGTAAAAGAAAAGTTATGGAAAGAAATGTTTTGGACAAGAAGCTATTGCTTACTTACATCAGGAGGCGTAACAATCGATATCGTAAGGCAGTATATTGAAACACAGGGAGAAAAAGTGAGGTGATTTGTGTGAAAAAAAGGGTGACAAGAGGAGAACGAATACGCATCTACCCAGATGAACAACAAGCAGATAAAATAAACATGATCATTGGATGTGTGAGACTCCTATGGAATTATTCCTTAATGGAACGTAGTTCGATCTATGAATTATACAAAGACTATCCAGAGTTACTCACCTCACATACACATAAATCACAAAAAGACTGGAAAACAGTCTTTCCATTTTTAAAAGAAGCGGATTCACAAGCATTAAACACCGAACAACAACTTCTCAATCAAGCATTTAAGAATTTTTATCAAGGATCCCATAAATATCCGAAGTTTAAAAGTAAGAAGCAGTTTCGAAATTCTTACACCACACACACAACCAATAACAATATCAGAATGGAAGACAACTGTATTAAAATACCAAAAGTAGGTTGGGTTAAGTTGAAAAAGAACCGAAGAGACTTACCGGAAAATGCAAGTATCAAAGCAGTCACCGTATCAAGAACCAAAACAAATAAATATTTTGTATCGTTAAGATTATCTTATGAACAAGAAATTGTAGAACAGAATCAGGGTGTATTAAAAGCAATCGGACTTGACTTTTCCATGTCTGACTTTTATGTAGATCATACAGGTAAGAAAGCCAATTACCCTATGTATCTTCATCAGTCACTTGAGAAACTAGGAAAACTACAGCGTCAATTATCTCATAAGGTGAAAGGCAGTAAGAACTATGAGAAACAGAAACTGAAGATTGCGAAACTCTATGAAAAAATCACCAATCAACGAAATGATTTTCTCCATAAGTTAAGCAGAAAACTCGTGAACAATTATGACATCATCACCGTAGAAACACTAGACTTAGATGAAATGCGCAAACATGCATACTGGTCTAAACAAGTCAGTGATATGAGTTATCACCGTTTTTTAAACTATCTTAAGTACAAGTGTGAAGACTTAGGGAAAGTGTTTCATCGAGTAAGTAAATACTACCCATCTAGTAAAACTTGTAGTACTTGCGGACGTGTTAAAAAAACACTAGCACTTTCAACACGTACTTATACGTGTGAATGTGGTAGCGTTATAGACCGTGACCTCAATGCCGCAATCAATTTAGGAGTACAAGGGTTAAAAACATACTTAATAAACTATATAGAGGACCGAACAGCCTCGATAGCTTGGTCAACTTGCGAGCGTTAGCTCGCACTACCCAAGAAGCTCCCACTTCAAATCTTGATTAAGTGGGGGAGTGTTCACAAATAAAGTTCACTATTTAGAAAAACTAGTGTATAATAAAATGTTAGAAAATGTATGGGAGGTTTATATGGACAAATATACAATGGAAAGAACTCCGAAAATACTTACGACGATTGGTCTTGTTTTAGAGGGTCTAGCAGCGATTAGTTCCCTAATTAGTGGTTATCTTTTGATGAACTTTGAACAGTTTGCGTTTATGGATCAAGTTTATCAAACCATTCATGAAGATGAAGAATGGATTTTTGAGTTAATGACGGGTGTAATTGGGGGATTTGTCTTAGGACTAGGAATCATCCTCATCATTATGTTCACAATCAATCTGATCCTCTTTAGAAAAATGATGAATGGGGCATTCAAAGTAGAAACAGCGAAGAAAGTCTATAAATATCAAATTGTATGGGGGATTTTATCGCTTTTAATGAACACAGTAACAGGAATCCTATATTTGGTGTCAGGATTCCAAGGACTTGAAAAACTGAAGAAACCACAAAATGTGGATGAGGTGTACTAATGGAAGATTTTGGACAAATAGTATTACTATTATTGCCACTCCTAATTGTAGAGATGGCGATGCGAGTATATGTTATTTTAGATATTTTGAAGGAAGAACGCAGGGTACTAGGTGGTAAGAAAATCTATTGGATTTTGTTTTGTGGGATTATCCAGTTAGGTTGGATTTTGTACCTTGCTGTTGGAAGGGAAGATTAGGATGGATAGTATAAAACTGTCGAATTTAACCAAACAATATGGAGACTTTACCGCAGTTAATGACTTGAACTTAAGGGTTAAAAAAGGTGAAGTATATGGGTTTATTGGGAAGAATGGTGCTGGGAAAACAACTACTATACATATGTTGTTATCTTTGATTCACAAAAGTTCTGGAACCATTGAAGTGAATGAACAATTAGTCGATTTTAAAGATGTGTCTTATAAACGCGCAATTGGATTTGTGCCGGACGTTCCAGTTTTCCCAAGTTATATGAACGCTATGGAGTATCTTCGTTATGTGGCCGATATTTTTGCCATAAAAAGAGAAGATTTGCAGGAACATTTACGCTCTTTACTAGAGTTTGTTGAACTAGAAGATAATCAAAAGAAAATCTCACAATATTCACGTGGAATGAAACAACGACTCGCCATCGCCCAAGCATTGGTTCACGATCCAGATATTTTAGTAATGGATGAACCAACAAGTGCATTAGATCCCATAGGTCGTAAAAGTGTGATGAATGTAATTTTACAGCTCAAAGGGAAAAAAACGATTTTTTATTCTACCCACATTTTAGAAGATGTTGAGCGTGTTTGTGATCGTATAGGATTGCTTGATCATGGGAATTTGCTTTTAGAAGGAAGCATCAATGAAATCCAAGATATGTATTACAAAGATAAGTATGTATTAATTACCAAGGAAAATAGAGAGGATTTGCATAAACAATTACAAACTGGGTTTCCAAAGATAGATGCTAAGTTGGAAGGATTCGGTGTAGAGTTCAAGTTGGATGATAACTTAAATGCCAATGATGTCCTAGAGTATGTTATGAAAGAAGGACTAACTATTGAGCAGTTTATGCCGGTTAAAACATCCTTAGAAGATGTCTTCGTGGAGGTTACGAATGAAAACACTAATTAAATATGATCTCTTTTACTTAAAACGTACTGCTAAGTTTATTATTTTTCCAGCACTTGCCTTTATCCTAGCCGTGATTAGTCCTTTGACAGCCAAATATATGAATCAGATATTGGAGTTTGCTTTGGGTAGTGAAGATTTACCGCTTAGTTTTCCTGAACCGACCGTTATGGATAGTTATACTCAGTACTTAGGAAACTTATATGAAATGTTTATATTGGTGGTTATTTTTGTGTCTGTCGGGATTTTTGTTCGAGACAAAACCAAGGTTTTGATACCATTAATCCTTACAAAACCAATTAGTCGCATGAAATACTTACTATCAAAATATATAACCTTCAATCTTTTACTGTTTGTTTCATTAATTGTTGGATACTTGGTTTTTAGCTATTATACCTTTGTCTTATTTGGCGAAGTAGATATGGTGGGTATGTTCTATGGAACACTTCTGTATATGCTTTATGTTTTGTTTATTACATCAATCGCTTTATTTGCTTCAGCGGTATTTGACACCTATATTCTCGCCATGTTCTTCACTTTTGGGGGTTACATCGTTGTGAATATTTTTAACATCTTTAAAGCAACCTTGTTCCAGTATTTCCCAGGGAGAATCATTAATGCGATTACAGAAATTTTGGTCGGCACCATAGAAACAAGTGACATTATTTTTTATATTTTGGTTCCAACTATTTTTATTGCAGGATTTTTAGTAACTGGGATAAAGTTATTTTTATCATATGATTTCAAGGCATAAAAAAACAGCGAATGTTCGCTGTTTTTTACTGCAAAGTTTGAAAGAATAGTTCCGCTGTATTGATATTAGAAGCTAGTGGAATTTTATAGACATCACTCAAACGGAATAATGCGGATACATCAGGTTCATGTGGTTGGGCAGTTAAGGGATCTCGGAAAAATAGGATCAAATCTATTTGTCCGTTGGCTACTTGTGCACCTATCTCTTGGTCTCCACCAAGAGGACCGGATTTAAAACAATGAATATCTAGTTTTGTTGCTTCAATCACTTTCGTTCCAGTTGTACCAGTAGCAACAAGGGTGTGTTTCTTTAAGACATCTTTGTGTTTTACACAAAAAGAAATCATTTCTTCTTTCATCTTATCATGTGCTATTATTGCGATTTTCATCGTATCACCTCGCAAGTATTATAGCAAAGATTTGTAAGACATAGTAGATTTTGTGCTATAATTCTTATGGATGTGATGAATATGTATACAAAAACCTATCAAGTACATACCTATGAGGTTGATCAAAACAATACCCTAACATTGAGTGCACTCTTTCACTACTTACAAGACGTAATGATTGAAAATGCCAACTCTTATGGTGCAGGAAGTGACTTCCATAAAGAGAGGAATCTCGCTTGGGTATTAGTGGATTACGATATTGATGTCTATGATTTACCAAAGGTCTTTGATGTGTTGACTTGTGGTACCTTGCCTTACTCCTTTAAGAAATTTTATGGCTACCGTATATACGAAGTCTATTATAAAGATACGTTGGTCGCTAAAGGAAAAGCAAGATTTGTTCTAATGGATACAGTATCAAAACAGTTAGCCTTACCTTCACAAGATATTCTTGACTTGTTTATTGATGCGTTAAAGGAACCAAAGACTTTACTCATTACAAAAAATAAGCCTTTCAATGGACACTTACTTAAAGAAGACACAATCAGAGTAAAAAATAGCGATTTAGATATAAACAATCATATGAATAATGTAAAGTATATTGAGTATGCATTAGATAGCATAAATGGGTATGGTTATGATTTAGATAGACGCTTAAATGTCCGTATCACTTATAAGAAGGAAGCTCTCTTACATGATGAACTTAGTTTGCGAGTCTATCAAAACGATACTTCCTTGCAAGTGCAATTTCATAAAGAAGATGTTATAGCTTTGGTAACATTCACTAAAAAAGATCACTCAAGCGAGTGATCTTTTTTAGTGTTTAAACATATCGATTAAGCGATCAATTTTCCCAAAGTTGATGAACTTTGATTCTCGCAAGATTTCTTTACCTTCATTAAAGATTAAGACAGTAGGCACACTAAAAATAGTGTATTCTCCACGAAACTCTGCGATGTCATCTACATAAATATAGTAAACAGGTAATTCCTTAATGTATTTGACATTTTGTGCAATGATATCATTGATGGTCGTGCAAGTAGAACAAGTATGTGTCTTAGCAATAATCATCACTAAATCTTGGTTAATTATATCTGAAACCTCTTGATAACTCTTAATTTCTTGCATAGTTTTTCTCCTCTATGATTTCTAATGCTTGTGCAGGGCAAGCATAAATGCATCCCCAAGCATTGTCACAAAATACACCACTATTATATGCTTTCTTTGCTTCTTTGTCCATTTTCAGTGTTCCAGTAGGACAAATTCTTGTGCAAATTGAGCATCCAACACATTTTTCTTCTACCACGTTTATTGTATAAGCCATCATAACACCTCCAAGCCGATAGTTAGTATACAAAATATAAACTATATTTGTCAATGGTTTTGTTTAGAAAAGTGTTTTCAAATTAGAAAATTATGTATATTCCTTCAAGGGAATATGTCTTTATGGTAATATATGAGCGAGGTGAAAAAATGAAGAGTATTAAATTCTTGAAGTCGATCAGCAACGATACTAAGTTACGACTTGTTAGCTTACTTTTAGAAAATGAGCTTTGCGTATGTGAGCTAGAAGAAATCACGAAAGTTAAGCAAGCGAATATATCAAAGAACTTAATCAGTTTAAAGGATGCGGGAATTGTCGATGTAAGGAGAGACAAACAAAGGGGATTCTACTTTGTTACAGAAGAATTTTTATTAAGCAAACATCTTGTTAATCATATTAAAGAATTAAAATTGGTAGAAAAGGCACTAGCGGATGATTTTGAAGCATTCTTAGAACATGAACAAGTGAAGGATGATCAAATTTATGTATGCAGTGCATATAGAAACGAGGCGAGCTAAATGATAAAAAAAGCGATGAGAGTAGATGGTATGACTTGTGCAATGTGTGCCAAAACTATTCAGAATACGTTCGAGGATTTAGATGGGATTAGTGCCCGTGTCAATGTGGGAGCGGGGAAGGTTTTATTTGAGTATGATGAATCCAAGTATTCTCTTGTTGATATCGCAGAAAAAGTACGTGAAGTTGGATACCAACCAGTCTTAGAAGAATCTTTAGACGACTCAAAAAATGCACGTAAAAAAATGCGAAAAGATATTTATATAGCGATCATATTTTCTTTGCCTTTGTTATGGGCGATGTTTCATCATTTAGAGGCATTTAACTGGCTCTATGTTCCTACTTTATTCACCAATGGGATTTTTCAACTCGTGACTGCGGGTGTGGTTCAGTTTTATATCGGGAAACGATTTTATAAAGGTGCTTACCAGGGGATTAAGAAAAAGTCACTTGGTATGGATATTTTAGTTGTTCTAGGAACGACTAGTGCCTATTTATATAGTATCTATCTATTGATCGAGCACTTGTTTATTTCAGAACAAATGATGCCTATGTATTACTTTGAAATTAGTGCGTTAATTATTACCATGGTTCTTATAGGAAACTATATTGAACATATTGCCAAAGAACGTACAACAGATGCCTTGGTCGAACTCTTAAACTTAGGAGCGAAAGAAGCAAGAATTCTCCGTGATGATAAAGAAGTTATGGTGGATATTGATGAGGTTGTCTTAGGAGACAAAATTGTTGTGTTAGCCAATGAGAAAATCCCAGTTGATGGGGTTGTTCAAGAGGGGAACAGTTATGTGGATGAATCAATGATCACTGGAGAAAGTATTCCGATTAAGAAAGAAACAGGTGCCAAAGTCATTGGTGCGACTATTAATAAACGTGAGCGATTAGTGATAGAGGCAACAAAAATCGGATCAGATACCATGTTGAATCAAATCATCCAACATGTCGAAGAGGCAAGTAGTGAGAAACCTCCTATCCAACGAACTGCGGATAAAGTTGCTTCTTACTTCGTACCTGGTGTTGTTGGGATTGCGATCTTGAACTTAATCATTCATTTCTTATTCTTAGGTGATGGATTTACCTATAGTTTTACTACAACTGTGGCGATTTTAGTTATTTCATGTCCTTGTGCCTTAGGATTAGCTACCCCAGTAAGTATTCTTGTTGGGAACGGAAAAGCTGCACAAAATCATATTTTATACAAAGGTGGAGAGTTCTTTGAAGTCGCAAGCAAAATTGAAGCGATTGCCTTTGATAAAACAGGAACATTAACTATCGGTAAACCAGTTGTGACAGATTATATTGGTGAGGATTCGGTCTTATCAATGCTTTATAGTTTGGAGAAAGAATCCAATCATCCAATCTCTCAGGCAGTCAAAGAATATGCCTTAGAAAAAGAAGCAAAAGATTATAAGGTAGAAGGGTTTGAAACACTTGAAGGTAAAGGGATTAAAGGAACCATTAATGAGCAAGATATAATGGTTGGTTCTGTTAAAATCTTAAAAGATGTGAATCTTGATTTAGGTAGTTTTGAAAACGATTATAACAACTTATTAAACCAGGCAAAAACAATCAACTTTGTGGTCGTGGACGGGACAATCAAAGCAATGTATGCTGTTCGTGATGAGATTAAGCCGACTTCAAAACGTGTGATTGAAGAAATGAAGAAACGTGGACTCACCCCATACATGATTACAGGTGATAACAAAGTTGTCGCAAATGCGATTGCCAAAGAATTAGGTATTGAACATGTATATAGTGAAGTATTACCTCATGAAAAAGCAGATATCGTAAAAGAAATCAATAGCAAAGGTATTATGTTAGCCTTTGTAGGAGATGGAATCAACGATGCTCCAGCTTTAAAACTGGCGGATGTTGGTTTCGCTATGGGTCATGGTACTGATGTCGCGATTGATTCGAGTGACGTGACCTTGATGAGCCATGATTTAGGATTGGTTTTAAAAGCCATTGATATGTCAAAAGCGACACTTAGAAATATTTATCAGAATTTCTTCTGGGCATTTTCATACAACTTAGTCGCTATTCCTTTAGCCGCAACAGGTAGACTATCCATGGTAGTGGCTGCAGCAGCAATGGCCTTTAGTTCTATTATGGTGGTCCTAAATGCTTTAAGGCTAAAAGCAACTAAGTTACCAGACTTTACAATGGATCAAGAAGATTATCAAGCGTTTGAAGAAACAAACAATATAAAAGAAAAAGGAGAAGAGAATATGGAGATTAAAGTAACAGATATGACTTGTGCTCACTGCAAAATGACCATTGAAAAAGCACTCGATGAAAAAGGATTCAAAGGTGTAGAGGTAGACTTAACGAAACAAGTAGTGAAAGTAGACCTTGCAGGAAAAAGTGAGGATGAAGCAGTACAAGCAATTAAAGATAAAGGATATACAGTCGAAAGATAGGCTCCGGCCTATCTTTTTTGACATTTGTATTGATTTTACTATATGTGTTTGCTATAATATAATAGCGCTAAAAAAGATGCCTCAAATGGAGGGGTAGCGAAGTGGCTAAACGCGACAGACTGTAACTCTGTTCCTTAGGGTTCGGCGGTTCGAATCCGTCCCCCTCCACCATCTTTTTTATTGTACTTAGGGGTGTGGTGTCAATGGTAGCACACCGGTCTCCAACACCGTTGGTACGGGTTCGAATCCTGTCACCCCTGCCATTAAAGCAAGTAGTGAAGCCAAATATGGCTTCTTTTTTTTGCTTTTTTTTAATCTTTATCTCAGAAAGACCGTTGTGCACAGGATGACCGTTGTGCACTCTACTCTTTTGTAGTATAATTATTATAAAAAATACCTAAGGAGGAGTACTATGAAAAAGGGAGATTTTGTATATCTTAACTCAAAAGTTAGAGGGTTAAGTATCGAGGTAAATGATGTTGGTATAATTGAGAGTATAGAATCTGGTGTAGTAGATGTTGATTTTATCTCAAAGGATCAAGTCGTACAAATTGAAAATGAGTTTCTAACAGTTTTTGATCCTAAAGAGACAGGCGATTTATTTGAGAAAAAAGTATGTAATGTTTGTCATAAAATCTTAGATACTTTTAATTTTGATATTAACCAAAGAGGTAAAAATAATCGTTTGGTAAGAAGACCTTCGTGTAAAGATTGTAGGATAATCATAGATGGTGTCAAACTTAGTACATCAGAACGAAAAAGGATGAAAAAGGTAAAACCGCATTTTGTAAAGTTTACTTGCCCGATTTGCGAGAAAACTACTATTGCAGGATTTACAAGTAAGTTAGTAATAGATCACGATCACAAAAATGGTACTGCAAGAGCTTGGATTTGTGATAGCTGTAATACAGGGTTAGGAAGATTTAAAGATGATGTAAGGCTGCTCGAGAAAGCAATTGAATATCTGAAGTCATATGATTAATGTAATATTTACTAAATGTGAAACACCTTGATGTATTTATGTTATAATATTTAATATTGATATTAAATATATAGAAATTGGTGATAAAAATGGATTCAGGAATCGTTAATGAAAAAGATGATGTAAGGAAAAGGAATATTAGAAACTCCCCAAAAAAGAATGGATCATCAGATATAGACTCTATCCCATATTTGAAAGAATTAGGAGTAGAGATAGTTGATGAAACTCAAGCGATACAATTTAAAGATAACAACTTCAAGACAGTGCATAGATGGACTCCTTATATACAAGGTTTTTCTGCTTCGTTTGTACAAAGAATGATTGATGATTATGGCTCTTTTTATAAGGAACCAAAGGTTCTAGATCCCTTTGCTGGTTCAGGAACCGTTATTATACAGGCTAAAATGAATGGTTTATATGCATTTGGAAATGAAATAAATCCATGGATGACTGACATAGCAAACACCAAAGCAAATGCTTTAAAAATTGATGTTGAAAAGCTGGAGAATTTCATAAAAAACATAGAACTTGATAGAATGGCATCTTGTCCAACTTTTTTAAAGAATGAAAAGCACTTTGAAGAAGATGTTTTAAATGAACTTAGAAAGCTAAAATATTATATTAACAATAACAAAATCACCAATGGTGATACTCATACGCAAAATGCAATTAAGTTGGCTTTCTCATCAATATTAATACCTTTAAGTAATCTGAAGAGAAGTCCTTGTTTAGGCTACGTGAAAAACAAAAGTATCTCAGTTAGCTCTGTTAAAGAAGTATTTATTAGTAAGGTTAATGAAATAATTGAGGACGTTCAAAAACTAAGGTTGGAAATACGCGATTTTAAAGATGATAAGTCGATGATTGAGCTTTCAAGTTCGGCAACGCATAACTATAATCAGAAATTTGATCTTGTTATTACTTCGCCACCATACATGAACGGAATGGATTATGCAATCAATTATAAAATCGAAATGAGTTGGCTGGATTATGTGAGTGATCATAAAGAGTTGAAAGAAATAAAGGAACAGATGGTGGTCTGTGATAATGTGTCAAAAAAATTTGTGAAGAACTTTGACTCAACAGAAAATAAATATACTAATGAGTGGATTGAGAATATTAAAAAAAATATCAATAGTAATATAGAACGAAGAGGTTCTTATAGACGAATGGATATGGCTAATATAGTACACAAATATTTTGATGATATGTATCAAATTATGAAGAATGTAGTACCGGTAATAAATGAGAAAGGTAGGTTTATTTTAGTTGTTGGAGATAGTTTGATTGTTGATGAGTATGTTCCAACAGATTTACTTTTAGCTAGAATTGGTGTTGAGTTAGGCATGAAAATAGAATCTATTGTAAAGGCTAGAAACAGACGTTCTGGACAGATCCGAAGTTATGTTCTTCGTGAAACGATTATTACATTAGTGAAATAGCTCTTATGTTTAATAAGTTTTGAAATACTCCTTGTGGAGTGTTTCTTTATTTATGTGTAGATATTTTTGAGTAGTTTTTAGACTTGAATGCCCCATTATTTGTCTAAGTACTTCCATATTACCATTTTTAGTGATAAACCTTGTAGCGAATGTATGTCTCCATTTATGGGGGCTAATACTTTGGTCTATTTTAAGCTTTCTACTTAGTCTTTGACAAATAGATTCAATTGTATAATGCTTTAGTATCTCACCGGTAGCAAAGTCAATAAAGATATAGTTGTCTAATTGAGAAGATAGAATATAGCGATTTAATAATAAACTTGTCTCTTTTGAAAAAAACACATATCTCTCAGTATTTGTTTTCGTTTTTTTAACATGAATTGTAAGATTCATAAAGTCAAAATCTTTAACTTTCAGATTCAAAAGCTCTGTTAATCTTAATCCTGTCTCATAAAAAAGTCTAAACATTATATAATTTCTCTGTAGTATCAAATTATGTTGATTTGACTTGTAATAATTGAATATTCTTAGGATAACTGGTTCCGGAACGATTTGAATTATTTTTTTTGTTACTGGAAGTTTCTCATAAGTTAGATCAATATCACAGGAATACCTCAGTACTTGTTGTATTGTTTGAATATATTTGTTAATGGTTCTATTAGATATGTTATAATTTCTATCTTGCTGTGCAATTATAAAGTCTAGGATAGTATCTCTGTCAATATCTTCACAATCCTCTGAACCTAGGTATCTAAGGATTATACCCTTTTTTCCTTGAAGATAATTATAAGTTCCCTCAGATTTTGTAACTTTTACGTATTTTTCATATTTTGTCATTGCTTCGATCAATTTCATTTTTCTCCTCTTTTCTTATTATTTTACGCGCACTTTTTTGTGCGCTTTTTGTATGTCTTAATCTATGCCTTTGTTAAGATGTTATTTTTAGTTTCTTTATGTCTAATCTTGTATTACTGGGGTAGGGTGTTACAAAGCCCTACCCCCAAAAACGAAAGAAAACACAACAAACCAAAACAACATAATTCTATTATAATTGCCAAAATAGCAAAAGTTAATAAAAATTGTCAGAAAAAACAATTAATTGTTAAAATTGCTAAATAATAAATTAATAGCATATAATTGACATAACGAAAAAAAAGATATAAAATAGGACTATCAAATATATGGAGTGATACTATGGATACTGATTTATACGATAAAATTCATATTAAAATGAGGGATATAAGAAAAGCTGAAAATACTACTTCTAAAGAACTTTCTAAGATATTAGATATTTCCCCTTCAGTATATTCTAGAATAGAGTCAGGAGACAGAAAAGTAAGCCTTGAAACACTTGTAAAATTTGCTCGTCACTTTCATCTCTCACTGGACTATTTAGTGGCTGAAGATTCTTATAATGAAGAAATTGAAGATAAGATAATTGAGATAAGAAGTTATCTTAGTAAGATGGAAACAATGAAAAAGTATCTTGAAAAATATTTTGAGTTACTAAGTGAAAATCTTTATGAACCGGGACATGAAGTCTTAGAAATGTTGTTAGCTAGATCAAAAGAGTATCATAATGAGTTGAAAAAAATGTATGAAAAATTATGTAAATTGCTTTTGGTTGAGCATTATGACACCATTTTTGCGAAAGTTAAAAGTGATTTTTATGAGTAAATATCATTCTATTATTACGAAGGAGTCACAAACGTTACATTTGTTACTCAATAAACAGTATATAGAGAAATTGGTTGAACTAAGTATATATACTGGGATGCATGCTAACATGGTTTTAGCACATTTAATCTTACTAGAGAATGAAAAGGATTCTAAAAAAGAAGAGTTTTATTATGAAAATACCAACAGGATAGATAAAAAGCTCGTACTATCAAAAGATGTATTTGATATGCTTAATGAGCAATCAGGATTTCCTGATAATAATCGTACACAATATGCAATTCATCTGATCAATAAACATTATAAAAAGATTTTCGAGTGAATTTTTGGAAATCAAACAAAAAAGGAGAATATTCTCCTTTTTTTGCGTTTAATCTTAAATCGGTATTCTTTCGAATCTGTAAATGAGTTAGTCTATCAAACTATTGATATATATTGCTGAACTTTTTTTAATAGTGTATAAGTTTTATCGTCTAAACAGACATAACTGTAAATCTGATCACCAAGAATTTCGACAATATCAATTCCACCATGATTATCATTTTCGTAAAAACGATATGAGCCAAAATCAATATCACGTTTTAATTCTTTTAAAGCTATTCTGAAATTATCATCTTTATTTATTAGCATAATTCCTCTCTCAACTAGGTGCATCTCTAATTCAGTAATGGCGATCGCCAAGTCTGGATTTATAATTTTTTTACCATCTTGATCGATATACATCTGTTTCTTATTTGCATTTTCATTGTCTGAATATTCGGTATCTGTCTTAGTAATATGATTATCCTTATTCATAGTATTTCCTCCTTTTATGAATTTACATAATATACTTATGTAATTGTATCATATATCTATTATTGAAATCATGTATTAAAGTGAATAATTTTTATTTTTTTTTCAACAGGAATGATTACTCGATACTTTTTTCATGTACTATAATACAACATGGAGGTGATCAATATGTTTACTGAGCAACAATTTATACTAGTCAAATATTTGGTTAGAGAGAGACTATATGAAATGAACAGTTTAATTAAAGCTGCAAAAGGCTATGATAGAACTGAATTGCTAAATGAAAAGAGAATACTCAGACAAATACAAAAACTTTTAACTACATGTTAATAGAAACATTTATATTAAAACATGGAATTTTAAAAGAATAGCTACTACACTTGATCTATTTGAAGTAGAATTAATAATTAATAAGAAAATGAAAAAGGAATTTAGAAAAGATTAAAGGCTCTTATTTTTTTATGAACTAAAGATATTTAATTTTCATGTTAAAGAAAAAGACCATTTTAATAGTCTTTTTTTAACAAATTTGTAACTTTCTCATAAATATTACATTTTCTTTAAAAATCCTGTTTGATTCTTTTTGAATGATCTTTATTGCTTGGTTAAAAAAATTTTCTGTTTGAGATTCATTTTCCAAATCTAGTGAAGTTCTTAGTCTAACAATCTCATCAGCTAATTTATCAATTTCTTTTATCGGTGTAACATGGTATTTTATAATGTCTTCATAGTTTATTCTTCTAATCTTGGAGTCAATTACTATACTTAGATACTGTATGAATGATAGCTTGTTGTTAAGATTATTAAGAAGACCAGTTATGTATTTTTTTGTACTTTCTTGAAAATTACTATCGAATTTTATCAAGTTTTTTGTTCTGTCATAGTTAAACTCTTTATCTATCTCATCTTCTAGTAACAAATGATGATGTAAGTTGTTAAGTAAAGTAGCTAAAACCATTACATATTTTTCAGAGTATTTTTTTGGTCTAACTGATCTAGGGTATCTCATATTGAACTCGAAATGTTTTAGTTCATGAATCAAATGATAGTTTTCTCTCGCTTTAGAATCTAGTATTCGTACTATAACATTTAAGTCGTTTATTTCTACACTAGCGTAAGCATTTTCTAAATACTCCACTATTTTAACATGCACCTTATAGCCTCTAGCTGTTGCTTTAGTAATTAAATCTTGAAAGTAAGCTTTCTCTTTCTTATTTAAGTTTCCTATAAATTCCTCTCTAGTCAAACTTCATCTCCCCTTGCTTGTTTCGTACATAGTTATAATAGATCTTATTATATTAATTTTTTTTACAATCAAACTTTTAATTTTCTAATATATAGTTTGCGTTTAGTTCTCAAACACCTTTTATGAGTAAAAGTAGTAAGCTGTTTTATTTATTTTTTATTTAACTTATAGAGTGCATTTAGATATTCATAGTCGTTAGAATTGATTAAGTACATCTCAATCTTATTAAAAAGCTTCTTTCTGTCATTAGACATATTTAAGGAATGCATTTTTCTGTGACAATTAGGGCAAAGTGCTACAGCATTATGAATGCCTTCTTCTCCGGTTTTGGAGAGATGGAGAACGTGGTGGGACTCCAAATAGGGTTCTTTATTTTTTAAAATGAATGGTGCGGGTTTATCACATAAGTCGCAAACTCCATTGGCTCTCAATTTGACAAATAGTGATACGTTTGGATCTCTATAAATATAGTTTGAAATTGTTTTTCGCTGACCTACTTTCTTTTTCGCTTCCCTAGCTTTATCTCGCAACTTATCCAATGGTAATCTCTTTGCCTTTTTCACTTTAGTTTCAAAAATATTATCAAGTAATTGTTTGTTCAATGCTTCTGGATCACTATTGTCTTTTAGAGATAGGGGGAAAATGAATACTTGCCTCTTTTTCCCACTGTCATCTTTTTGAATATCAGTGTAAATATTTGAAGATATTTTTACTTCTCCTTGGTAAATGAATTCTTTATCAAAAAATTTCTCAAACAAATGGATGGTTCTTCCATCAGACTCAGCATTCTTTAATGAAAGGTTATTGTTATCCATTGTTTGATTTCCATTTTTTCCTTGACCAGTGTAATGCAGTACTCCATCTTTCCAATAATCATCGTATATAGATTTCATGTGATCACATATGATCACAATAGTATTTGTTTTCTTAGAAGGTCTGATTCCGCCCATATAAGTACATCTAAAACCAAATCGTATATCAGAATTTGTGTATATTTCACCTTTAACAAAGTCTGATATTTTAGTATAGTCTTTTATTTCTTCAGGGTAGTTTTTTTCTAAATAATCTGAAATATCTTCATTGGGTAAGATTCCGTGTTTTCTAAATACCTTAAAATCATCTGAGTATTTGTGATTAGTATTTTTGAATTCTAAAAAATGTAAGTATAAATCTCCAGTTAATTTAGCTTTTGATATATGCGAGTATTCTCTTTTGATTCTTGGTAACAGCTCATAGAGTTCTATATTTCTTTCTGCAACCTCTATTGATTTTTCAAAGTTTTTCTTAACGAATTGTATTCCCTTAAGCATACTATATCACCTCATAATTATTATATCATTTAGTCATATTAATCACAATAATAGGAATATATATGCTTTAGCTCGTCTATACGTTAACAATAGAACTATGACATTTCATCTATATTTTCTAAACGCATAATGTACAGAAAGGCACAAAATAGATGCAGTATTAGCTCCATTTATAGTTTTTTTGTATTCATAATAGTAGGAACTATAATTAGCGATTGTGGAAACGGTAAGTATGTATTTGATAACGATAAAACTAAACATGTATAAAGAAGAGAGAATATGAATTCTCTCTTCTTTGTGCCATAAGCTATTAAAAATCCATTTCTTGGATATGAATCTTTAGTCTCCAATATCTTAAGGGCAATTTAGAATTCATTTACTGCCTCCATTTACTATGCTATAATTTATCTATCAGGGGTGGTACATTATGGAAGTGGTATTTAGAAATATATTCGAGTGCTTCAAAAAATCTAAAAGAAATAGATATATTTTGTTAGGTGTAATAGTAAGTGTTTCAATTATATTGCTTTTCACTTTTCTGGGACCTACTATAAAATATACTGTTACACCTGAATCTATATTAAACGAATATATTGAGGACTCTTTAGCAGCAAGCGTGAAGTATGATGATGAAATTATTGAAATTACTGGTGTTGTTAGAAAAGTTGAAGGAGATAATGATAGGGCAGGGATATATCTTTCACCTAGACTTGGATTGTATCAAATTATATTAGTATTCACAGATGAGGATGAAATTGACAATATAGTATTTGAAGATATTCAAATAGGACAAGAAATAACTGTAGTTGGAACAGTTATTGAACTTGATGTGTCAACAAATGAACCAACTTTAGTAATTATGGATTGTGTCTTAAAGGATTAAAGCTGTTTTTTAATCTCCAACAACGATTAAACGGTAATAGATATATGAAAAAGAGACTATTTTGTCACTTTTTATATTCAGGAAATGATTGAAAATTCGTGTGTTGGGATGCATTTTAGGTCTCCAACACCGTTGGTACGGGTTCGAATCCTGTCACCCCTGCCATTATAAAAGCTTTAGGTAAGACGTTTGTCTTACTTTTTTTATAGCAGAATAGCCGATTTCTTGAAAGAGAATAATCTGTTCCAATTATACGACATATGTGCACTTTACAGATTCATGTATTGTTGCTAAAATAGTATTCGATGATACTTCATTAATGTGGAGAGGATAACTATTTCAAATAAGAGTTATTTGTGATAGTCAATAATTACTTTGGAGGGGAGTGTATTTGCAATGAAGCTTATACGTAGATATATATTGTTGATTTTTTTTGTTTCATGGTTAATTTATATGAGAATTTCTGCAGGATCTTTATCAAAGGTTTCAATAATTGGGATTATTTATCTTATATTAGCTACAATTTTTTTTATATATATAGATTTAAGAAATTTGAAGAGGAAATAGAAGAACAAAATACATTAGGAATTCCTATATAGAGTGTTTTCATTTTGGGTCATGGGTATTAATAAACTATTCATTAGCAAGATAATCTAGAGTAATATTTGTATGAACCAAGACACGGCCTATAGTTTCAACAATTTTTTCTTTATCATCTTTATTCATCTCATTATCTTCAAAAGCATTTAACAATGCTATAAATTCATTTGATTTCGTTTCTAATTCTCTACTTTTTTTAGCCATAAAAAATCTCCTTTCACATTATTCGAGGGGTAAAAAATGACTCCAACACCGTTGGTACGGGTTCGAATCCTGTCACCCCTGCCATTAAAGCAAGTAAGGAAGCCTTTTTGGCTTCTTTTTTTATGAAAAAAAGGAGTTTTTCTTTTTCTTGGGGCTTTGGGTAAAAGTTTTGGTATAATAAATCTATAGGAGGAATACTATGAATAGACATAAAACATATATTTATAATGCTGGACCCTTATTTACTGAGGCAGATCAGGCTCAAAGATTAAAGGAACAATCCATGTTTGATTCTATTAGTGGGATAGAAGTATTTAATCCACTAACCTCACCACAAAATGAAGGAGCCATTTCTGCAAAGATGATTTATAATGCAGACAATGAAGCAATCCAAAAGGCAAATGTCTTCTTTTTTGATTTAGCGAATAATGACCCGGGCACTTTGGTTGAACTTGGTATGGTTATAGAGAAACTTGAAGCGGGAAAATCTTTGGAGGTATATCCAATTATTTCTGATTTTAGAGTTTCTAATAGAGATGAGTACAACTGTGATTATGCCCCTGTTGGATACAATAGTTTTGTGATTGGGTCTTTAGAAAAACATAATATTAAAATTTATCAATCTTTTGATCAAGCATTTCAAGCGTTTCTGTTGAACAATGGTGAGTTAAGTTAAAGACTCATAAGTGCCATTGGTATTATTTTGTTGCGTTCAATGGTTTCAATGGTAAAATAAAGATAAGTATGTATGGTTAGAACGAATAGACATCAGAGAATATCTTAGTAAATCAACATGTTGCTAAGGATGAGAATCCATAATCTATTTAGCAAGTATGGAGTACTTGTATGTAGAAAGACTAGGATGTGATGAAAATGAAGGAGTTCTTTAAGCTTTTATACATTTCGTTTATATTACCAAAAGTATGCATTTTTAAAGGTCATAAGTATGTCAAGAGCTCTTTTGCTCATCATACACCAGAAGGAAGAGTACGTTTTAACTACTACTGTAAGAGATGTGGTGTAAGAAAAGAAAGTGAAGAGATGAAGCAAAAAACGAAGAAACCAAAAGAATTTAGAGATTAGATAAGAAAGCAACAAGCAAAAAGAGAGTTGTTTATGGAATAAAAAGAGTTTAGGTGTGTGTAGCAATGAAAAGAGTAGATGTAGCATATGCATGTATTATCAATAAGAATAACCAAATTCTAATGGTATATAACGAGGATGCTGGACATTGGTCTATGCCTGGTGGTAAGGTGGAAGCAGGCGAATATTTAGACCAAGCATTAGTTCGTGAAGTCAAAGAAGAGACGGGATATGATGTTTCTGTTGGGGAGATTATTTCGGTCAATGAACGCAGAATTATTAACACTAAGGAGCACGCCATATTTTTTACATTTGCTTGTCAACTTTTAGGTGGCGAAGTTTGCATCCAAGACCCTAAGGAAATATCTAAGGTTGTTTGGATGAATCTAACAGAAGCAGGTGAGTTGATGCCTTACCATAAACAAGGTATAGAACAAATGATGAGGGAAAAGACACGTTATAAGAACCAAGGAGAATACTAACGACACTAGTAAGATGTTTTACTAGTGTTTTTTTGTGCTATAATCTAAACAAAGAAGGTGGTTATATGAAGATACTTTTTTTAGGAGATAGTATTACAGAAGGTATTCCTGGAGTTTCCTATGTTGATCAATTTAAAAAAGAGACAAATCACCAATGTATAAACAGAGGAAAAGGTGGAGATACGGTCAGTTCTTTGTATCGTAGAGTAAAAGCAATGGACGACTTAGCATCGTATGATCAGATTGTTCTCTTTATTGGTGTCAATGATGTTTTTGGACAAATTACCTTAATACACAAGATGTTCAAGTATGCAAAAAGACAAGTATGGGCTAAAGATTTGAAGTCTTTTATCCATCAGTATAGAGTCTTGTTAGAGTTTCTTATAAAGAAGAATGAGAATGTGCTCATTCTTCCACCTTTGCTTATCGGTGAGGATATCTTGAATCCTTACAATCAGACCTTAGATCGTTATAGAGAGGGTATATATGAACTAGCTACTACATATTCGGTTGACTACATAGATGCCTATAAAGAGATGGTCGATTATCTAACTGGTAAGAGTCCTTCAAACTATCTTCCACTTAGTCTTATCGAGATCTATCAAGATACTAAGTTGGGTTCCAGTCAAATGATGAATACAAGTTTGAAAAGAGGGTTGTTTTTAACCATTGATGGGGTACATCTTAATGAAGTGGGCGCCTCTATGATTACGTCTTTACTTAAAGAAGCGATAAAAAAAGGCTAAGATGTTCACTCTTAGCCTTTTGTATGCTTGTTTATTGTTTCTAGTATTTCTTCTAAAGAGCAATTGTAAGAATTACGGATGAGAACAACTTGCTCATTGGTTTCTTTCTTTTTAGCAGAAATGCTCTTACTTAGAAACGCTTTTTTGATCATATAGTCGGTGTAGTCATTAATCTGAAATGTTCTTGTAACAAGTGGGAAATGTTGGGTTACATTGCCATCTTTTATGACCAAACTATCCTTGTTTACAACTGCGTGGGCAATTGAAAAAAGGAAAAGAGGGATAGCAATCCCATATAAAACTAGGAATATGGGGTTTCGTAATTGAAAGAAAATAAATAAGATAGGACCAGTCAAGAAGACAATTAGTCCTAATACATGGTGTTTCCAAAAACTGAATCGACACGTCATACAATCACTTCCTTTTTCTTAGTATAGCACTCTCTATTGTAAGAGTCTATAGGATTCTAGATAGTCTTTTTTTGGATTCAATGCTATAATTTGAGTGTGCAGGAGGTGCTTGATGAAAGAGTTAATTGAAAAAATGAAACTAGAAGCGTATGTGATTGATAACCGAGTTATTAAGGTGGACCACTTTATCAATCATATGTTGGATAGTGAATTGGTCTTTAAAATGGGAAAAGAATTTGCTAGTGCATTTTCAGGAGTTACGAAAATCTTAACAATCGAAACCAGTGGTATCGCGTACGCTCTAGCGACATCGTTTCACATGGATTATGTTCCGGTTGTTTTTGCCAAAAAAGTACGAGGTTCACAAAGTGGTAAAGAAGTATATCAAAGTAAAGTGTTCTCATACACCAAACAAGTAGAATCAATAATCAGTGTTGATAAAAACTTCTTACAAGAAAATGACCAAGTCTTAATCATTGATGATTTCTTAGCAAAAGGAGAAGCAACAGCTGGATTGATTGATTTGGTTGAGCAAAGTAAGGCAAGGTTGGTGGGGGTTGGTATTGTGATTGAGAAGGGCTATGAAAAAGGAAGGGAACGCATTCTTAATAAAGGGATTAAACTGCGCTCTCTTGCCTGTATTAAGGAAATAAAAGATGGAGAGTTAATCTTTGAGAAAGAGGGACAATATGCTTAGTTCTTATGAGAGACAATCGATTATTGCGTCTTATGAAGAAGTGAACAAGAAGATTCGAAGAAAGTGGAAGAACGTTTTTTTGCGAATAGCCTTGTTTATGTTTCTTGTTTTGGCTATGTTAATAGGTTTTATTGGATGGGAAGACAATCTTGAACTACAAGTCTTTTCCTATATTTTTGGTGGCCTAAGCATACTTTTTTTGCTTGTTTCCTACCTAGTTGGAACCTACATGTATAGCCCCAAAGCGACTTATACAGACTTGTTCCCTAAGCTTGTCGATAAATTGAGCTTTTATGAAGATTTATCTTTAAGCTATGAACCCTACAACAAAGACTATAAGATAGTCAATAAAGAATCTCAACTCTTTACTAGGGGAGCGAGTGTTACGATAAACAGTTCCCTAAGTGGAGTGAATACGTATAGTGAGCCGTGGATTATGCATGACCTAAGAATGGTGGTTTCTACGGGGCAATCTGCTTCCATTGTTTTTGATGGCTTCTTGTTTAAACTTAGTAGACCAAACAAAGTGTGCATGCAATTGCGTACAGGATCTAGACCGTCAAACAAACCAGTAAAATTCCGTAAAGAAGATAAAATTGGGGAGTATAAGTTGTTCGTTGAAGATGGAGAGAATATCCCTTCAAATACGGATTTAATTGTGAGGAAGTTAGATGAAATAAAGTCAATGTTTCACGTGAAACATTTATACTTTTCCGCCATGAAGGATGCGACCTATTTGGCCATTCAGTCAAAAAGTTTGCCGAGAAAGCAAACTAAGTTAAAAGAGGAAGATGTAAGCAATCTATATCGTGCCTTACATGAATACAGCAAAGTAATGAATATGCTTGGAGGTCCTGATTATGATCTCTAGGATTGAACTGAACTTACGTTATAGCGATACAGATCAAATGGGCGTTATCTATCATGCTAATTACTTCACTTATTTTGAGCAAGGACGAACTGCCTACTTGCGTGAGTTAGGCTACCAATATCACGAAATTGAAGAAGCAGGCTTACTCTTTCCCGTAAGAGATGTAAATTGTACCTATCTAAAATCTATTCGATTTGGAGACACAGTATATCTAAATACCTATGTAAAAAATGTTTCAAAGATAAAGATTACTTACGGTCATGAACTCTGTAATAGTTCAGGTGATTTGTGTGCCAAGGGACAAACAAGTGTAGTCTCAGTTGCGAAAGAAGATTTTTCACTTTCTAGGGTTGATCAAACTTACCCAGAATTATATAAGAAATACAAAGAAAACATTGTCTAATGTTTTCTTTTTCTTTAATACTATATCGGTGTAAAGCGCTAAATTAAGCCGTTAATTTAAAAGAAAGCGCTTTATTTTTTAAGATCTTTAGCGTATAATAAATGCGAGGTGATTTTCATGATAGTACTAACAGGTCAAGATTTAACAATTGATGCATTTATTCGAGTAGTAAAGCATCATGAACAAGTTCGAATAAGTGAACATAGTATAGAGAAAGTTGTCAGAGCTAGTGAGTTTGTTGCGGGTGTCGTAGAAGATGAAAAGCCTGTCTATGGAATCAATACTGGTTTTGGTAAACTAAGCGATGTTCCAATCAATAAATGTGATGTGGCGCATTTGCAAAAGAATTTACTGATGAGCCATGCATGTGGGGTTGGGAAACCGTTTAATAAAGAAATCGTTCGCGGTATGATGCTTTTGCGAGTGAATGCTTTGGTCAAAGGTTATAGTGGTGTACGTTTAGAGACTTTGGAGAAATTGTTGGAGTTACTAAACAAGGATGTGACACCAGTTGTATTTGAGAAAGGTTCACTTGGTGCGAGTGGAGATTTGGCGCCACTCTCTCATATGTCTTTACCAATAATAGGTTTGGGGGAAGTGTTTTATAAGGACGAGCGATATTCATCGGATGAAGGGTTAAAGAAGGCAGGGATTTCTCCGCTTAAAGCACTTTATGCAAAAGAAGGTCTTTCATTAATCAATGGTACACAAGCGATGACGAGTGTAGGTGCGATGGCGGTTTATGAAGCAGAGATGTTGCTGAAATATGCCAACTTATCGGTCGCATCTACCATGGAGGCTTTACGAGCAATCGTGGATGCATTTGATCCTCGAGTTCATGAACTTCGTGGACATATTGGACAAATTGAGGTCGCAAAAGAGATTCGTGATCATTTAGAAGGTTCTACTTATGTTTCTATGCAAGGAGAACTTAGAACACAGGATGCATATAGTATTCGTTGTACACCTCAAGTTCATGGGGCTGTTTATGATGCCATTCATTTTGTCAAAGAGAAAGTTGAGATAGAAATGAATGCCGTTACGGATAATCCGATTGTGTTTATTGATGATGAGCTTGCCTTAAGTGCTGGAAACTTTCACGGGGAACCAATGGCTATCCCATTCGATTATCTAGGCATTGCCATGAGTGAACTTGCCAACATAAGTGAACGACGCATTGAACGAATGGTGAATCCCCAACTCAATGAAGGATTGCCTGCATTTTTAGTTAAGAATCCAGGGCTCAATTCAGGATTCATGATTGCCCAATATAGCGCAGCTTCTTTGGTAAGTGAGAATAAGGTCCTTAGTCATCCTGCTAGTGTGGATAGTATTCCTTCAAGTGCCAACCAAGAAGATCATGTATCGATGGGAACGATTGGTGCGAGAAAAGCACTAGAGATTATTCGTAATGCAAGAAAAGTTATTTCTATAGAGTTTATGACGGCTATGCAAGCAATTGATTTAAGGGGACATCATGAACTTGGAAAACATACGAAAAAGGTTTATGATAAGGTTAGGAAACATATTCCACTTATTGAGGATGATAGGGTCATGTATCATCATATTCATAAGATGGATAGTTTATTAAAACAAGAATATTTGATGAATGACGGTTTGGAGGGTGACTTGTAATGAAGATTAGTTTAGCGGATATTTTTACAGAACTACCAGAGAAGCAAGCGTTCCAAAAAGGGATAAGACGGGCACCAAAGAGGGCATTTACCCTATCGAAGAAAGATACAGAACTGGCATTAAAAAACGCCTTAAGATATGTTCCAAAGAAATGGCACGATATCTTAGCGGAAGAATTCTTAGAAGAACTCTTAACGATGGGACGAATCTATGGATATCGTTTTCGTCCTGTGGGACCCTTAAAAGGGAAAGCTGTTCATCTGTATAAAGGGAATACCTTAGAAGGGAAAGCCTTCCAAGTGATGATCGACAACAACTTAGATTTTGATGTTGCCCTTTATCCTTATGAATTAGTTACCTATGGAGAAACTGGACAAGTTATGCAAAACTGGATGCAGTATCAGATCATCAAAAGGTATTTAGAGTTGATGAATGATACCCAAACTTTGGTGATCAATAGTGGGCATCCTCTAGGACTCTTCAAATCTTCAAAAGAAGCTCCAAGGGTTACCTTGACAAATGGCTTAATGATCGGACAGTTTGATAACTTGGAGGACTTTAATCGTGCGTGTGCACTTGGTGTTGCTTCTTATGGGCAAATGACCGCTGGTGGATGGATGTATATTGGTCCTCAAGGGATTGTTCATGGAACCTATTCTACCCTCTTAAATGCAGGTCGTAGTAAGTTAGGAATTCCAGAAGATGAGAACTTAGCTGGTAAGTTGTTTGTGACATCTGGTTTAGGTGGTATGAGTGGGGCCCAAGGTAAGGCGATTGAAATCAGTGGAGGGGTTGGAATTATTGCGGAGGTAGACCCTTCACGTATTGAAACAAGATACACACAAGGCTGGGTGAGTGTTGTTGCAGAGACAGAAAAAGAGGCCTTTGATCTTGCCATAGAAGCGAAAGAGAATAAACAAGCATTAGCCATAGCATTTCATGGGAATGTTGTGTCCTTGTTAGAGTATGCCATAGAACATAAGATTACGATTGATTTATTGAGTGATCAAACAAGTTGTCATGCCGTATATGATGGTGGATATTGCCCGGTTACTTTAACATTTGAAGAACGAACCAAACTTCTAAAAGAAGATAAAAAAACCTTTATCGAAGAAGTTGATAAGGGCTTAGTTCGTCACTACAAAGCTGTGAAAACCATTCATGATCAGGGGACCTATTTCTTTGATTATGGAAACAGTTTTATGAAAGCTATTTATGATGCTGGTGTAAAAGAGATTTGTAAAAATAAAGAAAATGACTTAGATGGTTTTATCTGGCCAAGTTATGTGGAAGATATTATGGGACCTGTCTTGTTTGATTACGGGTATGGACCATTCCGTTGGGTTTGTTTAAGTGGAGAAGAGCGCGATTTAGATAAGACGGATCAAGCTGCGATGGATGCGATTGATAAAGATCGACGTTTCCAAGATTTGGATAACTACAATTGGATCAAAGATGCTAAGAAGAATAAGTTGGTGGTTGGAACCAAAGCGCGTATTCTTTATCAGGATGCTTATGGACGTCTAAAGATTGCACTTAAGTTTAATGAGATGGTTAGAAACGAAGATATAGGACCGGTTATGCTGGGACGTGATCATCATGATACTGGTGGAACGGATTCTCCATTTAGAGAAACATCAAACATTAAAGATGGCTCAAACATAATGGCGGATACAGCGACACAAGTAGCTATTGGAAATGCGGCTAGAGGAATGAGTTTGGTTGCCCTTCATAATGGTGGAGGTGTCGGTATTGGAAAATCCATCAATGGTGGATATGGTATGGTCTTAGATGGTAGTGAGCGTGTGGATGACATATTGAAAAGAGCCATGCTTTTTGATGTCATGGCAGGAGTGGCTAGAAGAAACTGGGCAAGAAATGACCATGCGGTGGAAACCTCAAAAGAGTTCAATATAATGGACAATAACTCATTTATTACCTTGCCAGAAGAATTAGATGAGCAAATGATTGAAGAATTGGTCCAAAAAACCTATCAAAAGGGAGGAAAATAAAATGGTAAAGATTGTACAATGTGTCCCAAACTTCAGTGAGGGACGTGATTTAGAAAAGATAAAGCGAATCGTAGAACCCTTAAAAAATAAAGAAGGATTTAACTTGGTGAGTGTGGAACCAGATGGAGATTATAACCGTACTGTAGTAACCTTGCTTGGTGATCCGAAAAGCATTATCGAGGCATTGATTCCCTTTGTAGGAAAAGTGGAAGAAGAAATTGATATGAACGTTCAAAGCGGTGAGCATCCAAGGATGGGCGCAGTAGATGTCATTCCCTTTATTCCGATTGAAGGGGCTACGATGGAGGACTGTGTAGCGTATGCAGAAGAAGTAGGAGAGCGAATTAATACAGAGTTTTCGATTCCTATTTTCCTATATGCAGAGGCAGCGAGACAAAAAAGAAGAGTCAAACTTCCGACTATCCGTAAAGGTGAGTTTGAAGGGATGAAAGAGAAGATTAAAGAAGATAAATGGGCACCTGATTTTGGAAAGGCTGAGATTCACCCAACCTTTGGGGTGATTGGTGTTGGTGCACGTAATCCTTTGATTGCTTTTAACATCGACTTAGATACCAAAGATCAAAAGATAGCCAACAAAATCGCAAAAGCCATACGTGGTTCAAGTGGTGGATTTACTTATATCCAAGCAGGTCCTGCTTACTTAGAAAACAGGGGACATATGCAAGTAACTATGAACATTCTTGATTATAAGAAAAATCCAATATACCGCATTGTTGAAACAGTGAAGATGGAAGCTGCTCGTTATCAAGTAAGGGTAACTTCTTGTGAGGTGGTTGGATTGATTCCAAAAGATGCCATTGTTCGTTCTCTTAAGTATTATGCACAGTGTAAGAATGAGACACTTGGTGATTTGTCCTTAGAAGAAGTTACCAAACAAGCGAAAACTGTCTTAGGTTTTCGAGACTTTGATGATTTAAAAATCATTGAAGCAAACCTGTAGGTGATGTTATGACTGCGGATTTGATTGTATACAATATATCCAAACTTTATACCCCTTATCACAAGCCTCCTGTAAAAAAAGAGGCATTGAGTGAACTAATAATGTTGAAAGATGCCTTTATCGCAGTCAAGGATGAAAAGATTATTGCGGTAGGTAGGGAACATTATGAGATGTATGTAGGATCTGATACTTCTTTATATGATGCTCAAAGGAAAGTATGTTTCCCAGGCTTTATTGATGCCCATACGCATTTGGTGTTTGGGGGATCAAGAGAACATGAGTTTACAGAGAAATTAAAAGGGGTACCCTATATTGAGATTTTGAAAAATGGTGGAGGGATTCTCAGTAGTGTTGAGATGACTAGAGAAGCTAGCGCAGAAGAACTTTACAAGAAGTCCTTGAATAGTTTGAATAGGATGTTACAGTTTGGGACAACTACGATTGAAGCAAAAAGTGGATATGGCTTAGACTTAGAAACTGAAATCAAGCAATTAGAAGTTGCGCATAGTTTGGAGAAGCATCATCCAATCGATATGGTACATACCTATATGGGTGCTCATGCTATTCCAAAAGAATATAAGGAGAATAGTGAGGCTTATATTAGCGTTGTTTTGAAAGATTTGGAACAGATAAAAGAAAAGAACCTAGCGAGCTCTGTCGATGTCTTTTGTGAGGATCATGTATTTGATGTAGACTTATCAAGAAAACTTCTTAAGAAGGCAAAAAAACTTGGGTTTGATGTAAGATTGCATGCGGATGAGATTGTTTCCTTAGGTGGAACCAAGTTGGCCGTTGAGTTAGGGGCTAAAAGTGCAGATCATTTAATGGCGGCTTCTCTTGAAGATCTAAAAGCTTTAGGACAATCCAATGTTATTGGGAATTTGTTACCGTCGACAGCTTTTTACCTCAACAAAAATTATGCCAATGCTCGTATGATGATTGATTTAGGTGTCGCAGTTGCCATATCAACGGATTACAATCCTGGAAGTACGCCTTCTGAAAATATTCAGTTTGCCATGCAACTTGGGGCTTTAAAAATGCGTATGACACCGAATGAACTATTACATAGTGTAACTGTTAATGCTGCTTATGCACTTGGCTTAGATAAAAAACTTGGTATACTAGATGTAGGATACCAAGCAGATTTTCTGTTATTGGATATACCGAATATTGAATACTTCTTTTACCACTATGGCATCAATCATGTAAAAGATGTCTTTAAAAAAGGTAAGTTGGTTGTAAAAGATGAACGAATTGTAGGGAGGAAATAGTATGAAATTAGTCGATTTAACACTAAGAGACTTTGTGGATCAAGTAGATTCAAGTGCACCTGCTCCAGGAGGAGGGAGTGTAGCTTCAGTGGCTTCTACCTTAGGGGTTGCCTTATCACGTATGGTTGGTCATTTAACGACTGGTAAGAAGAAGTTTAAAGCACTAGATGAAGAAATCAAGATGGACTATCAAGGTATTTTGGATCATTTTATAGTGGTCAAAGAAACCTTGTTGAAGTTAGTGGATGAGGATACAGAAGCATTCAATCAAGTCATGGCTGCCTTTAAGTTGCCAAAAGAAACAGAAGAAGAAAAGCGTTCTAGAGCTAAAGCTATTGAAGACGCTACTTATATTGCCATAGATGTTCCGTATCGTGTCAGTAGTTTGTCTTTACAAGCGTTGGGTGATTTGGAATATTTATTAGACTATTGTAATAAGAATGCGGTATCTGATATAGGTGTAGCTGCTCTTATGCTCTATAGTGGGTTAGAGGGTGCTTTGTTGAATGTATTGATCAATGTCGGAAGCATATCAAATGAAGAAATAAAGGCTCGTTATATCAAAGAAGTAACACAGTTTTCAATGGAAGGAAATCAGTTGAAAGATAAAGTCTTGAAAAAAGTTAAGGGATTGTTGTAAGTATTGTTTGCGAAACAATGAGTTTTTTAGTATGATGGTTTCTTGGAGGTGGTTATATGAAAACAGCTTATGTGACCTTTATTATTCGAAATGATTCTTTTTTACCTGGTGCTATGTTGTTTGCTTATGCTTTAAGAAAGCAAAACACCAAAGCTGATTTGATTTGCATTATCTCAAACAATTTAAAGAAATCATCTGTTCATGCTTTACAAGTTCTTTTTGATGATGTACTTGTCTTAGATGAGATATATGTACCACACTCAAGAAGACAAGAAAGACAAGACCGTCCCTTCTTATTCTCTCGTTTCCATGCCTTAAGACTTGGAAAAGATGGGGATTTAGGAAAGGATTATGATAAGATTATTTTAGCGGATGCGGATTTGTTGCCCTTAGATCAGTATGATCAGCTCTTTGATTTGGATGCTCCAGCGGGGATTATTAATGAAAAGAAAGAATATTGTATGGAGTATACAGAGGATGGAGTCTATACCATTCCACCAAGTGTTTTAAAGAAGGGTACATGGAAATGGCATGAGATCTATAAAGACTTTCCTCATGGACATAAAATTCCAAAAGAAGTAACTGATCGAGTACATCATGATAAAGAAAACATGGGGGTAAATGCATCTTTATATGTATTGGAACCATCGATGAAACTTTTTGAAGATATCTTAGAAGATGTAAAAAAAGAAGAAGTACTGGAAGAAATTGGTTCATATAACTGGCCAGAAATGCAATATTTAACCCAAAAGTTAAGTGGACAGTGGACAAACATTGATTTGAAGTATTCTTCCTTCAATGGGTATCCTGAACTTTCTGTCTTACATGGTATCCATTTTGCTGGCCTTAAACCTTGGAAGTTTAAAAACAAGAGCGTGAAGTCCTTTGCAAAATTTGAAGATTACAAACTTTGGTATCACTTATATAAGCAGATGATGGATGAATATCTTATCTTACAAGAAAATGGAAAGTTGATAAGATTGCTTAAGCAGATAGAAGAGTTGACAAGCAATAAAAAGTATGTTTTCTATCAAAGTTATTTACCAAATCTTTCCGCCTTTTTTGACCAATAAAGATTACACTAGTTGTAATCTTTTTTAATTACCTTGACAGATAGAGTAATATTTGCTAAATTATTATGTGTAATAGAGTACTTTCATAGGATGGAGGATTGTACATGAAAAAAACCTCTTTAGGAGAATTGATTGCCAACAGTGTAAGTCATGGAGTTGGGGTTTTACTAGGTATATTTGGACTTGTTCTTTTGCTTGTAAACACCACTAGTTTTGTTGAGACTATTGCTTCGATAGTATTTGGTGTTTCTTTAATATTACTCTATACTTCAAGTACATTATTTCATGCATTCCCTGACAAAATGACACGTGTTTATACGGTCTTTCAACGATTTGACCATAGTGCAATTTTCATTTTAATTGCTGGTACGTATACACCATTTTTGTTACTGGCAGTCGCAACGACCAAAGCATATGTATTACTCGCATTACTTTGGCTCTTAACGATTCTAGGAGTGGTTATGAAGTCCATCTGGATACGGAGGTATCACAGTGTACATGTGCTCATCTATTTGTTGATGGGATGGAGTATTTTGCTTGTCTATGATGAGGCGGTTCCTGGTTTAGGTAATGGATTTATCTATGTCTTAATTGGTGGTCTTTGCTATACGTTTGGCGTTATCTTTTATGTCATGAAGTTTAAATATCAACATTTTGTTTGGCACTTATTTGTGCTTGCAGGGAGTATATTCCACTATGTTAGTGTATTGGGATTAATAACTTGAGGAGTGGTTTTATGGAAAAATTTGGAATAATAGTAGATAGCACGACCTATCTATCAGAAGAACAGTTTCAGAAGTTTGGTATTCGTCGTGTCAGTTTGAATGTGATGGTCGCAGGAGACACGTATAAAGAATTAGAAATTGATAATGATTTTGTGTTTGAACAAATGAAACATCATAGGCTCACAACAAGCCAACCAGCACCCGGAGAGTTCTATGAGTTATATACCGAAATGTTAAAGACGTATGAAACAATTTTTGTAGTACCCATTAGTCAAAATTTAAGTGGGACCTACCAAAGTGCAAAACTAGCACATTCTATGTTGGACGATGAAGATATGAATCGTGTACATATTTTTGATGCGATGAATGGTGCCTATGGTAATGAATTACTTGTATTAGAGTTAGCGGACTTAATCAAGCAAGACTTAGGTAAGAAAGAGATTGTTGAAAAGATGAATCAACTGATCACCAATAGTCACTTGATTTTTACGATTGAGAACTTAACCAATCTAATGCGGTCAGGAAGGTTATCAAAAACGAAAGCTTTGCTTGGAACGGTTATGCGTGTTAAGCCATTAATTCAGTTGGCTGATGGGAAACTTGATCTGTTCACTTCGACTAGAACACATAAGAAGGCTCTAGGTGAAATCATTGCTATGATGAAGGAAACAACAAAAGACTTTAAGCGCATCATCGTACGTATACAGAACCAACATTCTGATGAACAAACGGATGTCTTATTGAATGCAGTTAAAGAAAACTTCCCGAACGCAAAAATAACGTTAAATACCTATATCGGTCCAGTATTTAGTATACATATTGGGAAGCAAGGATACGGTATAGCATGGACAGGAGAGTAAAGATGAATAAATATGGAATGATTATTGATTCAACAGTGTATTTGGAACAAGACTTCATCAAAAAAAATGATATTGATGTCGTTTCTTTAAACGTCATCAACAAAGATGAAACTTATAAAGAAACAGAGATTGATATTGAGTTCATCTTTGAACAACAAAAAAAAGGAGCTCATTTTACAACCAGTCAGCCAGCTCCAGGAGAATTTCTAGAAGCATACGAACGTATGCATAAAAAAGGGTACGAAGAGATCTTCTTAGTTGTCTTATCAAAGAACTTAAGTGGGACTTATCAAAGTGCAATCCTTGCGCAAAGTATGTTTGATCATCCAGAGAAAATCCACGTATTTGATACCTCTTTAGCGGCATATGGTACGGAAATGATTGCTCTTGAAGTTATGAAACGCATCAATGAAGGTAAAAAGAAAGAGACTATTTGGAAGGAAGTCAATGAGATCATTGCCAATTCTGGACAAATGTTTACGGTGGAAAACTTATTTTCCCTAACTAAGGGTGGTCGTTTAAGTGTTGCTCAAGCGATGATTGGAACGGTGCTAAGAATTAAACCAATCATTAAAGTCGTAGATGGTAAGTTGAAATTAGATGGTAAAGAGCGAACCTATAAAAAAGTGCATAAGTATTTAATTGAATCGGTAAAAGAAACCCTTGATGATCGAAAGATATTACATTTTTATGTGACCAACACGCATTCCAAAGAAGGAGCGCAAGATTTACGAAAAGATTTAGAAGAAGCTTTTCCACATGCGACCTTTCATATGACAGATTACCTAGGACCAGTTTTTAGTATCCATGTTGGGAAAAAGGGGTACGGAATTGCATGGTATTCATTATAACACCTAGAATTAGGTGTTATTTTTTGAACTGACCATTTTATTTGAAAAAACTTGTGTTATAATAAAGTGATTTGAACCGCTAAAGAGTTTGAAGAACTGATGAAGAATTAGGTGACGAATATGAAGATTGGATTGTTTACAGATGCCTACGCACCAATCATAAGTGGAGTAGTTGTATCTGTTGATACATTGAGAAATGAACTGACTAAATTAGGACATGAGGTATTTATCATTGCCAACGAGCACGAAAAGGCAGACAGAGATGATGACCATGTCATTCGTGTAAAAGGCATGAACATACCGATGAAAGGTATGAAGGATTTCCAGATTGGTAAAGTGACAAAATCAAAAATTGAGCGTATTAAGAACTTAGACCTAGATGTGATTCATTGTCATACCGAGTTTTCTATGGGAAGACTAGGAAGAATGGTTGCAAGAAAATATAAAATTCCAGTGGTACATACTTATCATACGATGTATGAAGAATACGTTCACTATATTACAAAGATGTTTAAAGGACCTGTTAGACTTATGTCAAAGTGGTATAGTAAGTCCTTTGCTAATTCTGCGGATTATGTCATATTTCCATCTATTAAGGTGAAGAAAACTTTTGAAGAGTATGGTTTTAAAGGTGAATCTAGAATTATTCCTACTGGGATTTATTTAGAGGAGTTCCGTAAAATCAATTATAAGCAAGAAGATTTAGATAATTTGCGCACATCATTAAATATCGAACTGGAAGATTTTGTGATGCTCTTTTTAGGACGCCTGTCAAGAGAGAAGAGTATCACGGAGTTGATCAAAGAATTTGCCAAACTGCGAAAGCAAATATCCTCATTAAAACTATTATTAGTTGGTGGAGGTCCTGATAAAGAGTACTTTGAGAAGGTAGCCTCTGACCAAGGAGTTGCAGATTCGGTTATATTTACAGGAATGGTTCCTCAAAAAGATGTTGGAAAGTATTATCATGTGTCAGATTTGTTTGTTAATTTTAGTGTGAGTGAAACACAAGGTCTAACCTACATCGAAGCATTGGCCTCAGGAGTGCCTTTGCTTGTAAAATACGATGAGAACCTTGTTGGTGTTGTCAAGCATCACCAAAATGGATTAACCTTTGTTAAGGATAAAGAGTTTGGAGAGTTATTTCTTCAACTCTATAAGAATAAAGTATTATTTAATAAGATCACCAATAATGCAACCAAAGCAATTGAAGAGTTTAGCGCAGATCAGTATGGGAAGAATGTCCTAGATGTTTACAATTATGTGTTAAAAAAGAAGGCTTAGTTCAATTTGAACTAAGCCTTTATTTATTCGGTATCTGGGAACAAGGAGCGAAAATAATCGTACTTTAATACATTTAAACTTTTGATATACTCAGTAATAAAGTAATCATTCAGATTCAACAAATAATCTGAATTAAACTCTTCATTGTAAATGGTGTAGGAGTCTTGCAAAGCGTTGTATAAAAAGTCTTCATTTTGAAAACTCATATCTGCATAACGTATAACGTTGGTTAAGTATGGTTCTGTCGCGCTAATACCAAGAGCATTGTTGTAATCAAGTGGTGAAAATGCATCTTGCCCAAAGACATATTGATACTGTAAATCTAAGTCAAATAGATTGGCGATTGTTGGTAAAATATCAATGGTAGAGAAATACTCAGTGTAGTAAGTATCTGTATTGTTTAAACGATACTTGTTTGAGTAAATCATGAATGGGACATTATGTAGTTCGAGTTCATTTCCATCTTCTTTAAACTCATACTCAGTGTATGGATAATTTGGGTTTCCATCATAGTCCCAAATAGTGTCCTCATCTAGTCCATAAGCATAATGGTCTCCATAAATAATAATAGCTGTATCATCTAACTTATTATTCTCTTCAAGGGTATCCATCAAATATTTAACGGCCAAATCTAACTCTATACTCGTAGCCAAATAGTATTTCATTTCTTCATCTAATTCAATACCATGATCTTCTTCATATTGATTCACAGTTTCGATATGTTGCACAGCTATTTCATGATTATCTCCATAATTGAAATGTCCACTTACTGTGACCATATTGACGAAGAATTGATCATCTTCGATAAAATATGGAATCGAACGTTTCATTAATTCTAAATCACTTTGCCATTCATGATTGAAGATAATACTACCGTCTTCTGGATTGTTTAGTAAATTAAGTTCTTGACTACCATAGTACTCATCATACCCTAATGTTTTTGGATGGTAGACACTTCGTTTGTAGAAATAGTCGGTATAGTTGTGGAAAGAATAAGTTGAATACCCTTCCTTTTCAAACAATCTCGGCAATGTGAATGGGAAGTAGTTATCACTGTATGCATCCCATGTTAGGGTTACGTTTTTATCTGGATAAATAGATGTTTGTGTAAGAAATTCTGAATCAGCTGTACTACGATTATATAAAGGTGAATAGTAGTTTTCAAAGTAGGCATAGTTTTCACGAATATCGTACAAAGTTGGAGTCAACTCTGGATTGATGGCATAGGTATCTAAAGATTCTGCCATAATCAGTATTAAGTTCTTATTTTCTAAAATATCTGAGAAACGATTTCGTTGGTAGGGAAACTCCTCTGCGACTTGTTCAAAATAACTATCTAACAAAGTTAAATGTTCCTCTTTTGTTAATACCGCTGGACGGAATAAGTTGAAGAAATCTCGTTGGGTATATGTTAACAAACCAAATTTTTTTAATACAAATTGTGGATCATAGAGTTTTTGATATAGGTCTAGATCGGTATAAGTAGGACCACTAGCTTCTAAGTTTTCTTCATCGCTGATTAACTGGAGTGAAAAAAAGAAAATTAGGAAAGACCCCAGTAAAACAATTAATGGCATCTTAATTGATATATATTCGATATTAAAAGATAAGAACTTATAACGAAATAGTAAGTAAAAAGATAGACCAGGTATAAAGTAGAAGAGATGTCCAAATCGTAGTGATAAAAAATAATCACCCACAAATGATAAAGCTCGTCCAGCATCTCCTACAGAACTAAAGGTATAAAAACCATTCATGAAACTTCTATATACATCTTGGTTAAAGTATAAAAAGGAAATAAATACAATTAGGAAAATACTCAGCCTTTTGACCGTTTTTCTTTGGAAAAACATTAAGAAAAACATAAACATAAATGTATAGGCTAGCGAAAATAATACTGTATGTAAAAAATCAAATGATAAGGTAAAATTAATCATTCGAATTTTAAAAACTGTTTCTAAGTATATAATCGATAAAAAAAAGAATAAAAACATCTTTAATGCATTGAATCTATATGTTTCCATAAAAAGCACCTCACAACGCAATATTATACTAAAAAAAACAACAAAAGCCAATTGCTTTCCAAGAAAACTTTACATTTTCTTCATATTTTCATATTATTTTTCATTTACGCGAAGGAAAAAAGTAAATATCACTTGACAATTGGTGGCAAGTTGCATAAAATGTATATAGTCTCTTTTTGAGATATGAAAATGGCGATCGTGGCGAAGTGGTTAACGCACCGGATTGTGGCTCCGGCATTCGTGAGTTCGATTCTCATCGGTCGCCCCATTTTTTGGGCTATGGCCAAGTGGTTAAGGCACCGGACTTTGACTCCGGGACCGATGGTTCGAATCCATCTAGCCCAGCCATTTGCGGGTGTGGCGGAACTGGCAGACGCGCTAGATTTAGGCTCTAGTTCTTCGGAGTGCAGGTTCGATTCCTGTCACCCGCACCATATGTAATTAAAGGCGGAAACGTCAAGCCATAAAAAAAAGCAATCCTTCTTGGATTGCTTTTTTTGTTTTAAAACTCACATGTCTCATCGTTACAAGTAGCTCCATCTTTTGCTTCGCTAATCGTTGACAATTGTTGTTCTTGTTCTTCTTCCCAAAGTTTTTCCAATACTTGCGTGAAATATTCTTCGGCTTGTGCGCCAGATACTCCATACTTACGGTTTAAAACAAAGAAAGGAACTCCTCTAACACCGACTTGTCTTCCTTCAAGCATTTGTTCTTTAACAAGATCCCCATAGGTATTTTTTTCTAAGACTGCTTTCACTTTTTCTTCTTGAAGACCAACTTCACTTGCTAGTTTTATAAGTGTTTGATAATCGGCTAAGTTTTCCCCATCTGTAAAATATGCTCTCATAAAACGATCGGTTACCTCTTGTTCAAGACCAAGTGTGTTTGCGTATTTTGCTACTCTATGAGCATCAAAGGTGTTGGTCATTTGGATGATATCGTAGTTGTACTCTAAGCCAACAGTTTTTGCGTTTTCGGTAAACATGGCAAATTTTTGTTTTGCTTGTTCTGGGGTTGTTCCATGTCCTTTTGCGAATGCCTCATAAGCTGTACCGACCATTTTTTTTGGTGCATTTGGATTTAATTGATAGGCTTTATAAACCAGTTCGACTTTATCCTTGTGTGGAAAGTTCGCTAATGCCTTCTCAAATCGCTTTTTTCCTATGTAGCAAAAAGGGCAGGCAAAATCTGACCATAATTCAATTTTCATTGTAAACATCCTCCTTTATGTATTCGTTTCTATTATGGTTTGAACAAACAGAAAAATCAATTAATTTGCTTGCGAACTAATCGGTATTATTTGCTTTAATACATTATTTTATAATGAAAACCATTACATGATTTTGAAAGTGTGTTATAATAACGTAAACAAACAATAGAGGTGATAATGTATGCTGAAACTTGAACATTTTGAAGAAATAGCATTTTTTGATGAAGTCACTGGTTTACGAAATCTAAAAGGGTTTAAAAAGGATTTTGAACATGAGTCCCTGGATGATGTCCATTTCATTTATGTAGATATTGATGAGTTTAATAGGATGTCTGCCATGTTTGGTGAAGATGCCATGGATGATATTCTAGCTAGTTTAGCAAAGTCACTAGTAGATTTTTGTGGACAATCAGATGTATATAGAGTGGGGAATGACCAGTTTATATTGTTAACGAAAAGTCATTATATATGTGAACCTTCTGAGTTGATGAAGATTTTGCGTAATCCGATTACACATGATCATTTACAGTACAATGTTAATGTTAGTATTTGTGTACTTGACCATGATGATTTTCCTGATATTGATTTGGATCAAACGATTCGTGTATTGAGATATTCAATAGATCGTTACAAACATCAAGGTAAAAATTTATTGATTTATGCGGATGATGAGTTGTATGCACAATACCAATCGAAAAAAGAGGTTGAGAAAATATTGTATGAAGCAGTCAAAAATGATCGTTTCTATCCAAAATTCCAACCTTTTGTTGATACGTTCAATAATGAAATCATTGGTTTTGAGACCGTTTCTCGACTACGTGGAGATTCTGGTGTATTAAAACCAGATGTTTTCTTAGAATTAGCCGAATTTACTGGACTTATTTATGACATAGAAATGAAAATGTTTGAAGAGATGTGTAAGTTTTATCGCGAGTTAAAGGATCATAAGGATCTAAAGGTTTCTTCAAGATTTAAAGCCGCAGTGAATTTCTCTAAGCACACATTAGAACGTGTTAAGTTTGAAGAATTAGAGGTTCTTTTAAAACGTTACGATATGACAACCAATGATGTGATTGTAGAAGTGAAAGAACATATTATCCAAAGTGAAAGATCTTATGAGACTGTTCAGAAGTTTCATGAACTGGGGTTCTTAGTTGCTTTGGATGAATATACAAATGAAAGTTCTTCGTTCTTATATTTGGCAGATATTAAAGTAGACATTGTGAAAATGTCAGAGGATCTGCTAGCAAAACTTGCGGATAGTTTGGAGTTTAAGCGAATCCATAAAGTGTATGAGTTTATGGTTAAAGTTGCCAAAGAGTTTAACTTAACCGTTGTTTCTTGTGGTATCCATTCTTCTGATTTGTTAAAGATTGTGAAGCATATGGATGTTGAAATTGGTGTAGGGAAATACTTCTCGGAATCACTTGAAAAGAATGAGTTTGTGAAGTTCTTAATGGACAATAAGAAAAGGTTCAAGATATTATGATGTTTTTGTTAAGTAGTGAAGGTGGTTTATTCGCTAGTTTACATGAAAATACCTTGTTTGGAGTAGCTATGCTAGTTCTCTTTGGGTTGCTTGGTGGTAAACTCATTGAACTTATCAAGTTTCCTAAAGTGACAGGATACATCATAATTGGGATCATCATTGGCCCTAGTGCATTAAGTATTTTATCACACCATATGGTGGATAGTTTTACCATCATTAGACAAGTTGCGATTGGAGTTATTGGTTATACAATAGGGTTAGAACTTAAGTTTAAAAAGTTAAAGAAAACTGGTAAACAGGTTACCATTATTACCTTAGCTCAAGCAATTGTGACAACAGTGCTTGTCTGTATGGCAATTGTAAGTTTTTTAACTCTCACAGGTGGAGACCATGTTTGGACATATGGACTAATATTAGGTGCGATTGCGACAGCGACAGCACCAGGACCGATTGTTGCCATTGTTAAAAGCTATCGGACCAAGGGTCCGGTAACGGATGTATTGTTGCCACTTGTAGCTTTAGATGATGCAATAGGTATTATGATGTTTGCGGTTATGTTATCTATTGGAACAACCCTCTTAGGTGCAGGAGAAGCCTTGAGTGCAGGGGCATTGCTTATTGAACCCTTAAAAGAAATTGTCTTATCAATTGGGATTGGTGGGTTGCTAGGTATAGCAATGACTTTCTTGCTAAAGAAACTTCACCGAGATGACGATAAGAGTTTGATGATGATTATTCTAGGTTTTGTTTTCCTAGGAATTGGAATCGGACAGGTTGTTCATGCTTCCGCAATCTTATTGCCAATGACTATAGGGATTGTTCTGACAAATCTAATAGACGAAAAATATGAACATAGATTGTCAGGTTCAGTAGATTTGTTTGCAGCCCCAATTTTACTTGGTTTCTTTACGATAGCAGGGGCAGAACTCAATTTATCTCTCTTGCTAGTAGCAGGCGCTATGGGTATTATCTACATTGTCTTCCGTGTAATTGGGAAAGTGTCAGGTGCATACTTCAGTGCCAAAGCGGTTAAGGCTCCACCTACCGTTGTTAAGTATCTAGGATTTACCTTAATTCCACAGGCTGGAGTAGCCATTGATATGGCGCTCACTGCAGAGTTAAGATTTGAGGAGATGCCTGGATTTGGATATATTGGTATGGAGATAATGACCATTGTTCTTGCGGCGACCGTTATTTATGAGGTGTTTGGATTAATTATAGTTAAAACTTCTCTAGCGAAAGCAGGAGAAATTGACGTAGCTAAGACCTCGTGGAGTTCTCAGCAAAAAGCATAAAAAGGATTTCCTCAGGAAATCCTTTCTTTTTTGTAAAAAGACTTGAAAAAAATTAGTTTATTTTGTAAAATACTACTTGCGTTTATGTATATAAATAGGAAAGAAGATGAATGAATTGAATTTATTGTTTTTAAGCAGTGAGGGAGCACTCACTTATCAGGCGTTATTAGCACTAGCGGCTGTCTTGGTACTTGGTTTGTTTGCAGGTAGATGGTTTGAACGAATTAAACTACCACACATCACTGGGTATATTACGATGGGAGTTTTGATCGGATTTATTCTTGTTCTTATGCACAAAGGAGACTTAATGCATAATCTTGAAATCATTTCGAGTATAGCATTAGGGTTTATTGCTTTTGGTATTGGACAAGAACTAGAATTTGGGAAATTGAAAAAAAGTGGTAAAGAAGTTGTTGTTATTACGATGATTCAGGCAGTTGCAGCAGCAGTGTTAACTTCAGTAGGTTTACTAGTGTTTGGAGTATCTTTACCAATTGCATTAGTACTAGGGGCTGTAGCTACAGCAACCGCACCTGCACCAATTATGTTGTTAACCCGTAAATATCGTGCGGAGGGTCCCTTAACAGATACATTATTGCCACTAGTTGGTATGGATGATGCCGTTGGTATCGTATTATTTGGGGTCTTACTCTCGGTAGCCAATGCGTTAAATGGTGGAGGAGACTTATCGGTTGTTGATATGCTAAGTGGTCCAGTGTTTGAATTGATTTTCTCATTCATTATTGGAGCTATCGTAGGGTATATTACAGCGTTAATTATTCGCGGAATCCAAAGCAATGACTCTGGAAAAGAAGAGGTATTCTTAGGAGTAAGTTTAACTGCTGTTATGGTTACGGTTGCTCTATCAAGAATGGGACTACATATTGGAGATTTTGCGATTCATTTATCACCAATTTTGACACCAATGATGATGGGTGTAGTTTTAACAAACAGTGTAACTCGAGTAAAAGCGCATGAGATAACAATGACGGTTGAGCGATTTACTGGCCCAATCTTGATTGCATTCTTCACTCTAGCAGGAGCGGAACTTGTTGTTGCGTTTGCGAACAACTCGGATGTACAATATATGAGTATTATTGGAACAACTTTGGTCTATATCTTATTTAGAACTATTGGAAAAGTATTTGGTTCATCATTTGGAGCGAAAGTTATGAAGTCTCATCCAAATGTTAAGAAGTTTCTTGGAATCACCTTACTTCCGCAGGCCGGGGTTGCTCTCGGGATGGCCTACCAAGCGAAAACTGATTTTGGTGAAGATGGTATAACTATTTTAATTGTTGTATTGATTGCTACCTTAATCTACGAGCTATTTGGTCCAATTGGAGTAAAATACTCTTTAGAGAAATCAGGAGAAATTCATACAAGTTCATAAAAAAAATCAGTGATTTCACTGATTTTTTCTGTTGTCGTTTACTTGTTTCTTTTTGGGATCAGGTACAGGATCATATCCGCCTTTTGAAAAGGGGTTACAACGCAAGATTCTCCAAAAAGATAAGATCGAGGCAATAAAGAAGTTTCTTTTCTGATAAGCCTGTTTTGCATAGTTGCTACATGTAGGATGATAGCGACAAGTTGGATTTTTGTTTGATGTTGACTTTTGATAGAGTTCAATTAAGCGAATAGCAAGTTTCTTCACAGGCTTCACCTCCAGCTATATTTTAGCATTATGAAAGCATAAGCTCAAGAAAAGTGATTTTCATTAGACAAAGACTGTAAAGTTTACTATAATTGTTTTGTGGTGATAAAATGAAAAGAGAAAATACAATTGAGCAATTCTATGATTATTTTGATCGAATTGCGATGCATTTGTATGAAGTGAATAAGAATCCCTACTTGGAATCAATGAATCTTGCATTTCAATACTTGTTAGAAGATGAAATGGATTTTCCACTAGATGAAGAAAGCATGAAGATTGTCCAAGAGGAAAAGCAAAAAGTTACGGACGTAGAATTTCAATCAGAGGATATCCGAAAAGCAGTGCAACTAGGACTGCTAAAAGGGTATAAACATATGAATGTATCGAATGCGTTTTTAACACCAGATACCATAGGACTATTCATGTCATATTTGATTAAGAAACTGTATAAAGAACCAGTTAAGTTTATCTTAGATCCAATGATTGGAACAGGTAATCTGGTCTATACAATATTAAATGATTTAAAGCAAGATGCAAAAGTATTGGGTGTCGATTTGGATCCGTTAAAATGTGAACTTGCTCGTAATTTGGGAGATTTGATGGATTATGAAAATCAAATATTCATGCAAGATACACGCTCATTTTTTGCCAATGAGATGGATTTGATTGTCTTTGATCTACCGATCCAAGAAGAGACCAATCCATATGTTCCTTATCAAGTTATTTCTCACCATTTGGATACACTTGCGAGTGAAAAATTTATGTTTGTTGTTATTGAGAATAACTTCTTTGAACAACCAAAAATGGATGTCTTTAAGAAGGAACTTGATGAGAAAGCTCATATGTTTGGATTGATTAAGTTAAGCGACACTTTGTTTAAGAATGCTGAGAAAAGTATTCTAATATTACAAAAGAAAAAAGAAAAAGAAGATAAATTAGAAGACTTCTTATTGATCGATTTACCAAGTTTTGAAGACCAAGAAGGAATGGCGAGTACCATTCAACAAATAGAACTATGGTTTCAACGTAGAAAGGACGAAAACGAATGAAAATTATTGCAGTAAACGCAGGTAGCTCCTCTTTGAAGTTTCAACTATTGGATATGCCAAAAGAGACCGTTATATGTAGCGGAGTTGTGGAACGAATTGGATTAAAGGATTCGATTTTCACCATTAAGTATTCTGGACAACGCCAGGTCGATATTTTAGATATTGATACCCATAAGGTTGCTGTTGATAAGTTGTTAAGTAAACTGGTAGACTTGCACATTGTAGACTCATTAGAAGATATTCATGGAGTAGGTCACCGAGTAGTACATGGTGGAGAAAAATTTACAGATAGTGTAGCTATTACAGATGAAGTTATTGCAGCTATTGAGGAAGTTAGTGAGTTAGCGCCTTTACATAATCCAGCCAACTTAACAGGAATTCATGCTTTCATTGAAGCCTTGCCGAATGCTTTTGAAGTTGCTGTGTTTGATACAGCCTTCCATCAAACGATGGATCCAGTTTCCTTTATGTACAGTGTGCCTTATGACTGGTATACAGAATACGGAGTACGTAAGTATGGGTTCCATGGTACAAGTCATAAATATGTTTCTGAACGTGCAGCTGTTATGTTGAATAAGGACGTAAAGGATACAAAAGTAATTGTATGTCACATTGGTAATGGTGCGAGTTTATGTGCAGTTGATGGTGGACGTAGTGTAGATACATCAATGGGGTTCACACCATTAGCCGGTATTTCAATGGGAACAAGAAGTGGAGATATCGATCCAGCGATTATCGAGTTTATTGCAAACAAAGAGGATAAATCAATTAGTGAAGTTATGGTTGAATTAAACAAGCGTTCTGGATACCTTGGGTTAAGTGAATTATCTAGTGATTCAAGAGATTTATGGGAAGCCGTGGAACGCGGGGATGCAAAAAGTATCCTAGCAGTTGAAAAACAAGCGAAGATGATTGCCGATTATATCGGAGCCTACTACTTATTATTAGGTGGTTGCGATGCAATTTGCTTCACCGCAGGTATTGGTGAGAATGCGGTTGAAACTAGAAAACTAGTGGTTGATCGTTTGGGTGCTCTTGGTATTGAACTTGATCATGATAAGAATCTTACACGTGGGAAAGAAACCATTATTTCGAATGATGCATCAAAAATTAAGGTTTTGTTAGTACCAACGAATGAAGAAGTTGTGATCGCAAGAGATACCGTTCGTTTAATGAAATAAAAAGAAATACGTTGCTTTTTTCAGTACTATTCCTATAAAAAGGAGGTACAGGATGAAAAAAGCAACTTTTTTATTGTTTTGTTTGGTGGGATTACTTTTAAGTATGCAAACTGCTAGTAAGGCAGAAGAATTTGAATTATCTGGGTTCACTATTGGCCTAGAGGAGCAAATAGTGGATGGTGACCAACAAATTATTATCACTAAGGGAGGAATCAATCCCTTCCGTGTTAGGTATGGTATGGAAGGTGTTGACCTCTATTATAATGATGTAGCGATGTATATGGATTATATTGTCGTTTATGGTTATTCAATAGCATCTAATGAACGGGATTTCGATGGTTTTTTTCTAGTGTTAGATGGTGATGGAGAGATTATTTATGCCAGTGAAGAGCCAATTGATTTTGGGTTAAACGAAACTATAAGTGGTCTGTATAATCTAAATGGACATTTAGTATTAGAAGTTGAACAGTCTAGGGATTTGGGCCAAAGTATTGAGATTATGAAGCACATATTTTTCATCTATGATGATGAGTTTGAGTTAGTAGAGGAACATCATGTGGAAGGCGCTATCAAAGAAGTACAGGTTGAGGGGGATCGATTACTCGGACGAACCTCAAGTGGTGATCAGTTTGATTTTGGGTTTCGCGTTAATGGAGAGGTCATCTATCAAGACGATTCCATTGGTGTAGAAGATGGTGGTGTTTACCAAGGGGAAGTTTGCATGAACCTTTTGAATCCTGTAGTGTTGAATGATGAAATTATAGAAGAATATGCATGTGTAGAAGCTGTAGGATTTTATGTATTAGAGTTGGAAGATTATCAGATATCTTTCACCATTGAACCAGTGATAGAAGGAGTCAAGGATGGGCAAATTTATTATGAATCCATCAGTATTGGTTTTGATTCAGGATATGCGACACTGAACGGGGATAACTATACAAGTAATGAGGAAATAAGTGGAATTGGACAGTATCATTTTGTCTTGCATGGTCTTAATGGGTATGAAAAAGAAATCAATTTTGAGATAGGATCTGTTGTTGAGGGGATTACCAATAATACGGTATATCAAGACGCCGTTACTTTAAGGTTTATTGGTCAAGGATATATCAATAATCAGTATATTGAAAGTCCATATACGGTTGAACAACCAGGTGAATATATTTTTAAGATAAAGGGTATGGATGGCTATGTTGAGAGTTACTACTTTGAGATTGAAGAGGAACAAAAGGAAAATTCATTGAGAGACTTTGTACAAAAAGTGGATGTTTTTGTACTCGCTAGTGTCTTAGTAGTGGGGATAGTAGTTATTAAGAAAAAGAAATGAATGGTGTCTTCACCATTTTTTCTTTGTATCTTTTGTATCGATAGTATTCGTGGTATAATTTTCTATAAGGTGGTGATGACGTGTATACAAACTTATATGTACAATCGAATTATGAGATGAACGGTTCCATGATTGTTTTTGATAAATTGATGAAACATTTGGTCTCTTTAGGTCATCACTCTGTTGCCTTGACAGATTCAAAGTTGTATGGCTTATTAAAGTTTTATGAGGTGGCCCAACAGTACAAGCTTCATCCGATACTGGGTCTCAAAATTGGATTAGAAGGATTAGATACAAGTCAAGCCAACTACTGTCTTGTTTATGCCATGGGCGATAAAGGTTATCAAAATCTATTAAAATTATCTAGTTTGCAATCTTTATACGGTAGGGTCTCTTTATCAGATTTCCGCCAATATAAAGAGGATTTGGTCTTAGTTGTTTTGGCAAAAGAGTCGTGTTTGTATCCAGATAGAACAAGTAATACAGCTAAAATATTCTTAGAAGATATTGAGGCTATCGTTCCAAATTATTATGTCTCTTATACTGGTGATGATCGCTTTGATGATCAAGTAAAGGGTAGGCTGGTCTTTGTTAAGCAGACCCTCTATCTAGAAAAGGAAGACCAAGAAGCCTCTTTGGTTTTACGAAAAATTTTCAACCAAGAAAAGACACCTCTTTTACATCAAGAATCTTCTCAAGAGTTTCCAAAAGAAGAGGATCTTGATATAGAGAATCCTTTATGTAAGTTGGCATTAGAGCAAACGAATGAGATAGCAAAAAAATGTCAAGCAACTATTAAGGTTGAGCAAAAGATATTGCCTAAGTATCCAGTTAAGAATGGTTTTACAGCGAAAACGTATTTAGAAGCTCTTACCTATAAAGGGTTAGAGAAGCGGTTAGTAAACAAAAAGATAAATAAAAAAGTCTATCTAGATCGATTAAACTATGAGTTGTCAGTGATTGATCAAATGGGGTACAATGATTATTTTTTAATCGTTTGGGATTTCGTAAAATACGCGAAGCAACAAAAATTCTTAGTGGGTCCTGGACGGGGGAGTGCAGCTGCTAGTTTGGTTTCTTACTGTTTAGGTATAACGAGTGTAGATCCTATTGCTTATGGTCTAGTATTTGAACGTTTTTTGAATCCAGAGCGTATTAGTATGCCAGATATTGATATGGATTTACCTGATGATAAACGCGATCAAGTTATTGAATATGTTCGTGATTTTTATGGTGTGGATAAGGTTGCTAGTATTTGTACCTTTGGGACTTTTTTATCCAAAAGTGCCTTGCGAGATTGTGCTAGAGTCTTAGAGGTTGACAACATTGTGTTAAAAGAGTTTTTGGATACAGAAAAAAATTATAGTTCGATTAAGGAAATGGTTGAGGAAGATCAAAAGATTCAACATTTGATGAATAAGCATGAGGCGGGAAGATTGCTTGGTGAGGCAGCTTCGAAGATTGAACATTTGATGAGACATGTTTCTACTCATGCCGCAGGAATCATCATTACTAAGGGGCCTTTAACCGAACATACAGGGGTACAAGAGGGGCTATTAGATATGATGCAGACACAATATGAGGCCAAAGATTTGGAGCATATTGGCTTGTTAAAAATAGATTTTTTAGGTTTGCGTAATTTAAGTGCCATTGATGATGTGCTGAAGATGATTAAAGAAGATACAAACAAGATCATCGATATATACAAACTACCACTTGATGATGAGAAAACCTATGAGTTACTGAGAAATGTTGATACTACTGGAATTTTCCAGTTGGAGTCACCAGGTATGCGTAGTTTGATTCGTCAAATGAAACCAAGGGAGTTTGAAGATATTGTAACCCTACTTGCCTTGTTCCGACCTGGACCTATGGAAAATATACCAACCTATATTAAACGTAGATTTGACCAAGAAGATGTTTCGTACATTCATCCAGTATTAAAAGAAATTTTAGAACCTACTAGTGGGATTATTATTTATCAAGAGCAAATCATTAAGATTGCAAACTTGTTTGCTGGCTATTCTTTAGGAGAAGCGGATTTATTAAGAAGAGCAGTGAGTAAGAAGCAACAAGGTGTCTTAGAGAAGGAACGAAGTCGATTTGTTTCTTACGCGAAAAAGCAAGGTCATGATGAGGTAGTTAGTAATGAGATATATGATTATATCGTCAAGTTTGCCAACTATGGGTTTAATCGTGCACATAGTGTTGCATACGCGATGGTTTCATATTGGATGGCGTATTTAAAGGCAAATTATCCTGCTTACTTCATCAGTGTATTATCAAGTAGTGTCATTGGTAGTGAGAAGAAAATACAAGAGTTTATGTATGAGGGTTACAAACACGGGATAGAAATTATTGCGCCTAATATTCAACAGTCCACGACACGTTTTGAGCCGAAAAATCAATACTTACTTTATCCTTTGCAGGGGATTAAATATGTTGGGTTGAATGCGGCTAAAGAGATTTTATTAGAACGAGAAGAAGGAAATTTTTCTTCTTATATTGACTTTGTTGGTCGCATGCATAAAAAAATCAATAAACGTGTAATCGAAAGTTTGATCTATGCAGGGGCTCTTGATTGCTTTTCTTTAACGAAGAAAACAATGGTGGATTCCTTAGAAGATGTGATTAATTTTCGCGAGTATGGACAACATATTGTTGAGCATGAATTTGTGATACAGGATAAAGAGGAGTATTCCTTTGAAGAATTGAAAGAATATGAAAAACAAGTACTTGGATTTAACTTATCTATGAACCCTCTTAAGAAACACCATGATTTGATTCAAAAGCATAAGTTACTCAAACCATCAGATTTAGATGACTCATATATCGGTAAGAACATTCGCATGGTCGGATTGATACAACGGATCCATGAGATTACCACAAAAACAAAGAAGAAAATGGCTTTCTTAACAATTAGTGATGAGTTTGTGTCCTTAGATGGAGTTTTGTTTACAAAACCTTATGTATCATATCAATCTATCTTACAAGTAAATGGAGTTTATTTATTAAAAGTAAAGATTGAAAAGCGAGATCAAGAAATACAGTTAATCATCAACCAAATGCATAAATTATAAGAAATAAAGCGTTTCCATTACCGTATTATTATGCACCTAGAGGGCTTGTTGTGTTATAATATGTTTGGTGGTGATTACGATGAAAAAAATAGCTGTTATGACTTCAGGAGGAGATGCTCCTGGTATGAATGCGGCAGTTCGTGCTGTGGTGAGAAGTGCTTTACATCACGGGTATGAAGTATATGGTATCTATTATGGATACAAAGGATTAGTAGAAGGAAAAATAGAAAAATTAGGAAGAGGAGACGTGTCCAGAATCATCAATCGTGGTGGGACTGTGTTAGGTAGTGCTAGATATCCTGAATTTAAGGAAAAAGAAGTACGCCAGATTGCAGTCGATAGGCTTAAGGCTTTTGGTATAACAGGACTTGTTGTGATTGGTGGAGACGGTACTTATAGAGGAGCACAATCGTTGAATGAGATGGGGATTAAATGTATTGGATTGCCTGGTACAATTGATAATGATATTTCATCAACAGATTATACTATTGGGTTCCATACTGCTTTACAAACAATTGTTGATGCAATAGATCGATTAAGGGATACTTCAATGTCACATCAAAGATGTAGTGTTGTAGAAGTGATGGGACGTTATTGCGGTGATCTTGCCTTATATGCAGGTATTGCTGGTGGTAGTGAGTTTATCATTACACCTGAGACAGGCTTTGATAAACAACTAACGTTAGATGCAATTAGAGATTCACATTTACGTAACAAACGCCATGCCATTGTTGTTGTTACAGAACATATGCTTGATGTAGAACAACTATCAAAAGATATTGAAGCACATACAGGATATGAGACCAGAGCGACCGTGCTTGGACATATTCAACGTGGTGGAGATCCTGTAGCGTTTGACCGTGTATTGGCCACAGAAATGGGCGAGTACGCAGTGGAACTTCTTAAGAACGACGTTGGTGGAAAAGCAATTGGCCTAAAAGGTATGGATATCATCGATTATGATATTGAGGATGCACTAACAATGGAAAGTGAAGTTACCAATAAACGTTATGGATTAGTCGGAAGACTAAAATAAGGAGGAAAACAATGATACCTTTTAATCAAACAAAAATTATTTGTACCATTGGACCTGCAACGGATTCTTACGAGATGATGCGTGACTTAACTCGTGCTGGTATGGATGTTATGCGAATGAATTTTTCGCATGGAGAGCATGCAGACCATAAAACTCGTATGGATACCTTAAAGAAGGTAAACGAAGATCTGAATACGCACGTGGCAACTTTGCTAGATACGAAGGGGCCAGAAATACGCACACACAAGTTTAAAAATGGAAAAGTAGAGATTAAAGAAGGTACCAAAGTAACCATCCATATGGAAGAAATATTGGGTGATGAACAGAGTTTTAGTGTAAATTATGGACAACTTTTTAATGATGTAAAAGTTGGCGATACTATTCTTGTGGATGATGGTTATCTTGCTTTAACAGTGGAAAAGATTACCCAACAAAATAAAATTATTGCCCTTGCGGAAAATACGCATGTAGTGAAAGATCGTCGTGGAATCAATGTCCCTGGTGTAAAATTAAGTATGGATTTCATCTCGGAAAAAGATTATGAAGATATTGTCTGGGGATGCAAACACAATGTAGATTTCTTAGCAGCTTCTTTTGTTAGAAGAGCCAGTGATGTTCAAGAAATTCGTAACATTATGAAATATAATGGCAACACCAATATTCGTATTATTGCGAAGATTGAAAACAAAGAAGGTGTGCAAAACATTGATGAAATCATTGATATCTCAGATGGTATTATGATTGCACGTGGAGATTTAGGTGTTGAAGTTCCAGCAGAAGATGTACCTGTCATACAAAAGAGTATCATTGATAAATGTTTAGCCAAAGGGAAAATAAGCGTAACCGCTACACAGATGCTCGAATCAATGATTGAACATCCCAGACCGACAAGAGCAGAGGTTAGTGATGTTGCGAATGCAATTTATGATGGTACAGATGCCATCATGCTAAGTGGAGAGAGTGCAATTGGACTTTACCCAGTTGAGAGTGTTGAAACAATGGTCAAGATTGCGAAGAAAATCGAAGGACAGGTTGACCGTAAAGACTTGGTAAAACGAGCAAACAAGGAATACGATCGCTCTAGAAGAATTGAAACATCAATCGCTATTAGTGTTGCATATACCGTTATTCAAAGCGAAGTTGATTTAATTATTGTGCCGACAATGAGTGGAAATACTGCTCGTTACTTATCAAAATTCAGACCAAATACACGCATTTTAGCTTTAACGCCAACAGATGAAGTAGCCAAGTCTTTAAAACTACACAGTGGTGTAGAACCAATTCAGTTTGATTTGGTTAAGGATGTTGAAACGGTTGTTTCTAAAGCAGTTGCCTTAGTTAAGAAGGATTATGATATCCAATCGGGAAATCGAATTATCATTACTGGTGGATTCCCAATTGGTACACCTACAAATGGAATGCGTATTATAGATATTGAATAGAGGTTGCTTAGCAATCTCTTTTTTTTGTTTTTTTACAATTATTCTTGACATCTATACAATGTGTGCTACTATATATAGTATAGTACCGTTAAATGAGGTGATTGAATGAGTACACAATTAAAAAAAGGAGTACTTGATCTTGTGGTCCTCAGTAAGATAGAGGAGAAAGATCGATATGGATATGATATCTTTCAAGAAATTAGTAAACATATGGTGATTAGTGAAAGTACCATTTATCCAATACTAAGAAAAATTGTCAAAGATGGACTTTGTAAGACTTATTTAAAAGAGTCTAGTGAAGGTCCACCTAGAAAGTACTTTAAGTTAACCAAAAAGGGACAAGAGAAGTTGGTGTTTTTAAGACAAGACTGGATAAAGTTTCAGCGAGTTGTCAATTTAATGATTAGAGGTGAAAAATATGAGTAAGAAAGAGTTTTTACAACGTTTGAGTCAAGGTCTTGATCTATTAGATGAGATTGAGAAAAGAGAAATTATTGGATTCTATGAAGAACGATTTCATAGCGGTACCAAATATGAAGGAAAAACTGAAGAGGAAGTAGTATCTGAGTTAGAAAGTCCGGAGACTATTGCGAGAAATGTCTTAGAAGAATATGGAATTAATCCTAAGTATATTAAAACAAAAGAGCAAAGATATAGTCATATTGATAGTGGACAAGTAGTTGGAGTAGCCTTGTTTGATGTCTTTATTGCATCATGGTTAGTACCTGCAGTCTTCTCTATTGCCTTTGGATTGTTTGCGGCATTGATTAGTTATGTCGCGGTGGTGCCACTTATTATCGGTGAACAGACGATTGTCGATCAATACATGTTTGCCTTCTTAACTGCTGGATACATTTTGTTGTTCTTTATTGCCTTAGCGATACTTGACTTATCAATTGGTTTGATTAAACGCATCATTGTATGGCATTTGAATGTATTTAAGTTTAAAAATCGTGAGAAATGGATTAAGAAGTTTTCACGTGTATCACTGGACCGTGTTTTTAAATCTAGTGGTACGATGAAGTTTATAAAAAGTATTTTGATTATTGGAAGTATTGTGACCATTGGTTATACTGGATATCACTTGTTCTTCTCTTCCAATCAATATTTTGCGACTTATGCGAATACAGAAAAGCAAACTGAAGAATACTTTACAGACTATATAGAGGGAGATGCATGGACTCTTGTGACAAATCTAGATTCGGTTGATGTGAAAATTGTCCCTAGTGAACGAGAGGATATATATGTTTCCTATACGTATACAGAGCGAGATGGGTTGGAAATTGATATTGATGAGACAACGAATACAATGACTCTAACACAAGAGATTGATGTTATCTCATTCTTCGATTTCCGTGAGATTGCTACATGGTTTGTTAGTCCTGATGAACTCATTATTGAAGTTCCTGAAGAACTCGTATTTGACTTAGTCGATGTTTCGGTGGTGAATGGTGAGCTGGATATTCGTGATGCAAGTGTAGATAGAATGCATGTAGATCTTTTAAATGGTAAAGTTGTTATTGATAGTTTGCAATTGTCAAGTGATCTAGATGTTCAGGTAACAAATGGAAGTATTTATCTATACGACACAAGTTCACCTGCGAGTGCAGAACTTATCACGGTAAATGGTAGTATTATTGTAAAAAATGTTCAGTTCTCATCTTATGTTTTAGAAACTGAGAATGGGAAAATTGATTTAGATGATGTCAATGCAGACTTGCAAGATGGAGTTTTATTAGATGCACAGACTACCAATGGTTCAATCGATTTAAGCAATGTATATGTTTTAGATGTTGTACTAGAAACCACCAACGGTTCGATTGACTACTTCAATGATGATCTTAGCTTTATATTAGACGATTTAGATGTCTCAACGGTCAACGGATCCTATGTAGGAAATGTTCAAGACTAATTTCTTGACGGAAGAAGAGAAGTAACATATAATAATACCCGACCGACCATTCGGTCGGGATTTTTTATAGAAAAGAGTGAGACAATGAAATCAATAATTAGTTATGCTACAAACAAGGCGATTACCGTATTTATGGCAGTCACCATTATTGTAATTTTTGGAGTGGTTTCTTTTACTAGGTTAACCACCGATTTATTCCCAAGTATGAATATACCATATGCGGTTGTTGTGACAACCTATCCAGGAGCAAGTCCTAGTGAGGTTGAACAACGTCTATCACGTCCTTTAGAGGAGACGTTTGCAACAACTTCAAATGTGAAAGATATCGTGTCTATGTCACAAGAAAATGTGAGTATATTGACACTTGAGTTTAACACCGATACAGACATGGACGGTGCCATGATAGAAATGCGTGAGAATCTTGATCAGGTTGTAAATTATTTACCAGATGAAGTTTCTCGTCCGATGATCATTAAGATCAATCCGGATATGTTGCCAATCATGCAGTTCAGTGTATCAAAAGAAGGCTTATCAAAAGAAGAGTTAACCACCTATGTAAATAACGATTTGTTATCCCAAATTGAGCGTATTTCTGGTGTGGCTAGTGTATCTACTAGTGGGGCCTATGAGTCGGAGATTCAAGTTCTTCTTGATAGTGAACGAATTGCTGAAATCAATGAATCTCTTGATACCATCCAAGCAGGTTTCGGTATTGAAGAAGGCGATGAAGGTTATATCCAGTTAGATCGTGATATGATTGGGCAAGTTTTACAAGCACAAAACTTGGCATTTCCTGTTGGATATGTGGATATAAATAATGTCGACTATCTGGTTCGTGTTGGAGATGATATTGGTTCGGTGGATGAGTTAAAAGAACTTGTAATTTTACACCTACCTATGATGGGAATGAGTTATACCTTAGAAGATATCGCATCCATTGAAATGATCAATGCTAACCAAGGTGCTTATGCAAAAGTAAATGGAGAGAATGCCATCACTTTAACGGTGCAAAAAAGTAGTAACTATGCAACAACAGATGTTACAAGTGAATTACTAGCAGAGATTGCTTTGCTTGAAGAAAATGATGATGTAGAGATTACTATTTTGCTTGATCAAGGTGAGTATATTGAAATGGCAACAGGAAATGTAGTAGACAATTTAGTCATTGGAGGAATCTTAGCTGTTATTGTGTTGTTCTTGTTCCTTCGTAGTTTCCGTGCAACCTTTATTGTTGGTGTAGCTATTCCAATTAGTTTACTATTCGCGATTATTTTGATTTACTTATCAGATATTACCTTGAATATTATTTCTCTTGGTGGATTGGCCTTAGGAATTGGAATGTTGGTAGATAACTCGATTGTGGTTATGGAAAATATATTCCGAATGAAACAAAAAGGCTTATCAAATAAAGAAGCAGCGATTAAAGGAACAAGTCAAGTTGCTTCAGCCATTACAGCATCAACATTGACAACCATTAGTGTTTTTATACCAATTATGTTTATCGAAGGGTTTATCCAAGAAATTTTTATGCAAATGGCTTTAACCATTACCTTTAGTTTGGTGGCATCTTTGCTTATTGCTTTGACGCTTGTTCCAAGTGTTGCATCAAAAGTATTAAAGGATGATGAAGTTCAAAAAGAAGGAAGAGGCTTTGCGAAAGTTAAAGAAGTGTATGGAAAAATCTTTGGTGGTTTCTACCGCTTGAAATGGGTTTTCCTTCCTCTAATTTTGCTTATTTTCGGAGGGTCTATCATCTTAGCTTTAGGAAATGGATTTGAGTACTTCCCAAGTAGTGATGAAGGGCAGTTATCAATTACGGTCGCGAATCCTGTAGAAGAACCCTTAAGTCAAGTTGAGTTTTTTGAAGTGTTAGATACACTTAATGAAGAACTTATGGACTATGAAGATGTCGAAAGTGTGGGTATCACTCTTGGTGGAGGAGATGGTGTCATGCTTGGTATTACAGATGAGAATCAAGCGACTGTCAATGTCATCTTGAAAGAAGATCGTGCTCAATCTACGACGCATGCAGAAGAGGAATTCTCTTTGATGTTGCAGGAGTCCTTCTCTATGATTGATTATGAAATCCAAGGTACACAGGCTATGACGGATGCTTTGACAGGTAGTGGGATTCAAATTGAGTTAAGTGGATACGATTTGGATACATTAAAAGGAGAAGCAGTTCGTTTGGCAGAACGTTTAGACCGTGTGGAAGGATTGCGTGATATTGATTCTGGTATTGGTATTGAAGCGGATGAGATTCATGTAGAAGTGAATAAAGAAGTCGCTATGCAGTATTCTATTACCGTTGCGCAAGTACTTGGTGCAGTGAGTAATACTTTGCAAGAAGTTTCATCGATCACCTCTTTATCAATGGGAGGCGAGTTGTATCCTATTTATGTTGTGGATCCAAGTGTAGATAGTAGTGAAATAGATATGACGATTGACGATATTCGACAAATTGTTGTTGGGTTTAATCAAGCGAGTGGTACACCAGTGCTGGTCCAAGATGTTGCTAGTGTAAGTTTTGAAAAAGGTTTTACGTCTATTACAAGACACAATGGTGTAAGAACAGTTACGTTAAGTGCTGCTTTCCAGGAAGGTTTTAATGCCAGCTTGGTGAGTCAAGATGTAGAGGATCTTTTAGTCGATTACACTTTCGAAGAAGACATCAATTATACAATCCTTGGAGAAAACGAAGAAATTATGGAAGCAATTAATGTCTTATTGCTTGCGGTTGCCCTTGGTGTCGTCTTGATTTACATGATCATGGCATCTCAGTTCCAATCATTCCGCTTCCCATTTATCATTATGTTCACCATTCCGCTTGCCTTTACTGGTGGATTCCTGATTCTATTCTTTGCAGGAATGCCGGTAAGTGTGATTTCTCTGATTGGTTTGATTATTTTAACTGGTGTCGTTGTCAACAACGGAATTGTGTTAGTGGACTACATCAATCAGTTAATTGATGAAGGCTATGAGTTAATGGATGCCCTCCTTGAAGCTGGGAAAACTAGACTACGTCCGATTGTCATGACTGCCTTAACCACTATTTTGGCTTTGTTTACCATGGCTATTGGTTATGGACAAGGTGCGGAAATGATGCAGCCGATGGCGGTAACAACTATTGGTGGACTTATCTATGGAACCTTGTTAACACTATTTGTTGTTCCATCGATGTATGGAATCATGTATAAGTTTGGTCGCTTCATCATGCAGTTGATGTTTACAATTGTACTCTTAGGGGCAGGAATTGTCTTATTCGTATTGTTTGAGCAACTTGTCTTCTTACTAGGAGGAATTATACTGGTCATCTCTATGATTGTATTTATTATTATTGATCGAAGAAATGGTGTCCAACATGGGTAGAAAAGAGGAAATCATTCTTACGGTAAAAGATATGATGATCCATGAAGGTATTGATGCCAGTTTTACCATGGCTTCCTTAGCCAAACGTCTAGACATTGGGAAAAGTACCATCTATGAATACTTTCAAAATAAAGATGAGTTGTTAAAAGATGCCTTTTTGATGATTGTTGATGAGTATGTGGAAGAGATTTTAACCTTTGAAGACTTAGATTCCTACCGCTTTGAAGAGGCGATGAAGATGCAGTTAGAACGCATTATGAGTAAGGCATACCTAAGTAGAATGACCTTAGAGACCTTTACGAATGAACACATACATCATCTACCAGCAATGTACAAAGATGAGTTACAAGCTCAAATGAAGACGATTAAAGAGCGAATGGCAACACGGTTCATTACTTTGTTTAAGAAAGCGATTGATGAAGGAATTGCACATGAAGAACAGATGAAGAGTAATGAAGATATGATTGGTAGTTTGGTGATGGGTGCTATTTTTAAATATATTGATGAGGCTGAAGATATTTCATTAAAGCCTTATGTTGATAAATTGTATGATACTCTCTTATTGTTGATGTAATAAAAAATAACCAGTCTTAATTGACTGGTTATTTTTTAAGTTTATAGGATCTAGCTTGTAAGTGTTGATAGTATACAACAAAAATTTCGTTCTGATTCTCTAGTATAACAGTATGTTTATAAAGTTTATGTAAGGGATGATTTTCTTGTTTTTCTATAGTTTCTAGGGCAAACTGAACGAGTTTTCTATCTGGTCTTTTCGTCCAAAAGATTTTTGGTTTTACTTTGCTTCTAAGAAGGTAATCTTGTTTCAATTTGTAGATGATTTCTTCCAATCCGATCATGGAGAAGGCGAACTTATAAACATCTTCTAACTGATAGCCTTGAGAGAACAAATTCTCGTCTTTGGCTTTGATATAAGCCTCCTTAAAAAAGTCGAATGGGCTTTTTAATGAACATAGGTATTGATGCATGTGTTCACCAAAATAACCTTTGTTGTGAAAGAGATCCAACATATGTTCTACACCAGTAAGTATTTCTAAGTCACCTTCACTTAAGACGTCACTTCTTTGAATTTCATAAGGAGCTTTATCGGCAAACTCGTACTTGTACATGTTTGCCTCTTTTCGTATTTTTGTTCCTTTTAAGAATTTAAGGAATCCTAGTTGTAACTCTTTTGCGCCCAATAAGAAAACCTCGTTAAAAGTGTTTTTAAAAGAAGGTAAATCTTCTTTTGGTAGCCCGGCGATTAGATCTAAGTGTAAGTCGATGACCTTTCCTTTTTGAATTTGTCTAATATTTGAGAATAGTTTGTCGTTATTTTGAAAGCGATCCACCAACTTGTTGGTTTCCACATTGGTGGATTGTATACCTATTTCAAATCGAAACATTCCCTTGGATGCATGAGTATTCAGATAATCGATGATGGTTGGATCTAAGACATCACCAGTTATCTCAAATTGAAAGACTGTCTCATTGTTGTGATGGTTTATGATGAAATCTAAGATTGCTAGGGTATGCTTACTAGCATTGAAGGTTCGATCTAAAAACTTAACGGTCTTTACGCCGTGATTCATGAGATAGAGGATGGTTTTTTGAACTTCTTCTACAGGGAAGAATCGAACAGTTTTTTCCAAGGATGAAAGACAATAACTACACCTATAAGGACACCCTCTTGAAGACTCTATATAGGCAATCTTGTTTGGTATATGGGGGATATCTTCAGAAAAATAATGGGGGGAAGATAAAGAACCTAAGTCTTGAATTTCTTGTAAACTGTTATGGATGATTTTTTCATCTCTCTTGTAGGATAGATTGGGTATATGATTTAGAGGTTTGTTTTGATTAAGGGCTTGTAATAGTTGGTCAAAAGCATGTTCTCCCTCGTTATGGATAAGAAAATCCGCAAGGTTTTTCTCTAGGTAGTCATCCGACTCATAACTGACTTCAGGCCCCCCTAAAATTATGGTATATGTGGTGTCTTGTAGTTTGTAGAGAAGCTTTTTTACGAGTTCGATGTTCCATATGTAACAGGAAAAGGCTAAGTTGTCTGGCTGATAAGTGTGGATATCTCGTAAGATGTTCTCTAGGTCATCTTTAATGGTGTATTCAAAAAGGTCAACAGGATAGGTCGTGTTGGCTTTTAAGAGTCTTATGGCATTGTTTGTATGGATGTATTTTGCGTCGATTGCGATCAACATTGTTTTCATAGAAATCACCACAAGTATTGTACCATAGTTGTTGAAAAATGAATACCTATGGTACAATACTAATGGTGGTGATTTGATGGATCAATTTAAATTACATGCAGAATACAAACCCATGGGTGATCAGGTAAAAGCGATTGATTTTTTATCGGACAACATAAAAAGTGGTGTGAAAGAACAAGTCTTATTAGGTGCGACTGGTACTGGTAAGACCTTTACTATGTCGAATGTTATAAAGGAAGTTAATAAGCCTACTTTGGTTTTAGCACATAATAAGACCTTGGCAGGACAGTTATATAGTGAGTTAAAAGAGTATTTTCCGGAAAACAGAGTAGAGTATTTTATATCATATTACGATTATTATCAACCAGAGGCCTATGTACCATCAAGAGACTTATATATTGAGAAGGATGCACAAACTAATGATGAGATTGATGAAATGCGTCATAGTGCGACTGCGTCTTTGTTAGAACGTAAAGATGTTATTGTAGTAGCGAGTGTGAGTTGTATTTATGGTATAGGGGATCCTGAAGATTATAAAAACTCAATGCTTACCTTACGTGTAGGGGAAGATATAGGAAGAGATCATTTGATGCGTAGGTTAGTAGATATGTTGTTTGAACGCAATGATTTTGATTTTAATAGGGGATCTTTTCGTGTCAAGGGAGATGTCATTGAGATCTTACCGACCTATTCGAAAACAGTTGGAATTCGTGTAGAGTTATTTGATGATGAAATTGAACGTATTCGTGAGTTTGATGTGGTTACTGGGGAAATTATTAGTGATTATAGTGTGATTTCTTTGTTCCCAGCAACCCAGTTTGTCACCAACAAAGATAAGATTGATGAAGCAATCAAACGAATTGAGGAAGAACTGAAGGAACGCATTGCGTTTTATAAGGAAAATGATCGGTATTTAGAGGCAGAGCGTATTGAACAGCGAACCAATTATGATTTGGAAATGTTAAAAGAGATTGGGTCTTGTAGTGGTGTAGAAAATTACTCTCGTCATTTATCGTTAAGAGACGAAGGAGAAACACCTTCTACACTGATGGATTTCTTTGGCGATGATTACTTGCTCATTGTGGATGAATCACATGTAACCTTACCACAAGTCCGTGGTATGTATAATGGAGATCGGGCACGTAAGATGACTTTGGTGGATTATGGGTTCCGCCTACCGAGTGCCTTAGATAATCGACCATTAAATTTTGAAGAGTTTAATGAGAAAATACACCAAGTAGTTTACTTGAGTGCGACACCTGGAGATTATGAGCTTGAACGAACACCACATGTTGTGGAGCAAATTATTCGACCTACAGGACTTTTAGATCCAGTTGTAGAAGTACGTCCAAAAGAAGGGCAAATTGATAATATTGTTAAAGAAATATTGGAGCGAATTGAGAAGAATGAACGTACCTTGATTACGACCTTAACGATAAAAATGAGTGAGGATTTGACAGCCTATCTAAAAGAGTTGGGTATAAAGGTTGCTTATTTGCATAGTGAAATTAAATCCTTGGAACGTATTGAAATCATAAGGGAACTTAGACTAGGTACCTATGATGTGGTTGTTGGAATCAACTTGTTAAGAGAGGGTCTAGATATCCCTGAAGTTGGGTTAATCACTATTTTAGATGCGGATAAACAAGGGTTCTTGCGTAGTGCAAGAAGTTTGATTCAAACCATTGGACGAGCTGCCCGTAACCAAAATGGGAAAGTTATTATGTATGCGGATAAAATAACTGATGCGATGAATGAAGCAATTGAAGAGACTATGCGTCGTAGGGATATTCAACTGCGTTTCAACGAAGAACACAATATTACACCAAGAACGATTAAAAAAGCGATACGTGAGTCGATTAGTGTCAAACTTGATGTGTTAGATGATGAGAAAGCAAAATCTATTTTTGAACTTTCTAAGAAAGAAAAAGAACAGGCGCTCATAGATTTGGAAAAAGAAATGCGATCAGCTGCTGGAAAACTGGACTTTGAACGAGCGGCGGAATTACGTGATATTATTTTGGAGATAAAATCAACTTTATAAACAGCACACATGTGCTGTTTTTTTCTGACGTGATTTGTGTAATTTTTTTTGGTATGTGCTATAATATCATTAGTATTTAAGGGGTGATATGGTGAATGTAATGCTCGCAATTCTTAGTATTCTTTGGTTTGTATCTCTCTTAGATATCTTGCTTCATTATTTACATATAAGAGGGTTTGGTTCATCGTTGCCAGAACTGACCAAGAATTTATATCCTAAGGTACTCTATCAACGATACATAAAGAAGGAAAAAAGAGATTTTATCTTTGACTCCTTAAAATCGATTCTCCGTGTCTTGTTGTATTCTTTAGGAATGATGTATAGAATCTTGCACGATTGGTACGGGATACTTTCAAGTTGGTATGGACAGGGAATTTTTGTAGATATCTTGTTTCTTGTGAGCATATTACTTGGTATGAGTATCCTAGAGTTTCTAGTTGATTTTATGAAGAAAATGTACGCTTCAAAGAATATGTCTAGCAAGCGTAACCGAACATCATTTTTGCATAAGAAATTGAAAAGATATGCCTTGCGATTTGTATTAGTAACTTCAGGGGCTTTTCTAATCTTCAGTATGTATGCTTGGTTAGGACGTATTTCTCTTCTAGTTTTGTATATGTTCGTAATGGTATTGATAATACTCTTAAGTGTATTTTTTACCGAATGGATTATACCTTTTTTCCATACGATAAAGGTCATTGAAGAAGGAGAATTAAAGGAAGAAATCTCTATATTTTTGAGGCAAGAAGGCTATCAAATACGTAATGTTTATGTTTTGAAAGGTAGTTTTGGAAACCAACTTAATGCTTTTGTTAGTGGGTTTTCCAAGGGTAAGCGAATTGTCTTGTTTGAGGGTTTGATGAAACGCTTAAGGAATGATGAGATTATTGCTGTTTTAGCACATGAACTTGGGCATCAAAAACGAAAACACTTAGTTGTTAACCTTGCTCTTAGTTTTGCGTTTGTTGGTGGATTCTTTATCGGATTAGACTTGGTGATGCAAGGTGGTTTGTGGCTGCAACTTCTTGGTATTGAGTCCTATATGTATGGGATAAAGTTTTTGCTTTATATTATGTTGCTTGAAGGATATGTTATGGTTGGTCGCTTTGCACTTGCAAGTAATTCTAAGCGCTTTGAATTCCAAGCAGACCAATATGCAAAGAAAGTATGGTATAAATCTTCTTTGAGGAGTGCGCTTATTAAAATTGCCAAGAGAAACATGGAACACTTAACGCCTCATCCAATCTATGAGATGCTTTATTTTACGCATCCGAGTTTGGTCAATAGGCTGGAGAAATTAAATCAGGAGGATGATTAGATGAATCGTAAGTTTATCAATTTTCTATTAAAAATCGGAGTCATTGTTGCGGCTTATGTGGTTGCGGCACAATATGTGGATGATGAGATCCTATTATACATTACCATTGGGATTTCTTTAGTTTATGTTATGTATAGTTATTTTTCTAAAAAAGATCCCTTAGAAGAATTAAGACGCTTTAGTAATGCGAAGAATTATATCCGTATTACGGAGAAACAGTTTACCAAAGATGCAACAAAAAGAGCAGTCTATTTGGCTTATGGTAAGTTGTATGAAGGGCGTTTTGATGAGAGTAGAGAAATGCTTTCAACAATCAATGTGGATACCTTAAAAGAAGTAGAAGAATTATATCATCTGTATTTACAAACTATGTTGCGACATGCCTATCATGAGGACGAGAAAAGTGACATAGAAGAGATCTATAAGATTGCCCTTGCGGATCAAGCTATTCATCCAAATACCGAGCAAATTGCTAAGGTTATGATTCTTATGATTGAGAAAAAGTATCAAGAAGCCTTGAAGATATACCTTGAGATTATACCCAAGGAAAATAGACGCCATGTTATTATGGAATTGGAAGTAATGTTGGCCGAATGTTACATTGCCTTAAACCAAAAAGAAGATGCCAAAGCGGTCTTAGAGTTTGTTGCATCTAAGAAATACAGCACGGTTCATATTGAGCAGGCGAAATCTTTATTAGTTGGATTAAAATAAGCACTTCATAAAAAGTGCTTTTTTCTTTTATTTAAGGGCTTCATAACGATTGAGTTTCGTCTTTTAGTCTTTCTGTGGTATAATAAATAAGATGTTAAATGAAAGCCAGAGGGTGAAAATATATGGTAGAGAAGAATACAATCCATTATTGTGAATTTGTTGATATGACGCATGATGGTATGGGTGTGTGTAAAGTGGATGGATTTCCGGTCTTTGTTCCCAATGCATTAAAAGGGGAAACGGCGGAAATCAAAGTTGTAAAAGTAAACAAAAGTTTTGCATTTGGGAAATTGATTACAATCAAGCATGAATCACCGTTTCGTAAGATTCCTATATGTGAACATTTTTATGAATGCGGTGGCTGTAATTTGATGCACATGAATTATCAAATGCAGTTAGACTTTAAGAAGTATCGCACAGAAGAGACGTTACGTAAACTTGGAAAGATAGAAACCAAAGTCAATGATACGATTGGTATGCTTAATCCATATTATTACCGCAACAAAGCGGTGATACCTTTTGGTATGCGTAAGGGGAAAATGATTGCTGGACTTTATCGAAGTCGTAGTCATGAAATAATTGATATGAAGAAGTGTTACATTATGCCGAAAGTGGTTAGTGACATTATTAAATTTTTGAAAAATCTTTTTACAGAGTTAAAAATCACTGCATACGACGAGGAGAAACTGAATGGCATCATTCGTCATGTCGTGGTTCGCAATTCCTATAAATACGAAGAAATATCGGTGACGATTGTCACCGCTACTGATGAATTACCACATGCTGAATTGATTGTGAACAAGTTGGTCAAACGTTACAAGCAAATAAAAAGTGTTGTTCAAAACATCAACAAAGAGAAAACCAATGTGGTTATGGGTAAAAAAAGTCGTGTCTTATATGGTGAGGACTTTATCATGGATGAGATCAATGGAATTAAGTTTAAAATTTCTCACCGTTCCTTCTACCAGGTAAACCCACAACAAACAGAACACCTGTACCAAAAAGCATTAGATTATGCGGATTTGTCTGAGGATGATATTGTGATTGATGCTTACTCTGGTATTGGTACAATTGGTTTGTCAGCGGCTAAGTATGTGAAACGTGTATATGGTGTAGAGGTCGTAAAAGCTGCCGTGGAAAATGCAAGGCAAAATGCTGAGCATAATGATATTACCAATGCTAAGTTTATCTTGGGAAAAGCAGAAGATGTGATTCTAGACTTGAAAGCGCATAAGATTGATGTCTTATTTGTTGATCCACCGAGAAAAGGGTTGGATAAGGTATTCTTAGAAACGGTTGCCAAGATGGATATTCCTAAGATTATCTATATATCATGTAATGTTTCTACCTTGGCTAGAGATTTGAACTATTTACAATCTCATGGATACAAAGTGATTGAAACTACTCCGTTTGATATGTTCCCTCAAACTTCCCATATTGAGAGTGTTTCACTTGTTGTGAAGGCTTGATATGTGGATTGATTTAACAAGGACTATAAGGGATGGTATGCGTGGTTATGAAGGAGATCCACCTACCAAGATTCTAAAGAGAAAGACGATAGCTGAAGATGGATACTCACTTTATGAGTTGAATATGGGTATGCATAGTGGAACCCATATTGATACACCTAGGCATATGCTAAACGATGGGTTAATGGTCGATGAACTCGCTTTAGAGACCTTGATTGGGCCTGTTACCGTCATAGATGCGAGAGACGTTGATACTGTATTTGATACCCATAAGGGAGTAGAACGTATAGGTAAGAATTCCATGGTGTTTGTTTGTGGTGGAGAGTCTCCAACTGTGATTGATTCTTCCTTTGCTAGATTGTTAATCCGCAAACAGGTAAAGGTCTTAGGGATAGATTTTGCATCACCTGATGCACCACCCTTTGAGGTTCATAAAATTTTGTTTGCAAAAGGGATTGTCTTGGTGGAAAATCTAAGAAACCTAGATCAACTAATTGATAAGGAACATGTGGACATTGTGATTGCCCCACTCAAGATTCATACAGATGGTGCAGTTGCTAGGGTATATGCGAAGATAACGGAAGTCAAAGAGTAATCTTTGGCTTTTCTATTAGTATGCGTACGTATTCGTTTGACTATTGTATTTCTTCTAAGGTAAAATAGGGTATATAGAATAGAAATGGTGAGAGGTATGAAGAATCCTTTTAAGAAAGATGGGTATATGTTACCAGTAGCATCCATCAATAGTGTGTATATAGATGATCAATTGGTAAGCGACTTGTTTCGTCTATCTTTAATTGTGGATGAGTGTATTAAGTATCAAAATCAGTTAGGACTTTCCTCCATTGATTCTCCAAAAGATGTTTTTGATGGCTTGCACGAAGCATTTATCAGTGAAGATGAAGAAAAAAGAGAGTATGCATTCAAGATAGGGCATACCTTTGGTAAACGTCTTGCTCTTTTGATAAAGACCTTGAAAAAACCAAGTCAACAATCCATTGCGAACCGTAAAGATTGGGGTGAGGATCATTGGGGTTATTGGAAAAAGGTAAAAACATTAATTTTTGTTGGTGGAGTTTCTTCTCCATCCTTAACTAGAATATTTTTAGAAGATATTAAAGAAATGCTTGATCAAGAAGAAATTGATCTCAATGTTCGTTTTATTGAGGGAAGTGTGAACTTAGGAACAGAAGCACTCAGTAAAAAAGTAAAAGGAAACGATGCTTTACTCTTTGATTTTGGGCAAACGAATATTAAAAGAAGACATCACGTGAAAGAAGGAAGAGACATTGTGATTGATACCATTCTTCCATGTGTGCCAGCTAAGTTCCTGTATTATAAATCGCAAACAAATGAAGAACTTTATGAAGTGGGAAAAGAACTTGATACCTATATACAAGATGTTATTGTGAATACCGTCAAAGAAAGCTTTTTTGAAGGCAAGAAAATATTAATAGCTATGGCGAATTATATAAATCATGGTCGCATTTATCCCACGCGTGGTGGCTATGCAAAATTGGGCTTACTTTTTGATAATTATGAACAACACTTACAAGTTTCTTTACGAAAGAGGTTGAACCGCGATATAGAGGTAAATCTCTATCATGATACGACAGCTGTTTCATATTACTTCGAGGAGGAAGCACCTGCGGCGGTTATATCTGTGGGTACAGCTTTTGGAATAGCCTTTTTGGATGGTGAAAAGTAGGATGTTGAAACGAAAAGCGAAACGAATGCATCTAGGGACGATTTACCCCTATGATGAAGAGAAAGATACCTATTACATTGAACTCTCATTGGAAGCTTACGATGAACTATTTAACGGATGGGATGCATCGCCTTTAAAAAGAAGAGATTTGGAGCCAGAATTGCTTGCTTATTTAGAGGAAGCGTGTTACGATATTCCGAGTCGTTCTACGATAGAGATTCATTGTATGATGGACAAAGAGAATAAGAACCAACAAAAAGAGAGTAAATCATTAGATAGTTTTAGGCATAACTTTCTTATGACTGAGCACTTTATTCGTAAGGAAATTAACCAAAATGTACGAAAAATAGCTATATATTTGCTTCTAAGTGCCTTCTTTTTAACCTTTGCATATCTAACACCGAGAATCCATGATTTGGATATTCTATTCTCTATTTTAGTTGAAGGTTTGTTCATCGGTGGATGGGTAATGCTTTGGGAGGTCTTTACCTTATTTTTCTTTGATGGATATGAGTTAAGGCAGCGTAGAAGACGGGTAATTCGGTTGAAGAATTCAACCATTAAATTTATATACAAATAAATTGTAGAAAGAATGAAAGGTGTGTAGAAGATGGACACAAAATTAAAGTTGAATCAAGAGATTTTATTAACCATTAAACGATTAGGAATTAATGGAGAAGGTATTGGGTTTTATAAGAGGCAAGCAGTCTTTGTTGATGGGGTTTTTCCACCAGAAGTTTGTATTGTAAAAATCAAGGAGTTAAATAGAGGGCACGCGGTTGGAGAGTTAGTCCACATCCGTAAGAAGGCCTTTTACCGTACCAAGCCATTCTGTAAGCATTTTGGTGTTTGTGGAGGCTGTCAAATTCAACATATTGCTTACGATGAGCAATTACGTTTAAAAGAGGAAATGCTCAAGCAAACCTTTGAACGTTATACAAACTTAGATTTGGATCAAATTAAGTTTCGTTCGTACAATCCCTTTGTGACACCGAGAAATTATCGATTTAAGTCACAAATGCCTGTAAGAAATACCAAAACTGGATTGGTCACAGGACTTTATAAAAAAGGCACCAATGACTTAGTTGAAGTGTTGGATTGTCCAGTGCAAGATCAAGACATCAATCGTGTCAATCAGCGTATATTAGAACTTTGCGATGAGTTTGAGATTTATGCCTTTGACCCAAAAGATATGCAGGGCCTCTTAAGATACATTGTCACTAGAAAAAGTGAAGCAACCGGTGAAATTCAAGTGACATTGGTGGTTACCATTTATAACCACGCATTAAAAGATTTGGCGAAAAAAGCTATGACTATTCCGAATGTGGTTAGTGTAGGAATCTCGAAAAATCATGATGCGAAAAACCATGAAATTTTTGGAGATAGCTATGAGATTTTAGAAGGAAAACCATTTATTACTGAGAAAATGGGACATCTTCGATATGAATTAAATCCTAAAGCTTTCTATCAGTTAAACCCAAAAGAGGCGCAAATGATGTATGGCTACATTTCTGAACTATTTGACAAGGACGAAGAATCTTTGTTGGATTTATATACTGGTAGTGGTGCCATGGCCTTGTTTTATGCAAAACAGTTTAAAAAAGTAGTGGGGATTGATCAAAACAAAGCATCCATTGTCTCTGCGAATCAAAATAAGAAAGCCAATGATATTAAGCATGCTCGTTTTATTGAGGGGGATGCTTATACAGAACTGCAAAAGCTTTTTGACCAAAAAGAGCATTTTGATGTAGCGGTGTTTGACCCACCAAGATCTGGTCTTGACAATAAGTTGATGGATCTATTATTGCGTCATCCACTAAAGAAATTGATTTATGTTTCTTGTAATCCATCAACATTGGCGAAAAATATCAAAGTATTGAGTCGAAAATACAAAGTAATAAGTGTTACACCATTTGATATGTTCCCGCAAACTTCACACATTGAAAGTGTGACCTTGCTTGTGAAGAAGTAAAGATGGCATAACAAGGGTGAAGGTCTTCACCCTTGTTTTTTTATAGGAGGAGTACTTATGAGTAGAGAGTTAGTCTTGTATATTGCCATGAGTTTGGATGGCTATATAGCTAAAAAGGATGGAGGAGTGGATTGGTTAAAGGGACTTGAAGAAACTAGTGATGGAGATCCTAATTTTTCAACATTCTATGATTCAATAGATACCGTTCTAATGGGACGAAAAACCTATGAGCAGATTGTACATGATTTATCGCCAGATAAGTGGGTTTATAAAGGAAAGGATGCATTGGTTGTTAGTAGAGGGAACTATAAGGATGATGAAGACGTTCGATTTGTCGGAGATGATTTTCCAAAAATGATTCGGGCTCTAAAAGAGCAGGATGGTAAAGATATTTGGTTAATTGGGGGATCTGAATTGATCTTGAGTGCACAAAAAGAAAATTTAATCGACCGATTTATTGTTACGATCATTCCTAGTTTACTAGGGGTAGGAATTCCTTTGTTTAAGGAAATTGATAAAGAAACTTTATTACGTCCATGTAAGATGATAGAGTTTGATGGTATGGTGCAAATTACCTATGAGAAAAGAGGGAAAAAATGATTCAGTTTAAGGACATTACATGGGGAAATCTTTCTGATCTTTTGCATCTAAAAATCACAAAAGAACAAGAGAAGTATTTACCTTCTATTGCCACATTTTTAGCTCAGTCATACGTAAATTTGAAGGCTAAGTATGAAGATTATTCTATGGCAATTTATGATGAAAGTGACTTAATAGGGTATGTAAAGGTAGTGTATGTACCAAAAGAAGGGAAACCTTACTTATTGCCCATGGATTCTTATATGATTGACGCGTTAGTTATTAGAGAAGAAAAACAAAGTCAGGGATATGGCTTAGATGTCTTGAAACGACTATTTGTCTTTATGGATGAGGAAGTTGCACATAAAGAGCTAGCTATTACCTTAACATGTCATAAAGAGAACAAACAAGCTATCAAGTTGTTTAAGGCTAATGGGTTTGAAAAATTGTCTACATATGACGAAAAGAAAAACCTCGATCTTTACTTAAAGCAAAGGTAACTCTATCCGTTTGATAAGGTTAAATGGATATTTTATGATACAATAACTTAGGGAGTGATGATGATGGGTGAATCGAAAAAGAATATTCATATGGTCTCGTTTCAAGCTATAAAAGAAGTGGAAGAAGGTTATTATCAAATCAAGTTGTCAAAAGGAGATCTTGATTGGGAAGCTGGGCAGTACGGAGTATACACTTTACCAAATCATGAAATAAAGGGAAAAGATTTTCGACCATTCAGTTTTGCATCTATTCCTGAGGAAGATTACATTCTGATTGGAACAAGGTCAATTGGAGATATGAGTGAGTTCAAAAAAACGTTTTTCTCTTTGGATAAGGGAGAAGAGGTTCAAGTAAAAGGACCGCTTGGACGCTTTGTTTTACCAGAAGATGATAAAGATCTTGTGTTTATTGCCCTAGGTATAGGGATTACTCCCGTTCGATCGATTTTAAAAAAAATGGAGGCTACTCACGCGAGGGATGCACACATTATTTATTCTAGTGAAGGCTACTTTATGTTTCAATCTGAGATAGAAGACTTTGTGAACAGGAATGATGTTTTATCAATTGTGTATCCAACTAGTGTTGAAGAGACCAAAGAAGAGATTGCTAGTGCAATAAAGAAATATGGGAATGAGGTCTATTATTATGTGTCGGGGCCACCTAAAGCAATCAAAAGTGTCAAAGAGCAACTAGAAGATGCTGGAATTGAAAAAGATCATATGAAACATGATCCGTTTACTGGATACTAAGATGAAAACGAAACATGTTGTGGTGATGAAGTATCAAACCAGTTGGGCAGATGCATTTAAAGAGATTTGTGATTATCTTCAAGAAGTTGTTCCAAAAAGGTTTCCTATTGAACATGTTGGAAGTACTTCGGTAGAAGGCTTATCTGCTAAGCCGGTGGTTGATATTGATATTGTTTATGAAAAGGATGAAGATCGTTTATTTTTGATATCTTTGCTTGAGGGGATTGGGTATATCCATGAAGGCTTTAATGGAATCCCTTTTAGGGATGCATTTAAGTACGAGTACTCACCTTTTATGAAGCATCATCTATATGTGGTGAAGAAAGACTCGAAAGCTTATAAGGATCATGTGTATTTGCGTGATTATTTACGTCTTCATGCGAAAGAAAAAGATGCCTATGGCTCTTTAAAAGAAGAACTGGCCAAGGCTTTCCCTTATGATATTGATTCTTATATGGATGGTAAACATTCCTTCATCGAGGAAGTCTTGCAAAAAGCAAAAAGATGGATGATAGAAAAAAGTGATTCGTTTGATATAATATAGATAAGCTTATAAGAGAGATGATGAAAAATGGATAAGCACACACATGAACATATTAAGTCTGCATTTTTTGTAAACCTTGTCTTTACCTTGCTTGAAGTTGTAGGTGGATTACTCACCAATAGTGTCGCTATTTTAAGTGATGCTGTTCATGACTTGGGAGATAGTATTTCTCTTGGTATTTCCTGGTTTTTGGAGAAAATTTCAAAAAGAGAACCGGATGACAAGTATACCTATGGTTATCAACGTTTTTCTCTATTAGGTGGAATGATGAGTAGTTTGGTTTTGTTTGGTGGAACTATTTTTATATTAACAGAAACAATTCCAAGATTGTTTCAACCTGAAAGGGTTGATCCATTGGGTATGCTCTTGTTTTCGATTTTAGGTGTAAGTTTTAACATGTTGGCTTACTATAAGGTTCGAGGAGGCCATTCCTTAAATGAAAAAGCTGTGTCTTTGCATTTGTTAGAGGATGTATTTGGTTGGGGTGCAATTATGTTAGGGAGTATCTTGATATTGCTCTTTGATTGGACTTTTATTGATCCGTTGCTAAGTATCCTTATAGGAAGTTATATTTTCTTGCATGTATTGAGAAACCTAAAGGAAATATTTGATGTTTTCTTGCAAAAGGTACCAAGTAGTGTGGATCTTTCCAAGATTGAAGAACTTATAAAGACTATTCCGGACGTACTTAAGGTCTATCATACGCATATATGGACTTTAGAGGGATCTAAAAATATGCTTACTACCCATGTTCTTGTTGATAGTGAGGCTAGTGCTAGTGAACTAATTAAGATTAAAAAAAGCATCAGAGAATACTTAAAGAAAGAGGGGATTACCCATGTTACAATTGAGTTTGAGTTTGATCGGTGATTTGCATGATTAGGAAACTATGTGAAGATGATAAAAAGGAGTTAATGACTTTTCTTAACCGTGAGCCTGAGTACAACCTATATATCATCGGAGATGTAAATAATTTTGGTTTTGATGGAGCGTACACATCTGTTTATGGTGAATACCGTGATGGAGAACTTTTTAGTGTGTTAAGTCAAAATTATTTGCATCTTGTTTACTATGCAAAGAGTCCAGATTTTAATACTGAGTGGTTAGAAATCATGGAGAAGTTTGAGTTTTATTTTCTAAGTGGTAAAGCAGATTTGATTCGACCAATCCAACAATATTTCCCAGCTATGTGGGATGATAAGTTGGATTTCGCGAAGTCCACAAGTTTTACGGAGGAAAAAGGACTAACGTATTCCTATGTTAAGATTTTGACTTCTAGAGAAGAGGCATTGATGGTCTACGATATGCTTTCTAAGATTGAAGAACTTGATACCGTAGGAATGAAGACAAGAGAAGAGTTTGCGGATTATTTACTAAGACACTCTGGTGAGAATGGAACAACCGCTTATATTATGGAAGATAATAAGGTGGTCGCAAGCGCTAGTGCAGTGTTTGAATCTGACTTGTCGGCGATGATCGTTGGCGTTGGGACGGATAAGGAATATCGAGGTAAGGGTTATGGTAAAAAAGTGATGCATTACTTAATGAATTTATATGTGAATGAAAAGAAGAAGACGTTATGTCTTTATTATGATGACCCAAGAGCAGAGGCGCTTTATCAGAAACTTGGTTTTGTTTATCTTGGGGATTGGATTATGTTGATCAAGGAGGAAGAATAATGAGTCAATACATTTTTCCGTTTGCTTTGACCTTATTCGCAGGTCTTTCAACTGGAATAGGAAGTGCTTTAGCATTTCACAAAAAGGCCGCTAGTGCGAGATTTTTATCCTTTGCTTTAGGATTTAGCGCAGGTGTTATGCTGTATGTATCCTTTATTGAGATATTTCCGAAAAGTTTTGCTTCTTTGACGGAAATATATGGGGAAACTCAGGCATACTTTTTAACGACTGTTGCATTTTTTGTGGGCGTATTCTTGATTGGTGTGATTGATAAACTTGTACCAGAAGGAGAAAACCCACATGAGATTCGAGATGTCAATGAAACAGAAGAGGAAAAGAAGTCAAGAACGCTCTTGCGTATGGGGTTGTTTTCTGCTTTAGCTATTGCGATTCACAACTTTCCTGAAGGCTTAGCAACATTTATTGGTGCGCTAGAAGATCCTGCTTTAGGGGTAGGGATAGCGATTGCCATCGCAATCCATAATATCCCTGAGGGGATTGCAGTATCGATTCCAATTTATCATGCGACTGGAAGTAAAAAGAAAGCCTTTGGATATTCTTTTTTATCAGGTCTGAGTGAGCCAATTGGTGCAGTTGTTGGTTATGTCTTGCTAATCAATATCTTTGATGAATCATTGTTTGGCTTTGTCTTTGCCTTAGTCGCAGGTATTATGGTTTATATTTCTTTAGATGAACTCTTACCAACGGCCGAAAAATACGGGGAACACCATATCGCAATTTACGGACTAATTGCTGGAATGATGGTCATGGCAGCATCCTTGGTTTTATTCTTATAATGAGTGCTTTAACCTACCGTTTAGCAACAACAAAAGATACGAAGACCCTAGCTAATTGGTGGAGGGATGGCCGTGTAATGGAGCATGCTGGATTTCCATATGGATTAACGATTGACGAGGAAAAACTTGAAGAGCGTTTAAAAAAGCAAACAAAATCAAGCCATCAAGTCTTCATTTTGGAATATGACCAGAAACCAATCGGTGAAATGGGTGTTAAAACGAAAGATGATCAAGCAGAAATCGGTATTAAGATTTGTGAGGAGACGTATCAAAACAAAGGACTAGGATCAAAGGTTTTAAGGCAATTGATTACTGATTTATTTCAACAAGCCAATATAAGGCTTATAAAATTGGATACCATGGTAGAAAATGTCCGCGCTCAAAAGGTCTACGAGCGATTAGGATTTAAAAAAATAAAGACAGAAGATGATGTCTTCGTTGATCAACTTGGGCGAAGCAGAAGTGCAGTTTTTTATCAAATGGCTAAAGATGATTGTAGTTTTCTATAATCATCTTTTCTTTTGACTAAAATCAATATATGTATTATAATGAGTTATCAATCAGTGAGTGGGTGGTCATATGAGTAAAAGGTCTTTACAAAAGGAAAAAACAAATCAAAGAATATTGTTTGTTACAAGAGAAATATATCTTGACCAGGGGTACATAGCTACCTCAACTAAAAGGATTTCCGACCAAGCTAAAGTAAGTCAAGGAACTGTTTTTTTGCATTTTAAAACCAAAGAGAAACTACTAAAAAAAATTATCGTTGAAGAGTTGTTAACTTTGAAGGAACAGCTTGAGTTTACTGAGTTAAACTTAAGTAGTTTGTTTCGCTTGGTGGAAGACCATGAAGAGATTCTTTCTAGGGTCATCAAAGATTACCCGTATTTACCATCTAGTTTTCAAGAGGTCTTTGACCAACTAAAAAGTTCACTTAAGGATCACTTGTTTGATATATTGAAAGAAACGTCTAATCAATCAATTTTGGATTTGTTTGCCTTCATTGATTTGCTTTTAGCTTTGTTGTTTGAAGATCTTTTTTATAGTCGAGAGAAAATTTTAAGTACTAGAAAGAAGAAGTATAAGCAAATGATCCAAAAATTCACATAAAAAAAGAGTGTTTTTGGCACTCTATTTTGTTGATTTTCGTTCGACTAGACTTACTGGTAAAACCTTGTGCAGTTCGTCTACCTCTTTTTTCTCGATTAATTCAATCAAGGTGTTGATTGCTTGAATGGCGATATCGTTGATAGGTTGGGCGATAGTGGTTAAAGGCGGAATTAAAATTTCTGATAGTTCAATGTTGTCAAAACCAATGATTTGTACATCCTCAGGAACCTTAAAGCCTCTTCTTTGTAAGACACTCATAGTGTACATAGCGATGATGTCGCTACTACAGAATATCCCATCAACATCTGGGTGTTCGTTTAGATAATGATCAATCAAATGTAGTTCTGGTGATTTGAAATCCAAATCACAAGAATCGACAGGAATATTGGCCTTTTCCATTTCTTCGTAAAAGCCTTTGGCACGATCTAATACAGTGATTAGAACGTCAGGTCCACGAAAATGAATGGCTTTTTTTATACCACTTTTGATGAGTCGCTTGGCTGCTAATCGACCACCTTCAATATTATCACTTGTAATAGATGGGACGTTTTCATCAATGATGTGATCGATGGTGATGATTGGTATATTCCCCTTTAGGTATGCCTTTGTACTTTTTGTGTTTGCGGCGATAATTAAGCCATCAATGTTGTATTGGTTAAAGACGTTGATGTATTTTTTTTCGAGTTCTACGTCGTCTTTGGAGTTAAAAATCATGAGTTTGTATCCCTTGTGAGCGATAGCGTCTTCTAAGGATTCAATTAGTTCTGCATAAAAAAATGTTGAGATATGTGGAACAACAAGCCCGATGATGTTGGATTTTTTCTTGAATAAAGAACGTGCTAGTTCATTCGGAACATAACCTAGTTCATCAATGACATCTAAGACCATTTTTCTTGTTTCTTGGTTCACGTAACCTGTATTATTAATGACACGAGAAACGGTCGCAACACTTACATTTGCTTTCTTCGCGACGTCTTTAATTGTTGGCATAAAATCACATCCTATTTACCTAGATTATATAGTATCTTATCTCTTTTGTAAATGAAATTAACGTGATATAATGGTTTTGATTGGAGTTGATAACGTGAGTAAAAAGACTAGTGTATCATTAAGAAATACCTTTATTTATCAGATATTTGTAAGAAATTATTCTGAAGAGGGAACCTTTAAGGAAGTACAGAAGGATTTGGATCGAATTAAGGAGTTAGGCGTTGATTATGTCTATCTTCTACCTATTCATGAAATTGGAGAAGAGCAACGCAAAGGTGACTTAGGGAGTCCTTATGCAATCAAAGATTATTATAGTATAAACCATGAGTATGGTCGTTTAGAAGACTTTGAAGCTTTAGTTGAGGCTGTTCATGAGAAAGGGATGAAGGTGATGATGGATATTGTCTTTAACCATACATCTCCAGATTCTAAAATACTCAAGGAACATCCTGAGTATTTTTATCAAAATGAAGAAGGTAATTTTGCCAACCGTGTAGGTGATTGGTGGGACATCACAGACTTTGATTACACGAAGGATAAGGAACTGTGGCGTTATTTAATTGATAATCTTTTGTATTGGACAAAAAAAGGTGTCGATGGATTCCGCTTTGATGTTGCGAGTTTTTTACCACTTGAGTTTTTGGAACAAGCACATGAAGAAGTCTTAGAAGAAAATCCGGATTCTTTATTTTTGAGTGAATCGGTTCATGGACATTTCTTACGTTATATTCGTAATCAAGGGTTCGAATGCTTGAGTGAATCAGAGATTTATCAAGTCTTTGATATGGCCTACGATTATGATGTTCATGATTATTTTTTAGAGTATGTGCAAGGAAACATATCTCTGAATAACTATTTGAAGGAAATAATTAGACAAGATGAAGTATACCCAAAAAACTATATTAAGATGAAAAACTTAGAGAATCATGACAATTTACGTTTGGCCGGTTTGGTCAAAGGTGATCCTGTAAAGATTGATGCATGGACAAGTTTTTTGTTCTTTACCAAAGGAGCAACAATGATTTACGCAGGCCAAGAGTTTAGTGCCGAACATACACCTACTTTATTTGATAAGGACACAGTGGATTGGTCTGGAAGAGATATTTCTTTACTTATCCGTAAGTTAAGTGATTTGTCTCATCAAGAGATTTTTGCACGTGGTGTCTATGATGTTCATCTATTAGAACAAGATGTGATTTGTGCTTCTTATACCTATGAAGGTAAGGAACTTTATGGGGTGTTCAATGTTGGACACATAAAAGAAGATATTTCTTTACCAGTTGATGATGGAGTTTATACAAATCTCTTAACGTCTAATACCTTTGAGGTAAAAGATGGGGTTTTAGCAAATACTCTAGAGCCAGTCATCTTTTATAAAAACTAATGAAAAAGCTTTTAATCATTTGTTTGCTTCTTCTTTTAACTGCCTGTGAAGAAGAAAATGATGGGTATGATTATGAAGATTTAGACAATGTCCAAGTAACATCTTACTTGGAAGGCGAAACCATGGAAGAAAAATATGTTTTGTATTATTATAGTGAAACTTGCCCAGCTTGTAATAACGTAAAACAAGAAATTATTCCGTTCTTTATGGATTTTGACTTATTAGACGTTTATTTGCTAAATGTTGGAGATATGATGGATGTTTCTTTGTTTACAGAGTTTGTTGGAACACCGAGTCTCTTTGTGATTGACGGGGCTAAGAACTTGTATGAGACCTACATCGGAGCGGATAGAGTTCGTGAGTTTATGGTTAAGTATGAAGACTTTAAAGTGGATATGAGTTATTTATCTAGTAGTGAAGTACGTAGTCTAGAAGACTATCAAAGTCTAGAGGAAAGTACGTATACCCTCTTATTTTCTAAGGATACAGGTCTATCACAAGATTTGATACATAATCTATTTCGTTTAGCATCTTCTTCTTTGGTACTTATTCCAATAGAAGATGCAGATCAAGATTTGCTTGATTTGTTTAAAGTGAATACTTACCCTAGCCTCATAGTAAATGAGGAAGAACGACTTGTGTTAGAGGGAGAACAAGTAATTATTGAATACTTTGAAGAGTAAAATGACTCCAATTGGAGTCATTTGTGTAAAGAAATAGAGGTGCAAGATGAAAGTAACAGTTATTGGAGCTGGACTTGCAGGTAGTGAAGCAAGTTATCAGTTAGCCAAACGAGGTATAGAAGTCGATTTGTATGATATGAAGAAGGTCAAGAAGAGTCCCGCCCATAAGGCAGACACATTTGCGGAACTTGTTTGTAGTAATTCCTTACGATCGAACCAACTAGAGAATGCGGTGGGTCTTTTAAAAGAAGAGATGCGCATCATGGATTCTTTGATTATTAAGAGTGCAGAAAAACATCAAGTTCCGGCTGGTGGAGCGCTCGCTGTGGACCGTGATTTGTTTAGTGAAGAAGTCACCAAAGAGTTAATGAAGAATCCTCTCATCCATATAATTCATGAGGAATTAAAGACCATTCCTGAGGGACCAGTGATTGTGGCGACAGGTCCTTTAACAAGTGATGACTTATACGAACATATAAAAAAAGTGTTAGGTGAAGATTACTTATACTTTTATGATGCGGCTGCGCCGATTATTGAAGCAGATTCCATCAATATGGATGTTTGTTACCGTAAGAGTCGTTACGATAAGGGAGATGCGGACTACATCAATTGCCCGATGAATGAAGAAGAGTTTGAGCAATGGTATCATGAACTAATCCATGCCAAAGAAGTGGAAGTAAAAGACTTTGAAATGAAAGTATTTGAAGGTTGTATGCCATTTGAAGAAATTGCCAAACGTGGGAAACAAACCTTACTTTTTGGACCAATGAAGCCAGTTGGCTTAGAGCAAACTGGAAAGAAAAGACCCCACGCGGTGGTCCAACTTAGACAAGACAACAAACAAGGTACCTTGTACAATATTGTAGGCTTTCAAACGCACTTAACCTTTGGAGAGCAAAAACGTATAGTGCGTATGGTTCCTGGACTGGAAAAGGCTAGTATTGTACGTTATGGTGTGATGCATAGAAATACCTTTATCAACGCTCCCAAATTACTAAATGCAAATTACCAACTAAGAGGAATACCGAATATCTTCTTTGCTGGTCAGATTACGGGTGTTGAGGGGTATGTAGAAAGTGCGGCTAGTGGATTATTAGCAGCGATTTCTATGGCGCATTACTTGCGTGAGGAAGATTTAAAAGCTCCGCCTGTAACCACGATAATAGGATCACAATCTGATTATATTTCTAGTGCATTAACCGAGAACTTCCAGCCGATGAACGCGAATTTTGGTTTGGTTGCTCCATTGGAGTTTAAGCATAGTAAGAAAGAACGTAAAAGGCTGTACAAAGAACGCGCTTTAGAAGACTTGAAAGCGTATCTAGATGAAATTGGTGAGGGTTATGAACAATGATCAAGTAATTCAATTGTTTGAGATTTATTTGGCCAGTGTAAGACGCTACAGCAAACATACGGTGAGTTCCTATTTGGAGGATGTCAAAACCTTAACAAATTTCTTAGAACGTGAAGGGTTTGGTTCTTTGCTTGATGTATCTCCTAGGACGGCACGTTTTTTTGTCGCGACTTTACATGAAGACTTCTCAAGGGCGTCTATTGCGCGTAAAATCTCAACCTTGCGAAGCTTGTATCATTTTCTAGTTAGTGAAGATTTAATAAATGAACATCCATTTTTGGATGTTGAATTACCGAAAAAAGAGAAGCGACTTCCAAAGTTTATTTATCCTGAGGAAATGGAAGAGTTGATCAATTCGATTGATCGCTCAAGACCCTTAGGAGATCGTAATTATACCATTATTGAAACCCTATATGGAACTGGGCTAAGAGCCAGTGAACTTGTAGGGTTAGACATAGGAGATTTGGACTTTTATGAAGACTTCATACTTGTTCATGGAAAGGGTAGTAAGGATCGGTATGTTCCTATCCATAATCGCTTAAAAGAAGTTTTACAGAAGTATTTGTTAACAACGAGAGATGCCTTGAAAAATGAAACAGAAGATAAGGCGCTTTTCTTAAACCATCATGGGGAACGCTTAAGTGATCGTGGATTGAGATACATTGTCAAAGATGTGATTGAAAAGTCTTCTACCATGCTTTCAATGAGTCCACATACCTTTCGCCATACCTTTGCGACTCACTTGTTGAACAATGGAGCAGACTTACGAAGTGTGCAGGAACTTTTAGGACATGAGAGTATTTCAAGTACCCAAATATATACGGGTGTATCAAAGGAAGTTTTGCAAAAAAAATACATGGCTGCTCATCCAAGGGCCAAACGTAAGAAGAATGATTAAAAGCACACGTTTGTGTGCTTTTTTTGTATCTTGCTTTGTCTTACCTATATGTTTATAATAAGGTATAGTGGGGGTGTTTATATGAAGGTATTGGTATTACTTAGTAACCATTTGAATGTGGAGTATTTGAAAAATGTCACCTATGATAAGGTGCTTCTTTTGGTCGCAAAAGAACAGTTTACCTATGTCATGTTTCATCAGTATCGAATCATCTATCATCTTAGTGCAAGTGAACATTTCGCTAAAGAAAAGGATATTCCTTATCATTACGTAGAACGCTTTGTTGATGTGTTTAAAACCTTAGAAAAAGATACAGAGGTATTGATTTATGACCCGCACGATGTTTGGTTGAAGAGTATCTTGGAACAGGCCAGTATAGACTGTAAGTTGCAGTTACATTTTTTAAGGGACATAAATTTCTTTTTTGAGGACATCAAAAAGGAAATGGGTAGCGCGCCATATAAATTGGATCCTTTATATCGTAAGTGGCGTAACCGTTTTGATGTGCTGATGAAAGATGAACAACCTATTGGCGGACAGTTTTCTTTTGATCAAGAGAACCGTAACAGACCTCCAAAAGAGTTGGCTGTTGAGAAACCACTAAGCTTTCAACAAGATAACCGAACGAAAGATATTATAAAAAGGGTAAGTGCAGACTATAAGGACCACCCTAAGAGTGATCAAGATTTTTCGTATCCAGTGACCAAAGAAACCGCAGAAGAGTTGCTGGACCATTTTATCAGTCAAAGGCTTTCTAGTTTTGGCCTTTACCAAGATGCGATGATGGAAGAAGAGCCCTTTATGGTTCACTCACTTTTGAGTGCCCCTATAAACTTAGGTCTCCTACTTGTAAAAGATGTTGTTGAGAAGGTTGAACATGCTTATCATGAGAAGGATTTACCACTTGAAGCAGTTGAAGGATTCCTTCGTCAAGTACTCGGTTGGCGTGAGTACATAAGAGGTGTCTATTTAAAAGAAATGGATAAAGACTATCTTTCAAGAAATCATTTTTCTTATGAAGATAAAGCAAGTTCTTATTTGTATCAGGCAAATAGTTCCTTGCATTGCTTAGATACAAGTGTGAAAGAAACCATGAACCATGCCTATAACCATCACATTCAACGATTGATGATTATAGGGAATATTACAAGCTTACTTGAGATCCATCCTAAAAGATTGCGTCAGTGGTTTTTAGAGATGTATGTTGATTCTTTTGATTGGGTAGTAACCCCGAATGTCTTTGGAATGGCTACTTATGCAGATGGAGGGCTTATGAGTACTAAGCCTTACGTATCTAGTGCTAATTACATTAATAAGATGTCAAATTATTGTAAGAAGTGTGAATATAATCCAAAGGATAAAACAGGGGATCATGCTTGTCCTGTTAATGCACTTTATTACCATTTCTTATATAAACATGCGGATAGTTTGAGAAGCAACCCTAGAATGAAGTTCATGTACAGCAATCTAGATCGTTTAGATGAAGACACCTTACAAAGTATGTTGACATTAGCGAAAAAGACCATAAATTCTTTAGGAGGATAGACATGAAATTACAAAGTATGGCAAGGTGGAAGAAGGCACTCTTAGTATTGGTTCTATTTGAGGTCTTATTTGGCGTTTTAATGATTTTGATAGCTTTTAGAGATAATACCTATCCGATATTAGATATGCGCTTAGCATACAATTTTGATACCTTTAAAGAGGCGATGAACTTAGAGGGAGTAAGACTTTATATGGTTCTCTTTCGATTGCTGGATATGGTTTTCCCCATTGCGTATGTTTGGTTTTTTTTAGTCATTACAGAGAATAAACTATACGTAAAAATTGCGATTGTGTTCGCAGCTATTTTTGATTATATCGAGAATGTTATGCAGGTAGTATATCTTTTTTTAGAAGATCATGATGTTTTTCAAATGATACTTCTTATTTCTGTTACTTGGATGAAATTTGCTTGGTTAGGAATCGCGATTCTATTCACTATCTATTATTACATCAATAACCATTTAGAAAAAGGAAAGCAATCATGAGGTGTTTTTATGGAAATACAAATTGTATGTGTTGGTAAGATAAAAGAAAAATACTTAGTCAATGGAATCAAGGAATACGTTAAACGTTTGTCTAAGTACACAAAAGTTACCATCAAAGAAGTGAATGATGTAGTCGCTCCTGAATCCTTGAGTGAAAAAGAACAAGACCAGGTTAAAGAACAAGAAGGAGAAAGACTAAGAAAGCAAATGAAGGAATCCTATGTGATTGCTTTAGCTTTAGAAGGAAAAAGCATAGATAGTGTAGAATTTGCTAAAGAGATAGAACGAATTCAAACGTACCATAGTTCTCGTATCACCTTTTTAATTGGTGGCTCTTTAGGACTCTCTAAGAGTCTTCTAAAAGAGGCAGATATGTTGTTGTCTTTTTCAAAGATGACTTTCCCTCATCAACTGATGAGGTTAATATTACTAGAACAAGTATATCGTTCTTTTAGAATATTGAACAACGAGCCGTACCATAAGTAATTGCAACTTACGACATGAATAGCATAACAAAGCCCTTTTGGGCTTTTTTAATATTATCCATATTAGACCTGTATATTATATCAATGAGTGTTATAATATTAATGAGAGACTGTGAGTGGATAAAAAGCCAATCCTCTTAGGGGGATTTTTTAGTGGTAACAGAATCAATCATTGATATTACCAGAACGAGTGAAGAATTTAGTGATAGTTTTAATACTAAGAAGACACATCACATAAAAACTCACTGCCCAAAAACGCAATTCTTATTTTTAATATACTGGAGTGATAAGTAATGAACTATTTTAAAGTAATTCCAGAAAACTTTTTTAGTGTGCTATCTAGCATTAACAAAAATCTATATTTAAATACAGCAAAGCTAATATTCGATAAGACAGTCGAAATTGGTGTTTTAAATATGCATAAAGATGAGTTAGTTGATTTACTACAGGATTTTTATATTGAAAGTAATTATGAATACTTTAATGAAGATAAGCAAGCTAGTAGTTGTAGAGATTCAGCTTTGATTGTTTTAAGAAGACTAAAAGCATATGGATGGCTAGATGAAAATGTAACTAAGTTTAACAGTTACTATAGCCTCACAGATATTGCGATTACCCAGTTAGAGGCAATTGAAAAGATGAGTAACCATGAAATAAGCTATACAGGTGAGATTTATACTATTTATTCTTTAATTGCTAATAGAAAACAAGGTAAACAAATATCCTATTATGATCTAATGATGCAAGTATCGAAGAACACTGCTACTTTCTTTAGAAGTATCTCCAAGGTGAATAACCAACTTAAAAAAAGTATAAATGCCATTTTGGGAAGTAATGATGTTAACGAGGTTATTAGGTTGTTGGTTGAGTACATTAGTACATATCATGAATCTGCTTTTGCTAAACTTGCAGATGTTAAGAATAATGTGTATTACTATAGAAAAGAAATCATTCAGAACATTGAAACAATTGAAAATGATGTGTTTGAACTTGAGGAATATATTGAGTCGATTCAAAAAGAAAAACGACTTTCCAAAAAAGAAGCAGAAGAAATCGCTAGAAATACTATTCACTCAATTAAATCAACTTTCCTAAGTTATGATAAACGACATAAAGAGATACAAGACAATAATAATAAACTTCTTAGATCAGTAAATATGAAACTGAACTTTTTACAGAGTAATTTTAAAAGTACGACAGGAATGATTAACAACATATTAAGAAATTGCGATAGTGATGATAAGTTAATGATTATTCAAAACAACATCCATTTAATTGAACAATGGCATCTAAGTCCAAGTTCAATGTATTCTAAAAGAAAATCGAATGTATTTGTACCACAGAAAATTTCAGACGATAAAGTCGATTTCAGTAATCAAGCTTCAGCCTTTATTGGTAGAAATACATCTAAGTACACAAAAAAATACGTAAACAAGACTGTGACTAGTCTACTTGGAAAGAATCAATCAATTAAAGCATCCACTGTTGATGTAGAAGATAAATATACTTTGTTGTTATATATTTTGGTATATTCAACAAGTAGTCATCAGTATCAAATTAAGAAGTTAAATGACAATATTATTTTTGGAAATAGAGTTTTAAATGATTTTACAATCGAGGTGAAGAGAAATGCGTAGTTTTGATGGTATGAATATAACTGATAAAGAATTTTTCGCTAGTACTTGTCAAGATTTACTTAGCGGTAAGTATATTTTAAAGGATAAAAATAAAAAGGCATATTACTTTATTTTGAAGTATAACGAAACATTTGATGATTACTTTAACGCAATGAAATATCAACTTAATATTGACAGTAATTTAAAGTGCATTAATTTAACTTCTAAGCTTGGGAAAAACAAAATTAGGTTGACTAAGAATGAAACAATAATACTTCTTGTTTTAAGAAAATTATATGAAGAACATATGAGAACAGAGGTTACATACAATTCTGATATAACTATTTCTAGTGAAACTTTGGTTGAAACAGTTAAAACAGTTTTAATTAAAACAAAAGTGAACAGAACTTTCTTAAAAGACCATATGAAAAGATTTAAAAATCTAAATTTAATTCACTTTGATAATAAGATGGAAAATATAGTAATCTATGATTCCATCCTTATGGCTGTTGAAACAAGAGATATTGTCACAATTAATGATATGTTAAAAGACTTGGAAGGGTGAGCGTTATGAAGAAATTAATGAAAATGAAGATAATTAATTGGCACTACATTAAAAATCAAGAAATCCCTTTTAAAGGAACCACATTAATTACTGGAGATAACGGGATGGGTAAATCCACAATCTTAGATGCAATGTTCTTTGTATTAAGTGGTGGAAAATCAACCTTTAATACTGCAGCTAACAAGAAGAGTAAACGAGATTTATTAGGATATGTTAGAGGGAAAACTAATATTGATAACGATCCATACTTAAGAAGAGGTAGTGTCACTTGCCATCTCGCTTTGGAGTTTTATGATCAAGAAAAGAGAAAATCGTTTACAGTAGGTGCAATTATTGATTCAACCACTGAATTCGCTGAGCTAAAGAAACATTTCTATACTTATGAAACTAAAATTGCTGATGGAATGTTTACTAACAGAGATGGAATAGTAAGAAATATACAAAGTTCAAAAATTGTATTAAAGAATTTATCTCAATATAAAGGACTAATGCCAAGTGAAGCAAAACAGGCATTCATGACTAGATTTGGTAGAATTGATGATAAGTTAGTAGAATTACTTCAACAGTCTTTAGCTTTTAAACCAATTAATGAAATTAATACTTTTATTGAACACCATTTACTAGAACCAGATAACATTAAAGTAGAAGAGTTAAGAGAGAGTATTAGAAGTATTGAAGAACTTAAAAATAAAATTACAAGTTTAGAAAAAGAAAAGATATCTTTGGATGAAATTGTAGATAATCATGAAGAATATTTGAAATTTGTTGATAAGAAAAATGAAAATGATTTACTTATAGATTTGCATGCAATCAAAAAAAATGATTTTGCAATCGAAGAAAAATCATCTGAGAATAGAGAATTACGAGTAAAAATAGATGGATATGAAACTAAACGAAAAAACTTAAAAACCAGACTTGATAATGAAAGGAATATAAAAGACGAGTATTTAAAAGCTCTAAATTCAGAGGAAGGAATAAAGTTCGCTGAGATTAATAAACAATTGAATCATTCTAAAGAAGAGAAAACTATTCTTGAGGAAAAGAAAGCGGATTATCAACTAACTGTTAATGCTATCTTATCTGATTACAAGATGTTAGAGAAAAAGTTTGTTGCTGAAATGAATGAATCAGATTTTACTAGTAGAGAGAATTTCGAGAATTTGATAACCTCATTAAACATGATCAAAGATAGATTATCAGAGTATAAGTTTGAACTCAATAAAATCAAAAATGATCTAAAAGCGGAAAAGTCAGACAAAGAGAAAAATCAAAAACGTCTCTTAAACAAGCAAATAACTTATCCATCTTATATAACAAAACTTAAAGAAGAAATTGATAAAAGTTTAAAAGAGGAATATGGAGTAACTGATAAAGTTCATATTTTTTCATCATTGCTATCTGTAAATGATTCGGAGTGGAGAGATGCTCTTGAAGGATATTTAAACACACAAAGATTCAATTTGATTGTTGAACCAGCATATTATCAAGATACTATTAAGATATATGAGTCTATTAAAGATAAATTGAACATCTATAGTGTCGGGATAGTTGACGTAAAGAAAATTCCTAACAAGTATGACGAAGTAATAGATAATAGTTTAGCTTCAATTGTAGATAGTAATAACATTTATGCAAGAAGATATGCTAATTTGTTACTTAACAATGTTATGCTTGCTAAAGATGTCAAGGACTTAAATAATTACAAGAAGTCGATTACTAAAATATGTATGAGATATGCGAACTTTACAACATATGCGATTAACAAAAGAAATTATGAAGATCAGTATATTGGTTCTGATGCAATAAGAATTCAGCTGAATAAAGTAAGAAGAGAATTAAAGAGTATTAATACTAAATTATTGAAGAATGAAACTGAGTTCATTAATTTGATAGCTAACATAGATTTGATAAATCAAATCAAGGATGAAAAGAACACAATAGTTGAAGGTATAAATATTGATGGTAGAATTGATGAAACTAAATCTGAAATAAAAAGGCTTGAAAGCCAGATATCAAAATTTGACCCTGCAGCTTTTGAAATTGAATTTAGAATAGATGATTGTAATAAAAAGATTAAAGGGTTAGAAGAGAATCTAAACAAGAATTTAGTATCAAAAACAGAAGACAGCAAAACTATTACAAATAATACTGTAGATATTAAACGTATGAATAGTTTGAAGATGGAATTAAACTCTACGTTTGACCTTCATCTAAGCGAAAGTGCATTGAGTGAAAAAGAGATTGAGGATTCTTATAATAAATTCATAAAAAAGGATGATGTAGACAATCGATTAAACAAGATACAGAATAAGTATAGCAAGAAGATTGTAGAAGTTGAAGATCATATCAAAACACTGCAATTAAATTATTGTAATGATTTTAGAGTATCTCTTAAATTTGGTACTGAGTTTATGTCTTCCTACATTGAGAGAAAGAAAGAGATTTCGAGTTTTGAACTATTTAACATGAATGATGAGTTAGATAAGGCTAAAGAAACAAGCGAAAACTACTTTAAGAACCAATTCCTAGCTCAATTAAATGAAAAAATTAAAACCGCTATTGATAAAGTTAAAGAATTAAATAAAGCCTTAAAAGATATTGTTTTTGGTGAAGATAGTTACGAGTTTAAGTATAGCAAGAGTAAGAAGTATTCAAACTACTATGATTTGATTATGAATGAATCAAATGAGAGTACAGGATATAACTTATTTAAAGATGAGTTTCATTCAACTAACTCAATTGTGATGGATGAGTTATATAATCAATTGCTAACCTTAGAAGAAGGTGGAGAAGCTTATAATGACTTTGTTGATTATAGAAAATACTTAGAGTTTGATATCACAATTAGAAACGTAAGAACTAATGAGAAAAAATACTTTTCTGAAGCATCTAAAACACAAAGTGGTGGTGAGTTACAAGCTCCATTCTATGTAGCAATAGCCGCATCTTTTAAACGTCTATATTCAGTAACTGATTCTACCATTAGGGTGGTACTTTTTGATGAGGCTTTTGATAAAATGGATTCAAATAGAATTGAAAGTATTTTATCTTTCTTATCTGAACTTAAGTTACAGTATATTATAGCTGCTCCTCCACAAAAGATAGACACAATAGATGAGTTTGTCAACACAACTTTAATTGTTGTAAGAGAAGATAGGAACATAGATGTTGTAGAAAGAGGAACTATTAATGAAACTGTTTAATCGTGAAGAAGTACTAAATGATATAGTTTATGCTTTTGAAAATAGCAAATCAAAGCGGGATTATGTTTTGATAAGAACACGTTTATTTAAAGAGTACTCTAACGAGCTCAATCATAAGTATATTATTGATTTCAATGAGCTTTGCTTAGAATTAGAAGAACAGAAAGTAATTGAGATTACTTACAACAAGGTTAATGCTAACATCATTGAATCAATTAAAGTGATGAGTAGTGGAATCAATTATATTTATAATTCTATTGGTAGAATCACCAAAGGAGACAAGGTAAACACACTACGAAATTTGTTAGATACTTACATAGATGTAAATGGAAGTATCCTTAATGAATTGATTGACTATTTACTAGATAGACTTGATCTAGGTAAATCAGTAAAGAAATATGTCGATATTGATAATTTAGATGAATTTGAAAAGATACTAATATCAATCAAAAAAATGGAACAACTAAAACATGAAACATTAAAAAGAAAATTTAGTGCTAGATACTTGAATGATTCTAAAAAATTTGAAGTAATAGAAAAGAAAATCTGTAGAATTATTAGAGATTTCACACCTGATTATGACTATCTAAGTGATTTAGAACTTCTTTCTAGATTTAATCTGGTTAGTTATCCTAGCCAAATTGTAATCAAAGGTATTTGCAAAATAAAATATGACTCAACTGAACTGGATATCTCAAAACTGGGAGTTATTCATTTAGAGAGTGATTTTGTAGATGGTGTAAACATTGTAGAATGCAGAAAGATTATTACTATTGAGAATAAAGCAACCTTCTATGAGTATGTTCCAAAAAATGAGTTAGTAGTATATACTGGTGGATTTCCTAATCAACTAACAATTCAGTTCCTAAAACTGGTACTTAAGAATACGGAGCCTAATGAATTCTATCATTTCTCCGATATTGATTTAGGTGGTTTTCTAATCTTGAAATATTTAAGAGAATCAGTTGATCTTAACATTTGTTCTTATAAAATGAGTGAGGATGTTATGATAGAGTATGGTAAATATTGCAAAACTATACCAAAAGAATCATCTATTGAGAAGCTAAAAAAACTGCTCGATGATGAGGTTTTTACAAAGGAAGAGAATGAGTGCATTAAATATGTTATAAAGAATAAAATCACACTTGAACAAGAAAATATTAAACTAAACTAGATTTAATACCTTAGTATATGAACACATATCATACTGGACCGTGATGGAAATGGAACAGTGGTGTTGAAATGGACTGTGATGTATTTTAAAAGTCATTACCTGTGCTATCATATGCATATAGTAACAAGTTGCAATTAAAAGTGATACAACGAGCCGTATCATAAATAATTGCAACTTTTGATATGAACACCATAACAAAGCCATCTTATAAAGGTGGATTGTGATACTATTACACACCATTTGATAGGAAATCTATGTTATATTACTTTTTTAGAACTTGTAGCTTTGATGTTGCAGGTTCTATTTTTTATAGCAATAATCTTACATAGTTTCTCAATCAATTGTGATATAATTTAGTTGTTGATCAACAAGGATGTGAACTGGATGGAGTTACTAAAAGATACAATAGAATTGATTGAAGATAATCTATATCAAGATTACACACTTAAATTGTTAGCAAGTGATTTGCATTACTCGAAATATCACTTAAGCAGAGTTTTTAATACTTCTGTTGGACTTTCTATACCTATGTATATAAAGTTGCGTAGAATGTCTGAAGCTGCTTTGATGCTAAGTAAAAATGAATATCAAGTATCTGATATTGCATTTAAGTGTGGCTATAATTCTATATCATATTTCATCAAGGGGTTCAAAGAAACTTACGGAGTTACACCATATGAGTATGTGAAAGAGAATCATTATGTGCAACTCCTAAAGAAAATCACTGTTGGAGGAAGAAAAATGTTAAAGAGAATTGAGGAAATTAATAATTATATTTTTAATGAATACAATAATGCTGATAGCTTAAATCAATTATTATTGTCATTAGATAATGTTGTATTAGAAAGCCAAGATGATACTTCATTAAAATATTTTGCCTTACTTGAAGAAGATAAAGGTAATTGTTTATGGGAATGCAAATTAAACTTATTATCAGGTATTGCAGATAAGGCGATTATTGCTCATGATAAAAACAATCCATGGATAGCTATGAGAAGACTCACCAAGAAAGATTCACGAGTATTTATTGAATGTTATAACGAGAAAAGAGACACCGTACATGAAGGTGAACTAGTATTTATAGGTAAATCTGAATATTTAGTTGATATGTGCAGAATAGCTGATGAATACTTCAATCAAATGGAGCACTACATTGATGAGAAACCTACTGAAGAAGCAACGAATCAAATGATTGAAGAAGTACAGGAGTTATTTAACTTTAAGAACGATATTGAGTTAAAAGAAACTATAGGAAAAAAACAATATATAGAATTAGTTAGACTTATAAATAATAAAGCACTCATAGTGTATATAATTAATAACGATAAAACATTTACAATATTTGATGCTTTGTTGGATCTAAAGAATAAGAAGTTTTCAATTAACTATAACTCAGCATTTAATAATTTTGATAAAGAGGGGACTATAGTTTGGAACGATGGAGTTTTAGAAGTTCAATTAGATGGCAAGTACTTTTCTGAATTAAGACTTGGTACAGGTGAATTATATAAGTTATATAACTCACAATTTGCTATCGAGTTTGATAATAGACAAAGAGGATTATCATCAATATCATTTGAAACAAAGTAGTTATTTTAAAAGGTTCACTTTAAAGTGTGAATCTTTCTTTTTGTTATTGTTGCTAATACGCTTAATATAGTTTATAATGTAAGCGTGAAAGGAACGATGCATATGAATTATTATGATAAAATAATGAAGTTGGCAAATAGCAATAATGGTATTGTTACTAGTCAAATGCTAAAAGATAGAGAGATTCCATCTATTTATCTAACTAGAATGGTAAAAGAAGGAAAACTTCAACGAGTAGATAGAGGAATCTATAGTACAGAAGAAGTAATGCTTGATGAATATTATCTTCTATACCAAAAAAATCAAAGAGCAATCTTCTCTTTTTCTTCTGCGCTTTATCTTCATGGTCTTACTGATCGTATTCCATATAAAATGGAAATCACACTGCCAAACACATACAACAGTAGTCATATTGATAAAGATGTAATTATTCATAAAGTTATTGAGAAATATTACTCTCTTGGACATACTATGAAAAAGACGATGTTTGGAAATGAAGTAGCTTGCTATGATATGGAACGAACAATATGTGACCTTGTACGTTTTAGAGATACAATTGATGTCGAGATATTTAGAAAGGCTCTTTTAGAGTACAAAAATCATCCAAAACGAGACTATCCAAAACTACGTCAATATGGGAAAACAATGCGAATCTCTAAACAAATAAATGATCTCTTGGATGTGATATGATGAACAAGAATAAATTAACAGTTTTAATACACAAAATATCAAAGGAAAAGGATGTATCTTTTAATATCCTGTTACAGGTTTATTTCTTTGAAAGATTCTTAGATAGATTAGCAAACAGTAAGTACGAAAATACCTTCATTTTAAAAGGCGGATTCTTGTTATCTTCATTACTTGGTATAACCGAGCGTTCTACCATCGATATGGATTTTCTATTGAGAGTATTGAGTTTGATAGAGACAATTTGAAAGATATAATACAAGAGATTATTCAAGTTGATCTAAATGATGATGTAATGTTTCAAATACTAAAAATAACTGAAATTATGGAGATAAACACATATGTAGGATATCAAATATCATTGATTGCTCAGTTAGAAAATATTAAGGTTCCATTTCATATTGATCTTGCAACTGGAGACCCAATAACACCAGAAAAGATAACTTATAAATATCCAAAAATGATCGACAATAATATAATCGAGGTAAAGAGTTATACAGTTGAAACGATAATAGCTGAGAAATTACAAACGATTATGGATAAAAGAATAGGAAATAGTAGAATGAAAGATTTCTATGATATATACATACTATTAAAACTGCATAATAATTTATTTGATCTTGAGGTTTTACATAAAGCAATAGATACTACATTTGAATATCGAAAAACTACAATTAATAAAACAGAGTTTAAAGAGTTACTAAATATCTTAGAAGAAGATGTTAGTTTTATATCAAGGTGGAACAACTTTGTGAGCAAAAACTATTATGTGGATGAGATTAGTTTTAAAGATGTGAAACTTGAGCTTTCAAAGTTGATAGATTATATTGATTAAGTTGCAATCAACTATCGTTAGACCGAGCCGTATCACAAATAAATGACGAATATGATATGCAGGACTTAACAAAGGCTTTTGCAAGAGAATAAACGAATAATTGCGTACCACTTTAAATTGCAAATATTATCATATGAATAGTTGGATGCAATTATGAAGAGGATGTGAGTATGATTAGTAAACAAAAATGGATTATCATTACAATTTGTGTTGTAGCAATAACTTTAATATCAACTATACTTATTTATAATTCGAAAATAAATAAAGTTCAAAGAAGATACAGTATAGATTTACCAAAAACGTCGGAGGTTCTATATTCCTATGAAGATATAGGCTGGTTTGGTGATGGAGCTACAATAGCAAATGTGATAATGAGTGAGAATGACTTTAATGAGTTATATGAATCTCTATATACAGGAAAACCAAATGATCTATCAGATGAAAAATTAAAAGAAGAGATTACTACTAATATAAACACTTTTTTAAGAACGAGTTCAAATGATTATTGGCCTAACTGGGACAATGATAACAGATTAATTACAGAAGAAGGTAATTACTATATTTTTGATTTTGATTTACATATATTGATTATGATAAGGATTATAATGTGATATCAAATTAATCAATATTTCCAACCTATTATATTACTCATAACAAGTTGCATTTTCTTTCGTTACAAAGAGCCTTATCATAAATGACCTAAAAAGAATAGGAAATATAGCATATTTGGTACTTTCCTCACAAGAAGGTGCCTTTTTCTATTATTTGGAGAATTTATTCAATATTATAGTTATTGATTGAGTTGTTAATTCTAATTATAATGTGATTAGGAGGTGTTGATATGAACGCAATAGAAATAGGGAAGTATATTAAAGAGTTAAGAAAGAGAAAAGGCTATACACAAAGTGAGCTAGGAGGTGAATTGAATATAAGTTTCCAAACAGTTTCAAAGTGGGAAACAGGATCAACCTTACCTGATTCTAATATCTTACTTGACTTAAGTGAAGTACTAGATATAAGTGTTGATAAAATTCTTCTAGCAGGAAAGTCATCAGGTAGAAACAAAGGCATCAAGATATCTAAAATCATAGATGGATTTAATCACTTGATTCACCTAAAGGAATGTTTTGGTGAACATAGCCAGTTTTATTCAGGAGCAATAAAAGGCATCAATGAAAGTATGAATATGGATATTGAATCTCACTTGAAAAATGAAAAACATTTGGAAGTGTTATACACTGAAGTTATTTTACAATACATCATTGAGGGATATGATGTCGACATAATTGAAGTAAAAACATATATAAAGAGTAAAAAGATGATTTCAATAGTTGAAAACTACTTAAGTAAATATAAATAAAAAAACAGCATTTCTCAATAATGAGATGTGCTGTTTTCTTTAGATGAGTATTTTAGTACATTTTTCTTATGAAATAAAAGTCTACTAATTATATTCATAAAATCACAATATTATAGTGGAGGTGTATATGCAAAAATGTATCTATGTCAAGAAAGTAGACACACTAAGTAAAGAGTTCTTTCTTTGAAAAAATTACCTTAGTATAATGTTATTATAAAGCGGTACGTCATAACGAACAAAATATAATTTTTAACTTTTTAGGTATTGTACAACGAACAAAAATATGATAACATTTATGTAAGAGGTGATGGAAATGATCAAAAGAGAATTCTATCTAAATCAAATACTACCGTATATGAAAACTGATTTAATCAAAATAATCGTTGGTATTAGACGTTCAGGAAAATCTACGTTAATGAAACAAATTATTGAAAAACTGTCACAGGATGGAATAAATAAAGAAGAAATCATATATCTTAATTTTGAAGATTATCAAATTAGAAAATATAAAGATCCTAGTGTCCTATATGACTATTTAAGTCATAAAATAGTTGATGGAAAAAAAACATATATTTTTCTTGATGAAGTACAAGAAGTCACAAACTTTGAACAAGTGGTGAACTCTTTTCATGCAACAAAGGATGTTGATATCTACTTAACAGGTTCGAATTCAAAAATGTTATCTGGTGAGTATGCTACATTATTAACAGGTCGATATAAAACTTTTAACATATTTCCTTTTTCGTTTAAGGAAATGGTCACATATCATAAAAATCGCGATCTGAAACAGTTGTTCAATGAGTTTATTAATTATGGTGGGTTTCCTGTGATTCAAGGATTTGATACAGAAGATCAAAAACGCTCAATTCTAAAAGATTTATATAATTCTATTGTGATTAGAGACATCGTTCAACGTCATAATATTTCAGGAGTAGATGCACTTGATAAGTATATTAGTTATTTACTCAATACTGTTGGCTCACAGTTCAGCGCAAAAAACATTATAAATTACTTTAAAAATGAAGGTAGAATAATAAGCAAAGAAACGCTTTATAACTACATTCGTTACGCACAGGAAGTATTATTGATTTATTCTGCTAAACGATATGATTTGAAAGGGAAGAAACTACTAACAACAAATGAAAAATACTTTGTCAATGATCAAGGATTACGAGCAACCAAATTCAATAATGAGAAAGATATAGAAAAAATATTGGAAAACATTGTATTTTTTGAACTATTAAGAAGAGGCTATGAAGTTACTGTGGGGAAAATGGCAGATAAAGAGATTGATTTTATTGCGACAAAAAACAATGAGATTGAATATTACCAAGTCACTTATATAATGGAAAAAGCAAGTACAAGAGAAAGAGAGTTTAGCTCATTAAATATGATTGATGATCAATATCCAAAATACGTATTATCAATGGATGAAATTGATTTTTCACAAGATGGAATAAATCACGTTAATCTCATTAACTTTCTTCTTGAAATAGAGAGTTGAAATAATTTATTGAAATGGTTTTGTATTGGCAATGTTGGCTTAATAAGTATAGAATCATGAGTTGCAGTTTCTATCGTTACAAAGAGCTGTATCACAAATAGTTGCAACAAATAATAAAAAGCCAAATCAAGAGTTTCGTAAAAAGCGACATTGTTCATTTTGCTTTTTTTATAGAAATTGTTGTACGTGGCTTAGTAGAGATTCTAAGAGAAATGTGGCCTTTATCATATAATAAAGAAATTGTATATTTATGTAAAAAAATGAGAATTTTTTGTAGAATATTTGTATATATGTATAAATATAGATAAAGGAGATGAACGAAAATGAATAAAATATTTGCATTATTCTTTTCTGTTTTAATTGTATTGACTTTAGCAGCTTGCTCAACAAACGGTACAGCAAATGAAAGTAATATTGATACAACAGAAATCGGTAACCAGTTAGCAACATCAGTTTACCTGTCTCAAGGGTTATTGGAGGCAGAAACATCGTTTGCTAGTAAGCAGTTTGTGTTTTTATCTTCAGATGTATCTGAGATTGAGTCAAGAATGGATCAAATTATGATGTATTTTGAACAAGTTGATATTCTGATCGCCTCTTCACCTGAAACTGCGCTTGATATTACACTTACAGAATCAACCTTGGATGGATATGAAAGTCAAGTTGTTTACACAGTAGAGGATACGACTTATACTGTTCATTATAATATTGTAGACTCTTTAGAAAACGATGACTTAGATGAAACTGAGTTTGAGTTGGTTGGAGTACTTGAATATGGAAATGTTTCATTAGACATCAATGGTGGTACAGAAGTGGAAGATGGAGAAGTTGAAATGTTCTTTGAAACCTATGAGACAGAGTCTGATGATTATGTACGTGTTGAGATCGAAAACGATGAGTTTGAGCAGTATTTTGAAATTGAAACAAGTAAAGATGGAAATGAAATGTATTCAGAACTTCGTCTAGAAAAAGATGGTGTTGATGGAGCAATCGAAATCTATATTGAAGAGGGTGGGCTTGATTCATACTATGAGATTACAAAAGAAGTAGATGGTGAGTTCACAATTTATTATTTTGAGTATAGTATTGGAGATATATCCGGATCCATGCAACTAACTGAATATGTAGTTGAGGGAGAAATGGTTCAACATTACATCATTGAAGAAGATGGATATTATAATGAATATACAATCCCGGAAAATGCTACATCACCAGATGATTTATAAGAGCATTTTTAGTACAATGTAAATAATATAAAAGACATAACTTTGCATTTTAGGTTATGTCTTTTTATTAGCTAAAATGAATCTATATCTGACTAAGGGTATGAAATGATAAGATGAAAAATTGGATATCTTATTGAAAGGTAAAACTATTGTAACATACCTGCGAAAACAGGTTCTATTGAAAAAGTCGAGTGTTCGACTTTTTGTTTTTGTGCTATAATTTAAATGAGGTGATGGTGTGCAAAACGAGATTAAGAGTAGACAAAAGTTGCTAGATGATAAAGGGCATGTAAAGAATCCTGGCTTTGCTAGGAGGATGCTTTTTGACTACAATAGAAAAGATATTAAAGCATGTTTTTTAAAGATCAAAGAATGGGATTATTATTTGATCACCAATGATGATTACGGGGTTGCTTTCACAGTCGCAGATAATTCTTATTTAGGATTTATTAGTGTGACCGTCTTAGACTTTAAAAAGAAAACCTATGATATGTTCAGTGAAATGAAGTTCTTTACTTTTGGAAAGTTCAATATGCCATCCTCAAGTGAAGATGGAGATATCTATTTCAAAGACAAAAAGATTGATATTCGTTATGTTGTAAAAGATAAGAAACGAATGATTGAATGCAATATTCCAAATTTTAAAGATGGCTTGTCTTTTGAATCGAGTATAGTACTAGATAAGATTCCAGAAGAATCAATGGTGATAGCAACACCATTTAAGGAAAACAAAAAAGCATTTTATTTAAATCAAAAGATCAATTGTATGAATGCGAATGGGTATGTAAAACTGGGAGAGCAATTGTTAGAGTTTAAAGATGATGACGGTGTACTTGACTGGGGTAGAGGTGTATGGACCTATGATAATACATGGTTTTGGTCTACCTTATCAGGTAAGATAGACGGTGTATCCTTTGGGTTTAACTTAGGATACGGGTTTGGTGATACATCACAGGCAACCGAAAATATGGTATTCTATGACGGAAAAGCTCATAAGTTAGATGAAGTAAGATTTCATATACCTCAAGATGACACAGGATATAAGTTCTTAGAAGAATGGACCTTTTCATCAAACGATAATCGTTTGAACTTAACTTTTACACCAATTATGGATCGCGCAGACCGCGCAGCTGTCTTGTTCATTTTAAGTGATCAACATCAAATCTTTGGACATTTTAACGGTAGAGTCGTTCTTGATAATGGAAAGGAACTAGAAATAAAAGACTTATTAGGTTCAGCAGAGGTCGTTCATAATAAGTGGTAATAAGAGAGTGATTAGTAGGTGGGGATTATAGCTAGGAGGTATTAGGATGAGGCGTAGAGCAATATGTTTTTTGGTTCTCTTGTTATTTGTGATTGCAAGCAATGTGCAAAAAGTTGGAGCTGATTTTGGACCCAAACCAAGTATTCAGATTACGATTGAGGGTGTAGAGAGTTCTTATTCCTTTGACTTGCTTTCTGAGCAGTTAGATGAAGAGGAAATTGCATCACTTGAAAGTGAGGGATGGATTGATGAACATACGTACTATAAAGATGAGTTTCCAACAAGTTTGATAGGGTTTAGAGATAAGGATGGCTTTGCCTCTTATCAGCGATACAATGGGATTGGAAATGTTGTGCAAGAAAATACCGATGTGTATAATGTGAATTACTATGGACCTAATACCTATAAACTGGTTGTTGTGATGGATGATCAGACAATGATTATATCGAAACAAATTGTAAATATTGTATTTGATACAGTGATTACTTGGGATTTATCAGAGGTTGATGTAAGTAAATCCAGTTATGGTTTAGGTGAATTATCTGGAAATATGGGGATTGGTACACCGGATAACTATCAAGGTGAAGGAAAAATAGTCTGGATGACTGCTTGGAGAACCTTGTTGAGAGTACTAGCGACGATAGGGCTTGAACTTTTGGTGTTTGTATTTCTGTTTAAGTACAAAAATAGAGATACCTATAGGAAGATGATCCTTGTTAATGTTTTATCTCAAACATTATTGAGTGTATTTTTGGTACTGGGATATTTAGGAGCTAATATCTTTGGTTTATTAGCTGCACTTATTATTGGAGAGACCTTAGTGTTTATTGGGGAAGCCATATTTTATATGGTCTTGTTTAAAGAAGGTACAAAAGCAAAAGCATTTGGTTATGCCATCGTTGCGAACTCCTTCAGTTTAATGGTGAGTCTTTTTATTACGCCATTCTTACATTAGGAGATTCTTAGAAGAGTCATTGATTATATTAGAAAGGGGAAAGTATATGACAAAGTATGATTGCCCAAAGTGCAAAGAAGAAATGACCAAGGGATATGTATATGCTGAGAGAAGATTTAAATGGTCTGATAACGACAAGAGAGCGTTTTTTTCTATTAAAGATGAGACGATACTTCCAATCAACCTAGGATGGACTCATAAAAAAAGAGTAGGATATAAGTGTGAAACTTGTGAAATTATTTTGTTCGAGTATTGATTGTCCTATTACTTTTATGCATCAATAAGTTCATCAATTTATAGAAAAAAGTTCCTTTCTTTAGGAACTTTTTTTATCTTTCGGAGATATCGATTTGAAAGAGAGAATAGAATATGATAAAATTCGATAAAGTGTTGGTACAAATACTAGTAGTGCTAGAGATTCTTAGAAGTAAAGTACAATATTCTGTATATAAAGGAGTTTACTCATGGATAAAAAAACAAAGAAAGAGTTGGCTGATGCTAAGGCCTTAGCGAAGAAATTAAGAAAAGCAGAAAAAGAGGCGCGTATAAAAGCGATTAAAAACCGTAAGCCTTTTAAAGGACTACAAATCCGTCCGACCGTTTCTCTTTTTGATGAAGAAGGAAGACAAGAACCTGGAGAACAAAATTGGAAAGGGTTTGGGTTTGATATTCATCCACAGGTTACCTTTTTCTCCGCCTTATTCCTGGTTGTTTTTATTATAGGTACTATGCTATTTCCGGGTAGAGCAGAGTCAATGTTTAATTTAGCTTTGGACGGTATATCAAAGAATGCTGGATGGTTTTTGATTATTGCAGCGAATGTATTTGTTGTGGCTGCATTATACTTTGCATTTGGGAAATTTGGTAATTTACGAATTGGTGGAGCGGATGCGAAACCTGAGTTTACGAAGTTTGGCTGGTATGCAATGTTACTGAGTGCTGGAATGGGTATCGGATTACTTTTTTGGAGTGTGGCTGAGCCTGTTTCGCATTTGCATAATCCTTCTCCGTTATTTGGTGTGGGAGGATTATCTACAGCGGAGTCTGCACAAGCAGCGATGGCAACGACCTTTTTTCACTGGGGTATTCATCCTTGGGCAGTCTATGCTGTGGTTGGATTGGGCCTCGCGTTTTTCGCTTATAATCGTGGACTTCCACTTACAATCCGTTCGGTATTTTATCCCTTAATTGGAAATAAGATTTATGGTTTTTGGGGGAACATAATTGATATTTTATCTGTGATGGCGACTTTAATTGGTCTGGCTACCTCATTAGGATTAGGGGTCGCTCAAGTCAATGCAGGTCTCAATTATCTTTTTGGTGTGCAAATCAGTGTAAGCGTCCAAGTTGCCTTGGTTGTTGGAATCACTGGGTTAGCGACAACATCTGTTATTATGGGGCTTGATGGGGGAGTAAAGCGGTTGAGTGAAATCAACATGGTTTTGGCTGGAGTCTTTTTAGTCTTTATCTTAATCGCAGGACCAACGGTATATATATTGAGTGGATTTACGCAAAATATTGGGTATTACCTATCAAATATCATTGAGATGAGTTTATGGACAGAAACCTTTAAGAATACCAACTGGCAGGCAGGATGGACTATTTTTTACTGGGCATGGTGGATTTCATGGTCTCCATTTGTTGGTATGTTTATTGCCCGTATTTCTAAAGGAAGAACAGTACGAGAATTTATTCTTAGTGTAATGTTGATTCCTTCTTTGTTGTCCTTCTTTTGGATGTCTGTCTTTGGTGGAACAGCGATTTTCTTGGAAACTAGTGGAATTACAGATATTCTGTCTGCTGTCAATATAGACTCTTCACTTGCCTTGTTCTCAATGGTGGATGCACTACCATTAAGTGGAATTCTATCAGTAGTTGGTGTAGTATTAGTTACGGTATTCTTTGTAACTTCTTCGGATTCAGGATCCCTAGTAGTTGATCATTTAACTTCAGGAGGTAAGTTGGATTCTCCAATTCCACAACGTGTTTTTTGGGCTGTTATGGAGGGTGTCGTTGCAGCTGCACTTCTTATTGGAGGTGGCTTAGTTGCTTTACAAACAGCTTCGGTTATTACGGGGTTACCTTTCGCAATCATACTGCTCTTGATGATTTACTCCTTAACACAAGGATTAAGACAAGAATACGAGGTAGAAGAAGTCGTCAGAAAAGAGGTTCGAAGTGTTCGAGAAAATCATGTTATTAGTGAAGTGATTAGTTCATCTGTTCATGATCATGCTTTGATAGATGATGAAGAATAAAGAGTTATTAGACGTTATCATAAAGTATAAGATACTAGTATAAGAAACGAAAACAGTTTATAGATCAATTTGGACACCAAACACAAATGAACTTGTGTTTGGTGTTTTTCTCTAGTGACGTATGTTCATAAAACTTTGAAATAACTGGGGTTCACGAGCTGATGAAAACCTATCATTTTTTATAAATAGTGTAATCAAGATTATAATCTATATGGTAGAATAAAGTGGAGTAGGATGGTTACGTTTGTTGTTTGAGTTTTATAGTTATAGGTAGATAAATGGAAAAGGAGAACTATTATGCTGAAAAAATTTGCTTTATATATAGCTTTGGCTTATGCGATTAGTTGGTTCTTTTGGGGTATTGGCTATATGGTAGTGGAGGGGTATATTCCACTTGAGGTTAATCAAGAACTTTTTATGATAATGGGTCGATTTGGTCCTTCTTTGGTTGGGCTTCTTATCCTACGTAAACATAGATCTCTTAAAGGGATTTTAAGGAATATATTCTTGATTCGCACATCATCTGCGAATGTCTTTGTGATATTCTTTTTGATGCCTATCTTATTTGGGATTACCTTTATAGTTGCGTTACTTTTGGGACATGAAGATTCTATTTCAACACTTATACTTGAACCACTAACCATAGTGATTGTCTATCTATATGTTTTGTTTTTAGGTGGTCCACTAGCGGAAGAAATTGGTTGGCGAGGTGGGTTTACAAAACTTCTTTTGAAGAAGTATAAGCCATTGACTGTAGCGCTTATCATTGGATTTCTTTGGAGCACCTGGCATCTTCCTTTGTTCTTCATTCCTGGGAATGTTCAAGCAGGAATACCAATTCCGATATATTATGCTTACACAATCATTCTAGCAGTGATTATGATGGTCCTGATCATCAAGACTAAGCAGATATCTTCAGCCATATATTTTCATACCTCTGCGAATGTAAGTATTGGTGTATTTTATGTTGTTGAGTCAAGTCTTTTATTGCTTGTTGTTGGAAGTCTACTTGCTGTTTCATGTGCAGTCCTCCTGTATCGTAACTGGGGCTTACTCATGACAAGACAAGATTTATCCTTTCAAACCCTACAAGAGAAGTAGAGATAACTGTATGAAGGATATCACTCATTCTTCTAAGATGGACAAGATTCCTGTTTTCGATTGATCATATAATGAGTAAGTGTTTTTTCTAAGAAAGACCGGTTTGATACATTTACTAGATAAGGAGCGTGTGTAGGATGAACAATGATCAAATATTGGATATTGCGATGAAGCAAAGTGCACTAGATTACAACATAGCTATGTCTGACAGCGAAAAGTACGGATAAAGAGTGGATAAAACGTATTAGAACACTATAATAAAATGCACGAATAGGTGAAAAAAGTGATAGATATCGTGAGAAGAATACTAGAAAAAGAGCAAATTATATATAAAAATTTAAAGAAATCAGAATCAGGATTTTCGAACTTGGTTTACTTTATTGATGAAGATTATGTAGTTAAGATATTAAAAACTTCTAGAAACAAAGTGAACTTTATGAATGAAGTTGGTTATTATGAACATCATGGGTATGATTTTATACCAAAAATTCATTCTGTTGGAGATTACAAAGGTAGTAAGTACATCATCTTGAGTAAAGCGCAAGGTAAAGCTTTATACCAAGTGTGGCACAAATTATCGGATCAAGAACGTGAGGATGTTTTAAGACAAATCGCTCATATATTAAAAACAGTACACAAGTCACAAAAACATACATTTTTAGATGCACAATCCATTAGAGATAATCTCGTGGCCTTTTGGACAAAGTCTTTTCAAGACGAGATTGACGTGTTGAGAAGCAAAGGATATGAGACAAGAAATCTTAGAGAGTATGTATTAAAAAGAGTACCAACTGTGTTTGAAGAGAGTAGACTAGGACTTGTCTATAATGACGCACATTTTGATAATTTTCTATACGATGGAAGAAATGTAAAACTGATCGATTTTGATCGGATTTTATACACCTCGATTGACTATGAGTTACTCATCATTCATACCATGGTCAATAATCCAAAGAAGTTTGCTAGTGAGCGAGTGGAAGAGATGGTAAATATGGAAGATTATACCAAGGTACTTCCGACTTTAAGAAAGGAGTATCCTGAGCTTTTTGAGTTTACCTATCTAGATGAAAGGATTTATGTGTATTGGTTTCTTTATACCTTAAAGAATATACATAGGTTTAAGTTGGATCATCTAGTCCAAGATATGTTGGATGATTTTGAGGCAAAAGTAGCTAAGCATACTTTTGATTAAATTTTTGTATCAAGCTAGGATTAGTGTTTCTATCGAAGACTGAGGTGAGATTATGAAAGAGGATTTAAAAGAGCTATTTACTATTGATCGGGCATTTTGCAAGGAATCGCAAGAACATGGTGTCAAGGCTTGGATCTACTACTTAAGTGAGGATGTTGTGTTTGGAGGAGATTTAGATAATCCATATATCCAAGGTAAGCAAAACATTCTTTCTTTGATGGAACAGCTTTACCGGTTAAAGGATTTACACTTTACTTGGGAGCCAAGGCATGCCTTTATTAGTGAAGATAAAACCTTAGGAGTGACAACAGGGACTTACCAGAGGGTATATTCTTTGAATGGGGAAGTCATCAAACTAAGTGGAAAGTATACGACTACTTGGAAGAAATTTAAAGGAGAATGGAAGATTGTTTTTGATATAGGAAATTAAAACCCACCAGCTCAAGTTGTTTGTGCTGGTGGGTTTTATAAATAGGTGAATGAAAGGTGCCGTCTTAGAAAAAGCCTATAGTATCTACTTTGGAGGTATTTTATTAGGATGGTAGGCTTATCACGATTCTTGCTTATTTTTCAGTTTGCTATTCTAAATAGAGGGGTAGTATGATAAAATAAAGTCATTGAAGAAAAGGAGGTACTGTATGTGGTGGGATAGTTTAAGTGACCTGCAACAGATGTCATTTGTGATTGCGGTTGTCGCAACTATTTTGATGGTTTTGCTTATTGTTTTAATGCTTATTGGTATAGACAGTGGTGAAGGCTTTGATGGAGATATCAGTATGGAGTTTGATATTGATGGGGATCTTGAAGGAGTTGACGCTTTTAATAGTGAGTCTTTGTTTTCTATCGGTGGACTGAAAATATTGACTCTACGAGGTGCATTAGCCTTTATGAGTGTTGGAGGTTGGATGACCTATGCTTTGGCAGGCTCAATGGCTAACTGGATGGCGGTGCTCATCGGACTCTTATCAGGATGTGTTTCAGCTGTTTTGTTTGCGATGGCTATGCGAGCAATTTATCGTTTGGAGTCTTCTGGGAACTTGGATTATCGCAGTGCGATTGGTAAGACAGCTTCTGTGTATATTCGTATCCCTAAGAACAATGATGGTAAAGGGAAAGTAATGATGAATCATCAGGGGCGTCTGGTTGAGGTTGACGCTGTTACAAAAGGGGAAGAAGATATATTACCGAAGCAAGAAGTGTTGATTACAGCATTGATGAACGAAACAACGGTTGTTGTTCAAAATATAAAGGGGGAAAATAAATGATGTTTAAAGTATTAGCAGTTGGTGACTTTATCGGTTTATTCATCGCTTTAATCGTTATTGTCGCTATGCTTTTAATCTTTGTCGTGTCGCGCATTCGTAAATGTCCGGCAGATAAGATTTTAGTGGTTTATGGGAAAGTTGGTAAGAATACCGATGGTTCGAATAAGTCAGCGACCTGTATTCATGGTGGAGCTAAGTTTGTTATACCATTCATTCAGGCATACCAGTATCTTGATTTGACACCACTTTCAATTAGTGTGGATTTAACAAAAGCATTGTCAAGACAAAACATTCGAATTGATGTACCTTCACGCTTTACAGTTGGTATTTCTACAGAGTCAAACGTAATGATGAATGCGGCGGAACGTTTACTTGGGTTAGCACTTGAAGAAATCCAAGAGTTGGCGAAAGACATTATATTTGGACAACTTCGTTTGGTTATTGCGACGATGGATATTGAAGAAATCAATACCAATCGTGATAAGTTTTTAGAAGCAGTTACAGAGAATGTTGAAACGGAACTGAAAAAGATTGGCTTGCGTTTAATCAATGTGAACGTAACCGATATTAATGATGAGTCGGGATATATTGAAGCACTTGGTAAAGAAGCGGCTGCAAAAGCGATCAATGATGCAAAAAAATCGGTTGCTGAGAAGAATCGTGATGGTTCTATTGGAGAAGCAAATGCTTTAAGAGATCAACGTATTTCAGTAGCAACTGCCAATGCACTTGCGATTGAAGGAGAAAACAAGTCCAAGGCAGAGGTTTCAAAATCGGATGCTTCACGTCGTGAGATTGAAGCAGAATCCTTAAGACGTGCAACGCAAGCAGAAAAAATATCTGCGGCGAAAGCTCTTCAACAAGCTTACGCTGCTGAAAAAGAAGCTGAAGCAGCTCGTGCGAGTCGTGAGAAAGCATCGCTTGAAGCAGATGTCATTGTGAAGTCAGAAATCGAACGTGAACGAAAGATTATTGAAGCAGAAGCAGATGCAGAACAAATACGCAGACGTGCAAAAGGAGAAGCAGATGGACGTTATGCACAAATGGAAGCAGAAGCAAGAGGTACCCTTGAAATCCTATCAAAGCAAGCTGAAGGATTTAAGGAACTTGTCAACGCAGCTGGAAATAATGCAAATGCGGCTATTCAATACTTAATTGCTGAGAAGTTAGAGACCTTAGTCGGTATTCAAGTGGAGGCAATTAAAAATCTTAAGTTTGATTCAGTTACGGTTTGGGATAGTGGGAATAATGGTGAAGGAAAAACTTCAACAGCCAATTTCGCATCAGGTTTGTTAAAATCTATTCCACCTTTGAATGATTTGTTTAAAATGACCGGAATGGACATGCCTAGCTATCTAGGAAAAGATCAAGAGGAAATGAAAGAAGATGTAAAGAAAGCTATTGAGGAGAAACTTGATAGTGAGAAGGAAGAAAAAACGACCAAATCATAGGATAAATAGACGCCAATACCTTTAGGGAATTGGCGTTTTTTATTTATGGCATTGTCACAATTCTCTTGTGACTTCTCTTGGCACTATGGTAGAATTATTAAAGGTGGGGGGGATAGTTGATGGACTCACTATAAGTCAATCCCATCTATTAAAAAAGGATAGCTAATGGTATAATTGTGAGAAAAGAAGGTGGTTTGATGCAGTATACGGACGTCAAAAAGGTGTATACCCAAATGTTTGATGAGGAAAAGAGATTGTGTAAAGATAAGGCATCAAGTATTGAGTTTATGACTAATAAGAAGTATATTTTACATGAGTTAAGAAAGGGTGATAAAATCTTAGAGTTAGGTGCTGCTACAGGAAGATATACCTTAGCGTTGGCAGAACTTGGGTATGAGGTAACTGCACTTGAATATGTCGAGGAAAATCTTGATGTGTTACGAAGTAAGTTACAAAGGAGTCACAAAGTGATTCCTGTATTAGGTAATGCACTAGATCTATCACAATATGCGGATGGGTCTTTTGATGTAGTGTTAAATATGGGTCCTTTGTATCATTTTCCAAATCCTGAAGACCGAGACAAGGTTGTAAAGGAGTCAATGAGGGTATTAAAAAAAGGTGGGGTAGCCTTTTTTGCATTTATCAACAATGACATGGTTTTTGTAACTGAATCCTTGATGTATTCAACAGATTTTTTGTCTGAAGAAAGTCCTCTTTACGATAAAGAGACACATAAAGTTGTTGATGATCTTTTTACCTTTTTAACTGTTACGCAGATTAGAGATTTGATGAATGCTAATGGGTGTAAAGAATATAAATTTATTGCTTCAGATGGGTATTCTGAGCTTTTAGCACCACAAATTAATAAATTAAATGATGAGGCTTTTAAGAACTGGTTTAAGTATCACCTATATAGCTGTGAGAAAATGGAGTCACTAAATGCTAGTCATCATCTAATGTATATAACAATAAAAGAGTAGAAATATTGGGTGTGTTGGAAAAATTGAGATTTGCAAGATACTTAGTTTGATCGGTAATGATTTTCTTATGTAAATAGTGTTTACTTATGTTTTTGATTAGATTTAGAGAATTTAACTATATTGATTAGGAGGATATAGCTTGAAAAAGATTATACTAATTCTTGTATCTGTACTTATCGTAGGCATTATCACTTCAATAGGTGTGACCCATGTTACCTATATGAAGAACTTCCCCCGATTCGACCGACCTTTGGAGGATGAACATGCTTATTTAACAGAGAGTCATATAGGAGATTATCCAAGGGAGGAAGTATCCTTTGTATCTGGTGATAATACCCTACAGGGATACTTGTACCAAAGAGGCGATGCAAAAGCCTTGGTAGTAATCGTGCATGGTCTTGGTGGGGGTGCCGATTCTTATCTATCACACATGAAATGGTTTTATGATGAAGGATTCTCCGTTTTTATGTTTGACGCGACTGGGACTTATGATAGTGAGGGGAGTTCTACTCTTGGGTTCCCACAAATTATCATTGATTTAGAACATGCACTTGATTATGTGTCAAGTCATGAAGAGTTAAAAACATTAGATTTTCTATTATTTGGGCATAGTTGGGGAGGTTACGCGGTCTTGAATAGTCCTCATGTTAGCGATAAAGTTCAAGCAATTGTATCTGTGTCAGCACCAGCTAGTGCAAATGATATGATTGGTGAGCAAATTGATAAATCAATGGGTATATTTTCAGAGTTACTAAAGCCTATGAATGTGCTATACCAGTCTTTGCGCTTTTCTTCGTATGCTAAATATGATGGAATAAAAGCAATCAATGAGTATAATATTCCAACTATGTTGATTCATAGTCGTGTGGATAAGTTGGTGGGCATAGATGCAAGTGCCGCAGTAAATCGACAAGAGGAGATTACATCTGATAAGGTGCAAATACTTATCCTCGAGAATATCGCTAGAACACACAACCATATATTAAAATCAGAGGCAGCACTTGACTATGTTGATACATTGAATGAGGAGTATAGACAAGTTTTTGATACCTATGATGGTGAGGTGCCAGAAGAAATCCGCACAGAGTTTTATCAATCAGTTGATCGTTATTTAGCTCAGGAACTGGATGCTTCTATTATGGGGAAGATTCTTGCTTTTTATCTTAACGTCTTAGAAGAAAAGAATAACGAATGACCAACGTCTGTTTTGATCGTTGTTTATGTATTTGCCTATTATTTCACTTAGAAGTTTGATTGTATTATAATTAAGTATAAGGAGTTGTTTATATGAAGAATATGAAGATGAACAATGGGTTAACCATTCCAGTATTAGGAACTGGTACGAATACTTTTGGTAAAGAAGGTAATGATTTTTCTGGTAAGATTACCTATGATACTAAAGAGTTACGCTCTGCAATTTCGCTTGGATATAGGTTGATAGATACGGCCATATATTATCGTAATGAAGCGGTTATAGGGAAAGCAGTTAGAGAGTCGAATATTCCAAGAGATGAGTTCTTTATTACTTCGAAAATACCGGATGGTAAAGAGTATACAGAAACGAATGAACTTGTTAAACATTATGTGGATCAATCACTAAAAGAACTAAATATAGGCTATATTGACTTATACCTTATACACTTCCCACTAGAATCAAATGAGGACAACTTGCGAGTATGGAAAGTGTTAGAAGATTATGTGGATAGGGGACTGATTAAGTCTATTGGTGTATCCAATTTTAATAAGGAGCAGTTAGAATATCTGTTATCCCATGCAAGAATTAAACCTGTATTGAATCAATTTCAGTCATACCCTGGAAAACACCAACAAGATTTAATCGATTACTGCAAGGAAAATGGTGTGATACCAGAAGCTTACCAATCACTTGCTAAGTTGGATCCAAAGACAAAAGAACAATTAGTAGAGCTTGCGAAACCATACAATAAAACATGGAGCCAAGTAATCCTAAACTATCAAATTCAAGAAGGCTTAGTTGTAATTCCTAAATCCCACAACAAGAAACATCAACAAGAAAATATGGATGTCTTCAACTTTACATTGACCAAAGAAGATATGGAAACAATCAAAAACATGAAACATGAATAAACTTCTCTTATGAGAAGTTTTTTTATTATAATCATGTTGTTAGGCTTTGGTTCAAAATTCCGTGTGTTCTTTTTCTAAATATGCTATAATTAGATGGTTTATTTAGAATGATTATCCATGTAAAAACTAGATAGGAGTAGGAACATGACACAAAAAAACCTCGGAAGTGTAGCGGCACATCTAAAAAGTTTATTACCTACTAGCATACCAGAAGACTTAACAGTTTCTGTAGATTATATGTCAATCGCAAGTCAAGGAGAAATTAAGAAAGGTCTACTTGCTTTTCGTGATTATATGGAGCGATTGTATGACCACCTTATGAATGATGATGAGTTAAAGGACACACCAATTAAGAAAAAGAAAAAGTTCTCCGATGAGACAACCTTAACGGTTGAGTTTCCCTTCATAAACAACATCAAAAGTATATTGATCAACATCGCAAGATATGGTGTATTCTTGGATGATAGAAGTGCGATTAGGGTTGATGAGTGGAATAAACTATGTTTGAAAACATCCTTGAATAAGAATTCAACTTCAACCATATCAAATGCACAAATGCTGAAAACGTTAAGGTTTCTTTCTAGTACCGGACTTTCCATATTGGGTATTGACCTTAATCAGAAGAAAATTGACCCTTCAAGCATAAAATATTTAGAGTTTTCCTATTTGGAAAATCAAGATATCTTGATTGGTCATAGAGCCTTTGGTCTTGCGCAGGACATCTTTTCCACAAGGAAAAATGATGATATTTTACTTAGGTGTGATTACCAATCACTTAGTCCTGATAATGAGGATTTAGAACTTGTTTTAGAGGAGTTTACAAAGTCGCTTTCTACAGACTTACAAGATCAACTACGTTCTCTTCATAAAGAATATTTAAAGCAGGGGATGAAATGTGAAATAGATAAAGGCTTTTTATGTACACAAATTCTATACTCAATCAAAGGAAAAATGCTTTGGCGTTTTTCGCAATCTTATCATAATGGGTTTCGTTTAGTGATGAAGGCTAAGAAAGAAAAGAGTTATATGGATGTAGTTGAAGGGTTCTCCCAAGAACTAGGAAATAAGATCAAAGCTGGGTATGGTTGTAACAGAAAAAGCGGTAGTGGACATGGGAATTGCCAGCGTGGTTGCGAAGGAATTTCTTTTCCAATGGATCGAAAATTGTTGACTCTAATACAAGAGATTCACCAATGGCAACAAAACGAACTGAAGTACTATTTAGGATAGTTTAGCATACGATAGTATTGTTATTGCATGTGCTAGTTCTAATACTTGTCTATCAATTGATTGACACTTAATTTATCGGTATAATAGAAGTGAAAAAGATAACATTTACTCTAATGAAGTATATGTTATTTTTTCTTCTTAAAGACATAAATAGGTAGAAAATATGCATAATATGGCGAGAGAGACTGTTAACTATTTTATTAAGTATTTTTAGAGTGTATAAGAAAAGGATGATAAGTATGAGAAAAATCTTAAGTGTTTCTTTAGTGATTGTGTTCGCATTCACTTTGGTTGCTTGCAATGCTGATGCGGAAGACCCAAATATGAACGATCCAGAATCTTCTTTTCGCTTATTGGTTTCCGATCAACCAGCAGATATCGCAGATTTTGCCTATTTGAACATACCTATTTTGCATACAAGGATATTTGTGGAAGAAGATGGTGAAGAATCATTTATTGAAGAAGATATTGATGTGACCGTAGACTTAACGCAACTAGTCGGTTCCGCATCGATTGAAGTCTTAGAACTAGATTTAGAACCTGGTGACTACACAAAAATTGAATTATATGTTGATCAGCCAAACATTGATGCTGCGACTGTAGATGATTCAGCTGCTGATATTTTTGTTCCTAGCGGAAAATTAATGATAGAAAATGATTTTACCATAGTTGAAGGTGAACAGGTCACCTTTGTATTTGATATCAACATCATCAAAAAAGGTCAAGGAACAGAATACAATCTAATCCCAGTGATTTCAGAAAGTGGTGTCGTGGGAGAAGATTTAGATGAATCTGAGGTGGATGAAGTAACCTTTGAATCTGAACTAACCACTGAGGACCTACCTGTATATGCAGAAGGCGCAGAGATTCCTGAAGGTGTGACTAGGTATATTACAGAGGCATCACTATCAGATGAAGAAGATGATGAAGTTCTTGTAATGAGTCTTGTAGATGAAACTTGGGTAGAAGAAGGTATTGATCTCGGTGAACCTGAAGATGTTGCCAATGATGATTTAGAAGAAGGAGAACCATATACATGGATTACTCTTTCAGAAGATCAAACCATCGGGACACTGCATGAAATTCGATGGTCAAAAGTGGACAGTAATGAAGAATAAAGTTAGGTTTTATTGGTAATTAGTCTCTCATAAGCATAGGAATTTTTTAAAGACAATCCAAGAAGGATTGTCTTTTTTGTAGATTCATAGGTCATTTATAGAATTTCTTTATAGCTAGGGGTTCTATGTTTTTTTAAGGGGGTCTATTATTTGATATCGAACGATGCTATAATAAACTGTAATGTGGAAGATATTGGTTTCATACAATGTATTCTTTTACGAAAAATATAGTGGAGATTATTTAGGAAGGATTTGGTGAAGATGAATAAGAAGTTGTTTGATGATTGGGCATCAACGTATCATCATTTTATTCAAAGGTCAGAAGAGGAGAAATCGTATCCATTTTATGGATATGGACAGATTCAAAAGTGTGTGTTTGAGCATGCTAATCGAGTGGATAAATCCGATATTTTAGAAATGGGTATCGGAACAGGAATGATGACCAAAGAATTGTATAGTTTAAATCATACAATTACTGGTGTAGACTTTTCTAAGAATATGCTTAAAGAAGCCAAAAAGATTATGCCAGATAATGCTTATATAGAGTCTGAATTTTTGGCTTCTTTGGATCTACTTGAAGGCCAATTATTTGATACCATTATTTTTTCTTATTCAATACATCATTTACCGGTAAATGAGCAGGTGTATTTACTAAATACGCTTTCTAAGCATTTGAACAAACATGGTCGAATTGTAATTGGGGATGTAATGACGAAAACTAAGGAAGGTATGTACATGCTTTCTAAGAAGTATCAAACCATATGGGATGAGGAAGAATATTATCCGACTTATGAAGAATACAAAGAGTCTTTATTGAACGAAGTATACAAAGTAGAGTACCTAGAAATCACAGAGTGTTCTGGGGTGTGTACACTATTTAAAGATTAATAGGTTGCTAAAGATAGTAATCTCAGTGATTTTTTAAAAAATATGGAATTGAGGTTAAACAGATGAATTACAAAGAAAAAAACAAAGAGGTTTGGGACCAGTTTGTGAAAGAGGATTATGTATGGACCAAGCCAGTTTCCAAAGAAGAAGTAGAAAAAGCAAAAAAGGGAGATTGGAGTATTGTATTAACACCTAAGGAAAAAGTGCCAAGGACTTGGTTTCCAAGTGATATGCAAGGTGTCGATATCCTTTGTCTAGCTTCAGGTGGTGGCCAACAAGGACCAATCCTTGCGGCAACAAAAGCAAATGTGACGGTACTTGATTACAATGAAAACCAGTTGGAGCAAGACCGGATGGTGGCGAAAAGAGATGGTCTTATGATTCAAACAGTACAAGGAGATATGTGTAATCTTCATATGTTTGAGGATGCATCCTTTGACCTCATTGTACATCCTTGGTCCAATGGTTTTGTGGAAAAGGTTCAAGAAGTATGGGATGAAGCCTACCGTGTGCTAAAACCTGGGGGAGAGTTATTGAGTGGGTTTGGGAATCCCGTTGAATATATTTTTGATTTAGAAAAAATGAATAAAGGGCAATTAGAAGTTCGTCATAGTATTCCTTACTCAGATTTAACATCTCTAACAGAAGAAGAAAGACAGCGTTTAATCTATGACCAAAATGAGCCCATATGTTTTGGACATTCATTGGAAGATCAAATCGGTGGACAGATAAAAGCAGGCTTTGCCATAATAGGATTCTATGAGGATGTCAATGGGGGTCCTTTGGATCCATATATTAAAACAGCTATCGCAACGAGAGCAAAAAAAATGTAAGTGAAAAAGGTACTAGTCGACTAGTACCTTTAATTTTATAGTAAGAAAACAAGACCAAGCAATAGACCTAAAAATGTACCAATGGCATAACCAATAGATCCGACAATCAGACCAGGGGCTGTCAACGCATCATTTTTAATCTGTTTGGTGATGGCTGGAACAAATGCGGGACCATAAAGACCGGCTGTTAAGGTGACCATCGTACAATCTGCGTCAATGTTGAAAAGATAACTAAGAAAAGTGTGTAAGACAAACATCCCAATGGTAATAAGACCATATAATATTAGTATTTGCCCGAACATCCCTTGCATTTTTGAGAAGTCCAAACTTGATGCTAAGGCGAAACTGAATACTAAGATGAAGTACTGTCCCACTAAGTTCATTCCTTTGGTTTGACGAATGGTTTTATTAAATGAACCAGCGATTCCTAAGATAGTAACAGTGATTAAGAGTGATGGCACTAAGATATCGATCATGGTACCATCCTGACTTCCTAAGGCTATCCATATAAGTATACCAATGATTGCTCCAATAAGAGTAATGATGAAGGCTAAGACCATCGTCATTAATAAACGATAGTTAATAGCGAATTCTTTTAGATTAATGGAATCAACATTTTCTATATCGATGTTTGCTTTTGCGTAAGATTGGTTTTTAGTTTTTAGAATTTTAGATAAAAGAGGTTTGCATAGTAAGAGCAAAAATAGGTAAAAAAATGCCCCGATAATCATATCAGATAGGTTGGCAACTCCAATGGTTTCTACTTGCAAACGATAAATGTTTCCTAGTGCATTTAGATTGGGTGTTCCACCAGTATATAAAGCAATGGCCATAGAAGAAATTTCTGCACCATTGGTCATGGCTCGACCATATAAGTAAAAAGCTAATGTTGTAACAGTAATCGCGGATATAATGAGTGATAAAAATGATAAAAGAGCTGTTTTAGAAAGTTTTCTTGCCTCTAGTAAGTTGGCACTAAAAAGCAAAAGTGGGATAGCGAAAGCAATGGCTGCATGGCTACCGATTTCGCCAACATCTGTATTTAGAGAAAAGGAAACACCAAATGTGTTTAGTAGAAAGATGAATAGTGCTACAAGTAAACCAAAAAAGTAGGCACTTCCTATCGTTCCAATCCACCTTGTAATGATGAAGTTGGAATAGCGTATAATAAAGAAAGGAACAAGGAAAATCATAGAGATTTGTAAGAGAATGAGAATCATAATGATATCTCCTTTCCATAAAGGCGATAAATCTTTTGTATCTCTCCACCGAACTTACGAAATGCGTTAATGGCTTTATCATTGTTTTCCATCATTGTTCCAGCTTCAAAATCAGTGATACCAAGTTCTTCAAACTCATCAAAGATCACTTTGAACATATGACCAATTAATCCACTATTTTGATAAGTTGGAATAACATACTGTAGTTGACCTCTAGCTTTGGTGATTTTGCGTTTATAATAAAGCATTTGAAGAGGTTTGATTTTCCCTTTTGTTTTCTTTAAGACTTGGTTAAAGTCTGGAACAACTAGACAAAAACCAACAGGTTTATTTGTTTTGTTTTCTCTAGCAATTTTCACTAAGTTTGGGTTCAAGAGTGGTTTCATTTTTGTTGCTGTTTCTCGAATTAAGTCCATATCCGGTGCATCCTGATAAATAATTTCATTGGTGGCTTCTTCTAAGATTTTAGCAACATCTTCTAGGTCTCTATCTAGGTTTTTATAAGATAGACTATCCACTCGTACATCGTTCTTTCTTAAGAAGAATTTACTAAAGGTATTGAGTTTTTTTCTCGTAGTTTCATTTACAAGTGCATTGATTAATATGGTATCAATTGCTTTTTTGTAACCATAATGTTCAAGTAAGGTAGGATAGTAGTCATAATTATAAGAGGTAAAAATGGATGGATCTTGTTCGAAACCTTTGACCAGAATTCCTCTTCTTGTATCAGGATCAAAGGGGCTAAAAGTTCCTTCACTATAAGAAATCTTTTGTGCACGCATATCCGCTTCCATGTAAGAGAGTAAGGCACTGGCAACTTCTTGATTGTTGATACAGTCAAAATAAGAAAAATAACAAATTGTTTTATCTTGTTTTTTACTGTAATCATAAGTAAAAAGTAATCGACCAAGTACCTGATCATTTTTCATATAGAGTAAGGCCTTATATGTTTTTTGATGAAGCAACAGATCTGTTAGTTCTTTTTTTTGGACATGAAAAATAGGGTAAACATAATAGGGGTCATCCTTGTAAAGATCTTTGATGAAGTAAATAAACTGTTTAACTTGTTTGCTTGTTTTAACTGGAATAATCATATGGCACCACCTTATTAAATGTATGGTCATTATACCATAATAGAGGAATCAGATAAATTTTTTCTTTAGAATGGGGGATAGAAATTTCTCAATCATCTACAACATTTTTCACGTGAAAAATGTTACAATAAGGAAGAGGTGATGACATGAATAAAGAAAAATTAAAAGAGAATTTTTATGAAGCTGTAAACGGTGAGTGGCTTGAAAAAGCTGTGATTCCTGGGGATCAACCAGCAGTGTCCGCATTTTTGGAACTACATTTAGACATCGAGAAAACTTTGATGGATTTGACTGGAAAATGGGAAGATAATCCCGATGGTTTGAGTAAGAATTTGCGCAAGTATATTGATTACTACAGAATGACCAAAGATTTTTCCAAACGTGAAGAACTTGGTACCAAACCGTTTAATCTTGTTTTAAACAAGTTAAATGGACTAAATAGTCTAGAGGATTTGAAGACTTCTTTTAAAGACTTTACCCTAGACTCATATGAGTTGCCATTTGGGTTCAATGTGATGCAAGATTTTATGAACAGTGACAATCAAATTTTGTATTTTAGTGCATCAGACTTGTTCTTGCCAGACACAAGCTATTATAAAGATGAAGCACAAAAAGAACAAATGCTTGGACTCTTTAAGATGACAAGTAAACAAGTGCTAAACTTGTATGGTTTTAAAGAAGAAGAGATTGAGGAACTATTGAAACAAGCACTTGCCTTAGATGAGTTGCTTGTTCCTGTAACTAAGTCAAGTGTGGAAAAAGCAGATTATGTGAAGATGTATAATCCCTTTACACGAGACGAGGTTTTAGAAGTAACAAAGAACTTTGATGTAATGTCTAGTGCAGATGAGTTGGTAAATGAAGAAGTTGATCAGTTAATTGTAACAAACCCTGACTTTATCAAAGCGTTTGACGAAATTATCAAAGAGGAAAACTTCCAATTGATTAAGTCCTGGATGATTGTGAAGAATGCAATCAAATTTGCATCGGATTTAACAGATGAACTGCGTGTAGCTGCAGGGGCATTTCGTCGTGCATTAATGGGGACGAAAGAAGCACAAAACAAAGATAAATATTCTTTCTATCAAGCGTATAATCGCTTTGGACAAGTTGTTGGACTTTACTATGGAGAAGAATACTTTGGACCGATAGCGAAGAAAGACGTTGAGACCATGGTTCATGAGATGATTGCGGTTTATCAAGAACGCATCTCTGGTAATACATGGTTGAACGAAGAGACGAAAGAGATGGCTATTAAAAAGCTTTCTACCTTGTCTGTACATGTGGGGTATCCTGATGAGTTGCCACCGTATTATGATCAATTTGAGATTAAAGGCTATCAAAATGGTTCAGATTTGATTCAAGAAAGAATCGCTATGTCACGTATTGTGAATGTACATGAGTTTGCGAAATACAACAAAAAGCCAAATCGTAATATTTGGGGTATGCCTGCTAGTATGGTAAATGCCTACTACAACCCTATGAATAACCAAATTGTCTTCCCGGCTGCGATTTTACAAGAGCCTTATTATAGTTTAGATCAAAGTGTTTCTGAAAACTATGGAGGTATTGGAGCCGTTATGGCACATGAGATATCGCATGCATTTGATAACAATGGTGCGAAATTTGATGAGACAGGTTCACTGAAGAACTGGTGGACAGAAGAAGATCTACAGGCATTTAAAAAACGTTCAGAAGATATGATTGAACTTTTTGATGGTGTGGAAACTGGTTATGGTCCATGTAGTGGGGAGTTGACAGTCTCTGAAAACATTGCAGATAGTGGTGGAATTCGTTGTGCTTTAGAAGCAAGTAAAAAGAATGCAGAACACAGTTATGAAGATTTCTTCCAAAACTGGGCACGTGTTTGGCGTAACAAGGCATCCTTAGAATACAATCAGTTGTTGTTGAAAGTAGATGTGCACGGACCAGCAATTTTACGCGCCAACATGCAGTTAAGCAATTTACCTGAATTCCAAGCTCATTATGATATTTCTAAAGATGATAAAATGTATATGAATAAAGATAAGATGGTTAGTATTTGGTAGAATGATACTAAAAAGTAGGACTACAAGAGTTGTAGCCCTACTTTTTTTAGGAAGTTTTATTAAGCTTTTTAAGCTCAAGAGATAAGGATAATACAAAAGATAGTTCTATTCCAATCATCATTAACGCAAGAATTCTTGGGGTATATAAAAGACCTATCAGTAAACTAATTAGTGGAATAATGATAGCGAACATACGGTAACTAAGAGACTGATATAACCAACTATAAGGAAGTAAGTGGGCTCCGAAAATCATGGCTAACACCATCACGAGTGATTCCGGTTGTTGGTTCATTACCCACATAGCAATTAGTAGATAAAGTAGTTGATTGATTGAGAAGATGAGTCCCAAGCTTGTTAGTGGGTTATCTTTGTTTGTGAAATCAATCTTTAGTATTTTGGAAATCATGTATGCAATTGGCATAAGTGGGGCTGTTGCAAAAAACGTGTATAGGTTTTTTGTATCAATTGGTAAAGTAGATGAATGAATAATGAAAACAGCTATCCAAATAAGCACAGAAGCAATGATGAAGTGTATACCTTTTTGTTGTTTTCTTTGTGAATCTTCTAGTAATGTTGTTAAGTTCATACGTTCTCCTTATTATAGAATTTTTGTAAAGCCACCAAATGCTTCAAAAACGGCAAATGCTGCACCACCAATAGCGTATAGTCCAAGTGTTAATCCTCCGATAGCTAGACCACCTATGGCCACACCACCAATAGCGATTCCTCCAAGACTAATCCCGCCAAAACTAAATAAGCCGAGACTGATTCCTCCTAGACTAACAACTCCACTTGCTAAATCTCCAATAGCGAAGATTCCTTTGGCGTGTTTGATGCCGTATTTTCCTCCAGTATTGATGTGAATCAAAGGAAGGCCGAAGAGGTTTTTTTTTGACTTATATTCGTAAGCCCCACTCTTTATAGCAGATGATACTATATTTGGTTTTCCTTCTTGCCCATACTCCTGATAATAGGTATCAGTTATATCATCCGCAAACTCCTTAGGATGCCCTAACGCATCTAAAATATTAAAGAAAGGATCTTCCTCGAAGCCTTGATCAATTCGTTGTATTAAGTCTTCTTTTACGCGTTTTTTCATTTCTTTTGGAATGGATACTTCTTTTAAAACTTCATCAATATAGGTCTTCTTATTCATTTTCGTTCGCCTCCTTGACAATCAACCTTATCCCATCAAATACTTGAAGAAAATCCTGATACATATCTTTGAACTTTTGCCTACCTTGTTTTGTGATGCGATAATATTTTCGTTGTTTCCCCCTAGTGTCACTAGACTCACTCCAATAACTTTCTATTAAGTTGTTGTCCTCTAGTCTGTAAAGTATGGGGTATAAGGTACCTTCTTTTATGGTTAGTTTTCCCATACTTCTTTCATGAATCATCTTGACTATGGCGTAGCCATACTGATCGGACTCTATTAAGAGTTTGAGTATAGCAAGTTCTAAAACCCCTTTTTTGAATTGCTTTGTAGTGTTTCTCATAATCACACCTTCTATCACAATATACTTTGTGTTACTAGGTATATTGTAGGTCTTTTTTTATAGTTTGTCAATAAGAAAAGGATTTGTTTTAGACAAATCCTTTATAATTGTGCAATATATTTGTTTGTTGCTGTATAAATGGCAGTCACCAACATAGCGATAGCTCCACCGTAGAATAGGTACATTACTCCAAAGTAGGTGATGACTAAGCCTGCTAGGGCGATTGCGACTGGGGATAAACCATTAGAAATCACACTTGTTACACTAAAAACTCTTCCCATCATTTCTTTGTCTACTTGTTTTCTTAGTGAAACTTCAAACGGAATATTTAAGAACCCATTGAATAATCCCATGATAATCATTAGTGGAATGGCAATAGCGAAAATAAATAGGTGAAAACTATACAATCCTCGCATGAAGAGTTCCAAAGCAAGTACAAAAAGCAAGAACATAGTCGCCATACCAACCATTCCTTTTATAATCCTTGGACTTTGCCTTTCAGCTTGTGGTGTTAGTAGTAAATATAAACTCATAAGAATGACTCCGATAGGAAAACTACCTTGCATGATGGCTAAGTAGATGGGATCTACTTGCAACTCTACTTTTATCAGATATGGAAGTCCATTGGCAATTACAGGTGTAGTGAAAAAGTTTAGCAAACTGGCCATGGCTAACAAATAGAAAATCGGTTTAAAGTTATAGACATATTTTATGCCTATACCAATATCTTTAAGGATCTTTATAAAATCAATGTCAAGAGCCTTACCTTCTCTGGTGTTGACAGTGATAAACATTTCACTAATACCTGAGAATATGAAACTAAGCCCGTTAAATAAAAAGATGAACTCAATACGGAAACTTGAATAGACAAACGCACCAACGAATGCACCAACAACACTGTATAAACTAAACATTCCCATCGATAGACTGGACGCTTGTTGAAGCTGTTCTTGTTTTAAGATATGCGCTGGTAGACTAGCGATAGCTGGATTGAATAATGCTCCATTTGTACTTAGGATAATGCTAGTGATGAATAGCACAATAATTTTCATTGTGACATCATCAAAGTAAAAGATAGCTAGACCAGCTAGAATTACAGCGGTTCCGTTCAGTAAGTCAGTGACATAGGCGACACGAACTTTATTTAATCGGTCTGTGATGGCTCCTGCGAACGGTGTAAGCAAAAAAAAGACAAGTCCACCTGTAGCCATGTATATTCCAGCGATGGTTGCATTTTGAGGATTTCCTTCGAGCAAGTCGTAAATAAATAGCATAATAGCGAAATTATAGATATGTGTTCCTAAGTTTGATACGACTAAGCCCATAAACATTAAGACATAATTCTTGTTGCGAAAGACGGATTCACCCATGAGTTTTCTCCTATATCATAGTATTGTGCAACGCACAATACTATGATATAGGATTTTCGCAATAATTACAATAGTTAATTTTGTAGGTCTAATTTTTAATAGGAAATAGCGTTTCTTTGATATAATAAAGTTATATGAGATATTGAATATAAAAAAGCGAGGTGACATATGAACATTTTACAGGTCGTAATATTGGTCTTTGTTGTATTAGAAATATTGAATATTATTGTCTTGTATTCGAGTCCCAAAATGACGATGGGTAATGGGATTGGTGTGTTTAAGAAAATCCATGAAATGGATGATCAAGATGAAGTGTTTTTGTTGGTTAAGTATCTAACGAATTGGGTCGCGAATGCAAAGTTTATTTTTGTGGCACTTGCGATAACGATTGTTATATTTGGTGATGAAATCGTACAGATGCACGCTGCTTTTGCCCTAATGTTCTCTACGTTCATGTTTTATTTTACCATGTATCCTATTATCAGAAGAGTAGATGAAGAGGGAAGACTGATTAAGCGAGGGTATTCTCAAACACTGGCTTACACGATTTTATCGTTCATTTTGACTTTTATCGCAGGTTTGATTTTGTATTTTATACTCTAGTAAATGTTGCATTCAATAACTTAGAAAAGATGGTGGTCTAGATGAATCAAGATGCATTAAGTGTAGATTTAGTGAAAGAACAATGGTCGAAAACCTACAGTAAAGATAAAAAGCCAGATTGGTCCCATATTTTTCCTTACTATAGTGAGGATATTGTTTTCCATGACTCGATTCAGAAAATTGAGGGAAAACGTGATTTTGAAAAAATGTGCAACCGCTTGACTAAGCGATGTAGAAGTCTACATATGGATATAAAAAATGTTGTAAAAGATGGAAACATTATCTATATGGAGTGGACGATGACGATGGCTTTTCGTGTATTTCCATCGACACCTATGTATGGAACAACTAGGTTAACCTTAGGAGAAGATGGACGTATTATAGAGCAAAGAGATTATTATGATATTTGGGGAGATATCATAAATGGTATTCCACTCTTTTGGCGAGTGTATCGATTCTTTATGCGAGTGTTTTTTGGTTAAATGAGTATATTATTTCCTGAGGAACTTAAGTTTCTGATCAATCCCCGCTTGAAGCAAGAAAAAAGTCATGCTTCTTTTTCTGGAAAAACAGTGGTTATAAGTGGAGCTACTTCTGGCGTTGGAAAAGCCAGCTTAGAAGAGTTTGTGAAACATAATGCCCATGTAGTTATGGTTGCTAGAAATCAAGAAAAAGCTGACAATTTAGTGAGAGAAATGAAAGCAAAATACAAGGCGAAAATTGATTTTTTACCTTGTGACTTTCGTGAGTTTGAAGATATTAAGAAAGCAGCTGAGGAGATTAAGCGCCGTTTTGAACACATTCATGTCTTAGTCAATAGTGTAGGCGTCTATCAAACGAAAAAAGAGTATACGGAAGATGGAATTGAAGTATCCTTTATGGTTAACCATTTGGGTGTATTCTTATTCACGGTTCTTTTGTTGCCGAAACTGAAACTTGAAGAACATGCTAGAATTATTCAAGTGAACTCCCAGGGGCATAGGTTTAATGGACTTAGAGTTAAGGATGTTAACTTCCATAAAAGAATATACACTGGTTTGCGAGGCTATGGTCAATCAAAGGTTGCACAACTTTATACCGTGTACGAACTGGCCAATCGATTAAAGGGTAGTGGTGTAACCATCAATGCTATGCATCCAGGTGCGGTAAAATCCAATATTGGGAAAGCCAACGGATTCTTATACCGTGCTTGGAGCAAAATCTTTATTCAACCATTTTTACGTAATCCCCAAATCTCGGCGGATGCGATTTACTATCTTGCTAGTGCCGAAGCGTTGAAGGATGTAAGTGGGAAATTTTTTGACTTAACAATTATTGAGAAGCCAGCTTGGCATGCGATGAAAAAAAATAAGCAGAAGCAAGTTTGGGATTTAAGCTTAAAAATGTGTGGTCTCAATAAGGATTTGGAGGTCTAATATGCGATACGATTGTGTTATTGTTGGCGGTGGGATTGCAGGTCTTACTGCCGCGGCTTATAGTTCTAAAGCGAACTTAACCACCTTGTTGATTGAAAAGGAAGATAAAGTTGGTGGATTGGTCAGTTCCTTTCCATATAAAGGTTATATTTTTGATGGTGGGATTCGGTCCATCGAAAACTCAGGTATCGTTCGACCTATGCTTAAGCAACTTGGGATTGATGTACCCTTCTTAGAAAGTACGGTATCAATAGGGATTGAAGATAAAGTTGTAAAAGTGACGGGTAAAGAAAGTGTGGATGATTACCAAGAACTTTTGATGGAAAAGTTTCCTGACTCTAAAAAAGATATTCAATCCATCATTCAAGAGATAAAGAAAATTATGAAGTATTTGGATATCTTATATGGAATTGATAATCCCTTATTCTTTGATGTAAAAACCAATAAGAAATTTTATATGACGAAAGTAGTACCTTGGATGTTTAAATATCTGTTCACATACAAGAAAATCGAACGATTACAGACCCCTGTCGATGAATATTTGAAGAAGTTTACATCCAACCAATCATTGATTGATGTGATTGGCCAACATTTCTTTTATAAGACTCCAGCTTTTTTCGCACTTAGTTATTTTAGTTTGTTTTTGGATTATCGATATCCAAAAGGAGGGACTGGATCCTTAATTAAAGCGATGGAATCTTATAACAAAAACAAGGGTACAGATATACGAACAAATACAAGTATTGTTTATGTGAATACAGAGGAAAGGTACATCAAAGATAAAGAGGGAAATAAGTATGAGTACAAGCAACTAATTTGGGCATCAGATAACCGTAGTTTGTATCAGTTTTTAGATGTTGACTGTATCCCTATAGGCAAAGAAAGAGAAGATATTCTAAACCGTAAAAAAGAGACAAGTAAAGCACATGGTGGTGACTCGATATTCACTGTCTACTTAGGTACAAATTTGCCTACAGACTATTACCAAAACAAATGTAGTGGGCATTTCTTCTACACACCCATTAAGGATGGATTAAATGATTACCTGTATAAGAAAGATGAGTTGGATTTGACCAATAAAAAAGAGGTCAAATCTTGGCTAGAGGGATATATACGTTTAAATACTTTTGAAATTGCCATTCCTGGATTGCGTGATGAAAGTTTAGCACCAAGTGGAAAAACCGGTTTGATTGTATCTACCCTAATGGATTATAAGATCGTAAAAGCGGTAGAAGACCAAGGCTGGTATAAAGAGTTTAAGGCATTATGTGAAGATTACATGATCAACGCCTTAAACACTTCAATCTTTCCAGGTTTTAAAGACCATATTGATGTCCAGTTCTCTAGTTCTCCATTGACTATAAAAAATCGAACCAACAATACCGATGGAGCAATCACTGGATGGGGATTTGATAATTCTCTTATGCCAGCTGTTACAAGCTTACCGGGTATTGGAAAGTCTGTTCAAACACCTATTAAGCATGTCTATCAAGCAGGAGCTTGGTCCTATAGTCCAAGTGGTTTACCAATCTCAATTTTGACTGGTAAGTTGGCAGCAGACAAGGTAATTAAGAATCGTAAACAATCTTCCAGTTAAATAAGATGTAGGTAATAAGTTTCTTGCACATTATGGTTAAAAATAAAGAATTTGTTTCTGAGAAGAAACAAATTCTTTTTCTTTAACGTAATCCACCATTTACCCCAACTACTTGATTACTGATGGCACTACTTTTCTCATCGGCGAAAAATAGGCATGCATGGGCAACATCTTTGGCTTCAACTAATCTTCGAATCGGTATTTTTTTACGGTAGGCTTCTTTTTCTTGTTCAGTGATAGCCTTTGTCATATCTGTTTCAATTAAACCTGGCGCTACCGTATTTACTGTGATACCGTAAGGACCAAGTTCCACCGCTAAGTTTTTAGTCATGTTTTCAATCGCTGCTTTGGATGCGCCATAATTTAGTTTCGCTTTTCCACCATGTTGGGCTAATCCACTAGATATGTTAATAATCCGACCATATTTATTCTTACGCATGAAAGGTATAAGTCTTTTTGTGATGTAAAAGGTACCTAAGACATTGGTTTCAACCACCTTTTTAAATTGTTCATCTGTCATTTTGTGTGCCATTGCATCATCTTTGATTCCAGCATTATTAATTAAGACATCCACATGGATATTCTCTTTATTTAACTTGGCTAGTGCATCATCAAGTTTATTGGGATTGGATAAATCTGCTTGGAGTAAGTGGATTTCTTCAAATCCTTCTTCTTCTAGTTTGGTCTTTAGCTGGTGAACTGTTTCCTTATTCGAATGGTAATGGAGAATGGTTTTATAGCCAGATCTTACAAATTGCTCAGCAATTACTTGTCCAATTCCCCCTGAGGCACCTGTGATGAGTGCTGTATATTTATTCATAATCATCGTCCTTTCTTTTTACTTTATATGCAATTTCGTTGCGTTTTTTTGCTGGGTCTATGTAAGGTGGATCATAACCCATAATTAAGGGGTTATCGATACTTTGATACCCTTTAGAGTCTATATAATCCAGTAATATATCATGATATTTTTGATATAAGTGATTGGTCATTTGCCCAGAAAAGTGTACAACTGCAAGGGTAGATGGCGGCAACTCATTGATGAATACATCATCACCTGTTGGTCTTGGGACAGTCTCTTTACTGTATTTTGAGGGTACATAGAAACCGGTAATTTTCTCTTTATTATCTAGGTAAGTTACAACTGGGGAGGTCATAGATATCTTAGATTGTTTTTGATTTTGTCCGGATATATATTGAAAAACAGCTTGAAATCCTGAATCATTTGGGTTTGATTTTGTACTAGCTAGTAAGATTGGTCCATATTGACGGATCTGTAAGAAGCCGTCATTTTCAAGAACTTTGTATGGAATCGTTTCAATACTTGCCATTGTTATCCTCCTTTTTAATTTGTGAACTTAGAAATAATACCTATATAAGCCCATATAAAGACGCCGGTGAAGTAGAAATTTCCTTCTTTGAAAAGCATATAAGCTGTGATTATGAACGTGATAAAGAGCGTCAGACCAAAGAAGAATTGTTGGTTGTTCATGAATAAGGGAATATCTAGCTTCACGAGCAATATGGCAATATTTGCTACGGTAGCAACACTAATCCATCCAGCATAAATGCTAAATGTTGCGAAAGCAAAGGAATTATTTCTTGATACAAGAGTGAGTATAGCCAGTAAGGATCCTAATAGGGCTAGCATTACAATTGTAGAGAACAAAATTCGATCTGTGTGCCAAAGGACTAGCCACAAAGCATTAAGTAGATTGATCATGTTAAAGAGAATAAGGATGGTGGATTTATTGCTTGTCAGGGTTGATGTGTTCGCGAATAAGAATATGGTGAATGTAATGAGTAATAGATAGATAATACCCCATATCGAAAAGGTAAAGCCTGCGGGTGTAAATAAACTTGGATATGCTTCGGAAATATCACTTTGTGTACGGCCCCCGATAGGTATGGCATTGGATAGGTAATTGACTACAAGCATAAAGATGAGTGTTAAAGCACTTAGAATGGTTAAAAACATCTATCTCGCCTTCTTTCTATATACCTTTATTATATATGTTTTTCATGGAATAGAAAATTATTTACCTAAGAATGGAGTCTTTAAAACAAAGATACTTAATTAGAAAGATGAGAAAGCTTGGTAATTTACTTGTAGTAAGAACGTAAAACAAGTATAATAATATAGAAAAAATATAAATAAGGAGTTTCTATATGAGAAGATATTTGATCGAAATTTGGGGAGATGTCGTCCATGTAAAGGAATTGATTTTCTCCATTATAATAATAAGTTTTACAACGATGAGTTTCTATAGTTTTGCCCCTGAGAATGACCGCACAAGAGGGCTTTTTTTAGGTTTAGCAGGTGCCGTTATAGGTTTCTTAGTGACTGTATATCTATTTAATCCTAAGCGTGTTGTTATAAATGAGGAGGATGATGTCTAATGGATATCCTTTTACTTTTTTGGATGGTTATAGCAGCTCTTGGAGCTGTATCAATCTACACTTTTATAGGGTTTATACCAGGAACCGATGAAACGAGTGTGTTGCTACCGATATCCTTAGCACTTGTTCTAACGGGAGTGGATCCTATGATTATTTTGTCCTTCTTTATTGCGGCAATTGTAACGTTAAATTTAACGAATACAATGCCCACTGCATTGGTGGGGCTACCTGGAGGAGTCATGAGTAGTCCGATGGTGGAACACGCTATCGTGATCAAGGATATAGGAAAATCTTCAGAGATCATTAAAAAAATGGCCACTGCGTCAGCCTTTGGTGTGATTATTAGTGTGCCTCTGTCTTTGATGTTGGCAAATATCTTAACTCCTTTTGCAGATATTATTGGGCCATATACTTCCTATATATTTATTGGAGGAGCAATCTTTTTATCTTTAATGAGTAAGCATAAGGTTAGTTCCTTGTTGAGTATTATTCCATTGGCTTTACTCTTTCAAAGTTTACGAAGTCTGTATTGGCAAGTAGGAGTTGTACCAGAAAATGTCAACGTAACAGTTTCGTTCTTTTTAGGTATTACAGTTGGGCCTCTTCTTTATTCTCTTTTTGGACTCTTGCGTAAGGATGTTTACCAGCAATCCCTCGCGAATGGGTATAAGAACATCATTATACCTAGGGGCTTAGATAAAAAAGATAACTTAAACCCTAGGAAAATTCTCAGCAAGAGTGAAGGGAAGAATGCTTCAGTTGGAGCATTTGTGTCCAACTTTCTGTTTATGCTTAGTCCGGTTGGACTAACCATTCTAATTGGGAATGCCTTAGGAGGACGTGTAGAAGAAAAAGAAGAGAGAGCAACCAAGTCTATTGTTGCCATGTCTGCCATTGTACAGGCAACGTATTTATCGGGGATCATCATTCCGTTGCTTGCGCTTGGTATTCCACTTTCACCGGTCGCTATAGGACCGGGATCTGCTTTGTTTAATGCAGAACCAGTTTTTTCATTAAACAACAATATTCACCATATGTTGTCCTTTTTTGAATTTTCACTAGCGACAATTCTTGGTGCAGGTATTGCGGTGATCATTTCTTATCTTTTAATCAATCGATATGCAAGGGTAATTACCAAGTTTGTCATGCGTTATATCCCTCATGAATCTGTCTTAGGGTTATTTGTTGCATTCATTATTCTACTTGCTTATATGGATGCTGGGTTCATTAATGTATTTGGTGTCTTGTTGGTCGGATTTGTGGCAGGGGCCTTCCATAAGTTTGGTGTGAATTATGGTGTGCAGTTTATGGCGCTTTATGCGGCTCCTTATTTGGCGACCATGCTGGGTGGTCTGTAAATGAAGACTTACGGGAAAATCATCTTAATGGGAGAGCATTCAGTTGTCTATGGCCATAAAGCTATTGCTTTACCTTTTAAGGAGACATTTGTAGAGGTAAAGATCGAAGAGCATCCTTTTTTTGCATTGGAATCTAGTTTGTATGTAGGTCCATTATCTGAAGTAGATGAAGAACTGATGGGGTTGCGCCTCCTAATTGAAAAGTTAGCGGATGACTTAACTTTAAAACCTATTCTCATTCGCATAGATAGTTCCATCCCTACCTCTTCAGGGTTAGGTTCTAGTGCCGCTACAGCAAGCGCAATTGTTCAGGGTATATATGCTTATGTAGGTAAACCACTAAAGCGGGACGATTTGTTTCGTTATGTTCAGTTTTCTGAAGGTATTATTCATGGTGTATCAAGCGGTATTGATACGCTCATTACGACAACATCCAAGGCGTATATCTATGCAAGAGATGGTGAAAAAACCATCTTAAATATCCATATGGATGCCTACTTAGTTGTCGGTTTATCAGGAGAAAAAGGACAGACAAAAAAAGCGGTAGATATGGTAAAACACCATGTAGAAAATCTAGATGGAAGACAAGAAATAGACATCTTGGGCAATGTTACTATAAAGTTTTATCAGGCCTTACAGAAGAAAGACCTGATTGGAATGACCAAGCAAATGAATATCGCAGGAGAGGCATTAAAGCGACTTGGCTTGGAAACAAGCAAACTTAGTATGATGCGAAATCATGCGCTGGATTTAGGTGCCCTAGCGAGTAAGTTGACTGGCGCTGGCTTAGGTGGATGTGTTCTTGCGTTGACAGACAACTTACAGGTGGCAAGGACCATTCAAAAACAATGGATGAAGGATGGAGAACACGCTTGGGTCATGTCCCTATTAGAGGTGTAAATATGAAAGAAAAAGTACAAGTTCGATCGCCAATTAATATAGCGCTTTGTAAGTATTGGGGTAAAAAAGATGAAGACAATGTACTCGCTTATACAGATTCAATATCTTTAACCCTAGACTCCTTTTATACAGATGTAGTGATTGAAAAGAAAAAGGATGGGAAGTTAGAGTTTTATCTAAATGATGTTCTTTTGACAGGGGACGAAAGAGAGAAGATGATAAAGTATATGCGAGCAATTGAACAGGATATCGAACATATGCCTATCCGAATTTCCTCAAAAAACACAGGTCCAACTGCAGCGGGTCTTGCTTCTTCATCTTCTGCTTTTTCTGCTCTTTCACTTGCCTTACTAACTTTCTTTGAGAAGATATATTCATTTGATGAACTTGTCGAACTTAGTAGATTAGGTTCTGGGTCTGCTTGTCGTAGTTTGCTGGATGGATTTGTTCGTTGGAAGAAAGACGGGCAAATTGAAAAGCTAGTTAGTGCTCCAAAAGATTTAAGAGTTATTGTTGTCCTGTTTAGTAAAAAGCAAAAGAAGATTTCTAGTAGAGAAGCTATGAAAATTGGTGTAGAAACGAGTCCTTATTATGATGAATATGTGAAGAAGAATCAAGTTATATCAAATGAAATGGCTCCTGCTTTAAAAACTTTTGACTTTGATAAAATTGGTCTATTGATGGAACAAAGTACAGCCTTAATGCATAAGGTGATGGAGACAAGTAGTCCTAAAGTTTCATATCCTACAAAAGATTCCTACCGCGTGATGAATTTAGTCAATGTTTATAGAGGAAAAGGAGTGACTGCTTATTCAACCATGGATGCAGGACCTAATGTTAAAATATTCACCAAAGAGAAGGATGTAGATTTTTTGATGGAGGCTTTAAAAAGAGAAGGATATTCCTCCTTAGAAGTCTTAAAACCTGGGGGTAAAGCAAGGGTGATTGCTAATGAATAATAAGAAGTATTTTATACCAGGAAAGTTATTTTTAGCGGGAGAGTATTTTGTTGTAAATGGTGATGGAAAAGCTATTGTACTTGCATTAAACAAGGGGATATATGTGGAGATTAAGGATCATGATAGATACCTCTTAGAGTTATCAAACCCTAATCAAACATATGATTTTGACCCTGTTAAGAGGGATCTGGACTTTCCGAATGATTATGTAAAGTTAGCTCTTGTGACTGCTTATCGATATCTTGATGAACATAGTATTGCCTATAAGCCAATACATATAAAGGTACGTTCTACTTTAGAATCTAGCGACCATAAATCCTATGGATTTGGATCGAGTGGAGCAATCGTGGTTGCTTTGATTAAATCCATTACTGATTATTATGGATTTACGTTGTCTAGGCTCGTACTGTACAAATTATCTGTTTTAGCGATGAAAGAACTCATGAACTATGCCTCTTATGCTGATATAGCCTTAAGTGCTTTTTCAGAAAGTATAATCTACCAAGTGTTTGATAAAGCTTGGTTGAAGCAAGTGAATAGCCTTTCACTAACAAGGGTGGTTGAACAAGAGTGGCCTAGCTTACTGATTGAACCTTTTCATTATCAAACTAAGAAGTATTTATTGGTGAATACAAAAGTGAAAGCTAGCAGTACAGCCTTAGTCAAAACCTTTGAGCAGAAGGTGCCTTCAAATATTTATTTTAAGGCACTGACAGAGTATCGAACACTGATGGATATGTTCTTAAGTACAAGAGATACATCCTTACTAACAAAGATGCAGGAAGTATACAGGGGTATTGATCGGGAAAGGCCCTTCGGTTATTGGGTAGAGGAGTATAATTTCATTCAGCAACTTTGCTCAAATATGCGTACTCAGATGAAAGTAAGTGGAGCTGGTGGTGGGGATAATGTATGGATATTTTTTGATGATGAACAATCAAGACAAGTATGTAAAAACAAGTTGAAGGATACTAAGTTTTATATATTTGAGGACATTCTTCTCTAAAAATAACAACTCTTTAAGTCTGTTCTGTGCTATAATTTTAGTATAGATGTCAGAAAGGGTGATTTAATGAGATTAACCGATTTGAAGAATCAATTAAATGCTCGCAAGAAGATGACGATGAATACTGCACTATTTTACAGTTTGCCAATTGCATTTATTTTATTTTTGTTGACGTTACCAACAGGATTTTTTAATGCCTTATTATTTGGGGTCTTAATTGGAGCTTTTTTGTTTGCTTTGATCTATGGCTTACGTGAACTGACCCACAAGTCAGTCGATAAAAGGCGTGCAAAACTAGATTTAAAGTATCCTCATATGGACGTTCGCTATCAAGGAGAAATGGGCGTGCTGGAGTTTGCGGATGATGCCTTGATTTTTCACACAATAACACCAGGAGGGGCGAACAAAGAATTCCTAGTTGATATCAATGAGAATGTCTTTATCGCTTGTGGTCCTATTTCTTATGGATCCATACAAAAATGGCGACATCGAGGCATTTTTGAGGGCTATATTTTGGTCAAGGAAATGCCAAATGGGATACCGAGACAATTTCTATTTTATGAGATTGATGATGCGATAATGAAAGTGAATGATATTATAGGTAATATGAAAACATATACTGAATGAAAAGAACACAAGTCGTTTTAACGAACTTGTGTTCTTTTTTCATAAAATAAGGTCGCTTAGATAGCCTAATAGAAGAAATAGACACCCAAATAGAATAGACATGATGCGTGCGCCTTTCGCACCATATAGTTCTTCAAAATCATAGATTTTTATCCGTAAACGAAGAGTAATCCATATTAGATACATACCCATGCCGAATAGACCAGCTAAAATGTAATATCCACCCAAGATATAGAATGCATATTGTGAAATCATAGGATCACCTCATTAATGAGTTCCTTATCATTCACTTGACAAATACATCATTGAACTGTTTTGATACACGGATAAAGGATGTACATTTTGATAAATCTTTCAATCGTTTCGCACCAACATATGTACAGGTAGAACGAATTCCACCTAAAATATCTAAGACTGTTTTTTCTACTGGTCCTTTATATGGAATGCGAACTGTTCTTCCCTCACTACTACGGTAATCTGCCATTCCTCCATGGTGTTTGTTCATGGCGGTATCGCTACTCATTCCGTAAAACTCGACAAACTCTTTCGTTTCGTAAATAGGTTCCTTTGTTTTGTTATCTACTTGTCCAAAGTGATAGGTTTCTTTTATGACCGTTCCCCCACCTTCATCGTGGCCAGCAAACATACCACCTAGCATGACAAAATCTGCGCCTGCTGCGAATGCTTTTGCGACATCACCAGGAGAGGTGCATCCACCATCCGCAATGATGTGGGCACCTAGACCATGTGCGGCGTCAGCACATTCTATAATAGCGCTTAATTGTGGATATCCTACACCAGTTTGGATACGGGTTGTGCATACACTTCCTGGTCCAATACCGACTTTTACGATATCTGCCCCACGTAAAATGAGTTCTTGGGTCATATCTGATGTTACGACATTACCAGCTATGATCGTTTTATTTGGATATTTTTCTCGAATTTGTTCAACAAAATCACCAAAAGCTTCGCTGTATCCATTGGCGACATCTATGGTGATAAACTGAATACTTGGAAAGGCTTGTAAGTTCTCTTCTAGACGAGCTAAATCTTGTTTTCCAATTCCAGTACTGATTGAATAGAATTCTGGATTTAAATCAATCATGTTGAAATCACTCTTTGTATAATTTTTGACTAAGGTTGTGAATAAGGAATGTTTTTCTAAGGCTTTGGCCATATCCAAGGTCCCAACACCATCCATGTTCGATGCGATGATGGGAATACCCTCCCAAGATTTTTTACTGTGCATAAAGGTATATCTTCTTTTTAACTTGACTTTCTTTCTGCTTGGTAAATAGGAACGCTTTGGTCGGATTAAAACATCTGAAAAGTCATATTTTTTTCCACTTTCGATTCTCATGTTATCACCTCAAACTCATTATAGCACACCCCATTACGTAAACTCCATTCTTGCGGTGAAGAAATCAACTAGTAAGATGAAAGGTTTTGTAGTAAGATAAAGTGGAGTGTATATTTGCGCAATATTTTGCACCTCTTTCTTATCTTTACCTTGTACAATAATGTTGTTGATCAACGAGGAGTGGACCATATGACAGAACAAATGAATAGAGTGCTAGAGTATATTGAACATTCTTTGCAAGAGGAAATCAACTTGACGAAGTTGGCAGAAAGGTTTCATTATTCAAAAACACACCTGAGTAGAATGTTCAACTTGCATGTGGGGATGAACTTAGCAGACTACATAAATCGTAGACGTTTATCTGTCATTGCCGTAGAAATCCTTAAGCAAAGTAAATCTATTGGATACTTGGCGAACATTCATGGTTACAATAGCCAAAAATATTTTAGTAAGTTGTTTAAAAGTACTTTTATGGTTACCCCTTCAACGTATAAAAAACGTAAGAAGTTTATTGTTTTACAGGGAATGAGAATATTGAAAGGAGAACAAACAATGCGAATAAATGATGTGAACGAACTGTCTTATCACGTTTGGAGTCAATCAGTGGATGAAAATACAATGAGAGATACATTGGAGTCCATTGAGAATGCTATTTTGTATGAGAAAAAAGAATCTGGTGTTACCTTCCTAACATATATAGATGAGGGAGAATATACTTGTATATATGAAATAATACTGAATTTAATCAATGGGAGTTACGAAAAGAGGCATGTATTCTATGTAGAAAACAAGCTTCATACACTTAAGCGATTCCTTCAAGAAGAAGATGAGTTTGCGGTTGTATTTGAAGATAAGGACACAAAAAAGAATTTGAAAGCATATTTCAAACAGGGCCACCAACCATATGTGGTCTTCCAAACCAATACGGTTGATGGATACAAGTTTGATGAAGAAGTTGAAGATGAGGTTAATCAAGATACATTAAATGCCTTGGTCGAAAAACTAAAGAACCGTTTAAAATCGTGTATGAATGCAGAAGAGATAAAGAAACTGTGTGAGCAAGAGGACAACCTTGTATTGATGCGATATTTTGATTACGAGTTTGTCTTGGTGAAGTTAGTTAGGCAAGGAAACTTCTTTATGTTAGTGAGTATATATTTAGACATGCGTCGAACGTTTGCCGAGTCTTACTACTTTTTTGGATCGAGAACAAAAGCAAACAAAGTGTTTATTCAAAAGAATGAACATATACTAGAACTCTACATGGATGATCAATTATTTGCTAAGAGTTATATATTAGGAGGGAATGAAAAGATATCACAGATACATATTGAGTTTCCGAGTGGAATGAGTGGATCAGGTGGTTGGGATTTCTCTGATGAGTTTGATATAGAATAGTAAACAAAGAAGTGTTTGGACGAAACACTTCTTTTTTTGTGAAAAAACTTGACAAAGACCAATAAATGTAATATATTACATATTGTAAAAGGTAATAAGTTACCTAAGGAGGAATATTATGAATAAAAGTGAGTATGAACGTGAAGTAACTGTACGACTGTTTCAAGCATCTAATGCCTTGCAAATATTACTTGACAAGATGTTAAAAAGTGAGCAGTTAACCGCAAAGCAGTTTTTTATGATGATTGTTATTGGATCTTTTGCACATGATCCAAATATTAGTGAGTTATCAGATGCATTTAAGACATCGCATCAAAATGTCAAACAAGTGTTATTAAAACTCAAGAAAAATGGGTTTGTTCGCATGTATAAAGACGAAGATGATGGGCGCATTACCAGGGTGTCTTTTACGAAGAAAGCAATCAGTTTTTGGGCTAGTAGAGATCGGGATGATGAGAAGAAAATGCAGGCTTTATATGATGGGATATCTATAGAGCATATGGACATCGTGTTGAACTCTTTGATGACTGTCATGGGGAATGTTGAAAGGATGGATGAGTGATGGGATGGTTAGTTGTAAAAATAGCTGGAACTTTCATACTTAGCCTCTTAGTTGTGCTTGTTCTTCTTAGTTCTCTTAATTTGACCAATAGAAGGTATAAGAGAATGGTGGAGGAAGGATTAGCAAGGAATCAGGTTAGTGATATGGAACTGGTTGGTGAAGATGATCTGAAAGACTTGCCCTTAGCAGTTCAAAATTATTTGCGTTATGTCGGAGTTGTTGGACGTGAAAAAATCTACCAATACTCTTTGGATATTACTGGCGAATTTAAAATGAGTGAAGACCATGATTTTATGCCAGTAACTATTAAACAAACATCTTTTCAAGATGACTTTACTAGATTGTTTTATATGCAGATGAGAATGAAAGGGTTAAAGATAGCTGGGTTACATCATTTGGTTAATGGAGAGGCTGTGATGGAAATTAAGATGCTAGATCTTTTTAAGATTGTTGATGAACGTGGAGAGGCCATGAATCAAGCAGAACTTGTCACAGTATTTAATGATATGGCGATCATGGCACCAGCAAGCTTGATTGATGAGCGTATTACTTGGGAAGAGGTAAATGACTATGAGGTAATAGGAACCATTACGAATGGTGAATATTCTGTGTCAGCGAGATTGTATTTTAATGAAGAAGGCAAGTTGATCAACTTTATGTCTCTTGATCGTTACGCTATTATTGATGGAGAAGCAAAGTTGGTTAGGTGGGAAACACCAATCACTGCCTACCATGAAGTGAATGGTTTGAATTTACCATATGAGGGATCTGCGAAATGGGTCTATGATGATCGAGAATTTACGTATGTAAGGATGACCTTGCATAATGTTCGTTATAACGAAGAAATGGAGTGAGTATGATGAAAAAAGGATTGGGCATAGTGGCGGTCGCAGTAGTTTTCGCTATAGTGGGTATGGTATTAATGGTGAATAAGCTAGATAACGATGCGGCGTTAATCTTAGAAGAACCTATTAAGGAAGTGTCATTTGATGAGTTAGAAGATGGAGTCTATATTGGTGAATACATGGAAGCAATGGCGACGAATGCTAGAGTGGAAGTGCATATTGTTAGTGGTAGGATTAGTAAAGTCATTTTGCTTGCTCATGAAAATGGACGGGGAGAAGATGCAGAAGTTATTATCGACCATGTAATTGAAGAGCAGTCTGTTATGGTGGATGATGTAGTTGGAGCAACCTACTCTTCGAGGGTAATCAAACTTGCGATTATGGATGCCTTGAAGGTGGACTCTGATGAGTAGTATTATCTTATATACTTCAAAGAAGGGCTCAACAAAAAATGTGCTCAGTATGTTCATGCACAAAATAAGAAGACAGAATTGTGTAGTTTGAGTGACTTTCAAGGAGAACTTAGTGGGTATGATAATCTTGTATTGTGCAGTCCTATCTATTTCGGTCAAGTACCAAAAAAAGTTCGTCTCTTCTTGCAAGAACATGAAGAATTACTTTTGCAAAAGAAGGTCTATATTCTATTGAACGCTATGAACATGGATGCGTACGATATGGTGTTAAAGAGAAACTTTTCGGATCGGTTAAGAAGGAAAGCAAACATCGTTTATGGAGGGGGAGCATATTATTTTGATAAACTCAACTGGTTAGAAAAAATAGCGGTGCAAAAATTTAGTGGTTACAAGGCAACATTTGAAGATTTAAAGCATGATGCGTTAGATAAGGTTCAGCTATAGTATAGTTGAACCTTTTTGTATGGTATAATGAACGTACAATTATATAGGAGTGATGATATGGGGATTTTTGATCTTTTTCTAATGCTAGGTGTGCTTGTTCTTTATGGACTGTTTTTCTATAAGAAAATCATTTCGAGAAGACAAACAAGCATTTTACTAATTGGAACAATTTTTTTCATCGGATCCCATTTAGTTTTTGGATTTATCCGATGGCAGCTGTATACATTTTATGTCCTATTTACCATTTTGTTTCTCTATCAATCTATCGAATTAGTAGGACAAAAACTTGTGCATTCGCGCATCCGTTTGACGCTGATGATTACTACGTCTATCTTTTTGGTTTTGTCCTTTTTACTAGTCGCAGTTTTTCCGGTCTACCAAGTTCCTGAAACGACCGGAACTTTTGAGGTAGGCACTAAGACTTATGAACTACAAGATGAAAGTCGTGAAGAACTTTATAGTAATGAAGTAGATATTCGTAGGTTTATTGTACAAACGCATTACCCAATCGATACTTCTACAGGGTATCAAAAAGCCAAATGGATTGAAGATGGGCGTGATGTATCTAGGGCGTTAGCTGAGGATAATGGGTTGCCGTTTTTCGTATTAGACCATATTGTAGAAATCGATTCAAACTCTTATTTAGATGCCCCATTAAGTGAGGCTAGTTCTACTTACCCTGTTGTAGTTATATCACATGGTTGGAGAGGTTTTCGTAACCTACATACTGATTTAGCTGAAGAATTAGCCAGTCATGGATTTGTAGTGTTTAGTATTGATCATACTTATGGCTCAGTAGCCACAGTTTTTGAGGAAGAAACGGTCTATTTAAATCTAGATGCCCTTCCAGAAACCAATACAAGACAAGCCTTCTTAGAACATGCGAATCGTTTGGTGAATACCTATGCTTCAGATGTTGTTTCTACCCTAGATTTTCTTGAAGAATTGAATGTAGGAGAAAGAGATTCTGTGTTTGATGGTCGATTGGATTTAGACCGTATAGGGTTGATGGGTCATTCAACAGGAGGTGGAGCAGATGTGCAAGTTGCCTTGGAAGATGAACGTGTCCGTTCTGTTCTTGGATTAGATGCATGGGTTGAACCTTTAGACGATGAGACCATTGCTTTGGGATTGGATGTTCCTTCCTTGTTTTTAAGAAGTGGTACTTGGGAAGAGGGAGACAATAATCCACCACTTTACGAAATTATAAATGAAAGTTCTACTTTATCAAAGCTTTATCAAATTGATGGAACGACACACTTTGATTTTGCCATGGTATATATGTATTCACCCTTAACAAAATATATAGGGCTTACAGGTGCTGTTGAAAGTGAACGTTTAACAAGTTTGTTGCGAGAAATAATGTTGGATTTCTTTGATGAAAGCTTGCTGGGTAGTGACTTAGATTTATCCGATTATGACCAATTAGATGAAGTTAGACTCATAGAGACACCTTAGTGGGGTGTCTTTTTTATGGGGAACAGTATCTCGTTTTTGCGTAGGAATAGATATGTTATAATAAGAGTGTACAAGAAGAAATATTATCTAAGGAGGTAGTTATTTTGTACAAGGTTATAGAGAATTTTGATCATGATATATTTGCGGAAAAAGAAGGCCCCTATGTATCGATTTATCAGAATACTCACAAGAAACCTAAAGGTGTAGAACAAGACATCATTACTTTTAAGAATCATTTGAATACGGTAAAAGAGTCACTTTTAAAGTCTTACAAGGAAGAAGAAGTGAAAAAACTCTTAGAACCACTGTATAATTTGGAGTTTGAAAAGGACTTTTGGAGTCATAATAGGGAAGGATTTGCCTTATTTGCAAACCCTAGTGATTTTGTCGTCCTAAGACTCAGTAATAAGGTTAGGGAACGCGCTATTGTGGCAGATAGTTTTCACAAGAAGCCTTTGATTCGTTATATGCAAACAAGGGGAGCCTTTGATGTGCTAACTCTAAGTAAAGATAAGTTTGCGCTTTACACATGCACGAAAGAACTTTGCCACAAAGTTGAGTTTGAACACGATGTAGCGGTTACTAAAGAAGAAGTATTAGGGACATTGGATGAATCGGATTACTTATCGCATGCCTCTTACAATGGGGCTAGTAAAGAAGCAATGTATCATGGACATGAAGATACGAAAAGTATTGAGAAAAAAGATACAGAACGTTACTTTCGCTATGTTGATCGGTTTATTTCGAACACCTATTCTAATCCAACAAAACGACCATTAATTTTGTGGGCATTAGCAGAACACCAAGGTGTTTTTCGCAAGTTATCAAGTAGTGAGCATTTATTAGACGATGGAGTCTTGCAGTCGGATAAAAGTATTAGTGAAGAAGATGTATTAGAAGAAGCTTGGACGTTAATAAAACCAATCTATGATCAAGAGGTTCAAGAACTTATAGAGCGCTATAAACAAGCGCACTCTAAAGGTATGGCATCGGATAACATCCATGTTATAGGTAAGAAGTTGCTTGAAGGTAATATTGAGACTGCGATAATATCTAGTGATAAAATAATACCAGGAAAACTAAACATGATTGATGGATCAATCATTGAGGGACAGTTAGAAGATCCAAGCCAGGATGATGTGTTAGACGATATGGCTGAGGGTATTATTCAGCAAGGTGGACATGTTTTAGTATTAGCTGAGGAGGATATACCAACAGATACTGGTATTCTTGCAATTTATAGGTATGCGTCATAAATTATATAAGTTCTCAAAACAAGTTCGTTTTGAGAACTTTTTCTATGACCCTATTATTTTCCCTTGTTTTTCGTTTTTTTAGTCAATATAATAAGAATAAGGAGGGATTTCATGTTTCAAGTCTTATTATTTGAAGGAATACCTGGTAGTGGAAAAACTACATTAGCAAAACGGGTGCAAGAATACTTAGCAAATAATGGATATTCTACCAAGATTGTGTTTGAGGGAGATATTCATCCGATTGATTTAGCTTGGTGTTCTTATATGGATCAAGAGACCTTTGAAGAGTGTTTAGAAAAATACCCTGATTTACAAGAAGAAATTTTGGCTAAAACAAAGAAAAAGGGGGATAAATATATTACAGCTTATACGAAAGTTCGTATCAAGGATAAAAAAGATGTCGGTTTTTATCAAAAGTTCTCCAATCATGAGATATATAAGTTCGATGATTTAGAAAGTTTTCGAAAGATACATCTAAACTTATACTCATATTTTAATAGTCACTGTGAGAAAGATGCGGGGTATATATTTGAATGCGTCTTATTACAAAACCATTTAAACGAGTTGATTTTGCGCTATAATAAATCTGAAGAATATATGCTTGAATATATACAAGGTTTATTGGATCAATTACCAAATATTGATTTGCAAATCATTCATTTGGAACAAGCGAATGTACGACAAAAATTATCACATATTATCGAAGAACGAACACCACAAACAATGAATATTCCCAAAAAGTGGGTGGAATTGGTTGTTGATTATTTGGAACGTCAACCATATGCAAAAGAACTAGGTTATGAAGGGGAAGAAGGTGTTTATGCCTACTATCAAGATAGGCAAGAAATTGAGAAGAGATTAATTAAGCAACTTGATGCCAATATTACATCATTCTTAGTTGAAGATGATTATGACCGAGTTTTTCAACAGATTGTAGATCATATAGAAGCGAACTGGTTAACAAAAAATAAATAAGGGAGAAGTGTAAAATGGAATATGAACTTATGGATTTTGATACGAAGATTGTCGTGAAATCAGAAGCAAAAAACAGAACAGACGCAAAAGAGAAACTTGATCAATACTTGCAATCAATTGGCACAGAAGCAAAAAACTATTATTATCTAGAGGTATTTGAAAAGGGTCAGGTTAGTGGGGCTCTATGTATGGGTGAAGTGTCCTTTGAACCGGAGTATAACCGTAAGTTTAGAGATAGGAAGCTTAAAGGCGAGAGATGCTTATGCTTCACTATGTCAGAAGAAGAATACTTACGTGCGAGTAGAGGAGAGAGTTCTGCTTTTAATGATGTTATGAGTTACATCAAAGAGAATTCCTATCGATTAAAGGAGATGCCATTTTTTGAAATATTAGATGATCCAAATAGTAAGACATTCAAATTTTATTATTTACTTAAGTAGTTATAGCGAGATAAAGAGCGAATAATTGCTCTTTTTTTTATCGTCTAATACATCCTTATATATGGTCTTAAAATACTAATTGTTAGGATAAGATTAAAAAAGTGCATTGTATTTGATTTGAAGTTCAAAGTAAAATATAATGGCATTACAATCAATCGTACCCTAATAAAAAAATGAAAAGGAGGACACCGGCCAAAGGCTGGTAACGAATGATGAAAAGAAGATTATTTTTATTTTTAGCTATTTTTGGATTAATTTTTACAATTGCAGCGTGTGCTCCAGAAGAAGAGGATACTCCAATAGATGATGACAACAACCAAGATGATGTAATTGATGATGAGGAAGAGGAAATGGAAGAACCGATGAACATCATTGAAACAGCAGAAGCTGCAGGAAGTTTTGGAACTTTATTGGCAGCATTAGATACTGCTGGGTTGACAAGTGCATTAGAAGCTGAGGGAGAATTTACTGTGTTTGCTCCTACGGATGATGCGTTTGCGGATTTGTTGACGGCACTTAGTATTGATGCAGATACTTTGTTAAGTGTAGAGAATTTAAATGATGTTTTACTTTACCATGTATTAGAAGGGGAATATATGGCAGAAGCGGTTATTGCATCAGCTCCATTCAGTATGCAGACGTTGGAAGGTAGTTCTGTAACCTTTACTATTGAAGATGGAAATGCCTTTATTAATAATGCACAAATTGTAACGACTGATATTGAAACATCAAATGGTGTAATTCATGTTATTGATCAAGTCATTTTACCACTTGAGAATATCGTCGATACTGCTGCGGAAGCAGGAAACTTTGAAACCTTATTGGCAGCTTTAGATAGTGCTGGATTGACAGGTGCTTTGGAAGGAGAAGGTCAGTTTACTGTATTCGCTCCTACAGATGATGCGTTTGCTGATTTATTAGAGGCTTTAGATACAAGTGCAATGAATCTACTTAGTGTAGAGAATTTAGCGGATGTGCTATTGTTCCATGTACTTGAGGGTGCCTATTTCTCCGGTGATGTAGTAGCAAATGCTCCATTTAGTTTACCAACATTACAAGGATCAGAAGTAGAATTTACTGTGATGGATTCTATGGCATATATCAATGGTGCTGAGATTGTAACCACAGACATTTTGACCACTAATGGTGTGATCCATGTAATTGATGAAGTCATTTTACCACTTGAAAATATCGTGGATACCGCTATGGCTTCGGGAAGTTTCTCCATTTTGTTAACTGCTCTTGATACGGCAGGATTAACAAGTGCATTAGAAGGAGAAGGGCCATTTACTGTATTTGCGCCTACGGATGATGCATTTGCTGATTTGTTAGCAACTTTAGATGTAAGTGCTGAAGATTTACTTGCAAGAGAAGATTTAGCAGATATTCTTTTGTACCATGTATTAAGTGGTGCATACTATGCAAATGATGTTTTAGCGAATGTTCCATTTAACTTAGATACCTTAGAAGGAGGACCTGTATTCTTTAGTGTCATGGATTCTATGGCGTATATCAATGGTGTGGACATTGTTACAACAGATATATTAACAACCAACGGATTGATTCATGTGATTGATCAAGTCATCTTACCGGAAGATAATATTATTGAAACAGCACAAGCAGCTGGAAGCTTTACTGTATTATTAGCAGCGTTAGAAGAAGCAGGATTGACTAGTGTTTTAGAAAGTGAAGGGCAGTTTACTGTGTTTGCGCCAACAGATGATGCATTTACGGATCTTTTAACAGCTTTAAACATTGATGCAGCTACGTTACTTGGTGTAGAAAACTTAAGCGATATTCTTTTATATCATGTCTTTGCTGGAGAGTACATGGCAAGTGATGTTCTAACGAATGTTCCATTTAGTTTAACGAGTTTACAGGGTAGTGATGTAGACTTTAGTGTCATGGACTCTATGGTTTATATCAATGGTGCACAAATAATAACAACCGATATTGAAACTGCCAATGGTGTTATTCATGTAATTGATGAAGTCATCTTACCACTAGAAAATATTGTTGATACAGCAGAAGCCTCTGGAAGTTTTACAACCTTGTTGACTGCTTTAGAAACTGCCGAACTTACGAGTGCTTTAGAAGCTGAGGGATCATTTACAGTCTTTGCTCCTACAAACGATGCATTTGCAGCGTTGTTGGTCGAACTTGATTTGACGGTCGAAGAACTTTTGGCTTTGCCGAGTTTAAGTGATATTCTTCTGTACCACGTATTAGAAGGAGCTTATTATTCAAGTGATGTTTTAGCGAATGCGCCATTTAGTTTACCTACCTTGCAAACCAGTACCGTAGACTTTAGTATCATGGATTCAATGGTTTATATTGACGATGCACAAATCATTGTTACAGACATTTTAACAACCAATGGTGTGATTCACGTAATTGATGCCGTTATTATCCCAGAATAGATAACAGGATCTTAGGGGGATAAAATTCACTTGCATTTTACCTCTTAATTATGTACGATATTACTAGGTAGAAGAAGAGGTGATTTGATGGATCAATCAATCTTAGAATTAGATAAACAATTATGTTTTCGATTATATTCTGTCTCAAGAAAAATGACCAAAGCTTATCAACCCTTACTCGAAAAATACAATTTGACCTATCCTCAGTATATTGTTATGTTGGGTGTATTTGAAGATAAGGTGATTGATTTTAAAGAACTTAGTGAAAAGGTTAATTTAAAGACAGGAACACTTACGCCCATTGTCCAAAAACTGGAATCACTTGGGTATGTAAAAAGAGAAAAAAACATAGATGATTTTCGTAAAATAAACGTCGTGTTAACAGACAAAGGGAAGCAACTTAACTTAGAAATTGTTGATGTCCCTATACAGTTGGCACAAAAACTGCAAATATCTATTAATATGTATGAACGATTAGTAAAAGAATTAGATGATTTAGATGAGTTATTAACAAATGTAATAAGCAAGAGTTAACTCCTCCCTATTTTAACCGTATTGCAAAAGAAGCGCATGGTCACATGTGCTTCTTTTTATGAATAATCGAATAGTTGCTTATTTAGATTTTTTATTGACCAGTAAAAAAAGAGTTTAAATTCATTCTGGATTTGTGATATAATAATGTAAATGTTTTCACGGATACAAATTGGTTACTGGAGGTGTATTTATGCAAAATAGTGTGGAGAATTATCAAACTATATCAGATTATGTTGAGGCCTTAATTGAGCATGCGAATGATGCTGAACAGCGCAATACAGAAGAAGCGTTAACATATGCACATAAAGCGTTGACCTTAGCGATGGAGCATACACTCGATAAACAAGTTGCTAGAAGTCACGTTCGAATTGGTCGTTGTCATTGGATAAATGGTAACTTTGATGAAGCAATAAAGCACTTAGGTGAGGCGTTAGAGATAAGTAATGATGTACAAGATATGTTTGCGAAAGTAGGTGCGCATATCGGTCTTGGGAATGTCTATATTACCATGCAAATATTGGATCAAGCCTTAACACATTATGAGACTGCCTTGAGTATCGCTAGTGCACATGGCTTTGGAGAACTTATGTCCAAAGTATTGAATAACATCGGAACCTTACATGAAGACATTGGGAATTATGATAAAGCCTTAGAGTTTTATCAAAGAAGCTTGGAAAAAACGGTGGAAATCGAAGATACTTACGGGACGGCTGTTGCCAATTTGAATATTGGGAATGTATCTTATAGTTTAGGAAAAATAGAAGAGTCTACAAAGTATACAAAAATAGCCATAGATTATGGGATAAAGCATGAGAAAACACTATTGCTTGCACACTCCTATTATTCGCTCGGTAGAATTTTTCAGTACAACAATGATTTTACGCAGAGTGTAAAAGAGTTTTTAAAAGGAATCAAAAAAGCAGAAGAAAGTAAAGATTCCTATATTCGTTTTCGTATAGAGTTAGAACTAGCGAATTCCTACAAGTATTTGGATGAAGATACATTGGCCAAGGATTATTACCATAAAGCGCTAAATACCGCTAAATATATTGGTATGGATGAATTGATGGTGAGTATATATGAGCAGATGAGTGTTTTTTATGAGCAAAAAGGTGATAAGGATCAAGCCTTAGAATACTACAAACTCTATCAACAAGCCAACAAGGATGTTGAGGAAAACCGTAGAAAAGAGCGTGTAAATAGTATTGAGTTTCAGTCAAGGTTGTCAGCTTCTTTGGAAGAAACGAAGGTTTACCGACAGTTATCCAATGAGTTGAGAAAGTCTTATAAGTCTATGCATGTCTTAAGTAAGATTGGACAAACCATGACTTCAACACATGATTTGGATGAGATTTTTGAACAACTTTATGACAACGTCAATCTACTGATGAATGCTGAAGGATTAGGTGTAGGGTTATATGATAAGGAACAACATGCACTTATCTTTGATTGGTATATTGAAAATGGCCAAAAAATGGATCCATTCCACTTATCATTAGACAACGATAAAAGTTGGACGGTTTGGAGTTTTAAAAACAAAAAAACCTTGAAAATAAATGATGTAGAAAAAGAATACAAGCGATATATTAAGGGGATTTCATCTACCCGAGGAGATTTAATGCATTCGGCTATGTATGCGCCATTGTTGGTTGAGGGAGAGGTAATTGGTGTCTTTAGTATTCAAGCTAAGGAGAAAAATGCTTATTCTGATACCCACAAGGACTTACTAAAAACGATGGCTTCTTATTTGGCAATTGCGATTAAGAATGCGATGAAAACTATTGAGTTGGATAAACTTAATAAAATGTTGAAAACAAAGTCGGAACATGATGGCTTAACAGGTATCCCAAATCGTCGCTTATTTGATGATACATACCTTACACTATGGACTCATGCAATTAAACACAGTGAACCATTATCCGTTATGATCATTGATATTGACAACTTTAAAGATTTCAACGATCAGTATGGACATCTTGTCGGAGATCAAGTGGTGAAAAGCGTTGCTTCAACCTTGCTAGATCTAAAGAGTGGGGATGATTTTGTTGCTCGCTATGGTGGGGACGAGTTCATTGCACTTTTACCACATCGAACTAAGGAAGAAGCCTTGGCTTATGCAGATAAATTAAAAGAAGCCTTGCTTGGTGTAAATAAAGCATTAAAGATTGATACAGTGGTGACCGTATCAATCGGAGTTGCAACGAGTATACCTAGTGAGGATGTGTTAAAAGAAAAACTCATTTATACAGCTGATAATCAACTATATTTGAGTAAGGCTAATGGAAAGAACCAATGTTCTATTATTGAATTAAAAGAATGACTTTTGGGTCATTCTTTTCTATTCGAAACGAAAGAATTTTGCTATAATAAGGTGGAAAGGTTGGTGGACTTATCTTGAGAGACTATAAAGCCTATAAGAAATTATTAAAAAACGTATATTTTGTCAATGGAACAGCGTATGCTGGTAAATCAACACTTGTAAAGAAATTAGCAGATAAATATGACATGTATCATTGTAAGGAAAACTATATGTTTGATGATTTTTTGTCAAAAACAAGTAAAGAGTCACATCCTAATATGCAGTATTTTAACACCATGTCGAGTTGGGAAGAGTTTGTGTCTAGAAGTAAAGAAGATTATGAGAAGTGGATGGATGGTGTTAGTAAAGAAACGACACCCTTTGAACTTGATGCATTGGTTGATTTAGCTAGTAAGCATGATAAAGTGATTGTTGATACCAACATTCCTCCCGAGGTATTAAAGGAGGTTTCATCTTACAACCGTGTTTTATTTATGGTCGCAACAACAGATATATCGGTGGAATACTTTTTCCATCGAGCTGATCCAGATAAGCAGTTCTTATTGGGAGTGTTGAACAAGATGGATAGGCCATTATTAGCTAAGAAGCATTTTCAAGATATACTAGTATATGTAAATAGAAAAGAACGAATTGATGTGTTTGTACATAGTGGATTTTTGTGTTTGAAGCGTAAAAAGATCAAGGAAGACATTGATAAAAAAATAGCATTGGCAGAAAGGCATTTTGGTTTGTATGAAGAAAAATAAGATCGAATTACTAGCTCCAGCTGGGAACAAAGAGGCATTTGTTGGAGCTATTAATGCAGGAGCTAATGCTGTGTATTTAGCGGGAAAAGAGTTTGGTGCGAGAAAGTATGCATCGAATTTTACATTAGATGAAATTCAGGACTTAATTGTCTATGCACATCTACGTCATGTAGCGGTTTTTGTGACGGTCAATACATTGGTTTATGATGAAGAAATTCAACACTTTTTAGACTATACAGATGTGCTTGTTAAAGCTGGTGTAGAAGCGCTTATTGTACAAGATATTGGGGTTATGAGTTTACTGGTGAAACGATATCCAAAGACAGAGATTCATGCATCTACACAGACCAACACCTACTCTATTGAACAACTAAAGTACTTGAAAAGCATCGGTGTTAGTAGAGTAATTTTAGCTAGAGAAACGAGCATAGAATCAATTCGAAACATGCGACAGGAAGTTGCTATTGATTTGGAAGTTTTTGTGCATGGAGCTCTTTGTGTGTCTTATTCTGGAAACTGTTATTTTAGCCAACAAAATGGTGGGCGTTCAGGTAATAGGGGAGAATGTGCACAACCATGTCGTTTACCCTATCAACTATATCGAAATAATGAATTGCGTAAGGAAACCTGTTACCTTCTTTCAACCAAGGATTTGTACACCTTCCCACATATGGAAGAAATTATGGATAGTGGTGTGGTATCCCTGAAAATTGAAGGTAGGATGCGTAGGAGTGAATATGTAATTCATGCGGTTAAAACCTATAGAGAAATGATTGATCATATACTTAGTAAGAAGATTTTATCACAAAAAGAAAAGGAATTATCACTTATGTTCAATCGTTCTTTTACCAAAGGATATTTGATGAATGAACGATCAATTGATATCAACTACTGGACAAGGCCAAACCATCAAGGTGTAGAAGTTGGAAGGGTTCGCTCTTATGAAAAAGGTAAGGCAGAAATTATTCTAACTGATCAATTATCTGTTGGAGATGGATACCGTATTGTTGGACAAAAAGACTTAGGTGGTCGAGTCGACCGTATTCTGTATAATGGCAAAAAAGTGGATCAGGCAGAAGCTGGTATGGTCATTCAACTTGACCTAATGCATGAAGTAAGTTCAAATGATAAGGTGCACAAAACCATGGATAAAAAGCTAGATACTATAGCGAACTCTTATATTGATGAGCAATTCAAGTTAATGGATTTACAGGTTGATTTGCAAGTTAAAATTGGACAAAAAATGCATGCGACTATAAAACTAAATCAAGGGAACAGCATTAAGGTTTCCTCAGATTTTATTGTTGAACAGGCGAAAAAAAGTACTCAGACTTCTGAGGATATTTTGAATCAGTTTAATCGATTTGGTGATTCTTTTTATCAAATAAAAGAGATCCATCTGGATATGGATCAAGGGATCTTTGTTCCTAATAAGGTAATCAAGAATTTACGTAGAGATATGATTAAAGCCTTGGAAGAGAAGGTGTTACAAAAAGATACGCTGATCCATAATGTACCCTTAAGGGTATCAAAGAAAGCATACATGGGACCTAGTTTCTCTGTGAAAGTTGAGGAGAAAGAACAACTGGATTTTGTTCGAGGTAAGGTAGATCAAGTATACTTGACGGAATCATTATGGAAACATTCGATGGAAAAGGATTTTTTATACAAGAACCGTATAAGCGAACAAGAGTCACTTGAAGATTTGGTGCTTGTACACGATGCTCGTTTGGGATATGAGGGGAAACGTGTTATAGGGTCTCCATATCTTAACGTAACAAACCACCTTACTCTGGCGAGTCTTATCAATGCGGGAATGGAGAAAGTAACCTTGTCTTTTGAACAGAGTGTTGATCAAATGATACACATCGTTCAAAGTTTTCAAGAACGTTTTGGATTTCGCCCCAATGTAGAAGTCGTTGTTTATGGGAAGATGGATCTAATGATTAGTAAGTATTGTCCGATTCAAAAAGTGGAGGGTACAGAGAAGAATTGTATGCTTTGTGAACGTTATAAGTATGCCTTAAGAAATCAATCAGGTGAATCCTTTACCATCAAGCGTGATGCCTCATGTAATGTTCGTATTTTGCATCATAAAGCCTACAATATTATGAAAGATATTCCTAGGTTGAAGGCACATGGGATTACACAATTTGCCTCCTATTTTACAGATGAGTCAAAGGAGCAAGTAGAAGAAATTATGAATAAAGTACTAGAAAAGATAAGTTAAAGTTTTTTATAGGAGAATCTTATGGAAGTTAAAGAGATATGTGATCGAAAAACATGGGTGAAATGGACGAAAATTCACCAAGGATGGAGTATGGATGCCAAGTATAAAGTGATTGATAGGTTTGGAAGGGAGTTTTTGCTTAGGACGGCTAAGATAGAACATAAAGAACGTTTTAAAAAGGAGTTCTCTTTTATCCAGGAAGTCTATCAAAAGGGTTTATCTACTCACCAAGGTGTGAAGATGGGTGTTTGTTTTAAAGAGCAATATTGTTTCCAGTTGCTTGATTATTTAAAAGGGGATCAAGTTGAACAAATCTTGCCTAGTTTACCAAAAAGTATCCAGGCATCAATGGGGAGACAAATGGGAAAAGAACTCAAGGTTCTTCACTCTCTTAGAGAGGTAAAAGAAGTTGATTGGGAAGAGACCTATACAAAGAAAATTTCAAATTATATCAGAAATTACCGAAACTGTATAATGGAAGACCCTTTGGTCGAAGAATTTATTTCCTTTGTGAATGAACATCTTTACTTACTAAAGAATCGTCCTGTTTGTCAATTACATGGTGATTTCCATGTGGGCAACATGATAGTGGATGAGCATCACCATGTTTATATGATTGATTTTAATCGGATGAAACTTGGGGATCCTTGGTATGAGTTTAATCGTATCTATTTTTCTTTTCGTGTAAGTCCGCTATTTGCAAAAGGGTTAGTTGAAGGGTATTTTGATGACCAAATCCCAAAGGAATTTTTTCTATATATGAAGTTTTATTTGCTCAGTATTATGATTGCGACACTTCCTTGGTCTATCCCTTTTGGTGATGAAGATATTGCCTTTGCTAAGAAAGCAATCAAAACGGTCTATGATACGTATGATGGATTGAAAGAAGACATTCCAAAATGGTATAAAGAAAAAACAAGAATTTAGACAAATTCTTGTTTTTTTATGGTATAATTATTTGGATTTTTGTAAATGGAGGACCCTAGTTATGACAGCAAAAGAGAAAAATCAACATTTTTATGAAACCTTATTTAAGATTGCAATTCCAATCTTTTTTTCCCAGTTACTAGGATCTTTACTAGGTATTATTGATACCTTTATGGTGACAAGACTAGGGGATAATGCCTTGAGTGCAGTAGGAATTGGTAGCCAATTTATGTTTTTATTATCCATTGTCTTATTTGGTTTATTTTCTGGTTTTGGGGTCTTTATAGCACAATATTATGGATCCAAAGACTATACGAATATATCCAAAGTATTTATGGTTATGTTACTTAGTGGTCTTGGTTTTTCCTTACTGTTCTTAGGGATGACACAAGTCTTTCCTAGGGAATTGCTTCTGGTCTTTAATTTGAATGATTCTCCCAATCAAGAAGTAATTTCACTTGGGGTAAGTTATTTACAAATTATTGGTTTTAGTTTTGTTACAATGACCATTAGTTTCGCGATTAATATGTTGGCGAGAAATGTGCAAAAGGTATTGATACCCTCCATCTTTCAAGTAATTGGTGTTGTTTTAAATACAGGCTTAAACTATGTTCTAATTGGAGGTAATCTAGGCTTTGAAGCAATGGGCGTTAAGGGGGCAGCCTTCGCAACGCTAATCTCTAGTTCATTTGTCGCAGTTTTAATGATATCCTATTTGTTTTTTAGTAAGGAACAAGCCCTTAAAATACAAGTTAGAAGTATAAAAGAACTCAGTGTAGATGTGTTAAAGAAATGGTATAAGACAGCTATTCCGGTTTTAATTAATGAAAGTTTTTGGGGACTGGGAATGACGGTGTATTTGATTGCCTATGGCTTTATAGGAGAAAAGGCTGTTGGGAGTATATATTTATCCAACCAAATCAACTCTCTATTCTGGGTTGCAACGATTAGTGTTGCCAATGCGTCTGCGGTGATGCTTGGAAATAAACTTGGAAGCAACGATTTAGATACTGCACGTGAGTGGGAGGTAAGATTTCGAAAACTTGGCTTAAGTTTTGGAATTGTTTTAGGAAGTATTTTATTTATTTTCGCTCCCGTTATTGTTCCACTGTTTGGATCTCTTAGTGTAGAAGTAAAAGATATGGTTGTTCTTATTTTGCGTATCTATGCGATCTATGCACCGATTAAGTTTTTGAATGCTATCTTTATTGTAGGTACTCTTCGTTCTGGTGGTGATACCAAGTTTGCTTTGTTTGCAGAGGTTTTCTCCTTGTGGGGAATTGGTGTTCCACTAGCCTTTGCCTTATCGTATTTTTCGGACTTACCCCTTTATCTCATTATTGTGTTTGTCAATTTTGAAGAAATTGGTAAGTTTGTTCTTTGTTACCGCAGGAGTGTATCTGGTAAGTGGGTTCGGAACCTTACAGAAGATTATGCAGTATAGGGCAAATTTTGCCCTATTTTTTTGCTTTTTTTTATGAGATAGACTATCCTAGATATAGGAGTGATTTGATGAAAGATATCTATGATGTTGTGGTGATTGGTGGAGGATTTGCTGGGTTAAGTGCAGCAATTGAAGCGAAGCTACGTGGAAAAGATGTTGTCGTATTTGAGCAAATGGCAAAAATCGGAGGGAATTCTATCATAAGTGATGGTGGAATTGCTGCTCCAAATACGGATTTACAGGAAAAACATCATATTAAGGATTCAAAAGACTTGATGAAAGCGGATATTTTAAAGGCTGGAAAGCATAAAAATGTTGAAGAGTTGGTGAGTGTCTTAGTTGATGAGGCCAAAAGCGCCTTTGATTGGACAAGGGACTATCTGGGAGTTGAATATCTGGATCGTGTCGATATTTTTGGTGGGCATAGCCTAGCAAGGTGTTACACTCCGAAGAGTATTAGTGGTCGTGATTTGATTGGTGCTCTAAAGAAAAAATGTGAAGAGTTGCAAATAGAAATATATACAAGAACAAAAGTTGACCACTTTATAAAAAAGAAGGATCTGTATACAGGTGTTTGGGTTTTAAAAGACTATCTTTTTGGAAAAGAGACTTATGCGTCTTCTCAAGAAGTATTGGTTAATGACGGACTTATTCTTGCGAGTGGAGGTTATGGCCGTAATAAGGACTTACTTGCGGAGTACAAAGAAGAGTATTTGGATTTAGATAGCACCAATAAGTTGAGTGCGACCAATCAATTGTTAGTAGAACTGATGAAGGATGGTGCACAAGTTGTTGATATGGAAGAAGTACAACTACTGCCTTCTACATCTTATGATGAAAAGGGGTTTGGTTTGGGTAACTTGTTTGGTGATTATGTTGTATTTCCTTTAGGGATACTAGTAAATCCAAAAACGATGCATCGTTTTACAAGTGAACTCATCGACCGAGGTATGTTGGCAGATCGTATGATAAATCAAGGTGATTATTGCTTGGGTATAGCGGATCAAAAAGCAGTGGACTATGCTGGATGGGATTTGTCAAAGATCATGAACAAAGGCGTTCTTAAGACCTTTGATAATTTGGAGGAGTTGGCTAACGATTGTTCTAGTGATCTCACCGCTCTTTCATTGACGCTTGACCAATATAACACTTATGTAAGATCAAGAGAAGATAAGGATTTTGGAAAACAAATAACCAATCAACAAACGATTGATCAACCACCTTATTATGTGATGAGAATGCGTCCGAAAATTCATCATACTATGGGTGGTTTGGCTATCAATGCCAAAGGACAAGTCTTGGATAAGTTGGGAAAACCACTACCAAAACTTTATGCGGCTGGTGAAACAACAGGTGGAATACATGGAGCAACAAGACTTGGTAGTATGGCTGTGACGGATTGTATTGTATTTGGCCGAAGAGCTGGGAAACATATAGGAGATGAATAAAATGAAACGATTAGCGGAGCTCAGTAGTTTGAAAAAGAAAAGAAAGATGCGCGTTGCTTATAAAAATCGACATATTTTGTTGCTTTATGTGGATGGGGAGGTTTTTGGTATCGATGATAAATGTCCACATATGGGGACATCTCTTTATCCTGGTAAGCTAGAAGAAGATACTCTATACTGCAAAGATCATCGGTTAGCCATTGATGTGAAAACAGGCATGGTCGCCAATGAAAAACAAGCCGATTTTATGGGATTGGATGCGTATAGTAGAAGTGTACGTAAGTATCCTGTATTTGTTGATGGTGATGGTATATTTATAAAAGACTAGTTCCTAGTTTAGAAATGTGCAAACAATGTTGTATTTTTTCTACACTTTTGGTTATAATGTGTTTTGTGAAACAAAACTAGGAGGTTAAAATATGTCACATACTTGTGGTTGTAGTGCAAATGAACTATATAAAGTAGATAAAGTACGCCGTAAAGGTGTATCAAATGAACCATTGCCAAATGCTTTTTCCATTGATTGTTCTTGTGGAGATCAATTTACGATGACTACGCATGAAAGTCAGTGTCCAAGTTGTCAAATGGTTTATGCGGTGACTCCTTGTTCCAATGATTCTGTTGAGAATGTGGAAGCAGCTGGAATTAATTATTAAACGCCAAATGGCGTTTTTTTTTAGGATTATTTGGCGATATGCTATAATAGAGTATAAAAGATAGGGGTAGACATATGATGGACATACTGATATATATCATTGGAGGATTTTTAGCAGGTGTAGCTACAGGCTTAGTTGGATTAAGTGCAGCTACGATTATTGCGCCACTTTTTGTGACGGTTCTTGGTATGGATGCTTATATTGCGATTGGAATTGCACTTGCAAGTGATGTTTTAGCTAGTTCTCTTAGTGCCTTTCATTATATAAAAAGCAAGAATATTCATTTAAAGGCAGCGGCTGTGATGGCTGTGACTGTTGTTTTGTTTACGGTTTTAACTAGTTATTTATCGAGTAATGTTGATTCCGCAGATTTAGGAATTATGTTGAATATATTTGTCGTCTTACTTGGTTTACGTTTTTTGATTTTTCCTGTCAAAGAAAATACGAATCGTAAGATTTTTCAGTTTACCAAAAGTAAGTTTGTTGCCTCGGTGTTCTGGGGAGCATTGATTGGTTCGATTAGTGGATATTTCGGAGCTGGTGGGGGTCTTAGTATGTTGGTAGTTTTAACGGTCATACTAGGATATGATTTAAAAACTGGGGTTGGTACAAGTGTATTTATTATGGTGTTCACTGCCTTAGTTGGTTCAATAAGTCATATAGTGATTGGTGGAACTTACTGGATACCTTTAATTGTGACTGGATTCGCTGCCTTGGCTGGAGCGAACATATCTGCGCAATTCGCCAATAGGATTAATCATAAAATACTGAACATTGTAATCGGCCTTGTTTTGTTGGTCTTTGGTCTTGTTTTGGTTATTGTATATTTTCTTTAGGAGGCTTTTATGATTGGTAAGTTTGAAGTACAAACGCATAAGAAAAATGAACTAGTTGATGTCACGAGTAAAGTCCGTAAACTTGTGAAAGGGTCTGAGATAAGTGATGGTCTCGTGGTTGTTTATGTACCACATACAACAGCGGCTCTTACCATTAATGAAAATGCTGATCCAGATGTGCAAGAGGATATGTTAAAGGGTTTGGAGTCAGTGTTTCCTTCTAAGGCAAGCTACCGACATATTGAAGGGAATTCCGATGCCCATATAAAGAGTTCTGTTATTGGGGTTAGTGAGACGATTCTTTTAGAGAACAAGGATATGGTGCTTGGCACATGGCAAGGTATTTATTTTGCTGAGTTTGATGGACCGAGAACGCGTAAGGTGTACGTTAAAATACTTGGTGATTAAAATGGTGAACATTCACCATTTTTTTTATCTTCTTATCTATCTAGGTATGTTAACTTTATATAAGTCGTGATAAAATAAAGTATATCGTGCAAAGGAGTTTTACCATGGGAAAAAAATTAGGAGTGTGTTTAACTGGTGGAGGAGCTAGGGGTGGCTATCAAGTTGGTGCCTTAAAAGCCTTAGAAGACCTAGGGATTTTAAAGAATGTTTCGGCTTTTTCAGGGACGTCTATCGGTGCGGCCAATGCTGCGGTGATAGCTTCTAGGGGTGTGGATGCGGCTTATGATGTTTGGATGAGTTTGCCTGAGAATAATATGCCAAGAAAAGAGAAACAAAGTGATAAACGTTTTTCCTTTCAGTTGGATCAAGGCTTGTATTCCATGGATGTTTTTGAGAATGTTATGGTTGATGCAGTTGATTATCAAGGGATTAGGAATAGTGAAGTATATGCAACGATATCAGAGGGTGGAGAGCCGGATGCTGGCTTGATGGAGTTGCTTAAGTTATCGGTGGATTACTATATAAAAAAAGAGCCGCACGCTCAATATTTACCCTTGCACAAAGTAGATGATGATAAAATTCATAAGGGAATAGTTGCGTCTTGTTCTATTCCGGTCTTCTTTTCACCAGTGACGATTGATGGCACAAAGTATTATGACGGTGGGGTATTTGATAATACACCTGTCAAGCCTTTGGTAGAAAACGGGTGTGATGAAGTTATAGTGGTGCATTTACATAAAAATCGATCACAAGTTAAGAAAGATTTATACCCTCATGTTGTCTTTCATGAGATTCGCCATAAAAAGGCGAGAGAACTTGGTCGTATCTTGAAATTTTCAAAGAAGCAAACCGAAGAATTGTATCAATATGGTTATGAAGATGCGATGGCATATTTTCAGACAAAGAAGGAGTCATTTTAGGTATATAGAGGTTCGTGGTATAATAAGTATATAAAGATAGTAGTATCTAAGGAGGATTCTCATGGGAAAAAACAATTGTTTGTTCAATATGATTGCTCCGATTTATGGTTTGTTTTATAAAAGGCAAAAGAAGAAATACCGTCAGATTATTCAGTTCATGGAAGAAGAACTAGATGTAACAAAATACAAAACAATATTAGATGTAGGCTGTGGTACAGGTGCGCTATGCGCTGTATTGGAAGAAGAGGGTTTGCAAGTAACAGGCGTAGACCCAGCTTACAAGATGTTAAAGGTAGCCCGTAAGAAAACGAAGAGTCACAGTATTCGTTTTGTCCAGGCAGATAGTAAGAAAGGACTTCCTTTTGAGGACGATTCTTTTGATTTGGTCATTGCTTCTTATGTCGCTCATGGATTACAGATAGAGGAACGAAAAGAACTCTACAAAGAAATGAGCCGAATTGCGAGGGACTATGTTATTATTTATGATTACAATGATCATCGAGCACCACTGACGACCTTTGTAGAGTTTATGGAAGGTGGAGATTATTTCCAATTTATTCAGTATCCAACGGTGGAAATGGAAGATTGTGAAACAGATATGAGAAGGTGTTTTAAGGAAGTAAAGGCTGTAGAAGTGGATATTAGGGCGTCATGGTATATATGCAAGCCTAATAAAGATTAAGGAAAAGAAAAGTGATCAATGTAAATGATCACTTTTTTAATCGGTCTAAGTTGTCCCATGATGGGGGGAACTCCTTATTCTCTATTTGATGAACTACTTCAACTATTCGTTTGTTTAGTGGGGTAGGAAAATTGTATTTTTCACCATAAGAGACGACCACTCCGTTGATGGCATCAATCTCGGTGGACCGGTTGTTCTTTAGGTCTCTTAACATACTAGAACGTATGGCCTTATGTTTTCTCATTGCGATTGGTAGCAAAAAGAAGCTAAAGGCTTTTTTAATTGGGTTAGTATAGTTCATCAGTTGTTCGATATCTTTGCCTTGAATAGGTTCGATTTTGATGTTTGCTTTGTTGGCTGTGTCAATGCATTCTTTCATGATTTCTAAGGCGATTAATCTTGATTTAAAGTGTTTTGCTAGTTGGCCGAATGTTTCACCAGTAACAACAGAAAGACCACTGAAAGCAGCATTAATGATGAGTTTGGACCATCTTAGACCAATGAGGTTATTATTCAGTTCAACCTTACCCATAGAACTTAAGAGTTTGACGATGTGATGTAGGAGTATTTGGTTGACATGCCCATATTCTCCCACTTGGAAGGATAGGGTTTCTCTAGACGGTATGGTTGTAAGTTCTACAACTCCCTTTCCATGGAAAGTAGCACCCCATGACATGGTCCCACCAACAGTGCGATCTGGACCGATGATGTCAGCAATACTTGGTTCAGGTATACCATTTTGTAAGGTACATAGTATGCCATTACTTTTCAGATGGTCTTTTAAAAATGTTACAATTTCTTTGTTGTGACGTTGTTTAGTCATTAGTAGGATGATGTCATATTCCTCAGTCATATCTTCGGGTCGCATGGCAACAACTTTTTGATTGATCTGAATCGTGCCTTTGATGGTCGCACCATCTTTGTTTAAAGCTTCTACATGTTCTTTGTTTCGGTTGATTAAGTCAACTTTATGACCAGCTTTGGTGATGTATGCGCCTAGTACAGTACCCATAGCGCCTGCGCCGTAAATAGCTGTTTTCATAATAATCCTCCTATTTTATGGATAATTCTCCTTCAATACTCTGTTTAGACTTAATGATGATGTCATGTTCAGTCTTTTTATTTTTGATGTCCAAATCTCCCTCTACTGAATTAAAGTGGATGGCATTAGGATAAAACTCCTCACAATCTAAGTCACCACTTTCTGTATCGAAGAACAGTTCTTGAGAGTATCCTTCTTCTAAGTCAATATCTCCTTCGATCGTTTTAATACTTAGGGCATTTTTGATCTTTATATGACGTAAATCAATATCTGCATTTGTACTTGTAATGTTTGCATTAGAGGCATGCAAGTTACGCAATTTGATGTCCCCAGAAATGGTTTCTAGGGTAAAATGTGTAGACTCTATTTGGTCTAATTTGAGTTCCCCTGTCATGGTTGTGATTTGTATCCTGTCTGCGTCTAAATTGTTGATGTTTCCCTCTCCTGATTTATTCGTTAGTTGAATTTCACGGTAAAATGCTTGTTTTGGTATATATAGTTCAAGCGGTTGTCCATCTCCATAAGGTGTTTTTGTGATGGTGTGTTGATCATTTCGTTCAATCAGTAGGGTTTGATCTTTCACATATAGTTGATAATCTTTGTCACTTAGTGATGGACCACTCACATAAAAAGTATCCTCATCGTGTGTTTGCAAAGAGAAGTCTTCATTGAGTAAATGAACTTTGATGGTATGAACCTTATTCAATGAAATAGATGCATATGGATATGGGTGATTTTGATCTGTTTGAATCGAATATTTCGTTTCTATACTCATTAGAATCGACTCCTTATTTGGGCTTTTGTATATACTTATCATAGCATATTTTCGCTAGATTGTTTAGATGGAAAACCGCTTGTCTTTTGAAATTATCATGATTCTTAAGTATAATAAAAGTGAAAGGATGATTGATATGAGTAAACCAAAAACAGTAAAACTTCATTTAGAAGGACTAGTGCAAGGTGTCGGAATGCGCTATTTTATAAGACAAAGTGCTTCTAGGTATGGTGTTAAGGGCTATGTGAGAAATTTAGCGGATGGTTCAGTCGAGTGTTTGATGCAGGGTAGTGCATCTTTACTTAAAGACTTTAAAGGTCATATTAAAGAATCCTCACCTGGACGTATCAAAAATATGAAGGAAGAAGAACTAATAGATTATAAGAAAGTTCATTCAAGTTTTGAGGTGACCTTTTAGATAGGTAGGGGTAATATGTCAGTGTTTGTTGAGTTGTCTATTGGATTTGCTGCGCTAGCGCTTGCAAGCAGAGTTTCTAGAAAGTTAAAAAGTTTCTTTCCTCCATTTTATATTTTAATGGGGATTTTACTTGGGCCAATGGTGTTTGGTATTGTTGGTGAGAATACCGTCTTCCAAACGTTTTCGGATATTGGTCTTGTTTTTTTGATGTTTTATCTTGGATATGAGTTTTCATTGAATCAACTACTGCGTAAGAAAGAAAAACTATTATGGGCAGGTTTTTTTGATTTTTTGATCAACTTCAGTTTAGGGTTTGTGCTCTCATATGTACTTGATTTACCATTGTTATACCGTTTTGTATTTGCAGGTATGGTCTATATGAGTAGTTCAAGTATCATCACGAAATCCTTGATTCAACTAGGTGCCTTGAAGAAAAGTGAAGGTGAGATGGTCATGGGTATCATGATCTTTGAAGATCTTGTCATGATTGTTTTCTTGGTTCTGGTTGGTGGCATTGTATCTAGTCAAGGTAGTGTTTCATTCGTAAATGTTGGTAGAAGTGTTGGATTGTCTTTATTGTTTGCTTTTGTTGTATTATACATTGGAAGAAAATATCACTTTATACTGGATAGAATCATTGGGCATGATTCTCATGAAGTTTCTCATCTTGGATTTATGGCTTTAGTACTAGCAAGTGTAGCTATTGGCTTACAACTTGGCGTAAAGATAGCTCTGAGCGCATTTTTGTTAGGATTGGCAGTAAGTGAAACAAAGAGTAAAGAAGATATGGAGCCAGTTGTACTAAAGTTTCGAGATATTTTTGGGGGGATTTTCTTTTTCTATTTTGGGCTCACATTTTCCCTAAATACGATAGATACTTCAGTATGGCTGATTGGTCTTATTGTAATAGTCGCAGCGTTTGGAAAGGTTTTAAATGGTCTAGTACTTTATAAAATTCGAGGCTGTTCTATTCAAGATGCCCTCTTTATTGGGATTACATCAATCCCTAGGGGAGAGTTTTCCATTTTAATTGCGGCACTAGTGATCGATACATATCCATTCCTCATGGATATTGCAATTTTGTTGATTCTAGCAACTTCTTTTTTAACAAGTATTTTGTATTGGATTTTAAATTGGACATGTAAGACGTTTGATGTTTGTGTCTTATCTAATCAGTTGGTGGAACAAAAGGATGGAGATATGTAAAAAGGCTATAAAATTATAGCCTTTTTTTCTAATTTAGCATTTCTTTGATGTCTTCTTCCACGGTAGATATTGTGGATAACTGGAAGGTATCAATTAAGAAGTTTGCGACATTTTCTGATAGGAATGCTGGTAAGGTTGGTCCCAGTTTAATGTTTTTTACTCCTAAATGTAAAAGAGCAAGAAGGACAATGACTGCCTTTTGTTCATACCAGGCAATGTTGTAAGATATTGGTAACTCGTTGATGTCTACATCTAAAATCTTTGCTAGTTCCATCGCAATGACAGCTAGAGTATAGGAATCATTACATTGTCCTGCGTCAAGTACACGAGGAATTCCGTTGATGTCTCCTAATTTCAGTTTGTTGTATTTAAATTTTGCACATCCAGCTGTTAGGATTACGGTATCTTGTGGTAGTTTTGCTGCAAAGTCAGTATAGTATGATCGTTTAGTACTGCGGCCATCACATCCCGCCATGACAAAGAATTGCTTTATTGCTCCACTGTTTACTTGTTCTAACACGGTATCTGCAAGTTCTAGTACTTGGTTATGGGCAAACCCACCAAGGATAGTTCCTTGTTCAAGTTCTTCGGGTGGAGTAGATTGCTTGGCTAAGGCAATGATGTTTGAAAAGTCTTTCTTTCCATCTTTTTCTGGAATATGGGTAAAATCTGGATGTCCGGAGTTACCGGTTGTAAAAACTTTCCCTGTGTAACTCGCATCTTTTTTCGGTGGAACAATGCAGTTTGTTGTGAATAAGATTGGCCCATGAAACTTAGCGAATTCTTCTTGTTGGTTATACCAGGCACTTCCATAATTTCCATATAAGTGATCATATTTGTTTAATTCTGGATAATAGTGGGCTGGTAACATTTCGCTGTGGGTATAGATGTCTATTCCTTGGTCTTTACTTTGTTCTAGGAGTTGTTTGATATCGGCTAAATCATGACCACTGATTAGGATCCCTGGACGTTGTCCGACACCAATATTGACATGGGAGATTTTTGGATGTCCATAACTACTAGTGTTTGCATTATCCAATAGGGCCATTCCTTTGACACCATACTTCCCAGTTTCATCTACTAGTTCAATGTAGTCTGTAAGTGAGAGTGAATCATCTTGTAAAGCAATGAGTGCTTTTCTTGTAAAATTGAAAATTTCTTCATCAAGGTATCCTAGCTTATGCGCATGTGAGTGGTAGGCACTTAGTCCCATTAAGCCAGTTGTAATGATTTCTCGGATGCTTCTAATATCCTCATCTTCTGTACTCAGTACCCCTACTTTTGATGCCTTTAAAACAAAGTCTGATGCACTTGTGCTAAACCATGATGTAATGTCATCGTTAAAGACTGAATCAATTCCTAGTTTGATGTTTTCACGCAGAGTAATAGCTTCGATGATACTCACTTTGAAGACTTCATCATCAAAATTAGCATTGGTGATTAATTTAAATAAACCTTCCATTAAAAAAAGATCGGCTTTTAAGACGTTGTTTCCTTGTTGTTTACTTTCATCAGCAACTAGTGCGAGTCCTTTTAGGGCATATTTAAAAGTATCCATATAAGAGGATAGTAGTGGTGTTTTCCCACATACACCCATGACTTCACAACCGGTATTTTTCGCTGCTTCTTGACATTGGTAACAGAACATTTTCTTTTGCATATTGTATGCCTCCTTCATTTGTGTTCATGCTATTCTAGCAAGGAGGTAAAAAAAAGTATGTGATTGAAATCACATACGAAAGAATTCATACCTATTTTTGTGAATTTTTAACACCTTATTCTTTTCTAAGTTGGACAGTTTCCTTGATAGAGTTTCCCTACGAATACCAATAATCGATGCAAGGTCAGTTTTGGTGATGGGTAGATATAGTTGATAGGTTTCTTTATTTTTCACACCAAATTTACGGTAAAGGAATTTTAAAGTGTTTAGAATTTTCTCTTCGGTATTTTGATTGCTTGCTTCAATCAACTGTTGTTGAAAAACACCCACCCGTGAAGCTGCGCAATCCAGGCAAGTATCTTTAAAACTTTCATTCGTCTGATAAGCCTTATGAACCTCTTTGACAGATAATTCTTGCAAAACTACATTCGTCAAAGTGCTAGCACTTGCTATATAATGCTCTTTCTTTTTGAGGGTGTTAAGTAAAGCGACAAACTCATTAGGTCCTAAGATATCAAGGATTCGTTCGTCCCCGTTTTCATATAATTTACTGATTTTCACTAAGCCTTCTTTGATGATGAAGACTTTGTCAATCTGATCACCCTCATGAAAAAGAAAGTTATGTTTGCCTAGTTTTTTTGTCTTTGATGAAAGATGTTCATAAAGACAAAAATCACAATGTGTATTCATTTTGCATCACCTTGCTTAGTATAACAAGGAATAAACGTTCGTGAAATCAAAGCTCCTATTTTTCTAAATAAGCATAAGTTATAATGAACTATTTTGTATGGTATCTAGATAGTATCTTAGGGGAAAAACATGTTGTATTTTAGTTCGTTTATTTGGAAAACATTAGTATACTATAGATAAAGGTAATCATTCTTATCAACATATCTTAGTTATGATTGAGGTGGAAATATGGAAAGAAAGTTTGAATTAGGAATCACAACGTTTGGAGAGGTTATGCCCAATCCGAAAACTGGAGAAAGCTTAAGTTATGATGAGCGTATCCGTATGTTAATCGATGAAATTGTCTTGGCTGAGGAAGTTGGTTTAGATTATTTTGGTATAGGAGAACACCATCGAGAGGATTTTGCAGTGTCCGCTCCTCATATGGTTTTAGCTGGGGCAGCAACAAGGACTAAGAACATTACACTAGGTAGTGCGGTGACGGTACTGAGTAGCGACGATCCTGTACGTGTTTACCAGAATTTCGCGACCTTACAAGCCTTGAGCAATGGACGTGCAGAAATTATGGCTGGGCGTGGCTCTTTTGTTGAGTCTTTTCCTTTGTTTGGATATGAGTTGAGTGATTATGATCAGCTCTTTTCTGAAAAACTTGATTTACTTGTTCAGATACGTGACCAAGAGATTGTTGATTTTAAAGGAGAGATGCGAGCGGATATTGATGGTATTGGAGTCTATCCACGAAATGAGAAGAAGATTCCAATAAGTGTGGCAGTTGGTGGGACACCAGCAAGTGTTATACGTGCAGCTAAGTATGGCTTACCATTATTTTTAGCCATTATAGGTGGTGAACCCTTGCGATTTAAAAGTTTGATTGATTTATATAAAAAACACTATCTAAAGAATGGATACAAAGAAGAAGACATGTTTATAAGTGTTCATTCACATGGATATATTGCTGATGACTACAAAGAAGCAGTTGATGATTATTACCCTTCTGTTGAGCAATTGATGACAAAAATAGGTATAGAACGTGGTTGGGGCCCATATAACAGATCAACCTACCAGCATGCTTTGAGTATGGATGGAGCTCTCTATGTTGGGGATCCTACCTATGTTGCGAAGAAGATTAATTATTTAAAGGAACATCTTGGGATCAATCGATTTACCATGCATGTACCAGTAGGGTATATGGATCATGATAAGGTTCTTAGAACGATTGAACTTCTTGGAAAAGAGGTTCGTCCACTGATCAAATAGAAAATGCACAAATACCTCAGTATTTGTGCATTTTTTTTAATTGTAATCTTCTGGAGAACCCCATATGAGTTCAACAAGTTCTGGTAAATCAATAAATGGATTTCTATTGCCTTGGTATTCATAAATTGTTTGGTTTCGCAAGATTTCCCATTCGGATACTGGATCTTCGGTGTGCCATCTTAGTAGATCATCTAAGTCACCATAAAATGGGAGTTTAGAATCCCTATCTTGGATAGCGTCATTGATGACTTCTAAGTCAACCAAATCTCCTTCTTCTCCTTCATAGCGAACCGCCATATAGAAAATCATTCTTGCGACATCTCCTTTGACTTCATCTCTCGGTTCAAAAGACCATTCATTGCAAGTGTAGTTTCCGTAGCCGCGATCTTCTATGTTGGTGTCATCACCATCGTGGCAATCTTCATATAAGCGATTATTTTTAATGGAGTTCATGGTACGCTCTGCAGCAACTAAGTGATGGGTATCTGTATAAGCTCCTAGGTCACTACTATTGGAAAAATCTCCTCTAGATTTGCTCCAAATATGTTCTCTATTCCATTCGTAAGTATCAAGTTCTCCGTTGATATCCATGGTGCAAAAAGCAGGTGGATTATTGGTGTCTTGACAGTCTTTTGGAAGAGAGAGTCCTGTGTAAAATGTCAAGACATTATCAGGGTTATCCGGATCTTCATCTGCATCTCTCAATATATCCCATACATCGGTATCATCATCAGTATATGGATATTCTGTATGATTGGTGATGATATCATTGAGTAAATCTTTTAAGGCATCACCACTTAAACCTTCTATCCCATCGTAGTAACCACTAGGGATATAAAAGGAACCATCAACACCTTCTACGACTTCGATGATGTGAATGATTGTCTCTGTATTTCCAGCAGAATCACTAGCTTGGATGGTGATACTATATTCTCCAATGACACTAGTATCAACGCTACCATCTATTTCTACCTCACAGAAGCGGTCATAATCATCCTCACAAGTGATTTCTTCTTCATCTAGTGTAAAGGGAGTATCAACCACCAACTTAGAAGGGAGGTTACCAATGGTGATTTCTGGTGGATTTGTGTCATCGATAAAATATTCTGTTAAGATATTGAAACCAAAAAAGTATTCGGCCCCAAAAACAATACCAACTACTAAAAGGACAATAAGCCCTAAACTATTCCTTGTTTTCTTCATAGAATCACCTCGTTTGTTTGTTAGTTTTAGTATAGCATATCTTTCCATCGTTTCTTAGACGTTCTAAATAAATAGAAAGAAAACGTGTTCATAAGGATTTTGATTTACTTATATAGATATATGCGTATAATATACGGTGGATATAGATGAGAAAGGATGATATTCATGGAAAAAATGATCAATGTTGCGATAGATGCATATACAGAAACGATTGAAGAAACCAAGCATATTTTACAATCTGTTTGGAGAAAAATTACTAGAAAAGTCAAATAAGGAACAGGTACAACAAGTACCTGTTTTATTTTTTCTAAATAAGGTTGACTAAATTGTCCTTATTTAGTATGATGGTAAAGAAGAAAAAAATAATGAAAGGTTTGGTGAGGATTATGCAAAAAGTTGATAGAAGAAAAGTTCATAGGATTCACCAAGCAAAGTAGTTAGCTTAGACTATATTTTTTGAGGGCCCTATTTTGTGGCCCTTTTTGTTTGCTTGGTGTCTTAGTAAAATGTTGATTTGGTAAGATAAAAAGGAGAAGAAATGCATACAAGTAAACAAGTAGATGGTTTAAAAGAAGCGGTGATTATCAGTGTGCACCGTACAGAGTATTTGGCCGAATGTGATGGTCAAAAAATAAAGGCTAGTTTAGCGGGAAGGTTTCATTATTTGACCTTCGATAAGAGTGAATATCCTGTTGTAGGAGATAAGGTGCTTTTACGGTTAGTAGATGAGGAAACTGGTGTTATTGAAAGTGTTGAGGTAAGAAAGAATGTTTTTCAGCGTTCTGGGGTAGGATTGAGTAAAGAAGCCCAAGTGTTGGCTGTCAATGTAGATATTATCTTTGTTTGTATGGGCTTAGATAAAGATTTCAACATAAAGAAGTTACAGAATTTTTTAAGTCTGACTTATAGTGTCGATGCGCAAGTAGTTGTACTACTCACGAAAAGGGATTTGGTGAAGAATCCTGGTGAATATATTGAGCAAGTAAGGGAACATTTTGATGAGGAACTTTTGCTTGTATCGTCTTATGACGAAGAAGATATGAAGCGAGTAGAAGATAGAATTGCGCAGGATACAAGTATTTTTGTTGGGTCTAGTGGTGTTGGGAAATCAAGCATTATTAATGCCTTGTTGAAAGAAGAAAAGTTCCAAGTGAATAGTGTAAGGAAAAGTGATTCCCAAGGACGTCATACAACTACTCATAGGGAGTTAATACAGTTACCTAGTGGTGGGAAAGTCATTGATACACCTGGTATTCGTATTGTGTATTCTCATGTTGTGGATGATCTAGACGATGCCTTTGAAGAAGTGTTGCTTTTGGCAGATAAGTGTAAGTTCCGAGATTGTAAACATGAGCAAGAACCGGGATGTAATGTGCAGAAGGCTTTAGAAGAAGGTGCCTTAAAAGTGGAACGATTTGAAGCATATAAGAGAGTTGTAAAATTGAATCGGTACCATAAAAAGCGTGATCAAGAGCGAGCACGTATGTTAGAAAAGAAAAATGCTTACCCAAGATAAGGGTAAGCATTTTTTAGATAAGTAATCCAACAAGTAAAGCAACAAGTCCCCAAACTAAGATAAAGATTTGTAGGTTTGTGTCACTTTTCAGCAGTTTTTTCATGACTTGAAGCTTTTTCATGTGCCAAATAAATGGTGGTTTTAGTAATCCGATGATGATGCATAAGATACCGTAGATGATAAGAATTGTGCTTAGAATTTCCATAATTTCCTCCTATATATTGGATTTTTTTGTGTAGAGTTTCATGAGAAGGTATAAGGCGAACATGTTATAAATTGCTCCACCAATAAAGGTTAGTATGGCACTACCTTCTTCACTTGGTACTAGTTCAAGTTCAATGATTCTCGCTGCCCAGTAACCAGGAGCGATTCCGAGTAAGTTTTGTACCCAACCAGTTACAAAGAATGCGATAACAGGAAAGATAATGATGAGTCCTGAAAGTTTCATGATGACAAATCCTTCGACTTTGTTTTGGGAAAAACTGTTTACGATTAAGGCAACACCTGGTCCTTGCAGTGCACCGACGATTCCAATGAGTAGTACTGTTGCTAGGCTAGAGCCTTCTAAGAATCCTGTACCATATATGATGGCAATCGTTGCGATGAAGCCGAAGATAAAACTAATGAATAATTTGACAATGACATAATATTTTACGTTGATAGGTGTGATTTTTAAGCTCATTAGGACGTTGTCATCTTTATCATCTAGTAAGGTGAAGGCAGTGATTGCTCCAAAAATGTATCCAGTAAGGATGATAAAGAGCATAGCTAGTATATTTGCCCATGGTGATCCTGGAGCTTGTTCTTCTATGTAGGGAATTAGAAAATACCCTATTGTACCCAAAATGATTGGATATATGGCGAAGAACAAGTACATTGGATCACGAAGCATGTTTCTAAGTTCTGCTTTTAATATGGTTGTCCACATTGTTTACACCCCGCTTTGTTTGACAGCGTATTGCTGAAATTTTGGTAGTGCAAAGAAACGGTAAAGTAAGATTGCACCAAGAATCATGTAGGTAAGTGATACATAATATTGATAGGTATAAGTATATCCTTCAAAGGCACCCATAATGGTTTCTTGCGCTGCTTGGATAGGGTTAAGAAGTAAGATGTATTCCCAAATGTCTGCCTTTAGAACACCAAATAGATAGAGTGCAGAGGGAATTAGTAAGGCAAAAGATATGACCATTATGTTTACGAGCATCGTAGTAAAATCCTTTTGATAGTAGCTTAAACATAGTCCTCCTATGGTGAAAAATGCAGTTGAGGATATGAGTGCTAGGTAAATTAAGAATAGGTTGATTTCTACATCTTTTAGGATAATAAAGACGATAATGATTAAGCTTGCTGAGAATAAATTGTGCAAAATATTAGCTAAAACTTTTGATAAGACTAGTTCACTATTTTTTATGGGTGTGACTAGTAGGGTGCTAATGGTGGATTCTGTTTTTTCAAAATGGGTTACTGCGCCGATATAGATGACTCCCATTAGGGTCGCATCAATGAGTAAAACAAATGGTAAAAGTGAACCAAGTAAGTCCTCTTCTAAAAAGAATAGAATTGCTCCCCAAATGAATGCCACTAAGATACTGATGGAGAAGACATTGTATTTATGAAGTCGAACAAGTTCTCCTTTGATTAGTACAAAGAGTCTATTCTTCATCATCTAAGGCCACCCCTGTTACTTTGATAAAGATATCTTCTAAGGTTGTCTCTCCTGTATGTAGTGTTTCGATTTCTTTTGTCTGAAGTAGTTCTAAGAACTCTTTGTTTTGCCCAATTCCATCCATCGGATATTCTTTGGAGAGGGTTTGCCCATCTTCTTTGTATTCTAAGGTCATAGAGCGTTTTCCGTATTTGATCTTTAAGTTTCTTGGAGAATCCAGTTCTTTGATTTGTCCATCTACTATGAAGGCTACTCGGTCACATAATTGGTCGATGTCTGCCATAATGTGTGATGTAATAAAGACGGTTCCACCTTGTTCTTTGAAATCACGTATCATGTCTTTTAAGATTTTTGCATTGGTTGGATCCAGTCCATTCGTTGGTTCATCTAAGAACAACATCTTCGGTTCGTTGAGTAAAGCTCGCACGATGTTTAAGCGAATTTTCATTCCTTTACTAAACTCTCCAACCATTTTGTCTTTATCGTCCCATAAACCAACACGTTTCATCAGTTCTTCAATGTTGCCATTTCGTTTGTATAGTTTCATGAAGAACTCGATGTTTTCTAATGCGGTCATTTTTGAAAAGTGAATGGGCATTTCAAAACTTACACCAATATCTTCATAGAAGTCATCCTTAAATTCTGTGATGTTTTTTCCGTTGTAAGAAATGCTTCCTCTGAAATCTTCTAAAATTTTAATCATGATTTTTTGTGTCGTACTTTTTCCAGCTCCACTTGGCCCTAAGAATCCGAATATTTCTCCTTCTTTAATGTCAAAACTGATGCCTTTAATGACATCTTGGGATTGTTTAGGGTAACGATAATATAAATCTTTTACTTGAAACATACTATTCACCTGTTTTTATACCTTTCTCAAATATTCGTAAGACTTGGTCAATTTGCTTATGCATTTGTTCAATATTAAAACTTGCGTCTTCTGTGTTGAGGCTATCTATAGAAATATTGACGGTCATATCATAGACAACCTTCGCAAGTATGTTGGTATCGATCTCTGCTCGTATGATACCTCTTTGTTTGTCTTGTTCAATTAAGTCTTTGTAAAGCTTAATGGCCATGTCCATGTTGCCTTTCATAATGCGTTCAAACACTTCACCCTTTTTGGATAGTAAATGCGACATGATTTGCACATACTTTGGATTATCAAAGGCAAACCGTAAGCCCATCTCATAAAGTTCTTTGAATAGGGTTAGAAAAGGGACTTCAAAAGGGTTTTTTAAAGAGTCTGACATGTAATGTAGTTTTTCTTGTGCGATTTGTCCGAATATGTATTGATACAAATCGAACTTATCAGAAAAATACTGATAGAAACTACCTCTAGGGATACCTGCTCTTTTGATAATGGTTGAGATATTTGAATGTTCATAATCTGTTGAAGAAAACTCTTCGATAGCCGCATTAAATATCCGTTTTTGCTTTTCTTTATTTAGATTAAAGAATGTACTTGTTGGCATGATTTCAACTCCTTATGACAACCTTGTCACCTACAGTATAGCCTAATGGTTTTTCTTTGTCAATAGAAATGTGACAATATTGTCATAATTTTGTCAAAAAGAAAAGCCATTTCTCTAAATGGCCTTTTTTTGATTGTTTCTATGCTTGTCTATGTGTTCTTGGTAGCCAAGAAATGTAATGTGTTGTCGGTAGTTGGTTAAAGGAATAAAGAGTGCCAGTAAGGTTGGTAGGAACATCCATAGAGCATGGTGAGAATAAAAACTAGCATCTAATCCTGTTTCCTTTTCTTCGACAAGGTGATATGTAAGAAGAGTCTCTTCACTGTTCTTGTCGATTTGTAGATAGGCAAATCCTTCATCCCTTGTTTGATAACTAATGATGTCTTTTTCTATATAAGTATTGGAAAAGAAAAAGGTCTTGTAGTTGGCCAATTGCTGGACAGCTTGAAACTTGAATGTGTGATCCATAATATCAATATGGTGGAACTCTTTACCATAGTATAAACTTTGTTCATTTGAAGTGTTTAAGACTGGATAATAAAAGACGTATCCATTACTCGTAAAACCATAGATGTTTTGGAGTCTTTGCCGCTTTTGCTCCTTGGTTGTTTGATCGTCTTGGACTTGTGTATAGAAGGTTTCATAATTGTCTTCATCATAAAACGTATAATATAAGAGATGGTGCTCATTATCATATATTGGGCGCATGATAGATTCTGGTATACTTGTGTCTATGTGATGGTAATTTACATAGTCATCTCCTTGGCGATAGAAGAGTGATTGGTCAATGACCTTGAATTGATCGATGTCTTCATTAACTGTAAAATCTATGGTTGTAAGAAGGCTAATTTGGTTGTCCTCCATACGATAAATACCATAGGTAAGATTTTCCTCTTCTACAAGAAAATGCGGTAGGTTGTCTACTTCATATACTTGGGTTTCATTGACTCCGAACTGATGAACGAGGACAAAGGCGTCTCTAGAGAGGCGGTAGAGGGCATTGTTTGATAGATAGTATAAACGCTCATTCTGTGTAAAGAATTGCTGTTTTACTGCCTTTGCTTGGATTGAGGGATTACTGGTGAAACCATCTTGTGAATGAATGATATCCCCGCTCTTTGCATCAAGGCTATACATCTTGTTTTGAATTTGAAGATACAAAGTATCATCATGAAAATACGCATCATGAATCTGTAAGGAAGTTATGTCGTTTGCCTTCTCTTTAAATGGTGTTGTATGTTTGAAATTGTTGGCCATATCGGTTGGTAAGCCATCATTGGCCAGGTAGGACACTGGGTTAGACAAATTTAAACCTTGCTTCAATCCTTGTAAGGGAATATTGAAAAATGCAATGAAAAGAACAAGCAGGCCAATGCTTGTACCTAGAAGTATAAAAGAGTTTTTGGGGTTATTTGAAAACTGGGAATGGAAAAAATTCTTTAATGCTCCCAATTTTTTCGTCGTGAAAACCTTGATTAGAACAATGACTAAGACTACAAGGACACTATAGAGAACTTGCAAAAAAATAGGTTGAAATCGGAAAATAGTGAGCGACAAATAAAGAGGCCCAAGTGTTAGGAAGAATACAATAAGATTATTCTTAACTGTTTCGATTTGCAGATCTATTTCATGGTCGAGTTCTTTTTGAAACAAACTTGCTATATAGGTAAACATAGCGAGGATAAATACAAAAACGAAAAAGAGAAAGATATAGGGAATGTGTCCTTCTAAGAATAGTATGTAGATAAAAAAGTAGGACACAAGACCTTCAAATAGCGATAAAGCTAAAAGAAAAGTTCCTGATTCTGATAGTTTTTTTTGGTTAAATAGATAGGAACAAACGATTAAGAACACTAGCGGTAAGATTGTGAAAATATTAAACATAATACCCCTCCTTAAGTGTATTGTACAACAAGCATGATGCAAAAAAAAGAAAAACTCTGATTAGTTTTTCTTTTTGTGTAAGTGATCAAAACCGATAAAAGTAATTTCTCTACGGAAGTTGCTGAGTGGAATGAATAAGAACACTAGAATTGGTAAAAAGTGGTATAAACCAAAGTATGAGTAAAAGGGTAGTGGTGTTAAGTCAGGAACTTCGTTGATGGTGTATAGGGTTAATAGGGTTTCTTTACTGTTTTGATCCGTATGTAAATAAGTAAGTTCATCATCCATGTTCAAGTAGTTTACGATGTAGGAATTATAATATTGATTACCCACCCAAAAGTTTGTGTGTGTTCGATGGTTGAGAACTCCTTGGAAGTTGAAATCTTGGTTCATGATTTCTATTCGACCAAAGCTCTCATCTGGTTCTTCTGCAAAAAAGGCAAAACCATTCGCTACGATCCCATAACGATTATGGAGTTTAGATAACGTAAATTGATGTGTTTCTCCATTAGGTAGCCCTTGATAGTAGGTGGTCTCATTATCGCCTTCATTAAAATAGGTTGAGTATAGGATATGGTTTTCTTCATCATAAATAGGAGATGAGTTGATGCGTGTAAAGGAGTATTGGTTATTGTAGTAATCAATATAAGTTGTGTCGGTTGTCTTAAAGAGTCTTTCTGAAATAACGCTTAAGGATGTGAAATCACTATGTGAACTAGCATCTATTTCTTCTTTAAACACAACTTCTTGGTTAGATATCTCATAGACATCATAAAGACCTGCCCCCTTGGTTCTTAATAAATAAGGGGTATCCTCGTGATAGAATAGTTTGCTGTCGGTTGCTTTATAAGGAGATATATTTTGGTAACTGTCTGGAGAAATCATATATAGACCAGAGCGGGATAATAGGAACAAGTCACCTTCTGCTTTAAAGAAAAGATTGGTGATTTGGTTAAAAGACATAGACCCATCATCAGATACCAAACCAAGTTTGTTGTCACTAAAAAGAATATCTCCAGTTTCTATGTCAATGGTATATAAGGAATCTGTGTTTGCATATAGATATAGATAGGAGTCTTGTATGTAGTAATCAACTAAGGATTCTCCTAGTTCTTGGTCTAGGGAAATTTGAAAGGACTCAGTTAACTGGAAATTGTTGTCTAGATCTGTTGGAAAACCATCAAATGAGAAATAAGAAACGTTGTCCGATAAATGGAGTTCTTGTCGAACGGTATGTACTGGAAAGTCAAAGAGGGTAATGAGTAAGACAAATCCGACCACTAATCCCCATATAAGAAGAAATATATTGGCTGTGGCATCTGCGATAAACATGGTGATTTTCTCCGTCATGGCATTGAATGGATTACGTAAGACAATATAAATAGAAAAAACGCCAACACTAACTAGCCCGCTAAATAAGAATTGGAGGGCAGTTGGTTGAAAGCGAAAAATAGTTAGGAATAGGTAAAAAGGAGCCAATGTTACGAAGAAAGTTATCAAGTTGTTTTTGATTGTCTCAATCTGTAAATCCATATCACTGTCTAAGTCTTTCTCAAATAGGAAAAGGATATAAGAAAGAATGAATATGAATAAGAAGAAAAGAAGGTATTGATAGAAATGTGTAAAAAAGCCCTCGAGGTATAGAAGGTAGGTAATCAAATAGGATATCACCGCTTCAAAAAGAGAAACCATGACAAAGTAAGGTTTGGACACATGCAACTTTTTATGGTTGTAAAAAAAAGAAGTCCCAATAAAAAAGAGTAAAGGAACTAGCGCTAGTATGTGGAACATAAGAATCCCCCCCGTTTGTTAGTAACTTTATTATACTAAAAAAAAGTAGAAATGAAAAGGTGTATTAGAAGGACAAGGTTTCTATATATTTATTTAGAAAGAAAATGCACAATTTGTGGATAGAAAATTACTGATAGAATCATGTTTAATCTAATAATTTTCTAAATAAACTATAAAAAAGCGCTTGCAAAATGTTTGTTTTTGTTGTAATATTTTGATAAGTAACAAAAACCTACATTAAGAGAGTGAAAAGGAGAGAATTATGATTAATTTTTTTATGTTAGCTTCATGGGTTGATGAAATTGACCCAACGAGAATGCTGATTGGATTATTGGTCGGTGTTATCTTATTAATTGTATTGGTAACTATGACAAGAGTTCATGCATTCTTAAGTATTTTACTTGCTGCAATGACTGTAGCAATCGTTGGTGGAGTACCTGGTGGAGAAATTCCTGGTATTATCACTTCTGGATTTGGTGGAACTTTAGGGTCAATCGGGATTATTATTGGTCTTGGAGTTATCATGGGGAAAATTTTTGAAGTTTCTGGAGCAGCAGAAACAATGGCTCGTTCATTTATCAAATTGTTTGGTAAAGGTCGTGAAGAGTTAGCACTTGCTGTTACTGGGTTCATTGTATCGATTCCGATTTTTTGTGACAGTGCCTTTGTTATTTTATTCCCAATTGCAAAAGCAATCTCACAAAAAACTCGTAAGAACTTACTTGTATTAGCAGGAGCTCTTGCAATCGGTCTTGGAGTAACACATACACTTGTACCACCTACACCTGGTCCTTTGTTCGTAGCTGAAGCATTTGGTGTGCAAATTGGGACAATGATTTTCTGGGGTATCTTAACTGGTATTCCAATGACAATCGCAGCTGTTATTTATATTCGTTGGGTTGGTCGTAACGTTGTTTTGGTTCCAAATGAAGATGGTGTTATCGAAAAGTTAACTGTTGCGAATGTAGATTTAGTTGATCTTAAATTAGATAAAAAAGAAGGATTGCCTAGTGCTTGGATTTCTTTTGCACCAATCTTTATCCCTATCTTCTTTATTTTAGTAAAACAAGTTTGGGATACAGCTGGAACAGCTCCTGGATTTATTGAATTAATTGGACATCCTGTTGTATCAGTTTCACTTGGTACCTTAGTTGCTATTTATGGTTTAGGATTAAAAACAGAAAAATCTGTATTAATGAACTACATGGATTCAGGTATTAAATCAGCTGGTATTATTTTGCTTGTTACTGGTGCTGGTGGAGCGTTAGGAAATGTTATTAAAGTAACTGGTGTTGGAGACAATATCGCAAATGCGATCTCTACTTGGGGTCTTCCTGCCATCTTGTTACCATTTATCATTGCTACTTTGGTTCGTTTCATTCAAGGTTCTGGTACTGTATCATTGATTACAGCAGCATCTATTTCTGCACCGATTTTAGCGTCACTTGATGTAAATCCTGTGTTTGCAGCATTATCAGCGATGATTGGGGGATTATTCTTCTCATACTTCAATGATTCTTACTTCCACGTAATCAACCGTTCATTAACTATTAAAGATCCGAAAGTACAAATGAAGTTCTGGAGTGGTACGACTACCGTAGCTTGGGCTGTTGGTATTGTGACCGTTATTATCTTCAACTTATTATTCGGAGGAATTGCGTAATATTAATCCAAGACTGGGCTCGGGCATTGATAGGGCCCAGTTTTGTTTTAAGGTTTGAAAAAGGGGGTACATAGGTTATAATGTGGGTAGTTGATAGGGGGTATTATGATGTTTGATAATACAAGACAAAAGAAGATTTTTGATATCGTTTCGAAAAAGGGTAGTGTAAGTGTTGATTTTTTGGCTAAACACTTCCGTGTGTCGAAAATGACTATAAGACGTGATTTAGAGAAGTTGCAAGAAGAAGATTTGTTGCAACGTACCCATGGTGGTGCGATGTTGCCACAAGTTCTTTTTAAGGAAATGACGTATTTAGAAAAGCAAACACAAAATATTGAAGTGAAGAGAAAAATCGCTACAGATGCTTTGGAGTATGTAGTAGAAAATAGTGTGATTTATCTTGATGCAGGTACGACAACGTTTGAACTCGCTAAGCATCTTGTTGAACGAAAAGATGTCCAAGTGGTGACCAACGATTTACGCATAGCATCTCATTTAGCGAATGCTGGTGTGAGAGTCTATATGCCTGGAGGTCTTGTATCTAGTGATACAGGAAGTATCCACAGTGCAGAAGCAATTGATTTTTTGGAAAATCTAAACATAGATATTGCCTTTTTAGCTGCGTCTACAGTGGATAACGAGTTAAATGTGTGCACACCAAATGAAGAAAAAGTCTTACTAAAAAGATATATGATAAAAAATGTACCTATGAATGTCTTGCTTGTTGATAGTTCGAAATTCCATCAAAAAGCGATTCATCGTGTCTTTAACCTTTCAGAGGTAGACTATGTGGTGACGGACTACAAAGGCAATTTAGAGGTAGAAAAGAAGGGTTAGTTCATGAAGAATGTATTTATTGTCGCAGACGATACGACTGGAGCGAATTCGAGTGCGATTCTACATAAAAGTTTAGGATATGATTGTGTATCTATCCATACAGAAGTAAAAGAAATTAGGAAGCAGAGTGTCTATGCTTTTTCAACTAATAGTCGTGGGGTTGAAAAAGAAGAAGCATATAAAAGAGTGAAAAAAACTTTGGATGATCTACCGATTGAAGACGCTGTTTACTGTAAGCGAGTGGATTCTACCTTGCGTGGGAATCTTGGGCGTGAGTTGGATGCGTTTTTAGACACTTATCAAGATAAAACTGCCATCGTTGTTGCGAGTTTTCCATCATCTGGACGTATTTGCAAACACAACAAACTTTATGTTCATGGTGAATTGCTTGAAACAACCGATGTTGCGAAGGATCCGAAAATGCCTGTCACAACAAGTGTTGTAACCGACCTTTTTGGAAAACAATCAGATCGAACGATTGGGCATATTGATTTAGATAGTGTTCATGGTGAAGATTTTGATCAAATACTACTTCAAGCCTATCAAAATAATGATATTGTTGTGGTAGATGCAGTAGAAAATGTTGATATTAAAAAAATAGCGGATAGTGTTGTCAGGCAAAACCTTGATATTGTTAGTGTTGATCCAGGTCCGTTTACCTATTACTATGCGAGAAGCTTAAAAGAACATGAGGCCTTTAAGTTTTATTGTTTGGTTGGCAGTGTTACGCCGTTAACCTTAAAACAAATGCGCTATGCGAAAGAGTATGGAGCAAGTGTATATGAACTTGACGTTTTGCAAGTTTTAAGTGAGGATTTTGAGGACTATTTAAAAAAGGTCTATCAAGAACTAATTGAGATTGATAATGATTTCTTGATTATTACAACATCTTCCTTGTCATGTGATAAGAAGATCGTTTTGCAAGATCACTGCTCTGAGGGGCAAATGCCTGAAGATATTTCAAATTTGATTAACCAACGCATTGCACAGTTGTTTATTGAATTTGTCTATCATCAAAAGCCACATTGTGTGTATACAAGTGGTGGAGATACTACACTAGAGTTTTTAAGTTCTGCGGAGAGTTATGGTCTTCGTATGAATAGTGAAATTATGCCACTAACGGTGGAATCACAGTTGTTGGGTGGACCTTTTGAAGGATTACGTATTGTATCCAAAGGTGGACTAATTGGTGATGAAGATGCGATTATGCATATTTATCGATATATGAAAGTAGGGAAATAGAGTGAGTAAACCAAGAGTAGGAATCACCTTAGGTGATGTGGCTGGTATTGGACCAGAAATTGTATTAAAGAGTTGTTTAGAAGAGCGTGTATACGATGTTTGTTATCCAGTTGTTATTGGAGATAAACGCGTTGTAGATATGGTGATTCAAGATTTTGATTTTCCATTAGAAGTTCATGTTATTGAGGATACCAAAGATGGACGCTATGAAACTGGTGTTGTAAATCTGATTGATTTAGGCAATATTGATATGGATCATTTTGCTTATGGAACTGTATCTGCTAATGCAGGACAAGCTGCCTATGATTACATCGCTAAGGGTGTAGAATTGTTTAATGCAGGACAGGTAGATGTTATTGCGACTTCTCCAATCAATAAGGAAGCATTAAAAGCAGCGGAAGTACCATACATTGGACATACAGAAATTTTAGGTGGTCTAACCAATGTAGCTGATCCCCTTACAATGTTTGAAGTGGATAGTTTACGAGTGTTCTTCTTATCAAGACATGTGTCTTTAAGAAAAGCCATTGATATGGTTAAAAAAGAACGTTTAGTGGACTACATCAAACGTTCAATTATTGAACTTGATAAATTAGGGGTAAAAGGAACTCTTATTGTATCTGGATTGAATCCTCACAATGGAGAAAATGGATTATTTGGCGATGAAGAAATGACCGACATTATACCAGCGATTGAAGAATGTCAGACTTTAGGATTAGACGTTGCAGGCCCAATTCCTGCGGATAGTGTCTTCTATAAAGGGTTTAATGAAAACTGTAGCGCTGTTTTATCTTTGTTCCATGATCAAGGACATATTGCGACCAAAACCTATGATTTTCATCGTACAATTTCTTTAACACTGGGTATGCCTTTGTTGAGAACATCGGTAGACCACGGAACTGCCTTTGATATTGCTGGACAAAATATTGCAGATCCAATTAGTATGATTGAAGCAATTGTTCTAGCAGCTAAATATGGTGATTATGCAAAAAAATAGAGACAATTTGTCTCTATTTTTTAATGGTTTTTATAAGTCGAAATACTTCCTCAACATTGCGTTTCATAAAGTTTGTGGCAATGTCTTCGTTCATTGCATCTTCTAAACTGATTGGATGATTAATGATGGAGAAAATACTTGTGATTCCTAAGGGGTGCAATTGATAGGCTTCATCTTTCACAGAACCACCTAAGGCAATGACTGGTATATGTTTCTTTTTAGCAGATCTAGCAACACCGGCTAAGGCTTTTCCCATAACGGATTGAAAGTCTATTTGTCCTTCTCCGGTGATTATGATATCGATGTCCTTTAGTTGGTCTTCAAAGGCGAGTTGTTCAAAGACAATGTCAATACCTGGTCGAAGTTCACCATTTAAGAGGGCAGCAAATCCGTAACCTAGGCCACCAGCGGCTCCGGCACCTTCTAAGTGTGCTTTATCAATTTGCAAAGTATCTTTAACAAGGTTAGAAAAATGTAACAATCCCATATCGAGTTCTTCTACGATATCTGGCGTAGCACCTTTCTGAGGGCCATACGTATGAGATGCGCCTCTTGGTCCGCACAGTGGGTTGTCGACATCACATGCGACTAGAAAAGTGGTATCCTTTAGACGAGGATCTAATGCAGAGTTATCGATAGATTCAATCTTAGCAAGTGAGCCACCAACTGGACTTAACTCTTTGTTATCTTTGTCAAAAAACTTATAGCCAAGAGCAGATAACATTCCAATTCCACCATCATTGGTGGCACTTCCACCGATTCCAACGATGAATTCTCTAACGCCCTTATCAAGCGCATCAACAATAAGTTCACCAACCCCATAAGTAGTTGTATTTCTAGGATCTCTTAATGACGGTTTCACTAGTGGGAGACCAGAAGAAATCGCCATTTCTAAGATAGCAGTTTTCCCTCCTGGTAGAATACCATAGTAAGCTTCAACATCCTCAAAAAGTGGACCCTTGACCGTTTTATAAACAAGTTGACCATGTAAACCCTCTATTAAAGAATCAATGGTTCCTTCTCCACCATCACCAATTGGCGTTTTTCGGATATTTGCATCTTCATAGACAGTCTTGATACCCTCTTCAATTGCGTGCACTAGTTTTCTGGCGGAAAGTGAGCCTTTAAATGAATCTATTGCGATTAACACGTTCATCATACATCATCCTTTATTGAATATTCTATGCTTAATTATACCATGAAAAAGTTCGTATTTCGAGTAAAAATGTACGGTTTTGTTCATTTTTGTTAAGGAAAGAAAAATATCCTTGATATTTTTGCGTTATTCTAGGTTATTTTATGAGATTTCATTGACTTATTTTAAGAAAAATGTTACTATTTGTTTGTATCAAACACAAACAAACATTTCAAAGTTAGAGGAGAGAGAAGAATGTTGAAGATGATCATATCTGGGGATGCGATGATTCCTGGTAAATTGTTTGAAGGAGCAGTAAAGAAACATTTAGAAAAGTATGTAGGAGATTATGTAGTTGGAGATTTTGAAACAAATTGGGGAAAACTACAAGAACGTAGACTTTTGGTTGAGCAACAAGGACCTGAGATAGAGGTAGTACCTGATGTTGTCAAAAATAATCCAGATGCGGAAGTATTAAGTGGGTTATTTGTGCCAGTATCAAGTAAATTAATTGATGCATTACCAAAACTGCGTGTTGTTGGACTTGCCAGAGCAGGTAAAGAGAACATCAATCTTGATTATGCGACGAAGCGTGGTGTCTTGGCTTTTAATATTATGGGGAGAAACGCTGAAGCTGTTAGTGATTTTACCATTGGTATGATGCTTGCAGAATCAAGAAATATAGCAAGAGCGCATTATTCAATTAAACAAGGTGGATGGAAAAAAGAGTTTTCTAACGTTGCGTTTATTCCGCAATTAAAAGGGAAGAAGATTGGTGTAGCTGGTTTTGGATATATTGGAGAACTTGTTGCGCAAAAATTAACAGGATGGGATTGTGAGATTCTTGTTTATGATGCCTTCCGTTCAAAAGAAGAGATTGAAGAGTTGGGATACACTTATGTAGATAAAGAGACCTTGTTTAAAGAATCAGATTTCCTAAGCATCAATTTACGCTTGGTAGAAGCTACGAAGCAGTGGGTAGATAAAACACATCTTGATATGATGAAAGATACGGCTGTCTTAGTTAATACAGGACGTAGTGGATTATTAGATATGGATTACTTATATGAGGTATTAAAGGATAAGAAAATAGCTGGAGCTGCGCTTGATGTATTTGATCAAGAGCCAATTGATCCAAACAGTCCTTTCGTTGGATTAGATAATGTTACGTTAACGACACATATTGCTGGTACAACAACCGAGGCATTAACTGGAAGTCCATACATTTTAATGGAAGAACTAGAACGTTTCTTTGATGGGAAAAAAACTAGATTTATTATGAATCCTGAAGTTTTAGAACAAGCAGATTTTAAAGCTTGGTTAAAGGGTGTTACAAATGATTAATAATCTTCATGATATGTTGCATAAGGCACAAGAAGAAAAAATAGCCTTGGGGTCATTTAATGTTTACAATTATGAAACCATTAAAGGTGTATTCAATGCAATAAAGGAAACTTCCACTGATGGAATCATTGCCTTTGGGGCGAAGTATATCAGTAATATGGAACTAAATGAAGTTGCGAATTTGATTCGTACAGTTAGTGCGAAGTATCCAAAAGATATTGCGATTCACTTAGATCACTGCAATGATGTAAAGATTATTAAAGAAGCAATTGAGGCTGGTTTTACGAGCGTCATGTATGATGGATCACATTTGCCGTTTGAGGAAAATATGCGTATGACCAAAGAAGTATGTGATTATGCACATGCTAGGGGTGTAACGGTTGAAGCAGAACTTGGTTCAATAGCTCTTGGTGGGGATTCAAATGAAGACCATCAAGATGAGAAATATACAGATCCAGTGCAAGCTTCAAAATTTGTGTTAGAAACAGGTGTAGATTGCTTAGCGGTATCAATTGGTACTGTTCATGGTACATACAAAGGAACGCCAAACATCAGTATAGATCGTTTAAAAGAGATTCATGAAGTTGTCGATGTGCCACTTGTTTTACATGGTGGATCTGGGACGCCAATTGAAACAATCAAAGAATGTATTCAGCATGGGATTTGCAAAATCAATATCAACACTGAAATGTCTAAGGAAGCTGTTAAATTAATGGTTGAAACAGTTAAAGAAAAACCAGGTTCTCATTTTTCACAACTTTCGGTTCTTGCGAGAAACAAAGTTACAGAAGTCGCGAAAAAACATATTGAGTTGTTTGCATCGTGAATTATATCATTGTTGATGTAGGAACACAGAGTCTAAGAAGTATACTCTTTGATGCGAGTGGTAAAGAGATATTTAGCGCACAAAGACCTTATTCAGCAATATACAAAGATTTGGAAGTTGAGCAAGATCCAAGAACTTGGAAAGATACACTTATTGCGACCTTAAAGAGTGTTGGAGATTATGTAAAGGAAGAAAACATACAAGTAGTATCGATTAGTGTCACTTCACAAAGGGCATCGATTATTCCTGTTAATGAGTATGGGAAATATCTATACAATGCCATTACTTGGCAAGACCGTAGATCTTATAAAATGACGGAAAAAGTCTTAAAGAAAATGTCATTAAAAGATATCTACTATAAAACAGGCTTACGCTTAGACTCTTATTTTAGTGCACCAAAAATGATGTGGCTTAAGAAACACAAGCAAGATGTTTACGACAATGCGTATAAAATTATTGGTGTGCAAGATTATGTTGTTTACCATTTAACCCGAAAGTTTGTAACGGATCATACACAAGCTGCACGTACCTTATTAATGAACATCGAAACGTTTTCTTGGGATGATGAGTTGATTGATTTGTTTGAACTAGACAAAGAAAAACTCTGCGACTTAGTGGAACCAGGTAGTGTGGTTGGTCAGTTGGACTCCTTAATGAGTGAAAAAACCGGTTTATCTACTGACATCAAAGTTTTGATTGCTGGAGGGGACCAGCAATGCGCTGCGATTGGGTTAAACGTTTTAAAACCAGGTGTTGTGGAAGCCAATACAGGAACAGGATCTTTTATCTTGGGTTACTCAGAAAAACCACAGTTTGATGAAAAAACTAGGGTCTTATGTACCGCATCAGCCGTGCCTGGTAAGTGGGTCTTAGAGGCTGGTATATTAACCAGTGGAAACATCTATTCATGGTTTAAAAAGAATTTCTATGATGTAGATAACTATGATTTGATTAATAAAGAAGTTAAGGAATCTGGTGTCGGAGCTAGAGGTGTAATGTTGATTCCACACTTTAAAGGGAGCGCAGCCCCTTATTGGAATCCCCTTTCTAGAGGAATGTTCTTTAATACGTCCTTAGAAAGCACTAGAGGAGACTTCGCAAGAGCAATCCTTGAAGGTATTTCAATTGAAATGTCTCAAAATATTCGCTTAATTGAAGAATTGGTTGGTTATGTCGAAATTGTGAACATAGCTGGAGGATTGACGGTGTTTGATGAGTTTAATCAAATACAAGCAGATGTATTTAATAAAGCAGTGGCGGTCTATGAGAGTGCAGAAGCAACCGCTATGGGAGCCCTCGTATCAACCTTAGTTTCACTAGGTGAATATAAAGACCATATTGAAGCGTATGAAAGTTTGTTTGGACAAACTGCTAAGAAGAGTTACCATAGTATTAGTGAACATGTGCATAAGTACATTACAATTCGCAAAATCATTCGTCAACTATACTATGCGATTGATGATGCACAACTCTATCACTACTTAAAATTACGATAAGATATGAGAGTTTCTCATATCTTTTCTTTTGTATTTCGCCCTATAGGACCTTGTAGACATGCTATAATAAAGTGTGAAAAGGAGTGGTAGTATGAATCGAAAAGATGACCATATAGAATTTGCGAATGCACAAAATGTAAGAGGAAATGACTTTGATCGCATTCGTTTTGTCCATCATAGTATACCTAGTATAGGTGTTGAGGATGTAGACTATTCTACCTATATTGGACGTTTCCCTTCTTCTGTACCAATCTATATCAACGCGATGACTGGTGGGAGTAAAAAGGCGAAAGAAGTGAATAAGGCCTTATACAAAATTGCTTCTACTTTGAATATACCTCTAGCATTAGGGTCTTTTTCGAGTGGGCTAAAAGATCAAGAGTTGGTGAATACCTACCATGTGTTTGAAAACGAAAATCGTCCGATTATCATCGCCAATATTGGGGCAGATAAATCCTTAGAAGATGCCAAGAGAACAGTGGAACTTTTACAAGCAGACCTTTTACAAGTGCACATCAATGCTCCTCAAGAAATTGTCATGCCAGAAGGGGAAAGAGATTTTAAAAACTGGGCTAACAATATCAAGGAGATGGTTCAAAACCTTGAGGTTGATGTGATTGCCAAAGAGGTTGGCTTTGGTATGAGTAAAGAAACATTGATCAAACTGAAAAAGTTGGGTGTAAAATTAGTAGATATCAGTGGTAGGGGAGGAACAAACTTCATTGGTATTGAAAATGCTAGAAGAAGTAAAAAGATGTCCTATTTGGATTCTTATGGATTATCGACCGTTGAATCGTTATTAGAGGCTAAAGGTATTTCTAATATACGTGTCTATGCAAGTGGTGGTGTACGAAATGCCTTTGACGTTGTGAAGGCACTTGCCATGGGGGCAGACGCAGTAGGCTTATCAAAGTTTTTCTTAGATCTAGCTCTGAATAAAACAGAGGAAGAAGCGATTGAACTGACAAGGGAGTTGCTTTTTGAAATAAAAGAAATTATGGTTATTCTGAATGCGAAAAATGTCCATGATTTAAGACATGCAGATCTTTTATTTGATACAGAATTGATGAATTATATTCTCCAAAGAAGTTAACACCCAATCGGGTGTTTTTTCTTTGATTTCCCAAAAAAGCCTAACAATTTATCATTAATTATCTTATAATATATATTGAACATATTGAGAAGAGGTGAGCGTGTGAGAGTCTTTATTGGTATTGAACTGTCTAACCAAGTAAAAGAATATTTAGATAAAGTTTCAAGAATCGTACAAACGAACTCTTATAAGGGAAACTTCACAAGATTTTCTAATTATCACATCACCATTAAGTATATAGGTGAGGCGACATCGGCCGACTTAGATACGCTAGAAGAGATGATGGATTATGTCGGTTCTACTCATGAGGCTTTTTACTTAACATTAGAGGATTTAGGATCCTTTACCAAACGAGGAAAACACATTATATGGATGGGATTAAACCAGGGTAAGAATAGGCTTAAGCGTATATTCAATGTGTTTGAGTCTTTGATGGAAGAAAATGGCTTTGAACGGGATCAAAGAAAGTATCAACCACACATTACCTTAGGGAAGAACATTCAAAGTTCTTATGAGCAAAGCAATGTGAAAATTCCCGGCTATAAGAAACGATTATTGGTGGATAAGTTGACGTTATTTTGGAGTCATAGAGAGCAAGATGACTTAGTCTATACCCCAATTTATGAATGTAAGTTACAAAAACAGATTCGACAACAGGAGGAAGTATGAAAAAAATTATTGGTCAAAGTATTTACACCCTATTGCTTGTTTTTATTACCGCATTGTTACTGATTTTAAATAGTGTATCTACAAGTTTTTCGCTGGACTTACTTTACATCATGTTGGGGATTTCTGTAGCCTTCAGTGTCCTTTCAATCGTCCAAAAGGCTAAGGGTCCAAGTTATATGGTGTTGATTGTACATTTGCTGATGTTTATGTACTTGGCTTTTGCTTTACTCGCCATCGGTAGTAGTTTGGACAGAGGATTCATGCAACTTGTTTTGTATATTTTGGTGCTCTTGTTGGATTGGATTGGTCTTGGCTACAGTGCTTTTCAGTTAAAGAGATTGATGAAGTTATGAAGCAAAGTCAGCAGCAGAACATTCTAGCATTCTTTGCGAATGCATATGGTGGAGATGTTCCCATTTTTGAGGGTCGTGCATTTCTTCATTTGTCTTATCAAGAGGTAAAAGATCTTTTTAGGTTAAAAAATAGACGTAAACATTATCAACTTAAGAAAAGAAATGGGGGATGGATATTAGAGCCAACATCAAACTTAGAAGATTCGTTAACATTTCGGGATCTTAAACAACTTCTTTTAAAGGCGCAAAAACCACTAGATAGTATGGATAATATCCTCTATGATAAAGAAGTAGATGTAGGCAAAAGACATCCAAATATCCAAGTAGAGGATAAGAAAAAAACAAGCAACAAAAAGTCAATTCGTTTTGATTGGAATGATCACTACTTAGAGGGGCTTAGGATACATGGAAACAAGGATGATGCGGAAGCACATGCGGATGAGATGAAAAGAAAAATAATAGGTCGACTATAAAAAAGGCTAGCGTTTGCTAGCCTTTAGTCATTCTTATTGACAATTCCTTCCATGGCAATGTTGGATACAAATCCAATCGATAGGGCAAAGAAGGTTAACCCGTACATACTAAGGAATCCTCCCCATGCTAGAGCAATATTGTAGGATGTAGAAGGAGTGATATCACCATATCCCAAGGTTGATACCGTTACAACTGTATAGTATAAGAAAGTACCATATGTATACGTAACAGGACGCTCTACTAGGGTTGCTAGACTTCCATCATGATAGAAATAATTGCTGTATTGGTTACCATCTTCATCAAAGACCCATTGGATGAAGAATCCGTTTTCGTCGTAATAATCAAAAATCATAAAGCCATTTTCATCATAAAATGTAGTCATTACTTGTCCGTTGTCATCGTAAAAATCTGTTACAACATTTCCACTCGCATCATAAACAGTTGTGAGAGGTTCACCGGTGCTATCATAAACTTCTAGTATTTGTTCTCCAGCACTATCGTAAACGGTGGTTTCTAATACTTCTTCATGGGCTTGATAGGCGAAGTTGTAACTGCTGTTATCCCAAATATAAATAGAGTAAGCGACCACACTTGCATAAAGAATTACATATACATGAAAGGAGAAGAAAACCAAGAAGACGATTTTAGTGATTGTTTTTGATTGCTTGGTTCGTAGGTTTTGGAATATATTGATTTCTCCTACGATCATGTTTAGGTTGACACCGAGTAAGGCGACAAATCCAATAATTAAAACGAAGATCATAATTTCTGCTAAATAGTATATTTCAAAGACTTGGAATAAAATGAAAATAACCATAACTGCCGCAGAAAGAGTTAAGATAAAGCCGTTTTTTGCATCAATTGATTTGTCTAAAATACTAGGGATGATGTAGAACAAATACTGCCATGAACAAACAATGACTAAAAAGACAACTTCTGTAAGTAAGGCAGAAGTAAGAATAGATAATACTTGTTCATTCCCATCTAGGCCTCTTCTTATGACAGAATAAATAAGGATTCCAGAAATAAGAACATAGAGAACCAATGTAAGGATGGTTTTGTATTTGTTAAAGGTTGTTTGTATTTTATTTTTTCCAGTTGAAAAAACAATTTCCTTTTTCGCTTCTTGCTTTGCTTGCTTAAACATTCTTGTAATGGGGATAGCAAAAAATTGATACACCATCATGTGAACATTAAAGAGTAGTAGTACAAAGACTATGAATAACGCTGCAAAGGCAAACAAGGCACTTTGAATCCAGTCTTCATTGCTATAAAGAATGTTGTTGATATAAAAGAAAGTCGCAGAAAAGAAGAGAAGAGAAAAAACTAAATAAAAGGTTTTTCCTAAAGGTTTTCTTTGCTTCTTTTCCTTTGATAAAATGGATTTGTCGATTGCTTTTGGGGTGGTTACTGTTTTCTTACTTTTTGTTTTCTTTTGTTTGGATGTAGTCTTGGCCATCAAATCACTCCTTAGAATTTTTTCTAGGTAGTCATAGATGTACTTTCACTTTTATTGTACACCCTTTTTATGCCTTGACAAATAAAATTTCAAAAATTTGATTACTTGGATTATAATAGGATTATAAAGAGATATTTGCTCTCATGCTTAACTAGACGAACATTCTTTTTAAAAAAATGGAAGGAGTCTAAAAAAGTGAAGTGTAAATCATGTGGTGAAGAAGTAAAAAGAACTGATGACTATTGTCCCAACTGTGGAGCCAAACAAGATTCGTATACTGCGCCGAAACCTTTTGCGACTAATAGTGTAGATGAGTCGCAAAATCCACAAGTTCAACGAACAAAGTTTCGAGGGAAAGAGGTGCAAGTTGGCACCAGTGGAAAAATCGCCTTTAAAAAAGGCGGGTTGATTGGTAAGTTGCTAAAATTGGGAGGATTCGCTTTGGTTGTAATCATTGCTCTGGTTCTTATCTTCGGTGGAGGTCCTAGCTTATCCAACTTAGAAACAGCGTCTGAAATCAACCAAGATACTTATGAGCCGATCACAAAAACTTCAACCTTTACAACTTCTACAAACGAAATTTTCGCTACTTTTGAGTTAGACGGTTACGATTTAGGTACCCAAGTGGTAGGACAGTGGTATTATGTCACAAATGATACAATGATTACGGATGTGTCTTTGGTGACAGAATACGATAGTCAGTATGCCTATTTTAGTCTGACTAGACCGTTGAGTGGATGGCCTGTTGGAGACTATCGATTGGATATTTTGATTGATGAAGAAGTTATTGATTCCATAAGTTTTAATGTTGAATAAGAAAAGGCCTATTTTTAGGCCTTTTTTGCTATGGTTATTCGAAGTGCAAGTAAACTGATGACTAAGCAAACTGTGAGGATAAACATGAGGTAGGGAAATAAGGTGATGGAAATTGCACCAAAGAGCAAGCCAAATAAAGGAGGAAATATGGCACCTCCTATATAAGCGGAAGCTATCTGATATCCAATAACATATTGTGCTTTTTCTTCACCGAAATGTGCAGGAGTATCGTGCACCATACTTGGAAATATAGGGGAAAGACCTAAACCAATCACGACGAAAGAGGCTGTCATTATTGGTGGACTTTTTAAGACTGCTAGGGTGAATGTCCCAAGAAATATCAGAACAATTCCAAAGTTGATTAGAGTTCTATTTGATAGTTTAAAAGAGGCAAGACCACTTAAAAAACGTCCTAGGGTAATTCCCCCATAGTAAAGGGCAATGATATTTGCCGCATCACTGACGTTAAAGGATCTATCTATAACTAAATAGGAACTTCCCCAAACACCAATAGATAATTCTAAAGATACGTATAACATAAAAATCAGCAAGGCAAATAAGACTCCCTTGATGTTTTTCAACTTGAAATGTTGTCTTCTTTCTTCTTTCTTTTCACTCTCTTTTTCCTTCCATAAGGGTAGGGATAAGGTCAAAATGACAAGAAAGATAAACTGCAAGATGGCGATACTCATAAAACCTGATCGCCAACCTTCATCTAGTAAATAATAGGCCATGATAACAGGTCCAGCAGTTGCTCCTACACCCCAAAATGAATGTAGCCAGTTCATATGATGAGGTTTATAGTTTACCGCAACATAGTGATTGAGAGCTGTATCGATCGATCCAGCACCAAAGCCCATGGGTATGGAGAAGAGGACAAAGAACACAAAGTGTTCACTCATCGCATATCCAACTAAAGCAATCAAAGTTAACAAGACAGAAAAGACGATAACCTTATATGTTTTGAAACGTGCAATTACATAACCAGATAATAAACTAGATGAAATAGTCCCAAGCGTAATAACAAGAGAAATAATTCCACCATATTCTAAGCCCAAAGAAAATTCTTCTCTTATAGCTGGCCAAGAAACTCCAATAAGTGAGTCTGGCAAACCCAAACTAATGAATGCCATATAAATAATAATTAATAGTAATGTAGCCATTTAATCACCTCTTTGTTGTCTATTGTAGTATAAAGCATTCATTCTAAAAAGTCCATTCATTCTAAGTCGTATAAGTATTATAGTTCGAAGAGATTAGTGATATAATAGGTGTATAAAGGAGGAGTATTATGAGTATATTAAAAGAAACATACACCTTACATAACGGTGTAAAGATACCGAAAATTGGATTTGGTACATGGCAAATCGAAGATGGAAAGGAAGCTTATAACTCAGTTTTGATGGCCTTGAAAAATGGATATCGCCATATTGATACCGCTGAAGGTTATCAAAATGAAGAAAGTGTTGGGCGTGCTGTTCGTGATTCAAACATACCTAGAGAAGACATTTTTGTGACGTCAAAACTTGAGTCACATATTAAGAACTATGACGATGCGAAAAAGGCATTTGAACAGACCTTAGAAAACTTAGGATTCGATTACTTAGACTTATTCTTGATTCATGCTCCATGGCCTTGGAGTGAAATGGGGAAAGATTGTAGTGCGGGTAATGTTGAAGCCTTTCGTGCAATGGAAGACCTATACAAAGAAGGAAAAGTACGTGCCATTGGAGTGTCTAATTTTTCCCCAAGTGATTTACAAAATATTTTAGACAATAATAAGGTGGTCCCGCACGTTAATCAAATCGGATATTTCATTGGTTTAGACCAAAGTGAGACAATTGATTTCTGCAAAAAACACAATATATTTATTGAAGCATATTCACCACTAGGAATTGGCTACTTGCTTTCAAATGAAGATATTCAGAGTGTTGCAAAGAAATACAATCGTTCGACTGCACAAATATGCATAAAGTACTTGCTGCAAAAAGGGGTAGCACCTCTACCGAAATCGGTCCATGAAAATCGAATCATTGAAAATGCACAGATGGACTTCCAAATTAGTGATGAAGACATGGCTTTCTTAGATACTATTAAAGGAGACCCTCGTCGCTGGGATTAATAGACTATGAAGAAGACACAAGAAGAGGTAATTAAGGCAACAAAAAAACCCATAACGAAAGATGATATTGCCTTGGGTTTGCGAAAACTTGGTGTAAAAAGAGATACCAAGTTAGAAGTACATTCCAAGTTATCAGCCTTTGGGTACATTGTAAATAGAGAATATGATATTATTGATGCATTAATTGAAGTGACAAAAGAAGGGGTCATAATTATGCCAGCTCATACAAGTGAACACAGTGACCCAGCAGAATGGGAGAACCCACCTGTTCCAGAAGACTGGGTACCCTATATCCTGTCACATAGAAGACCCTTTGATCCCGAGATATTTGTTCCGCAACGGGTAGGAAAAGTCCCGATAGCTTTTACTCGTTATCCTGGTGTAGTTAGAACAAAGCACCCTGTAGAATCTTATGCAGTTTTAAACATGACTGATGATGAGACTTGGGGAGACCATAGTTTAGATCAAGATGATGAACAACATCCTTTATTAAAATTAGCAAAAGAGCAAGGGAAAATCTTGTTTTTAGGAACAGATTTTCAAACTTGCTCATCCATACATTTGACCGAAAAGTATGCAGGTAAGGTCCGCCTTGTTGATCAGCCAGCCAAAATAGTCGTCAAAGGAAAGCTAGAAGACGTCAGGTATCGATATTATGAGTTTGATGATGACATCGATCATTTCGAAGAGATTGCCAAGCGTTATGTTGCTGAGTATCAAGGTACAGACTACTACAAACAAGTAAAAATTGGGTTGGCTACTTGTACACTAATTGATGCGGAGGCACTATATGATATTGCCTATGAATTTCACACAGACCATAAGAAAAGCACATCAAATGATTGATGTGCTTATTTTATTTGGTCTTTGCGGATTAAGGCAGCCAAACTGGAATAACGTTTTTTTCCAGGTGCTTTCTTTGTATACTTATCCAAAACTTCTTGTAATTCTTCATAGAGTTCCGTATATTCATCTTTCGATAGATAGACAGCCTTCTGAGCGATGGCACCTTCATAGTATTTTTCCTCTGGGTCTTTCTTCATAAAATCACTACGAGCTTCGACATCATGTTTGAATGTGTCTAGGACATTGTTCATATAATCAGTGACCTTATCAATTTGTTGTTGGAGTTTTTTCTTTGGTTGGGATTTTGAAAACTCCACTTGAAATACACGGTTCACAAGATGGTAATATTTCGCGTTGATTCCATTGATCACTTCAATGTGATCGAGCTTAACAATGTTGATTGATAAGAGTTTTTGTACATGATAGTGGATTTTTGCTGGTACCTCTTCCATGATATCAGCGACCATCTTAACGGTAAGAGGCTCATCAGTTTCCAAAAAGGTATCGATGATTCTCATGCGATAAGGATCGGTAAATATTTTTAGTTCTTCATCATTTTGAATGACTCGTACATCTTTTTTCATTGTTTCCTCCTGTTATTGCAATAAATACACAAAATATGCCAAATCAATACATGATGTTGGCATATTGTTGTGTTTTTAAAAGAGAGAGATTATAATTTTTGTAGCATTATTATCTTGTTATAAAATTGTAAAGTTGAAATCCAAATAGTTGTTTGCCATCACTTGTTTTTGTGCAGCGAAGCGTGATGGTTTCTTTTGGTGAAAAATCCATAATTTTTTCATTTCGTCACATCCTTCTATCCTTTTGTTACGGTGCATTAACCGTTAAAATTATTTTATCGTGCGACTTATTTTAACGCCGAATTTATGAAATGTCAAGACTTTTGATTAAAAAAAATAAAAATTTTTTTAACATGAAAAAATATGGCTATTTTTGGCCGTTTCTGTTAGGAAAAAATTTCTATTACGTTACAAAAAGGAAGAAGAATGTTACAATAATTACAAGAATAGATGTTAGGATGATTAAAGTGAAAACATATACCTGTATAGCAACCTCTTCCTTTGGATTAGAAGCGGTTGTCAAACGCGAGTTAATTGGACTAGGATTTACCATTAAGGATACAGAGAATGGTAAGGTAACCTTTGCGTGTGATGCAAGAGGGATTGTGAAAGCCAACTTATGGTTACGCAGTGCGGATAGAGTATTGATAAAAATTGCAGAGTTTGATGCCTTAACCTTTGACGAACTCTTTGACAACACCAATCGAGTTCCTTGGTATGAGTATATCTCTAAAGATGGAAATTTTGTCGTAAGTGGTAAAACTGTAAAATCGAAGTTATCTAGTGTGCGTAATGTGCAAAAGATTACAGAGAAAGCAATCATTAAGAGTCTCCAATCAAAGTATCGAATTGATTACTTTTCAAAAAGTAAAGAAGATTATCCGATACTGGTATCTATTTTAAAAGATAAAGTTACGCTAACTTTAGATACATCTGGTGATGGGTTACATAAACGAGGTTATCGAGTGGAGACGGTGGAGGCACCAATGAAAGAGACCTTAGCCGCAGCAATCATTCAACTAAGTTTTTGGGATTCTTCTAGACCCTTATATGATGTGTTTTGTGGATCTGGGACGATTCCGATTGAAGCAGCTATGATTGGACGTAACATTGCACCTGGATTAAACCGTGATTTTACTGGGAAGCATTTTGCATTTCTTGGTGATTCTTTATGGAAGGAAGAAACCAAAAAAGCATATTTAGCGATTGATCACGATGTAGACTTGCAGATTTTTGCTTCTGATATATCAAGTCAAAACTTAGAAGCAGCCAAAGAAAACGCCATAGAGGCAGGTGTGGATGACTGTATTACTTTCCGAAATGCAGACTACCAAGATGTTGACTACAATCAAGACTATGGAGTCTTGATTTCCAATCCTCCATATGGTGAACGATTGAGTGAACAAAAAGAAGTAAAAAGATTGTATCAGTCGATGGGAAAACTATTCGCTAAACTGGATACGTGGTCTATATATATATTGACAAGTTATGATGATTTTGAGCATGTGTATGGGCATAAAGTAAGTAGAAGAAGAAAGCTCTACAATGGTCGTATTGAAACTTGGTTTTATCAGTACTATGGTCCAAGACCTCCGAAAGAAGAATAAAAAATAAGCCACGAAAATTCGTGGCTTTTAGTTTGCCTCTATCCAATCGAGGATTTTATGGTAGGTTGCTTCTTTATTTAATTCGTTTAACACTTCATGTCTGGCATTGTTGATGAGTAATAATGTGGTTTTCGTATAAGATGCTTCTTGATAGGCTTTTTGTACTTTTTTCACACCTTCTCCATTATTCCCAACAGGATCTTCTTCACCAGAAATAAAAAGAATAGGAATATCTTTTCCTTTACGTAAGAAGTTCTTATCTGTTAGGCCGAGAATTCCTTTAAAGAACTCTTGGTAAAATTTTGGAGTATAAGGGTAGCCACACAGTGGATCGTTGATGTAGGCATCGACAATTTTTTCATCATGGCTTAACCAATCAAATTCTGTTCTTGGGTTCTTATAGTTCTTCTGTAAGGGTGAAGCGACTAAGTTGGCAAGAAAAGGAGAACGAGATCCGTCGCGTTTAAAGAAATCTACTAGACGGGCTAGGGTGATTGGTATGAGTCCCATTGCTTTTGTATATGGAGGTAAAGTTCCCATAATTATTGCCTTATCTGCGATGTCTTTATAGTCGACCAAAAAGCGTCTTAGAATCACGCTTCCCATTGAGTGTCCTAAGAGGATGTAAGGTAAATCATTGTATGTTTGTTTGATTTCCTGGGCAACTAAGGATGCATCATGGAGTACTTTATCCCAAGTATCTCCGCGTAAGAATATTCCCTGCATATCTTTTTTCGGAATGCTCTCACCATGTTTGCGATGGTCATGTGCTAAGACGACATATCCCTGGTTGGCAATAAACTCCATAAATGGTTGGTATCTATTTTTGTGTTCACCCATCCCATGAAAAATATGTAAAATGGCTTTTGGTATTCTCTTAGGTACATAGACTAAAACTGAAATTTTTGTTCCATCAGGTGTAAGGATTTGATGACTTTGCTTGTCCATATTGAACCTCCTTTCATATCGATATCAAACTTATTATACCCCTAAAAAGAAGAAAACACAACGCGCAAGTGGCCTTGTGTTTTCATGTATCTATGTTGGTAAAAAAAGAAGGACAGTGTTAGTTCTTTCGCTTGATAAGTTCTTCGACAAAGAATGTTGCGACATCCTCAGCGAATTTCTTTGGTCCAAATCCTGCATCAAATCCTAGTTCTTTGGCAAGGCTACCTGTGATTCTAGCACCTCCGACAATGATGATGAAATCTTTTCTTAGGTTCTCTGCTTCTAAGAGTTCAATGAGATGAATAAGGTTTTTGATGTGAACTTCTTTTTGGGTAACCGTTTGGCTAACTAGCAAGACATCAGCTTGTTTATCCTTGGCAAACTGAATGAAATCTTCATTTTCTACTTGGCTTCCTAGGTTGTATGTTTCAATACCCTTGTATCGTTCAAGACCGTAATGTCCAGCGAAGCCTTTCATGTTCATGATGGCATCGATTCCCACGGTGTGTGCATCACTACCTGTTGAAGCTCCAACCACGCGAATTGGTCGATCAAAGTGTTTCTTAATTAGGTCTTCGATTTCTTCTTTACTGTAGGTAGTAGAAACAGCTTCTTCTACATGGATAGCATCATAGTCTACCCCAGTCGTTAATGTTCCGTAAACAACATACATTGTAAAGTCGTTTTCCAAGCTAATGGCATCTGCGACCATGACGTTTTCTAAGCGCATATTTTGGGCAGTTTTTAGGGCTGTTTGGTATCCTTTTTCATCGTTTTTCACTGGTAAGGTAAAGGACAGTTGAACCTTACCATCATTCATGGTATCTCCGTAAGGGAGAATGTTGTGGTTGTTTTTCTTGGTGTCGGTTACTTTATTATCTAGATTGTAGCCCATTTACATGACCTCCTTTAATGAAGAAAGCATGTCTTCCATGATCGGGTTGGTGTAATTTGGATCTTTTTTGTAGACTCCATGGCGACCTTTTCCACCTTCTTTGGTGCGTTTTATTCCGGCAAACACACCTTTAGAAAGAGAGTCGAAGAGGCCGTCTTTATTAATGTCTTTAATGAGTGTGTGTGCTCTATCTAAGACATCTTGAGCACGTGTTTGAATTTTTCCACCCTCTTTGAAGGTGATTTCTTCTCCAAAGTGTTTCATCGTTTGGTTGATCATTTTTGCATTTTCAATTGCTAAGTAACGATCGCTCATGAATGGTGTATGAACCGCTTCTGTAAGCATTCCAAGTAAGTGAATTGATTGGTTGGTTGAAGAGGTTACAATATTGAACAAGGTGTTTTGAGCATAACCTTTAAAAATATTACCAGTCATATGTTTGGTTGGTGGCATATATTTCAAGGGAGCTTTTGGGAAGATTTCTCTTGCCATTAAAGCTTGAGCATATTCGTAAAGAAAACCATCCTCTACGGTTGGATCGATTTCAAATGCGTGACCAAGTCCCATGAGTTCTTCAGGCATCTTAGCATGAAGTGCGAACTGTTCATTGATGAACTGACTGGCTAATACGGTGTGGGCCTCATGAAGGGCATCACTTGTAGTAAGGTAATTGTCCTCCCCAGTATTTATAGTGATGGATGCGAATGCGCTGATGACTCTAGAAAAGTATTGATCAACGAAGGTTCGTTCCATATTGATGTCGCGAAATAAGATTCCGTATAAGGAATCATTTAACATCATGTCCAGTCGTTCCATTGCGCCCATGGCTGCGATTTCTGGCATGCAGAGTCCGCTGGCGTAGTTGACTAAATGGATGTAACGATTTTCTTCTTTTGATACCTCATCTAAGGCTTGACGCATGATTTTAAAGTTTTCTTGGGTAGCGTAGGTTCCTCCAAACCCTTCTGTTGTAGGTCCGTAAGGAACGTAATCTAGTAGGCTTTGTCCTGTGGTACGAATAACAGCAATGACATCCGCCCCTTGTTTGGCAGCGGCTTTTGCTTGTGTAACATCTTCATAGATGTTTCCGGTTGCGACAATGACGTATAGCATAGGTCGATCAAGCTCGTGCATCGTTTTCAAGTCTCTACGCATGTTTGCTTGATCTTGTATTCTTTTAAGTTGTTTCTTGTAATATGGTTGTAAAAGTTCTTTTACTTCCCCAGGACTGAGGGGTGTTATTTCTTCTGTATCTAAGTGTCCTTGAACAATCTTTTCTACAAGATCATTTAGGGATATTTGATGCTTTTTAAGGTAGTAAGCAAGCATTTGCGCAACACCCATAGATGGATGTTGGTGGTGCTTTAAAAAGTCGACGATGACATTTGGAATTGGTACATCAAATTCATTGACGCCATCAATTCCCAGTAATCGAACGATGCTTCGTTCGACACTATCTGTGGTGTGTTTGTCAATGAAATTTTGGGTTTCTATCGCAACTTTTTTTGCTTCTTTTCTTGCCATAGCTATTTTTTCTTGGGATAGTCCGAGTTTACTCATAAGGCAACTCCTTTCGTTTGATGTCAATGATTGGTGTGTTCGGTAGTGCGTCTTTCATGGCTTCTTCAAATAATTGTGGATCAAATCCCTCAAAGTAAGGGCTTGTGGGATTGATGGTTAGTAGGAGAAGCGGTGTTTGATTGATTAGTTTTACTCGGTGTTTGAGTAAATACAGTTTTTGAAAAAGATCAAGATCTGCATGAATCATGGTGAAATCATTCAAAATGATTTCAAGTGATGGAATTCTATCTTTGTTGGCAATGAGATCTTCAATTAGTCGATTGGTCATTGCGCCACTAATGTGTAATTCTTTGGCATGTTCTGCATGCGATAGTAAGTCACTTGGTTTGGAAAGAAAAGTTCCTTGATCATACATGACTTGGTTGTTTTCTAAGACAAGTTTGGTCTTTTTGATTTTTGGTAAATCTTTTTGTGTTAAAGATATGGTCTCAACTAGTATTTTTGTGTCTTGAATGACTCTTTTCATGTTTTTGTGTAAGGATGCGCCGGTTGAAAGAATCATCGCATCGGCAAGATGTGATGCCGCACTTGATTTTCGAAACAAGGCTCCATCGATGAAAAAGTGATCACAGTGATATTTGGATAAGGAGTCCTTTAATCTTCTGAGTTCATGCAAAGAAGAAGGTCCAGCCAATAAGACATCACCATCTTCAAGCATTTCCACTAACACAATCGGTCCTAGGGGAGTTTGAATGGGGTAGTCCTCTAGAATCTGATAGGGTGATGTAATCATCCCTAAGGTATCTTTCGCGGTTGCGACATACATACCTTTGTAAGCGTGAATACTTGGTTTTTCTTGTTTGGTTAACTGATCAATTTTTTCTCCGTCTAAACCGATGGATGTAATCGCAATTTGCTTGTGTTTCATTTTTGCTAATAAGGCATTAAGCGCGGTTGTTTTTCCTGCGTTTTTTGCAGTACCTATGATTGCGATAGTTTGGTAGTTAGAAAGACTATTCATTGTGTCGTCTTTTGCGTTCTAAGTTCAGCTCTGTTAGGGTCTTGGAATGTCCGATTTCAGGGGAAATAATGCCGTTTCTAGCATCGACACAGCTTTCACAGTTGCAGGTGTTGTCATAAGAAGTAGGTCCATAGTAGGTGTAGATGTTTCCTTCGTAATTTCTAAGTAAGGTTTTGCCTGGTGCTTCAGAAATCACGTAGTTTGGCATAACTGGAATTTTTCCTCCTCCACCGGGTGCATCAACGACAAATGTTGGTACTGCTAAACCGCTAATGTGGCCACGCATTCCTTCAATAATTTCAATCCCTTTACTGACTGGTGTACGGAAATGTTCAATTCCTTTTGATAGGTCGCATTGGTAAATATAGTATGGGCGAACACGCAATGAAATAAGTCGTTTGACAAGTTTTTTCATGACATTGACGCAATCGTTAACACCTCTTAAAAGAACGGATTGATTTCCAAGTGGAATTCCTGCATCCGCCAGTTTGCGCAAGGCTTCAGCTGATTCTGGGGTTAGTTCTTTTGGGTGGTTAAAGTGGGTATTGATCCAAATAGGGTGGTATTTCTTCAACATTTGAACAAAGTCATTTGTAATGCGTTGTGGCATAACCACCGGTGTTCTTGAACCCATACGAATGATTCCTACATGCTCAATTTTTCGAATTTCTGAGATGATGTACTCGAGTCTTGCATCACTCACTAATAAGGCGTCTCCACCACTTAGTAAGACATCGTTAATTTCTGGATGAGAGCGAATATAATCAAGAGCGAGTTCTACGTTATCTGTTTTCATTCCTTGATCGGTTTGCCCAGCGAAACGTCTTCTCGTACAGTGACGGCAATACATACTACACATATCGGTGATTAAGAATAGTACACGATCTGGATAACGATGTGTTAGTCCAGGTACGACAGAGTCGTGGTCTTCATGAAGAGGATCATCCTCATCATGGGCACCGATGAACATTTCTTGAATGGAAGGAATAGCCTGTTTTCTTACAGGATCTTCTGGATCGTTTGGATTGATTAATGTGAAGTAATAAGGGGTAATGGCCATTCGAAAAGTTGATAAGACTTTGGCAATTTGTTCCTCTTCTTCGTTGGTAAAAAGCATATATTTTCTTAGATCATCGACTGTTTTGATGCGGTGTTTGGTTTGCCAGTGCCAACTGTTCCAATCTTCATCACTGACGTTTTTAAAGTAAGTATGTCTTCTTTCCAAATGATTGGTGTATAGTTTTACGCTCATAATGGCCTCCTATATATATTTTTCTTCGTATAAGTTACGAATGCGTTGATCAGTTCGTAAGATATTTAAAGTAAATTCTGCGTGGTCTTTGGTGTATCCATTCCCAATCAACATTGTGACATCACTTCCCACACCTTCTGCGCCAAGAGCGGCTTTGGTGAAGGAGGTTGCCATCGAGAAGAAGTAGACGGTTCCTGTATTTTTGGCTGAAAGAATGGACGCCATTTCGGTGTTTTCAACATTGACAACATTGATGACTACATCGGCTAAATTAGGCAAAACCTCTTGTACTTGCTGGTAGACATCAATGGCATTGGTTGCATCGGCTAAGATGATGTCATCACAAAGGTCTAAAGACTTGAGCAAGTCAACTTGTGCTTGTTCATTTACTAAACCAATGACACGACCGGTTTTTGTATTTTGTCTTGCTTGATAAGCACAAAGAAGTCCACTTTTCCCAGCAGCTCCAATGATGAGTACATCATCACCATCTTTGACAAGTTTGTTGGTTTGTGCAGGAGCTCCTGCGACATCAAGAGCGGCGAGAGCTAATGTTTGGTTTAAATCAGTTGGAAGAACTGCATAGATACCTGATTCAAATAAAATCGCTTTTGCGGTGACTTCAACTTGGTCTTTATCAAGATGTATCTTATGGATACTTTCTAGTAGTAGGGGGGTAAGTGATAGCGATACTAAGGTAGCTATTTTATCCCCAACTTTTAAGTCTTTATCTGGGTGGTTTTTTCCTTTTTCGATGATGGTCCCAATCAACATCCCACCACTTCCCGTTACAGGGTTTTGCATTTTTCCTTTTTCTTCAATGATGGACGTGATCATTTCTTTCATTTGCTCTTCGTCACCATGACAGGCTTTTTTGATTTGGGTAAAGGAAGCACTGTCGATGTTTAATACGTCAACTTCTATTAGTAGTTCATTGTCATAAATTGGTAGGGAAGGGTTAATTTTACTTGCGGCTTGTGGCAATACGTTTTTTGGTTCGATAACTCTGTTGGTTCCATATTTGCATGATGTCATAATTGACCTCCTAGTTGTAATATTCTTCTTGTTTCTTCAACGGATGCGATGTCTCGATTGTATGATTTTGCGATTTCTACGACTTTTTTGACTAAGTCGGCATTGCTTGAAGCGAGTACACCTTTTTCAATGTATAGATTATCTTCTAACCCAACGCGAACATGTCCGCCATGTTTGATTGCGAGTTCGGCTAAAGGAAATTCAAAGCGTCCAATACCTGCGACACTATAGGTCGCATGTTGTGGGATGGACTCTTTTAGGAAGAGAAAATCGCGTTCGCTTGCGGTCATTCCTCCAGGCACTCCAAGGACAAAAGAAAAGTGCATTGGGTCTTTGATGATGCCTTTTTTATGGAGTCTTAGGACTTGATCAATGTGCATTTTTCCAAAGCATTCAAGTTCTGGGTATACACCGTGCTTGTAGATTTCTCCCGCAAAGAAGGTAATGTCATTTTCGCTGTTGATGAAAACTTCATCGCCACCAAAATTGACACTTCCACAATCAAGGGTAGACATTTCTGGTTGTAAAGACACCACATCAATTCGTTCTTCTTTGGACATGCCAACTGCGCCACCAGTAGAAGGTTGAATAATGATATCCCCCACTTCTTTTTTGATGGCATCAATGACTTCTTTGTATCGAGCCTTATCTTGTGTCGGTTGTCCATCGTCTGTGCGAACGTGTAAGTGGATAATACTTGCGCCAGCTTCCTTTGCTTTTTTTGCTTCTCTGACCATCTCATCAATGGTGTAGGGTACCGCTGGATTGTGTTCTTTTGTTACTTCTGCGCCAGAGATTGCACAGGTTATGATAAGTTTATTCATGGTTGATTCTTTGTTTCTCTTTTGGGACAACACATGTTCCACTTGCACGTGCGACCAAGATTTTTTCTTCTAGGACTTCTGCGGCACTCTCGCTTAGGTCTGTTCTTGATTGAATAACTTTGTATGCTTCAAAGGTCATTACTCTAGAGGTATTACCGACCTTGGTGATCTGTCCAACTGCTTCAATGTAATCTCCTGCGTACATTGGTGCAAGAAACTCAACATTGTCATAAGCACGAAAGAGTCCTTCATCTCCGTCATGACGGATTAACAACTCAGTTGCGACATCACCAAATAGTTGGAGCGCAAAGGCTCCATCAACAAGGTTTCCTCCATAGTGTGCCTGATGCATTGATAAACGTAAACGAATCATTACTTGGTCCATTTTGTATTCTCCTTTGCTTCTTTAGTATGTAAGTGTGCTTGGGTTGCTTGTACGATATCTTCAATGGTATGTGGTGCATTGTACTCTAGTAAGTGAAGACCATCTTCACGTACTTCAATGACACCCATCTCTGTGATGATTAAGTCGACTTCTTGTTTGGCTGTTAGTGGGAGGGTGCATTCTTTTAAAATTTTAGCTTGTCCTTTTTTATTGGTGTGGGTCATAGCAATGATCACCTTTTTTGCGCCAGTGACTAAGTCCATGGCACCACCCATACCTGGGACCATTTTTCCTGGGATGATCCAATTGGCTAGGTTCCCTTGTTCATCTACTTGTAAACTTCCAAGGATGGTTTTGTCCACATGACCTCCACGAATGATGGAAAAACTCATGAGTGAGTCGAAATACATACCACCATCTTTTAGGGTTACGGCTTGTCCACCGGCGTTGGTTAAGTCGTCATCGATGTCTTCTTCGCTTGGGGTTGGACCTAATCCAATCAGTCCATTTTCACTTTGCAGGAAGATTTCTTTTCCTTCGATGTAATTGGCCACCATCGTTGGAAGTCCGATGCCTAAGTTGACTAAGTCTTGGTCTTCTAATTCTTCTGCGACTCTTCTTGCGATGATTTCTTTGGCATTCATTTGGTTTCCTCCTTCATAAGATGGTCGACAAGTACATGAGGGGTCATCACACAGTTTGGATCGATTTCTTTTATAGATCTTGTTAGGGCGATGACTTTCTCTGCGGCTAGGGCCATAATGGGATTAAAATTTCTAGTTGTTTTTTCATGGATTAAGTTCCCGTAAGCATCACTAGCAGTTGCGTAGATTAGGGCAATATCTGCATGGAGGGCTTCTTCTAATAAGTAGTCTTTTCCTTTTAAGTGAAGGACTTCTTTTCCTTCTTCGACGATGGTTCCCACTCCTGTTGGTGTTAAGATACCACCAAGACCAGCTCCCGCTGCTCGTATTTGTTCTGCTAAAGTACCTTGTGGTGTCAGAGTGACTTTCATGGTTCCTTCACTCATTTGCTTTCCAGCTTCAGGATTTAAGCCAATGTGTGATGCGATTAAGTGGGAAACTTGATGATTGACAATGAGTTTACCAACGCCCTTGTCTGGGTATCCAGCGTCGTTGCAAATGATGGTTAAGTCTTTCACCTTTTGTTCGACAAGATAGTCAATGAGAGCCTCAGGGGTACCACAACCCATAAAACCTCCGACCATAATCGATGCGCCATCTTTGATGTACTCGCTTAATTGCGCAATGGGTTCAATTGTTTTCATGGTTATTTATCCTTTCTTGGCATCATGAGGGCTTGTCCAAGAATCACCACATCACCATCTTGATTGCGAGCTTCACAGTCCAAAACGACACGATTTTTTTCTGTGTTTAATTCCACTACTTTTACTTGTGCGGTGATTTCATCACCAAAATATACTGGTTTTGTAAATGTTAGGCTTTGCTTAACATAAATCGCTCCTGGTCCAGGTAATTTCATTCCAAGAATTGGACTAAATAAAGAACCAACAAGCATGCCATGTGCAATGCGTTTTTTAAACATTGTTGTGCTCGCATAGTCTTCGTCGAAATGGGCTGGGTTGTAATCTCCTGTGATTTCTCCGAAGGTTTCTACGTCTTTTTCTGTAATTGTTTTGGATAGACTTTCCACTTGGCCTACCGTCATTTGATGAATCGTTTTACCTTTGTTCATAGTGTTTCACCCTTTCAGTTTTTTTTGCTAAAAAAAGAGCCATTTAGACATAAGTCTAAACAGCTCATCAATAATATGACAATGAATAAAGTGTTCCCCTATTCATCAAGCATCAAAGGATGGACCCTAGGATACTTTCGGCAAGCCATTCCTTCTTTCTTAAGTCGTGTCCAACCGATGTCTTAAGAAATACCAATGACGTGCTCCTCTGTTTGTTATTTCAAGAATATTCTATATGAATATGAAAGCGTTGTCAATAGTTTTTAGAAAAGATTATAGACGGTGAAGTTGGACGATTTAAAGGAGAATCAATGTCTTTGATTTGGGAGAATGAGTTTTTCTTTTATTCTGGCCAAGTTTTTTGTATAATACAAGTACGAGAAAAGGGTGGTTTGATGAAGAAAAAAGAGATGATATGGTTAAGGATTGTAGTTCTACCAGTATCCTTGTTTGTCCTTGTGGTAGCATTAGATCAAAGGCAATCTTGGTTGGTTGTTTTGTCTATTTTAATGATTCTTTCCATCATTGCTTGGTGGTATTTTGATGAGATTAAGAATGCAAGAATGCGTGAAGAAAAGCAAAGACATTACCAAGAGTTTTTGACATCCATGGGGGTAAAGAGTATTCGTTTGTCATTGATTGAAGATACACTTCGTGAAGACTTGTTAATGGAAAAAATATATCGTTTTACATCTTGTAAGGTAAGTGCGAGTTTGCATGGTTTTTATCAGGGTGTAGAATTTTCATATTTTTCCTTATCGTGCAAGGGAGATAAGACGTTTATAGGTCATATGTTGCGTTTGCAAGTTCCCGGTTCCAAAGAGGAACGTGTTGGGGTCTATGAGGCCTTTCCTTATGACAAGAAGATTAAGGGGAAAACGGTGGTTGGTCGTTCGAGTGAGTATCTAGAAGTTTGTGTAGAAGGCTTGGATTATTTAAGTTTTGAACGCACTGAAGATATGAAACTTGGGCTAGGTGCCTTGTTAGAAGAAATTGAGCAAATCTTGGAGGGTGAAGATGAAGTTACTTAGGAGAATTGGTCTTGTAGTGAGCATTTTGGTCCTTGTGTTTGTCTTAACTGAGGTCGTCAGAGTTCCAAGGTATGAACGTGATAATATCTGGAGGACAGGTGATCAAGATGTTTTGGTTATGGCACATGCTGGTGGCCGTAAAATGAATCCGGGCAATACAATGAAAGCAATGGAGTATAGTTTTTCACTTGGTGTGGATGTCTTAGAGATGGATATTCAGATGACGAGTGATGGGGTCTTGGTTCTTCGTCATGGAGAAAATGCTAGTGGAAATATACGGGCGATGAGTAATTGTGATGGCTTACTTTATGAAATGACCTACCAAGAAGCTTATGAGAACTGTAATTTTGGTTATCATTTTGAAAATCAATTTGGAGAGTATCCATACCAAGATCTTTTGTTTGAACAGTGGGTTGAAGAAGGAATCTATTTGACCAAGTTAGAAGAAGTGTTTGAGACCTTTAAAGATGATATTCTTTACAATATAGAAATAAAAGCAGATTTAGATGCGGATGGATTTACTATGGCCGATAAGTTGGCTGCTTTAATTGAGGAACATAACCTAGAAGAACATGTCTTAGTCGCTACTGCTTTTGATGATATTAGTGCGTATTTAGTTGAAATGTATCCTAGTTTATCGATATCAGCTTCCTTAGGAGAAGCACGAGAAATGGTGATCAAAACCTTATCCTTTCGAAATTATTTTTATCAACCAAGTGCGTATGCGGCTTTACAGTTGCCGGTAAGTTATGAGTTCCCAGTGATTAATACCTTAGACTTAACGATGAAACGAATTGTCCGCTTTACTCATAAACATAATATGGCAATGCATTATTGGACCATTAATGAGGAAGAAGAAATGGTTCGGTTGATTGAAGCAGGCGCAGATGGGATCATCACCGATGATCCTGCCTTGCTTATAGAAATTTTAAATGATTTGAATAATTAGAACGGAGGAGATTGTATGTTTAGCAAGAATCATATGACCATAGGTTCATGGTGGGTGTTTTTTATAGTTATGGCCATACCTTTGGTGAATGTTGTGATGTTTTTTGTCTTACTACTTAGTGGAGATACCAACCGATCATTGAAGAATTATTTGTTGGCTATTGTTTTACCAGTCTTTCTTATCTTTATCTTTGTATTTGTATTCGGTTTTGGAATTGGTCTTGTGGAACGTTTGCGAGATATCCTGCCAATGTAGGAAAAAAACAACATCGAACGATGTTGTTTTTTTGCATCTATATTCTTTAGGAGTTGAAGATACTTTATCATAACAAATCTTTATAAAGAATAGATGAGGTTCTTGTAAAAAGTTTGTTATCTTTTCTTGGTGTTGATTTGACTAGGCTTAGTGGCTTTTATGGTATAATGGAGTTGTATTTTGAAATCTTAGGAGGGATTTTATGGCATTTTTCGGTATTTTAGCATTTATCTTAGAACTTGCATTATTCGGTTTTTTGATTGTACTTTTTACATCCAATGTGCAAGATAGTAAATATAGGAGTAAGAAAAGTAAGAATCAAATGAAGTTTTATGAACTGAATCCTTCAAGTGATCACAACTTGACTGTGGAGCAGTCGAAGGTAGCGGAGTATCTGTTTTCAAAAGAATTAGCTTCTCTTTATGACATCTTGAATGAAACTGGTGTGGATGAGAGTGTTGTCGAGAACTTAGTCAAACACGGGGTTATTCTTGAAGTGAAAGAAGAAGAGAAAAAGTCTCCTTCTTGGGTTGTTTATGTTGCGCCAATTGTGATGGCTCTCATTTTTGTCTTGGCCAATTATATTTGGCTCTTTAAGATAAATATTCGTTATTTGGGTATTGTCTATTATGCAGCGATTTTCGCGGTTGCGACGTTCATTGTAATCAACTTCTATTTGAAGTTTTCGAATTTGGTGCGTACGCGTTTTTACTCAATTGTCCTTGGTTTTGTCTTCTTAATCACCATCTTTTATGGATTATTCGGTGGTCGAGTGTACTTGCATGCTGATCAATATGCGGAGTTGATTCAAGTAGAAGATAATGTGTTCACCGATGATGTAAATACGGTGAATGTGGATACGTTACCAATTGTTGATAAGGAGTATGGTGCAAAACTAGGATCCTTAAAAATGGGAGAATTTCCTGCCTTAGGTAGTGAGTTTGAGCCTGGTCGATATAGTGATATTTTGTATAAGGGTGAACAGTATCTAGTTGCCCCTTTGGAATACCGTGGCTTGTTTAAATACATCAACAATCGCAGTGAGGGAACACCTGGATATATTTTGATTAATAAGGTCACTGCGGAAACAGAACTTATCAACTTAGTGGCTAATGGTGAGGATGGTATGAAGTATGTTGAGAGTTCTTACTTCAACACGAATTTGACTAGACATGCGTATTACAATGGGTTGCATAAATATCAGTTAGAGGAAACGTATTTTGAGATTGATGATGATGGACATCCTTACTATGTGATGCAGTATTCTCTACCAACTATCTTTATCAATGGTGGAGATGACATTGTAAAGATTGCGGTGGTCGATGCGGTTACCGGAGATGTTGGTGTCTATGATCCACTTGAGGTACCTGAGTGGGTAGAAAGTGTCTTTAACTCAAATATTTTTGTCAAACACTTAAACTATTACGGAGCCTTGCAAGATGGTTGGTTAAATAGTATCTTTGCGCAACGAGGAGTATTGACGTCTTCTAGGGGGACCAGAACAGTTTTAAAAGATGGACGTTTGCATGTGTTTACTGGATTGACAAGTGCTGGTAGTGATGAGTCTACTATTGGTTTTGTTTATATGGATACTAAAACCAAAGAGACAACCCTTTATAAGTTCCCAGGTGCAACGGAGACTGCGGCGATGAATAAGGTGTTAACACTCTTACCACAAAACAATATTTCAACTTCTTTCCCAGTGCCGGTGAATGTGGAGGGAGTTCCAACCTACTATATTCTAATTAAAGGGGAAGATGGACGTATTTTACGTCATGTTTATATGAATGTGCAAGAGTTAGAGGTATGGGGCTTAAGTGAGACCAAGCGTGGAGCTTATAATGACTACTTACGCCGTCTAGGAGAGGCAGATGAAAGTGCCTTGACGAGTGTGACTGGAGTTATTGAGACTATTACTAGTTATGTAAATGAAGGAAATACCTTATATTGGATTGAGGTTGATGATGTCTTTTATGTACTTGATGTCAGCAATTTTGATATTCCAGATATGCAGTATTTCATTGAAAAACAAGTTGGTGATGAAATCTCCTTTAATGCGCAAAACAGCATTATTGTTGATTTATTGCCAGAATAAATCTTGGGGGTTAGCCTATGATTGTAAGTGTTGTACAAAATAAGGTGTATGAGGATATTGAACAGACGAAACAAGAAATTGAATCTATGCTTGCAAAGGCAGATTTGAACAAAACGAATCTTTTGATGTTTCCAGAGATGTTTCTTTGTCCTTATGATAATGAATCGTTTGAGAAATACAAAGTCAAAGAAAAAGACGAGATTTTTGATTGGCTAAAGGGGATAGCGAAGAAGTATGAAGTGTACTTGGTTGCGGGTTCTATGCCGGTAAAAGAAAAGCGTTCCTTGTATAATAGATCGTATGTTTTTGATCATCATGGTCGAGAACTTGTCCATTACGATAAAGCCCATCTCTTTAAGGTGGTCTATCCAGATGGTCGAGTGTATGATGAGAGTGAAGTCTTAGATGCAGGAAATCGATTTGTCTTGTTTGATACGGCGTTTGGACGAGCAGGTTTATTAATTTGTTTTGATATTCGTTTTCCTGAGGCGGTGTCATATTTGGCTTCTCATGATGCGAAAATGTTGTTTTTACCAGCGCAGTTTAACACGTATACTGGGCCACTACACTGGCGAACAACAATGCGTTCTAGAGCCATTGATTCTCAACTCTATGTGATTGCGGCATCCACCGCAAGAGACTCCTTTGGAGACTATGAGCCTTATGGTCACAGTATGGTGGTTGATCCATATGGTGAAGTCTTAGAGGAATTAGGAGAAGAAGCTGGTTTGTTTACGGTGGAACTTGATTTTGATAAAGTAAGAGATGTTCGCAAATCCATCCCTATCTTAAAGAATAGAAGAAAAGAATTGTATTAAAAAATACGCACAATGTGTGCGTATTTTTTATTGGTATTTGTCGTACACGTTTTGGATAAACTCACGGTTTGTGATGGTCATCGGCCCTGTTTCTGTTAGGGAGATGACGAAGTCTAAATCGATTTGGCCCATTTCTACATATAAGTCTTCAAATTGGGTAAAGTCATCAATGGTATAAAGTCGGTTACCGGCTTGCGTGAATTCCTCGATGGTGCAGGTCATTTCTTCCTGATCTTGTGCCTCTGTAAAGGCGTAGACGATACAGGTTTGTTTGACGTTCATTGATATTTGGATAAATTCTGTTCCTACTTCTTCTAAATTTGGTGCATCAAAGGTGAAGGATGCTTGGTAGGTGATACTTTTTAAATCCTTACCTCTGGCTAGTCCGGTCACTTTTACGTTCACATAGTTGTCTTGGTCTAGCCGGTAGATTCCTTCAATGATGTGTTCATTTAGATAGATAGGTTTTAGGTCCTTTGTTTGACTTATTGATAGGGTGTAAAGGGAAGTAATCAGTCCTAAGCCTATCAAAATAGAGAATATAAGAGATTTATGGTAGTCTTTCTTCTCTTGATATTTTTGTAGTCCAAGATAGAGTAAATAGAGATTATAGGGGAAGAAAAGAAAGCCAAGTAGGAAGAAGGCTTGTACTTGTTGGTGGGGATAAAGACGGTCAAAGTTGTGTTTGATGACTATACTACTTAGTATGGCAAGTAGACCATGACTCGCTAAGAAGATAGGGACATAGTCTTTCAAAATAAGAATGGATTGGATATCTAGCATGTTGGTAAAAAAGATTTGATAGAGTTTTATGGCTAGGTAAATAAGTGATAAAAAAAAGAGTATGGTGGCGATTACTAGATTTGTTTGTAGTTTGTTTTTTAGTTGTTCATTATAGTTCATTGTGTTCACCTCGAGTGTTATTATATCAAGAATCTGCTTGTGTGAAAAGAAAAAAATACCTTTCACAAGAATGTGAAAGGTACCTACTTAACTTTTGTAGATCAAATCTTCGTATTCATCGTATCTTGGGAATACTTTAACGGCGTAAGAACAAGTTGGTTTGATTTTTAGTTGTTCTTCTTTGGCAAATTCAACTACTTTGTCCATCAATTTTCGTGCAATGCCTTGTCCTCTTAGTGAAGGATCCACAAAGGTGTGGTTTACATTGATTGCTTTTGGATTGATGTAAACAAAGGTGATTTCCGCTAAGGTTTTTCCTTGGTCATCTTTGATGAAAAATAAGTTTTCTCCTTGTTTAATATCCATGGTATCTCCTCCTATTTATAGTATACTAAAAAAAGAAAGTTACTTCAATTCTTATGAACTATAGTATAATGTGTTGTGAGGTGGTAGTATGCTTGGAGTTTTGGTCAATAGTCTAGCCATTGTATTGGGTGGTTTACTTGGTCTTATATTGAAAAAAGGACTAGGAGAACGTTTAAAAGTTGTCGTCATGCAGGGGATTGGTCTTAGTGTGATTGTGATTGGATTATCTGGTGCATTAAAGAGCGATAATATGTTGCTTTTGGTGTTGAGTTTGGCGATTGGTGGTTTGGTCGGGTCTTTACTACAAATTGAATACCGCTTAGACATGCTTGGCTTACGCATAGAAAAACAGTTTAAAGGAAAAGAAGAAGGATCTTTTGCCAAGGGCTTTGTGAGTGCTTCTTTGGTCTATTGTGTGGGAGCTATGGCAATTGTAGGATCGATTGAGGCTGGTGTTAGTGGGACCTATGATACGCTTTATGTGAAGAGTTTACTAGATGGTGTGACCGCTATTGTTTTTGCGGCTACCTTAGGGTTTGGAGTAATCTTTTCTAGTGTAAGTGTGTTTTTGTATCAAGGAGCGATTGTGGTTCTTGGTTTGTTGCTTGGTTCTTATATGCCGGATGCTTTAGTCATTGAGATGAGTGCGGTGGGTAGTGTACTTATTATGGCGATTGGGTTAAATTTACTTGAATTTCGCCGAATTCATGTTGGTGATTTATTGCCGGCTGTTTTCGTTCCGGTTGTGTATTATTTGGTGATTTCTTTGATTATGTGATAGGATAGTTTTGGTGATTTTATGGAGCGATTTTCTGATGTAAAAAAAGGTGCGATTTTTCTTATTTTTAGCGCACTAGGATTTGCGATAATGAGTATTTTTGTGAAGTTGGCTGGACCAGACATTCCGGCTACGCAAAAGGTGTTATTTCGAAATATGATTTCGATGAGTTTGGCGTTTTATATGGTGAAGAAAAATGGGTTATCCTTGTTTGGACAAAGTAGACATCGACCATTTTTGCTTTTGCGTTCTTTGTTTGGGACAATTGGGATGGTCTTGTTTTTTTACTCAATCGATCATCTTGTGATTAGTGATGCCAATATGCTCAATAAGTTGAGTACGTTTTTTTTGATTTTATTTAGTGCGGTGTTTTTAAAAGAACATGCTAAGAGGTACCAAGTAATCGCTATTGTGATTGCGTTTTTAGGGACTTTATTGATTATAAAGCCAGCTTTTAATGTTGAGATTATTCCCTATATAACGAGTGTGAGTGCGGCAATGTTTGCTGGGGCTGCCTATACCATGCTTAGGGTGCTAGGGAACAAAGAATCGACGTATACTGTGGTGTTTTTCTTTTCAGGGTTTTCGATTATGGTTCTTGGACCACTTGTACTTTTTACCTATACACCGATGACAATGATTCAAGTACTTTATTTGGTCTTAGCTGGCGTCTTTGCGACGATTGGTCAATTTGGGATTACCCTTGCTTACAAGTATGCGGCTGCTAGGGAAATATCCATTTTCAACTATTTTAATGTCTTGTTCGCAGGAATACTCGGATGGATTGTCTTTTCAGAAGTGCCAGATGGGGTCAGTTTGATGGGGTATGGGTTAATTTTTGCGGCAAGTTATTATATTTTTTATCAAAACAAGAAGCGGTCTTAGTGTGCTTTTTGTCTTTTTTTTAGTATAATAAAGTATGAGAGTGAGCTGATGGTTATGGATTTTTTTGAAGAGCGAGTATCACATAAGTTAAAGTACCACTGTTCTTTTTTAGATTTGTATGAGGATGAGGTAAGATTACCAAATGGTAAACTTACTTCTAGGGTATATATTGAGCATTTAGGTGCGGCCGCTGTTTTGCCAATCACAAAAGATAACAAGGTGGTTTTGACAAAGCAGTTTCGTTATCCAATTGGTCAAGTGTCTTTAGAGGTTCCGGCAGGGAAAAAAGATGAGAAGGGTGAAGAGTCCATTCTTTGTGCGAAAAGAGAACTAGAAGAAGAGACGAGTTATGTGAGTGAGAATCTTATTTTTGTCCAAAGGATTTACAATTGTTTGGGATATTCAAATGAGGCGATTGATTTGTTCCTTGCCTTAGATTGTACCTATAAAGAAGATGCCAAAAGTGCGGATGAAGATGAGTTTATTGAGCGAGTTGTTTTAAGTATAGATGAGTGTAAGAAGTTGTTAAAAGAAGGCAGCTTAACCGATGTGAAAACAGCCTTGTTGTTGCAGCATTATTTGTTAGAATATGGTGGTGGAAATCATGCATAAATCATGGTGGAGAGAATGGATTCATGCGATTAGTTTAAATTTGATTCGTCCTTTGGCTTGGATTTGGATGAAGTTTGATACGAAGACAGTAAAGCGTAGTCATGGAGACTTTCATTTTTCAAGAAGAGAACCCTATGTTATTGTAGCGAATCATACGTTTTTGTTTGATGTGGTCCATGTACCAATGCCGCTTTGGAAGATACCTTATATTGTTGCGAGTGCGAACTTATTTACCGCACAACCGACGAAGTTTTTGTTGACTAACATCGCGAGAACGATCCCTAAATCAAAGGGGACGAGTGATGTTCGTGCGGTTAGAGGTTTACTTGGAGCGGTCAAAAGTGGCTATCCAATTTTGATTTTTCCTGAGGGAGATACTACCTTTTATGGTGAGACGAATTATATTGAAGAATCAACCTTCAAGTTGATCAAAAAGTTAAAGGTTGATGTGGTGACTTGTCATGTAAAAGGTGGATATATATCAAAGCCTAGGTGGGCCTTAAAACCGAGAAAAAACCGACGTGCGTTTTTGGATTATAAACTGGCTATTAAGAAGGAAGATTTAAAAGAAATGTCAGTTAAAGATATTCAAAAGAAGATCCAAAAAGAGCTTTACAATAATGATTATGACTTTCAACGTGAACATATGATTCCACATAAATCTAAGGCGTTAGCTGAGGGGATAGAAGATGTGTTGTATTTGTGCCCTAAGTGTCACGCGGTCAACAGTTTTGCCAGTGAGAAACATGATTTTTGGTGTGAAGAATGTGGGGCTAAGGGGCATGTTGATGTCTATGGGTTTTTGCATGGATTTGCTTATGACAATTTAGTTGATTGGAATCAGTTTCAAAAAGATCATAGAGAGATCTTATTAAAAGAACATATTGCTTCTTCTGGGGAAATGTTTGAGATTTCCTTTGAAGAGGGTGAACGTATCCCTCTTGGACATGTCGCTATCATGATGGAAGATGGTTTGATGAAAATATCAGGACCAGTAGAAAAAGAGTTTTTATTTAAAGATGTGTATAATCCTACTTTAACCTTAAGGAGAGATTTAACATTCCAGGTGAATAAAAAAGCATATTTGATCAAACTTGATAAGAGTCAAATGAGTATTTTGAGGATTTTAAGAGACAAGTATTGATAGGAGGCCTCATAATGAATATGGGCACATTTTTGCAGTATGATATTAGTATTTATGCTATGTTGTATTTGGGAATGCTTTTTGTGTTAATTTTACGTAGGAAAGAAATCTACTCTGTTTCTAGTAAGTTGATTTTGTTGATTGTCGGAACAAATATTCTTATTTTACTTTTAGAGGTATTAACCTGGATGATTGATGGTCTTGATGGACAAGTATATTTTTATCTATCCTATTTGTTTAATAGTTTCTTGTTTGTGTTGGTTGGTTTGATTGTGTCTTTATGGATGTCTTATGTCGATTACATCATGTATCGAAGGAAAGAACGACTGGTCGCAAGAAGATATTATTTATGGGTTACCTTTCTTACGATATTCGCGGTATTAATTAATTTGTTCGTGCCGATTATATTTGAAGTCAATGAGGCCAACCAGTATGAACGAGGTTTTTTCTTTGATGTTTACTATTTCTTGTTCATAATTCTTTTTGTCTATAGTGTTGTTATGACAGTGTATAAGGAAGATTTACAGGAAATAAGAGATGTTTTATGGACAATTTACTTATTCTTGGGCATTGTCTTAATAGCTGCTGTTTTCCAAGGAATGTTTTATGGCTTGTTGCTAATTTGGCCGATTATGGCGCTTGCAACATCGATTGTCTATATTTTCTTAGAAACAACGCCAAACCACCTTGACTATGTAACCAAACTTTATACAAGAGTGAAGGCTGACCAGTACATGAAGCATTTGAAAGAACAAGAAAAAGACTTCGCAGTCATCATGATTGATTTGGACGATTATAAAAAAATTAATGATACGTTCGGTCATTTGGTTGGTGATCAAGTAATTCGTGTCTTTGCTAATATTTTAAGGAAAGTGTTCTCCGATAAAGGAACGATGGTGAGTCGTTTTGGTGGCGATGAGTTTATCATTGTTTGTGATGATGATTCTAAGGAACATTTGGAGAAACAAAAAGAAAGTATCAAAAGAGAAATAGAGATTATTTTGGACAAGCTTCCAATTGAAGTCTTAAAGTTTTCTTATGGTTATAGCATTGATGATAAAGAGAAAACGATTGAAGATCTAATGGTTGAGGCGGATGATTATATGTATCAAAACAAAGCAGAAAATAAGAATTTTAAGCGACGTAAGACGGATTAAAATTCTATGTTTCAAATAGTTTCTTCCGTGGTATAATGACCTTGAAGGAGGAGATATCTTGGAAAAAGAACCGAAAATTGCAGAACGCTTACCAGTTATGCAAGATTTAGACAAGGGAAAGACATACAAATGGTGTGCATGTGGTCGTAGTGAAACACAACCTTTTTGCGATGGATCGCATAAGGAAACGGATATAACACCGGTTGAGTTTGTCGCAGAGCGTACCGGAAAAAAAGCGCTTTGTATGTGTAAGAGGACATCGACCCCTCCCTATTGTGATGGAACACATAGAAAACTAGTGTAAGGAAAAAAGTTGCGAAAAATGCGCAACTTTTTTTATTTTTTTTGCTATAATATATGCACGAGGTGAATGACATGGAAGAAATCTTGAAGTTGATTGTGATTGTAGCGATTGGTGGATTAATTGGATGGATGACCAACAAGATTGCGATAAAGATGTTGTTTCGTCCAGTGAATCCGAAAAGATTTTTGTTTTTTAAAGTTCAAGGGGTATTCCCGAAACGAAAAGATGAAATGGCCGTGCGTTTGGCACAGGTAATAGAAACAGAACTTTTAAGTAAGGATGCGATTTTGAATTCTATGTTTGGGGGCCAAGAAGAGGAGTTAAAAGAGAAGTTGATGTCTATGCTTTTTGAAGCCATCAATGGTAAAATTCCACCGGTCGCTAAGATGTTTTTGGGTGACAATGTGGAAGAGACCATTAAAGAGTATTTGAGAAAGCATCAAGATGAGATGTTTGATCAATTGATGGATGCCATCAAAGAAGGTGGGCAAGCAAGTATTCATATTGAGTCTTTGGTGAAAGAAAAGATTGATGCGCTTGATTTTGAGGAGTTTGAAGAAATTCTGTTTGGCTTAATGAAGAAAGAATTAAAGCATGTTGAAATTATTGGGTTATTTCTTGGTGGTTTGATTGGGTTTATTCAATATTTAGTGAGTTATTTCTTATAAGCACATTGATTATCAAATGTGCTTTTTTTTAGTATAATGAGTAAGAAAGTTGGTGGATTATGAAGGCAGATTTGCATATGCATACAAGGCAAAGTGATGGCCGTAAAACCTATAAGGAAGTTATGGATTTGGCCAAGAAAAATGGGGTAGATGTGATTAGCATTACAGACCACGACAGCATTGGTCCGGTTGTGGAAATGAAGGACTATGCAAAGAAGATTGGGATAACTTATATTCCTGGCATTGAACTATCGACCATATATAAAGGGAAAAGTGTCCATGTACTTGGATATTTTACCAATGATCAGTATTTGGATCCTGCCTTAAAGGCCTATACTAAGAAGATAAAAAAAGAGCGAGAAGAGCGAGCTCGTAAGATGCTTGCACTCTTGAAAGAACATTTTTCGATTGACATTTCATATGAGGCTGTAGAAGAAGAAGCACATGGAATTATTGCTAGACCTCATATTGCAAAGGCGATTATAAAAAAGTATCCAACTTACACGCATGATGAGATTTTTGATACCATGATTGGTGACCAGTGTAAAGCTTATTTACCAAGTGTTGAGTTATCATTGGATGAAGGCTTATCCTTTTTAGATCGTTTTTCCTGTTTGAAGGTACTAGCCCATCCGGTACTCGTTAAGAATCATTTAAAAGAAGAAGTTTTTGCTCGTGAGTTTGATGGGATAGAAGCCATCTACTATCAAAATCAAGAAGAAGATACAATTCGTTATCTTGCTTTAGCGAAAGATAAGGGAATTTTCTATACTGCTGGAAGTGATTATCATGGGATTGAAAATGACTCTAAGCATGGAGAAATTGGGACTTGTACAATTAGTGGACCTGCCTTAGAGGAGTTTTTAGGGAATTTTTGATAAGAAAAGTTTTTAAAAAATACGTTTTCATAGTATAATATTTACAACAAAAAGGAGAGATTTTTATGAGGAATAGAGTTGTCAGGGGTGACCTGAGGTATAAGGATCGAGGAAACATTGAGTATCGCATTATTGAAGGATTTGATAGTGAACAGGATTATTTGGAACTTGAATATAAAGATGATGAAAAGACGTATACATGGGGTTATTATTGGGAAGAAGATGGAAAGACAGCCTTAGAACATGTGCAAGAAGTATCTTATGAGGTACTGAAGGCTGGTTTTGTGGAAAACTTAAATGAAAAAGGCTATTATTTACATCGTGGTGAGTATCAGTTGTTGAAAGAGGCAATTGTTATTTTTGTTTCTCACCAACAATACATTGTGGATATTTGTACACAAAAAGGATTATGTTAATGAAAAAGAACGCCTTAGTCGTTCTCATGTTTGGTCTCTTGGTGGGAGGATTTTTGTTCCTGTTTTCAAGAGACTCTTTTTTGCGTTTTGCTTCTGATAGGCCTTATGTAGCTGGTTTCATTAAGTTCTTTTTCTTAGCTAGTATTGGGGATTTGCTTAGTAGTTATATAAAACATAAAAAAGTAGTCTTGCCAGAGCTCTTTAGTATCCGTGCCATTATATGGGGATGTATAGGTGTTCTCATTGTTCTTATGTTTCCACTATACGGAGCGGGTGTTGATCATTTGATGGACCAAGGGTTGTTGCCCTTTGAAGGAGACTTTTTCAAAGCCTTATCGGTATCGGTGTTGATGAACTTCACTTTTGGGGCTATGATGATGCTTGGACACTTTACTAGTGATGGATACTTAGATCACTTTTATGAAACAAAACACTTAGGGGAAACAATGAAACGACTTGATTATGTCAGTTTTATTCGACGTACATTTTTTAAAGTTATCCCATTTTTTTGGATACCTGCCCACACCATTACCTTCTTGCTTCCGAGTGAGTACCGCGTACTCTTTGCGGCCAGTTTAGGAATCGCCTTAGGATTTTTACTAGGTTTGACGAAAAGGATGACAGAGCATGGGAATGATTAAAACTTTAAAGCGGTATTGTGATGTGAAAAAAATCGTTATGAAACCATACGATTTTGTTTGTCATCACAGGGAAAACATCTATCATATTAAGGCCATTCGTTTTTCAGGGGCTGCGATTATTACCTTTTATTCTCGCAATCATTTATCCATTAAATCTGGCAAAGTGAAAAATGGACGTTTTATCACAAAGAAAGAACGAATCATTCGTTTGGATGGATTTGCGGATATAAAGCAAGGAGTTATTCTTTTTGATAAAGAGCCTTTTAAGATATTAGAGCAATTAAATGAGTCCGATATTGTGGAAATTACTGGCAATAAGGTACATCATTATCATCTGATTTCTAAAGAAGAAGACTTGATAGCGCTTTTAGATTAGGGGTTATTTAGAAAAAGTTTCATTTTCGAACTATTTTTTCACTGTCTATGTTATGGTGTTATCGAGGTGAAACGAATGAAGAATAAAGAGGAACGTGTCTTTAAGGCGAGTGAGTTCATCGAGATCATTCATCTATCTAGGGTGGCATTTCCGATGTTGAAAACCGCTAAGAAAAAAAGACAATTTTCCAAACAATTAAAAGAACGAATTATGCTTGCCATAACGAATGTAAATGGTTGTGCACTTTGTTCGTTTGTTCATACGAAAATCGCCCTCAAAAGTGGCTTAAATGCAAGTGAGATAAAAAGTCTGCTTGGAGGGGAAAAAGATCAGGTATCTGATGAGGATTTAGTGGCAATCTTGTTTGCGGAGCATTTTGCTTACAGCAAAGAAAATCCAGACAAAGAAGTATTGGATAAGTTGGTAGAAACCTATGGAGATTTACGTGCCAACTTGATACTAGCGAGTGCGGTCATGATTTCCTTGACAAACGCGATTGGTATTACTATGGACTTACTGAAGAAACGATTCACATTTAAACGTGATAAGCGATCAAGTCTCCTAGGTGAGTTAGCGATTCTTGCGTTGATTCCTTATGCAGGCTTGAATCTCATTATTGGACGATTGTTTGGTACAAAGAAAAGACAAAAACTAGTGACTAAGTTTGTTTAGTCACTTTTTTTTATGCTATAATGTGTAGGGTGGTGATTCTATGAAAATCTTAGTAACAGGTTTTGAACCGTTTTTGTCATTGACAAGGAATCCTTCAAAGGAAGTCTTACCAATGCTTGAAAAAGAAGTGAATAAGGAACATTTAAAAACAATGGTTTTACCAGTTGTCTTTGATCGAGTTTTTGATCCTGTGAAGGAGGCAATTGATGATTTTAAACCAGACGTAATTTTGCATTTAGGTGTGGCTGAATCTAGAGATAAGATATCCTTAGAGCGTGTAGCAATCAATGTTAAAGATGCTAGAGGAGTTGATAATATGGGGAATCAACCGGTCGATGAACCAATCCTTAAAGATAGAGCTTCAGCTTATTTTTCTACCCTGCCTATACGCAAGTTAGAAGGGCTCCTTAACGATGCAAATATACCAGTCGAGATTTCTAATAGCGCTGGGACTTATGTCTGCAATAACATCATGTATCATACCTTGTCCTACCTAGAACAACAAAAGCTTGATGTGATGGCAGGTTTCATCCATCTTCCTTTGATGAAGGACCAGGATAAGGGTACGAACAAGAGTATGGAATTACGTATGATTAAAGAAGGTATCATGAGAATGATTGAATACTTTTTAGATGAAAGCTGAGAAATCAGCTTTTTTTATTCCTTGCTTGTTTATTGAAAACACTTTAAAAAAGCGATAAATAGTGATAAAATGGGAGAAAGAGGGTAAGGAGGATTATTCATGTCAAATAATGAAGAGAAGTATGTTAAGGAATTAAAGAAGGATTACGGTGCAGTCAAAGAAAAAGAGCATGAATCTAAGAAAAACATGAAGGAAAATAAAGCTGCTTATCAGAAGAAGGCCAAAAAGGTAGATGAAGAGTATGAGTCTGCGATTGATTCTCTTGATGGAGAACTTGAAAAAATCAAAGAACTCTATATTCAGAAGCAAGAGACTGAGAAGAAGAAATATATAGAAACAGTAGAGAGAATCAAGAAACAATTAGACCTCTTAAAAGAAAAACATGAAGTAAACGTCAAGGAAATCAATGACGTTTATTTGAAGAGACAAAAAGAGATTAAAGATGAAGGAAAATTGTTAGAAAAAGAAAAAAGTGAACAACTTGATCAAGAAAAAGAAAGTATGAAAGAGCAACTTGGATTGTTTGAGGAAGCTCATCAAAATATCTTGCAAACCTATCAAGAAACAAAGAAAGATCATGAACAACAAAAAGAAGAAGTGAAAAAAGATTTTGATCAACAGTTGCAAGATGTACGTACTTCTTACGATCGAAACATGCATGAGTTAGAAGAAACAACCAAGGAAAAAATAAAAGAATTAGAGCACAAAATTGACTTAGAAAAAAATGCCAAAGATGAAAAAGTGCAAATCATCAAGGGTGAGTTTGAAGATCACGCTGCTTTGATTGAAGAAAAGCGTGAAAAAACAGATCAAGATTATGACAAGCAAATGGAGTCACTCGATGAATCGATTGAACATAAAGTTGCACGTCATGAAAAATTCATGGAAAAAAGTGAAAAGGACAACGATGATAGGGCTGTTAAACTTCATCGTAATGAGATTAAGAATTTGCGTAAGATCTATGACAAAGATTTAAGTGACTTACAGAAGAATAAACAAGTTGCTTTGAGTAAGTTGGATCAAGAACTTGCAGAACTAAAAAAACACTTTACTAGTGAAAAGTTCATGCTTGAAAAGAGTTATGTTGAAGCAGTTGAGCAACTTAATTATGAAATGGAACTTCTGAAAGCAGAAGAAAAATACCTAGAAGAAAAGTCGACCTTAACGCTTGATGTAGATATCATGAATGTCGGTTATGAACGTGAAGTCGCGAAGTTTGAACTTGAGAAAAACGAGTTGGTTGTGGATGAAAATAGAGATGGTTCCCTTGCCAAACACAATGTCGATAAAGAAATCATTCAAGGGAAACATGATCAAAATATGCAACTGATTTTACGTGAGTTTGATGGCAAAGAAGCACACAATGTGTTTGAAGAAGAACGTGCTTTAATTGAAAAAGAAGCGGATTTATCAATATTGAATTTGGATGCTAGTATTGATGAGGCAAGTGGATTGTTTGATTTGGAGACCGAAAAAAGAAGACAAGCCCTCCATAAAGAACTTCTTTGTTATGAGGAACAAATTGCACATTATGAAAATGATTATGAACGTCAGAACGCGCTAAAAAATGAATATGTTTCTTATCAAACTATGGTCAAAAGTTTGGAGCAAACGCAATTAAAAGAGTTGGCAGAATACGACGAAGCAGAAACAAAAAATCGCTATCAGTTGAAAATTTCGTATTTAGAGTCTTTGTTGCCAATGATGGAGCAAGATAAGGATATGTTGCTAGAGAAAATTGATCAACAATTCTCTTTAGAAGGACAGATGTATGAAGAACAAGTTGAATTGATTTCTAAAGCTAGGTTGGAAGAGATAGAAGAGATCAAAGCAGATTTTGATTTGCGTATTGAGAAAGTTCTGGAAAAACGTGACCAGTTAGATCCTAGTGGCTACAAAAAAGAAATCAAGGAATACAACAACCAAATGAAAGACTTGAATCAGGAAAAAGAACGTACAGTCGATTCTAAAAAGAAAGAACTGCGAGCTAAGACAGCGCTATATAAGGATGCCAAAGAAGAAACCGAAGCTCGTAAGAACAATGCGTTTAAGGAAGCGATAGCCTTCTTCGATAAAGAAAAGGATCACATTAAGCGTACTGTACAGATGTTGAAGGAAGAATTGGATAAGGAGTTATACAACAAGGATTCTTACTTGCAAAAGATGAAAGATGATGCCTTGCATTATGAAACCTTTACCAAAGATCTTGCCAATTTAATGGAAGAGCAAAATAGTGATTACTTGCAAAGAAGAATTGATAAAGCAAAAGAACATATGCAAGAGTTGCGTGATCAGTTTAATCATGAGGTAAATGAGCGCAAACTTGACTTAAAAGAGCAAACGGATAAATATGAAGAGTTGAAGCGTGAGGTTTTGCGCAATAAAGAAGAAAAAATTCATCATGCCAAAGAGATGAGAGATCAAAAGATTGAAGTTATTAATGAGCAAGCAAGTAAGACAAGCAATCGTTTTGAATCACTGAAGAAGGATAAAGAAGAAAAACTGGACAGTAAGTTAAAAGAAATGCACCATATGGTTAAGCAGAAAATCCATAGCTTGGAACAAGATTTAGAAGCAGAAAAAACGCGCTTAAAAAATACGAAAAAAGATGTGGACAAGTCGGTGAAGGTCTTAGACAAACAGTTCGCTAAAACAAAAAAATTAGTTTATAAAAAGTATCAAGCTTCTTTGAAGAAAGAACTTGATTCAATGACCCGATGATAACAAGTATGTAAAGACGATGCTTAATGGGTATCGTCTTTCTTAGTAGGTGAGAAGTATGGAAAAGAATAGAAAAAGGTTGTACTGGTTTTCTTTCATCATTTTTGGGGCTTTATTAATCCGTTTAGGATATGAGTTCCTCTTTGATTTTTTAGCAAACCAATATGTGTTCACCCGGTTTATTCAGAGTATGATTCGTTTTTCAGTTACAGCCATTAGTGCGGTGATTGTGATTTCAATCTTGGTGAAAAGTGAGCAAACACCCTCAAAATTACCATGGTTATTGTTCTTGGTTTTTGAGCCTTTTATTGGCTTGGCCTTGTTTTTGACGTTTGGACGTGAATATCGCTATAGTATTAGGTATCGTAAAAAGGAGAGGTTAAGACCCGCTGCTTATTTGACAAACGAGCCAGTTACGGACTTTCATGCCTTATTAGATGCTGGCATGGACCAGGAGCTAGTTGATATTTTTCGTGTGTCTTATGAAGAGACCAAACATCATATTTACCATGGAGATTCTCACGCAGAAGTCTTAACCAATGGACATGCCTACTATAATGACTTAAAAGCATCTATAAAGTCAGCGAAGGACTTTGTGTTGTTGCAGTCTTATATTATAACAACAGATCAAATAGCGAGAGAAATTTTTGATTTGTTGAAAGAAAAAACAGACATTAGAAGAATTGTTTTATACGATGCGATTGGATCTATTTATTTGGATCAGGAGTACATCCGTTCTTTAGAGCGAAGCGGTGTTGAAGTCATCAAAATTGATCCTGTACGTTTTGGGTTTTTTAACACAAGAATCAACTATCGAAACCACCGAAAGATTGTAGTGGTTGATGGTCTTGTAGGATACACCGGAGGTATGAATATTGGGGAAGAATATGTCCATAAGTCCAAGTTGGGATTTTTTCGTGATACCCAAGTACGCATTACTGGCGCAGCAGTAAAATCATTAACCCAACTCTTTATGCGAGATTATTATGCGATGACGGGTGAACTCTTAGAAGAAGGGTTTTATAAGGAAGCAAAACTTAGTTCAAATGAGACCGTGCAAATTGTACCTTCAGGACCTGAGTTTATGCGACCACCTATTCGTAATACGTATGTCAAAATGATCAACAATGCCAGAGAAAGTATTTATCTGACTACTCCTTATTTGGCGCTAGATTTGGAGACAAAGACCTCCCTTATTATTGCGGCGAAATCTGGGGTAGATGTACGCATTATCCTACCTGGAAAACCGGATAAGAAGATGGTCTATATTGTTACTAAGTCGTTTATTCAAGAACTCTTGGAGAATGGGATTAAAATCTATTTTTATCAAGATGCCTTTATCCATTCTAAGGTCTTTATTATGGATTCTTTAATTGCGAGTGTGGGTTCTTATAACTTGGATAACCGTAGTGCCCGTATCAATTTTGAGGTCACTACACTCCTGTTAGGAGAAAGTGTTGATACCTTAGTTAAGGATTTTGAGCATGATTTAGAGAATTCAGACATGATTGATTTGTCCGAATGGAAGAATCGATCCTTAATTACAAGATTGATTGAAGGGGTATTCAATTTGATGGCACCGATTGTATAAAAAAGTTGGCTGATTTCTTTAAAATCATTTTTAAACATAGTATAATAATAGAAAGATGATCAAAGGAGAGACTTATGAAAATATGGAAGCGTAAGAAAAATGAAGATATTATCGAAGCAGAAATTGTCGTTCCAGAAGAAGAGCAAGAAGAGGTCAGTGACCTTGAACGTAAGTTGGAAGAAAAGGGACGAGAAATCGGCCGTAAGGCTGGTAAGATTTTGCATGAGTCAAAACTAAAGGCAGAAGAGTTAAGAGATAAGGTTAAGGAAAAAGAACTAGGGAAAAAAGTGAAGGAAAAAACGAGTAGTATCCGTAGGAAAAAGAAAGAAGAAAGTGAAGAGTAAAAGAACTGTCGTATGGACAGTTTTTTTGATTTGGCGCAAAATAATTGTAAAGGCTTTTACAATTTAGAAAATATTCAATATAATAATAGAGAGGTGATAAGTATGAGCAGTATTAAGCGTTATGAACTAACATTGTTATCAAAAGAACAAGTGGGAGAAGACTATGTAGTTTTCTCATTTGAACCAAACGAACCGATTGAATTTTCAGAGGGACAGTATGGATTGTTTATGCATGTAGACAAGGAAGTTGAAGGGCGTCAAGTACGTGCGTTCAGTATTGTATCTGCCTTAGAGGAAAACCAAATCCGCATTGCGACTACAATCGGGGAAGACCCAAGTGATTTTAAAGACAAGATGGATGCACTAGAACCAGGTGATAAGATGTCGATGGAAGGACCAATGGGTGACTTTACCTTGGAGACTGGAAGCGACGCAGTGTTTATTGCTGGTGGAATTGGGATTACAGCCTTACGAAGCATGATTATGTTGATGGAATCTATTGGAAAACAAAAGGGTCATTTGATCCATCATGAAGAGGATAAAATGTATCCATTTAAAGAAGAGTTAACGAGTGCGAAATCTCTTAGTGCTTCTTATACAGCAAGTGATGAGGAGTTGAAAAAGGCCCTCAAAAAAGCAAGAGATAAATTTCAAAATGATGCCTATTATTACATCACTGGAGCGCCAGGTTTTGTTGGTCGTTTAAGTGGCTTGTTAGAAGAATTAAATGTATCAAGTGTACGCATTAAGTACGATCGTTTTAAAGGGTATTAAAAACAGAACTTCATCTTAGAGGTGGCAAGGAGAGTATCATGGAAAAGTTAAATGGTGTAGATTTTTTCGAGTTGTTTAAGGCAGGGACAAGTTCTGTCTTACAAAAGCGTAAGTTGTTGAATGATATCAATGTGTTTCCCGTTCCTGATGGGGATACGGGGAACAACTTAGTGTATACGATGCAGACGATTACGTCTGAAAGTAAGGCAGAAGATTCCTTTCAAGCAACCATTGATTCGATCAGTGAAAGTGCCTTGATTGGTGCACGTGGAAATAGTGGAGTGATTTTTGCACAGTTTGTGAATGGCTTGCGTGCTGGGTCAACAGGAAAAGAAGAGATTGATGTTGCGGATTTTTCGAAGATGGCATGTGAAAGTGTTGATTATGTGAAGAACGCACTTAGCAATCCTGTTGAGGGAACGATGATTACGGTGATTCGTGATTGGGCCTATTTTTTAGATTCTTTGAAGGATAAGGTTACAAGTTTTGTGGATTTATTGGAACAAGGATATGATGAAGCCGCAAAGTCGTTAGAACGCACCAAAGAGTTGTTAAAGGTTTTAAAGAAGAATAAAGTTGTTGATAGTGGTGCAATGGGCTTTGTCTTGTTCTTAGAAGGAATCAATAAGTTTTTGCATCATGAAAAAGTAGAACTTGAGGTACCTGAAGAACTAGCCATTGAAGATGAGCATGAGTTTGATGAAGAATTGACCTACCGTTACTGTACAGAAGGTTTGGTGCAGTTTTATCCAACCTTTGATCAAATGGCTTTACGTGAGAAACTAGCTCCTTATGGAGATAGTATTGTTCTTGCTAAGGGAAAAGATATGTTCCGTATACATATCCATACAGACCAGCCGGGAGAGGTGTTTCAAATGTTGAAAAAAGAAGGAACTATAAAGTCACAAAAAGTTGACGACATGTTTTTGGATGTAGCATTTAAAAATACCCATTCAAAAATGGCGATTGTAACGGATTCAATCGCAGATATTTCTTCGGATTTAATGCTTCAATATCATATATACCAGATCCCAGCAACAGTGATGTTGGAAGGAAATGCTTATATGGACAAACGCACCATATCGAATGATATTTTGTTTGACCAAATTGAACGTGGGGTGGAGTATCCAACCACCGCAACACCAGAAGTCAAATATGTCAAAGAATTAATTGAGAAGTTATTGACCAAGTATGAAGAGCTTGTTATCGTGACCGTCGCTTCAAAACTGAGTGGAACCTACTCAATGATTAATCAAGTAGTGAAACCACACATTGAGGCTGGAAAGGATATTAGTGTCGTAGATAGTTTAAACAATAGTGCAAGTGAAGGATTGCTTGTCTATCATGCTGCTCAGCGTATTAAAAATGGGGCAAGTAAAGAAGAAGTAGTCCGATACTTAGAAACTGCGAAAAAGCAGACTAAGATTCTTGTTTGCTTAGAAACATTCAAGTATGCGATGATGGGTGGACGTGTTCCGAAAATGGTTGGTAAGATTGGGATGGCTATTGGCCTAAGACCGATCATGTCTTTGGCACCAGATGGTAGTGGAACGGCTTTTGGTTTTGCTTTTTCACAAAAAGGTATCACCAAGAAAATTCTTAAATATGTAAAGAATGATATGGAAAAACAAGGTATTTCATCTTACGCCATTGTCCATTGTCAAAATGAGGAGTTAGCGAAGGAATACGAGGAACTATTTAGTAAAGAACTTGGGTTTGGTCCTGAATATATTACAGAAATTTCTTCAACGGTTGCGATCCATAGTGGTAAAGGTAGTGTCGCAATTGGTTATATCAAGAAGTAAGGATAAGGAGTGTAGCGATGGAAGAGATCAAAGATTTCCGCAGTATTTCAACGAAAAAGGGAGATAAGGGAACAAGTAAGAATTATTCCAATGAAGAATTTTCCAAGAGTGATTTATTGTTTGAAACCTTGGGGACTATGGATGAGTTAACAAGTCATTTGGGTCTTTGTTATCACACCGGAGAATACCAAGAAGAAATTCAGAAAATCCAGCGAACCATACAAGATATTAATTCCTTGATTGCGACCAGTGATCCAAAGGTTCGCCAGGATCGTTTAAGACCCATAAGTGAGTTTGATATTTCTTTTTTAGAGACCTTAGAAGATACGGTCTTAGAGCAATGTCATATTACGCCGGTTTTTGTCTTACCTGGATCGGACACTTCAAAAGAAGGAGCTTATTTTGATCTAACTAGAGCAATTGCTAGAAGAGCAGAACGTATGTTGGTTCGTTTCATCAATGAACACCAACGAGATGATTTAGATTATGTGTCTGCTTATGTGAATCGTTTGAGTGATTTGCTCTTTATCATGGCAAGAAGTTTATCAAATGAATAAAAACTGACGAGTTCAGTTTTTTTCTTCTCAATATACCTAGCAAGGAATTCAGTTTGTGATATACTATACTTAGGAGGGATGCTTTATGATGTTTTTAAAACTTTATGGGATTGCTTTTGTGGTGTTTTTAGCCATTGATGCAATTTGGCTTGGTTTGGTAGCACCCAAATTTTATAAGGCGCAAATTGGCCATTTAATGGCAGAAAAACCAAATTTTGTAGCCGCATTGATTTTTTACTTACTCTTCATTGTAGGGCTTGTCTACTTTGTCTTGTTGCCTGGGGTTCAAGAAGAGAATTTTCAAAAAGTTCTCTTAAGTGGTGTTCTGTATGGTTTCATGACCTATGCGACCTATGACTTAACAAACCTAGCAACCTTAAAAGATTGGCCATTGTTAGTAACGGGGATAGATCTTCTTTGGGGAAGTGTCTTGTCCTTATCAGTGAGTGTTGTTTCTTATGGGGTGTATTTATGGATATTTTAAAACCAAAAGTCTTAGTTACTTCATGTGAAGGTAGTGATTACCAATACAAAAACGATATACTGAAGTCTGCTTATGTTCAAAAGATGATGAAGTATATTGATTTTGAGTATGTCTGTCCAGAACAGCGCATTTTAAGTGAACAGAGTGATGAAGAACTGCGAATTATTCGCAAGACCAATGCAGGACACACTTTGCTTGGTAAAGAAACAGGAACAGATTATACAAAAGAGGTGTCTCATCTTGCTAGTGACCTTCATAAAGAGTACAAAGCGAATCAAATAGACGGCTTTTTGTTTAAATCGAAACGAGCTCTTACTGGTGTGAAATTGGCTAAGGTTTATCGCAATATTGAAAAGAACACGATCGTTACGAGTCATCATAAGGGGATGCTTACCAGTGAAATAGAGAAACTATATCCTCTTCATGTAGTCACGAGTGAACGTATGTTGCGTGATGAATTTGATCGCGATCTCTTTTTGATCAATATTTTTACAAGAGCACGTTTTCGTGCTTGTCATAATTTCGCTTGTCTGCAAAAGTTCCATAGCGACAATCAATACTTATTGATGGTCTTTAACCAAAGTGCATATAGAAGAATGGGGCAAATACTTCGTAATCCGGCCAAATATCCTTACAATAAGGTTCGTAAACAGTATGAACAAGAACTCTTTACGGTGCTCAAAAAATATGTAAGTGTAGACCGAAGTGCAAGGATGTTGGAGAAACTGTATGAAAACTTTAAGAAAGACTTAAAGTTACGTGAGCGAATCCATTTCAATGACTTATTAAAAAAATATAAGAATGGGAAAGTTTCTTTGAGTGTTTTACTAGAACTTTTGAAGAGTTATATTCTCAGATTTGAGAGTGATCATTTGCTAGCACAAACCATTTTTGAACCATTCCCTTGGGAATTAAATAGATATTAAAAAGCACAAAACTATTCAATGTTTTGTGCTTTTCTTTCGAATGCTTGTTTCTCTTCTTTTGTAAAAACTTTATCTGCGATGACTGCGCCAAGGATAAAGATAAAGACCATTGCTGTGTTTATGATGACGGATAAAGAAAGGCCGATAGTGGTTACTTGGTAAAATAAGATTGGTAGTTTTAGTGAACTCCACACCATCAAGAAGAAGAGTACGTTGGAGTATTTTGCGCCCTTTTTTAACATGATCATAGCGATCGGAAAGGCTGCGATGGTTGGTCCTGCGCTAAAGCCACCAAGTAAGAAGGCTAGGGCCATCCCTTGGATTCCAGAATGTTCTCCCATGAGTTTGATGATGGTTTCTCTTGGAACCCATACATCAAAGAGTCCAATTAATAGAAAGATTGGTGGGACTATGATGAGCATGCTAAGGATTTGGTTTCCAGCATTTGTGAGTGCCTGATAGGTTAGGCTTAGATCAATAAAGGAAATAAGGATTAATAGGAAGATGGATAGAAAAAGAAATTTATTGTTTTTGATTATTGTTTTCATTAATAAACCACCATCACAATCAAAATGACAAGTATTGCGCCTAGAAAACTAATGGCATTGCGGTAAATAGCAGCTTTCTTGCTGAAATATTTTGATTCAGCCGCAAAGTAGACTAGACCAACACTCATGACGGTTACTAAGAATCCGGCGACTTGTGGGTAGGCACCACCACTCTCAAGGAGTTCGACCCCTAGAGGGTAGGCTACAAATGGTGGCATAAAGGTAATAGATCCGATAGATAAACCAAGGATGATTCCAAGTAAACCACTTTCTTCACCTAGTAGACTAGAGATAAAAGCTGGCGTAATTACGGCAAGTAAGATTCCCACAAATAAGAATAATGGGATCAAAGTAGGCAGAAGTTTGCGAAAACTTTTTGCCCCTTTTTTTATACCCTTGAGGGTTTTTTCTTTGTCTAAGATAAAAGATACAAGGGTTAGTGTAAGTGCTAGACTGTATATGATGATTGCTTCGATAGACATGATATCAACTCCTCTTTATATACTAGAGAAAGAGAGGCGTTTTGTCAATGTTATTGCCCTTCTTTTGATTTTCGGAAAAACCTCTACAAATGTGGAGAATTATTATATAATATAGATAGTGCGTAAAGGAGTGGTCAATTTGCTAGACATACTGAAAAAACATCCGCTATTTCGGAAAGCTATCGTGTTAGCGTCCCTTTCTATTCTTTTGGGGGGTCTTTTTACTGTGTTTGGTATCAAGCAAATCGAAGAGAATAAAGCGTCTCTTGCTAGGTTGGAGATGAAAGACCAACTACAAGACACGTTTTTTGCCTATGAAGAAAGTATGACTAGGTCTTATGGCTTTTTATTCGCGAAAGATGGTCAGTTAAATGAAGATGATTTTTTGACTGTTTCTAGGCTCTCACTTGAAACGTTTGATGTGGTCTATTATGCAGAAGGAGGCCAAGTAAGGTTCGGTGATGGAGCGGTCGATGATGCTTATCAAAGCACCATTCCTCTTGGAGATCTTGATGTGTATTATCAGACCCTTATTGCTGGAGACATCTATGTCTTTGAAGAGGAGGATACCTTGTTTTTTCATCAAGGATTTGTTCGCGATGAAGAGCTTCTAAGTTTGATGGTCTACGGACTGACAAAGGACAAGGATTATGTCTATCAGAAAAAGACAGATTACGTTTCTTATAGCTTGTATTTATTGGATTCTTCAGGACTTGCCTTTCGTGATCATAGCTTATCTTTTTCTGAACAGTTAAGGGTAGAGACTGCGCTAATGACAATGGATTATGGTGTTGTTAAGATTGAGAAGATGAACCTTTATAACCTATATATGAGTTTGACAGCTGGCTTGTTTTTTGTGCTTTCTGGTGGGCTTGTTTTAAGGTACTTCTTTTTGGAGACAATTAAGTCTAAGCATTATATGGTGCGCTTAGAAGAAGAAGCGAGGAAAGACCGTATTAGTGGCTTGCCCAATGCCCATCAACTTTATGAAGACGTAGAGGGGTTGATTGAGAGAGATGTGTCCTTTTATTTTGCTCTTGGGCATTTAAACAACATCAAGCATATCAATGATCGCTTTGGACATCATCTTGGCGAGAAGTTACTTTCTAGGATGACTGAGTTGTTGCTTGGTGTAGTGCCCAAAGGGTTTGAGATCTACCATTTGGGTGGAGATGAATATGTTGTCTTAGGGATTGACAAAAAGAAAAACCACTTTGAAAATACCTTGAAGAGGTTACTAGAAGTATATGATGAAGATATATTGATTGATTCTTTTCGAATGAATTTGTCGATGACGGTGGGGGTTGTTCAGTATCCGTTTTCTGGGAAAACGGTGGATCAGTTGATTCACAATGCGCATCTTTCTATGCGTGAGACTTTGCAGCAATCGAAAAGTAGTATTTCTTTTTTTGAACCGTCAAAATTTATGAACCAAGTTGAGGCGGATGATTTTGATCAGTTTGTAAAGCGTATTGATTTACAGACCTTTCAGTTGGTTTTGATGCCTGTTGTGGACACCAAGTCAAACACCATATTTGGCTTTGAATGTTTGAGTCGATTTTATGATCATTTTGATCAACTCTTGCCAACGGACAAAATGATTGGATCCTTGGAACGTACCGGGCGAATTCAAGAGTTGGATGTCTTAGTCTTTGAACGTATGTTGATGGTGAAAAAGAAGTTTGAACTGCTCTTTTCTGAAGATGTCGTTTTTAGTGTCAATGCGAGTGCGATTAGTTTTAATGAGGATTATGTGAATCGTGTTATTTCTTTAAAGGAAAAAGCAGCGATTGATGGTGTAATTGTTATTGAGTTGACAGAGTCTTATAAGGTGGAAGATTATGATTACTTGATCAAACTTTTTGAGAAGTTAAATCGTGCGGGTATTGAAGTAGGTATTGATGACTTTGGTAGTGGGTATTCTTCAATTGGCTACATTGCTAAGTTCCCGCTATATGCGATCAAAGTCGATAAGCGATTTGTTCGTGACTATAAGGATAGTTTGTTTAATCAGACTTTGCTGAAGACCTTGATTAGTATTAGTGATGTTCTTGGGTGTAAATTGGTGGCTGAGGGTGTAGATACCTATGAAACACTTGATTTTCTTAAACAACATGATTGTCCTTTTTATCAAGGATTCTTGTTTCATAAGGGTGTAAGAGAAGAAGGGGTTATAAATCTTTATAAGAAACATCGAAGAGAAAAGAAAATGTGATATAATAGAGGTAAGTTGTAAAGGAGGAATTGTGTGTTATGAAAGATAAAATTGCGGTAATCTCCTGTTCAAATGCTTGTTTGGATGATTTGGAATATGATCATGATATTCTGATTTTTCGTTCGACATTGCATTTAGGGGATGAGGATTATGTGGATTCAGTTGATATCAAACCAAGTGCTTTTTATGAACGTTTAGAAAATGATAAGTCCTGTTTCCCAAGTTCAAGTTATTTACCAATTGGACAAATGGTTGAGTTTTATGAGGATTTAGTAGAAAAGGGATACAATAAGGCTATTGTGGTGACGATTTCTAGTCACATGAGTGGTCTTTATAATGCGGTGCAAGTGGCTGGTAAGGGTGTCGATGGGTTAGAGATTATTCCCTTTGATTCTAAGACGGTTGCCTATCCACAAGCGAAAATGGCTATGGTTGCGCAAGAAATGGTGAAAGCTGGACATAGTGTGGATGAGGTGTTAGAAGAACTTTCTTATATTCGTGATCATAATAAAATCTATTTTGCTGTTCATACCTTGGATTATTTGATTAAGAATGGGCGTCTTTCCAATGCCAGTGGATTTATTGGAAAAGCGTTGAAAATTAAGCCTTTGCTTACCATATCTGAAGAAGGAAAAGTGGAGACGGTAGAGAAGATTCGAACCTTCCCTAAGGCTGTTGATAAGTTGTTGATACGTTTCTTTGAGGAAACCAAGGATTTGGATGTTGAGCCTTTTATTATTCATGCCAACAACCCAGAAACTTCGGAGTATATTAAGATGAAGTTGCGTGAGAAGAATGATCAATACCAAGATGTGGTGGATATGTCGTTAACTCCTGTGGTTGGTGCCCATAGTGGACCTAAAACGATTGCTCTTGGTTATTATGTGAAGAAGTCAAGTTAGGATGATCTTGTGAAGAAAGATTATATTGAAGATTTAAAAGATGAGTTAGAGGAATCTCCTTTATTAAAGGAGGAAATGTATTCAATTGTAAAAGAGTATGATCGTTTGTATGATGAATATATGAATGATGGTTTAGCGCCTTCAGAAGTAGAACGTAAGTTAGGATTGCCAAGTGATATTGTGTCGGACATTGTTCGGTCTAGAAAGCAGAAGGTCTCTTGGTTTAATCCAAGCATTTATTTTAGTTTTTTGTTTAGTGCAATACTGTATTTGTTGATTGGGTATTTCACGGATGTTTGGCATCCTACTTGGTTGGTGTTTATGTTGACACCACTTGTGATGGCTTTTCGTAAGGCATGAAAAAAGGTTACCATAAATCTTGGTAACCTTTTTTATCGAGATATATCTATAGATGTAAAAGGAGAAAAATAATCCTTAACGATAGAATGCATCTTTAAAGAACGATAAGTAATGATGTAGGTGTTTGCTTAGTCGTTCTAAGTTTGCGCAATCTACGATGTGGTCATATTTTTCTTCATAGTCCGCTAAAATACGGTCTATGGTATACTTAATGACTTGGAGTGCGTCATTCAAGTTTAGATGTTCCTTAAATAAGTAGTAGTCAATGTCATGAAACATCTTTTGGTAAAATTGATTGACGTAATCTTTTCTGATTTGGTTGATGTCTTCCTTGATTCCATCACGCTCTAAACGTTCATTGGTGATGAAGAATTTGGTCAATAGTTCGTGTTTACGATGTGCATTTACGCGTTCAATGGTAGACACTTCTAAGCGCCATAAGACATCACGGTTGGAAAAGTTTACGTGTTCAAAGATTTCGTGCAGTATGGTTTCATAGGCACGTTTGTAAATCGTGATAAACAAATCACGTTTACTTTGAAAGTAATGAAACAATAATCCTTTTGAAACATTTGCTTCTTTCACAATAGCGTTCGTTGAAGCTTTGTGGTATCCCTTTGATGCGAATTCGTTGAGAGCAGCTTCTAAGATACGATCTTTACGAACGTCTTGCTCTAGGTTTAATTCAGTCATCTACTCACCCTATCCCTGTAATTGTATTATAGGTTATTTTAACACCATTTTTAAATTTTTGTCAATTTATGATGCAAGTTGACCATCTTGTGACGCTAAAAGGAGGAAATTGTATGTAAGGCGACCTATTTTAGAAGTTTCTTTGTAATTTTAAGTCTTTAACTAGAAATGACCATAGACAAGTTATATAATATAAGTACAAGAGAATAGATAATGCTAAAAAGAATAGATAAGTTTGAAGGAGGATATTATGAAACGTGTAATGATTTTAGGATTGATTGTTTTATCAACGCTAACGCTTTCCGCCTGTGATTTACTGGGTGGAGACATCAATGAGGTGATTGATAATGCGAGAACTATTGCGGACACATTTTCTATGGAGGATCAAACCATTGAGATAGGTACGGAAAGTTATGATTGGGCTGCCTATGTAGTTGAGATTAATGAAAATTTACCAGAAGACATCAACATTGAAGTAGTCGAAGATAATATTCAGTATGGTGTTGTAGGAACCTATACGGTTACTTTGCGATTGACGGCACCAGATATTGATTTTACGCATACCTTTAATGTAAGTGTTGTCGAGGGAGGACTCTCTACAGAAGAGATTTTAGCTGGTTTTGATGGTGATTTTACCTATTTACAAAATCTAATGGATCCAATCATGAATAGTGATGCCAAAGAAACAGTGACCACACTTATATTAGATGTCAATGAGATGGATTATATGACTGGAGAAATGGTGGACAACCAGTACACGATGGTATCAAGAAATAAAGTGGTTTTAGGGGATCAAGTTGATTTGCTTTCTCGTAAAATTACCCTGAACGCAGCAGGAGAGGTCATGGTTTTAGAATTTTTCTTAGAACGTCAAGATACGGCCCTAACAGTGTATATGAATAGTGATTTACTAAGAGATTATATTGCGGATGAAGAAGTTATCAATGAACTCGGTTTAGACCAAGAGTATCTGATGTTTACACTTGAAGGAGATTTCTCTAAAGAGGAAGACTTAGATTATCGTCAAGTATTAGAAGCTTTCTATCTTTATTTGGATGAGTATATGATGGAGGTTCCAGAAGAAGAGTTAATCTATATCGAAGAGCAAATATCCTATGTGATTGATCATTTAGCCTTGTTTGAACAGTACTTTAGCTTAGAGTATTACATGGGTCTAGAGGGTATGACTACCGAACTTTCTGTGACCGATGATGATGCGGTCAATATAGAGATGACCATGGCAACAAGTATGTATGGTGAAGTCTTAGAAGATCTTGTTGGTGATATCGAAGAGTTTGCGATGGGTATGGATGGTCTTATGGTACCGAATATGAAAGAAATGCCAGAATACCAACAATTGTTGACCATTTTAAATGGTTTACAACCGATGCAACTGGATGCACTTTATGATCCAGCAAATCCTACGGAACTAGCCTTTCGTATTGATTTAACGACATTCATGAATACCCTGGCTATGTTAGCTGGAAGTGGCGATATGATGAGTGCGCCAATCAATCAAATGACGATTGATGTGGTTGTCCGTGATGGGGCGGAGGTTATTTTACCAGAACAAGCATCAAACATGAATGAAGTCATTGATGATGTAGCTAAGGTATACTTTATGCAAGAACTTATGATGGTTTCAAGAAACTTAATCTTTGAAGCAGAACTAAGTGGAGAGAATCCACTCTATGAGGAAACAGAAGTTCCTGTCAATGTATTATATGAACTCACTGGTCTGTCATCCGGAGATCTCGAAGGTGTGCTTGACTTATCACTTTCCTATATTGTGAACAGAGGAACGATGGACTCCCCAGATTATTCTATGTATTTTTACTGGATTGATGGACAAGCTGTGTTTGTCGAAGAAGTTTCTTTAGATGACCTAGAAGAACTTGTTTACACATCCACTAGCATTGCCCCGATTATTGAACTGGTCAATGATCAAGCATTTGACCTAGAAAAACTTATGTTTTTGATTGAATAAGGAAGATGTGTCAATCTTTTTACTTGCTAATTTTTAAAAATGAGGTATAATAAAAGTGTGGTAGAAATACCACATTTATCCCTTACATAGCATGGTGAATAAGAAGTATTTATTCACACATCCCCTTCCTTAAGGACCGTCGAGAGGCGGTTCTTTCCTTTTTATATAGGCAAATAAAAGGCACCTAAGATGTTTTAGGTGCCGTTTTTTCTTGCTTTAATGGTCCGTGTGTAGCGAAGTAAAGTATATTCATAGTGGTAAAGACTGCGGTGATGAAGGTTGCGATGTAAACATAATAGTTTTGGAAGATGTTGGATACATTGTCTGGTATTTCATTGATGAACCAATAGTTGTCTTTAAAAATACCGTTTAAGATGTATACGATGATTGCCATAAAGATGACGGATTTAAATACCTTGATTAGTGTGTGGTAGTCAACACGGTAATGATAGCCCTTATAAAAGTAGAGTGGAACCATCATAATCAGCGAGTGTAAGAGAATGAAGTGGTAATATCGGAAGTTCAAATAGGTATAGCCCAAACTGTTTGGGAAGAGTAAAGCCATGGCTCCACCAAGTGTTCCAAAGAAGAAGGCATATTCAAAGAACTTATGTTTTCTCGTGATTAAGAGTAAAATGTTCATGATCACAGCAAAACTACAAATATGCAGGGGAACACTAAAACGAGGGTAGGTCCAGTTGTGAATGTGATAGGTGATTTCTAAAAAGAGTAATAGTCCAATAAGAATCATTCGAAATTTATGATCAAATGTTGCTTTTATATAATGGGCGTATTTTAAGGTCAATACAATGGTCGTAAGACCGAATAAAACAAGTATAAGATGGTGTATGGTAAACATAGTTGCGGCTTTTGAGTAGTCAATATCATGGCCAAAAAATGTGCGTAAAATCATGGTCATTCCCCCTAATGAAATCATTGTACCACAAGATATGAATTTTTCGAAAAAAATATGTCAAAAGTATTGACATTTTTTTAAAAATGTTTTACTATATAATTGCATTAGCACTCAACACAAAAGAGTGCTAACAATAAAAACGATGGAGGGATTGTTATGTTTAGAATTACACCTTATAGTGCAGTGCCAAGAAAACGTAATCGCAATTATAGTGATGTATTTGATCTGTTCGATGACATGTTCAATGCGCCTAGATATAGTGATCGCTGCAAGATGGATGTCAGAGACTTAGAAAAAGAATATGTGATTGAGGCGGAAATGCCTGGTATCAAAAAAGAAGACATCAACATTCATTATGAGAACGATCACTTGACGGTCAGTGTTCATCAAGAAGAAAACAAAGAAGAAAAGGATGAACAAGATAACTACATTCACCGTGAACGTAGTAGCCGTTCTTTTGAACGCAGTATCTACTTAGAAGCAGTGAATCCAGATCAAATCAAAGCGAAATTAGAAGACGGTATTTTGACCATTACTGCACCTAAAAAAGAGGAAGTAGTAAACAAATACTTAGTAGAAATTGAATAAGTAGAAAAGCACTTCAAGTTTTCTTGAAGTGTTTTTCAAAAAGGACGTGAATGTATGGATATAGAAAAAATGACAAACAAGGTAAGAAGTGCACTTGAGAAAGCTAGTCAATATGCCTTGATGAATAACCACCAACAGATTGAAGATGTGCATTTTTTGTATGCACTATATCATCAAGAAGACAGTTTAACGAAAAAGTTGTTTGAACTGCTTGGGGTGGATAAAATTAGATTTGAACAAGCCTTAGAAGAAGAACTTACTAAGCTTCCTAGTGTAAGTGGGTCCAAGCAAAACCCTTACTTAGCTAGGGAGATGAATGTTCTTTTAGCGAAAGCAGACGATGAGCGTAAGAATATGAAGGATGATTATATATCTGTTGAGCATTTTTTGCTTGTTATGTGTGGTGAAAAGAGAAGCATTAGTGGACGACTCTTTTCAAAGTTCTCGATTACTAGAGAAAAACTACTAGAAGTTTTAAAGCAAGTTAGGGGGAACCAAAAGGTGTCAACAAATGATCCAGAAAATACTTATGAAGCCTTGCAAAAATATGGGCGTGATTTGGTGGAGTTGGCTAGAGAAGGAAAACTTGACCCAGTGATTGGTCGTGACAATGAGATAAGAAGAGCGATTCGTATCTTATCGAGAAGAACCAAAAACAACCCAGTATTGATTGGAGAACCTGGGGTTGGGAAAACAGCGATTGCTGAAGGACTCGCTTCTAGGATACTAAATGAAGATGTTCCTGAAGGGTTAAAAGGAAAAACGATTTTTGCCCTTGATATGGGTGCCTTGATAGCTGGTGCTAAGTATCGTGGTGAGTTTGAGGAACGTTTAAAAGCTGTTTTAGATGAAATTAAGAAGAGTGAGGGACGAATTATTCTCTTTATTGATGAACTTCATAACATCGTTGGTGCTGGTAAAACAGAAGGTGCTATGGATGCTGGGAACTTACTCAAGCCTTTGTTGGCTAGAGGAGAATTACACTGCGTGGGTGCTACGACGATTGATGAATACCGTAAGTATATTGAAAAAGATGCGGCTTTGGAACGTCGTTTTCAACCGGTGATGATCGATCAACCTAGTGTAGAGGATACCATTAGTATTTTGCGTGGTATTAAGGAGAAGTTTGAGATTCACCATGGTGTTCGCATCACTGATGGGGCATTGGTGGCTTGTGCGAAGTTAAGTAATAAATATATTAGTGATCGTTTCTTACCAGATAAAGCCATTGATTTAATGGATGAAGCTGCGGCTTTGATTCGTACTGAGATTGATTCTATGCCATCAGATTTGGATGAACTTAGTCGAAAAATTATGCAGTTAGAAATTGAAAAGGAAGCCTTGAAGAAAGAAAAGGATAAAGCAAGCAAGGAACGTCTTGAAAAATTAAGTGAGGAGCTTAGTTCTTTAAAAGAAGAACAGAGTTTGATGAAGGCAAAATGGGAATCAGAGAAATCGGGACTTGCTGGAGAAAAGGCTTTGAAACAAGAGATTGAAGAAATACGTAAACAGATTGAGGAAGCAGAACGCAAATATGATCTTGAAACCTTAGCTCGTTTAAAACATGGTGTCTTACGAGAAAAAGAGCAAGCCTTAGAAACTTTACAGAATGAAGAACCTAGAGAAGGTAGTTTGTTGAAAGAAGAAGTTACAAGTGAAGAAATTGCGGAGATTGTCAGTAAATGGACCCATATTCCAGTTAGTAAATTAATGGAAAGTGAAAAAGAGAAGTTGCTGCATTTAAGTGATATTTTACACCAACGTGTGGTTGGGCAAGACGAAGCGGTTGATCGAGTTAGTGACGCGGTATTAAGAGCGAGAAGCGGTTTAAAAGATCAAGGGAAACCAATTGGTAGTTTTATTTTCTTAGGTCCTACTGGTGTAGGGAAAACAGAACTTGCCAAAACCTTAAGTGAGTCATTATTTGATAGTGAACAAAACATGATTCGTATTGATATGAGTGAGTACCAAGAACGTCATACCGTAGCTAGACTCATTGGAGCTCCTCCAGGATATGTTGGATACGATGAAGGTGGACAGTTGACAGAGGCTGTGCGCCGTAAGCCATATAGTGTGATCTTGTTTGATGAGATTGAAAAGGCGCACCCTGAGGTCTTTAATGTCTTGCTGCAACTCTTAGATGATGGACGTTTAACGGACGCGAAAGGACGTACAGTCGATTTTAAAAATACGGTGATTATTATGACGTCAAACATCGGTAGTGAGTATTTGCTTGAAGGTATAGATGAAGAAGGTAACATCAAAAATGAAACAAATGATTTGGTGATGAAACGTATGCGTCAAACCTTCAAGCCTGAGTTTTTAAATCGTATTGATGATATTGTATTCTTTACTCCGTTAACCTTAGAAGAAATTATTGAAATTATTGATTTACAGGTACATAAGATTGCCTATAAACTTGAAGAACAGGGCATTGCCTTAGAAATCCGTAAAGAGGCAAAGGAATACATTGCTAGTGAGGCCTACGATATCCATTATGGGGCAAGACCAATCAAACGATACTTAGAGCGTTATGTCGAAACAGAACTAGGTAAAATGATCATCAAAGGTGAAGTGCTTGAAGGAGAAAAAGTAGTCATCGATAAAGGTGAAGAAGGTTTATTGTTTGAGAGTATCAGTCTGGTTGCGTAACTATATGTGGTATAATACAAGTAGGAGATGATAAAGTTGAAAAAGAATGTTGGAAAGACAGATGCGATGATTCGTTACTTCATTGGTGTAGTACTCATCATTTTGGCCTTTGTGCTTGAAAGCAACAGTCCTTGGTACTTTTTCTTGTTGCTTCCAGCAATTGTTTCAATTGTGACAGGATACCTAGGAACATGTGGACTTTATGCATTGTTCGGTATCAATACTTGTAAGATTAAGGAACAAAAATAAAATAGTAACCGTCTACTTTAGACGGTTACTATTTTTTTAACTAACGATATTATTTGGTATATCTTGTTCTGTTTCTTTTTTCTTTTGGTTTTGCAAGGTAGCTGGTAAAATCAGTGGATTTTTGTTGTTGTAGCTAGTGAGTTCCGCAATTAATTTGGATGAGTTACTTAAGACATTTTGCGCTACTAAGAGTTTGATTTTGTTTTTCTCTATAAAATCCATTAAGATGTTGTCATTCTTTTTGAAGAATTCTTTGGTGGCTTCATCGAACTCACAATCAATGTGGTAAACCACTTCTAAATCAAAGAGTGCTTGTGGTTCTAAATGTACTTGTCTAGAAAAGACAAGGGTGAAGCCTTCGTGGGAAGCGTGAATGCTACGCAGTGTTTCTTTGACGTTCACTTTAAATTTTGAGACGAATTCGTTTAGGTGTTGGAAGTGAACTCTATGTAGGTAGCTTTTCATTTTTTGAATTTTGATTTGTTGTTGCTTTTGTTTGTTTGCCATAGTATCTTCCTTTCTTTAGTATATTTTAGCATGGTCTTAGACTTTTTACAAAAAAATATCTTTATCTATTGTGTTATGCACAATAGTATGATATTATCTATTGTGTAATACACATAAGGGAGGTAGTTATGAACGCACAATTTAAAAAAGGTGTTGTAGAGATGTGCATCCTTAAGTTGATTTCGCTTAGAGATATGTATGGTTTAGAGGTAATTGAAGGTATCTCAAAGGAAATTGATGTCAATGAGAATACGGTGTACCCTATTTTAAGAAGGTTGACGGTTGCTGGGTATTTTGAAACTTATAAAGAGAAGAATGAATCAGGACCAGATCGGAAATATTATAAGGTAACCAGTGAAGGTATGACGTATTTAAAAGATTTAGTAGAAGAGTATCAAGAGTTTACTTCTAGGGTGGAAAGGATTATAGGTGAATAAGATGAACAAACATGAATATTTAGACTTGCTTGAAGATGTGTTAAGACAAAACAAGGTAAATAGTGAAGAAGTTTATGAAATATTGGAAGATTATAGGGAACTATATGATGGGTATTTAGATCGTGGTATGACCGATAAAGAGATCAAAGAAAAGTTAGGATCTCCTTACAACGTTGTCGCATCTTTAAAGGGTTCTATGCGTTATGAGAAAAGGCCAACAAAACTAAGTGAAAAGTTGATTGCTATTTCTCCGTTTGTGGCATTGATTGTTTTCTTTATCTTTGGGTTTTCTTATGATCTTTGGCATCCAGCTTGGCTGGTCTTTTTCCTCATTCCAGTAAGTGCCATAGTGTTTAGTATGAAAGAAAACATATGGTCAGTCATGACTGCTTTATCGCCTTTTATTGCTGTTAGTTTTTTCATTTTGTATGGTCATTATACGGGGGTTTACCATCCTACTTGGATGATTTTCTTGATCATCTTAGGCTTTGCTTTCTTAACAATGGAAGAAAAGAGGAAGTATTTGTATTTAGCCTTACTGGTACTAGCTAGTGGGGGTTATCTATGGATTGGTTATACGAGTGGTGTTTATGGCTTATCCTTGCTCTTGTTCTTACCATTACTTGTAACCTTAATATATTATGGACATGTGGAAATTAAAGTGATTGGTGATTATCGTAGTCCGGTCGGTGTTGTCGCAATCATAAGCATCATCATCTATGTGATTGGTGGCCATTTCTTTGACTTATGGGGTGTCTTATGGTTGTTATTTTTCGCAATTCCAGTAACAGCTATTATCCTTGGTGAAAAGGGGAAAAAGAAATATATTTCAATTGCTCCTTTTGTCTCGGTTACCATATTCTTTTTACTAGGATACTTCTTTGATTTATGGGAGTTTTCATGGCTAGCATTCTTGCTGGTACCAATGGTAGGTATTTTCTTTGGTGATGAATAAAAAATAAGATTGGCTGAGCCAATCTTATTTTTCTTTTCGTTCCCTTTTTACCTTGTACATATTATCTTCTGCTTGGATAAAGGCTTGTTCTTGGTCGGTTTGGTCCTGATCTAGTATACTTGAACCAAAGGATATATGTATCTTGTGTCCTTTGATTTCTTTACTTTTTAGCTTTTTAAGAACTCTTTGTTGAACAGTATTGGCTTGTGCCTGGTTTGTCTTGGGCAAGATGATGATGAATTCATCTCCTCCAATTCTCGCAATGATGTCATCTTCGCGACATGCTTCTTTTAATGCACGGGCCACGGTTTGTAGCAGGTGATCTCCTTCTATATGGCCGTAGGTATCGTTGATTTCTTTTAAGTTATCTACATCACCTAACAGAATAGTAATTGGATAATTGCGCTTAGTGTTTAGTCGTTTGATTTCTTCATCGTAGAAGCGACGATTATAAAGGTCGGTTAATTCGTCTTTGTAAGATAAAATGCGTAGTTCTTGTTCTAGGTTTTTTTGGTCTGTTATATCATTGGCGATGCTTAAAACGGAGGATTGGTCCTGTTTTAAAGACCCAATATTGGATGAGTAAAAGTCCCAAATACGAATGTCTCCATTTTTCTTATGAATCTGGTATTCTCCTTCATAAAGCGTACTCTTTAAATCATAAAGTTGGTCTATTTCCTTTTGTATTCTTTCTTGGTCTTCTTTCTTATACACTTTTTTTGACCATTCTTTGATGGTCGGTATTTCTTCTTTGTCGTAGCCAGATATAGTTAACCAAGCTTTGGAGTGAATCAATATCTCTCCGTCCTCTTGGTGAATGATCATCGGAATCGGTGCATTTTTAATCGCGGTTTGGAATTTTTCAAGGTAGTCCATTCTCTGTGCGTTTTTTCTAAGGTTATCGTTTCGTTTGAACATGAGCGCACCATAGAGTACACCAAGTAGTGGGAATAAGATTAGGACATAAGGAAAAGTTTCTCCTATGATGTCAAAGCGAACTTCTCTTGGTAAGAATAGAAAAAGCAACATCATGACAACGTGTGTAACAAGTCCTAAAAGATAGAGGGTTAGTTCTCTTCGACCTTTTAGGTATTTACAGCGCTGGTATAAGAGGATGCGGAAGACATACCCAATTATAAAGGATGAAAAAATGACTAAGATACCCACTGTTGTTCCTCCGCCACCTAAGTGGAAACGATAAACAGAAGCGGTCAAGGCAGCCATCAATCCTGGTATGAAACCAAAGAAGAACGTTGATATGGATAGCAAGATACTTCTTGTATCTAAAACAACACCCTTTGACTCGCTTACGGTGAATGTGGTGATCATCAAAAGCAAAACGACACCGGATAATAAAAGTCCGATGAGGATTTCATATAGGCGTCTATGTTTGCCTTTATCTAGAGGAAGAAATGTGTAAATAATACCCATCGAAAGAAGTAGGACGCCGTTGTTTATGATGGAGACGATTATGTTTTGGTCCATAGTATCACCCTTTCAAGTCTATTTTACAATAGGATAATGGTCAATTACAATAGAAAGCATATAAATAGTCAGGGAAAAGGTAAAATCAAATTGACTTTTTGTGTGTCCTTCGTTATAATCTCTATATACCCCCAAAACAGGCGAATTGCCTTTTTTGGGGTTTTTTTATGGACTAGGGGAGTGGTTGATACATGAATTATGAAGCGAGCGAATTAGATTTAAAAGAGTTACTTTATCGGATTATATCCAAGTGGTATGTGGTTGTATTATTTGTTGTCTTAGGTGTCTTTGGGGCTTATCTATATAGTTACCATTTCTTGGATGATGTATATACGACTCAGTCAAGTATGATTGTTCTAGTGGAAAGTGAAGAGGGGTCTGATATGACCAACTTTACCTATGGACAACGTCTTGTGGATACCTATACAGAACTAGCCAAGAGTGAACAAGTCGTTGATCGACTGATCTTATTAGACTTACCGTACTCTAGAAGTGATTACCGCAATATGATGTCCTTATCTGGCGTGCAAGATACCGTTATTATAAAATTAATGGTGGAAGGGACCAATAAAGAAGATATTACCTTGATTGCCAACGAAACAATGTTGGCTATTCAAGAACTTTCTACCCAATATGATGGATTTGATAACATTGAACTATTGGATATGGCTAAGGTGCCAAACGCACCTTCAGGACCCAATAGAATGCTTTATTTGATGATTGGATTGGTTCTCGGCGCTATGGTTGGTGTCGGTGTGATTCTTTTCTTTGAATTCTTGGATACTTCAATTAAGAGTAGTAAAGATGTTGAACAAAAGTTGCAGTTGCGTGTACTTAGTGTGATACCGGATTATGAAGGGGAGGAGATGTCCTTATGATGGGAATTTGGAAGAAGAAAAAAGATATTGGTCATTATCAACCAATTACCCAAGCGGACCCACATTCGATTGTCAGTGAGCAGTATAGGAAACTCCGTACAAACATTGATTTATCGGACTTTAACAAAGAAGTAAAGTCTATGGCGATTACGAGTTCGTTTAAAGAAGAAGGAAAAACCCTTACTTGTATTAATTTGGCCACCGTTTATGCCCAAAGTGAGCAAAAGACCTTGCTTATTGATATGGATTTACGAAAACCTAAGATTCACCGTGGCTTTAAACTAAGTAATGAAAAGGGATTAAGCAACATCATTAAAGATAAGCTTTCAAAAGAAGAAGCGATTCATCAAGTAGATCCTTACTTATCTGTTTTACCAACTGGGACTAAGTTGCCTTTCCCTAATGAGTTTTTGTTGTCAAAGGACTTAAAGACCTTATTAGATGAGTTGCATGAAGAATATGATCGTATTGTTATTGATACACCACCGATGACGGCGGTGAATGATGCATCCATTGTATCAAAATATGTGGATGGGACGATTTTAGTGGTTGCTTCTAGGAACACCTCAAGTGATGTAGCAAGTGATGTCTTAAAGAATTTAACGGACAATGGGGCCAACATCATTGGGAGTGTTTTAACAAGAGTCCGCAAGCAAGATCATCGTTACTTTAATTATTACTATTATGAAGAATATGGAGAACAATAAATTATTTAGAAAAAATATACATAAAAAAGAGAAAAGTAGTCAATAATTTTTTCTTAAATAGGATATAAAAAAAAGGCTAATTGAAGGGATAAAGTTATTTCAATTAGCCTTTTGTGTTCTTGTATTTCCTTGATTAGTTCTTATACGTAATAAATGGTCAATGCTCAGTAGACACTGATTGCCTAGTTTTCCTAGAAATCTAGCTTTACTTAGGCTAAAATGTAATGTTAGAAGGACGAAAAGTTTTTTCGATAAGTCCTTGTGATGATGCATTCTGGTACCGAACGTTGATTTTTAAAGTCCAAATGGATCTCTTTATTTTTGGGATTATCTGTTTTGGTGATCTTTTGAATCTTTGTTGTGTTGACTAAGGTAGATTTATTGGCTTGGACAATTGTCGGATATGTATTGGCATACTGGTGTAAGAGACCTTTGACAACATAGCAGGTATCGTAGGTTTCTATGTGTAAGTATTTTTGCTTATCAGGTGAGGTATATAGCATATAAATATCGGACAACAATAGATAAATAATATCACCATTTTCATTGGTGAAGGATAGTCTTGTCTGTTGCTTGTTTTGACTTTGTTCATGCAGGATTTTTGCGAATACTGCATGGAGCTTTGTTTCTAAGTCTGGATCGAGTTTGTTGATGTAGGCGTGTGGCCTAATTTGCATGTTAACGGCATCTCTTAAGTATCCATCATGGGATGTTAAAAAGATGATTGGAACTTGTTGGTTTTGATTGCGAATTTCTTCTGCGACATCTACTCCGGTAGTGGTTGGGTCGTTGTCATCGATGATGTCGATGATGTTGACGATGTTGTCGCAGTTGTTGTTGAGTTTGATGATTTCTTCTTTGTCTTCTATGATTAGGATTTGAAACTCAATGTTCATGAGAAGTTTCATTTGTATTAAGATATCCTTAATCAAAGTTTGATGAACTTTATTGTCATCTTTTATGATAACTTTCATAGTATCCCCCCTATTTAAATATTATAGCACTGTTTACAGATTATAAAAAGGTGTGATCCGTATGATTTTTGCTTTTTTTCATGGTTTTGGACTGATTTTCTTATGGAAATACTATAAGCTTGAAGTAAAGTTGACCAATGTTCTTTTAGTGGTCGCACTTTTTACCTTTTATTACTTTACTAATGCAGGTGAGTCATATCTTGCCTTGTTGATTTATTCATGGTTGATCTATTTTTTGGCAAGCTATGCATTGTTTGGAAAACTTCACGCTTCTTATCATATAAGTATGGTTGTTATTCTCACGGGCTTATTTACAAGTACGGTGATTGAAGGGTCTGCTTTTGAGTTTTATTCGTATATGTTTTCTTTTAGCTTAGAACACGTGTTGATGGTCTTAATTCACATTTCTTTGATGATTGGCGTTATGGTGGTTCATGCTACTTTATCTTTTTATAAAGAGCTGCTTTACTCATCTAGGTTTACGATCATCAATTTAACGGTTCATTTTTTGGTTGTCATGGTGCATTTGTTGCGTGATGTAAACTTTCTTCATACCTATGCGGGAGATGGAGATTTGTATTATTATCAATCGCTTTTTTACATCATTTTTGTTTTTTATTTGAGTTTGATAGTTGGTGCGGTTTTTTATGAAAATAAACGTTCTATTGAGCAAAACTTGTTTAAAGAGTTACAGGTGAAACAAGATGAAATTAAGCAAATAGTCGATACAAGACCGTCTAAATTATTAAAGAAACTTAAAGCCTTAGGACAAGGTGAAGATTATGAAACTTTACTAGGGGAAACGAAAAAATATATGTCTTACCGTAAAAAGGCAGCGCATAAACGTGTGCTTGATCGACTGTCTGATGACTTGCTTGCTTTTGTGACCATGGAGACGATTAACAAAGAAAAGAATGTTGCTTTTGAAGTAGTGGTTGAACAAGCAAGTAAGGAAGCATTGAGTCAAGTTCATTACTTTTTAGAGATGTATGGAATTGTTTTAGATAATGCGGTGAAGGCTGCGAGAAAAGCGAGATTACGTTATGTGAAGATTGTCTTTCATGGTTCGAAGGTTATCGTTGAGAATACCTATGTAGAAGATGATACGTATTTCTTAGAAGAAAAGAAAAGTGTACGTGGGCATGAAGAACGGATCAATGGCTTAAAGTTGCTGACGTATTTGGAAGAAGAATCCAATATTCATGTCTCGATTGATGTAAGTTACCGTGTTGTGGTTACGTTGGAGGTGGATTATGCTTAGGATGGAGTTGTTATCTAGTGTCTTTATTCGAGCAGTCTTGCTTTCTATTGGATATATGTCGGCTATGTATTTGGCTTATAAAATAAGGCCTTCTAAACGAAGTTTGATTGATGTTGTCATTATTTTTTCTTTAATGCTTTTGATGTCTACTAGGGTAGAATGGATGGTTTTAAAGATTGGTTCTTATGTCGTTGTTGGGTATGGTTTGCTGGTCTTGAATCATAAGAAAGATGTCTATGGATCCATGCTGTTCAGCTTGGTCTTGGTGATGATGATTAGTGTTAGTGATTTGCTTTCCTTAAACATACTCGCGTTTTCTCCTGATTTACTGGATGCGGTTATGAACCAAGAGGAAAACATCTATGGAGTTCTTGCGGTGCTTATACCTTCTTTGGTCGTCATGGTTAACTATATATTGAGTGGTTGGATTGTCGGAAAGACGCTAAATGTAAGTAATGCTCGTTCCAAGGTTACTTACACAACCTTTTCCTTATTTTATCTTTTTTTACTTATGGCAATTTCTGTTATTCTTCGTCATGTAGTGGTCATTGTTAGTCCGAGTCTTAGTTTAAAAGAAGTTTACCACTTTATTGGCTTTCTTTATATACCAGTGATCATCATTGTTGGCTTCTCTTATTATTATCTTTACCATATATTGAAATGGGAACGTTTGATCAAATTGCGAGAAGAGGAGTTGTTGGAAGCAGAAATTAAGAGGCGTAGTGGGTACAGGGCGAACCATAATTTGGATAACATTGTCTTGACTATTCATACCTTGACAAAGAGTGAGTCCTATAAAGAGTTACAAGAATACCTTGATAAGTTGTAGTCAAGGTATTTTCTTTTTGCTTACGTTTTTTGTTTGTTTGCGTAAAAATAGTGGGATAATGGTTTTCTATAATATAATATTTTTGTACCAAGGGAAAGTAAAGGTAAAATGCGGATTAAGGTAGTTGGATGTCTATGGGGGTAGGCATCCCTCTATGCCGCAGTCATATGATGTGTTCATATGACATTTTTTAATATCTTGTGTATTAGGTGTCTATTCGTTGTTCTATGTGGTAAAATAGTCTTATAAGAAGCATTTTACCAAATAAGGGAGGACGATTGAATGGAAGAAGAACAAGTATACGAAACAGAGATTGATTTGTTGCAGTTGCTCAATTTGTTGCTTAGGAAATGGTGGTTGATTACTTTAACTACTGTTTTGTTTTTGATTGCGACGATTATTTATTCCTTTGGTTTTGTGGAGGATCAGTATACAGCGGAGAGTTCGATGATTGTCCAGGTTGTGAATGAATCACAAAGTGATTACAACAATTTGGTTTATGGACAACGATTAGTGGATACTTATGAAGAAATCGCCCGTAGTAATATTGTTTTAAATGAACTGAAAAGTGATTTGAATATAGATTTCACCAACTCGTCACTGCGTAATATGATTACTGTAACCGGGGTGCAAGATACGGCTATATTACGTTTGCAAGTGGAGTATAAAGATCCGATTATTGCGCGTGATATCGCCAATGGCATTGTCAGTATTTTGCAGAACATTACGGATGATTTTGAAGGCTTAGAACAAGTGGAAGTAATTGATGTGGCCGATACACCAATTGCGCCTAGTGGGCCAAATCGAACCTTGTATTTAGCGATTGGGCTAGTGCTTGGGGGTATGGTTGGTGTTGGGATTGTCTTAGCGGTTGAATTTTTAGACCGTAAATTGCGTTATCCAAAAGATATTGAGCAAAAGCTTGGACTGAGATTGCTTGGAACCATTCCACATTATGATGTTGAAGAGGGGGATGAGGACTAATGGCTTTACAATATAAAGTGATTACCAATAGAGACCCGCACCATGTGGTGAGCGAACAGTATCGTAAGTTGAAAACAAACATTGATTTTTCAATGATTGATTCGAATGTGCAAGTTCTAAGTTTAACGTCTACCTTCCCAAGAGAAGGTAAGACCATTACCGCTTTAAATTTGGCTACGGTGTATGCGCAAAGTAAAAAGAAAACCTTGATTGTTGATTTGGATTTGCGTAAGCCGAAACTCCACCGTGCATTTGGCATTAGTAATACAGATGGACTTGGAGAACATTTTTCAGATGATGTGGATATATTTGACTTGGTCCATGAAGCGGATGAGTTTTTGGATGTCTTAGTGGCTGGGAAACGTATTCCGTTTCCAGCAGAAGTCTTGGAATCAAAGCAAATGAAGCATGTGTTAGACCGTTTACGTACCAAGTACGATAAGATAATCATTGATGCGCCACCGCTAACCGCGGTTGCGGATGCGACCATCATTTCACGTTTAGTGGATGGGACGATTTTTGTCGTCGGTAGTCGCAAAACCAACAAGGATGTAGCCAAAGCAGCCTTAAAAGACCTGGAGCAATCTGGTGGAAAAATCCTTGGAGGTGTCATGACGCAAGTACAAAAACGAGACTTGTACCATGGTATGGATTATTACTATTACTATGGAGAAGATGAATAAAAGGGACTAAGGATGTGGAAGAATGATTGATTTGCATACGCATTTGTTGCCAAGGATTGATGATGGGTCTTCCTCTTTAGAGTTGACTCTGGAACTATTAAAAAAGGCAGAAGAAGTAGGGGTGACGGATCTAATGTTTACTTCTCACTATGCTCGTTTTCGTCATTTCATGCCAACAAGAAAAATGACAAGAACCTTGTTTGAAGAAGTGTCAAGTGCGGTCAAAGAAGAAGGGATAAACATCAACTTGTATTTGGGTAGTGAGATTGATTATGACGATTCTTTGTTTGAATGGTTAGATGGAGAAATTGTTCGAACACTTGGCTCTAAGTATGTCTTACTCGATTTTGGTTTTAAAAAATATGAGGTGGATGATGTTATTTATGAATTGGTGGTAAGGGGTTATAAACCGATTATTGCACATCCAGAAAGATACCGTTATGTGAGTGGAGTTGATGAGTTAAAGAAATGGAGAAAAACGGGTGCTTTACTGCAGGTAAATGCATCGAGTATGTTTCGCAATCATCATACAAAAAAACAGTTTAAGTTGATGCTTAAACATGAACTGATTGACTTTGTTTGTAGCGATGTTCATCGTCACAAAGAAGCTTATGATCATATGCTCAAAGTGAAAGACCATATGGAGAAAAAATGCGATAAAGATTATGTAAAACGAGTCTTTGAGACCAATCCAAAAAAAGTTTTAGATGCTTACGTCGAACAATTGTAAATTGTTCGACTTTTTTTATTGAATTTGGTCAGTATATGCCGTATAATTAATTTTGGATGTTTTATACTAGGAGAGATGAACATGAATGAAGAAAAGCAAGTAATGGAACACGATTATGAAGAGTTATCAATCAAAGAATTGATTGAAACGCTCTGGGGATATAAATGGTTGATTCTTGTCTTAACAATTTTATCAGGACTGATTGCTTTTATGGCTGGTCAAGTGATGAATGCCCGTAGTGAACAAGTGGAAACAGTGGTATCCTTAGAATGGAATGGACTGGTGGATGGAACCTATCCTGATGGGGAACGTTTTATTTACAATAATATGTTTGAATCTTATGTGTTAAGTGATGCCTTAGCGGATGCTGGTGTAGATAGTTTAACCACAACAGACTTAAGAAGTGCACTTGAGATTGTGCCGATTATTCCAAGTGATGTTGTATCTATGATTGAACGAAGTATTGAGCAAGGAGAACGTATTACTTATTATGCGACCGAATATAAGTTGCTGTTAGAGACGGGAGATTTAGACATTGACAATGAGCAAGGAAAGATGTTGTTGGAGTATTTGATTGAAGCTTTTAAAGTAGATTTTGAAAATAAGTATATTGGAAAAGCCTTGGTCTTTAATTATACAGATACTGACTTAAGTAAGTATGATTATAGTGAAATGGTGGATGTGTTAGACTTGCAAGTATCTTTACTGAATAGTGTCTTGGAAACTGCCTTAGAAGATGGAAGTAATTTCCGTTCTACAAGTTTAGGTCTTGGGTTTGATGATTTGGTTTCTAGGCTTGGCTTGGTGAAAGAAGTAGAGTTGAACAATATTGACGCAAGAGTTAGTAATTATCTACTTACAAAAGATTTGGATTTGGTGGTTACTAGATACGAGTTTATGGTGGAAGAATTAAGTTTAGAAATTGAGAAGTTGTTGATGTATGAAGGTGCATTAGAAGATAATATTCTGGATTATACAGGACAAGAAACGATTGTGATTATTCCTGGATTGGACAGTGAATATAGTGTAGATCCTTACATCAATACCTTGTACAATGAATTGATTGATACACAAGAACAATTAAGTAATGCGCAAGCAGACAAGAGTTATTACCAAGATAAAATCGATGAAATGGTGATTTTATACAATACTACTTACAACGATGGTGTCACTTATGAACGTCAAGTAGCCTTGGTAGAAGACAGCTTAGAGGATGCGCGCGCATCCATTGGTGATGTGGCTACGGACTTAGATACGATGCTTGAGGAGTACAACCGATACATTACAAGAAACACGGTGTTACCTTTAACTGCACCGCAAGTAACAAGTGATGTCAATGTCTTACTATATACGGCTATTGGTACGGTCCTTGGTGGTATGGTGAGTTTACTTGTTGTATTTTTAAGAGAAACACTGAAGAAAGATTAACTTGTCCACATATAGGTGGTTTTAGCCCCACCTATTTTTTCCCCCACTTGGAGAAGCAAAAAGTTTGTACTTTTTGTTTTTGTGGGGGTTTTTTTAATTTTTAGATTTACCGAGTTTATGGTATAATATTGAATCATAGATGAAGGGGCAGTTTTGAAGATTTTTGGGGGAATTTATATGACGGATTACAGAAAGTACATTGTTTTATTTGTGGATATCATTTTAATCTATCTGGGCTTTATTTTTGCCTTGGTCGTTTACAATGATTTTTCTATTGTGATGATTGATATGAAGGATTTCACTCGTGAGTTTCCTTTTGTGTTGATTGTTTATATGGTCACCTTTGAACTGTTTGGTATGTATAAGAGTTTGTGGAAGTTTGCGGGGATTGAGGAACTTTTACGTGGTGGATTTGCCAATTTTATTTCGATTACCATTGGTTATATCTTAGTCATGTTGTTCAGTATTGGAGATTTTTCATTTTCCTTATATTTCATCGCATTTTTCTTGGTTAGTACCGCGACGATTGGGATGCGTTTATCTTATCGTTTGTATGAGTTTTATCGTTCGTATATGGAAGATAATTCACAAATGCCTAGGAGTTTGATTGTTGGGGCAGGTGCCGCTGGTGTGATGTTGGTCGATGAAGTGAAAGCCAACAAGTCTTTTGACAAGCATGTCGTTGGTTTCATTGATGACAATCCAAAGCTTAAGGGAAAACGGGTGCATGGGATTCCTGTTTTAGGTAGTACAGAAGATATTGAAGAAATCGCAGACCTTTATAATATTGATAGTATTGTGATTGCCATCCCTTCTTTGTCGCTAAAAGCGACCACTAAGTTGATCAATCAGTTGGAGAAGACAGGTTGTCAAATTAAGTTGATGCCGCCATTTTATGAGGTTGTAGGTACAAGAGAAGATATGGTCAAGATTCGCGATGTTCGTATTGAAGATTTGCTTGGCCGTGACCCAATTGTTTTAGAAGAAGAAGGAATCAAAGATTATATTGAGGAAAAAACCATCTTAGTGACTGGTGGTGGAGGTTCAATTGGTAGTGAGTTAGTCCGCCAACTTCATAAGTTTTCGCCAAGCCGTATTGTCATTGTAGATATTTATGAAAACAATGTTTATGATTTACAAATGGAGTTAGAAAGACTCTACCGTGCCAAAGTCAATATGATGCCTCCTGAAGTCCATGTCTTGATTGCGAGTGTACGTGACAAAGAACGAATGGAAGAAATTTTTAAGAAATACAAGCCTCAGGTTGTCTTTCATGCGGCGGCTCATAAGCATGTACCTTTGATGGAAGTTAGTCCCAAAGAGGCGATTAAGAACAATGTCTTAGGTACGTATAACGTGGCTTCTTTAAGTGATCAGTACAAGGTGAAAAAGTTTGTCTTGATATCAACCGATAAAGCGGTAAACCCAACCAACATTATGGGTGCCTCAAAACGTATGGCGGAACGTGTAGTGATGGCCTTAAATAAGGTGAGTAAAACGGATTATGTTGCGGTGCGTTTTGGGAATGTACTTGGATCAAATGGTTCAGTCATACCTTTGTTCCGTAAGCAGATTGAAGATATGGGGCCTGTGACCGTCACAGACCCAGAAATTACCAGATTCTTTATGACCATTCCGGAGGCATGTCAATTGGTGATTCAAGCAGGTGCTTACGCTAAGGGTGGTGAACTCTTTGTCTTAGACATGGGAGAGCCAGTAAGGATTATTGATCTAGCAGAGAAAATGGTTCGTTTAGCTGGGTTTGAACCCTACAAAGAAATTGACATCATTTTTACGGGACTCCGTCCAGGTGAAAAAATGTATGAAGAACTGTTAGTAGATTATGATGCTGTTTTAAAAACAGACAATGATAAAATCTTCATTGAACCAAAAGAAGTGAATGGAGAAGATGATATTTTAGACTTGTTAGAAGATATAGGGAAACGTATGGGAACATGTACGGATAAAGAGTGTGTATCCCTAGCGAAAAAACTTGTAAAGACATACAAATAAAAAGAATCGAACTGGGATGTTCGATTCTTTACTTTTTTTCAAGCAGTTTGATGATTTCCGCAAGGGCGAATAAAATAGCGGCCGATGCGAGACTTCCAATGAGGATCAGGAATGCTCCTGATGGATTGTAGGATAAATTTTCTAAGAATAAGAGAGTACCTACGGATATACTAATCCATGCCATCACTAAGAGGAAGAGTTTTGTTTTATTGGTTGGCTGACCAATAGTATATAGTTTTTTGTGTTTTTGATTGAGTTGTTCATCTTGTGTTTTCAAGTCTTCTAATTGAGCCTCAAAATCTTCTGGTAGGGTTAGTATGGTTGTTTGTCCATTAGATGCATCATCTTGTTCTCCGAAAACTCCTTCTTTATGAGCGAAGACAAATCCTTGGTCTTCACCATACTTGTAGGGTTTATACTCCTTACCGTCGTACTTGACAGATAAGTGGTAGTCATTGTCTATGATGGTGAGTTCACCAGTATAATCTTCCTTATGAACTAGACCATAATAGATGGCGAGTTTAAGGTCGGCTGTATAGTCCATCAATGCTTCTTGTTCCCTTAGTTTGTTGATGCGTTCTTTGGTTGACTCCATCGCTTCCTCCTTTGAAAACTATGCTATAATTAGATATAGTATATCATAGGTGGGGTATAAGAGCAAAATAATAATGGCACAATTTGTCCGGTGTAAGTCTGATGCATTGTGTATACTTTTTTGTGAGGAGTGATTTGATGAAGTCTTACATGCAAGCAGTGATTGATTATGTAGAGGACCATATCCATGAGACCATTAGCATGGATGATATTGAAGACTATATAGGTTATTCTAGATATTACCTACATAGGGTTTTTTCGGTCTTTCTTGGTCAAAGTATTATGGACTATATCCGTATTCGTAAGATGCAGTATGCGAGAGCTGATCTTATGAAAGAATCTACGATTTTAGAGATAGCCCTAGACTATGGCTACAGTTCAGAACGTAGTTTTCGTAGGGCATTTAAGATGGTCTATCAAGACACTCCTTCTACGTTGCGTAAGGAAAAGTTTTCCTTACCAGATAAAATTGTATTAGACAAAGTAGGAGGAATAAACATGTTGCCGTATTTATCAGAAGTAAAAGAAATCAGATTGAAAAAGTATTATGCAGTAGGCTATCAAACGGTGGGAAAAGAACCAGAAGGTGAGGTCATCAATTATATGACTAACTATAAGTTTGAGAAGAAACTGCACCCTATTAGTGAGATTGGTTCAGATGTTCCAGTGACCAGTGAGGAATCGGATCAAGGATTTCGTGGGTATGTCCAGTATTTGGTCTTAAAAAAGGATGAGTATGATCAAATTGAGGACACAAATCTATTGAAGAAAGAAGTAGAAGCATCAAAGTATATTATGTTGACCATTGATGAACCTTTTAAAGATCCAATGGAACGTATCCCAAGTGGTTTTAAGAAGTTGATTGATTATTTAGAGAAACATCATACTTATCATGGTCAGTTGGCGATTTCTTCATTTGAAGAAGAAGTAGAAACCATGCGTGGTACGAAGATGCACATTTACATTGCTGTTAAGGGGTAATATAAGAGAAGTTGGATATCCAACTTCTTTTTTCTTACTTGAAAGGCTTAGGGAAATATAGTAGGATAAGTATGAACTTATGTAGAGAGGAATGAGAGAATGATTAAGTTATATTAGATTCCCACAACTTTGGTGGGAAGGTAAAAGAAAAAAAGAAAACCACTAAAGGAGAACAATATGTTTGCATTGAAACACGTGTACTTAAAGAAAAGAAGGACCGATCAACCCTTGATTGATGATCTGTCTTTTGCTGTAAATGAAGGAGAAAAAGTAGCCATTATTGGAAGTGAAGGTACGGGAAAATCGACCTTGCTGAAATGGTTATTAAATAGAGAATTAGACTATGTGATTGGCAAGGGTGAAGTGTATATGGAGCGGCTTGTTTCTTATGTGGAACAAGACATTACCTACCTTTACAATCAAGAGACGGTCGAAGACTTTTTCTATCCAAGTAGCTTGGATAGGAGGTATGATTTAGATGTTCGAAAGCTTTGCCGTGAGTTTTCGTTTGAGTATGATTTGATTTTACCCAGAACAATCCAAACCTTGTCTGGTGGAGAAAAGGTTAAGGTCTCATTGATAAGAGCTTTGATGAAGACACCAGATATCTTACTCTTTGATGAACCAAGCAATGATTTAGATTTTGAAACGGTCTTGTTTTTAGAGAACTTTATGAGAAAGACGGATATTCCGATTCTTTTTATATCCCATGACCAACGACTACTAAGCAATGTAGCGAATAAAATTGTGCATCTAGAACATGTAAGAAAAGGGACACTTGCCAAAAGCTATGTCTATAAGGGTGGTTATGAGGCCTATAAGGAGATGTTTGAGCGGAAGTTCCAAAGTGATTTGATGATTGCGAAAAAAGAGCGTGCCAACCATCAAAAGAAAGTGGCAAAGTTCAGGAAAATCTATCAAGTCGTTGAACACCAACAAAATCAAGCTGTTCGAAACCCTTCTTTGGCTAGGTTGTTGAAGAAGAAAATGAAAAGTATGAAGAGTCAGGAAAGACGTTTTGAACAAGAGGAAGAAAACTTTAAAGAGATTCCTGAAAAGGAAGAGCCGATGAACATCTTTTTTGAAGACAAGAAAAAGGTAAATAAATCAAAAGAGTTCCTAAGGATCAACTATAAGACCTTTACTTTAGCAAATGGTCGGGTATTAAGAAATATAAAGTTAGATTTAAAGGGAACAAAGAAACTTGTTATTTATGGAAAAAACGGCATTGGAAAAACTACTTTGTTGAAGAGTTTAAAGGATGTCTTAGAAGAAAAAGGGATTTCTGTTGGATATATCCCACAAGATTATGGAGATATCCTAGATTATTCAGTGGATGTTGTTTCGTTTTTGGTAAAAGAACAAGCTAAGTATCCTTTGTACCGAATAAGACAGATATTAGGACAACTAGGTTTCAAAAGAGAAGATATGTTGAAGAAGATTGAAGAGATTAGTGAAGGGCAAAAACTTAAGGTGTTGCTTTTAAGGTTGGTCTCCTTAGATACCGAAATTCTTTTACTGGATGAACCAACAAGGAATATATCACCCCTTAATCAAGATGAAATTTATGAACTTTTTAAGCAATACCAAGGAGCTATACTAGCAGTGACCCATGACCGAGCTTTTATTGAATATGTCTTTGATGAGATGATGGAGTTACGAGAAGATGGGTTTATGAAAGAATAAGACTAAGTCAATCCAAATGGATTGACTTTTTTTGTGGGAAAAACGGCGCTATATAGAGATTTAGTTAGAATGCAAGTAATATACTCTATTTTCTAAATAAAAAAAGTAACTAATTAGAATTTAGACTGGTATAATAGTAATGGATATAGTAGAAAGACTTGAAAGGAGTTGTTGGATTTGATGGTAAATGAACAGTTAGACCAAGAGAAAGTAACACTTTTATATAAGACTTTAGACCGCGTTAAGAAATCTCCTGGTCCACTGATGCCAATGTTGCAAGAGGCGCAAAAGATTTTTGGATGTGTGCCAATTGAAGTACAAAAGATCATTGCTCATGAACTAAAAGAAAGTATTGCGAGAATCAATGGTGTGGTGACCTTTTATAGTCAGTTTTCATTAGTACCAAAAGGGAAAAATACAGTTTCTGTTTGCCTAGGAACTGCTTGTTATGTTAAGGGGGCACAGGGGATTTTGGATGCCTTTGAAGATGAGTTAAAAATTAAAAATGGTGAAACAACCAAGGATGGGGAGTATACCTTAGAAGCAACTAGATGCATAGGAGCTTGTGGGCTTGCGCCTGTTTTTTCTGTGAATGAACGTATTTATGGTAGGGCCAATGTCCAAAAGGCTAAGAGTGTATTAAAGGCAAATCCTGATCGTAAGGAGAAGGTTTCATGAAAAAACTAACAGAAATGAAAAAAATAAAAAATAAGACCTTAAAAGAGTTAAAGAAGTTTCGCCGTGTGCAAGTAGGTGTTGGTACTTGCGGGATTGCGGCTGGTGCTTTTGAGGTATATGAGTTTTTAGAGCGAGAAAAAGAAAAACATAAGTTGAGTGAATGTATGGTCACTGGTGTTGGTTGTATGGGCGAATGTGCGCTTGAACCAATGGTGGAGATTGTGGAAAAGGACGGGAGTTCAATGATTTATTGTAATGTAACGGTGGACAGGGCACAGGAGATTGTCGACCAACATCTTTTGAAAGGTGTTAAGCTAGAAAAATATAGCTTAACAAAGCAAAAGAAATAATGTTTGAACGTATGCAAGTATTGGTCTGCCAAAGCGATTCCTGTAAGCATAAGCAGATTGGTTCAATGAAAGATCTTTTAGTGAAAGAGTTGAAGAAGGTAGATTGTGAACATGAAATCGCAATTACCCAGTCTTCTTGTTTTGGTCTTTGTGACCAAGGGGCTATTATGGGTCTTTTTCCAGATGAAGTGTATTATCAATGCAAAAGTAAAGAAGAGGTTAGAGAGGTTGTAGGGCGTCACATTCTTAAGGGTGAAGTTGTAGATGAATTGGTGATTAAAGACCCTATTATTCAAAAGCAATTGCGACCATATTCGAATTTTCATACCTTTAATAAGCAAACAAGAATTGTCTTAAGAAACTGTGGGATCATCAATCCTTTATCAATTGAAGAATATATTGCTAGAGATGGGTATTTTGCCCTTGGTAAAGCAGTGACTGAGTTAAAGCCACAAGAAGTGGTTGATATAATCAAAGATTCTGGCTTACGTGGTCGCGGTGGTGGAGGGTTCTTAACGGGTCTTAAATGGCAGTTTGCCAAAGATTCAGAAGGGGATACTAAGTACATCATCTGTAATGCGGATGAGGGAGACCCAGGTGCTTTTATGGACCGTGCAGTCTTAGAGGGAGATCCTCACTCGGTGTTGGAAGCTATGGCTATCAATGGTTATGCTATAGGAGCTAGCCAAGGATACATTTACGTTAGAGCGGAGTACCCTGTGGCGGTTGAACGTTTGGAGAAGGCTATTCAAGATGCGAGAGACTTAGGCTTATTAGGAGAGCATTTGTTTGATACAGATTTTTCTTTTGATATTGAACTGCGTCTAGGTTCTGGTGCCTTTGTTTGTGGAGAAGAAACAGCCTTAATTGCATCTATTGAAGGATACAGGGGTATGCCAAAACTTAAACCACCATTCCCTGCGAAGTCTGGTTTATGGGGGAAACCAACCAATGTAAACAATGTGGAGACCTTTGCCAATATACCAGTGATTGTCTTAAAAGGTTCTGACTGGTTTAAAAGCATAGGGGCTAAAAATTCTACTGGGACTAAGGTCTTTGCCTTAGGTGGTAAAATCAAGAATACTGGTCTCATTGAAATTCCAATGGGAACAACATTGCGTGATGTAGTCTTTGATATCGGTGGAGGAATTCCCAACCGTAAGAAAATCAAAGCCATTCAAACTGGTGGTCCTTCTGGAGGATGTATTGTGGATAAAGATTTGGATGCGCCGATTGACTTTGATACCTTAAAAGACCTTGGTTCTATGATGGGGTCTGGTGGTATGATTGTCATGGATGAAGACAACTGTATGGTGGATGTAGCGAGATTCTATTTGGAATTTACGGTAGAAGAATCTTGTGGGAAATGTACACCATGTAGAGAAGGTACCAAACGTATGTATGATATATTAACGAAACTATCGGAAGGAAAAGGAACAGTTGAAGACATTGAAAACTTAGAAGTCTTAGCTTCAATGGTTTCAGAGACGTCTTTGTGCGGGCTTGGACAAACTGCGCCAAACCCTATTCTTTCAACCTTGAAGCATTTTAAAGATGAGTATTTGGCTCATGTGGAAGACCATTATTGTCCAGCGGGTGTATGTCGTGATTTGACCAATTATATCATTGATGATACTTGTGTTGGGTGCACCAAGTGTGCGACCAACTGTCCAGTTGGTGCGATAGCAGGTTGGCCAAAAGCACAACATAAACTAGATATGGATTTATGCATCAAATGTGGAGCTTGTAAGCAAGCATGTCCAGTCGGATCGATTAAGACAGTAAAAGGTGGTGAAGTGCATGCCTAAGTTAGTAAAGGTCACCATTAATGACCAAGTAGTTCATGTACCAGAGAATTATTCGATTCTAAGGGCGTGTGAAGAAAATGGAATATATATTCCTAGATTATGTTTTTTAGATAGTGTCCATGAAGATGGGAACTGCCGTTTATGTTCTGTTGAGGTCGATGGTGGGCATAATTTAAAACCTTCTTGTAAGACCTTAGTGCATGATGGGATGAAGGTTGTAACGGAAAACAAACGAATTTATGATTATGTATCAACCAATTTAGATTTGCTTGCATCAAACCATCATTTTGAATGCTTTAAATGTTCGCGTGAAGAGAATTGTGAGTTACTAGACTTGCTCAGAAGATATTCGGTCTTAAATACCTATTCAGATTTATACGGTTATGAGATGAAATCAACCAAGTTGAACAATACTAGTGATGCTATGGTGATTGATTCTTCTAAGTGTGTCTTATGTGGACGCTGTGTCTCGGCTTGTGAGAAGTATACAGGGATTGGGGTATTAGATTTTAATAAGCGTGGAAACAAGACCTACGTAGGCCCAGCAAACTTTAGAGGCTTAGAAGATGCGGGATGTATTTACTGTGGGAAGTGTATTCAAGCTTGTCCTACGGGTGCTTTAAGAGAACAAGATGATATTAAAGTCTTTGAACGCGCAGTGCGTGACCAATCAAAGACAGTGATTGTCCAAGTGGCGCCTTCTATTCGTGCTTCTCTTGGGGAAGAATTTGGCTATCCAGTTGGAACCAATGTGGAAGGTAAAATGTTTGGGACTCTATACGAACTTGGTGTCAATGAAATCATGGACACCAACTTCACTGCGGATTTAACCATTGTGGAAGAAGGTAGTGAGTTTTTAGACCGTGTGCAAAATGATGGGGTCTTACCAATGTTTACTTCTTGTTCACCAGGATGGGTGAACTATTTAGAACTTTACTATCCAGAGTTTATTCCCAATGTATCAAGTTGTAAGTCTCCCCAACAAATGGCTGGAGCTTTGATTAAAACGTATTATGCCAAGAAGTTAAATAAGGATCCTAAAGATATTGTATCAGTGTCCATCATGCCTTGTGTGGCGAAAAAAGCAGAAGCGAGAAGAAGTGATATGGGGAGAGATGGTTACCAGGATGTGGATATTGTCTTAACAACTCGTGAGCTAGCTCGTTTGATCAAACGTAGGGGCATTGATTTTAAAAGTGTCCAACCTATGGAGCCATTTGGTGATCTGGCAAGATATACTGGCGCGGCATCGATTTTTGGTGCGACTGGTGGGGTTATGGAAGCGGCGCTCCGTACGGTCAGTGATTTATTAGATAGTGAAGCCCACTTAATGGACTTTAAAGAAGTGCGTGGGAAGGAAAACATCAAAGAAGCAACATACCATCTTGCTGGGCAAGATATCAATGTTGCGGTGGTCCACGGTGCGGCGGCTATTCATGACTTTTTAGAACTTCTAAAAGAAGGAAAGAAAGACTATCATTTTGTCGAGTTTATGGGCTGCGTTGGTGGATGCATCAATGGTGGAGGACAACCAATTGTCAAAGCCAAAGACTTTGAACGTATTGATGTAATCAAAGAACGTACCAAGGTCTTATACACCATGGATCAAAAAGCGATTCTTCGTAAATCGCATTTAAATCCAGCGGTGCAAAAACTGTATAGTGATTTTCTCAATAAGATGAGTCATCATGATTTGCACTCTTTACTGCATACTCACTATAAGGGTCGTTCCCCTTACAGTAAATATACGAGATAAAAAAATCTTGTAAATAAGGATGAAAATAGTGTATCCTATAAGTAATAGTATGGGAAAAAGGAGGAGTCAAAATGGCCACGGTTTTTACCAAGATTGTAAAGCGGGAAATTCCTGCGGAGATTGTCTATGAAGATGACCATTTTATTGCATTTTTAGACATCATCCAAACGACCAAGGGACATGTTTTGGTCGCAACAAAAGAAGAGTACACCAATGTCCTTGATTTACCTGAGGAAGTAGCGGGAGAATTTTTTAAAGTTGTGAAAAAGATTGCAAAGGCAGTATCCATTGCCTTTAAAACGGATTCTGTCAATGTTTTATCAAACGCAGGGAAACTAGCTGGACAACAAGTGTTTCATTGTCATGTCCATGTCATACCAAGGTATGAAAAAGATGGACTAGCATTTACCTTAAACAACCATATTCATGAGACTGAGTCTAGTGAGTATAAGGAACGTACTAAGAAGATTCAAGAGGCTTTAGTCGATTTATAAGAAAACGCCACTTTTTGTGGCGTTTTTTAAGACTGGACAAAAGTGAACAAGGAATGTCAAGAGATCATAAAATAAAAAGTCTATACTACTTGTGGAGGTGAGGTATGGAAACCATGGTGAAGAAGGTTCTTGCCTATATGGAAGAACATCTGCTGGAAGAGATGAAGGTGAGTGAGATTGCTAGTCATGTCTATGTGTCACAGTTTCATTTGCAAAGAATCTTTAAAGCACTAACGGGCATAAGTCTAAGTAGTTATATTCGTAATCGAAGACTCAGTTTGGCTGGCTTAGATGTGATGCAGGATGATGTAAGTTTGCTTGAAATTGCCCTTAAGTATCAGTATGACTCCTTAGAAGGATTCTCTAAAGCTTTTTATCGCTTTCATGGGGTCAATCCATCTTACGCAAGAAAAGAGAAGGTAGCCTTGAAAACATACCATCCTCTAAAAATTCAAATACGGTTTCAAGGAGGAGTTAGTATGGATTACAGAATTATCAAGATGCAGACTATGCAGTTGCTTTGTGTGAAGAAGGCCTTTTCGAATCAAATTATTGAAGAAGAACATAACCAAGAGATCCCTGATTTTTGGACAGAAAAATTTGGGGATGGAACAGTAAAGCACCTGCAAGAAAAAAGCCAAGGTAAGGGGCTTTATGGACTATGCAATGCGGTGGATTTAGAAAGTGATTCTTTTTATTATGGAATTGGTGTTCCTTATCAAGGTGAGGAAGTAAAAGGCTTTGACCTTTGGGAAATCAATCATCCTCTTTACGCAGTCTTTACCTGTAAGACGGTGGATGATATGGGACCAACTTGGAAAGGTATCATGGAAGAGTTTCTACCCAATAGTGACTACCAAATGGCGGATGCTACAGATTTTGAGTTCTATCCCGAGGATGAAGACTATTTTTGTGAGATTTGGGTTCCTATTCAGTAGGTAAATGGCTAGTCTTTGACTAGCCTATTTGCGTCTTCTTTAGAGAAAAAGAAGGAAACTTGTATCAGGATATATTATAATGATTTGATGAATAGAGTAGAAGAGATATTGGAGAGGACGTATATGAATGAAGAAACAAGCAAAGAAACTATTTGATGTGTTTCAAGAAGGGTACACCAAAAGAGATCCTGAGTGGATCACACCATTTATGGAAGCACTTTTTGAAGATGAAGTAGGTATCAATGTGATTGGTACAGGGAATGCAGAAATCTTTCAAAGCAAAGAAGAAGTAGAAGAACTCTTTAAAGGAGATTGGCTTTACTGGGGAGACTTGCGTGTAAAGCTTGAAGGGCATGTTCACCAGGACTTATCTAATCATGATCTTTTTATTGTTTGGGGTGATTTGACCTATACCTATACAATTGATGATACCACCGATGGAAAATACTATGGTTATATCAAAGGAATCTTAGAAGAGGCTAAGTCTGAGGATGTTGCTCATATAAGACACCAAGAGAGTAAAGTTCATTATATCTTGGATCATTATTTGCATGCTAGAAAAGGAAACAAGCGCAAGGAAGATTATCCAATTGTGATGGTGTTTTTGTGTGAAGAAAAAGCGGAAGACTACTATGTTCGCGCCTTGACCTTTACCAATCCACCAGAGGGAAGGTTTCCTGATGAACGTATCCATCCCTTTACAGGATATGATAAAGATCATGAAAAAAATATAAGTATGATAAAAAAAGTAGGGAAAGATAAACTAGGAACCTCCATCTTTGCTAAAGAAAAGGCAAAAGATTTTGTCTTTTTAGATATTGATGGTAGGTCTTATTCAGGTGAACAGGCAAAAGAAAAGTTTACAGATAGAAGATCTTTTTATGACTGGATGGATATCCATGAAGAACAAGGTCTTATCTATCAAAAAGACAAAATCAAGGCGATGACCTTTTTGGGGTCTGTTGGAAAGAAGATGAACGAAGAGTATCTTCGAAAAGAGGTACATAGAGAAATCTTAGAGGTCATGTCTTCAGACAAATCAGAAAAGAACAAAATGTTTGTCATGCGTAGGAAGATGAGTTTCTTAGAAAAAGAACTAGCGCTTGGAGAAGATTTTGCTTGGTCATTCCGTGTATTTGTGGTGACAGAGAATGATGAAATAAAGATGATTCAGTTTTCTTATCCGATGGATATGATTTTGGAAGGAAAATATGCATGAAAAAACCCTAGTGCAAACTAGGGTTTTTTATAACTTTAGTTGTTTGTAGGCAATTAAGACAACCTCTTTTTCTTGGTAGGTGTCATGAAAGGCTTTTGTTTCATAATGGGTCATAAAGAGTTCTTCTTTTTGTGCGACTCGTTTGAGGAGGTATACACTCTTGTAGCGGTCATCTTTAAATTCACAGAAGGCTTTTGCGATTTCTAAAGTGTCAGTGTAAGAAAGAAAGTGTCTAGGGATTGTACGTAGTGCTCCTTCACTGCTCATTCCGCGGTAGAGGGTCATCTCATCAAAAAGGAGTTGGGTAAAGGCTAATCTATGCAATAGATAGTTTGTAAGTTCTTCTTGTGGAACGTTTGCCTTACGTAAGATGGTTCCTTTGTAGTCTTTGAGGCCAAGTTTTGCTAAAGAGATTGCCAGTTGTTTGGCTGTTTCTCCGGCATTTGGATTAAGGACCATTTGTTTGGATACTTCTAGTTCTATATCTTTGTAGGATAGCTTTTCAAAGTATTCTAATAAAGCCTTTTGTAGTTCTTTTGTTTCATGGTGGTAAGGTTTTTTTAGGCCTTGTTCTTTTAAGTGACTTTGAATCTTACGTTGGTGGTTTTTTATGGTTTCTAAACTTTCTTTCTTTGCTTGTTTTGTAGCAAGGATTGTTAGGGGTTCGTTGAAGTGCTTGATTTGTTTTTCAAGGGTTTTGATGTCTGATTGTGATAATAAGGCACTATCTTTTTCAAACTGGAAGTTGGTCACTTGTTCTGCGTATAAGTCCCATGTCTTTCCCTTGTCTTCATAATCAAGAATAAGAAAGGTAAACATAGCGTGTAGAAGATCAACCTTTTGAATCATCCCTGGTGTTCTACGGCCATCTAGAAGGCGACATTTGTTGTGTTCTACAAGGTAGTGAAGGTGGCCTTTATGAAAGTCCTCATCTGTTCTTGTATCTGTATTCTTTTTGTGGATAGACATACTATCATCCTTTCTTTAACTTTATAGTAGCCAAGGTTGATGGACTTGTCAATGGCTTGCTTGAAATAATGATTGCTTATTTAGAATTTGTTCTATATAATGTTGGTATAACGAGGTGAACAGAATGATTAGGTTATTAGAAGAAAAAGATCGCACAAGTGTGCTGGCGTTTTTGTACAAGGAAGCAGCTTATAATATTTTCCCAATTGGAGATATTGAGACCTTTGGATTTGATACAGATTTTCAGCGTGTCTATGGAGAGTTTGATGAGGATGGTCATTACCTAAGTATCTTCTTACGGTATCGAACAAGTGCCATATACTATGCGAGTACAGTTCGTTTTAATAAAGAATATTTGGAGGTGTTCAAGAAGGATCCCTTCGAGGTCATCAGTGGAAAAAGTGAGTTGATGGACTTGATTGTTCCTTATTTGGAAGGTTATGAAAAACACCATACGTATTTCTGTGAAGCGAAAGAGATGAAGGACTTAAGAGTGCCAGAGGTAAAGATCCATCAAATGAAATCGAGAGAAGATGCCGGATTGGTCTATGATTTGATTGGACAAGTCGAAGAGTTTTCTGCTTTTCATCAAAGTAAAGAAGAATATGTCGATGCTAAGATGAAGTCGATGAAGATGGGGATGACTTTGTATATTTTGGAAGATGGGGAAGTTGTCTCAACGGTGGCGACCACTGCGGAGACGAAAGGTAGCGCTATGGTGGTTGCGGTTGCGACGAGAATTGAGGCTAGAAATAAGGGGTATGCATCTGCCTTGATGAAAGAATTGATGCATGAATATTTGGTGAATAAAAAGAAGAGTTTGTGTCTATTTTATGACAATCCGAGCGCTGGAAAGATTTATCATCGGCTTGGATTTGAAACGATAGGGACTTGGGATATGTATAAAAGGACGTGAGTGTATGAAAAAAGCAATTGTCTATTATTCAAAGACTGGAAACACCAAATCGGTGGTGGATGAGTTCACTGGATTTGATGTGTTAGAGGTGAAAGCTGCCAATCAGGATCCTAATATTAAAGATCCTGTATTGACGTTTTGCCCGAATGTGAGTTCTTATGATTATGTGATTTTTGCTTCACCTGTCCATGGCTTTCAACTTTGTAAGATTATGGCGGCCTATTTAAAACAATTAGGGTCTTTAAAAGGCAAGGAAATCAACTTGTTTGTGACCCATCATTTCCGTTTTGCTTGGCTAGGAGGAAACCAGGCTTTAAAGCAGATGGAGAAACTGATTGAAGAAAAAGAAGGGCGAGTTTCAAGGAAGGTTTCGGTCAACTGGAAGGCTAAAGACCGAGTAAGTGTGATTAAGAAAATGGTGATTGAATATAGTTAGGACTTAGTCCTAACTTTTTTTTAGGTTTTTTATTTACAATATCTAGGAATAGTAGAAGAATTTTGTATAATGTACCTTTAAAAAAGGAGTTGGTTGTATGCGGTCCTTAGGCTTAAGAGAAAACATGTACTTAGCTTTGTTGAGTTTGGTCTTGATGATTGTGGGTGTCTTTATTGGTGTCTTAGATGGAGGATTTGTTAGTGGGTATTTGGAGATTTTATTTTCTTCTAGTGTCTTACTTAGTGATTATATCTCGATTGGTGGACTTGGAGCGACACTCTTTAATGTTGGTTCATTGATGGCTTTATCTTACTTGATTATCAGAAGACTGAAGTTGGAAATCAATGGTCCCTTGTTTGCGGGTGTGCTGACCATTGGTGGTTTTGCTTTTTTTGGTAAGAACTTACTGAATGTATCCTTGATTTATATGGGTGTGTTCTTCTATGCCAAGTTAAAAAGAGTATCGTTAAAAGAAGTACTTGTGGTCTTTTTGTTTGCGACCGGGATTAGTCCTATTTCGAGTGTCTTGATGTTTGGTTTTGGGTTACCTTATGTTCTTGGTATACCACTAGGAGTTCTTGTAGGGATTCTCTCTGGGTTTTTACTGGTGGAGCTTTCTAGTCATGTACATACCTTTCATAAGGGGTATAACTTGTACAATGTCGGATTTGCTTGTGGGATCTTTGCTCTCTTTTATACGTCTTTGTTTGATATGTTAGCCTTAAAGAGTTCTCCAAGTTCTATTTTTTCTAGTGATGCCCATGTGTTTTTGCTTGTGTTTTTCTTGGTTACTTGTTTGTTTTACTTTGTCTCAGGATTTGTGCAAAATGGATACTCTTTTCAAGGGATGAAAGAATTGACCAAAAAAACAAGTCCTTCAAAATCTTGTTTTAAGGAAGATCATTCTTTAGGGATTGCCAAGATGAATGTTGGGCTCAATGGGTTGATTGTACTTGGTATTTTACTTGTCTTTGATATTACCTTTTCAGGGCCGGTCATGGGGGGACTATTTACCATTTTGGGATTTAGTGCCTATGGTAAGCATGTACGGAACACATGGCCACCCATGTTGGGTGTCTTGTTGGTGGTTGTCCTCTTTGAAGTAGACTTAAGTGTTGGAATCATTTTAGCAGTTTTGTTTTCTACAGCCTTAGCCCCACTTGCTGGAGAGCATGGGATTATTGTTGGTTTGTTATCTGGGATGGTGCATTTGCCAGTGTTGCTTGGTTTAAGTGGCATACATGGTGGAATTTTACTTTATACCAATGGGTTTGCTGCTGCCTTTACTGCGGTGATTATGGATACCTTGATAAAGTCATACAAGGGTGTGGATTTAGAGTTGGAGTAGTATAGGGTATGAAAAAAGACGACTTTCGGAATGAAGTCGTCTTTTTGTAGTTAATCAACTAGGGTTACTATGACACCATATTCTTCAAGTGATTCAACGATTAGTTGATTGTTTGAACCGGTTGATAGATCTAGATTATTAGTGTTGATGGTGATACTTTGTAAGTTGGTAAAGTAGTCTAATCCTAATAGACTATATAGGCCAATGTTGCTTAAGTCTAGATTTGTAACACTTCTTGCTTCTAAGAGGTCTAGACCGTTTGAGTTATCAAGGTCAAATCCATCTAAAATTGGTTTTAATTGATCATCCATACGGTTGAAATGAATGACATTGTTGGTATGAACTTCTACTCCAAGATCGATGAGTTGTTCAAGGGAGATGCGGTTATCAGAATCAATCGATAAATCATTGTATTCATGGTGGTAATAAAGGGTATGTAGTTGGTCTAAATCGAGCAAGTATGTAAAATTAAAATCGCCAGCACCTAGGTTTATTTCTTCTAATAATGGAAAGTTGCTGAAGACTGATATGTCATCGATTTGGGTGTTCACGATGCTGATGTATGTTAACTTTGTGAGGGTATCTAAACAAGAGATGTCGGTTAAGTTATTGTTTACAATATTAAGCTCTTCAATCGATGTTGCATTACTGAGACCGCAAACATCTGTTAAATTATTTTGTCCTGCCGAGAAGGAGGTGAGTAATGGTGAGTGTTCTAAACCGGTAAAACCATCAAGATTCGTTAATGCAGCATTAAATACACTAACGAAGGTTAAGTTTGGATTATTGAATCCATTGACGTCTACGAGTTGATCTCCTGTAACCAAGAGTTTCTCTAGTAAAGGAAATCTAGATACATTGTTGAATGTCGTTGCTGTTATGCCTGATAAGTAAAGTTCTCTTAAGTTTGGTAAGTTACCTAATGCATCAAGATCATTGACTGGGTTTTCGGTCATGGTGAGTGTTGATAAGTTTGTTAAAGAAGCGATTGGCGATACATCTTCAATGTAATTATTGGCTAGGTTAATGTTTGTGAGTTTTGTTAAATATTCTAAGCCAGAAATTGAGTTAAGTTTGTTGAATGCGAAATCAATCTCTTCTAGATTTAGTAAATATTCAATACCTTCAAGCGTAGTTAAGTTTGAAGAAGAGATTCTTAAATAGGTAAGACTTGTAAGCAGTTGAATATATTTAAGATCTTTTATATTTTTGTTAGACATATTTAAATACTCAATTTCCATTATTTCTAGTGCGGAAAGGTAGTTATCTTCATTTTGATCATAATATTCAATTGCATAAAAGAGGTCTTCTTGTTCATTTAATAATGGATATAAATCAATTAAATATTCACTTTGTTCATCAAGTTCTTCGTAGACATGAATACTGCGACGTAAGATATTTTGATTACCAGCCTCATCTATGGCAAGATAATAGAGTTCATAGATTCCTTCTTTTGAGGTATCGACACTTCCTAAAATGGTTACTTCAAGTTCCTCCTCTTCATCAAAGGCACTAGCTCCTAGTTCGATATAGTCTGAGCCTAGCTCGATATTAACCATATTGTATCCGTTTAATTGCATGGTTGGTGGAGTGGTATCCTCTTCTGAAAAACTTGCGATGCTTTCAGGAATCAAAAATAAGAATAAAGAATCCCATGCTTGTTCACGATTCGTAAAATCACCGTCATTAGAACTAGATGATCCAGCTGCCAACATAAGACCAGAAGAGTCTATGAAAATATGAGACAGTACGTCGTATTGAGATCCTTCTAGGGTGATGCTTGCGACAACATTAAAGTTTTGGTCAAGTTCAATGATAATTGCTTCACTATCGTTTAGTTCGGAGTCAATATAACCAACTAAAATATAGCCACCTTCTAAGAAAGAAGTCATGCTAAGTGGGTAAACAGTTTGTTCATTGACTGTGATTTCTTGCGATATAGTGTTTGTTTCACTGACAATTGTTAAACCTTCTGATGCGACAAGAATATGTCGTTCTTCTTCAACGAAAACATCCCATATTCGTCCATTAGCATTTGCATAAGACCACAGTAGTTCTTGTCCGTTTTGGTCTATGGTATAAGTATGTAACTGACTAGACCAAGAAACTTGCGCATAAATGGTGATTGATCCATCATCGTGTTCTTTTATGTCTTGAAACCATTTTTCTCCATCGATTTCATAATCCCAAATTTGTTCAAAGGAAGGACTTGTTTTGATGGCACGCATTAAGGTGTAGTTTTCACTGGTGATTAATAGATAATTACCATCCGATAATTGTCGGACACCTTCATAAGAAATCATTTCAACAGGGTCTTCTTCTTGATAAGAGAGTTGATGACCATCGAGATCATAAGTTGCGATGAATCCAGCACGTCCATTGTCCAGCACTTTCATTCCTACGACAACTAATTGGTTATCAGTATTAATAATTGCGTCATTGATCCAAACATCTGCATAACCTTCATGGGTTATATAGACAGTCCAAAGTTCTTCTGCTTGGTCATTTATACGTTTAATAATACCTTTGCTTAAACCACTACCAATCAAAAGAAAATCTTCGTCTACTTCAATGGTTTTTGATAAGAACTCCATTCCATCAGGATATTTAAGTCCGTAAGGGCTAGAAGTGTGTGTGATCTCTTCAACACTAATGGTTCGAGTGACCTCTGTGACATTACCACTTGAATCTCTTGCGATATAGGTCGTTTGATATTGTCCAATCATGAACGGATTGTAGGTCGATATTTTTTCGATGGTTACTTCTTCATCGTAATTGTCGGTCCCGATACATCCTTCATCGATATAGACATCACGAAAAGCATGGCTAATTATGTCATCACCATTTAAGGTGAGAACAGGAGGGGTTGTATCTACGATGTGGACCAAAAGAGAACTAGTCATGGATTCTCCGCTAGGGTTGTTATAGGTAAAGGATACAGTGTAATCACCTAAGATAGACGCATTGAGTTCTTCATAAGAAAAAGATAAAGAATCGTAATAAACTGATATAGGTGATTCATCTATCATTGCTGGTTCAAAGAAGATAATCTCTTCTGTATGCACTTCAAAGATAAATTCTTTACTTAGTACGGTAATAAAGCGGGTTAGTTCAGCAGTATTTCCACTTTCATCGGTTGCTAGATAGGTGATTTGATAGTCTCCTGGGACTAGCGGGTTGTAAGTAGAAGTAGTTTCTATGGTAACATCCTCATCATAGTTATCTGTCACAGTAACTCCTTCATCAAGATAAGGAGTAAATTGCTCACGCTCTATCCTTGCTGATCCATTTAATGTCAGTTCTGGAGAGACTGTGTCTACTACATAAACTGTAATACTTCCAGTCTGAGAGTCTCCATTCAAATCTGTGTATGTGTAAGGAACGTCATACGTTCCAGTTACATCAAAATTCAACGAAGAATCATCAAAGGTTAAGGAGTCATAGACTTGTTCTAACTCCTCTTGGCCACTAAAGTCTATTGAATCTTCTAAGGCAACTTGGTCGGTGAAGACCTCAACTGTAATGTCCTCTTCTGTGACTGTAATATAACTTGATTCAAATGGTCCATCACATGAGGTTAATAATGCTAATGTGAACATGATAAATCCTAGATAGATACGTTTTTTCATTGGGTTCATCCTTTCATTTTTTATAAAAAAAACAACAAACTCTAGACGTTTGTTGTTTTACTGTTTTGTATCCCCCTACATTTAGATAGTTAATTATAACATAGGAAGGCTTATTTAGAAAAGAATTTATCTAATTCAATCATTTTTTAACGTAAAAATAGTCTATTCAATCGATGGTATAAATAAAATGGCTTATAGTTTCTTCTTTGCCAATAAATGTCTCTATCTTCCTTTTAACATGAAATAGAGGGTTTTCTTCATGGACTCTATTATTTGGTATCTAACGATACGCAGTAGATCTCATAATTTTCGTTTTTGTTACGATTTTTCCTAATTTTTTTGTCTAAGTAGACTAGGTACCTATGATATTTACCTACATTTCCTGATGTCTCTTACTATTATGCAAGTTTTTCTAAAAAAGATTATTATTTTTCAAATACGACATATGTGCGCTGTTCTTGTAAGTAATAATACGATAGACTAGTGTTGGATAAGTATAATTTAAAAGGGAGGAAATTATGAAGAAAATTTTAACAATTCAAGTTTTAGTAATGCTTATATTTATGAGTGCTTGTTCCACTGAGGAGGCGAAAGCACCAGAAGATGCGAATCCGAAGATTGCCTCGATTTACAACATGGCTTTCGAACAAGAACTTGTAGATCAAACTTATGAAGAATGGCTTGAAAGTATAGCGGGAGAAGATGGACGAGAGGTTACTCTAAGGGTTGAAGATGGGATGTTACAGTGGTCATACTTAGGTGAGTCTCCATGGTTTGAACTTTTTAATCTAAATTTATTAAAAGGTCCATCTGGCGATGACGGAGCATCTGCATATGAACTTTATACCTTGTATAATCCGAACTATGCTGGCACTGAAGAAGATTGGGTAAGTGCTTATGATGAAATGATGGAAGTGAGCATGTCATATGATTTAGATATGTTAGAGATAATGTCTATGTTAGATGAAATACTAGAGAATACTCAAGATAATAGTGTGTTAACTGATGATGAAATCAATTATTATTTGAGTAATCTAGATGAACACGTTACCTTGTTGATTCCTAATGACCTTAATGAATATTATAATGATGATTTGTTCGAAAATGAATGTCTTACAAGTGAGTATGATGTTTGTTATGATTTAGAAGATTATCCTTCTATTTATGGTTCTGAATTTTTGGATTTTCATGGGAAAATGGGGGTACTATCTAGAATTGAATGGTATTCTTCGATCATTAGTAATCAAGTAGGGGAATACGATTCAACTCCTATTGTACCAAATCGATTTCTAAGCAATCAAAATACTTATATTGATGTTGAAGGAAGAAACAGTACATCCTTATTACTAAGTGGTACGATTGACTCATCAGCAATTGATATACCTGGAGGTTTTGTGGGAGCATTTAACTTTGAGTTGTTGATTTATAAAGATGTAGTTAATGATGAGATAATCGTTGAGAGTTATATAGATGTTACTAGTGGTATTAGCTTTTTAGAGTTTTCTGTAGGTAGTTTTCATATTACTTCTTCATACATGAGTGATGGGGATATGATTGATACAATCTATACAACTAAATTAGGCCCTTTAAGTGAATGGAAAACACTGGTAGTTCCCACGGATGAAAACTCGATTGAAATTATAGCTTCTAATGGAACATCTATTGAGTATTTTGATATAGATGATGGTGTATTATCGATTATGCATTCTGAAGATTGGATGATAGAAAGTCCGAATTATACATTGGGTGTATATGACTATGAAGGTATGATATATGAGTATGATAGTGGGTTGAATGAGTTTGTTATATCCCTAAATCAATTGGAGGATATAGTAACTATAGATTATCTTGCTGATGAACCAATCTTTAGTTCCAATGAATATAAAGTGTTGATAAGTTTTCTAGATGGGTCAATTGTAGAAAAAGTTTCTCCTGATGAGGAGTTAGAAAATATATGGATTTTCCCTAGAAACAGTTCAGAGTTCTATCTTGGTGGTGAAAATTACAAGGATAAAACAATTGATGATGTACTAGTCCTAGTGACTAACGATTTATCATTAATTGATAGTTTCTTTGAAAATGAGGTAAATTATCCAGATTTATTGGCTGATAGTATTGTAGAAGACTTATATAATTATGTGGATGTTTTTACATATGATGATGTAGTTTTATTGTCTGAAGATAATATAGAGGTATTGATTCAGCAGTTTTATTTGGACTAAAAAATATTAGTTTTTGAATTAATATTAGTTATCTTTAAAGAAATTTTTCATAAAAATGTTTTATAGTCGCTTTTTATAGGAGGATATATGAAAATAAGAGATTTTTATTATAACTTAAATAATCAGTTGAATAATTTTGAGAAGTTTAAGCAGTTTTATATGATTGTGTTTCAAAAGATGTTTTATAAATACAAAGTAAGCTTTACTAATTATGATAAACAAGACCAAGAAAAATTTGATTTATTAATCACAGTTGATGATGGAAAAAAAGTATTCGTTAAGTTTAGGACAGCCCCCACCAAAACAGAGTTAAAGAGGTATAACGAAAAGGAGTTTGATAGTAAAGAGGATTTCTTAGAACTCTACATCTATCAATCTGATGTGTTCGATAACAATATAAAAAAGGAGTATACACAATATATTGATAAATTTCAATTTAAAAGTGATTTAAACATTGGAAAGCTTTTATTTGATGAGAAAGAGAGAATGGTTTTTTGGGGAGAAAAAGTTTTTTCTAATCTAAAAGATGAATATGCTCTTGATTACTATTTGTATTATGATGACTCTATAAAAATCGATGAGTTAGATATTAAAACACATTCTAAAAAACTAACAGATATTCTTAAGAAGAAACTTGTAACATCTTCAAGAAAGTTTACCTTTGTTTTAGGGGCTGGAGTCTCTATTGATTATGACATCCCTAAATGGGATGATTTATTAGATAGCTATATTAATAAACTGAAAACTAAAGTAACATTGAATGAGGAGTATATTTTTGAAAAGATTGGTGATACTAGTTTGATAAAAGCACAGTTCATAGTTGATAATTTTTCTGAAGATCAAAAACAATCAGCTAAAGAATATAAGTTTTGCCAAGAACTGAAAAAAATGTTTTATAGCAGTAAAAAATACAATCAAAAATCTGTTTCGTCATTAAAGAGTGTTGTAAAATGTATTGAGAGATATAATGAAACTCAAGATGGAGTAGTTACTTATAATTATGATGATTTATTGGAAAAAACATTGGAATGCGAGACACAACTAACTTATCAAACAATCTATCAAGACGATGAACTTAAAGCCTCTGATTTAAATATTTATCATGTACATGGTTATATACCAAGAGAGGGTCATCTTAGACGAGAGCACTCTAACTCAATTATACTATCTGAACAAAAATATAATTACTTATTTAACAACCCTTTATCGTGGCAAATTTCCAATCAGTTAACAAGGTTTAGAGAAAATCTTTGTATACTGGTGGGTCTAAGTATTTCAGATCCTAGTCTTAGGAGGTTATTAGAAAACGTTAAGTTAAGTAATTCATCAAGATTTCATTATGCAATAATTGCAAGGAAGTCAAATAACCATCATCCATCAATCAAAGATATTTTAATAATAACAAAACATTTTGAACGCATTGGAGTTCATTTAATATGGGTTGATGACTATACAGATATTCCTTACTTGATAGATAGCTTGTAAATTCTAATGTGTAAACCGTTTTCATTGATGAAAAGAGTTTCATTTATTGAATAAACAGAACCCCTATGGGATAATACTTGAAAGAGAGTGTTTCAGATAGGGGTTTTTAGTATGAGTGACCGAATACCTTTTTATGTGAATGATGGAAGTGTGATTGTTGATTTAAGTGTGAATATATGTAAGACCAATATTGATGTATTAGAGAGCGATGGTTTTAAGGTGGTGTTAAGTAGATTTATGAAATCTATTACACCATCCTCTAACCGCGCTCTTTTTCGTTTGTTGAGTGTTTTTGATTCGAGTGATGAGATGATTGGTCTTTATAAGAAGTTGTTGGTTTTTTCCTTTGATGATTTGGTGGGAACAGATGAAGGCTTTGTTCAGTATAAAGAGTACCGAAGAGACTTTGTCTTGTTTACCGAACAACTGTATGATTACTGGCGTAATTTTGAGCGTTATGGGATCATTAAAAGATAAGTATCGAGTGTAACAATTGATAATAGTGTCTTAATTGATACAACCACAAGTTTTTGGAAGAATATCTTGTGGTTATAACGTAATATTTTGAATAAACTTAGAGAAAAGCCTATCAGTATTTATCGGCAAACTCCAGGAGGGTTTAATGCTGGATTTATTGTGTCTCCTTCTAAGAATCAATTGCCAGAAGTATATTCGAATTTGTTTGATATTGATGTGGTAAATTCTGTGGTCATAAGAACACCTTTTATTGGTCATTCAAAATCCAATACCAGATCTGGTTTGTTTGAAGAAGTAGAGCACAATCAAATCAGTGAGTTGGATTTAGAAAAAGAACACTTTTTGTGTTTCCCGATCATGGTGGGCGATTTGCTTGCTTATGTGTATTTTCATCGTAAGTTTATGCATCATGGGATTTCTTTAAGCAATTTGTTTGAACCGGCTTTTGGTCTATATGAAGAAGGTATCAAACCGGATTTACTTTATGTCTATGGTGGAGAAGAAGTAAAAGATGATAAGACCGTCTACATTGATGAAGAAAATGATATCTATGTAGGCTATGTATCTGGGTTAGATGCCAATGATTACTTTGGGTATATGAAGAAGATGTTGTTGACTTTGCATAATTTTTATAAGATCAAGCATGGAGAGTTGCCGATCCACGGGGCAATGATCAATGTTGTCTTGGAAGATAATAAAGAACGAAACGTGGTCATCATTGGGGATAGTGGTGCTGGTAAGAGTGAAACGATTGAGGCATTAAGGTTTATTGCCGACGATTTGATCAAAGAAATCAATATAGTCTTTGATGATATGGGTGTGTTTTATATAGAGGATGGTAAGGTTTATGCAAAAGGGACAGAGATAGGTGCCTTTATTCGCTTGGATGATTTAGAGACTGGATATGCTTATAAAGAGTTAGACCGAGCAATCTTTTTAAATCCAGAAAGAAACAATGCAAGAGTGATTTTACCAAACGCGACTTATGAGTTTATTTCTAGGAGACATTCAATTGATTATGTCTTCTATGCAAATAATTATGAAGATAAAGAATCTTCTTATTATGCATTTAAAGAGTCTAGTGAGGCAGTACCTGTCTTTGAAGAGGGTAAAAGAGAAGCCAAAGGAACGACTAGTGAAAAAGGGATTGTCACTTCTTATTTTGCCAATCCATTTGGACCGGTGCAACTGCAAGATGAAGTCGGTCCGATTATTGAAGAGATGTTTGACTTATTCTACAAACAAGAGGTAGTCATAGGAGAACTGTATACCAAACTAGCAGTGGAAGGAAAAGAAGTAGAAGGAATATAGGATGCGGCTAGAGCATTGATAAAGTTGATCAAATAGATAATTCACAGGATGATATACTTTTCGAAAATTACATGCTAAAATAGGTTTGTACATAAAAGGTTATTTCAAGGGAGAAATGATTAGATGAATAAAACCATGACGTTTCATATGACGTTAAGAGATGCAAAGCCCAAAGTTTGGCGTAAGGTTCAGGTGTTTGAGAACATGAGTGTGGCGGACTTTGTCTATATTGTTTTAACGGTCTTTGAGATGAAAGCGAGTCACTTACTCAAAGTAACTGTTCCAGTTGGGCAAATGCAAGTTGAGAGATATAAAGAGTTGGTGGGAGATGCTTATGATGAGAAAGCATTCTTAAAAGAACATCCAGACCTTCCAAGTATTCGTTATCCCTATGAACTGTTGGATATCATTGATGATGTTCCTAGACGGGAGAATGATATCGTCTTCAATATTCGGGAATTGAATCTTACCCATGCGGTTTCAAAGGTTGGTGAGAAAATGGAACTTTGGTATGATTTTGGAGATGATTGGTATGTTGATATAGAACTGACAGAACTTAGTGAGGAAGAAGATGACATTTTATTGCCTAAAGTAATCGATGGTGCTGGATTTGGTATGTTGGAAGACTGTGGTGGCGTATGGATGTTGAATGATATAGTGAAGGCTTATAAAACAAAAAAATCAAGACTTTATAAGGATATGAGTGAGTGGTTAGGGAAGGATGATTTTGATTTTTCTAGCTTTGATGTGAGTGAGATGAATGAACGGCTTCAGGTAGTACCAAAAATTTTTAAAAGAAGTTATGAAGAAAGAAAAGTACCAACCGATGCAGAGATTCGCTACATTGATAGAGAGTGAATGTTTTAGGAGGGATTGATTTGCTAAAAATCAAGGATTTAAGTAATGTGATTGCTATGGCACAAGAGAACAATTTTGATGAACATGTTTTTTATAACCCAATAAATCATTCGATAGAACTAGCTTTCACATACGATAGGATGGATGAAGATTTAGTGTTTGAAGAAAAAGATGGATTGATAGAGGTTGTTGTGAGACCTTTTGGAAGAGATATGTTTCATGCGTTTTTTGAAACAATTGAACATCCTAAGGTAAGAGCGATGTTTTTTGAAAGGTTCCACGGGACTGGAAAGTACCGTAGAGTAAAAGATTTATTCCCTAGATATCACTTGTTAGAAGAGTTTTACGAGTTTAAAAATCAATATGAACAAAGAATTGCGAAACAGTGGTGTGAAAACCATAACATTTCTTACATTGATGAGAATGGTAAGAACGTTTCTGTTTCGTCTTTAAAAAGATAGTTGAGGAGGAAACTTCTCTTGCATATATGAGATAGTTTTGTTTCTTAAAACACCAATCCACAGGAGGAACCCAATGAAAGATTTAAGTAAGTTAAAGAAGAATGAATTGATTACAATCCTAAAAACCATTCTTAACGATCATCCGGAATATTATTATCTACTAAACGATGAGAAGATGGTAAAACAAACCTATAATAAAGTATTAAAAGTTATAGAGAAAGAGATGGCGAATCACACAGGTAGTGTGTTAAAAGCCTATCAAGTTTATGGGCAGTATAAGTTGAAGGATGGGGACTCTAAATCGCTAATGGAACTAGCTTTTGAGTTTGCTGGATACTTATTTGAAGAGATTGATACCTATGGCAGTGAAATACCAGACAATATACTAGATATGACGCTTGAAGTATTTGAAGATGCTTGTCGTCTCGGAGTGAAGTACCATCAGGCATCAAGGGTTCGTCATTTATACGATTTGTTGAATTCATCAATCTATCAGGATGAGGTTGCTTTAGAATTTCAAGATATTATGAGCTATTGTGACGCATATGATTTGCTAGAAGATTCATGTTGACAGAGGGTATCCTCTGTTTTTATTATATTCATACAAAATGCCATCAATATAGATGTATAGTCAGATGAATTAAGCTCCTATAAAGATATTTTATATTACGCACATTAATCTTTACAAAAAAAGAAAAAAATGATAAAATTAAAATATATTTATAATAACGCATGTAAATCTTTATATTAAAAGAAAATCATGCAAGAAATGAAAAGGTGATCGTATGGATTTATTAAAAGAACTATCGAAGTGGCCTGTTTTTAATATGGAAATGCTAGAAAAATTAACGGGTAACTTAAAAACTGCTTATTCTGCAATGAATAGATATATAAAAAAGGGGTACGTTATAAAAGTCAGAAACAATATCTATTCACCGGTCGATTTATCGACCGGCTTAATGTTAGCTAATAAGTATCAAATTGCTTGTGCTTTAAGAGAGGATGCTTACTTATCTCATTACACGGCTCTTGAATACCATGGACTTTCTAATCAAGTCTTTAATGAAGTATATGTTTCTTCGGAAAGGCGTTTTAATCACTTTGAGTTTCAAGGGATTAAGTATAAATATGTAGCACCTAAAATCAACGAAGGTGTTGTCAAAGCACCTAACACAGAAAATATTCGTTTAACGGATATAGAACGAACAATTATTGATAGTATTTATCAAATGAACAAAATTACTGGTTATGAAGAGTTATCGAATGCCATTGAAGCTGCACATCATCTAAGCGAAGAGAAACTGTTAGTTTATTTAAAAGCATACAATATCCAATCACTTTATCAAAAATCTGGATATATATTAGAGAAATATAGGGATAAGTTTAACTTTTCTACACACTTCTTTAAAACTTGTAAGTCAAAAGTGAAACAAGGGGTTGTCTATTTGGTTGATGCAAAAGATGTTGATTCAAAATATAATAGAACATGGCGTGTTATGGAACCGGTTATTTCTTATAACGAGGGTGATGACATTGTCTAAATACGATAAAGCCTATTTAGGAAATAAAGCGAAAGAATTAGGATTCAATCGTGATACCTTAGAAAAGGTAACTAGGTTATATGATATTTTAAGATTCATCAATATAATGCCATTATTAAAAAATAACTTAGCCTTAAAGGGTGGGACGGCGATTAACTTCACTATGTTAGAATTACCTAGGCTATCTGTAGATATTGACTTGGATTTTATTAATCCTTGTAGTAAAGAAGAGATGCTTAGGCAAAGAGAACTTGTTAATGATGCTATCTATAAGTTTATGGTTAGTGAAGGATATGAATTCAGTCCTAAATCAAAGTCACCACATAGCTTAGATTCCTTTGTATATCGATATATAGGCGTTAGTGGAAATTATGATAACATAAAATAGAAATCAATTACTCTTTAAGAAAACATATTGATCAAGCCGAAAGTGTTGATGCAATTCATCCCTATTTTTCTAATGATTTCCAAATTCATCGTTTAAGTATCATTGAAATTTTCGCAAGCAAAATTAACGCATTATTGACTAGAGCAGCCGCAAGAGATTTATATGATGTTCACAATATGATTAAAAACAATTTAATTAAAGATGAACATAAGGTTCATCTAAGGAAATCTATAATCTTCTATTTTGTAATAACGTCTAATAATGTGGATAAAGGATTTAATTTAGAAATGATTGATCGTATCAATGAGCGCATGATAAAAAGAGATTTAAAGCCAGTTCTATCAAACTATGATCCATTTAATTTAAAAGAGGCAAAAGAAGTTGTTAAGAATTATCTATTCAATTTGATGAATTTTACAGATGACGAAAAAAAGTTTATAGGTTACTTTATTCAAAACCAATATGAACCAGCAGTATTATTTGATAACGAACAAGTTCTTGAACGCATTAAAGATCATCCGATGGCTTTGTGGCGAACCAAGTAACTATATTAAAAAACAAGATTTTAGATAAAATACTAAAGTCTTGTTTTTTTTGAAATAGGAAATAATCACGAAAATGGAAATAAATAAAGTTAAATAATCACGAAAATGGAATTATGGATACCCAATTTTATGAAGGGATGTGTTAATTAGAAGTGATGGATTAAACATCTACTATTTTGCAAGATGTTGATTGAATGAACCATCATAATCTGGAAGTCAGTATTGAAAATAGCTACGCAAGATTAGCTAATGATCGTAAAATTTCAAGTAAAAAGTTCTCTATCACAGTACTATATGATAGAGAACTTTTTATGATGGGAGGTACAAGTATGAATAATCACCCCTTAGAATCTTTGATTGAGCAATATCTTTCTGAAAAGGATATTACAAGTGGTAGCTGGGATCTCTATCATACGATTTTGAAACAATATATTGTGTATCTAAAAGAACATGATGTGATAATAGCCAAAACAAAAGATGTTCAGAAATATATCACTAAGAAAAGAAGTGAAGGGTATTCTTCTGCGTGGATCTACCAACAAATCAATGCTATAAAAGGACTTTACCGGTATTTGAGTCGGAATCAAAAAAGGCTAGGTTTGTCAGAAGACTACGCAATTGATATCACCGAAACAATCAAGAATGAACGTGTGAAAAAACAAGTCGCCAAAACAGTCTTAACCATTGATGAAGCGAAAAAGCTGCTTACTTGCACCAAAGTAAAGCGTAAGTACATTTGGCATTACCGGGATTATGCGATGATCTCTTTGATGCTGACGACGGGCATAAGAAGTATTGAAGTGACAAGGGCAAAAAAGAAAGATTTGAGAAAAGTCCATAACCAATTAATTTTATATGTACAAGGAAAGGGAAGAACTTCTGCCGATGACTTTGTCAAAATTACGCCTTTGGTTGGTCAGGCAATTGAGGAGTATCTAGAAAGAAGAAAAGATAAGAATCCCTATTTGTTTGTTGCGCATTCTTTTACTTCAAAATATCCTTATCTTTCAAGAACCTTTTTTCTTAGAATGCTTAGGCGTGTATTAAGAGAATGCAAGATGGAAGATACTAAGATTACACCCCATTCCTTAAGGCATACGGCGGCGACGCTGAATTTACTAAGGGGTGGGTCTTTAGAGGCAACAAAACATCTGATGCGTCATGCGTCCATGTCTTCGACTTTGGTCTATGCCCATCACATTGATAAGTTTAAGGATGACTCAGAAGAACAAATTGAACATTATATCTTACAAGCCGAAGATCAAATAGAAGAGAAATGAGGTGACCTATGAAAATCCATCCCTTAGAAGCGATGACTGAATGTTATTTGAAAGAGAAAAATCTCTCAGATAGAACGACCAAAGATTATAGAATTGCCTTCAAGTATTTTATCAATTACTTAAAAGAACAGGGTATTATGTATGCGAAAAGAAGTGATGTCTTTCGTTATCGTGAGTATAGAAGAATGCTTGGGCATTCTAGTCACTATATTTACGTGCATATTAGTGCATTAAAAGGTCTATATAAGTATTTAAGGATCAACCAACAAAAGCTAGGTTTACCAGAAATCTATGGGCACGATGTGATGGCCGAAGTCAAAAACGAACGAATCAAACATGGGATTAAAAAGCCAATCCTGACCATCAGTCAAGCCAGACAACTCATCCTCCGTACAAAGAGCGTCCGCAAGTATTTATGGCAGTACCGCGACCATGCCATCATCTACTTGATGATGACCTCAGGACTTAGGCGTATAGAGATTGTCCATGCCAAAGTAAGTGATTATCAAGAGAAAAATGGAAAAAGAGTTCTTTATATTCACCAAGGAAGAGAAAAAGGGGAAGAAGACTATGTCAAAATAGCGAGTGGGGCGAGAAAGGCAATCGATGACTATTTAAAGAAGCGAGACGATGACAATCCTTACTTGTTTATTTCCCATAAAAAAGTCTCGAAAGACGGCCGTCTTTCAAGAACGTTTTTTCGGTATATGTTTAAAAGAGTCTTGCGAACTTGTGACTTAGAGAATCAAGGCATTACACCACATTGTTTAAGACATACGGCTGCGGCGATGAACTTACTTAGAGGAGGATCCTTATCGCAAACAAAGGAACTCATGCGACATAAGAACATCCAATCTACTTTAGTATATAGCGATTATATCTCAAGGATGAAGGATGATTCAGAAACCCAAATTGAAGCCTTTATCTTAAGAGAAGTATCTGGTGGTAATTATTGGAAATTTCTAGATGAGTTTTTTGACTTAGATGACTAGTTCCATGTACCAAAGTGTAATATGGATTTAATCATAGTAATTCATCCATACCCATTTTTTTGTAATTATTAATGCCTTGCTAATCTTATTAGTAATTTGACTGTCATTTAGTCATTTTTCGTAAGTTTAATACATCATTTTTTATATGTGAGTTCATAGGCCTTCCCTAGAAAGTCAATTGAAGTTTTCACTATCATGCTTTTTATTAGCTAATACATCTATAGTATGAGTATCAACTCCCCATATCAATAAAAATTAATGGTATCTTTGTATTTTTTTTGTACATCGATTGTTGTGAGTACTTTAGGTGTATATATTGGCTTATTATTTTGAATCGCAAAATTAATCGCACTTATTGTACCTGATTTTATACCATATTCTATAGGATGTATAGTATCAGAAATTAATGTAACGAATAGATTTCTTTCTAATAAAGATGTCTTAAAATCAAAAGATGATATTTTCTCATGTTGAAGTTTATGTGATAATATTAATCCAGACGTTAGTACTTTTTTCTTTGCGATTAGTCTTTGGCTATCTCGCTGTTTTTTTTGAATGAATCCCGTTAACTCTTCTCCAATAAAACAAATGCTTTTGGTAAATATATTTATCCCAAATGTGTCTATTCCTGAAGCAAGTCCGGTTACACATATTGAATCAGGATATTTGTTAAAAATTCTACGTATTTCCTCTTTGGTCGCAATCTCATCTTCTGGATGACGAGTACCGATAATTGCTCTCCTCATGAAATTTGCATTGAGTAGACTTATATCACCTTTATAGGTGAACACGTTAGGGATATATTCAGCTTTATCATTATTATTATTATTATTATCTAAGTTCGATGCAAGGAGTAGTTTTGATTTGAAAATATCAGGATAATGTTCATCTAAAGATGTAATAAAGGATAGTTCAGAGTTTTTATAGAAATTAGAGATGTTTCTTTCTTCCTCCAAAAACAAATCGTATAATTGAGTTTTAAAATCGTCTTCCAATAAATTAAAATCGTTCACATAAATCAAATTTATAATATCCCAATCAGATGAGTTTTTGGAAATGTTTTTATAAAGTAATCCTTCCCATGCTGATCTGCGATTTTGTTTGTTTAGGGTGGCAAATAACGACTCGAAATGTTGAGGATGTTTTTGATATATTGATGACCAAGCCAAAAACCTATACACTTTATCGTTCTTACTCATTTCTGAATACCTCCTTTATCATCTATCGAATTTGCTCTGCAAAGTAATCTGCGTTGTCATAATTATCTTTTTCATGGTTATTATCATCATAAATATTTGGTAGATGATAGAAATATAGTTGTTTACTTAATAATCTATCCAGCTTTTCAACTTGATTTTTTAGATTCTTATCTAGTATGATGAATATCCAGTTCTCGAAAATGATTCCTGACCCTTTCTTAACACTCCATGATTCATCAATGTTTCCCCTTTGAACTCATATATGTGAGATGATTCTTTATTATTGAGATAAAACCTCATACTTATCACCTTTTTAAAAGCATCAAATGAATGAGACTAAGAATCATAGATCTAACTTATCTTCTATTATAGCACGAAGGTAAATCATATATAATGTTTTGTTTATGATTATTTATAGAAAGAATGTAATTTACTTTGTTGATTCTATTGATTTTTGAATAGACAGAAACTAAATAAGTGCTAGATAAAGAGCGAACAAAAAAATCAACATGAAACTTCAATCGAACAAAAAGAATAAACATCTACTAGAGGGTTATCTTAGCACTTGAAAAGATAGTTTTCTTAGAATCAGGTTTCACACAATGTAAAAGTTTTTTTGGCAGTTCATAACGGAGGAAGAGTTTTATTAGAACTCTTCCTTTTTCTATGTATACACTCCGGATCATTAAATAGGATTTAGCTAGAGTTAATAATAGAAAAGTACTAAATTTCAATTAAAATACATAAAATATGAACTTTTATAATTAGCAAAAACGAAAATTGACTTTTAAATAGTAAAAAATGTGAACTAAAAATTTATAAAACTTACCACTTATGTTCATATTTTTTTTGTGAGAAAATATAGGTGTAAGAAAGAAAACTTGAAGAAATGAGGAGTGAAATAATGAAAAACTTAATTATTATGGCTGGCTTACCAGGTGCAGGAAAATCAACAATAAGAAAAGAATACTTTGGTGGATATCATATAGTAGATTGTGATGAAATTAAAAAAAGTTTACCAGGTTATGATCCAGATCATCCTAGAGCTTTACACGCTGAATCAAAAATAGTCGAAAACTTGGTTCTTCAAGATTACATGAAGAAAGGTGTTTCCTTTGTATATGATACAACTGCTACGAATACTAATAAGGTTGTTAAGATGATTCAAAATGCCCAGAAAAAAGGTTACAAAGTATTAACGGTATATGTAGAAGTTCAATTAGCGACTGCAATAGAGAGGAATTCGAACCGTCATAGAGTAGTACCTAAAGAGATAATTCTTGATAAATATATGAAATTAGGCCAATCATTAGATGCTATTAAAAAGTTTGCAGATATGTTTGTGACTATCAATAATGAAGATAAACATGAATTTGAGAATATTTCCACTCATGGCTTAATGTCTAACTTATACGAATGAAATAAACAATGTTTTAACTGCTTTAATGATTGAGATTTTATATCATAATCTGATTTATGAATCCAAACTGGTTTTATAAAAACTCCTTTTTTACCAGATTGTATATTATGTAAAAAATAAAACATATACTTGATCAGGTTATGATATAAGATCTCAATCGATATGAAACATTTTAAACTATTAGTTTTTTATTACAATAGTCAAGATATTAGCTATATATCTGTAGTTGATATAAATGTGCAAATAAGATTATAATAGAAAGGAGAGAGACTTATGAAAAGATAAACATAATATAAAGAGTACCACTTATAAATATATTTAATAATTATTATTATTTATGAAAGGATGTTAAAAATGAACGTAGTATTTGATGATGGTAATGCTATAAAGAATTTTAAGAAGTACGAGAGTAAAGCACGAGTTTACAATGTTTCTAGCTTTGAAGAAAAATTTGTTTCTGAAGATGAGCATGTTTTAGTAAGTGAAAGTGGAAAAAGTGTATTGGTTTATAAAAACGAAGATATAGATTATTTGCTGAGAGTATATGAACAACTGGATTATGAAAACCAACGCGATTCTAGAAGTTTAGAAGATGAGGTCTACGATCAGTATGAAGAAAAGGTGTCTGGGAAAAATCCTACTCCGTTTAAAGCAATCATACAGAAAAAAAGAAATGATCAGGTTTTTGATGAGTTTAAGTATTCTAATGAAGAAATGTTAATACCTTTTAGCGGGTTGTTTAATAAAGATGAAGCTAGTAAAAACGGAAGCCCTATTACTTTTTCACCGTTTAAACTTGGTAAAACTGATAACGCAGAAAAGGCAAATCATGTGATTATAACATATTGGGTTCCAGTGTTGGAAGATGAATCTGAAAAGGGAGCTGAAGATGGTGAATAATGAGATTAGCTTTAATATAGGTAATGGAGAAAATAGACAACATATAAACTTATCTAATCGAGCTATGCGTATTATAGAAAAGGACATGGTTTATTTCAATAATGATTATGATTTAAAGAATAAAAGTGGATTTTTGAACAAGGTTTTGATCAATTACTATGAAGATTTTCCACTTTCACCTAACAAGATATTAAAAAGTATGAGTAGAATCAATGCGAGATTGACTAGGGATGATATCGGTCATAAGACAGTAAAGAGTATAAGTGCTATTTTTAAAGATGAGATCATGAGAGACTCTATTCAATCCTACAGGAATGTTTATGAGAACGGACAAACATTCAAATTAAAGTTAGACAAAGATGCTACAAGCATCCTAGCAAGTTATGAGGATGCACATTATTTTGAGTCATATGCACCTAGATCCGGGTTGGGATTTTTTCTAAAAATACTGTTCGAATCATATGCAGAACTACCGAAAGAAAAGCGACAATACATATATTTTAAAGGTAAAATGTCATTAATAGAAAAAGCAATTGAAAAGAAAAGACAATTGAGAATCAAGCTTTCGGATAATTATATCTCTGTAATACCTTACGATCTAAAAAGCGATTTTGATAAAGGGTCATTAAAGTTTCATTATAGTAACACAATTGAACAGCTTGAAGAGGTTGTTGTTAGTCCAAAAGTAGTTTCCCTGAGCAAAATCAAAGAAATACGTCTAGGTAAAGAAATGAATAGTTACGAGAAAAGTATTACAGGAGATCATGTTAGAGAAGTGATTTTCCCTAACGCTGTTAGCAATAAACCGAAAATTGATGTACTTGTTAAATTTACATCAATGGGACTTCGTCGATTTTTCCATGAGGAAGATGAGATGCCAATAATTGGCATACCAGTAGAGGGTACAAAAGATAGTTTTAAGTTCTTAGCTACAGAGTCAGAAGTGTTCTGGAATTTATTCAAATATGGTATTGATATGGAGGTGAAAAGCCCAGTTTGGTTGCGCAAGAAGTTGGAGAAGTTTTATAGTGCTGCATCAAAAATATATCGAGATTGATCTAGAGTGTTCGATCTGAATAAAGGTAAGTTGACTAATGAAGAATGATTCTGTCTTAGAAATAGTTGACTTACTTATGGGGAGGTAATGATGGAGTTTTCGAAAGTTTTAAATGCGCAGAGAATCTATTCAAATAAGATAAACTATATTTGGGATTATTATCCTTCAAAAAGATATACACAAGATAAAATATCCAAAGATTTAATAGTTTTGAAGAATCTTAACAAAATGGGAAAATTTGGTAGTGAAACTAAAAGAAAAATCGATATTTTTGCCGGGTCTTTTAGTAAATATTTTATTAAAAAACTAGATCTCTATGCGAAAAATTATGTGTTTTGCTTAGTGCCACCACATATAGATAGTACTGATAATAAAAATGGTGTATATATCTTAAGCAGATATATACGAATGATACGGAATTATTTTAATCGAAGTGTTATAATAAGAGTTCATTCCATACAACCTTTGCATAGAGGTGGTAATCGATCGATTGATGTACAGTTGGCTTCCTTGAAAATTAATAGCAATGTATCTGGTAAACGAATAGTTGTAATGGACGATATTACAACGACAGGAAACTCGCTAGAAGCTTGCAAAATTTTGCTGAGACAAGCAGGGGCTAAAGAGGTAATTCTATTTGCCTTTGCAAAAACGAAGTAGCATCCATAGGTTTCATAATCCGAGTAAGGGTTAATCTATACGTTCCTTTCGGCATAACGAAACAGACATAGAAGACAATTGGGATAGTAAAAACTATCCCTTTTTCTATACAATTGTAAATGTGCACTTTCCTCTAACCTATAAAAAAGGTCAAATTACGTAAAATTCATTGTAATTTGACCATTTTTATGGCAAAATATAATTATTCGATAAACGAACAACGCGAGGTATAGAAAATGAACAAAAATCCATTTTTCAAACCAACACCCTTGTATAAGGAATTTATGATTCTCGATCTGATTGAAAAAGATGCTAAGATCACCCAAAGAGCGATCAGTGATGCGCTGGGGATAGCGGTCTCTATGGTCAACTCTTATTTAGATGAGTATGAGGATGAAGGGTATATTAAGAGAAAGTATAAATCTACAAAGACAGTGGAATATTTAATTACTAAAAAAGGAATAGAACGGAAAAAAGTATTGAACATTGGATTTTTAAAATCTTCTCAAACAATCTACGATTTGGCAAAAACCAATATAGAAAAGTTTTTAAATCAGATTATTGAAAGAGGATTTAAGAAAATTATTTTATATGGAGCTGGAGAAGTAGCGGAGATCATGTTGCAAGTGATTAGTACTGATAAGATGATTCCTGTGGAAGTTGTTGCAGTAATCGATGATGATGTAAGTAAGATAGATAAAACCATTGTCAATAGAAGTATTATAGCCTTAGAAAACATAGAAGAATATGGTCATGATGGTATTATGATATCTAGTTATACAAACAGTGAAATAATTAAGAAGAAATTAATGAGTATTGACTACGGCGATAGTAGAATACTAAGTTTCTTTGACAATTAGAAGATAGAGGGTAAATTATGGAAAAGCGAAATATACCGTTTTCTCCACCAGATTATACTGAAGCAGAAGTTGAGGCTGTAGCAGATGTTATTAGATCTGGTTGGATTACAACTGGTCCAAAAACAAAAGAGTTTGAACGTAAAATAGCTGATTATTGTAACACTAATAAAGCTGTTGCAATGAACTCTGCCACAGCTGCAATGGAAATGACATTGAGATTACTAGGAATAGGACCAGGAGATGAGGTAATAACGAGTGCTTATACTTACTCTGCTTCCGCTAGTGTAATAACACATGTCGGAGCAAAAATAGTTTTAGTTGATTCTGGAAAAGATTCATTTCATATGGATTATGGTGCCTTAGAGGGTGCGATAACAGAAAAGACAAAAGCAATTATCCCTGTTGATATTGCTGGTGTTATGTGTGATTACGATAGAATTTATGATGCTGTTGATAGAAAAAAACATTTGTTTAAGCCTAAAAATGAACTACAAGAAAAAATAGGAAGAGTAGTTATCCTTGCAGATGCAGCACATTCATTAGGTGCAACTTATAAAAACCAAATGAGTGGAGAAGTTGCTGATTTTACTTGTTTTTCATTTCATGCTGTAAAGAACTTAACTACGGCAGAAGGTGGAATGATTACATGGAGAAAAATAGATGATATTGATGATGAAGATATCTATAAAAGATTTATGTTATTATCATTACACGGTCAATCAAAAGATGCTTTAGCCAAAACAGCTTTAGGTGGATGGGAATATGATATCGTATCGCCTAATTATAAGTGCAATATGACAGACATTATGGCTGCATTAGGTTTAACTCAGTTCAGAAGATACCAAGAAATGCTTATTAGAAGAAAAGAAATTATAGATATGTATGACTCTCTTTTAAGTAGACTAGATATAAAAATGCTGAAGCACTTTGAAAACGATAGACATTCTTCTGGGCACTTATATCTTGCAAGAATTCCTGGTAAAGATGAATCTTTTAGAAATAAATTGATTATCTCACTTGCACAAAAAGGTGTTTCTAGTAATGTACACTATAAACCTTTGCCAATGCATACTGCATATAAAAACCTAGGATTTAAAATAGAAGATTATCCTAATGCATTTTCTATGTATAAAAACGAGGTTACTTTACCATTGCACACACTTTTAAGTGATGCGGATGTAGAATATGTTGTTTATGCATTAAGAGAATCCTTGAAAGAACTAAGATAAGAGAGGTGGGCAACATGTATCGTCATTTTTTTAAGAGACTAATAGATATAGTTATCGCTATAATTGCTTTACCTTTTTGGTTCTTATTATTACTTTTAATCGGACCAATGATATATTTTCAAGACAAAGGACCTATTTTTTATAATGCACCTCGTTTAGGGAAAGATGGAAAAGTATTTACAATGTATAAGTTTAGGTCTATGAAAGTGAATGCGAAAGATATAAGGAATGAAGATGGATCTACTTATAATGCTGAGGATGATCCAAGATTAACAAAAATAGGAAAATTCATTCGTAAGACAAGTATTGATGAAACTCCTCAATTATTAAATATTTTGAAAGGTGATATGAGTATTATAGGACCAAGACCAGATTTACCAGAACACTTAAAATTATATGAGGAAAACGAAAAAAATAAACTTAATGTAAGACCAGGAGTTACAGGTTATAATCAGGCATATTTTAGAAACGCTATTCCTTGGAAAGAACGAATAAGAAAAGATATTTTCTACGTTGAAAATATATCATTTATCTTTGATTTCAAAATTCTATTTAAAACATTTTTAGCAATAGTCAAAAAAGAAAATATATATACTAATTCTAAAGATTGAGGAGATATAAAATGAGATATGTATTGTTTTTGGGGGGTAGGTTAGGCTTTGAAAGTTTAAAGACCCTTATAAATCTTAAAGCTAAAATAAACTATGTTTTTATTGAGAGCGAGCACACTCATGAAATAGAGAAGTATGCTAATAATATTTCAGAGTTACTTATAGAATCGAAAATTAGGTTCACTAAGGATCCTAAGAATAGTGAAATTGTGAAAATTATGGAAGATGCTTGCTCTTTTGATTATTTGATGACTTTTGGGTATAGGAGACTCATTAGTAAAAAGATTCTTAAGAAGGCTAAAATAGCAGCGATAGGTAGCCATTTTTCACCCCTACCAAAATATAGAGGATTTGCACCTTTAAATTGGTTGATAATTAATGGAGAAAAGGAAACAGCAGTAAATTTATTCCATCTAAGTGATCAAGTCGATAGTGGAGATATAATAAACTCATCAATAGTTCCAATTTATGATAATGATAATATTAATACGTTGCTAGATAGATGTATCAACAGTTTCAAGTTGCTTATTAATGAAACATATAATGAACTTGAAAACTATACTTTTAGTTCTCACAAGCAAAATCATTCTGAGGCTACCTATACATGTTCACGCAACCCAGAGGATGGCACGATAGATTGGTCTAATAACTCAAAAGATATTTATAACTTTGTCAGAGCATTAACACCTCCTTTTCCGGGTGCATTCACATATTATAAAGGAGAGAGAATTATAATTATTGACTCTGAGAAATATAATATACCAAATTATGTTGGTATTGTCCCTGGGAAAGTTATTAAGATTATAAAGGGTGAAGGTGTAGTAGTTCTATGTGGAAATGGAGCACTATTAATTAGAAACGTTATTTACAAGGATGAAGTTATGAAGAGTGAAGATTTAATTAAAAGCGTTAGGATTACGCTAGGTAGATAGGAGTTTGTATGCATGGGCGTAAGAAAAGTGATGTTTGTCTCAGTTGTAGCTAATGCGATATTCAAATCACGAAAAGAGTTAGTAGATTTGTTTTTAAAAAGAGGATATAAGGTAATTGTAGCAGCTCCTGATAATAGTGTGGATATCAAAACATATTTCGATAATAATCCGAAAATCACTTATGAAACTTGGTCTATGTCTAGAACTGGAGTAAACTTTATTAATGATTTTAAGTCGATAAAAGATTTAAGAAGTATAATCCGTAAACATAATCCTGATCTACTTTATTCTTTTGGAGGGGCTAAAGCTGCTATTTATGCAACTATTGCAGGAAGTAAGGAAAACATTCATAAAAATTATTGTATGGTTAACGGATTAGGTTCTATTATTCACGGGAAAGGATTAAAAAACTATATTCTTAAAATGATTATGATGATTTTGTTTCGATACTCTATGAAGAAATCTGATAAAGTACTGTTTCAAAATAAAGATGATTTGAATTATTTTTTAAGTAAAAAGATAGTTACAACCTCTAAAACGAAGATAATAAATGGATCAGGAGTGAATCTGAAATTATTTCCCTACACGAAACCGATCAACTTAAATGTTTTTCTTTTTGTTGGTAGACTACTCAAAGATAAAGGTATTTATGAGTTTGTTGAAGCTGCAAAACTAATAAAGGATAAGTATCCTTTAGTAGAATTTTGGGTAATTGGTGGTCTCGATGATAATCCTACCTCCGTTAGTCAAGACGATATTAATAAGTGGGTTAAAAATGACTTGATAACTTATTTTGGCGAGTTAGAATCCGTAAAAGAGTACTATCAAAAATGTTCAGTATTTGTTTTGCCTTCATTTCACGAAGGAACTCCAAGGACGAGTTTAGAGGCTATGGCAATAGGAAGACCAATAATAACTACCAATACTGTTGGATGTAAAGAAACTGTAGTTGATGGAACTAACGGCTATCTAGTACCTGTAAAAAGTGTTGATTTAATTGCAAGAAAGATGGAGTTTTTCATACAAAACCCAGATAAGGTAACATCAATGGGATATGAATCATATAAACTGGCTTTGAGAAAATATGATGTAAAACTTATAAATAAGTCGATTTTAGAAGCTTTTAATATTTTATAATAGGGAGGATAAGAACATGGTTTTTAGCGATTTAATTAGTAAAAAGGAAAGAGTATCAATAGTAGGACTAGGTTATGTAGGGTTGCCTATTGCAGTTGCTTTTGCTAAAAAAGTTGAAGTTATTGGATTTGATATTAGCAAAGAAAAAGTGGATCTATACAAAAAAGGAGTTGATCCAACTAAAGAGGTTGGAAATGATGCAGTTAAAGATACAACTGTTAGATTCACATCAAATCCTGAGGATTTAAAAATGGCTAAATTTCACATTGTCGCAGTTCCAACACCTGTAAAAAGTGATCATACTCCAGATTTAACTCCGGTTGAATCGGCTAGTAGAACTGTTGGTCAAAACCTTTCGACAGGATCTATTGTTGTTTATGAATCTACCGTATATCCAGGTGTAACTGAGGATATATGTATACCAATATTGGAACAAGAGTCAGGATTGAAGTGTGGAATAGATTTCAAGGTAGGTTACTCACCTGAAAGGATAAATCCAGGGGATAAAGTGCATCGATTAGAAACAATCGTAAAAGTTGTTTCAGGTATGGATGATGAGTCGCTAGATATTATTGCAAAAGTATATGAACTCGTAGTTGAAGCAGGTGTTTATAGAGCGAAAAATATTAAAGTTGCAGAAGCTGCAAAAGTAATAGAAAATTCTCAAAGAGATATCAATATTGCATTTATGAATGAATTATCAATCATTTTTAATAAACTAAATATTGATACAAAGGCTGTTCTTAAAGCAGCTGGGACTAAATGGAATTTTCTGAACTTCTTTCCAGGATTAGTTGGCGGACATTGTATCGGAGTAGATCCTTACTATTTAACTTATAAAGCTGAGCAAGTAGGGTATCATTCACAGATAATTTTATCAGGAAGAAAGATTAATGATAATATGGGTAAGTATGTTGTAGAGAATTTTATTAAAAAACTTATTTTAGCGGATGTTTCTATAAAGAATGCAAAAGTTGCCATTTTAGGATTCACCTTCAAAGAAAATTGTCCAGATACAAGAAATACTAGAATTATTGATATTGTTGACGAATTGAAAGAATATGGTATCAATCCAATGATTGTGGATCCTGTAGCTGACGTTGATGAAGCTGAACATGAATATGGGTTATCGTTTAATAAGATTGATGATATAAAAGATATGGATGCATTGGTTTTTACGGTAGGCCATGATGAGTTTAAAACTCTTAATACCGATAAGATTGATAAAATGTTTAAAGATGTAAAGAATGAATCGAAAATCCTTATAGATGTAAAGGGTATTTTTGACAAGTCATTATATGAAAATGCAGGATATAGGTATTGGAGATTATAATTGATTATAAAGCGAGGTAGACAATATGGGTTATGAAGAAGTTTCCTTTGAAAAAGACTCAATTTTTCTAGTTACTGGTGGAGCCGGGTTTATTGGTTCAAACTTATGCGAAGTAATATTAAGCAAAGGACATAAAGTTAGGTGTTTAGATAATCTTTCAACTGGAAAAAAAGACAATATATCAGATTTTATGGAAGATTCGAACTTCACATTTATAAATGGTGATATCCGTGATTTGGATACTTGTTTAGGAGCGTGTGAAGGTGTAGATTACGTATTGCATCAAGCCGCTTGGGGAAGCGTTCCAAGAAGTATTGAAAAGCCACTTCTGTATGAAGATATAAATATCAAAGGCACATTAAACATGTTGGAATCAGCAAGGCGAAAAAAAGTTAAGAAGTTTGTATATGCATCTAGTTCTTCAGTTTATGGTGATAACCCAGTCCTTCCAAAGGTTGAAGGAAAAGAAGGTAATCCCTTATCACCTTACGCTTTAACAAAAAGAACAAACGAGGAGTATGGCAAATTATATAAGAAATTATATAATTTAGATACTTATGGGTTGAGATATTTCAATGTTTTTGGTAAGAAACAAGATCCAAACGGCGCATATGCAGCTGTAATACCTAAATGGATAAAACAAATGTTGAATAACGAAAACCCAATTATTAACGGAGATGGATCTCAAAGCAGGGATTTTACTTATATTAATAATGTGATAGAAGCGAACTTGAGAGCTTGTAAATCATCTAGTAATATGGCAGGTTTATGTTTTAATATTGCCTATGGTAGTAGGAAATGCTTAAATGATATTTTTAAAGATTTATGTATTTTATTAGATAAAAAATTGAGTCCAGTCTATACAAGTGAAAGAGAAGGAGACATCAAACATAGTAATGCCGATATTTCAAGAGCAAGAAAAATGCTTGGATATAATCCTGAATGGGATTTTATTAGGGGGCTTAATGATACAATTATGTGGTATAAGGAGAATTTATAATGAAAGTTGCGATTCATCAAAATAAGAAGATATTTAATCACTCCAGTTTATGGACTGAAATTTGGATTAAGTATTGTCAAGAGAATTATATAGATTTCAAAGTACTTGATTGTTATAAGAATGGTATTCTAGATGATTTAAAAACTTACGATGTTTTACTATGGCATATTAGCAACTATTCTTTGCAAGATATGTTATTCGCTAGAAAAATATTATATAGTGCTAAAAAACTTGGCATAGCTGTGTTTCCTGATTTTAATCTATCTTGGCATTTCGATGATAAGATTGCTGAAGAATACTTGCTTTCGTCTATAAATGCTCCTAAACCCAAATCATGGTTTTTTTATGTTAAGGATGATGCAATACGGTTTTTAAAAAGTGAGTGTAGTTATCCGGTCGTGGCTAAATTAAAAAGTGGTTCAGGATCGAATAATGTTCATTTGTTAGCTAATAAGACTTCAGCTTTAAGGTATGCTAAAAAGATGTTTACGAGTGGATTTAGGAGTTCGCCTAAGTTGTATTTTAAATTAAAATCAAACATCAAATCTTCCTCTAGTTGGAACGTTTTTCTTAAAAGACTTAAGCGAGTTCCTGATTTTCTACATTCTATGCAAAAGACAAAAAACTTTCCTAGAGAAAAAGGATATTTATATCTACAAGAGTTCATACCAAACGAAGGTTATGATTTAAAAGTTGTAGTTGTTAATGACAAGGTTAGTTTTGTTGCTAGGTTAGCAAGGAAAAATGATTTTAGAGCTTCAGGTGGAGGGCTTTTGTCATACGATAAAGAGTTAGTAACAAAAGAAATACGAACTATTGCAAGAGAAACATCAAAAAAATGCGGTTTTATTTGCATGGGATATGATTTTGTGGTCGACAAAAGAAATGGTAAGCCACTCATAATAGAAATCAGTTACGGATTTTCAAATCTAGCACAAGAAAATCTAGGGGGCTACTGGGATGAAAATGATGTTTGGGTAGACAAACCGCTAACTGCACCATACGAAATAATTAAATCACTAATAAAAAAACAAGAAATTACCAAGTAAATTGAGATGAGGTACTAATATGAAGATAGCTTTACTGGGAGATATTGCTTTTTATGGTAAGTATTCTTTAGACAATAAAGAGTATGCCAAACAGTTTACGCAAATTTCTAATTTCTTAAAGAAGTTCGATATTGTTGTTGGTAACTTGGAAACACCTTTCTGTAATGAATGCAAACCTACAGGAAGCAAATCTGCCCATATTAAGTCTAATGAAGAAAATGTTAAATTACTTAAATTATTAAATATAAAGTTAGTAAATTTAAGTAACAATCATATGCTTGATTATGGTCAAAAGGGGCTAAAAAAAACGCTAAGTTTATTAGATGAAAATAATATTGATTATTTTGGGATTGATGATAAAATGCATAGTTTTAAACTCCTAAATAGCACTATTAATTTTTTTGGATATACTTGCACCTCGACAAATCTTCTTAGCTACAGCAAGAGTCGAAACAAGTATGTTAATATCTTAAAGCCTTATAAAATCGAAAGTGATTTGAAAAAAATAGAAGATAAAGGTGTCAATATAATTAGTCTTCATATGGGAACCGAACATATAAATTATCCTAGTTTTGATCATGTAAAAATGGCAAGAAAATTAGCTGAAAACCATGATTATATTTTGTACGGTCATCACCCACATGTTGTTCAAGGTATAGAAAAATGGAATGAAAGTATTCTAGCTTATAGTCTAGGTAATTTTTGCTTTGATGATGTTTACAATAGGGGAGAATTGAAAGTGAAACAGTCTATTAATAATAAGACTGGATGTATTCTCGTTCTTGAAATACAGAATAATGTAATTAAAAACTATAAAACTCAGTTCATATATCAAAATTCAGATTCTATAGACTTGATTGATTACGATATATCAGAGTTTAATAGTATGCTAGAGTTAAATGAAAGATCTTATAAAGAGAAAAGAAAAGAGCAATTCATAAAATATTACGAAAAAGAGAAGAGTAAGAGGCACTTTACATGGTACTTAAAAAGATTAAATTATAGAACTCTTAAAATTCTTATTAATGCATGGAAAAACAAGAAGTTATATCACAAGTACATTACGAATTATATTGAGAGAGAGGAATAGAAATTGAAATCTAAATCTAAATCAAATTATTTGAATGTCAGTTCTTACTTATTCATTCTAATTCTGCTTTTCGCACCTTTCTCAGCTCTTAGGGTAAGTTTTTTTGGAATTCCAGAGGTTGCAACAATTATGCTATTTTTGCTTATGATTCTTAGGAAAAGAATGAGTATTTCTCATAACTTGTTTAGTGTCTTTTGGAGTATTTTTATTTTTTTCACATTTATTGGGTTTATAAACAATTATATTATTAAGAATCATATTAGTGGTACATTAGAAACTGCTTTAGTTGATATATATGCATATATTTTCGTATTGTTTACGGTTATTACTCTAAATAGTTTTTTTAAAGATAAGAGTTCATCATTTTTACTATCAAGCCTCAAAAAAATATATGTACTTTCAAGTACATTATTGATTCTTCTATATCTTTATGCTAATTTTGTATCTACATCTTTGTTTGGGACTAGTTTACTATACTATAATTCATTTCGTCCTTTTGCAACGAATATCCACCATATTTCAATGTTCATAGCTCCCCTACCTTTTATAGGTACAAAATTTTTGATTCAAGCAAAATCAAGAATTATTAAATTGTTTTATTTATCAACAGCGATTTTTCTTGTATACATTGCATTAGAAACGAACTCTACAAAAGTGGAGTTGGCTTTAATAGTTGGTGTTATTGTATTATTTATTAGTACCATGGTAAACTTTATTCCTTCAAAACAATTGAAGATTATACTATTCTTGTTTTTCGCAATCTTGAGCACTTTTTCTATTTTTATATATAGGGATTCCATTTCAAATTTTGTTGTTGATTTTTTTATTGAAAATGACATTAGTTCAGTACGCACTTATATTTATAGAAGCTCTATAGATAAGATATTAGCATCTCCTATTTTTGGATATGGACCTGGCCCACACTCTGTATTTATATCTGAAAACTATTATCTAGATGCGCATCAAACCCTTTTTACAATAGCGTTACAAGGCGGTGCTTTCGCATTGCTTACATTTATAATTTTTACTTATAAACTAGTTTTAAAATATAAAAATGATCTAATCTTTTTATCAGCTTTTTCCACAATATTAGTTTACGCTCTGGGGGGAGATATAATGAGAAGATCATCTGTTTGGGTTTTGTTACTCTTATTGTATTATATATTAAAACCCGCTAGATTAAGTTATGCAAAAAAAGGAGTTACATGATGAAGAAAGTACTTATGATTTATACAGCTTTTTATCCAGAAAATGCTATTGGTTCAATTAGGAATACTAAGTTGATGAAATATCTTGTTAGAGAGGGTTATGAGGTAACTGTCATAACCACTAGGGATAAATTAACAAAAGTAGAAGATCCAACTTTATATTGTGATGAGTTAAAACATGTTAGACTGGTAGAAATACCTTATTCAAATTTTTTTAAAAAGTATTTACTAAAACAAAGAAATGCTATGAAGGATAGTAGTTTAAATACGACAGTTAAGAAATCATCCAAAGTAAAGGAATATATTATAAGAAAACTTAAAACAGTTTCTCAAGAAATATTTACTTTACTAAGGAATAATGATTGGAAAACACAAGTAATGAAACATATGCGAAAAGTGGATAACGATTATGATATTATCATTTCTGGTTATCCAAGTCTTTCCACTCATCAAATCGCTAGAAAGTTAAAAAATCGAAATAACTTATGGATTGCCGATTTTAGAGATCCGATACCTTACAAATCTCTAAATAGTAAAATAACTTATTTTTATTATAAGAGATTACAAAAAAAATATTCCAGAAAAGCAGATCGAGTAGTTTATTTGAGTGAAAGTTCACTTCCTGTTATTAGCAAAGACGTTAAAGATAAGGGAAAGTTTATCTTAGTCCCAAACGGTTTTGACTTAGAAGATTTAGTTTTTTTGGAAAATTCAAAGTCTTTTGGTAAGAAGATATTTAGAATTGCTTATGTAGGAGGATTATATGGTGGTAAAAGAGATCTTAGTTTCCTCTTTTCATCACTTTCAAATTTAATAAAGGATAACAAAATACAAGAAGGACAAGTTGAAATGCATTATGCTGGAAAAGACTTTATGTATCTAAAGGAACAATTTAATAGTTATAATCTCAAGGTTGAGATTGTGAACCACGGATATGTTAATCGCCTTGAGTCTTTACTTATTCAAAAAAATAGTGATTTGATTGTTATAAATACATGGAATACAAAGGAAGAAAAGGGAATTGTTACTGGTAAAATCTATGAAGCTTTCTTACTGAAAAAACAAATATTAGGAATAGTTAATGGAACTGTGCCAAATAGTGAGCTAAAAACTATGATTCATAAATCTAAGCTAGGAATTGCTTACGAGGAAGCTATTAACTATATGAATGATATTTCGCTTGAGGACTACTTATTTAAACTGATTAGTCGGAAATATGCTTCGGATAATAATTTTCCTTTCGAAAAACCTGATTTTGAGTACATAAGCAAATACGATTTTGGCAAATTAAGTCAAACTTTAGTTGATATAATTGAAAATGGGGGACTATAATGAAAAATCCGAATAATTATTTAAGTAAAAATGACAGAAAAATAAAGTTCGCTGTTATTGGTTGTGGAAGAATTTCGCCGAACCATATAGCAGCTGCAATAGAGAATGATATTGAAATAGTTGCTTTGTGCGATTTAATTGAAGAGAACATGGATGATAAAATAGCTAAATTTAGTTTAAAAGACAATGTAAAAAAGTACAAAGATTATAAGACAATGCTAGATAACGAGACAATTGATTTAGCTGCCATAGCCACAGAGAGTGGGAAACACGGTGAAATAGCTCTATATTGTTTGGATAAAGGAATCAACTTAATAATTGAGAAACCAATTACATTATCTTTGGATGAGGCTGATCAGATAATTAAGAAGTCTATTGAGAAAAATCTAAAAGTAAGTGCATGTCATCAAAACAGGTTTAATAAATCAATACAAAAAATTAGAGATGCCTTACAAAAGAATCGTTTTGGTAAATTATTTTATGGAACAGCACATATTAGATGGAATAGAACGAGAGAATATTATGATCGTGCAAAATGGCGAGGAACCTGGGAAAATGATGGTGGTGCATTAATGAACCAATGTATCCATAATATTGATTTATTAAGATGGATGATGGGTAATGAGATTGATGAAGTAGTTGCTATGACTGATAATTTGAATCATGATTATATTGAAGCAGAAGATTTAGGAATTGCTTTAGTAAAGTTTCGAAATGGAAGTTATGGAACTATAGAGGGTACCACAAATATATATCCTCAGAATCTAGAGGAAACCTTATACATATTCGGAGAAAAAGGAACTGTAAAAGCAGGGGGAAGTTCAGTTAACTTGATAGAAGAATGGAGTTTTGCTGACTTACTTGATAACCCAGATAAAGTTAAAAAAGAATTCAGTGATAGTCCACCAAATATATATGGTTTTGGACACATTCCCTTGTATGCAGATGTTAAAGACTCAATTATCAATGATAGAGAACCATATGTTACAGCAAAAGATGGAAGAGATGCTCTTGAGTTAGTGTTAGCAATATATGAGTCTGCTTTCACGAATGAAAAGGTGAAACTACCTTTACATGGTATGAATACGTTAAGATACAATGGCAGATTTAACAAAGATTAATTTTAACTTTCAGTAATTGAGGAGAACTATGAAAAAGACGGTAATTTTATTAATGGTTTTAGCAATATTATCCAAAGTAGTTGTATATTTGCACGATGTTGTTTTGGCATATTTTTACGGGGCAGGAGATGTGACGGATGTATACTTTATCGCCATAACAATTCCACTTTTGCTATTTAGTTTTTTTGGGACTGCGATTAATACAGCTTTAATACCTAAGTATCATGAGATTGAACTAAAAAAGTCATTAATGGAAGCAGAGAAATTTAACTCTAAAATTCTAAACCTTATGATATATGTGATATCTTTAATCCTAGTTCTATTGCTGATTTTTACAGAGGAAGTTGTCTATTTATTTGCTTCTGGATTTACTGCAAGCAAAATGAGTTTAGCAATTGAGTTCACAAGAATAGTCGCTTTCTCATTAATTTTTTCGTTAGTAGCAGCCGTCTTCAAGAGTTATTTGCATTTAAAAGGTGTGTTTTGGGTTTCATCCATTATCAATGCTCCAAAATATGTCATAATTATCGGATCTATTGTAATTAGTTCATTTACAAGTCCCTATCTCATAGCTTATGGTTTTTTAGTGGGATCTATTGTTCAAGTTCTAATATATCTACCTTTTGTTTTAAAGAGTGGATTTCGATATTACTTTAATCTTAAGGTTTTTGATAGAGAGTCTTGGAATTTTTTTCTCTTAGTTTTACCAGTACTTTTTACAATAGCAATAACCGATATAAATAAGATAATTGATAAGAATTTGGCATCTTTACTTGATTCCGGTTCAGTATCTTATCTTCAGTACGCTTTTAATGTTACATCTTTGTTTCAGGTGATTATCGTAACATCAATAACAACAGTAATTTATCCTAGATTAAGCAAAATATCATTAGATTTGAATAGAAGAGAAGAATTTAAAGATGAAATTTATAAAGGAGTAACATTATCGTTACTACTCTTAATACCAAGTTTTTTTGGGGTCATGTTCTTTAGTAATGAGATGATATCCTTGCTCTATGGTCGTGGAGAGTTCGGTTCTGAATCAATAAGAACTACGTCTCGAGTTCTTGTTTATTATGGTATAGGTATAATTGGTATGGGCAGTTCACAAATATTTAATAGAGGACTATATGCGCTAAAGAAATTTAAGAAATCTTTTTTCGCATCTATAGTAACTGTATCAGTTAATATTATCTTAAATTTTATATTCTTTTATAATACTGATTTAGGTATCAATGGATTAGCTTTAGCAACAAGTATTTCATTAAGTGTAAGTGCCATTGTATTTGCATTGGTATTAAGAAAAGAAGCAAATGGGTTAAATTTAAAGAGAATTACAAGACCATCTATAATTATAATATTGGCTTCAGGTATTATGACTGTTATTATTAAAGTTATTTTAAGCTATCTTGACAATATATTTGTCAGCAATGGATCTTTTGTTGTTTCAGCCGTAATCGGCATTTTAGTTTATTTTATTTTGCTAATGCTTTTTAACTTGGAGGAAATGAGCATTATAAAGAAAACTGTTAAGAAAGTGTTCAACCGATAATCTTTTAACATTAATTATCGATGAACTAAAACAATCGCAAAAAAGGGGATTATTATGAGAAAAAAAATTGTTACTATAGTAGGTGCTAGACCACAATTCATTAAATTGGCAGCTTTGTCAAGTGAACTAAGAAAGCACCACGATGAGATAATTATTCACACTGGACAACATTATGACTATCTCATGTCTGATGTATTCTTTGAAGAACTAGGAATTTCCAAACCTGATTATAATTTAAGAATACAAAAAAATACTCATGGAAGCATGACTGGTGAAATGCTTATAAGAATTGAAGAGAAACTCATGGATTTACGACCTGATATGGTTATTCTGTATGGTGATACCAATTCAACATTAGCGGGTGCAATAGCTGCTTCAAAGTTAAATATACCAGTTGCACATATAGAAGCAGGAAATAGACTAGGTACATTAAGTAATCCGGAAGAAATAAATAGAAAGTTAACGGATCATATATCCACATTGTTGTTTTGTAGTACCAAATCAGGTGTTGATTTTTTAGAAAAAGAGTCTATAAAAGATGGAGTTCATTTTGTAGGCGACCCAATGTATGATATGTTTGTTAAACTAACTAGTAATGACTCGGAGAGTATTGATGAAATTGAAGATTTAGACTCTAAATGTATAAAAGTCCCTAAGGAGTATGTTTTCTTAACCATTCATAGGCAAGAAAATACTGACAAAATTAGTAAACTAGTAAATATATTAGATGCTGCAGAAAATAGTGGATATAAAATCATATATCCAGTGCATCCTAGAGTAACAAAGATTATTTCAAAAATTTTAAAAACGCATAATTATAAGAATATTTATTTTGTTAAACCGCTATCTTACAATAGGTCTATAAAATTAGTCAATAAAGCCGCAAAAGTAATTACAGATTCAGGGGGGGTACAAAGAGAAGCCTTTTTTGCAGAAGTTCCATGTGTTACAATATTTGATTATGTTGGGTGGCCTGAAACCATGGTAGGAAATCGAAATCTGTTATGTAAACCTAAAAGAAATCAAATTCTTGATAGGTTGAACAAAAAAACTGAAGTATTACAAAGCTATAAACCATTTGGAGATGGAAAATCATTTTTAAAAATTATCGAAGTTATAAATGAGTATTTTAAGTCTTTTGAAGTCAATAATAAAGGAGATATAAATGAAACTTAGTGAGATTTTAAAGTCTATTGAAGTACCACATGTCATACTAAATGATTCAGAGTTTTTTACTTTAGGTATGTTAACATCGAAAGGACTTAGTTCAAAGACGCTTTCATTCATAAACAATGAAAAGTACATTGATGTTTTTTACGAGAGTAATAATATAACAGCAATAATAACATCTAATGAAATCTATCGAAAATTGAAACTTCCTGAGAAAACGGGGGTTATTATTACAAAAAATCCGAAAGAACTATTTTATGAGATTCATAATCAATTATGTGACTCTGATTTTTATTGGAAAAAATACAAGAATGTTATTGATGAAACAGCTCATATAAGTGAAAATGCAATTATAGCTAAGCATTCTGTTAAAATTGGGAAAAATTCAATAATTGAAAATGGAGTAGTTATTAATTCAGGAACAACTATTGGGGACAATGTGATTGTAAGATCTAATAGTATTATATCATCTGTAGGTTTCCAGTTTCTAAATATGGGTGATAGGGTACTAAGTGTTCGTAGCGGTGGAAAGGTTTTAATTTGTGATAATGCTGAAGTACAGCAAAATTGTTGTATAGATAAAGGTGTTTTTGGCGGGGATACTGTTATAAAAAAAGATGTGAAAATTGATAATTTTGTGCATATTGCTCATGATTGTGTGATTGGTGAACGAACATTCATTACAGCTGGAGTAAAGTTTGGTGGTAGAACTGTTGTTGGTAATGATTGCTGGCTTGGGGTAAATGCTACAATATCTAACGGTTTAATTATAGGAAACAATGTTAAGGTCTCATTAGGATCAGTAGTTACAAAAAATATAGAATCAGACACTACTGTTACTGGAAATTTCGCTATTGAACATAGTAAATTCTTGAATTTTCTAAAATCAATTCGCTGAGGTGATGTTATGGAGTTTCGTGACTTAAAATCGCAATATGAAAAATATAAAGAGCAAATAAACACTGGAATTCAAAGTGTAATCGAAAATACTACCTTTATTGGAGGGTCCTATGTAGATTTATTAGAAAAAAGATTAGCTCGTTATGTTGGAGTTAATTATTGTATAACTTGCGCAAATGGAACTGATGCCTTAGCATTAGTGCTTAAGGCTTGGGGAGTAGGAGTGGGGGATGCTGTCTTTGTTCCAAACTTCACTTTTTTCGCAAGCGCAGAAGTAGTCTCACTAGTTGGAGCAACACCAGTATTTGTTGATGTTTATGCTGATACTTTTAACATCGATACAGCTGACTTAAAACAAAAAATAGAAAAGGTAAATGAAGAAGGTGGACTAAACCCAAAAGTAATTATGCCAGTGGATCTTTTCGGTCTTCTTGCTGATTATAAAACTATTAATAATATTGCAAAAGAATATGGTTTACTTGTTCTAGAAGATGGTGCACAAGGCTTTGGTGCAGAATACAAAGGACGTAAAGCTTGTAGTTTTGGTGACGCAGCCACTACTTCATTTTTTCCTGCAAAACCATTAGGTTGTTATGGTGATGGAGGTGCAATTTTTACGAATAATGATGAGCTTGCAGATTTGTTGAAATCTCTTCGTGTTCATGGAAAAGGGAAAAACAAGTACGATAATATAAGAATTGGTCAGAATTCAAGACTAGATACCATTCAAGCTGCGGTGCTAAATGTAAAACTAGACGCGTTTATTGAGCATGAACTAGAAGATGTTAATACGATATACAAACTTTATAACAAAAAGTTATCTAATTATGTGACTGTTCCAACAATTCCAGTTGGATACAAATCAAGTTTTGCACAATACACAATTAAACTTGACTCAAAAGAGTTGAGAGATGGGTTAAAACTATTTCTTATGCAAAATGATATTCCTAGTATGATATATTATGTCAAGGGTATGCATAACCAAGCTGCATTTTCTGATCTAGGATATGTTGACAAAGATTTTCCCGTAACGACGAATCTATGCGATACTGTTTTATCTCTTCCTATGCACCCCTATCTATCGAAAAAGGATATTGAATTTATATCAAATAAAGTATTAGAGTTTATAGTAAATAGTTAAATCTTATATCTAATTAGATGAAAAGAGAATCAAATGCAAACGCATTTGATTCTTTTTAGTGTAGACATTTAAAAATTGGCTCTATCTCAAACAACTTAACAAATCGAGAGTCTTTCTCTAAAACTTTTAAGCAGTGTTTAATTTGATTCAAAAACTCACTTTTGAGGCCATTTGTTTTCTTGATTTTACGTAACCTTTCTTTTTGCTTTATTCGATATTTTAGACTAGTCATGTTGTATTTCTTTTTCATCAAATTATTAATGTATTTTTGATCACTAAAACCTGACATCTTCGTAATTTCTTGAACAGAAAAATTAGTAGATTTAAGAAGTACTAATGCATGTTCAAAACGAACATTTTGTACAAACTCTTGAAAGGGAATTCCAAAAGAATCCTTTATAAAGTGAGATAGTCTTGATTGAGATAGATTTATGGATTGTTGTAGGTCTTTTAATGTAATTGGCTTCTGGTAGTTTTGATATATATAATCGACGATTATTTTTGATCGTGCAAAATAATTGTTATAGTCTTGTTTCTTTATATCTAAGTAACGCTCTTTTAACAACATATTATAAACTTCTTCAATATAATAGTTATAATAGGCAATAATTTTGTAGTAAATCATTTCTGGGTTTTCTGTGGATAAGAGTAGTTTTAGAAATTGGATGAGGAGTAAGAGAACTTGTCTATACTTGTCTACTAGATAAGAAAAAGTTAATACCTCACCTTTATATGGTATTTTCTCAAAGAACAAACCACGACGATGAAGATAATCATTTTTTAAACGAAATGCGATGATGATCGCATTTTTTTCTGCTTGTAATATATGTTTTTGGTTATGGTAGACCAAAAACACGGTTTGATCGTGCATGTTGTATGTATTGTCTTCTAAGGTTAAAGTTGCATTTCCTTTTAGAACCCAAATGATTTCTAAGTTGTTATGGCTTTCGTATTCTTTGTAATTGGCATCGATAAAGTAGGTTTCTAGTGGAAGGTTGTATTCTTCAAATACATCTTTATAAGCGCTGTTCATGTTATCACCGGCTTCATTATAAGGGATATAGTTTATAAAAATGAATATTGTAAGTAAAGTAAATAAAAATATGACAAATATGCCACGGAGAAGTGATTAGTTATATAGAATTGATCTTTTGAATTTTATACAATAGTTTTGGTTTGAAACTAATACAATTTCAGGAGGAATATTATGTCACCACTTTCTTACATTGTTTCCATGAGTATGTATGTCCTTTTTCTATTCTTATTTTTAGAATATACACGTGAGAAGCAAAAGTTTTATTTTTGGTTTTTCTTACTAGCGCTTGCTAGTATCCCTTTATGGTTCATCAATTTAACTAGCTGGTTCCGCTGGGCAAAAACCATTAGTGTATTATTACCGATTTGTTTTGTATCATTTGTACGCTACGCTAACAATGGACAGCACAAAGACTATATGCCATTCTTAAAGAAGAAATGGCCATTATGGGTATTTTACTTCATTGTTGCTTTAAACATCGCTGAAGCCACCATGGGTGACTTTGAGATTGGCAACTACTTTAACGCCATTAGTGGAGTCTTGTTGATTATAACGATGCCATTACCAACCAAAGAACGTTGGTACATGGCTAAGTATGACGGAAAGAACAATTTCGGCGAACTGATTGCCGAAATACCCCTTGCTTGGTGTTTGTTATATGTGACATGGAATGCCGCTTTTGTGTACGCAGAAAACACTATGTTCTTCGCATCTAGTTTATGTATCTTAGTTGTTTGTGAACTCTGGATGTTGATCAAAAAGAGAACCGACTTATGGTTGATGGCACGTATTTATACCTTAGCTATCCATATCTTAATTCGTGCATCCTATGACATCTTTACACCAGTTATGGGATCAACTTCCTGGTTTAGTGAAGGAGTTCTTTATTACTGGGGATTAATCAATGTAATTTTACATGGAGCATACTTCATTTATTGGTTTGTCAAACTTAGAAACAAGAGTTATGAAATGAAACATACAGCTAAGGCTTATGGTTTCAAGGAGGTTAGTGTCAGTGGATAACGTACGTATTATCGAAGTCAAAAAAAGTGTTTATGCCAACAACGATTTAGAGGCAGTAAAAAATCGTGAAATATTAAAAGAACAAAATACATATATGATGAACTTAATGTCTTCACCGGGATCTGGTAAAACAACCATGCTTGTTTCGACCATTGATCGTTTAAAGGAAGACTTAAAGATTGGAATCATAGAGGCAGACATCGACAGCGATGTCGATGCCTTAACCATTCATAAGACGGGTGTTAAAGTCAACCAACTACACAATGGTGGGTCTTGTCACTTAGATGCTGGGATGGTCTTATCGGGATTAGAAGATCTTGGGTCCAAAGACTTAGACTTTGTCGTTGTTGAAAACATTGGAAACTTAATCTGTCCTGCAGGATACGATTTAGGACAAAACTTAAAAGTCATGATTTTATCGGTGCCTGAAGGGGACGATAAACCACTCAAGTATCCAAAGATGTTTCAAAGCACCGATGTCTTACTAGTAAGTAAGATTGATACGGTCACTGTCTTTGATTTTGACTTTGGAGCCTTAGAAGAACGTGTAAAGAAGCTAAACCCTAAGATGAAGATATTCCCTATCTCTGCCAAAACAGGAGAGGGAATGGACACATGGTGTCAGTATTTACTAGAAAATGTTAAAACATGGAGAGAGAACAATGGATAAAAATAAAAAATTACTAGAATTTTGTCATAAGGTATCCAATCTAAAAATGGGATCCAAAAAAGGTTTTGGCTATGACGATCCTCGTTATATGTTGTTAGAGAAAGTGGTAACCGAAGAAATGGCTGAACTGGCTATGTATTTAGAATACCGAAATCCTTTAACCGCAGAGGAACTTGCGGTTAAATCTGGTAAAGATCTAAAGAGAGTATCGGAACTCTTATGGGACTTAGCCATGGCTGGTGTTGCGACCATCAACAAAAAAGACGGGGTTGACAAATTTTGGTATGAAACTTGGGTGCCAGGGATCTTTGAAATGGTTGTTAATAACAAAGAAAACGTACAGAAGTATCCACAAATTGCCCGTGCCTTTGATGATTATGGATTACTAAGAAACCCAATTGGTTATGGGAACATACCAATTGGAAAAGGGTTGATGAAAGTGATCCCAATTGAGTCTGCCTTAGATGGAACTTCAAGAGTCGCTTCTTCCGAAGAAGTATCGACCTATTTAAAGAATGCACGCATCATCTCTGTAAGTGACTGTTCCTGCCGTACTTCCCGTGAAGAAAACGAGGAAGGTTGTGGACACTTAAAAGAAGACATGTGTATTCAACTAGATGACGCAGCGGAGTATTACATCCGTACCGGAAGAGCGAGAGAAGTATCCAAAGAAGAAGCAGAAGAAATCATCGCTAAGGCAGAGAAAAATGGCCTCATGCATCAAATTCCTAATACAGAAGGAGAAGGACATACTCACGCCATCTGTAACTGTTGTTACTGTTCATGTTACGCACTCCGTGCGGCAACCATGTACAACAACCCAGATATGGTCCGTTCCAACTATACCGCCAAAGTCGATAAAGAACTTTGTGTAGGCTGTGGGGAATGTGTAGACGTTTGTCCAACCAATGCGATTAAGCTAGGACAAAAACTTTGTGCGTCGGTCGAAGAACAAACACCTATTCATAAAGACCACCCATTTTCTAGTCCATGGTCTTTAGACAAGTTTAATCCAGACTTCCGCACGAATCGTCAAGAATCTTTAGACAGTGGGACTGTTCCATGTAAGACAGATTGTCCTGCTCATATATCCATACCTGCATATATTAAGTTGGCTTCTCAAGGACGATACAAAGAAGCTTTAGAATTGATTAAAAAAGACAATCCATTCCCTGCCGTATGCGGGAGAGTTTGCCCTGCCCTTTGTGAATCTGCCTGTACGAGAGCGGACTTTGATGAGGCAGTAGCGATTGATGCAGTCAAGAAATTTATTGCCGAACAAGACCTAAACAAAGAAGACAGGTATATCCCGGAAATCAAACATGATTTCAGGGATAAACACATTGCCATTATAGGATCTGGACCTGCTGGTTTATCTTGTGCTTACTATCTAGCAGTAGAAGGATACAAAGTAACGGTCTTTGAAAAAGAAAAGACCCTAGGTGGAATGCTCAATTTAGGTATTCCTGCCTTCCGTTTAGAAAAAGAAGTTATTAACGCAGAAATCGATGTCTTAAGAGAATTAGGTGTTATATTTGAAACTGGAGTAGAGATCGGAAAAGACATCACCATCCCTGAACTACGTGAAGGTGGATATAAGGCATTCTTTATTGCCATTGGTGCCCAAGGTGGTCGCAGGCTTAATATGGATGGAGAAGACGCATACAACGTAAAAACGGGAGTCGAGTTTTTACGTAAGGTTGCCTTGAAAACCGAAGAGAAGCTTAGTGGACATACCATTGTTATCGGTGGAGGGAACGTCGCAATTGATGTTGCTAGAACCGCTATTCGTTATGGGGCAGACAAGGCAAGTCTCATTTCCTTAGAATCTAGAGACCAAATGCCAGCCTTAAAAGATGAAGTCCATGAAGCCTTAGAAGAAGGTATTGATATCATCAATGAGTATGGACCTCATAAGTTTAACGTAAAAGATGGTAAGGTTGTATCTGTTGTCTTTAAACGCGTCAAGAGTGTCTTTGATACCGATGGACGTTTTAATCCTCTATACGATGAATCAGATACAATTACAGTCGATGCGAACAAGGTATTAATTGCCATTGGACAAAGCATTGAATGGAATAGCTTATTAGAAGGTACAAACGTAGAACTTAATCCAAATGGTACGGTGAAAGTTGATCAGGTAACCTTACAAACAAGTGATTCAGATATCTTTGCTGGTGGAGACGCAGCGACCGGACCAAAATACGCAATCGATGCCATTGCTCTAGGAAAAGAAGGTTCGGTTTCGATTCACCGTTTTGTCCAACGTGGACAATCCTTGGTGTATGGTCGTAAACCAAACCGCTACATTTCCTTTGACAAAAGCAAAGTCGATTTTTCTGGGTACGATCAAACCTCAAGTGAACGTATTTACACCAAGGAAATCAAAGACTTTGAAGGTTCTTTTGAAGATCCTCGTTCAACTTTAAGTGAAGAACAAGTGAAAAAAGAAACCAGTCGTTGTTTGGAATGTGGAATCACCATTGTCGATGAGTTTATGTGTGTTGGTTGTGGTGCTTGTACCACCCGTTGTAAGTTTGATGCCATTAAGCTAGAAAAAACAAGAGATGAAAAGGGTGTTGATTTCCCTGATCTTAAAAAAGAAGTCATCAAACATGCTTTAAAACGTAAGGTACGCATTGGTGTAAACAACATCAAAGAGAAAATTGGATTAAAACGATAACATGCATGAATTAGGAATCGTTATCCAAATCGTTAAGCAAATGGAACAATACATGGAAGACCATAAGATATCCAAGATAGAGACCCTGGTCTTACAAGTAGGAGAGTTATCGGGTGTATATCCTAAGTACTTAGAAGATGTCTACCCAATCGCAGTAGAAGGATCCAAACTAAGTGACACTTCTTTGGAACTAGACATTACCCCAGGAATTGGACAATGTAAGTCTTGTGGAAAGAGTTATCGTTTGGATGTAGATACTAAGAACTGTCCTTTCTGTGAAGGCACGGAATATGATATTATCTCCGGACAAGACTTTTTGATCAAAGAAGTACATGTAAAAGAATAGTAGAATCAAACAGGGAACCAAGTCTGGTTCCTTGTTTTCATTTGGCAGATTTGATGTAGTCTTTCAATTAGAAAAATGCTATAATGAGTTCAGTTAACTTGCATTTAGGGGGTATTATATGGACATATTTTTGATTATCTTGGCAAGTATTGTTCTCATACTTATTTTGGTATTGGTTATCTTTGATGATGCCTTACTGATTCTTTGGTATCTACTTGGGAAAAAGAAGTTTCGTTATCATATGATACGTCGCTACCAAAAAGGAAATCATAGGATCACGTATCTAGGAACTATGCATCATATGCATGAGAACTTTAATGAGTACTCCTATTTACATCTAAAAGCAGTTCTAACCAATCTAGAACCAGACTTGTTACTTTTAGAAAGTAGACCTGAGGAAGTAGAACAAGGGAACTTAGGAGATGGACCCTTAGAAATGCTTTACTTACATCTTCATGCAAAAGAGATGGGTATTCCTGTGAAGGGGATTGATTACTTCCATGAGAAAACAGGAAAACCAGGAACCACCAACAAAGTACGGGATGGATATATGCTCGGTTTGATGCAGTCGAGTATCAATCAGGAAGAAAACGTTATGGTTGCCCTAGGGGCAACCCATATGCTTATTCATCATAAGTACCTAAAGAAGATGGGCTACAAGCGAGTAAAGGTATCCAAACAAGAAATTGATGACTTATATTTGCATAAAGAAAAAGAAGTCATCTTCCCTACGGAGTACCCATACTATATTGAAAAGCGCTTGAAGAGAGAAAAAGAAATAGTTTATACCAATCCTAAGTGGATGGATGCACAAGTAAGACTAATCAAAGGATTAGAAACGCATCTTACGAAAATAGAAGAAGGATACGTAAAAGTAAAGAAAGATAAATAGGGGGATAAAACATGGAAAAGTATCGCTTTGTGAAAGAAAAATTAAGAGATATTGATGTCAATCTTAGTGACAAACTCTTTATCACGGATGAGGAGTTAATCGAAGAGTATAAGGGGTTATCTTCTTCAGGAAAAGATTTACCTAAAGGAGTAAAAGAGGAGAAATATAGAAGAATCAAAAGTAATGGAGATATGTTTACTGATGTTAGATTTTATAAAGATACCAATCTTCAAGATGAACACATAAAGGCAATGCTTGAAGTCAAACAAACCAAAGCATTAATGAGTATTGCGGCTAGTATGAAGTTCTTTGTTGTAATAACCATCCTTTCTTTACTGTTTGGTTATCTGCTTAGTTTACTTGGATAAGAGATTAGCAAAAATGTTTTCATAGAAATTTCATAAAAACAACCTTGCTTTTAAAATCAGTATTTGTTATGATAATACTAATTTGAACCGTATATCGTCTGAATATGGCAGACAGTCTCTACCCTAAACCGTAAATTTAGGACTACGTGAAGAAACCAAGGAAAGGTTTTTTTGCGTAGGCGAAAAAACCTTTTTTGTATGGAGGAATGAAAATGAAAAAAGGATTAACCTTTGATGATGTTTTAGTATTACCAGGGGAAAGTGAAGTGGTACCTAGTGATGTTTTATTAGATACTGAACTTGTAAAGGGAATTAATTTGAGTGTACCGATTTTATCAGCCGCAATGGACACCGTGACTGAGTCACGCATGGCCATTGGTATGGCAAGATATGGTGGAATTGGATTCATTCATAAGAATATGTCGATTGAAGATCAAGCATCCCAAGTAGACTATGTCAAACGTAGTGAAAGTGGGATGATCACCAATCCGATAACCTTGTCAAAAAGTCATACAATTTTTGATGCGGAGTATTTGATGAGCAACTACAAAATTTCAGGGATTCCAATTGTCGATGAAGATGGATACTTAGAAGGTATTGTCACCAATAGAGATCTTCGTTATCGTGAGTTAGATGAAACCTTAATTGAAGAAGTCATGACCAAGGACAATTTGGTGACATCGTCTGTCAACACCTCTTTGGAAGAAGCCAAGAAAATCTTGATGGAACATAGATTAGAGAAGCTCCTTATTGTCGATAACGACAATAAGTTAAAAGGATTGATTACATCAAAGGATATCGACAATATATTAGCTTACCCGAATGCATCCAAAGATGCATCTGGTCGTTTACTTTGTGGGGCGGCTGTTGGGATCGGAGAAGATACCTTCGACCGAGTGGGTGCTTTAGTAAGTGTAGGTGTTGATGTCATAACGGTGGATAGCGCCCATGGACATTCTAAGGGTGTTGTTGATATGGTAAGAACACTAAGAAAAGAGTTTCCTACGTTACCAATTATTGCTGGGAACATTGTAACAGCTAAAGCGGCCCTTGCCTTAAAAGACGCAGGTGCTTCTGCGGTCAAAGTTGGGGTAGGACCAGGAAGTATTTGTACCACCAGGGTCGTTGCCGGAGTAGGTAGTCCACAAGTGACCGCCATTATGGATGTTTATGAAGCCTTAAAAGATTCCGATGTAAAGATCATTGCCGATGGTGGAATCAAATATAGTGGAGACATAGTCAAGGCACTGTCTGCTGGGGCAGACAGTGTGATGTTAGGTTCGTTACTTGCTGGGACAAAAGAGTCTCCTGGTGAAGAGTTTATTTACCAAGGAAGAAGATATAAGACTTACGTTGGTATGGGGTCTTTAGCTGCGATGAATAGAGGATCTAGTGACCGTTACTTCCAAAAAGGAACAGGAGAACAAAAGAAACTCGTTCCAGAAGGAATTGAGGCTAGAGTTCCTTACAAGGGGGAAGTTGAAGATACCTTGTATCAATTATGTGGTGGATTACGTTCTGGTATGGGCTATATCGGAGCGAGAAGAATCAGTGATTTAAAAACCAAGGCAGAGTTTATTGAAATTACCTCCAGTGGGATTCGTGAATCCCACCCACACGATGTACAGATTACAAGACAAGCACCCAACTACCAAGGAGGAGAGTAATGGAAAAGATTCTTGTCATGGACTTTGGTTCTCAGTACAACCAACTGATTGCTAGAAGGATTCGTGAATTTCATATTTATACAGAGGTCGTTCCTCACAATGTTTCCTTAGAGGATTTAGACTTATCGAGTGTGATTGGGATCATCTTATCTGGTGGACCATCTAGTGTCTATGATAAAGATGCGCCATCGATTGATGAACGCATCTTAGACTTAGATTTACCAATCTTAGGAATTTGTTATGGGATGCAGTTAGTGATGAAACACTATGGTGGGAGTGTAGAAGAAAGTTTGAAAAGAGAATATGGTAAGAGTAATCTTCGTTTATTGGAAAAAGATAGATTGCTAGAAGGTATGTCTGAAGAATCCACTGTATGGATGTCTCATGGGGACCATGTGACATCTTTACCTAGTGATTTTCTTTTACTTGGAGAGACCCCTTCTAGTATGGCCATGACTAGACATAAGAACAAAGACTTATATACTGTGCAATTCCATCCAGAAGTCACCCACAGTGAGGAAGGTCGAATCTTACTGGAAAACTTTGCCTTAAAGGTATGTAAGGCAAAGCAAGACTGGTACTTAGAAGATTTTATTGAAGATAGTGTCAAACGTATTCAAGATATGGTCAAAGATGACAAGGTCATCTTAGGCTTAAGTGGAGGAGTGGATTCTAGTGTTGCGGCTTTGCTTCTTCATAAGGCAATTGGTGATCAACTCACTTGTATTTTTGTTGATACCGGACTTCTTCGACACGAAGAAGCCGTAGAAGTTATTGACAACTACATGGAGATGAAAGACTTGAACATTGTGAAGGTGGATGCTGGACCGATGTTTTTTGAAGCATTAAAAGGAGTCAGTGACCCAGAAGATAAACGCAAGATCATTGGGAAACACTTCTTTGATGTTTTTGAAGGTGAGAAAGCCAAGTATAGTGATGCACGCTTTTTAGCCCAAGGTACTATCTATCCAGATGTGATTGAGTCCATTTCAATCCATGGACCAAGTAAAACAATTAAGAGCCACCACAATGTAGGTGGAGTTCCGAGTGAACATTCTTTTGAACTCTTAGAACCATTAAAAGAACTCTTCAAAGATGAGGTAAGAGAACTTGGTGTGAAGTTAGGCTTACCAAGGTACTTAGTAGACCGCCATCCTTTCCCAGGTCCTGGACTTGGAATACGTGTGATTGGAGAAGTAACAGAAGAAAAGGTAAGGGTTTTGCAGAAGGCAGACCGAATCTTTATTGAAGAGTTAAGAAAGCAAGATTTGTATAACGAAGTTTCACAAGCCTTTGTGACCCTTCTTCCAGTCAAAACCGTTGGAGTCATGGGTGACAACCGAACTTACGAGTTTGTCTGTGCTTTACGTAGTGTTAATACCACAGACTTTATGACTGCCCATGTATCTAGATTTGATTTTGACTTTTTAGAGTTGGTGGCAGCTCGTATTGTCAGTGAAGTAAAAGGCATCAACCGAGTGGTCTATGATATTACTAGTAAACCACCTGGAACAATTGAGTGGGAGTAAACAGAAACCTAGCCAGGTTTCTGTTTTTTTAGTGCTTTACTTTTGGCAGGTGGCTTATTCGTTGTATAATATAAATAAGGAGGTATGTTTATGTTAGATGCGATGTGGAAACGAAGAAGTGTACGTGTATTTGAAAATGAGTCTTTAAAAAGTGAAGACGTTGAGATTGCCCAAGATATTTTAAATGAAGTAAGAGATATGCAAGGCCCATTTGGACATCAGGTCGATTTTTTCTTAGTCAACGGACAGTCTTTTCACGATGAACGTTTAGGTTCTTATGGGGTGATTAAGCATCCACAAATGATTATTGGTGGATACGCCAAACATTGTTTTAAGAACTTTTTAGACTTTGGATTTTTGATGGAAGATGTAATCTTAAAAATCACCAAACTAGATATTGCTAGTGTCTGGGAAGAAGGACACTTTAATAGTGAGGTCTTAGGAGTAGAAGAAAGAGAAAATCTAATGATCCCAGCGATTGTACCAATTGGGTATCCAAAAGGAAAAGAGTTAAAGAAACGTCAGTTTCATATCAACCCGAAAAAAGAGCAACGCTTTGATATTCGTGAACTTGCTTTTGTTGGGAAAAAGAAAAAGCCAATGAATGAATCGGATAAATACCACGAACACATTCGTGCAGTCCAAATTGCCCCAAGTGGATCCAATAAACAACCTTGGAGATTTTATATCATGGGGGATGACATTCATGTGTATTTGAAACCAACCAAGGGGTACGGGTTACGTTTACCAAAACATGTACAAGCTCTTGATATGGGAATTGCCTTAAGACACTTAACTTATAGTCTAGAAGAGCATGAAGAAAACTATGAGTTAAGAAGATTAGATGAGGCACCTTCCTTAGAAGATTCTACTTATATATGTACCGTGCGAGTAAAATAATCTTAATGCGATATCTTCTCGATATCGCTTTTTGTTTTTGGTGGTATAATAGATAAAGAGGAGTGAAAATATGACCTTAGAAGACTTTTATCAAGCAATAGAGAACAAAGAACAAAGAGACAAACTAAAAGAACTTATTGATTACTTATTAAAAGAGTTCCCTAGTTTGGATGTACAAATGAAGTGGAACCAACCCATGTTGATTCTGGATGGGTCTTTTATTTTAGGTTTTAGTGTGAGTAAGAAACATTTTTCTGTTTCACCAGATAAGTATGCCTTGGATCATTTTACCCCTGATTTAAAAGACAGGGGTTACGATGTAAAAAAGATGCTTTTTTCGATTAAGTGGGAAGAAGAAGTAGATTATAAACTAATGAAGGATATGGTCGCTTTTAATATAGAAGACCGTAAAGGTAGTGATACCTTTTGGCGAACAAGATGAGAAATATTGCTTATAAGTTTTTAACGTTTGTTTTGTTTGCCTTGCCAGTAATCTTTATCCTATTTGCTCTGCGCATAGATGTTGCTTTTATACACACTATTTTAAGGAACTCCATTTCTATATGGTCATTTGTTTACTTGATGATTGTTCTAACAACGACTTTTAGTATGTATCCTTTTCTTAAGATTATGGTTTCTGCTTACTCTTTATTAGTGACGATAAAGAGAAAGGAAAAAGATCGTTATCCAAAGTATTTAGAGGATGTCACCAAAAGTAACCTATATTTTGCACTTTCTTTAAGTCTTGCTTTGCCTTTTGTCTATCTATTTGTGGAGCAAGATGATAGTCCAGGGTTTTTGCTTCTTTATATAGTGTTGGTCGGTTTTGGGTTTTCATTTGCTGCATTAGGTAGGGTCTTACAAGATATGGTGAGTGAGAGATAAAGGGAAATCTTCTTGCACTTTTTTTAAGATATTGTATAATACAAACAAGAGTTATTTGAAATGGATTCTAAAAAGGGTGATACTATGATTGAAGCCATCAAAAACAGGAGATCGGTTCGTAATTATCAAAAGAAAGCCTTGAGTGTAGAAGATGCGACTAAGGTGCAAGAAATCTTAGGCTTTATGGAGGGACAAAAAGGACCTTTTGGCCATCAAGTGAAGTTTTTCTTTGTTGACAACAAAAACCCTGATGGGAAAAAGATTGGAACGTATGGGTTTATCAAAAATCCACCAACCTTTATTGGTGGAGTCGTGAAGAATAACTTAAAGGGTATGGTGGATTTTGGTTACTTGTTTGAACAAGTAATTTTACTCTTAACCATGGACCGTTTAGGTACGGTTTGGCTAGGTGGAACTTTTACAAGAGACGATTTTTTGGTCGACTATGATGAGGATGAAATCATTGCCTGTGTATCACCGGTTGGCTATCCAGCGAGTAAGTCTATGAGAGAAAAGGTCATTAGAGGATTTGCCAAGGCAGATAAACGCTTACCCTTTGATGAACTCTTCTTTTATGGGAAAGACTTAGGAGTAGTACCCATTAATCATAGGTACCATCACTACCTAGAAGCAGTCCAAGTGGGACCAAGTGCATCTAATAAGCAACCATGGAGAATTGTCTTAGAGAATCAGACCTTTCATTTCTTTTTGAAACGCAGTAAAGGCTATGGAAGCAGTTTAAAAATGGATATTCAAGCCATTGATATGGGGATTGCGTTATCCCATTTATATCTATCTTTACGAGAAGATGGTCATAAGGTCTCTTTTGAAGAAAACAAACCGTTTTCCTTAGAAGGGGCAGAATACATTATGAGTATACAGGTTCATGATGGATAAGTATACCTTGAAGAGTGCCCTAGCTTGTAAGAGTCATGCATCCTTAGAAGAATGGATTCATGGATTTTTGCAGGGTGAGGGAAACAATATAGAGTTGTCCGATGGGTTAAAAAAAGAAAAACGTATATACACTGGTCCAGTGTATAGTCCGATTGAATCTTTAACAAGAGTGTGTGGCCCAGAAGAAGGAATGCTTTATTATGAGCCAAAAGAAAACTTTGATGATCGGGTTGAGATTTTGGTTGACCTATATAAACATGGTTGGGATATGCCACCCCTCATTGTCAATGATTTGCGGGAAGAATACATCATTAATGACGGGAGTCACCGGGTGGAAGCCTTAAGAAAAATGGATATTAAAGAAGTACCTTGTATCATGTGGAAAACAAGCAAAGATTGACTTTGCTTGTTTTTTTTCTTGAAAATGGTCAATTTGAGGGTCTATAATAAAAGTATCATAGTTGAGGAGGAAAGAAATGAAAAAAATTCGCTTTGCTTTTCTACTAATCGTTGTAGTGTTTCTTACTGGATGTATTCCTACAACAACAGATGATGATAATGGAAATGATGGGGACATCATAGATGACAAGAAGGATGATGGAGTAGGTGATTCTATTCCTTTAGAGGGAGTTGATCCAAGTCTTATTTTAGACTTAGATACCTTGCTTGAAGGGACCTTTGATGGAGAGACGTTGGTCTATTATTTTTACCTAAGTGAAGAGATTACAGTGACGATTGATGTTGAAGCAGAGTTTGATAGTGTTGTGGTGATTAAAAACATCACGACAAATGAAACTGTGTTTGAAGGTGATGATTCGATCTATGACGATGATATCTTTACGGTATTGACTTTAGAAAGTGGAGAATACATGGTGGAAGTAAGTGGATTTATGGATGGTGAGACGGGTGCTTATAGTGTCTTAGTATCCGAAGGGATGACTTTAGAGAGATTAGATTTAGATAGTTCTTATAGTGCGACAATTCTACCTGGTGAGGTAGATGTCTATTATCTAGAAGTAACTAGCAAAGGGGTCTACCATATAGTCAGTACAAGTGACCTTGATTTGGAAGGAGTTTTATTGTCGGTTGAAGGAGATTTTCTTACCTACAATGATGACCGTCGTTTTGATGACGAGGACTTTGAACTGATGTTGGACTTAGAGGTAGGGTCTTATTTGCTTGGGGTCAGACCGTATTATGAAGATGATGAGGGTTCGTATGAAGTCTTGTTTGAAGAGTTTTCAGTCAGTCATTCGACCATGCTTGTGCGTGAGACCTACGTCAGTGATTTCTTACTCGCGGGAGAACGTAATTCCTTAGAACTTACTGTACCAAGTGATGGATGGGTGACCTTGTATAGTGATACCGTCTTTGATTCAGTTGGTTACTTGTATGATGAAGTAGGTAACCTAGTAGAAGAAAACGATGATGACGGGGGAAATAGTGATTTTTATATGAGTATCTTTTTAGAGGCAGGTACGTATCGTTTGGATATTGGCTCTTATGATGACTATGAAGGTGGATATTATGAAGTCTACTATAGTTTTATGGAAGAAAGTATGGTGGATTATGACACCATTAGTCCTGGAGGTTATGTAGTGGATTCCTTAGATTCCATGGAAACAGATATCTTCCAGTTTACCTTGACCGAACAAAGTACACTAGATATCTATACAGTAAGTACTGCAGATATGTTCCTTGAGGTCTATAATGCGACTGGTACTTTGCTTGATTTTGATGACGATTCTGGGGAGGCATATGACGCGTCCATAAGTGACTTGGTCTTAGAACCAGGTATCTATTATATTCATGTCTCAGAAGTCTTTTCTGATGCGGTTATGTATTATGAACTGCATATGTATCTTGGTGACCAAGGTGGTGCTAGTGAGAACGCATATGATTTAATGTTGAATGCGAGTATAGATCATGTATTAAGTCCAGGAACAAGTAATGTCTACACCTTCACTGTAGACAGTGAAGGGGTCTTTACTGCTTATTTGATGAGCGACTTTGATAGTGTAGGCTATCTCTTAAATGAACTCGGTGAAATGATCACCGTCAATGATGATGCCTCTTACGATAACGTGGATTTTAAAATTGATGCATATCCATTAAGTCCAGGGACTTATCATTTGTACGTAGAAGGATACGACACTTCGGATGGTGGAACCTACACTTTGATCAACACCTTTGAAGAAATAGAGACTGTATGGTATGAAATAGAACCAAATGGAGTTTACGCAGGAAACCTAAGTGAGGGAGCCATAGATACCGTAAGCTTTACCTTAGAGCGAGGTGGCTATATACGTGCTTATTTGGATAGTGGATTTGATAGTAAGGGATCTTTAACAGATTTTGGTGGAGAAGTCTTACTATTTAATGATGACTATGGTACCGATACAGACTTTGTCTTAGAAGGGATGTATTTAGAGCCAGGTGTCTATGACATAAACATCTCTGGCTTCACCAGTGGCGAATATGGGTCTTATGTCCTTTATCTGGAAGTGGTGTACGGGGGAAACATCAACATTACAAGTATTACATCAAGTAGTGTTACTACAGACACCTTAGAGGAAGACGGCTACCATTGGTACCGTGTGGATCTAGATGAGGCAGGTTACTTAGATGTATCCTTAGATAGTGACTTTGATTCTTATGGATACATCATCGATGAATGGGGTCGTTTTGTTGCCCAAGATGATGATAGTGGAGGTAATGGTGATTTCTTAATCTCTTGGTATCTAGAAATGGGTACTTACTATATTGTCGTGTGTGGGTATACAGCGTTAGATAGTGGAGATTACACCCTAACTCTAGACTTTACCTTACCTGTAGAATAAACGAAAAGAACCGCTTTTGCGGTTCTTTTAAGGATTGCTGTTGGAATCTATCTATGGTAAGATAATTTTGAGGACGTGATCAAGTGATTATTTCGGTATCCAAGCGAACAGATATACCAGCCCTATATGGGGACTGGTTTATGAAAAGGTTAGAAGAAGGATATGCCTACAGCATCAATCCTTATAATCCTAAGCAAGTAAAAAAAGTATCCTTGTTAAAAGAGGATGTCGATGCCTTTGTCTTTTGGACAAAGAATCCCATACCTTTTATGAAACATATTTCTAAGCTTAGAGACTATGTGTATTATGTCCAGTTCACCTTGACACCTTACGGGAGAGACTTAGAAGAGAACTTACCAAAGAAGGACTTGTTGGTGGATGCCTTTCAGGAGTTATCCAACAAGATTGGGAAGAATAGGGTAATATGGCGGTATGATCCCATCGTCTTGGTGGATGATTATACAAGTGAGTGGCACATCAAGATGTTTGAAGACTACGCAAGTAGACTTTCTCCTTATACAAATAGAGTAGTGATTAGTTTCGTCGATCAGTATAAGAAGCATATACACACATTTCAGGAACTTGGTATCGGTGAGTTAAGTGAAAAAGAGATGCATGTGTTGGCGGACAAATTTTCTAGGATTGCGCGTAAGTATGATTTAGAGATCGAAACTTGCGCGGAAGCGATTGATTTAAGTGCATGTGGGATTAAGCATACTAAGTGTATTGATAATGACTTAATCAGTAAATTATCTGGAAAAGAAGTCATCTATGAGCGTGATTCTTTTCAAAGGGCAAGTTGTCATTGTCATAAGAGCATCGATATTGGGTCTTATGACACTTGCATTCTTGGGTGTCGGTATTGTTACGCAGTGGGCAATAAACATAAGGCTTTAAGAAATTATAAAGCACACCAGCTTACCGATAGTAATTTGTTAAGAGTTGAAATAGATGAAGAGATTAAGGTGACCAAAAAAGCGCCAACCTTGTTTGATTAGGTTGGCGCTTTTCACTTAAAAGATTTTGTGTTGACAAGTACCAGTGTGCCCACATGTTTGACATGAGGATACAGAGTGGTCACTGATGTCTAATTCTTCTGATTCTGGAATGTGTTCATTCCGATTGTAATGGTTGAGTAGGCTAATGAGTAAAAATGCCGCTACTAGTCCTACTAATAATAGAATTGGTACCATAGAAATCATCCTTTCTAAAAGAAATGAGTAATAGGTAAGTTATATGTTTAGTGGATACTGCGTGATACCCTGCAGTATGCACATGTTTCCTCTTTGTTCTCTGTTTCTTCTTTGGCCACTATGTTTTTGTTTTGCACACTTAAGTAAAGATAAAGTAAGACCAGTGGGAAGACTAAGAGTATGGTCGCTATCAAGGCAATCCTCCTTCTATCTTTGTACTTATAGTATAAGACATATTAGGGTGCCTTTTAAGTAATATGATTATTTTTCTAAATAAGAAGGTTCTTGTAATGGCACTTGAATTTTAGTATACTATTGGTAAGAGAAAAAGCCAAGTATAAGTAGATAGATGGACGCAAGAATGGTTCTTTTAGGGGGAGTTTTATGGTCAAGATGAAAAGAGGGTTACTTGTTTGTTTGTTGGTGCTTTGTTCCTTAGGAGTAAGGGAAGTAGTGCATGCAGATGAGGTTGTCACGGTACTCCGTGCTAGTGAGGTAAGTATATCGCAAGGTGAAGGTGCTTATGTCGATGTTTCCTTAGAAGGAAGTGTGGACATTGCGGAACTTTCGTTTGCGGTTTTTTATAATGGCATGTATTTGGATGTTGGGTATGTAGAGGCAAACTTGATGAGTGAGGACTTTTTGGTAGATTATGAGACTGACGGGGAAATTCATGTGGTCTATCAAGGGGAAGAAGTTTTAAGGAGTGAAGGTACACTTTTGCGCATTTTCTTCAATGTCGAAGAAACTGCGCCAACGGGTCTACTTAGTGTGACCTTAGAAAGAGACATTGTGAAAGATTCTTTAGGGGAAGATGTGCATCTGATTCCTTTAGAGGGAAATATTACAGTAGAAGCCAATGAGATAGTGGAAAAAGAAGTCACTTTCTTATCAAGGGTAAGGATAGAGGAAGCTACACCAAATCAAGTGGTCTTTGAAGTCTATAGTGAGGATTATAAGGGACTGACGTCTTTTGATGGGGAAGTAGTTTATGATAGTGCCTTCTTAGACTTTGTTGAAGCGAGTTTTTTAGAGGCCGCAGTGAATGCGTCCTATAAGGCCATTGATCCTAGTGAGGGGTCTATACATTTTATGTATGCAGGTAAGACTGCTTTAAAGGATGGGGAAGCTCTTCTTAGTGTCGTTTTATCGATTGAATCTTTGGATGTTTTTTCAACTGAGATTGCTTTTCATGTGGACAATCTCTTGGATCAAGATTTGCGTCAAGTTTTATCCAATGAAACGAAAAAAGATGTATCTTTTGAAGATGGGGTCTTTTCAGATGATCATGTGGACTTTTATGTGACGAGTTATGGTGGGACCATAAATCAGTCCTTTGACCTTTATGTGAAAATTGATCAGGGATCTTCTTTATTAGAAGGAGATTTTGTACTGACTTACGACGAAGAAGTCTTAGAAGTCGTCCGTGTTCAAGTAGGGTCTTTGGTCACCAATAAGGGTGGAGTTTTATTCTTTGAAGATGATGTGTATGACGGGGACATTCGTTTTTCTTACTTCCATGAGGAAGGCTTAGAAGAAGAGGATACCTTACTTATGGTCACCTTTCAGGCTGTGCGTGATGTGAGCGTAAGTTCGACTAGTATTGGGATTGATGGTTTGCGTGTGTTGAGTAGTGATTATAGTGAGATAGATTATGATTATGAAGATGGGTTTGTGGAGTTTTATACGGCCTTTTTGGTCAAGTTTTTGGATTATGATGGGTCTTTACTTTCTAGTAAGGTCTATGAAGAAAACGAAGAGATTCTTGCCCCAGATGTGACCTTGCGTCCACATACAGCGTTTGCTGGGTGGAGTGAAGAGTTTGATTTGGCCAGCAAAAATCAAAGCATCACAGCTGAATATACTTTGCTGGAAGAAGAAATTGTGTTTGAAGATGAACAAATTATTTATGATGGAGAAGAACATTCCTTAGAAATACATGGCTTACCAGACGGCGCAAGCGTCATATATAGTGATCAAGATTTTGTGAATGTAGGCTTGTATCAGGTAAGCGCGGATGTGTATTTGGATGGAGTTTACCAGTTTACCAAAGAAGCGACCTTAGAAATCACCCCAAAAGCTTTGACCCTAACAGTTGGATCTCATGAGCGTGTCTATGGTAGTGTTGGGTCCATTGCTTATACGGTGAATGGTAAGATCGCTGGGGATGACCTAGATATTGAAGTCTTTACCTTGGACGGGTATGATGTAGGTATCCATGACTTAAGTGCGGTGGTCCACAATCCAAACTATCAAGCAACGATTGTGGAAGGGACCTTGGAAATTACCAAGGCGACTTATGACCTTAGTGGGATTTCTTTTCCTTCTAAGACCTTTACCCGCGGGGGAAATGAATACTTCTTAGAACTTGAGGGCGACTTGCCGGAAGGTGTGAGTGTGACCTACATCAACAACGGGAAAACAGAGATTGGTTCTTACACGGTCACGGCGGAGTTTTATGGAGACTATGACAACTATGAAGAAATTCCTTCCATGACCGCAGTGTTAACGATTGATCCACCAACGATTCTTGGTCCGACCTTTGTCGACCAAGAAGAAGTGTATGATGGGACCAATAAAACCATCAGTGTTGGAAACTTACCGAGTGGGGCAAGCGTTGTGTATGATGTGGACAACAGTTACCGCAATGCGGGAACCTACAGAATCGAAGCAACCATCTCCAAAGATGGATACGATGATATGGTGTTAGTAGCGACCTTGGTGATACACCAGGCTGCTTATGACATGAGTGAAGTTGAGTTTTTGGATCAATCCTTTGACTTTGATGGAGATTTTTATGAACTTAGTATTGGTGGTTCTTTGCCAAATGGTGTCAGTGTGACTTATGAGAACAATGGACACACAGAGGTTGGAACGTATGAGGTCATTGCCCATTTTTCTAGTGAGGATCCCAACTATTTAGATATACCGAGTAAAGAAGCGACCTTAAGCATTATAGACAATGCTTACGCGGATATTGTCTTTGAAGATAAGACGGTTACCTACAATGGGGAAGACCAAGTGATTGAGTTGCTGAATGTACCAGTTGGGGCTAGTGTTGACTATTATCCAACCAATACCTTTGATGATGCGGGGATCTATGAAGTGGTTGCCCGTATATCTATGGATGGATTTGATGATTATGAAATGCATGCTACCTTAACGATTGAAAAAGAAGTCTTGGTGATTAGGGCTGAGGATAAGGTTAGTATTTATGGTGAAGACTTAGAAGACTTAACCTATACAGTAGAAGGAACCATTTATAATGAAGAAGTGATGGTCTATATTGATCGTTCTTCTAGTGTTGATGCGGGGGTTTATGTGATTCATGTGGATGCCTCCCATCCAAACTATGATATAAGCTTAGAAAGTGGTACTTACACGATTGAAAAGGCGACCTATGATATGAGTGGAGTCTTCTTTGATCCTATGCGTGTTGTCTATAATGGAGATATGTATGATCTTGAGATTACAGGTAGCTTGCCTAGTGGTGTCGATGTGGAGTATCTGAACAATGAACAAGTAGGTCCAGGGATTTATTTGGTGACCGCAGTCTTTACTGGAGACAGTGAAAACTATTATCAAATACCATCTATGCAGGCTAGACTCATCATTGAAGAAGCAGAGATCCTTGATGTAGTCTTTGAATCAAAGAGTGTGGACTATGATGGAGAAACTCACACACTAGAAGTTGAGAACGTACCCCTAGGGGCTAGTGTTCTTTATACGCCTAGTAATAGTTATATGGCTTCTGGTGTCTATGAAGTGAAAGCAACTGTTTCCTTAGAAGGACACAAAGACAAGGTCTTATATGCGACCTTAACCATCAACGGCCAAGATATTGATACATCCTTGATGGGCTTTACCAGTGAAGAATATGTCTACGATGATAGTTTGCGAACATTGATCTTAGATGGTGTTTTACCAGAGGGTGTTGTTGGGGTAGAATACGCCAACCAACGTAGAATAGACGCAGGTAGAAACTTAGTCTTACTGAATGTCTTTGTGGAAGATGGATACAACCCAGTAGGGCAATTAAGTGCCTTTTTGGATATCTTACCAGCAGAGATTGAAGGAATCAGCTTTGAAGGTGGAAGCTATGTCTATGACGGGGAAGCAAAGTCTTTTGTCTTATCTGGGAACATTGCCCAGTATGGACATGAGTTGACGGTGACGTATTCAGGTGACTTAAGTTACGTGAACGCTGGGGAGTACACGGTAGAAGTATCACTCAGTCATCCCAACTATGAAACCTTGGTGATTGAGAGAACCTTGACTATTGAAAAAGCAGTTCGTGAGTTTGATTACGATGATTTTGAACTCTTAGTATATGATCACTCGATGCAGATTATTAGTGAAGAGTTCAATGATTTGATTTATTATAGTGTAGATAGAAGGGGCTGGGTTTATGGGACAACCATACCAGGTTTAGAAGAAGATACCTACTATTACATACGTGTAAAACTAGGAGAAACGAGAAACTATAGGGAAAGCAGTATTTTGTTCTACAATTCCAAAACTTACTTATCAGATGAGACGGTAGAAGGAATGATTGAGGCGATTGGTGAAGTTGATTTATCAACGAGAGAGGATATTTTAGAGATTTTAGATAAGATTGACTTACTCATGCCAGAGGAAAAAGAAGCACAAAGAATTTTACTTGACCAAAAGATTGAAGAATACAACAACTTAATAGAACTTTATCAGTATGAGTACAAACTTGCGGGAGATACGGTGGAGAACTTGTTCCCACTTGAAGTACTTATTGTCAATTATCAACTCGTCTTACCGAGTGATTTAAAAAGGAGGGATCTAGTATGAAACGTGTTTGGATGATATTAGTTTTACTTACTAGTATTCTTACCTTAAGTGCCTGTAAAGGGGAAGAAGAGATTGTTGAGATTGATGACTTTACCTACTTTGTGGACGCGATTGATGCCTACAATATTGATGGCATAAACGGGGTGAATTTGCACACCAAACAAAGACTAGATGGAGAAGTCATCCATCAAGAGGATATGGAGCTTTTGATTGATCGTTCGGGTCCTTTAAAAGCCATGACTTATTATTATGAAAAAGCCTTGTCTATGTTCAGTGAAGAGGGTCTTTATGAGATAAGTGAATCTACGAGTTACTTTAGTGCTGGTGAAAGTCTGATTGAAGATTTGGAGGATTATCAGCGTATAGAGACGACAGAAAGTGAGTACTTGTCTGGGGCAAGTTTGTTGTTAAAAGGTTTAAGCAAAGACAATTTTGTAGACTATGAGATTACTTCTTTAGACAACTTCTATATCTTAGAAGGAGAGTTAAAGATTGGGAGTGTACGTTCCATCTTTAACACCGATATCTCGATGGTCTTAGACAATCAAATACGGATTGTCATTGACCAAGAGAACAATCGTTTTATTGAGTTTGAGTTTACCTACCAAGCGGAAAACACAGAGGTATGGATAGAGTTTAAACCTGTCTATGAAGTGGTGAGTGTAGTCTTGCCAAATGAATAAGGGTAGAGGAACCAATTGGTTCCTCTTTTTAAATAAGTAGGTCTTTGCCTACCATGCATGTTTGGGTGTCTTTACTAGGGTGTAGATACATGGTACAATTGAACTAGATTAGGAAATAGAAGGGGGATAAAATGATGAGAAAGTATGTGTATATGTTTGGTCTTTTCTTAGTTAGTTTGTTTGTATCAGGATGTGAAGAAGAACTAGATGAAGGACTTAGCTTAAATCTTTATGACGGAGAAGAGACGGTCCAGGTTTTTGAAGGTTTGGATAAGGGAGATCTTGTAAGTCTTCCTAGCTTAGAAAAAGAGGGGTATATTTTTCTTGGTTGGAAAGTGGAAGAAACGGTATATTATGAAGAGTATACACTAGAAGAATCAACCAACTTAGAAGCGGTTTATGAAGATATAAGTGAGGTTTTCACTTATGAGCTTGTGAGGGGAGATGCTTATCTTACTTCCTATGATGGGGACGCTAGATACTTGAAAGTGCCAGATAGGATAGAGGACTATATAGTTAGAGGATTGAAATCCAATGTCTTTGATGGGACAGCGGTTGTTCGTTTGGACTTACCTCGTTCGCTTTCGGTCATAGAATATAAGGCAATTGCCCATATGGAGGACTTGAGTTATCTTGGTTTTTATGGGGACTATCTAGGTGAAATCGAAACAGTACTTGGTAAAGAAGAGTACGATGCCTTGATCAGTGAGGAAGATGTTCTTTGTGAGAAAAATGTGGTTAGTGAACGAAATTGGACCTTTAGTGGGTCATGCCCAGTCAAGGAAGTACTTGGCCATACAGATCCTGTTGAGGTGAATGGAGAAGAGATTATAAGTTATCAAGTGATTCTTGATAGAAGATACTATGATGATGGGGAAAATAGCCATTTTATTAGTCCAGAGAGTTTTTATGATTTGCCAAATTTAAAAGAAGTGTTCTTGCCTTCTAGGTATAGAGAGTTCCAGGGAAACATATTTTCTTTGGTTCCGTCTTTAAGCAAGGTATCCTTTTCTGGTGAAAGCATGTATGAGAGTTTAGAAGATGGCCTTTATACAGATGATGGACAGTACTTGCTTTATTATTATCCGAGTAACATTACTCCACAGATTTCTTTCGGAAACCATGTACTTGGTGTTGATTGCTTTGCCTTTATAAATGACTCGGTGATTGAGTCAATCACCATACCTGCAAGTTTTTCCTACCAAGGTAACGAGCTATTTCAGTTTGCGATTCAGCTCAAGGCACTTACCGATGTTCATGTCGATGGTGAGGGTCCATATTATGAGGTAGATGGTGTACTGTACTTAGAACTAGAAGACCCTGATGTACACGTGTTAACTCTTTACCCTAGAGGAAGAAAGCAGGAAGTATTTCATATAGAAGAAGGACCAACACTTATAAGTTCTCGTGTGTTTGAACATAATGAGTACTTAAAGGAAGTCCACATAGCTTCTTCTGTAGAAGTTATAACGCTTATGTATATTGATCGATTATCGATTGAGCGATGGGTTTTAGAGCGTAGTGTTGTGGACACTGGCTCCATAACAAAACTGGTGTTCTCTAGTGGTTCAGATAGACCCATCTTTTATGTTCCAGAGGATTCTTATGAAGCCTATTTAGCAGATGAATTTTGGGAGAGATTCCATGATTATATAAAACCAATTAGTGAACTTGATTAGACGAGTAGTTTTCAAGAAAACATAAGGTAGTGTCATTTGACACTACCTTTTTTTCCTCAAAAATGGTATCCTAGATATAGGGAAAAAGCGGGTGATAATGTGTTACGAAAAGATGTATTACTAGAACAACTAGATCAAGTAAGAGAAGAGATTAAAAACGAAGCACGCGCAAGAGGTGAGCGTGCTCCTTTGGTGTGCTCAGATACTGCGCTTCATGAGATAAGAGAGAAACGTCCCTTAAAGTTGAGTGACTTTTTGGCGATTAGTGGTATTGGGGATGTCTTTATGGAAGAATATGCCCACCGCTTTTTACAGGTGATACTAGACTACCAAAACCAAAGTGTCCGTGAGGTAAAGGTATCTAAGGGTGCGTATAAGGTCTTAGACCATTATAAGGACCGTTTAACCAATATATCGAGAAGAAATCCCAACCTTTATATGGGGAGGGTGACCAAGAAACATGCCTTTGATTTGGCCTTGTTAAAAAAGGGTGAGGATTTGTTTGATTTCTTCACCAATAAGAAGCGAAGTGTCTTCAATCTTCCCTTAGGAAGAAAAGAGTCCTTGCACAGGCATATGACAACACTTTACCGTGAGACCAATAAAGAGTTAAAAGAAAGTGGGTCTTATGATTTATACATTGCCTATCCATATGTGGAAGGGATCTTTAAGAAAGACCGTTTTGCGGTCCGTGCGCCTCTTTTATATTTTCCGGTTAAGTTAGAGCGCGATAAGCGTTCCTTTAAGGTAGTTAAGGATAAGGATAAAGACATTATATTTAACAGGGATTTGTTGCTGGCGACCTCGAAGATGGAGAAGAATGATATTGATCCAGTGACTCCTTTTATTGAACAGTTTTCCAAGAAAAGTTTACGTGATATTGTCATTCCTTTTTATGAGAAGAATGGGATTCATTTTGCTGAGAAGGACATTGATTTTGCCTTTTTAGAATATCCAAGCATCACCAAACAAGAGTTTGGACAAAGAGAAAAAGGTGTCTTTAAGATTCGTGAGTTTGTGACCTTAGGAAGGTATAAACTCTATTCTTCGATGATTCAAAAGGACATGAATGCGATATTGAATTCTAGTAAGTACAATGATTTGTTGGAAGGATTAATAGAAGAAGAATACTTATATGCCAAAGAAGATCGACGCCCCTTTAAGCCAGAAGCCATGAAAGTGCGTGAACAACATCTTTCTTACATCAATGAGTTAAATTATGCCCAAGAACAAGTGGTGGACTTGTTAAATACAGAACAAAAACTTGTAATTTGGGGTCCTCCTGGTACGGGGAAAAGTCAGACCATTACGTCTTTGATTTCTTCGGCCATTATGAAGAATCAAAATGTCTTAGTGGTGAGTGAGAAAAAAGTGGCCTTAGACGTCATATATTCTAGGTTAAAGAATGCATCAAAATATGCCATGTTTATTGATGATGCGGAGAACAAGCAAGATTTCTATCATCAGTTGAAACAGTTTATTGATCCAACCCCACCAGTACGTACTTTAAACAATGATATCTTTCAGTTAGAAAGTGATATTGAAGAGATTTTAAAAACGATGGATAAGTCGATGGAACTCCTTTATCATACATCCTTTACGGATGCGAAAATCTATGAACTATATAAACGGTATGTACGTGATAAAGACATTATAAAGGACTTGTCACCAAAGATTGTCTTCCATTTGTTTAGAAAATGGTTTAAGTATCCGAGTGTAAGAATGCTTGAGCGCGTTGAGGAAACCTTCGCTAAGAAGAAACATCTGGAAGAATACTTGGAGTTTTATGAGCTTTTGCTTAGGTATCCGTTGTTCCGTAAGTTAAACACCAAACTCTCACGTTCACAGAAACTTGTTTTTGATGAGTTTGATCAAGATGCCCAAGTCTTGCTTGCCCAGTTAAACCATGCGGGGTTCTTTAAGAAACGCACACTGAAGAAGCGTTTCTTAGAAAAACATCAAGGAAGTTTGGACTTTTTAACCCCGAAGAAACGGATTGAAAAAGCTTATATGAAGTTGCTTTTTAGTGATGATACGCTTCACCAGTTTGTGCGTGAGAACTTTTACCGTTTGGATAAGTTTGTGACCAAGCACGATGCCTTAAGTAAAGAAGAACTTCGTTTCTTAGATATGCTTAGGGAAGAAGAACTGTTAAAAGAACAGGATATAGTCAAGCTTCGTCATTATTTGTTTGACGCTTTTTATACTGGCTTTTTAGAAGATTTTGAAGCGAGAAATCAAGCATATTTATACATTGTTGATAAGTATAAAGAGAAGAAAAAAGAACTGGAAGCTTTGATGGAAGAAAAACGAACAGTCACCGAAGAAAGCTTTGAGATGAATCTCTATAAACATGCCCTGGAGTTTTCCAATGCCAAACGTATTATGGATATAAAGAGGGTCTTAGAAAGTACGAGAAAAATGAGTGTGAAGGCTTTTATTGATCACTTCCAGTTGGAATTGATTTCGCATATGCGTATCTGGATGATGACACCAGAAGTGGTGAGTGGGATTGTACCACTGGTCTATGGGATGTTTGATTTGGTGATCTTTGATGAAGCTTCACAGATGTATGTCGAAAAAGGGATTCCGACCATCTACCGTGCTAAGAAAGTGGTCATCGCTGGAGACACCAAGCAGTTAAGACCGTCTAGTTTAGGGATTGGTCGTTTGGAAGATGAAGATGAGTTTTTTGAAGAAGATATGATTCGTGATGTATCCATGGATGCCAAAAGTTTGCTGGATTTGGCTAGGTATCGTTACAAAGAAACCATATTGAATTACCATTACCGTTCTCAGTTTGAAGAACTGATTGCCTTTAGTAATTATGCCTTTTATGAAGGGAAGTTAACCGTATCTCCAAATCAACTAACGAGTGCGAAGCCACCAATTGAGTATGTTTATGTGAAGGATGGGCTTTTTGAGAATAGGAAAAATCACGCCGAAGCAAAAAAAGTGATTGCCCTCATTCGTAAGATTTTTAGAGAACGTGAACAGAATGAAACCATTGGGGTGATTACCTTTAATAGTACCCAACGTGATTTGATTGAAGATTATATCGATGAAGAACTCTTTAAGAAGGGGAAATACCAAAAACTCTTTGAACGTGAACTCTTCCGAACAGAAGATGAGGAAGACCAGTCTCTATTTGTCAAGAATATTGAAAATGTCCAAGGGGATGAGCGAGACATCATTATTTTTTCAATGGGCTATGGTCGTAATGAAGAAGGGCGTATCCGTAGGCAGTTTGGTTGGTTAAACAATGAAGGTGGACAAAATCGTTTAAATGTCGCAATTTCAAGAGCCAAAAGAAAGATTTATTTCGTGTCTTCTTTGTACCCTGAAGAATTAAAAGTGGAGGACTTAAAAAGTGTTGGTCCCAAACTCTTAAAAGACTATATGCGCTATTGTTACTATGTGTCGAAAAAGGATTCTAAGATGGCTAGAAGTGTTTTAGAGCAGTTAAGTCAGGCAGAGGATTTGAGTCAAGACCGTGAAGAAACACCAATGGAAAAAGAGTTGGTCATGCGTCTTGAAAAAGGAAACTACACTGTCCATAGAAACATCGGTATTGGTGGGTACAACATTAATATTGCGGTCTATGATGAAGAAAATAAGACCTATAAACTAGGATTAATTACAGAAGATTCTAAGATGAAAAATGCCCGAAAAGATTTGATCCATCAGGAGAAATATTTAGAAGCTAGGGGATGGACGATTTACCATGTCTTTGAACAAACATGGTATAAGGACCCGAATGCTGAGATGCGTAAGATACGTGAATATTTGAAATAAAGACTTTGTGGTATAATAGGACTATAAAGGAGTTGGTTCTATGCTTGATTTAGAAATGGATCCTTATATTTTACTTGGTATCATCAATATGGATCTAAGAGATTATTATGACTCATTAGAAGCCTTAGAAGAAGGTCAGAATATTGATTTAGAAGTCTTAAAGGAAAAGCTTGATAAGATTGGTTACCATTATGATGAAAAAACCAATCAGTTTAAACCAATATAAAATACGATGAAACCATCGTATTTTATTTATCAAAAAATGATATAATGTAAGAAGGAGTTGATGATGATGAAAAAAATAATAGGGTTTTTGTTGATGTTGGTTTTTGCCTTTACGTTTGTCGCATGTGAAGAAGGAGAAATCGACCAACAAGAAGCGACCTTAGAAGCAATAGAAATTAATGAAGAAACGGTCAGGGATTCTTATCCTCTTGGTGAGTTTAGTGTGGATGGGATCGAACTTGTTTTGATGTTTAGTGGAGATTTTGATTCCAGTATTCGTTTGTCTGAATCGATGATTCAAACAGACATTGATGCCATAAGTGAACCTGGAGAATATGATATCAGTGTTCGTTACTCGACCTTGACCACAAGTTTTACCGTACTTTTTACAGAAGGGCAAAGTAAAGAAATTGTGGATGTGTCGTTTTATGAGGAGTCTTATGATCCATATGCCTTGATTGACACATTTGATATTGAAGACTTGTTGCTAGAAGTAGACTACAGTAATGGAACGAGCGAATATGTACCAATTGATCCACTGATGATTTCTGTGGTTGATACGGTGAAGTTGTCTACTGAAGGTGTTCATGATATTACAGTCTCTTATGAAGGCTATGAGATTAGTTTTCGTATTGCCATGTTTGAAGACTACCCATCCCTAGAAGATGTGAGCATTTTAGAAGAACAAATCTTCTATGAAGTGATGGAGATGTTGATGGATGATCATTATAAGAATCCAAGTGAGGAACTACTGTTTGAAGGTGCCTTGCAAGGAATGATTGATGCGCTTGAAGATCCATTTACTTCCTATTTTGATTTTGATGAATACGACCAATATCAAGGTGGGTTTGAAGAAACCTACGTAGGAATTGGTGTGAGGGTCCAATACATTGAAGATAAGATTATTGTTGAGGGAGTCATCAATGGTGGCGCAGCGGAAGAAGAAGGTATGATGGTTGGCGACATTATTCGTAGCGTCGATGGAGAAGAAGTGACTGGACAAAACCTTTATGAAGTCGTCAATAAGATTCTTGGTGAAGAAGGAACCTATGTAGAAGTAGGTGTTGAGCGTGCAGGCATTAGTGAACGTATTGTGTTTGTTTTAGAACGCCGTGTTATTGATAACCCTACCGTTGTCTCTGAGGTGGTTGAGTATCATGGGCAAAGTTACGGACTAATTACTGTATCGACCTTTGGTGATGAAACCGCAGGACTCTTCAGTACGGCCATCTACAACTTAGAACAAGCTGGAATTGATGGGTTGATTGTCGACTTAAGAAACAATGGTGGCGGACGTTTAGATACTGTTTTATCGATGTTGCGCGAATTTTTACTTGGTGATGGAGAGCCTATTTTTTCACTTGAATATTTATCAAGTGGTGTCAGCCAACGTCAAGATTTACTTTCTTACCAACAAGCCAAAAAACCGTACGATATTGTTACCCTTATTAATGGGGGAAGTGCTAGTGCATCGGAAGTCTTTGCCTCGGCCATGAGCGAACATGGAGACTACCTATTAGTGGGAACTCCTTCTTATGGAAAAGGAACCATGCAAAGTTCTTATCCAGTAAGTGTAACCGAAGGCGATATGCTAAATATCACCATTGGGAAATGGTTAACACCAGATGAAAACTGGGTTCATTACCAAGGTGGTACTGGGGGAATTACCCCAGATATACTTGCTCCTTTAGAAGCGGTAGAGACTGCTTGGAAGATTTTCTTAGGTGAGACAGAAGAACTTGCCTATGATACGGTTTCAGAACGTACGGAGAACTTGCAAGTGATCTTGAACGCTATGGGCTATAATGTCCGTACCGATGGATATTATGATTTAGCTACAAAAGCAGCAGTGGAAGACATTCAAGCAGATAATAGTTTACTAGTGACAGGGAATGTCAACCAAGCGACTGCCCTAATCATCAATGATTTCTTAAGAGCTTATCAAAATGACCAAGCAAATGATTCACAACTGGAAGCAGCCTTAGACTATTTAGATCAAGAGTAAGCATTGCGTATATATAATGAGTAGACCTTTTTAGGGGCTACTTTTTTTGTTTAATACAAATGCAAATCATTTGCATTTACATAAATTATTCTATAGAATTAGGTGAATGAAAAAGGAGTGAGTAAAATGCGAAAAATACTGAGTATCTTTTTACTAGCATTGTTAGGTTTGTCCTTAAGTGCTTGTGAAGAGAGTGAAGATAATGGACAAGTAAAAGTGGTCACAACCTTGTTCCCACAATACGATATCGTAAGAAGTTTGGCTGGTGATAAGGTGGATCTTTCCTTAACCTTACCACCGAGTGTAAGTGCCCATTCTTATGAGCCTACACCTAGTAGTGTGATTGATCTATTAGAATCTGATTTATTTATTTACAGTTCAGATGCCTTAGAACCATGGGTTCACGATGTCTTGAGTGATCATGAAGAAGGGGACTTAGTGGTTCTAAATTTGAGTATGTATGTAGCTTTGATTGATGGGGCGAGTGATCATATTCACGAAGAAGAAGAGGATCATAGTCATGAAGAAATTGACTATGACCCACATTATTGGTCTGACCCACTAAATGTGAAATTAATGGTTAATGTGATTGCTAGAGAACTTGAGATATTGTTGCCTAGTGAATTAGAAAGTATTCGAGCGAATCGTGATTTATATTTAGAAGAGCTCGACCATTTACATGAAGAGTTTTTGCATTTAGAAGAACATAGAGCGACCGATTATATGATGCATGGTGGACACAATGCCGTTGGGTATTTTGTTGATCGATATAACTATGTTTATGTAAATCCATATGAAGGATTTTCAACCGATGCGGAACCAACACCTTCTGCGATTGCCAATATGATTGATCTAATGACTGAACATAATATTGGGTATTTATTTAGTGAAAAACTTATTTCTGATACCGTGGCGAACACAATCAGAGAACAAACGACTGCGGAGATTCTATATCTATATGCCGGAGGAAACCTATCAAAAGAAGAGTTTGATGGTGGTCTCACTTTCTTAGAAATGATGGAACACAATTTGGAACAATATAAAATAGGATTTGGTTATGATGAAGAAAATCACCAACATTAAAGTCGATCAGTTAAGTGTTCGCTATGGGAAACACTTAGCTGTTAAGGATGTCACCTTTGAAATCAACAAAGGTGACTTTGTTGGCGTTATCGGAGAAAATGGGAGTGGAAAAACAACTCTGATCAAAGCGATTTTAGGCGCAATCGACATTTATAAGGGGAGTGTGATTTTTGAACATAATACACGCATTGGTTATTTACCACAAAATGTCATGCGTGCAGATAAAATTTTTCCTGCGACATCGATGGAAGTTGCTTTGATGGGGTTACTAGAGCGCAAAAACTTTCCCAAAATCATTAGCAAAAAAGACAAAGAGAAGGTTGTCACTCTCTTCAAACAACTAGGGATATCTTCTTTGCTTAAAAAACGAATAGGGGAACTAAGTGGAGGGCAACAACAACGTGTGATGCTTGCGCGTGCTTTAGTAAGTGACCCAGATGTATTAATACTTGATGAACCTACAAGTGCCCTTGATACTGTGATTGAACAAACATTCCTTGATACCTTAAAGCGTTTAAATGAAGAGCGTCATACAACGATTGTTTTGATCACTCATGACTTAGCGACGGTTGGTGCTTACATCAATAAAGTTATCTATATGAACCAGAGTTTGGAGTATGTTGGACCATTTGATGACTTCTGTAAGACCATGTCCCATTCACCATACATTCATTTGCATTCGAAAAGTGCCTGTTCTCATCAAGCAATCGAAGAAGAAGGGAGACCATAATGGAAGAATTATTTACCGCATTTTCTTATAGTTTTATGATCCGTGCCTTTGTGGTCGGTATAGCGGTTGCCTTAAGTGCCTCTATGATTGGATCTTTCTTAGTTTTAAAGAAGTATTCAATGATTGGGCACGGTTTAAGCCACGTTGCTTTTGCAACGGTGGCGCTTGCGCTTACACTAGGGAGTGCTCCTACACTCTTTACCTTGCCAGTTGTAGCGTTTGCGGCTATTTTGGTTTTAAAAGTGAATGAGAAAGCAAGTGTCCATGGAGATAGTATGATTGGACTTATTGCGACCATGGGGATTGCTCTTGGGACTGTGCTTGCTTCTTTGAATGGGGGATTTAATGTCGATTTGTATTCTTACTTGTTTGGAAGTATTTTAACCATTACTAGGGTCGATGTTTGGCTTAGTATATCAGTCTCTATTGGTATTCTTGTATTGGTTGGACTCTTTTATCAAGACTTATTTGTCCTTGTTTACGATGAAGAATATGCCAAGATCAGTGGGATTAAAACAGAGCGTTTAAATGTTTTGCTTGCAATCTTAACCGCAGTTACGATTACAATAGGAATTCGCGTGATTGGTACGATGCTGATTTCTTCTTTGATTATTTTTCCGATGGTGACTTCTATGCAGTTTAAGCGAAGTTTTAAAGTGACCTTGGCTTTATCCGGTCTTGTTTCAATTTTCAATGTGGTCTTTGGTTTGTCGGTTTCTTACCTATATAACTTACCAAGTGGGTCCACAATCGTTTTATTTAGTGGTTTGGTCTTTATAGTGGTATACTTAATAGTGAGACTAACAAGTATGGGAGGTGTTCAAATTGAAGAAAGGTAAATTTGCTGACTTGTTAAAAAGTGTTGGTCTTAAGAAGACCAAACATCGTATCTTGCTTCTGGATTTGTTTCATCAGTCAGATACCTTTTTAACTGCGGATGATTTGTTTATCAGGGCAAAAAAGATCGATGATTCGATTTCTTTATCAACGGTCTACCGTATTTTGGATTCTTTTGTCGAGTCTTCAATCGTCAGTCCAGTTTCTTTGGACAATCAAAAGCAGTTGTCCTATGAACTCAAGCATGAAGACCATGCCCATCACCTCATATGTACAGAATGTCAGAAGGTGATTCACATTCATGCTTGTCCGGTTCACAAGTTTGAAGAATCTTTAGAAATAGAACACCATTTTCATGTGACTAAGCATAAGCTTGAGTTTTATGGTGTATGTGAGGAGTGTATGAATGAAAAAGAGACTAATTAAAGGACTTAAAATCACTTTGTTTGTCTTGTTTGTGATTGTCCTTGGTGGATTCATTTATTTGAATATGAATACTTACGATCCATCTAGTGAAGCAAGTGGACTGTTGGACCATGAACAAGTACAGGTACTAGATGACTATTATTTGGTGATGCCTATTTATGAGGAGATTGGAACCTTTGTCTATTACCCTGGTGGCTTAGTGGAACCAGCTTCCTATTTGCCTTTCGCTTTACGTATGGCAGAAGAAGGTATCCGAGTTGTTGTGATGAAGATGCCACTAAACTTGGCGATTTTGAACAACGATGCCTATTTGTCTATTGATGATCAAGATACAAGTGGACCAGTGTTACTTGGAGGCCACAGTTTAGGTGGAGCTAGTGCATCTTTGTTCTTAAGAGACTATGAAGAGATTGATGGTTTAGTGTTCCTTGCTTCTTATCCAGCAGACAGTGCAGATCTAAGTGGGGTTGAGTATCCTGTTTTGTCCATTCGAGCAAGTATGGACGGTGTCATGGATCTAAGTGCTTATGAAGAAGCAAAGTCATTGTTGCCAAGTGACACAGAGTATCAAGTAATTGAAGGTGGCAACCATGCTCAGTTTGGAGATTATGGTGTCCAAAGTGGTGATATGGAGGCAAGTATAAGTAGAGAAGAACAACAAAATCAAGTAATTGCATACATAAAAGAGATGCTTCTTTCCCTGCAAGTATAAGCTAGGGGGGAGGCATTTTTGTTTGTTGAATGTGGGTATTTGTGATAAAATATAAATAAGAAGGTAATTAGGAGGTCAATATGCCAGTTAAACACTATGATATTCATTTTCGAAAAGCAGTAATTAAAGATTTTTTGGATGGCATCAAACAACGTGACTTACTGGAAAAATATGACATCAATGAAGATACCTTAAAAGAATGGATTGGACTCTTTCGGTACGGAGGGTATGATGCCTTAAAACCAACGAAGAGAAGAAGATATAAACAAGCAGAAAAAGCAAAGATATGCAGGGAATATTTAGAGGGTATTAGTCCCTACATCTTTTTTCAAGCAAAGTATGGGGTAAGAAAAGAGACCTTGAAGGCTTGGTTGAAAGATTATGAACATATGAGTGAAGAAGCGTTTTTAGCGAAAAAAATTGTTCATAAGAAGTAAGATGAGGTAGTGGTCAACACTACTTTTTTTTGCACAAGTTTCGGAAATAAAACAGTTATTTGTTATAATAAAGTAAGGACGTGATTGTATGATTATGAATGCATTTCATGATGCACACCTCCATGTATTAGGTATTGGATACAGTGCATCGATTGTTGATCTCAGTGAAGCTTCTTCAATCAAGGAAGCTCAAGAACTCTTACGCAAACACTTGGACAATGGAAAAGAAGTCTTGCTTGCCAGAGGCTGGAATCAGCTAGAGTTTGAAGAGTCTCGTATGATTGAAAAAGCCGATTTAAATGAGGTATCAATGGATAAGGCAATCGTTGCGATTCGTACATGTGGACATGTGATTAGTGTCAACGATGCGGCACTAGATTTGGCAAATATACGTGATGCTAGACCACAAATAGAAGGTGGTACTTTTGATGTGGAAACGGGGATATTTACCGAACAAGCAATTCACTTAATTTATGACGCACTCCCAAAATTCACCAAAGAAGATATCAAAGGCTTTTTGAAGATTGCCAATGATTTACTCTTGTCTTATGGTGTCACAACGGTTTATAGTGATGATTTCTCTATGTTGAATGTTGACTTTGAAGTGGTCTTAGAGGCCATGAAGGAAGCTTATGAAGAGGGTATCTTGCGCGTCCGTATTACGGAACAAGTAAACTTACCAAAACGTGCGGATTTAAAACGTTTTGTGGATGCAGGCTATGCCAATAAACTCGTGCATCCGAACTTTAAAATGGGACCACTTAAGCTGCTTGCTGATGGGTCTTTGGGTGGACGTACAGCTTACATGAATGAACCCTATGAAGATGAAGATACAGTGGGTGTGAAAACCTTTCATGATGACGAACTATTAGAACTTTTAACCATCGCAGATGATGCAGAAATGGATGCCCATGTCCATGCCATTGGTGATGGGACAGTAGATCAGTTGCTGGATGCCTTTGAAAAGGTCATGAAGAACAGTAAGCGTCACAATCACGAATATGCGATTATTCATACACAACTAGCCAACAAAAGACAAATTGCACGTATGAAAGAGTTGAACATCGCATCGATTGTCCAACCAATTTTCTTAAACAGTGATATACCTATTATTGAAGAGCGAATTGGAGACCGTGCAAAAGAGTCTTATTTGTTCTACTCTATGTATAAGGAAGGCTTGCATACCTTGCTTAGTACCGATGCGCCGGTAGAAACGGTGAATCCATGGCATAACTTGTATGCGGCAGTGACGAGAAAGTCTATTAAGTATCCAGATCTTGATGCCTTTATAAAAGAAGAGGCCTTTACCTTAGAAGAAGGATTAGCCTTGTATCAAGATCCACCTGGACATTTCAAGGGTGTCTTTATGCAAGACCGTATAGAGATTGACCGTGAACTTGAAGGGTTAGAAGATGAAGATATAAAAGACGTCAAAGTCTTGCGAACCTATATGGATAGTGAACTGGTTTATAAAGCAGATGAGTAGTCGAGTGACTACTCATTTTTTTTGTGTTGATTTTGTGGTATGATTAAGGTAACAGGAGGGATTTTATGAACCATGTAAGTTTTGAGAAGATTGAAGCTTTTATGAATGCAGTATTTGAGAAAGTAGGCGTCCCTTTAGAAGACGCTAAGATTTGTTCAGAAATTTTGCTTGAAAGTGATAAACGTGGGATTGATTCGCATGGTGTGAATCGGTTTAAACCAATCTATATTGATCGAATCAAACGAGGAATTTTGCATCCAAAAACAAAGATTGAAGTCGTAAAGGACTTTAAAGCAACCGCCGTGATTGATGGACACGATGGTATGGGTATGGTGGTCTCAAAATATGCCATGGACTTGGCGATCAAGAAGGCCAAGGACTATGGATTAGGGATGGTAGCGGTTCGAAATTCTAGTCATTATGGGATTGCTGGTTATTATGTGACCATGGCAACAGAAGAAAACATGATTGGTTTTACTGGAACCAATGCCCGTCCTAGTATTGCGCCAACGTTTGGTGTAGAAAATATGTTGGGAACCAATCCTTTTACGGTCGGATTCCCGTCAAATGATCCTTTTCCTTTTGTCTTGGATGCGGCGACATCGATTACCCAAAGAGGGAAGATTGAGTTTTATGAGAAAAGTGGTAAAGCTACACCTGCCGGTATGGTGATAGATAGAGAAGGAAAGGATTTAACAGATAGTAAAGAGATTTTAGCAAAACTAAGTTCAGGCGAGGCTGCGCTTAACCCCCTTGGTGGAAAGGGAGAAGAACTCGCAGGATATAAGGGGTATGGTTACGCGGTGATTGTGGAAGTACTCTCAAGTGCCTTGCAGATGGGGAACTTTCTAAAGAATGTAAGGGAAAAAGATGACGATGGGAATAAACGTCCTTATAGTTTGGGTCATTTCTTTTTGGTTATGGACCCAGAAGCGTTTATGGGAAGAGAGACTTTTAAAGAAACCGTTAGTCAAATTATGTCGGACTTAAGAAACTCGAAAAAAGCCAAGGGAGAAGACCGCATTTATACAGCGGGTGAGAAGGAATATTTGGCTAGAGAAGAACGAAAGAATGGACTAATTTTAAATGATGCCCTCAAAGAAGAGTTTAACAACTTAGCGAAGGAACATGGGATCGATGTTCACTTCTAGAAGGGGAGGACTTGTCTTTTTAAATTGGTTAGGGGTCTTTTTGTGGATGAGTTTGATTTTCTATATGTCCTCTAGGCCTGGAGAAGATTCAGCAAACATGTCTTCAAATTTTTTGGTGGTTTTTGAAGTGCTGTTTCCATTTATGGAAGAAGATATCTTACATCTTATGGTTAGAAAACTGGCGCATGTTGGTGTTTATATGGTCTTGTTTCTTCTACTTGTTAATGCCTTAAAACAACACATTAGTGAACGAAAGTATATGTATACGTACGCAGTTTTCATCGGCCTTCTTTATGCGATAACAGATGAAATACATCAAGTCTTTGTTCCTGGGAGAAGTGGGAATGTTTTGGATGTATTGATTGATTCGATGGGATTAGGAATTGGTTTGCTTTTGTTCGAGCTTTTTGTGCAAGTATTTAGACCGCAAAGTGCGTAGGTATAACTTTAAAATAATTAAGAAAAGTGCTATAATGATTTTAAGAAAATTAGGAATAATATAAGATTTTTAGAAAGATAAGGTGAAGAATATTATGAAGATTCATGGTATAGCAGCAAGTGAAGGAATTGCGATAGCTAAGGCGTTTGTAATGGAAGAGGTCAGTCTTGATTTTCAGAAGAAAGCCATTGATGATCCAAAAAGTGAGTTAGAAAAGCTAGAAAAAGCAATTGAAAAAAGTGAACAAGAACTGCAAGTGATTAGGGACAAAACAGCAAAAAATATGGACGAAGAACATGCGATGATTTTTGATGCCCATATGCAGATTTTACGTGACCCAGAAATTGCTTCACAAGTGAAAGATATGGTGGAGAATGAAGAGGTAAATGCTGTCTATGCACTGCATCAAGTCACAGAAACCTTTGCCAATATCTTTGCGGCTATGGATGATGACTATATGAAGGAAAGAGCAGCCGATGTACGTGATGTGCGTACTCGTGTGGCTTCGCATTTGCTAGGGGTGAAGATGGCAGACCCTACACTCATCAACGAAGAAGTGATTGTGGTGGCCAATGATTTAACACCTAGTGATACAGCGCAGTTAAACAAAGACTTTGTTCTTGGATTTGTGACCAATATAGGTGGACGTACTTCGCATAGTGCGATTATGGCTAGGTCTTTAGAAATTCCTGCAGTGCTAGGGACAAAAAATGTCTTGGAACAAGTAGAAGATGGAGATAAGATCATCATTGATGGAATCAAGGGAGATGTTATCTTAAATCCTACCGATCAAGAGGTCAAAGAATACCAAGTCATGAAAGCAAATTATGAAGAAGTGAAGAAACGTTTGCTTGCGTATAAAGATAAAGAAACCCTGACTAGTGATGACCATCATGTGGAACTCGCGGCCAATATTGGTACGGTCGATGATATTAAGGGTGTCCTAAATAATGGGGCAGAAGGTGTTGGGCTTTACCGTACGGAGTTTCTTTATATGAATAGTGAGGATTTCCCAACCGAAGATGAACAGTATGATGCGTATAAGGAAGTATTGGAAAAAATGGGTGATCAAAAAGTGGTGATCCGTACCTTAGATATAGGTGGAGACAAAGACTTGTCTTATCTGGATTTACCAAAGGAAATGAATCCATTTTTGGGACATCGTGCGTTAAGGTTATGTTTAGAAGAAACAGACTTATTTAAAACACAGCTCCGTGCATTGCTTAAAGCAAGTGTACACGGAAACTTACATATTATGTTCCCAATGGTCGCAACTCTTGGGGAACTAAGAGATGCCAAAGCATTACTTGAGGAAGCGAAAAAAGAACTCGTAAAAGAAAAGCAAGAAGTGGGAGACTATAAGGTGGGAATCATGGTCGAGATTCCAGCGGTCGCTATGCTGGCGGACCAGTTTGCTAAGGAAGTTGATTTCTTTAGTATTGGAACCAATGATTTGATTCAGTACACCTTTGCCGCAGACCGTATGAATGAGAAAGTAACCTACTTGTATCAACCATACAATCCATCCTTGTTGCGTTTGATTAAAAACGTCATTGATGCATCCCATGAAGCGGGTATTTGGACTGGTATGTGTGGAGAAATGGCGGGAGATCAAACGGCTTCTTTGATTTTACTTGGTCTTGGCTTAGATGAGTTTTCTATGTCACCTACTAGTATTTTGAGAATTCGTGAACTGTTTGGAAAAGTAAGTTATAAGGATATGAAAAAAATAGCGAAAGAAGTACTAAACTACGGAACCGATGAGGAAGTAAGAACGTATATTGATGAGTTTATAGAATCTTTATAGGAGAGACTTGATTGAGGTGAAGAAATGAAACGATTGACCGATCAATGTTTGGATATTTTGATTCACCCAGCAAAGAATGCGAAAATTATTTTGACCATATTGATGGTCTTGCTCATCCCTCTTACTTATGTACTAGTCTATGTAACAGGGGGTATTAAGTTTGTGTATTCACACACTATGTATTTGCCGATTGTTGTCTTAGCTATTATGTATGGACCGATAGGTGGCATAATAGCTGCGTTTTTTGGCGGTATTTTGTTAGGGCCTTTTATGCCTATTAGTGTGGATACAGGAGAAGCCCAAGATTTTGCCAACTGGCTTTACCGGTTGGTGGCCTTTCTAGTGATTGGTGGAGTTGTCGGAACCTTTACGAAAAGAATAAAAGCACAAACCGAATCCATCAAACAACTTGCGCTTGTCAATCCAGAAACAGACATTCCGATTTTTACATCCATCAATCAAACCTTTTCCAAAGAAGAATATAAGGAACGCTATCAAAAAGACTTGTATGTCTTCCAAATCACCAATGGCGCACAAATCATTGAGTTACTTGGGAAACGTGTCTATAATAGTTTGCTAAAAAAGGTAGCTACGACCATGAATGAAGAGTTTATGAGAGAGATCGATTTGTTCCAAGTCGATACGTCAAGATTTATCGTCTTAGTTAAGAAAACCTATCAAGGTGAGTTCTCAGATGATCTTCTTAAATTTTTTGATTCTGCTTTTACGATTGATAGTATCCCGATTCATTTAGCTATTGTACTTGGTATTTCTAATTCTAATCAATCCGTCTTTACCAAAGTGGATGAAGCAATGCTGGCGATTAATGAGGCAAAGAAAAACCATTTACAGGTCTATAAATATTCCAAAGATATTACACCATCGACATTTGATGTTTCGATAGTGGGATCCTTTAAGGATGCACTTGAACGTGGGGACCTTTATTTAGTCTATCATCCGATTCATTCCATGAAGGATAAAAAAGTCGTCAGTCTAGAGTCCTTGATTCGTTGGGACCATAAGGACCATGGTTTGCTGACACCTGAGAAGTTTATTCCATTGATTGAACATACCCAACTCATCAATCACTTAAGTAAGTTTGTGATTGAAGAAGCATTTAAGATGGTGGAAAAGTTACCTGATGAGGTCGCCATATCTGTTAATTTAAGTTCAAGAAACTTTTATAGTCGGTTTTTTGTGAAGAATGTGTTTGCCTTGATTGAAAAATATAAGGACTCTTGCGATCGCATGATTTTTGAAATTACCGAATCCGTCTTAATGGAACATCCAAGGAAAAGTGTTGAGATCATGCATCAATTTCGTGAGAAAAATGTTCGCTTCGCCATTGATGACTTTGGAACTGGTTATAGTAGTTTAGCCTACATCAACCTATTTCCAATTGATCACATAAAGATTGATCGTTTCTTTGTACAAAAAATGAAGGAAGAGAATGTCTATAAGATTATTAAATCAACCATTGGTTTAGCCCATGAACTTGATTTGTCCGTGGTCGCTGAAGGGGTCGAAGAACAAGAACATGAAGAGAAACTAAGAGACTTATCCTGTGATTTAATCCAAGGATTCATCAACACCAAGCCTTTAAAAGAACAGGATGTATTAACATATATTAAGGAAAACAAGGCAAAGGACATCAAATAAAATTGATGTCCTTTTTTTGAAAAATGCTTTGAATTATGTGGTATCATAGTACTATACAAAGTTAGGAGGTATCGTATGCAAATCGACAAAACAATTGAACAGTTCATGAAATATTATAATGCCTCACTGGCTTACATTCATGAAGAAGAAAAAGATGAGTGGATGTATTTGTTAAAAGATGTGTTGAATTACTTAAGTGATTTAAAAACCTATGAACCTAGGTATGTGGTGAGTGCCATGTACTTTATTCTAACGAGTGATAAAGAATACACTCCCTTAGAACATGAAGAGTTTTACCGAAGTATGCGTGTTTGGTCAAAACTAGACGAAGTCACCAACATTGCCTTCCATTTGGTGGACTTATTGGTGGAAGACCCTGAGGAGCTAGATGAAGAAGCCATAAACCAGATCTTGGATGTTTTTAGGAGTGCTGGGTTACCGGGTATTTTATCCTATGAAAACACCTTTGATATGGACAAACTCTATGAGTTGCAAAAAGACCATGCCATTGATCGAAATCGTATTCAATATGTAGAGGAACTGTTTTTCCAAGGAAATCTAAACAAAGGGCGACATGCGCTTGACTTAGCCTACTCCATTTTACATGCGGAGCCCTATGCATACCATGTGTTGATCTTTTTGATGGATAAGGTTGTCCATGATGGAATCACTTCGAAAAGTATGTCTTTTTTGGAGGCTTTTATAAAGACATTTAAAGAAGTAGAAGAGGACTGGCTAAAGCGTAGTGACAAAAACTTAGAAGAAGCATCAGACTTAAGGGAATATTGTTTTGCCTTATCCTCTGTGGCTATGTTTTATTTAGAAGAAGAGAACTACGAAAAAGCCATACACTATTACGAAGAGTTAATTAAGGTAGATGAGGATAATATCTTCCATGCCAAAGAATACATCCTGCGCGCATACATGTTTAGTGATCAGTTTGATCATTACAGTGATATGCTTGAGCAATTACCAGATACGAGTGTCTATAAAAGACTTTTGCTTGCTTATCGAAAGATACAACTATATGAGGAAGATCTTGATACCTATCTAGAAGAAGTCATCAAAGATTTTGGATACTTAGTTGCCATCTTAATTGATGAGGAGGACCACGATTTGTCTAAGTTACCAGAGATTGAAGAAGACTTTATTGTGGAATATGGGTCACTATTTAGGGATGATGCACATATTGTAGAGGTGTTAAAAGAATTTTTAGAAAAACACTATTTTACTGCCTAGCGCGTTATTACGCGCTTTTTTTATTTAATACAGTAAAATATTTATGATAAAATATAAAAAATTAATGATAAACGTTAAAAAAAGTGTTGACAAACATTGAAAATGGTCTTATACTACTTGTGAAAGGAGTTGAAGACATGAAAACAAAATTTGATAAAAAGAACTTCGACTTACTCTTAAAAGGAACTATGGTATTGACAAAAATCGTACAGATCATTTCTATTATTGGCTTAGTTGCCCTGGTATTGGTCGCAATAGGAGCACTCATTATTCCGAGTGATTTATACATCATTGATTTGGCCAACGTGAGCAAATTCAATTTAAACATTGGGTCACTTGATTTAAATATGCCCATTGCTTCTATGCAAGGAACATTGAATATTCGTTATTTACTCGTCTTTGCAAGTGCGACTTTGATGGTCTATATGGCTAGTGCCTTATATCTATTTTTAAAGATTGAGGTATTTCTAACCTACGTGAAAAAGGGAAAACCATTCGCGGATGAGAACATTCACTTGATGTATTATATTGGGAAAGTACTTGTTGTACTTGCCTTCTTATTACCACTAGCTACCTACCCGTTTGCTTGGAGAATCGCTCATGTTTTGCCACTGGATATTTCGGTTAATATCGAAATTGAATTTGGACTTTTAATGATTGGACTTGTTGTGTTGTTGCTTGCGAGCATCTTTAATTATGGTGCCTACTTGCAAGATGAATACGACCAAACGGTGTAAGTATGATTATCATACGTTTGGACAGAGTAATGGCGGACAGGAAAATGTCCTTAAATGAGTTGTCAGAACAAGTGGGGGTAAGTGTCGTAAATTTATCCAACTTAAAAACGGGAAAAGTAAAAGCCATTCGCTTTTCAACCTTAGAAAAAATTTGTGAAGTACTGGATTGTCAACCAGGGGATATTTTAGAGTATGAAAAAGGCTAGATCATTTAGGATCTAGCCTTTTTTTTAAAAGTTCATTGATGCGTTCGTAATTGATGTCTTCGGTCGTTTCTTTTTGTTTGGCAACGACTTTTACAATGAGTTTTTCAAAAAAACTTAAGGAATCAAAATTGAATCCACCACCAACATATTTGATAAAGTTTGCGTGATCTATGATGGTGTCATGGAAGTTTAAGTCAATGACTTTTTCTTCGTCTTTTCGATTGGCACCACATAAGAAGATAGATAGGTTTCGATCCAGTAAATCTTCTTTGTGTTCATTGATGAAGACTTTTACTTTTCTTGGTATGTTGCCTGCATATACAGGTGTGAAAAGTAAGACATCATCAAAGTCTTTGATATTTTCTGGCATTGTTTTGATATCGAATACATCGACAACCTGAAGTTGGTCTTTTGCATAATCTACAATCTTTTTTGTCGTTCCATGTTTGGAATAAAAATAGATGACAGAGTTCATAAGATCACATCCTTGTTACTTATATTTTCTTATGAAAGAGAGTATTTGTAAAGAATTTGTTTGTAAATCTTATGTTAATTGATGACGCGGAATATATTTCTTCTAATCAATAAGTAACTAAGTAAGAACCCAGATGCTAGTCCACCTAAGTGCCCGGCAATGGAGATACTAGCTCCAATGAAGGTAAATAAGACATTCAAGACAATGAGTGTTTTGATGGTTTGTTTGTCTCTTAAGGTAAGCATATCTTCACGGTAGATGATGATATAAAGTAAGCTACCTAGTACGGCAAATATGGCCCCACTCGCTCCAATTGTTAGAGATACTGGAGGATTGGTGAATAAGACGACTAAAGATGCGCCAATTCCACCAAGCATATATAGTAAGAAAAACTTAAAGGATCCAATGAGTTTTTCTAAGCCTCCGCTCAGAACGTACAGTCCAATGACTGCGTTGGCTAGGAAATGCAGTAGGTTCCCATGGAGGAACATAGCCGCAAGTAAACGGTGGTACTCACCAAACTCTGTTACAAAGATTGGGACCAGTCCGCCAAGTCTTACCAAGGCCTCGCTGGAGAAGTTGGAGATGCTTCCACCCGTTTTGATCCCCAAAAAGAAAGTAACAAAAAGCATTAGGGTATTGATGAATAATAAAACACTAGTTACTGGGTGTTCTTTGATATATTCTTTAAAGGATGTTTGATTCTGAAAAATAGACATACAATCACCTACTAGTTATAGAGTTCAAAGGTTTTTGGATAAAGGCCAAAACCAATAAAGCCAATGAGGAAATATCTAAGGACATTTGCCAAGTGTTCTTGCTTGGAAAGAATTAGGTTAAATACTTCCTTTAATCCTACCTGCAAAGCAAGTAATATAGCTAACCCTATTATAACACGGAGGACTTTTTTTGTGGGTGAGACGCTTAAGGTGAAGTTGATGTAGCGCTCTTCAACGAATACACCTAGGGTTAAACCTAGTAGTAATCCATAAGAGGTAAAAAAGTCTTTTGCTTCAAAGATAAAGAGGAAAACACCAGTGATAACTAAAAGGATTAAAGCGATAAGCTCAATCCATTTTAGGGTCTTTTTTTGATAGAGTTTGACTAAACAGTAAGCAATCGTGATTCCTAAGATTGCGGCGACTAGTACGTCTTCTAAGAAATGGACACCTAAGAACATACGGGATAGCATCATCAAGATCGTTAAAGTGATGGCTAGTAGGTAGAGCCATTTTTTGTAGAGGAAGGCAAAGGCAAATAAGATGGTTGAAAAGTTTTGTGTATGTCCACTTGGAAAACTATGGCCTGTTGAAGTTTCTGGGCGGTAGTTTGTGACTAAGTCTGGATAGGCTTCAAAGGGTCTTTGAAAGGAAAATACTTCCTTGATTGTATTGTTAATGAGGGCAGTAATCCCAAGTATTAGGGCAAGTAGTTGCCCGAGTTTTTTATCAATGGCAAAGTACCAAATAGCGAGTACAACAATGTACATGGTTTCTTCACCTAAAAAGGAAATGAAATTAAAAAAAGCAATCACAAAGTCACTAGCAAGTGACTGTAAAAATACAACAATGTCAATGGTCATAGTAAGCCTCCTTTAGAAATATTGTACTTGTTCTGGAAGTTTGATGCAAGGATTTGTTATAATGACCTTGAGGTGATAAGATGAGTGAATTTATTAATACGAGTGATGAACGAGTAGAACGATTGAATGCATATTTGACGAAGTTGATCAACAAAGAGGATTTGCGAGGAGCTTATGAGGAAGCGAAGGATGCTATAGATGAGGTAACGCCATTTGATGTCCTTAGGTTGACTAGGTTCCGTGTCGATACGGATATGACCATAGACGAAATTAAAGAGGTCGCAGACCGTATTGTTAATGTCTTTCATATTCCCTTAAGTGCTTTTCCTTGGGATGAGGAAAAAGACCATGTGTTCTTTACAAAAATACTGGAAGAACATAGGGCGATTGAAGGGAAACTTCAAGATATGAAGGCCATATTTAAAGAACGTGACTTGTTAAAGAATAAGGAAGTCTTACAAGTTCGTTTTGGCGAACTAGAAGAGATGAACAAGCATTTTGTAAAGATGCAGAATATCTTCTTTCCCAAACTGGAAGCACTAGAGGTTGCGCTCATGCCTTTAAAGGTTATGTGGAGTGTGCACGATGATGCGAAGAAGAGTCTGAAGGCTATATTGGGGTATTTGGATCAGGTAGAAGAACATGAACAGGACTTGCTTTTAGAGATAGGGGAGTTTTATTATTTGGTCTACGGTTTACTGCAAAAGCAAGAACTGATTTTGTATCCAGTGGCCAGTTATTTACTTGAGAAAGAAGCCTTTGATCAAATGTATAATGAGTGTATAGATATTGGCTATGCATACATTGAACAACCAAAAGAAAAAATCAAAGAGATTGGGAAAAAAGAAGTAGATAAACGTAAAGATATCTTGTATTCAACCTTTACTGGGGCTCTTACGGAAGAACAGTTAACCTTAACCTTAGATAATATACCGATTGATATTACTTATGTAGATGAGTTTGATAAGGTGGTCTATTTTAACAATGCCAAGGATCGCTTTTTTCCAAGGTCACCCTCCATCATTGGCCGTGATGTTGATAAGTGTCATCCACCAGAGAGTGTGCATGTGGTGAATGAGATTGTTGATGCCTTTAAGGAAGGTAGAAAAGATAAGGCATCTTTTTGGCTTCAGATGAAAGGGAAGTTCATTGTCATCAATTATTATGCTTTACGGAGTGAAGAAGGGCAATATAAGGGAGTACTTGAAGTTTCACAAGATGTGACAGAAATACGTTCCTTAGAAGGAAATAGAAAGATTTTGGATTGGGAGGAATAGATGAAGACTTGTCCAAATTGTGGTAAGGAAGTCATGGAAGAATTTGATACTTGTTTTCATTGTGGTGAAGACTTGCTTATTAGAAAGAAAGAAACTTATCAGAACCACCAACATCTTATGAGTGATCAAGTGTTTTTGTTTTATATTCTTGCTTTATTCTTCCCGCTTATTGGATTGATTATCGCATTAGGTGTAAGAAGAAAAGATAGAGAACTTGCTAGAAAGATTTTGCTTGTTATTTATGTTTCTTTTGTCTTTTATGCGATTATGGTGGCTATTCCTGCGATGTTTTTACTTGTATAGCCTACGTAGGTAGGCTATTTTTGTAAGGCTTTTCAAACGTTGACTTATGTGCTATAATAGACCGTTATTTGGGTGGTGATGTTGTGAAAAAGAAAATAATAGCTTATATCTGTATTGTGATGATTGTCTTTTTGTTTATGTATTTTCGACAATCGATTTATTATTTTATGAATGAGCGAGATGGGTTTTATATTGATATTGGTCATGAACCCAATGATGCGATTGTTGATATAGCGTTTGAGGATGATTTATATATATTGAGTAGATCCAGGGCCAAAAGTGGGTCGGTTTCTTACCATGCCTTTACGATTTTATCTAGGGAGATTGAAGTCTTAAGAGAAGTTAATTTGGATAAGTTGGTTAGGGATGAGGACTTATTGGAGATTGAAGAGTTGGTAGATTTGTTGGTGGTGGAGGATATTTATATCCTTTATCGTGCCATTGATCAAGATGGTGAGGAACGTTTGCTTGTCTTACGTTTAGCAAAAGACGGGTCGTATCTTGGTAGTTATGAAGGTAAGAACATCGTATCGGAAGAAATCTTACTCTATGAAGAGGATTTGGTTTTCTTTATCTATGAGGAGGACCAATTATCGTACCTTGTGCTTGATCAAGCGTTGGAAGAAATAGAAAAAAGAGACTTGTATCAGAGCACACGTTTGACCTTACAAGATGCCAAATTTTATGAGGACAACTTGTATCTTTTACTGGATTTAGAGGGACAGTATGCCCTTTATGCGTATGATCTTTTGACAGAGGAATCCTTGATTGGAGCGGTGGACCCAAAGATTAAAGAAATTGTCGTTGGTGAGGATTTGTATTTGCTTGAGTATAGTGGGGATTATATAACCTATATGTATAGGCTTGGTGAGGATGTCTTAATTGAAGAAGAAATAGAAGTTCCTAGGTATCGATATTATGATGCACTTTATAATGGGGAGTCCTTGTATTTTTATGGTGGTGTGACCACTGGAGATGAATTGCATGCGGCTTACGGTGTCTATGATGGGGAGTTTACCAATCAAGTTTTAGATGTTCCATACAACAATCATTTTCTTCTGATGGAGAAAATGAATGAAGGGTTTGTTTTTGTGATGCGGACCAATTATTTGATGGATTACCAGATTCGAAAGACGATTTATACAGAAGATGATGTCTTATATGTATTAGAATAAGAGGGGAAACCCTCTTTTCTTGTTTATAGGTCTATTTATAAAAATTATTATTAGTGTTGAAAATCTTGGACAATCATTTTATACTCTTCACGTACATTTGTACAAATATATTTAAGGAGTGTATTATGAGAAAAATATGTTTACTTGGTTTAGTTACACTAACTCTTAGTGTCTTAAGTGCTTGTACCTTAGGTACAGGTAGCGATGAAGATAGAAGCATTACGCTATATAGTGATCGTCACTATGAGAGCGATCAAGATCTTTTTGATCAATTCGAAGAAGAAACCGGTATTAAGGTAAATGTGGTTAAGGCATCTGCGGATGAGTTGATCACACGACTTGAGCAAGAAGGTTCTGATACAGAAGCGGATTTGTTGTTGGTTGCGGATGCAGGACGATTGCATCGTGCCAAGGAAAAAGAGTTGCTTGGGGAAGTAGATTCTACTTTGTTAGAAGAGCGTATCCCAGCAATTTATCAAGATAGTGATGATATGTGGTTTGGGTTAACCAAACGTGCACGTGTTCTTGTGTATCATCCGGACCGTGTAAGTGAAGAAGATTTATCTACTTATGAAGCATTAGGGGAAGAAGAATGGATGAACCGTGTAGTGATTCGTTCTTCGACCAATATTTACAATCAAAGTATGATTGCGTCTATGCTTGCTTTACATGGAGAAGAATATGTCCGTAATTTTGTGTCTTCTTTGGTGGATAATTTTGCTAGAACCCCTGAGGGAAATGACCGTGATCAAGCCAAAGCTGTGATGGCTGGGATTGGTGATGTTGCGGTTCTGAATACGTATTACATGGGGAAAATGGCTTTTTCAAGTGACTCTTATGAAGTCGAGGTTGCGGAAACCTTACGTGTGTTCTTCCCGAATCAAGAAACAAGTGGCACCCATGTGAATGTGAGCGCGATTGGGCTGACTGCACATTCAGATAATAGAGAAGATGCGATTCTTTTGATGGAGTTTTTAGCAAGTGAAGAAGCACAAAGTTCATTTGCCAATGCAAATTATGAATATCCTGTGAATGAAAATGTTGATCCTCATCCATTACTGGCTTCATGGGGAGACTTTAGAGCACAGGATTTATCCTTAACACAGCTTGGAATTTATGCCAACGAAGCAGCAATTTTGATGGATGAAGAGGGCTGGGAGTAGGAGGTTATTCTCTTGAAGAGATTTAGACACCATATCCATAGTTTTTCCATCGTCTCTTTCTTGGTCTTTGTCCTGGTAGCGATTATATTCTATCAGTTGCTTATAGGATTAACAGCAGAAGCAAGCGAGGCATGGATTCATATCAAGGAACATTTGCTGTTTGACTACATCAGCAACTCCTTGTTGCTTATAACCTTTACCGCACTTTTTAGTGCGGTCTTTGGTTTTGTTGGTGCTTATCTTGTAACCTTCTATGAATTTCCTTTCCGCAAAAACTTTTCTTGGATGTTGATTTTACCATTAGCTGTTCCTTCTTATATAGCGGCTTATATTTATGGCGATATGTTTTCTTATACAGGTGTGGTAAGTCGATTCTTACGAAGTATTGGAATTGCTTCACAAATTGATGTCATGAGTTTGTTTGGTGCATCTTTGGTTTTTGCCTTTACCTTATATCCTTATGTGTTTATGACGGTTAAGAGTTCTCTTTCTAAGCAGTCCAATGAACTATATGAGAGTGCTAAGTTGCTTAAGGCTAGTAAGGTTCGTGTTTGGACAAGGGTTTTATTACCCTTAACAAGACCAGCCTTGGTTGCGGGAACCTTGCTTGTGATATTGGAGACCTTAAATGATTATGGGGTTGTTGCCTATTTTAATGTCCGCGTGTTCTCTTTTGCGATTTTTGATGCATGGTTCCGCTTAGGCGATGTTTTAGCTGCGATTCGTCTTTCTGGTGTTATGTTGTTGATTGTGTTTGGGATTGTCGCTTTTGAACGGTTTTTACGAAGAAATAAGGTGTATTATACCTTGCAAGGAAGAAAACATGTCAGAGAAGAATTATCAAATAAGGGAAAGATATTGGCTTACATTGCTTTGGCAATACCCTTCTTATTTGGGTTTTTGATTCCGATTGGTTATTTGATTTATTATGCCTTCGTGACCTTTGAAAAAACACTCAACATTGACTTGCTTTTTGTGACGGTAAATACCTTGTCCATTAGTGTTCTTGCGACTCTTATTACCTTGTTTGTTGCGCTCTTTGTTGTGAACTTAGATCGATTTGCTAAAAACAAAGTACTAAAACGTATGATACAGTTTATTACTTTAGGATACGCCATCCCTGGGGCAGTCTTAGCGGTCTTAGTGACCTTATTCTTCTTAGGGGTGGACCGTCAGTTCCGTTGGCTTTACGAATGGTTTCATACGGATAAAAACTTGGTATTATCTAGTTCCTTAGTGATGCTTGCTTTTGCTTATGTCTTACGGTTTTTGACCTTGGCCTTTAGTAATATAGAAAGTACCTATCAAAAAATAGGTCCAAGTTATACGGAAGCATCCTATACACTTGGGCATGGGAAGTTAAAAACCTTATGGAAAGTGGATGTACCTATGTTAAAAGAAGGTCTTATCTTTGCCTTTGTCATTGTCTTTATTGATGTAGTGAAGGAGTTGCCACTCACCTTGATTTTAAGGCCAACCAACTACGATACCATGGCGACAAAGGCCTACCAATATGCCTCAGATGAAATGTTGCATGAAGCGAGTTTGCCAGGCTTGCTCTTGGTGCTTGTGAGTGGTATCATGATCTACTTTATTACACATCGTAAGAATCGGAGGGTAAAATAATGTATTTAGAAATTAAAGACTTGGACTTTTCCTTTCATGATCAAAGGGTATTAAAGGATGCGTCTTTTCAAATGGATAAGGGAGAAATTGTTGCTTTGCTTGGTCCTAGTGGAAGTGGGAAATCGACCTTTCTTCGTATATTGAGTGGACTTGCCAAATGCCAAGAGGGGCAAATTTTCATCCATGAGGAAGATATTACCTCTCTTCCCCCTGAAAAACGCAATGTTGGAATGGTGTTTCAAGACTATGCCTTGTTTCCACATATGAACGTAAAGGACAATATCTTGTTTGGTATTGAGCATTTGCCAAGACAAGATCGGTACGATAAACTGCATGAAATGTTAAAGTTGACCAATTTGGTTGATAAGTGCAATAAGTATCCGCATCAATTAAGTGGGGGAGAAAAACAAAGGGTTGCCCTAGCTAGAAGTTTGGCACAAAATCCAGATCTGTTGTTGCTTGATGAGCCGTTTAGTAATTTGGATACGGAGTTAAAGGCTGGAATAAGGGAAGAACTTAAGACTATATTTCAAACCTTACATACGACTTGTTTGTTTGTAACCCATGATATAGAAGACGCCATGGCAATCGCAGATAGTGTCTATACAATTCAAGATCATAAGATAAAAAAAGTAAAGAATGTTTACAGGTGAAAATGTAAGCATTCTTTTTTGAATTTATTTCAAACTGTTATACAATGAACATGTATTAAAAAGGTTTTCAAAATTTTTTTACATACTATTTATTTATAATAATTATATATAGGAGGAACAACAATGTTAACCACAAAATTTGATCCACTGAAAGACAAAATGTTGCAAGTGCTTGATCCCAAAGGTAAAATTGTTGATGCAAAACTAGAACCTAAAATTGATGATGAAACACTCGTCAAAATGTATGAAACAATGTTACTTGGACGTACTGCGGATACAAAAGCACTCCAATACCAACGTCAGGGGAGAATGCTTACTTATGCTCCAATTAAGGGACAAGAAGCTGTACAAGTTGGTGTCGCAGCGGCACTAGAGAAACAAGACTGGTTTGTACCTGCTTTCCGTGAAATGGCGGGAATGCTTTATAAGGGTGCACCACTCAAACAACTATACTTATACTGGTATGGTAATGAGGAAGGAAATCATTTTGATGAAGAGTTAAGAATATTACCAATCAGTGTACCTATTGGTTCACAGATTAACCACGCTGCAGGTATTGCTTATGCATCGAAGATGCAAAAGAAAGAAGAAGTCACGGTTGCCTTTGTTGGTGATGGTGGGACTTCGCATGGAGAATTCCATGAAGGTGTCAACTTTGGCGCAGTCTTTGGACTACCAATGGTGACGGTTATTCAAAATAACCAGTTCGCTATTTCTACACCAAGAAGTGTACAAAGTAAAGCGAAAAACCTAGCATCTAAAGCAATTGGATATGGAATCCCAGGTATTGTCGTCGATGGGAATGACCCACTTGCCATGTATATTGCCATGGAAGAAGCACGTAAGCGTGCAATCAAGGGAGATGGACCTACCTTGATTGAGGCGATGACTTACCGTCTTGGGCCACATACGACAAGTGATGACCCAACGATTTATCGTAAAGATGAAGAGTTGAAAGAATGGGAAGCAAAAGATCCTCTCATTCGCTTTAAAAAGTATTTGATTGATAAAGACTTATGGAGCGAAGAAAAAGACGAAGAAAAAATCAAAGAATTTACTGATTATTCAAACAAAATCTTTAAAGAAGTAGAAGCGACCGGACTTGTACCATTTGATGATGTATTTAAATATCATTATGAGACTATGCCGAAACATGTCGAAGAACAATACAAACGTATGAAAGAAAAAGGAGGCGAATAAAATGGCCGTTATGACAATTTTAGGAGCCATTAACCATACCCTCGACCAACAAATGGAAAAAGACGATTCAATCGTTTTATTAGGAGAAGATGTTGGTTTTGAAGGTGGAGTATTTCGTGTAACAAAAGGATTGCAACAAAAATACGGAAAAGATCGTTCGATTGATACACCTTTGGCAGAGGCAGCCATTATTGGTTCTTCTGTTGGGATGGCAATGAATGGACTAAAACCTATTGCGGAAATGCAGTTTAGTGGATTTATGTTTGATGGATACAATCAACTCGTTTCACATGCGGCACGTATGCGCAATAGAAGTCGTGGGACTTACCATTTACCAATGGTTGTAAGAATGCCATATGGTGGAGGAATTAGAGCCTTAGAACACCATTCTGAATCCTTAGAAGTATTGTTTGCACATATCCCTGGATTGAAATTAGTCATCCCTTCAACACCGTATGATGCCAAGGGGTTAATGGCAGCCGCAATTGCGGATCCTGATCCAGTGATTTACTTTGAACCAAAACGTTTATACCGTGCCTTTAAACAAGAGGTACCAGAAAAAGATTATAAAGTGGACATTGGAAAAGCAAGAGTTGTGCAAAAAGGGGAAGACATCACGGTGGTTGCTTGGGGAGCTTTAATGCCTGAAGCACAAAAAGCCATCAAATTACTGGAAGATGAAAACATTTCTGTTGAGTTAATTGATTTACGTACAATTGCTCCATGGGACCGTGAAACAGTGGTTGAATCCGTTAAAAAAACTGGGCGTTTCTTAGTGGTACATGAAGCCTATACGTCCTTTGGACCAGGTGCAGAAATGATTAGTGTCATCAATGAACAAGCATTCTTGTATTTAGAAGCACCACCAACTAGATTGGGTGGAGCGGACATCACCATTCCTCTTCCTAAAGGTGAACACCACTTCATTATCAAACCAGAGCATATAGCAGAGAAAATTAAAGAAGTCGTGAAATTTTAAGGAGTGAAATTATGGTTGATTTTAAATTTGCAGATATAGGAGAAGGTATCCACGAAGGGGTTATCCTTAAGTGGGAATACGAAGTAGGTGACACCATTGAAGAAGGTGAAACCTTAGTCGTTATTGAAACCGATAAAGTAAACGCAGAGATTCCCGCTCCTACAAGTGGAGTCATTAAATCACGTGGCCCTGAAGTAGGAGAAACGGTTCATGTTGGAGAAACCTTAGCGAAAATTGCTGAAGAAGGCGATGAAGACGCTGAGGAAGAAGCAAAAGAAGAACCAAAAGAAGAACCAAAAGAAGATTCAAAAGAAGAAGAAAAACAAGACAAAAAAGCTGCCGTCAGTGAAGATGAAGAAGAGACTGCTGGAGTTGTTGGAGAAATCTCTGTTTCCAATGATGTGATTGCTGCTTATGAAGAAGAAGTAGAAGAAAGACAAGAAAACAAACGTGTACTTGCTACACCAGTTGCTCGTAAACTAGCTAAAGATCTAGGTGTAGACATCAAAACCGTTCAGGGTAGCGGTGCTAATGGACGCGTCATGAAAGAAGATATTCGTAAAGCTGCTGAACAAAAAGAAGAGCCAAGTAAAGAACAAAGTAAAGGATCTTCCTTTGAAACAGTGAATGCAAGTCTTCCGAAATTTGATGAGTCTAGAGTACGTCGTGAAAAAGTCTCGAAATTGCGCGAAACAATCGCCAAAAATATGAGTCTGTCCAAAACAGTCATTCCACATACGACGGTTATGGATGAAGTCGATGTAAGTAAACTGGTAGAATTTAGAACAGAGCAAAAAGCACTGGCTTCTGAAAAAGGTGTGCATTTAACCTATATGCCACTCATCATCAAAGCCTTAACAGCGACCATTCAAGAGTATCCTGTCTTTAACACAAGTTATGACAGTGAGAACAAAGAATTGATCTACAAAGATTACATCAATGTAGGTGTCGCAGTAGATACACCAGATGGACTCATTGTACCCAACATAAAAGATGCCGATAAATTGAGTATATTTGATCTTGCCAAAGAACTTCATACAATGAAAGAAAAAGCAAGTGAGAAAAAAATTCAATTGTCTGATCTAAATGATGGAACTATTAGTGTCACCAATTATGGAATATTTGATTCTACTTTTGGAGCACCAGTCATTAAGTTCCCTGAAGTTGCGATTATTGGTATAGGACGTATTAGCAAAAAACCAGTCGTCGTGGATGGAGAAATTGTTGTGCGCGATATCTTACCACTTTCCTTATCAATCGACCACCGTGTCATTGATGGTGGAGATGCAGGTAGGTTCTTACGTACATTTAAGGAATATTTAACCAACCCAATGTTGTTATTACTTAGTTAGGACGTGTAAAAAATGAACAAACATGATATTGTCATTATTGGAGGTGGACCTGGTGGGTATGTCGCAGCCATAAGAGCTGCACAACTTGGCTACAACACCGCAGTTGTGGAAAAAGAAGCAATTGGTGGTGTTTGCCTAAACTGGGGCTGCATTCCAACCAAAGCCATGCTGAAAACAGCCAAAGTATATAAGCAATTCATGCATGCAGAAGATTATGGTTTGTCCATCAATGATAAGTCGAGTGTCTCAATTGATTGGGACAACATCTTAAAACGAAAAGACAAAATCGTGAAAAGATTAACCGGCGGAGTAAAAGGTTTACTGAAGAAAAATGGAGTAAAAGTCTATAATGGGATGGGAACAGTGAAAGATCCTCACCACATTGAAGTAGATGGGGAAGAACTAGAAACCAAAAAACTCATTATTGCTACAGGTGCATCACCTGCCTTTCCACCAATTGATGGATTAAAAGAAGCCTTTGAGGCTGGTAGGGTGTTAACCAGTAAAGAGATTTTAAGTTTGGATAAACTCCCGAAAAATTTAGTCGTCATAGGTGGAGGAGTAATCGGTGTAGAGTTCGCAACTCTTTACAGCAACCTAGGTGTTGATGTGACGATTTTAGAAGCACAAAGTCAACTGCTAACACCGGTGGATGGAGAAGTTAGAAAAACCTACACAAAACTCTTAGAGAACAACAATCTTACCATGCACACAAACGCAATGGTTAAAAAAGTTACCAAGGATAGTGTAGTGTATGAACTAGATGGGAAAGAAACCACCATTGAAGCAGACAAGATTCTTTTAAGTGTCGGCATGAGACCAAACATGAAAGGCTTAGAAGCCTTAGACTTAGAGCAAACAAAAGTAGGAATCAAAACCGATGAATATCTCCGTACAAACATCAAGGATGTGTATGCCATTGGAGATGTCAACGGAATTATGATGCTTGCCCATGTTGCCTCAAAAGAAGGATTGGTGGCGGTGGACCACATTCATGACGAAGAAGGTAGTCATTCCATCGATTACTTCAAGGTACCATCTGGTATTTATGGATTCCCAGAAATTGCCTTTGTTGGTATGACCGAAGAGCAAGTCAAAGAAAAAGGACTCGATTATAAGGTCAGTAAGTTTCCACTGCAGGCCAATGGGAAAGCACTTGCTGAGGGCGAAAGCGATGGATTTATTAAGATCATCGCAGACAAAGAATATGGAGAACTCTTAGGAGTCCATATCTTAGGACCCAATGCAACAGATATGATTGCAGAAGCGGTCACAACCATGGAATTAGAAGGAACGGTGCATGAACTTGCACGTGCAATTCATCCACATCCAACCTTGTCTGAAATTGTCATGGAAGCAGCTCATGGCGTGGTAGATAAGCCAATTCATATATAATAAGATTGACGCAAACAATAGTTTGCGTCTTTTTTTTGTAGAAAGTATTTTTTCCTTAGCACTCATCACTTGACAGTGCTAATACGATATTGTATAATACATGAAGAAGAAACTTTAAGGGAGGCAATTATGGCAAAAACAAAACAATTTAAGACAGAATCAAAACAATTACTAAACTTAATGATTAACTCGATTTATACACACAAAGAAATCTTCTTACGTGAGTTAATTTCCAATGCCAGTGACGCAATTGATAAGCGTCATTATGAAGCACTGACCAATACAGACTTGGGTGCGGATTATGAGATCAACATTGAAGTGGATCACGAAAACCGTAAACTGATTGTTCGTGATAATGGTATTGGATTAACGGAAGAAGAAATGGTGAAAAATTTAGGGACCATTGCTAAGAGTGGAACCCAAGAATTCAAAGAAAAACTAAAGAACAAAGAAGACTTAGAAATTATCGGACAGTTTGGTGTTGGATTTTATAGTGCATTTATGGTCGCAGATAAGGTGACGGTTGTATCAAAATCGGTGCATAGTGATCAAGCTTACCTGTGGGAGTCAAGAGGAACATCCAATTACACAATCAAAGAAACAGACAAAGAAGAAGCAGGTACGGAAATCACCTTACATATGCGTGAGAATGATACCGAAAATGAAGACCACTATGATGAGTTTTTAAGTGAACACAAAATCAAAGGATTGGTTAAGAAATATAGTGACTATGTTCGTTACCCAATTAAGATGGAAGTGACCAAGTATTCGACCCCTGAAGACGAAAAGGAAGACCCAGTTGAATACAAAGAAATGGAAACATTAAACTCGATGATTCCTCTTTGGAGAAGAGCGAAAAGTCAAGTAACAGACGAAGAATATACGGAATTTTATAAACATCAGTTTGATGACTTTGAAGAACCACTTAAGGTTATTCACACAAAAGTTGAAGGTCTTGTTTCTTATACAAGTTTGCTCTTTATTCCGAAAAAACCACCATTTGATCTATATAGTGAAAAATATGAAAAAGGATTACAACTCTATTCCAAGGGTGTCTTTATCCAAGATAAGAATAAACAATTAATTGGCGACCATTTCCGTTTCATTCGTGGATTGGTTGATACGGCTGATTTGTCTTTAAATATTTCTCGTGAAATGTTGCAGCACGACCGTCAGTTAAAGAAAATTGCAGGCGCATTAGAGAAGAAAATCAAGTCTGAGTTAGAAAAAATGCAGAAGAATGATCGTGCGTTATACGATGAATTCTACAAACTATACGGGTTAAACCTTAAATATGGTATTTATGAAGGTTATGGAGCGAAAAAAGACTTACTCCAAGACTTAATTATGTTTAAGACAACCGTTAGTGATGATTATGTAACCTTAAAAGAATACGTTGAACGTATGAAAGAAGAACAAAAAGTTATATACTACGCTTCTGGAAAAACCAAAGCGTCCATTATGGCTTTACCACAAATGGACTTATTGAAAGATAAGGGTTACGAAGTCTTATTGTTTACCGATGAGATTGATGAGTTTATGATCAATATCTTGATGAAGTATGAAGATTATGAGTTTAAAAGCATCAACCAAGGTGATTTAGATTTATTAGATAAAAAAGAAGAAAAGAAAATTAAGAAACTCAATAAAGAAAAATCTTCTATGCTAGAAGAACTCAAGAAAGCTCTTGGGGATCAAGTTAAGGAAGTACGTTTTTCTACTAGACTAAAAGATAGCCCAGTTTGTATTGTGAGTGATGAGGGACTATCAATGGAAATGGAACGTGTTTTAAAAAGTATGCCAAATGCGGCGGGGAATATTAAGGCAGAAAAAGTCTTGGAAATCAATCCAAATCATGCCTTGTTCCAAACCTTAGAAAAAGTCTATGATAAAGATGCTTCTAAGATTGAAAACTATGCCAAGATACTCTACAATCAAGCACTCTTGATTGAAGGAATGGAACTGGAAAACCCTGTGGAGTTTTCGAACTTAATGGTGGACTTAATGGTGGATGCCAACAAAGAATAGTCTTTCTATTTCTTTTGTCATTTGCTATAATATAAGTAAATAAAAGCGATACCTCAAGAATTCATGTATGTATGAACGCTTAGGGGGTCGCTTTTTCTATTAAAAAGGAGGGTTTTATGAAACGTATTTTGTTGCTTGTTTTTCTTATCGTATCCTTGAGTGCATGTGGGAAAGAGGAGGTAAGTATTGGTAATCTTTCTTTACTAGATGATGCAGAAATTGAAGTGGATTCTTTTTATACGAATCAACCAAATTTTCAAGTGTCTGGGAACATAACAGGCGTGAAAGACCCTTTTACTTTGGTGGCGAATTGGTATTACTTAGGAGAGGAGGAAGAAATATTGATCGCAAGTATTGAACAAGAGATAGCTTCGGGTGATCAGTCTTTCTTGCTGGATATTATGTCTCCTTATCAGGGTTGGCCAAGTGGGGATTATAAGATTGCGTTAATGCGTGGGGAGGTGCTCATGCAAGAACTTACCTATCAAGTAGTTGAGGAGGTTGGAAACATTCATCCTGCTTACTTGGTTGGGACCTATTATTTTGAACAAGCTCTGCCAGATGCACCAGTGAATATTTTAGAACATTACTACGAACTTCATGCGGATGGAAGTTTTTTAGAATATCACTCCTGGTCATCAAAGACCATGAGTCAGAGTTCTTATGGAACATCAGAAGGTGAATGGGAATATGTGGAGGGAGAACTTAGGTTTTATTACAATGAGGAGAGAACTTGGCACTATACCTACTTTGTTGAGGGAAATAAGATTATAGGACCAGATAATTATTGGACAGGGACGACCTTGGTCTTCTCGAAAAGTTGGATGGACGAATAAAAAAGATTGTGGATTTCACAATCTTTTTTTCTTATCGATTAAAGTATGCATCTACTAAGCCTTCATTGATCATATCAATCATATGATCACATACAATTGGTGAAAACTGGACACTTTTGAATAAGATAAGTTCTTCTTTGATGTCTTCACTACTTTTCTTTTTCGAATAACTTCGAACGGTGGCCATAGAAGATACGGAATCCGCAACACAAAGTATTTGTGCGCCTATAGGGATTTCACTTGCGGTTAACTGATCTGGATATCCTTCTCCATTCCACCATTCATGGTGGCTTCTTACCCATTTTGCAATACGCTTTAGGTCTTCTGAACGGTTTAAGATATTGTATCCATGTACCGGGTGTTTTTTGATTTCTTCAAATTCGATTGGTGACAGTTTTCCTTGTTTGTTGATGATGGACACATCGACACCGACTTTCCCAATATCATGGACAATTCCTGCCCAGTAAATATCGTATTGATCTTGCTTACTTAGTTTCATACGTTTGGCAAGTTCTAAGGATAAGTGGGCAACATCTTCACTATGACCTCCCGTATAATGGTCGTATAGTTCAAGTGTTCGAACAAGACTTAATACTAAGTCGTTTTTGAGCTTGTCGTTTTTACTGTTAAGGTAGTTGATCTCATAAAAACCATTCATGAGTTTTTGAAAAGAATCAAAGTTCTCATAATCGTACTTGCTGAAGTCTTTACTGAAGTGAACAGATTGATCAAAACTCATTCCGCCAATGGCGTCATCGGATAAGAAAATACCGAACCTTACACTTGCCTTTACTTTGGGAAAGTTTTGATAATATTCATCTACTGCGTCTGGGATCTCATCCTCAATTTGATTATCAAAGACTTCTTGACCAACAATTTCTATCTTATCCTTGTTAAAGACAAAGGTTTTCGGATTGAACTCTAAACGGTTTAAATAACCGGTATTGTAGCCTACCGAATCAACAAAGAAGATACGGTCATTTCGTTTTAAGTAACAGGTCGCATAATCAAAATTGTGAAAGATAGATTTGGCGATATGAAACATTTGCCCTAAGAGTTCTTCATCTTTTTTGTTTTCTTCGTTGATGAAAACCTTGCTCATTTGTAAGATGGAATTGGTTGAGGAAATCAGCTTATCAAGTTCTAAGTTGGTTTCTTCTAAGGTTTTATTTCGAATGCGTAAATTGTAAATGACCAACTTCGTAATGGTCGAGATGGTTACTAAGGTAAGTAAGTACATGTTGTATTGTAAGATAATGTCGATGTATGAATACTCTACACTCGATCCACTCAAGTACATACTGTAAGAAATAATGAATACGATGGTTAAAAATAAAATAGTGCGAAAGGTGAAAAAGAAGGTTGCGGCAAAGAATATGATGAAATATACATAAGTGTAGTAATGGATTAATGTTTGATTTCGGTATAAGAATAGTGCATAAGATATTAGTGCGGCTAGGGAGATATATCCTACACTAATAAGGGTATTTTTTATCTGCATTTTTCTAGGATCGTAGGAATGGGATAAAAAGATGGTCGAAGAAAAGAGCAACAAACCAAATAAATCACCTATAGCCCATCTGAGAAAGTCTTGGGCAAATGCATCACTTGGGTAAACAATGTACCAGATAGAGACACTGAAGAGTGCACCAAATAAAGGTGCGACAAAACAGGCGATGATAAAGTATGGAAGGTTGTGTAAGGAAAGCGTTTCAAACGCATATTTTGATGTGAATGTGCGCTCAAATAGTAAGATGACAATCAGGTTTGATAAAACGGATATAGTGGTTAGAAACAAGGAAATGTGCACATCTTCCTCATAAAAAAGCACTCTCATCAAAAGACCAGCAAGAAAGATTGCAAGTAAGATGGGTGGAAGTGCTTGTTTTTTTAGTATGGTGTAAAAGGCTGCGGAAAAGCCAACAGCAGGCCACAAAGTTGATGCCATTATACTATTGCTTGTATAGAAGTATCCTAAGACAGTGGCTGAAAAGACAACGAAAAACATTAAAGTTACGCGCAACCAAGTATTCATCTCTTTGAGCATGGACATCACTCCTTACAAATATTATAGCATAAAGTACTTTAATGCAAAATACAATCTTGTGTTCTCTTTTGCGTCTTTTCCTTTCGCAGGGTCCATGTTAGTGGTATAATACATGGGTAAAGGGAGTGAGAAGAATGAATGTTCGAAAAAAACATGCACCTCCAAAATCATTGATTTACACCGGAAATTATAAGGTTGATACAGAGATTAAAACATTAACCTATAGTGAGAAGAAGATGAACCTAGTAAGTGGACACAATGCTGAAATGGATAAACATCAGTGGGTCCAAGTGATTGGCTTAACGAGTGAGGAGAAAATAGCAACCATTTGCAATGAGTACATGATTGATCCGTTGATTGTAGAAGACATCTTTAACGTCAATCAACGTTCCAAGGTGGAGTGGAAAGATGATACCTTGTTTGCGGTTATTAAGAGTGCGCGCATTCAGAATGCGAGCGATGATTTGCTTGGCGATATTCGTCATGATTATATATCCTTTATTTTACAAGGTACAACTTTGATTACCTTTCATGAGACAGATGATCATCTGTTTGATGTCTTAAGAGACCGTCTTAGGGATCCAGAAAGTTTTGTAAGAAAACATTCGGTGGATTATTTGTTTTACCGTATGTTTGATACCTTGATTGATAACGCGACTGAGGTGGAACAAGAAATATCGATGACCACCAATCAGTTAGAAGAACGTATATTGGCGATCAAAAAAGCTGATCAAGCAATTTTGTATCAGGCTCGTAAGGAATTGATTTATTTGAAAAGTGCCATGGATCCAATCGCCAAGGTGTTTACCAAAAACTTTTTTGAACATGATACCTTTGGAACGGAAACACAAGAGTTGTTTGTGGATTTAGAAGACCATATTATTCGCTTATCAGACAACATCGTATCGGAAAAAGAGGCTTTAAGAAACTTGCTTGATTTGCATATGAATAACGTGAGTTATCATATGAACAATATCATGAAGACGTTAACGATTTTTTCTGCGATTTTTATTCCCCTGTCGTTTTTAGCGGGGGTATTTGGTATGAATTTTGTGAAGTTTTCGTTTTTAGGCAACCCAAATGGCTTGCTTTATTTTACCTTGCTTTGTCTAGGGTTAGCCGGGACAATGTTAGTATATTTTAAATGGAAGAAATGGTATTAAGAAGTTGACAACAAGAGAGGTGACTTATGCTTAAATTAAGTGGAGTATCAAAGTATTACCGTACAGCTGAGACGGTTGCGATGGGGTTAAGGAAAGTAGATTTAGAGTTTGACTTGGGAGAGTTTGTCGCTGTTACTGGTGAAAGTGGATCTGGTAAGAGTACACTGTTAAATGTCATTAGTGGACTGGATACGTATGAAGATGGTGAAATGTATGTAGGTGGTGAAGAGACCTCGTATTTTCGCACGGAAGAATGGGAAAATTACCGGAAACAATACATTGGTTTTGTCTTTCAAAATTACAACATTATTGATAGTTATAGTGTCTTAGAAAATGTCATGATTGCCTTGACCATTCAAGGCTATGATGAGGACAAGAAAAAAGAACGTGCCTTGGAGTTGATTGATCGGGTTGGTCTAAGCAGCCATGTACACCATAAGGCAAGTAAGTTGTCTGGTGGACAAAAGCAACGTACGGTGATCGCTAGAGCCCTCGCTAAGGACTGTCCTATTATTGTGGCGGATGAGCCTACGGGTAACTTAGATAGTGAATCATCGAAGAACATTATTTCTTTGTTGAAGGAGATATCTAAGGATAAGTTGGTTATTGTGGTGACCCATAATTATGATGAAGTCGCAGATTACGCAACTAGACGTATTCGTTTGTTTGATGGAGAAGTGGCTGAAGATAAGCAAATTAAGGCATATGATAAGGTGAGTGAAGAACCAAACATTGCTGAGTATAATATGAGTGCCAAGAGTTTGTTTGGTATTTCTTTAAGGAACTTAATACGAACGCCAAGGAGAACGGTGTTCACGTTAATCGTGGCGATGTTTGTGGCGATCATATTTACGTTTTCTTATGGGTCCTTTGTGAGTGAGACAACAGCGGCTGGAGAGTATTATGGTGGTGGATATTTCCAAAATGTCACAGATTCTAGAATTATATTGACCAAATATGATGGTAGTGAATTTACCGATGCGGAGATGAATCGAATTGCTTCAACTCCCCTTGTGCGTCAGGTTCTACCACATGATTTAGTCTTGGATTCTTATATGTTCTTTTACACCACGCAAGATGCTCGTTATGAATGGCTGGATATAAGAGAGATTTATTTGAGTAGTGCCTTTGATATTAGTGAGAATGATTTAGTCGATGGAGACTTACCATCAAGTAAATATGAGGTAGTCATTCCAGAGATGGATGGGTATGAAGTAGGAGATACCATCAATCTTGGTACGGCTTATATTGATTATTCAACACCCAATCCAAGTGTTCCAGAAAGTGCCATGGACTTTACAATTTCTGGGTTTACTCAACCACAAAATGTATGGCGCCAGCGTTTTTATTTCCATGTTGATTTTCTAACCGATGAAGCGATCATCAACCGTGCTTATAGCCAGCAAATTGACATGAACTTACATTTGGAATACCAAGGCATGAATGCTTCTTTTGGTATTTGGCGTGATGCTTTGCAGGTCGATGATTCCTTAGAGGATGGGGAAATACAGTTTAGTGAAGGTGCATTTGAAGAGTATATGGAACGAAACTTTGATGATACAGTAGACCTTTCCTTAATCAGTGTACGTTTGTCTGCAATGTCTTCTTTTGGAGACAATGATTATGAGTTTACATCGGTTAATCCAACACTCTATGAAGACCAGGATTTCTATGTTTCTTATAGGGTAAATTCTAAGACGCTTGAGTCTGCCTTCTCCTATGGGCGAAATCAAGTGAGTGTGATCGTCTATGATGAATACGATGCCAATCAAGTCATTAGTGATTTACAGGATGATGATTTGTATTATGTCATTTATCCTTATGGTGTGACGGATCAATTTTCTGAGATTGTTGGAATTTTCCAAACCATTTATTTGACCTTTATTTTAGGATTGTTGTTACTGGTTATTTATTTTGTTGGATATCTTGTGCTGAAAAATATTCAAGTATCAAAGAAAAAAGATTATTTGATTTTCCGTTCCATTGGAGCAAGTAAAAAGGATCTCAATAAAGTCACCATCATTGAACTGGTGTTCACGATGCTTGTGAGTTATGGTTTGACGATGATTTTGCTTGTGATCAATGAACAAGTTCGTACATCCATTCCAAAATACTTGCGTTACTTTAATTTCGGGTCTTATGTTTTCTTAGCAGTCTTGATGGTTGTCCTTGCGGTCTTGTTAGGAAATAGATTCAATAAACGTATTTTTGGAAAAAGTGTAATTACATCATTGAAGGCGGAGTGAGACTATGATAAAAGTACAACATTTAGAGAAGTTTTATAACAAGGGACAACGCAACGAAATTCATGTAATCAATGATATATCCTTGGACTTACCAAGCAAAGGACTGGTTGTTTTACTAGGGGCTAGTGGGTCTGGGAAGACTACCTTACTGAATGTCCTTGGTGGACTAGACAAAGTACAGGATGGTGTCATTGAGTTTGCCAATCAAACGATTGATAAGTATAAATCAAGTACTTGGGATGAACTGAGAAATAAACATATTGGTTATATCTTCCAAAATTACAATTTGTTGGAAGAAATGACCGTCTATGACAACATCAAATTAACCTTAAATATGGTGGGGATTGTAAGCAAAGAAGAAATTGATAAACGTATTGATTATATTCTTGGGCAAATTGGGATGGAGAACTACCGTAAAAGAAGAGCCTCACAACTAAGTGGTGGCCAACAACAACGTGTGGCCATTGCTAGAGCGCTTGCGAAGAATCCAAAAGTCTTAATCGCCGATGAACCTACTGGTAACTTGGATTCGAAAAACACCATCGATATTATGAACATTATAAAGAAAATTTCGAGTGAGAAGTTGGTTATTTTAGTTACTCATGAGCGTGACATTGCCCAGTTTTATGCAGACCGTATCATTGAGTTGAAAGATGGTCAAATTGTCGATGACTACACCAACAAAGATTCAGGAGATTTGGATGTCCAGCATGAGAGTGATATCTATTTAAAAGACTTACATAAACCAATTGATTTACTGGAAGAACAGGCTCATGTAGAACTTTTTACCGATGAGAAAGAGGAACATCCATTGCATGTTCGCTTTATTGTAAAGAATAAGACCTTATATATTGATGTCAACGATGAACGCTTTCATAAGGTGTCTGTCTTAGACAAGGATAGTGAAGTGAAGATTTTTGACAAACACTTTGAAAAGGTTACGAGAGAAAGCTTTGTTGGTTCATCTTTTGATCTAGATGATATGATGACAAAAGACTATGTGGTTGAGAAACATAGCGTCATTTCTGTGAAAGATTCGCTAAGACTGGCTTGGAATAGGATGCGTAACTCATCCAAGTTAGGGAAGTTACTCTATGTTGTGTTTCTAGGGTTAGCAGTCTTAGTTGCGATTGCCATGGGCTTATTAAACAATGTCTTAGATTTTTCCCCAGAACGTTATGTAGATGGGTCTATTCAAACCATCGAAGTGGAATACAACGATGGGGACTATGAAGAATTTCAATCGTATGAAGATTTGGCGGGAATTTCTTATTTGGATCTCTACCGATCTTCGAGAGATTTAAAGATTATTTTGCCACCTCTTTATCAATCAAGAGAGGCTTCTTATAGTTTTTCTTCTAAGATGCTTCGAGATGACTTGTTAGATGAGGATGCCTTAGTTGCTGGGCGTATGCCAGAAGATCTAAAAGAAATTGTCTTAGATCAACGCTTAGCAGATGAACTTTTAGATAACTATGCCCTCCGAAATTTAGGAATAGGAACTTACCGAGATTTGATGGCCTTAACCATGCAGTTTCCGATTCAAACAAGAGATGGGCAAGTGATGGAAGATATCAGGGTAGTTGGAATCACTAACCAAGATTCACGTGCTTTTTATGGAGATGATCTCTTGTTGATGATGATCTATCAAGGGGCAGAACTATATGAATACTTTGCGGATGATATTGAGATTACAAAGGGAAGTGCACCAACGGGGGATTATCAAGTACTTATGATGGATACTGCCTTTAGTCCAGATCTTGGGACAAGTTTATCGCTGAATGGCTATACCTATGAAATCGTTGGTTTGTATGAGAGTGATACTGTAAACATTGAGTATTTGATTGGACAAGAGACGGTTCGACGTATCTTGTTTGATACTTCTACTTACTACGATGAAGATTCGTCTAGACCGCCGAGCGATGTTTACTATCAAGCGTCCAATATACGCACATCTTTGGATAGTTTTGAGGAAGTAGGATTTGACGCTGTTAGTACCTATTTGGAATCAAGAAGTAACTATCTAGCTACGCGTGTGCAAGATAGTTATGGTACATTGGTGTTCATTGGTGTTGTATTAGCGGCTAGTGCCATTAGTTTTTACTTCATTATACGATCGAGTTTACTGTCACGTATTTATGAAGTCAGTGTCTACCGCGCACTGGGTGTTGGAAAACGAGATGTTCATAAGATGTTTGCGGTTGAAATACTATTGATTTCCACCTTGACTTCCTTGATTGGATATTTGACGACCAACTATGTCTTATTGCGCATCCAGTGGCTCAGTGAGGATTACTTTGATGTGATTAGCGTGAGCGCCTTATCACTAGGGTTAGGACTCTTAATTATCTACCTAGTAAACCTTATTTCAGGCTTGATTCCAGTCGCGAATTTATTGCGAAAAACACCGGCAGAAATATTAAGTAAATATGACTTCTAAAAAAAGAGCTTCGGCTCTTTTTTTTAATGCATAAGTTTTGAAAAATAGGCGTATTTATGGGATAATTTAATTATAAAGATAATAAATAAGTAGAAAAACGGAGGAGACAAAATTCATGGAACACAAATTACCTGATTTACCTTATGCATACGATGCATTGGAACCTTATATTGATGCGAAAACAATGGAGATTCACCATACCAAGCACCACCAAGGATACATCACCAAATATGTGAATGCCCTTGAAGGTGAAGATGCATTACTTGAAAAAGACGTAGAAGAAGTATTGAGAAACTTAGAGGATGTACCAGAAGAAAAACGAACTGGTGTCATCAACAATGGTGGAGGTTACTTTAACCACCGTTTATTCTGGACTATTTTAGGGCCAAATAAAACAATGCCTAGTGGAGATTTACTAGAAGCAATTAAAAAAGATTTTACATCCTTTGATAACTTTAAAGATGTATTCTCAAAAGCAGCAGCTACTAGATTTGGTAGTGGTTGGGCATGGCTTGTTGTAAGACCAAGTGGATCCTTAGAAGTTACTTCGACTGCAAACCAAGATGCACCATTTGACTTAGGAACACCAATCTTAGGATTGGATGTTTGGGAACATGCTTACTACTTAAACTACCAAAATAGACGTCCAGATTATATTAAGTCATTCTGGCAAGTTGTCAATTGGGACAAAGTAGCCGAATATTATAAAGAAGCAAAATAGAAAATATTCACCCTTTTAAAAAGTACACTTTCATTCATTGAAAGTGTACTTTTTTTATAGTGCATCCATTTGTTTGACGTAAGCTTCAATATCAAACTTTCTTTTTAGTCCATTGGCGTTCATATAGCGTAGTTTACCAAAGATTTCTCGCTCGGTCCAAGCTCGGTCATGACGACCAAAGCACCAGGCGATTCCTGTATAACCATTGGCGTCTCGACCATCAATAAAGTAGGTATCATTGAGGGTTTTAATGGTGATAAAGGCATCCTTGTAGGTTTTGGACCATTCAATGATCTTTTTTGCCCAGTACATACGCATATAGTTGTGCATATAGCCGGTTTTAACCATTTGTTTCATCGCTGCATTAAAATACTTGTCATGGGTAGTAAAGTTTATATAATCGTCTATATCATAGATGTGTTCTCGTTTATCAAGAATATGATTATCCATGGTTTGATAAGCCCAGTCATAGGTAATGTGGTTGAAGTCATCGTAGTTCTTGTTGTAGTAAACATAGTTGAAGGAAAGTTCTCTTCTTACTAAGAGTTGTTCTAAGAATGCTTCGTATGCTTCGGTCTTTATTTGACCTATCTGATGTAAGTTTTCAAGTTCTTTGATGACATATGTTGAGGATAACTGTCCAAAATGTAAATACATAGAAATCTTAGCAGTGTTGTCTAGACTAGGATCATTGCTTTTGGGGTAAGAATTGATGTCTTTAGAAAAATAGTCTTTCACGCGCTTTTTCGCTTGTTCTTGGCCACCTATATAGTCGGTACTTGGAGGAATATCTTTTAGGTTGAAAGACGATAACAGTTCTTCAATATCTTCTAAAGACTCGCTTTCTAAGTTTCCTTTATAAGAAGTATGCACAGACTGAATATTGACATCATCAAGATAGTAGCGATATTTGTTCATGAGTTTTTTTCGGATGGTTCTTGCGCTGTATTCTAGTTTGTCTGAGGCTTCTTTGATTGGTACGACCAGGTCGCTTTCAACCAAATCTAAATGGATTGTTAGACTATTTTTGAACTTGGTGTATAGTTCATTACGCCATCTACGCTGGATGCGCAGATACCCCATATCAAAGACGGTGTGGATACTATGTTTAGCAAGTTCATATACTTTGTTAACAGGCTCACTTTTTGTAAAGATAAAGTGGATATTTTTTTCCTGAAAGATTGGTACAAGTTCTTGTAAGCCTCGCAACATGAAGTGGTAATGACGTTTGTTGGCATCAGGATAACTTGTTAGGCAAAAGACGACAACTAGTGGTTTTTCATAATGGTTGGCGAGTCTTGTTGCGTGTTCTAAGGCATGGTTAAAATGGATGCGCTGAGACTGTTGCATCCAATAAAGAACATAGTCACCCTTAGGATCTTCCGTTTGTAAAATGCTTCTAATGCGTTTCTCATTCATACGATCACCTAGGTGTATTATACCACGCTCTAGGTAAGGGGAGTAGCAATTAACTAAATAAAATTAGTTTAAAAAACGAACTATTTAGAATGTTTGTGTTTATAATAGACCTGTGTTGTAAGCGTTTTTTTGTGATAGGGATCACAACATCAAACGAATACTAGACCGAGTGGTCTTTGTTGCATACTATTCAAATTAGACGGAGGAGTAATATGCAGATTATTGATGTGTTAAAAAAGTACCCAGCAAAGGAAACAAGCTTACTAGAGATCTTACTTGAGATTGATTCATTGAAAGACAATCACTCAATCAGCAAAGAAGAAATGTATGTAGTGGCAAACTATGTAGGTGTTGAGGTTAGCCATGTGTATAGTGTTGTCAGTTTTTATACACTCCTATCTACAGAACCAAGAGGAAAGCACATCATTCAAGTATGCAAGGATGTACCTTGTTATGTGAATGATGCTTTTGACGTACGTAAGACGGTGGAAAGATTGCTACATATTTCTTTGGGAGAGACAACTAGAGATGGTCTCTTTACTTTAGAAGAAACTGCTTGTATTGGGTGTTGCGATGAAGCGCCTGCCATGCTGGTAGATTTGGAGCCTTATACAAATCTAACCAAGGATAAGATTCACCAAATCATTGATGCATATCGTGGGGTGAAGACTAGTGGAGCGTAAACTGTTGACGGCACGTTTTGGTGTCATCGATCCATTTTCGATTGAAGACTTTACCAATCATGGAGGATATGATGTGTTGAAAAAAGTTCTTTCTATGAAAGGAGAAGACATCATCGATGAGGTGCGTTTGTCGAGAATTACTGGACGCGGTGGGGCCTCATTTCCGACCTATTTAAAAATGCAGGCTATGGCCAAGGAAACAGGAGAAAAATACTTGGTTTGTAATGCGGATGAAGGAGAACCAGGAAACTTTAAAGATAAGTATTTGATGGAGAGAGATCCCCATCAATTATTAGAGGGTATGCTTATTAGTGGTTTTGCTGTTGGAGCTAAGAAGGCTTATATTTATGTAAGAGGAGAATACCAAAGCGCTATTTATTTGTTGGAACATGCTATTAGTGAAGCTAGAAAATATGGGTATTTGGGTCAGGATATTTGTGGACAGGATTTTTCCTTTGATATAGAGATTCGTCAAGGTGGGGGAGCCTATGTATGTGGTGAGGAGTTCGCATTGTTAGAGTCGATTGAAGGGAAACCTGGAAGAACGAGGGTAAAACCACCCTTCCCTACAGAAGTTGGCTTGTTTGGGCAACCGACCTTAATCAATAACGTAGAAACTTTTTCTACCCTACCCCATATTCTAGCCATGGGTGGTGAAGCCTATGGATTACTGGGGTCTGATTTTGCTAGTGGGACGAAATTGATATCTTTATCTGGGAATGTTCGACATAAGGGTCTTTATGAAGTGGAATACGGGGTTAGTATCCGTCAGGTGATTGAAGAACTAGGTGGAGGAGTACCAGAAGGTAGAGCAATCAATATGGTCCAACTTGGTGGAGCATGTGGTCCCATCATTCCTGAGCACCTGTTGGATATTGATATTGACAATGAACGTTTTGAGATTTTCAATTCAAAGATGGGTGCAGGAGCAATTATAGTCATTGATGATCGCTTTGATTTGTTCGAGATTTTGATCCGTACCATGCGATTTTTTGAACATGAATCATGTGGTAAATGTGCACCTTGTAGAGAGGGACATATTCAAATCGTCAAGTTGTTGGAAAAGTTTTATGATACCATGGTTACCAAAAAAGATTATGAGTCTTTGGTATCACTGGCCAATGTCATTCATGAGACTGCCCTATGTGGACTAGGTCAAACATCAACCACATCAATTTTAGCAACGGTTGAATTTTTCCAATATTATTACCAACAACGTATCCGTCAATCAGAACGAAGAGAGTGGGTCCAATCATGAATGCTTATATCAACCATATACCAGTAGAGTTTGAAAAGGGAATGACCATCTTAGATGTTGCGAAAAATTACAACATCAATATTCCGACTTTGTGTCATTATCCTGAACTGCACATCAATTCAGATTGCCGTATATGTAGTGTGGAAATTGATGGTCGTAAAGGCTTAAAGACTGCTTGCTCAACTCCCATGCATGAGGGGATGAAGGTCATTACAAACTCGCCAAGAGTCTTAAATGCAAGAAAAACCATTACGGAGTTAATCTTATCAAACCATGATGCAAACTGTACGGCTTGTACAAGAAATCTAAACTGTGAGTTACAGTCCTTGGCAAAAAATTTAGGAATTGATTTGAATCGTTTCCCTACGGTTTTATCACGCAGTCCACTAGACTTATTAAATCCATCACTTGTCCGCAACAACAACAGGTGTATTAAGTGTGGCCGTTGTGTGGATGTTTGTAAGAATGTGCAATCGATGCATGTGCTAGAAACCATGCATAGAGGACATAAGATGACGGTTGGTCCTGCCTTTGATGATCCACTGAATGACCGTATATGCACCTTTTGTGGTCAGTGTGCCAATGTTTGTCCTGTAGGGGCTATTATGGAAAAAGATAACACCGATATTGTTTGGGAGAAACTGCACGATCCATCGGTTTATGTGATGGTCCAAATTGCCCCAGCTGTAAGGGTCGCTGTTGGAGAGACACTGAATCAAAAGGATGGTTTAATATCAAATGGAAAATTAGTAAGCGCCTTAAGACATCTTGGTTTTGACCATATATATGACACCAACTTTACGGCGGATTTAACGATTATGGAAGAAGGGACAGAACTGATAAAGAGAGTCACAGAAGGTGGCGTCTTACCAATGATAACTTCTTGCTGTCCCGCTTGGATCAATCTAGCGGAACAAAGGTATGCAGATGTACTTGATCATATCTCAACTTGTAAGAGTCCCCAACAAATGTTTGGAACCTTAGCCAAAACATATTTTGCCGATAAGTCCAACATGGATTCTAGGGATATCTATGTCGTTTCTGTGATGCCTTGTACGGCGAAAAAGTATGAGGCAAGTAGAAAAGAGTTTTCAAGTTTTTATGATTTACCAGATGTGGATATTGTCCTGACCACCAGGGAACTTAGTAAGATGTTTCGTCAAATGGGTGTTGACTTTTCCTTCATGGAAGAGGAAAGTTTTGATAACCCATTTGGAATCACCACAGGGGCCGCTCAACTCTTTGGGGCATCGGGTGGAGTCATGGAAGCCGCGCTAAGGACGGTCTATGAACTTGTCAATAAGGAGCCACTAAAAGATTTGAATTTTACTAGTGTAAGAGGCCTAAAGGGAATCAAAGAGGCCAGTGTAAATCTTGGTGGAAATGACGTCAAAGTTGCCGTATCAAATGGACTCGCAAATGCGAAAAAACTGGTCGACCAAGTTAGAAGAGGAGAATCGCCTTATACTTTTATAGAAATTATGGCTTGTCCTGGTGGATGTATTGGTGGAGGAGGCCAACCTTATGGGACCACCAATGAAGTTCGAGAGGCTAGGTTAGAATCGACGTATTTTATTGATGAAGATATGGTTTGTCGTAAGAGTCATGAAAATGAAATGATTTCCTCTCTTTATGAAGAGTACTTGGGTGAACCGAACTCAAAACTCGCCCACCATTTGCTTCATACCTACTATCAAGCAAGAAAATAAACCCAATGATTTGGGTTTTTTCTTTGGTCTAAGAAGTTTCTTACTTTCTTCTATCTATGGTATAATATACTTAGGTGAGGCAAATGGTTGAACATATCTATATCAAAAACTATAAGGCATTTGAGAAAGAAAATATACCAATTGAAGAACATGTTCTTTTGATTGGGACAAACAACAGTGGTAAGACCACCATTTTAGAAGCGTTGGATTTGTTTTTTAACGGTCGTTTGCGTCATGATTATATAAGAGATAAGACAAAAGATGTGAAGATAGAATGTTCCATTAACGAAAAGCGATATCGGAAAGTTTATAGTCCACCTTCCTTTTTTTTAAACCAAGACTTATCCATTGGTGATTTCCGTGACTTGCTAGATATACTCTACATCTTTGTACCCAAAGATGTGAGTGGTGCTTATTTGGTTGAAGAGCTTTTAAGGGTAAATATGCATACTAGATTATGTGATCAAATGCAGCCTTCTTTGCTTGGACTTTATGACTATTTGGATGGGGTGAAAGATAAAGACATGTTCAAGTTATCAAGGTTCGATGTATCTTTAGAAATCGGTTCTATCAATGAAAAAATGGATAAAAAGTGGTTCACAAGAATCTTAGAGGGAATCCATCATCCTAAGGTAATTTTAGGGATTGATCACTTAGAGGATACCTTTGATAAAGGTGTTTTGTCTAGGCTTTTAGAATTATACAGTCAAACCATTATAACCACCAAAGAGGATTCCTTGATTGAGGAGTATCCTTATTATGTACAGGCTCTTTACAAAGATGATGTCAAAGAGGAAACCGATACGACTCTGCGCCTCTCAACTAGGCAATACGACAAGACGATGTTGCTAGTTGAAGGTAAGTACGATGTGGCTTGGTTTGAACGAGCATTAAAATTACTAGGGAAATACCAGGATTACCGCGTCATTCCATGTGGTGGTTATGGAAATATTCCCCACGTAGAAGAACAATTAAAAAAAGCAGGCTTTAAGACTCTTGTTGTAACCGATGGTGATGCAAGAAAGAAATCTTCACTCAAGCGAGAAGTGATTGAACTCTATGCAGATGTCGATTACATTAACCGTAAGTTTCATACGAATTTTGAACAAATGCCGAAACGGAAATGGCAACTTTTTAAAGCCATTCATACGAAAGATGATGTGGTCAAGAAAGTCTTGTCTACTTGGGCCAAAAATCATTTGGCAAAAGATTCTGCATTTGTCCAGGAGTTAAACGCAATTCTTATCTAAATAATAGAGAGGTGATACCATGGTTTTTTATGTAAAATGTCAATCGATTTTTAAGGATGAAGATGTCAAGTTAAGAGATGAAGAAGGGAATGTTCATTACACCTTTAAACGCACGAGAAAGTCCAATTTCAATGGAATAAAGATGTATGATGCGACCAAACATCTTAAGTACCAAGTGCGTTTTAATAAGTTGCAGTTAAAGAAACGTTATCAGCTCTTAAACAAAGAAAAGCAGTCCATGCTTGATATCACAACTGGTCTTAAGAGGCTCCATTATTTTGATTTAAACGACAAACATATGTTTGTAAAGGGTGCGTTTGCGCGTATTGCCTATCAAGTTTATGATGATCGTAAGGTTGTCGCTTGGCTGAAAGTTGTAAAAATTGAGAAAGAACGTATGTTCCGTATTGAGTTGCTTAGTGGATATGATGAGCGTATTGTTCTTGGTTTATATGTGATTGCGCAAGCCGTGCGTGAATGGTATTGGATATCTTAGGAGGTCATAATGAAATTTTATGTAAAGCAAAAGTTCTTTTCAGCAAAGAACAAGTTTACGATTTTTAATGAAAATGAAGAAGAAGCCTACAAAGTAGAAGGGAAAATGTTTAGTTTTAAGAATTACTTGGAACTTAGAAGAATGGATGATAGTGTCATCTATTCGACACAAAAGAAACTCTTAACCTTCTTACCAAAATATACCGTCTTTGATGGGGCTAATAGGGAAGTCGCTAAGATTTTTAAGAAATTTGCTTTTCGTCCTCGTTTTGATGTTTTTAAGGATGGCGTGAAGTATGAAATAGAAGGTAGCGTCTTTGCCCATAGTTTTGGAATTACAGATGGGGAGAAGACGGTTGCGGAGATTCAAAAGAAAGTCTTTAAGTTAACCGATTCTTATGAAATTGAAATTTATGCAGAAGAAGATAAAGAACTCTTTTTGTTCATTGTAATTGTCATTGATCAGATTTTACATGAAGGAAAAAGTGGAGGCAATAATGGATAAGTGCCCGATTTGTGGAGGTCAGGTAGTTGAGGTCTATGATGCACAACTGAGGATTGATTTTTATCACTGTAAGACTTGTGAGTTTGTCTACCAGTCTCCCAATACGCATGCGAGTTTAGAAGAAGAAAAAGCCCAGTATGACCACCATCAAAATTCTTTTGAAAATATAGGTTATGTCAACTATTTACAGAAATTTTTAGAGGGTCATGTTTTACCGCTAGATAAAAATGGAGTCGCCCTAGATTATGGGAGCGGACCAGGTCCAGTTCTTTATGAGTTAATGAAAGACCATTTTGAAGAGGTCTTGCATTATGACCCCTTTTATCATCCAGATCCCTCCTATTTATCGCGTAAATATGACATCATAACTTCTACAGAAGTAGTGGAACACTTCAAACATCCGATGGAAGAGTTCGCTAAGTTAAGAGACCTCTTAAAAGAGGATGGATACTTAGTGGTTATGACCAATTTTCGCTTGATGGATATAGATGAGTTTTTGACTTGGTGGTATCGTAGAGATCAAACCCATATATCCTTTTATCATCCGAACACCTTCGCATATATGGCGAGTAAGTTAGGCTTTACGTTGGTCAGTGATAATGGGAAAAATGTCATCATTTTAAAACGAGCGTAACATTGGCTCGTTTTTTTGGTATAATAAACTAGGTGAGAAAAATGAAGCAAAGAATTAGTGTGAGAGACTTGGTGACCTTCCTCTATTCTGCGGGCGATTTATCAAGTGAAAAGAAATCTTCAAAAGCACTTGGTACACAGATTCATCAGATGTGGCAAAGTAAGTACAAAGAAGAGGATCAAAAAGAAGTGTTCGTTGAAACATTTTTTCAGCATGGAGACTATGACTTGCACATCACCGGACGGATTGATGGAGTATTACGTAGAGATGGTGACTTGGTGATTGAAGAAATTAAATCTACTAGAACTGATTTAGACTTGTTGAAAGAGGATACCTATCCGGCCCACATGATGCAGGCCAATATGTATGCCTATATGTATATGCTTAAGAATGAAATAAAGACCATTAGTGTTTGGTTAACCTATATAGATGTCGATACCTACCAAGAAAAAATCATAAAAAAACGCATGCACATGAACGCCTTAGAAAGGCTCTTTAAGGATGCGGTGGCTAAGTATGTAGAGTGGCTTGTTATAGTCGAAAAACACCAAATGGAAAAGATGGTATCTTTAGAAGGGTTAACCTTTCCGTTTTTTGAACATCGCGAAGGCCAATACCCCTTTATGGGAGCGGTCTATCAGACCTTGGTCAAAGAAGATATTCTGTATGCTCTTGCGCCTACAGGAATCGGAAAAACAGTAGGGGCATTGTTTTCTGGGATTAAGACGATAAAGGATCCAAAAGAGAAACTCTTTTATTTAACCGCTAAGAATGCTGGTAAGGGGATTGTTGTTGATACGGTGAATCTATTAAAAGAAAAGGGCTTAAAAGCGAAAGCAATTACCTTGCATTCGAAAGAACATATGTGTTTGATGGAGGAAGTTGATTGTGATCCAGATATTTGTCCTTATGCCAAGGGGTTTTATGATCGATTAAAAGAAGCCTTAGAGGATATTTTTGTTCACGATGATGTTTACACGGCTAAGTTGATCAAAGATTATGGACAAATGCATACGGTGTGTCCACATGAGTTTGCTTTGGAGATTTCGAATTATTCGGATATTGTGATTTGTGATTACAATTACGTGTTTGATCCTAGAGTACGGTTGATTCGTTACTTTGAAGAAGATTATTATTCGGTGAAGTTGCTGATTGATGAGGCACACAACTTAGTGGATCGGTCTAAGGCTATGTATTCAGCCATGTTTTCGAAAAAAGATATCGAAGATTTGCTTGAGGAATGTAAGACCATTAAGCCTTCGATTACAAGGCCAATTACGATGTTGCTAAATTATATGAATAAAGTGATCAAAGAAGAAGAGGTTTTGAAGGCGAAAATGGTCTTTTATGAAGACCTTGATTTGACCATGTTAGAACATGTGAATAAGGTCATCAATAAATTGGATCAGTTTTTGACAGAACATAAGAAACACGCCAAACGAAAAGTTGTTCGAAATGCGTATTTTCTCTTGATGCAGTTTGTTCGTATTAGTGAATATTTTGGCCATGCATTCCGTTATAAGTTGGAAGCGACTTATGATGATGACGTTGAGGTGCAGATTTTATGTTTTGACGCATCCAAACACTTGTATGAGTTGATTGAAGAGCGTGTGAATGGTGTTGTTCTCTTTAGTGCGACCTTAAAGCCAGTCGATTATTTTGCGCGGCTATTAACCAAGGGTCATGGTAAGTATTTTGAAGTACCATCTCCCTTTTCAACCAAACATTTGGGTCTGTATATGGATGTATCAACCTCGACAAGGTATAAGGATCGAGCAAACAGTGTGACACGGATTGTTGATACGCTTTATGCCATGTTGGAAAGTAAGGTGGGGAATTATATTGCCTTTTTCCCATCTTATCGCTATATGCAGATGGTCTTAGAAGTGTTTGATCAAGAATCCTATGATGTGACGGTTCAAACTAGGGATATGAGTATTGAAGATAAGGACCAAGTCTTGGTGGATATGAAAAAGAAAAAAGACCAGTCGAGTATCTTGTTTTCAGTTTTAGGGGGATCTTTTAGTGAGGGAGTTGATTACGTGAGTGATATGCTTGTGGGTGTCCTTGTGGTTGGAGTGGCCTTACCAGCATACAATGCCAATAATGAACTGCTTAGGTCCTACTTTGATGAAGAAGGCTTGGACGGTTTTGCCTATGCGTATACTTATCCAGGTATGAACAAAGTCATACAGGCCGTTGGTCGGGTAATCCGGACCAAAGAAGATAAGGGGGTAGCGGTTTTACTAGATGACCGTTACCAGATGCAAGTCTATAAGAATTTATTTCCAGCCCATTGGGTCAATCATCATGTGTTGGAAGAAGAGGATTATGTACAAGGCTTTATTACCCAGTTTTGGAGTCAGTTTGAGGAGGAAGAAAAGTGATTGTATATACGAAAAGTAAGCCTATGCGTGAGGAGTTAGAAAAGCGTCTAGATGAGGGGATACAGTTTACGGATGATATAAAGAAAGCAAAGATAGCGATTAGTGGACGTCTTGCAGATGAGGACTTACATGCGGATTTAAAGGCAATGGTGATTCCTTATGTTGGGTATAATCAAGTCAATCAATCCTTACTTGCTAAAAAGGGGATAAAACTTTATAATACCCAAGTGAATGGTGTTTTTGTCGCAGAACGTGCCTTAGGTCTTTGTTTGTCTTTGATGGGAAAAATAGCTTATGATTTCTCACAGTTAAAAGAAGGGAAATGGTCGACCTATCAGTCTCCTTCTGAGTGGATTAGTCTTCGGGGGAAAAAGGTTGGCTTGCTTGGGTATGGTATGATAGGAAAAGCCATTCACGATATGCTTAGACCCTTTGCCTGTGAGGTCTATACAATTGATCGGAAGAAAGACTATAGGGATGCCTTACTGGTGGATGACTTAGGAGGACTAGTTAAGGAAGTGGATGTTTTGTTTGTGCAAGTTCCGCTAACTAGTGAGACTAGGCATATGATTGATGCATCCATGCTTTCAAAGATGGAGGGTATGTATGTAATCAACGTTGCGAGGGGAGATATCATTGAAGAGAACGCCTTATATGATGCCTTAAAAGAAGGTGTTTTAAAAGGGTTTGCGAGTGATGTTTGGTATCAATATCCGAAAAAGCGAACAGAAGAGAGAATGCCTTCAGCCTACCCAATACTTGACCTTGACTGTGTGGTCGCAACCTCACATTCTTCTGGGAATGTTGAGGGGATTGATGCCTTAACCTATGATGATTTAGCGAGAAGGTTAAAGCGTTTTGCGAGGGGAGATTATGAAGGAGCTATACCAAAAAGAAAAGAGGAAGAAGAATGAAGAAAATAGTATTAGGATTTGTTGCTACATTGCTTATATTTTTGAGTGCTTGTAGTGAAGAATCAGTGCCGAGTGACAACATTGAAGAACATGAAAACTGGATGACTAGACCTGAAGTAACAATTACGGTACAAAACTATGGGGAAATGACCCTGACTTTGTATCCGAATATTGCACCAATCACGGTCAACAACTTTTTGAATTACATCGTGAATGGTGATTATGATGGTAGTAGTTTTCACCGTGTGATTGAAGGGTTTATGATCCAAGGTGGAAAAGTAGAGGAAACGATTTGTCCAATCTATGGAGAGTTTTCGAGTAATGGGTTTGACAATCCTTTGCTTCATACAAGAGGGGTGTTAGCGATGGCAAGAACCATGCAGAGTATGAACTCTCAAACCTCACAGTTTTTCATTATGCATGAGGATTATCCATACTTAGATGGAGATTATACAACCTTTGGGAAGTTGACTTCTGGTTATAATGTATTGGATGCGATCGCAGAAACGGATACCGATATGAGCGATCAGCCATTGCAACAAGTTGTGATTACGGAAATCACGGTGGATTTAGATGGATATGAATTAAGTGAAGTGGATTGTTACGAGTAATAGTTGACTCGGATACTTTAGTGTGTTATAGTGTTTACAAATCGTTGATTAGAGGAAGTAAATTGCAACTGTTTTTCTAGAGAGCTCATGGTTGGTGGAAATGGGTAAGATGGTGTAATTGAAATGGGTCTATGAGAGTATTCCTGATAGGTAGGGAATAACGGGCACACCCGTTACAGTGTACGGATATGATGGTATCTAAGTGAGGACTCATTTTTGAGTCGATTAAGAGGTGGCACCGCGTGAATAACGCCCTCTATATAGTGTTTGCTATATAGGGGGCTTTTTTTATACGATAAGGAGTGATTTGTGTGACATGAACTAGTGGGTGGTACAAAGAATAAAAAAACAATAAAAAAGGAGAAGAATGATGTTAGAATTTGGAGAATTTGGAGGACAGTTCGTCCCAGATGTATTAAAAACTGCGCTTGATGAGGTGCATGAAGAATTTATAGAAGCAATCAATGATGAAGTATTTATGGAAGAGTATAGAAGGTTGTTGAAGGATTATGTAGGAAGGGAGAATCCTTTGTACTTTGCATCTGCGCTTAGTGAAGAACTAAGTGGGGCAAAGATTTATTTGAAAAGAGAAGATTTGAATCATACGGGAGCCCATAAAATCAATAACACGATTGGACAAATGATGCTTGCTAAGCGCATGGGGAAGACTCGTGTGGTTGCCGAAACTGGTGCGGGGCAACATGGGGTCGCAACCGCAACGGCTGCTGCTTTGTTTGGGCTAGAGTGTGTTATTTATCAAGGGGAGATTGATACCAAAAGGCAGGCTCTTAATGTTTTCCGGATGGAACTCTTAGGAGCCAAGGTTATTCCTGTAAAAACAGGTACAAGAACCTTAAAAGATGCGGTGGATGAGGCAATCAATGATTGGGTTGGTCATATTGAGAATACTTTCTACGTTTTGGGTAGTGCGGTTGGACCGCATCCTTATCCTAGTATTGTTCGTTTTTTCCAAGGCGTTATTGGTGAAGAAGCGAGAAGACAAATATTGGACTTAGAAGGTCGATTACCTGATGTTGCGATTGCTTGTGTTGGAGGAGGATCGAATGCGATTGGACTTTTTTCTGCTTTCATTAGTGATGAGGTAAAACTTGTCGGTGTAGAGGCAGCTGGTAAGGGTGTTGAAACGAAGGAACACGCAGCGACGATGACATTAGGTCGCGTGGGGGTTATTCATGGGATGAAGACCTATAGTTTGTTTGAAGACAATGGTGATATTAGTGAGGTGTATTCGATCAGTGCTGGTCTTGATTATCCTGGGGTTGGCCCTGAACATGCTTTTTTGAAAGATAGTGGTCGCGTGGATTACCAGGCTGCGACCGATGATGAAGCAGTCGATGCTTTCTTAATGCTTTCAAGGAAAGAAGGAATCATTCCTGCGATTGAGAGTGCCCATGCGCTTGCCTATGCAAGCAAACTAGCAAGAACGATGGATAGTGATCAAATTATTGTGGTGAATTTGTCTGGTAGGGGAGACAAAGATGTCAAGCAAATACAAGAGTTTGTAGAGAATAGAAACTAAGAAAAAATAGAAGCGAGACGGATGTTTATCTCGCTTCTTTTTATGGTATAATGTTGGTAGCTAGATGGAAAAGAGGTGTCTTATGCGAACGTATGATGAAAGAGAAGTCTTGTTTTCTCGTGTTGCTTTAAAAAAAGGCACGAAAGAATATGATGCATTTTATAAAAAACATCCACATTTGCGAACAGTGGATGATGAACTTAGAGGGAAGAATTTTCGTGATGCTTTAAAAGGATCGTCTTATTATAAGCGAGTCTATTTACCTTTGCTTAAGCAAAATAAGGAATACATTAAACGAGTCTTTTTTGCGGGTTATGATCAAGCAGTGAGTGAAGATCGTGTGGATTTGGATCCTTCTTTTAAAGAGCAGTTAAAAGAGATTACGAAGTATTTTGGTGCGACCGATGTTGGCTTTGCTAAGTTGACGGATTATGAATACTATAGTCACTTAGGTGGATTATCAGATGAGTTAGGGTTTGATACGTACGGAGAAAAGGTGGTTCCTAGATATAAGATGGCCATTGTCTATACGGTTGAGATGGATAAAGAGATGATTAATCGAGCTCCTCATATTGAAGAGCTGTTGGAAACAGAGCGAGCGTATGTGAAGGTGGCAGAGATTGCTTCTAAGTTAACCATGTATTTGAAAAGTCTTGGTTATAAGGCTTTTGGGAACAATAGTGAGTATTATCTTGGGCCAATGGTGCCAATTGCTTATGATGCAGGACTTGGTGAAATTGGGATGGGTAACCATTTGGTGACCAAAGAATATGGAGACCGTGTCCGTATTGGGGCTGTCTTTACGAGTTTGGAGTTGCCAGTAGATGAGCCGGTGGATTTTGGTTTGCAGGAGTTTTGTAAAATTTGTGCTTTATGTATGATCAATTGTCCGTCCCATTCGATTACACATAAAACAAGGGAAGTCAACGGAAGAACCTTTTATAAGTTTGATGACCAAACGTGTTATGGTATGTGGTTAAAAGGTGGGACAGATTGTGGGACTTGTATGCAGTCTTGTCCGTTTTCTCAAGGGATGGATCTTGAAAGGGTCAATCAAATGAAGGGGAACCCACCTTTGATGCAGGAACTCTTTGATGAGCATATGGACAAGTATGGTAGAAGAAATTACTTGAAAGGTAAGTTGCCTATTGTGGATTTAAAGGAGGGTAAGAATGGAAGAAATTGATTTGCATGGTATGGGGGTAGCAGAAGCTAAGAAAACCTTAGAGAAGTTACTTGCTTCTTTGCCAAACGAGGTCAAAGAATTGCGCGTAATTCATGGGTATTATGGTGGAAATGATTTGAAGAATTTGGTGCAAAGTAGAAATGGAATACGGAGTAAACGTATCATGGCTAGGAAGTATACAAAGAATCCTGGAGAAACGATTTTGCTTCTGGTGTGAGGTGTAGTTATGTCAAAAAAGAAACATGCTGTTCTTTATGTGCTCGCGATTTTATTTGCCTTGGTGATTAGTTTTGATTTAGGGATGCGTTTGATTGAACGCGCGTTTTTGCTTGGTTTTATTGTCTTACTTATGGTTCTTTTTATGGTGGTTTTTACCAAGCAAGAAGAGGCAAAAAAGATGCGGGAAGAAGAGGAGAAAAAAGCAAGGCTTGATGTGGTGGAAGAAGTAGATAGTAAGAGAAAGAAATGTGTGTATTGTGATACCTTAAATCCAGTGAATGCGACCTATTGTAAAAAGTGTAAGCGTTCGATGGATAACATTGTCTGTCCGGTTTGTGGCCATGTGAACTCTTATAAGGACAAGTATTGTGAAGAGTGTGATAGTATTTTGCAAAATAAGAAGGTGCACTTATGAATAGAAGGGTACCTTTATTGTTGATCTTTTTGGTTTTGCTTGTTTCTGGATTGTCTTTTGCGATTTTTTATCTAGGGGAATCTTTGTTTTTTTTGTTTGTTGGTATTTTTTTGCTGATTGCTGGGATGGTGGTGGTCGCTATTATACAGACACTGGATCTTATGAAGCGGGATAAAATGATTGATTATGAAATGGTGGAAAAGTTTCACCTGCATATAGTTACATGTCAAAATTGTGGCAAGGAAAATATTTTGGAAGATCGTTATTGTAGGTATTGTGGTCAAGAATTAGAGGGTGAAGAAGATGTATAAGATATTAGAGAAGAAGGCATTAAACAAAGATATTGATTATTTGGTGGTAGAGGCTCCCTTGGTTGCGAGTCATGCCAAAGCAGGGCATTTTGTTTTGCTTAGGATCGATAGGGTGGGGGAACGTATTCCCTTAACCATTGTTGGAACGAAGGGTGATGGAGTTGAACTTATTGTTCAAAAAGTTGGTTATACAACCAAGCAAATAGGGTCGATGAAGGTTGGCGAATCCTTCCTCGATTTTATGGGTCCACTGGGGAATGCGGTGGAAATTGATGATTCTATAGAGCGTGTCTTGGGTGTTGCTGGTGGTGTTGGTGCGGCTCCTTTGTTGCCGCAGCTAAAAGCTTATCATGATGCGGGCGTGAAAGTTGATTTGCTTTATGGAGCAAGAACGAAAGATTTGTTGATTTTGCTTGATGCGTTTTCTAGTATTTGTGAGCAGGTACATATCACGACCGATGATGGTTCTCTGGGAGACAAGGGATTTGTGACCGATAAGATAGACCAACTGATGGATGAGCATGCTTATGACCATGCGGTTGTGATTGGTCCATTGGTGATGATGAAGTATGCGTCTAAGGCCTTGATGGATCATGGGGTTGATACCTTTGTATCGTTGAATCCAATTATGATTGATGGGACCGGTATGTGTGGAAATTGCCGTGTACTTATTGATGATAAAACCTATTTTGCTTGTATAGATGGACCGGATTTTCCGGCAAAGGGCATCGATTTTGATTTGTTGATGGCTAGGCAAAATTATTACAAAGAAGAGGAACATGTATGCAAGATTGGACGTGGGTATGATGAAAGATAAGGTCTTAATGCGAGAAATCGATGCACAGGAGAGGGTGCATCATTTTCTTGAAGTGGCTTGTGGATATAATGCAGAGGAGGCTATGCTTGAAGCAAGTAGGTGTTTGGAGTGTAAACATCCAAAATGTGTGCTTGCTTGTCCGGTGGAAATTGATATTCCTGGGTTTATCAAAGCAATCAAAGAAAAGGATTTTTCTTTGGCCTATCAAGTGATTACAAAAGATAATGTATTACCGTCAATTTGTGGCCGTGTGTGTCCGCAAGAGAGCCAGTGTGAAGGTGCTTGTATTGTGGGCATTAAGAACACATCGGTATCGATTGGGGCTTTGGAGCGATTTGTTGGAGATTATGCTAGAGACCATTTGAAGACAAGGAAAGTCGTGAAAGAAAAGATTGGTAAAAAGGTGGCGCTTGTCGGTAGTGGTCCTGCTTCACTGGCTTGCGCTGCTGTCTTGATTGAAGAAGGGGTCGACGTTAGTATCTATGAAGCCCTCCATGATTATGGTGGGGTTTTGATGTATGGTATTCCATCTTTTCGTTTGCCAAAAGAAATTGTTCGTGAAGAGATTAAGGTCTTAGAAGATAAGGGTGTTAGGTTTTATAAGAATGTCTTGATTGGGAAAACAATTACAATAGATGAGTTAAAAAAAGACTATGATGCCATATTTTTAGGAACTGGTGCTGGCTTACCTAGTACCTTAGGTTTACCTGGTGAACATGGTTCTGGAATCTATTATGCCAACGAGTTTTTAACGCGCGTAAATTTGATGGGGTCTCATACATTTCCGGTGCAAAAAACACCCATAAAAATCGGTCAGAAGGTGGCTGTAATAGGTGGTGGAAATGTGGCCATGGATGCGGCACGTACGGCCGCACGTTTAGGGGCAAAAGAAGTCTTTATTCTTTATCGCCGTGATATGGAGAGTTTGCCAGCAAGACAAGAGGAAATTCATCACGCAATTGAAGAGGGTATTGGCTTTCGTTTGTTAGAGAGTCCGGTATCTTTTGCCTTAGAAAATTATGAGGTTCGAAGTGTAAAAACAGAGATCATGGAACTAGGAGAGAAGGATGCTTCAGGAAGAAGAAGACCACTTGGGACGAGTCGTTTTCGTGAACATCAAGTAGATAGTGTCATCATTGCCATTGGCCAGTCACCTAATCCAATTGTGAAACGAGAAACAAAGGAATTAAAGACGGATAAATGGGGACGCGTTGTTGTTGATGAGTACGGACAAACATCGATTGAGGATGTGTATGCTGGTGGAGATAGTGTCTTAGGAGCGGCGACGGTTATTTTGGCGATGGGAGCTGGGAAAAAGGCGGCCAAAAGAATGTTGGAACGTTTTAAATAGTAGAACTTGATTTTGGTTGACAATAAAGGGAAAACAAGGTAAAATTCTAGTAAATACTTTGATGTTCAAAGAAAATAGAAAATGGAGGATTTTACATGCCGAAAATAGGAATTATTGTTTGTGGAAATTCGGGGATTGATTATTTAGACCATCCTTATGATATTGATGTTTTTCGTAGTATTTTGATGATTCGTGATGAGGAGTTTACGGATTTTGTCGATATCACCGCAGAGGATTTTTACAAGCGTTTAAGAAAAGAAAAAGATTTGGTGGCAACCACTGCACAAACTGCGACCGGTGTCATGGTGGAAAAAATTGAAAAAATGTTGGATAAAGGTTATGAAGAAATACTGATTATTACGATTTCTTCTATGCTTAGTGGAACGTATTCAGGGGCTGTCATGGCTGCCAATATGATTGATCATGCTCATATTCATGTCTTTGATTCAAAAAGTGTTGCCTACCCTGAAGCACGTATGGCTCTTGATGCGGCAGAAATGGCTGCTAAGGGGAAAAGCATCAAGGATATCCTTGAACATTTGACTTTTATTCGTGATCACCATGGGATTTACTTTAGTGTGGATACTCTGAAATATCTTGTTAAGAATGGACGATTAAGTGGAGCGAGTGGATTTGTGGGGGGACTTTTAAAGATTAAACCACTCTTAATGCTTACCGATGACGGACGTGTTGAATCGATTGAAAAAATCCGTACTTCATCGAAGAGTTTAAACCGTGTTGTAGAGAAATTTTTAGAAGATACGGAAGGGAAAGAAGTAGAAGCTTTCATTATTCACGCGGAAGCTGAAAATCGCGTAAATGATGTGAAAAAAGAACTAAAGAAACGTAGACCAAGTATTGGTGAGTTAGAGGTGTATCCTTTAACGCCAGTAGTAGGTGCCCATGCTGGACCAGGTGTGGTCGCACTAGGATATATTGAAAAACCATAGGAGGGATTTTGTGGAAGCGAGGAAGATAATTAACGAGTTGTTGGTGGAGGTTTTTAATCGTATATTGAGTATTGAGGCGGAAAATATGCGTAAGAGAGGTGTGAAAATTTCGATGAATGAAATTCACGTCTTAGAGGCAATTGATAAAACAGAAGAGCCTACAATGACGCATATTGCTAAGCGATTACGTATTACCGTTGGAACACTTACAACGTCTATTAGCCGCTTGGTTGATAAAGGCTATGTCAAACGTTACCGTGATTTAGAAGATAAACGTAAGGTATTTTTGACCTTGACCAAAAAAGCCTTTGAGGTCTTGGAGATCCATGATGAGTTTCACGATGAAATGATTGATGCGACCATTAAAGATTTGAACTTAGAAGCTAACGAAAGTTTGTTGATTTCTTTGGAGAACTTAAACGAGTATTTCAAAAACAAGTATTGACCTAAATACCTTTACTTTCCCATGGGCTTTTGATAAAATAAAGCACATAAAGAGCGTAAAAGAGAGGTGTTTTGGATGATTCATTCAGATGTCATTCGGGGACATCTAGAAACCATCATATTAAAGTTGATTTTAGAGAAAGATCGATACGGATATGAAATTTCTAGGTGCATCAAAGAGCGAACCAATGAGCAATTTATTATGAAGGAAGCAAGCCTTTATTCCATCGTTCAGCGTTTGGAGAAGAAGGGGCTTATTTCTTCTTACAAAGGTGAAAAGTCTCATGGTGGTAAAAGAAGGTATTATAAAATAACACCACTCGGAAGAGCTTACTATAAAGAAAAATTAAAAGAATGGCAAAGTCTAAGAGAAATCTTGGGGATGTTACTGGAGGAATCAGAATGAAACAAATTGAAAACTTTGTTAAACATACGTTTAAAGATGTTCCGAAAGAAAAACGACAAGAAATCATACCAATTGTAACCGAATCTTTGATTGAAAAAGTGGAAGACTTGATGGAAAAAGGATATACAGAACAAGATGCGGTTGATCAAACAGTATTAGAATTTGGAACGGCAGAAGATTATTTCGGTCGTGAAAGACCGTTTGCTAAGTTTCGAAGAAAAACCTTGAAACATTATCGCAATGATTTTCTATTTAGTTTGTTTGGAGCTTTGATTATTATAGCCATGTTGGTCTTTACGAACTTATATTACACCGGTGATATTATCTGGTTTGTCTTACCAGCAATTGCGGTCCTATGGTGGCCACTTGCTGTATTGTATCGATTCTTAAATAAACGAGTGTCGGAAAGAGGAGAAGACAATGAGTAAAAGAGCTGTTATCGCGACTTCAACTGGATGTTTAGACTACTTAGATTTAAAGCATGAAAAAGATTTGTATATTTTACGTATGAAAATTATAGTAAACGATGAGACCTACAATGATTTTATTGACATCAATGCGGATACCTTTTATCAAATGTTGCAAGAGGATACCAAACTTGTACCAAGTTCTTCTATGCCTTCTATTGGCGAAATGCTTGAAATGTTTGAACATCTTGAGCATGCTGGTTATGAAGAAGTGATTATGACGACCATTTCTTCCCAACTTAGTGGAACCTATCAAATTGCTGAGATGGCAAAACAACAATACAATGGCGCGTTAAAGATTTATGTTGTGGATACATTAAATGCTGCTATTAGTGAAGGATTTATTGCAATAGAGGCTTTGCGTCTACTTAAGGAAAATGTAGGAACAGAAGAAATAGTCACCTATCTACATAAATTACGTACGTCAAGAAAACAGTACTTTATGGTGGATAACTTACGTTTACTCGTCGCGAACGGACGCTTAAGTGGAGCGAGTGGTTTTCTTGGGTCTATGTTTAAAATTAAACCGATTTTAATTGTCAATGATGAGGGAAAAATTGTCTCTTATGAAAAAATAAGAACACAAAAAAAATCCTTAAAACGAATGGTGGAACTCTTGCTCAATGATTTAAAAAATGTGAAGAACTTTGTCATTACATTTGATACATCCAATAACATTGAAGGCATCGAGTATGTGAAAAGAGAAATTGAGAAAGTCTACCCAGACTATCAGTACTATGAAGCACCCATCACACCGGTGATTGGATGCCATACAGGTATTGGTACGGTAGGGGTAGCGTATTTTGATTTAGATATTTAAACTGCACGTTTGTGCAGTTTTTATTTGCAAATATGTTTGCTTGATGGTAAAATATTCCGGTAAGTTAGGTGATGTTATGAATACCAAGAAAATTGTCTTTTTATCGATTATGTTATCGATTGCAATCGTTGTATCAATTGTCGAATCTATGATACCTGTTTTTTGGGTACCTGGTGCCAAACTCGGCTTAGCCAATATTATTACCTTGGTGATTTTGTATGTCTATGGAGAAAAAGATGCCTTTATGGTGTTGATCTTAAGGATTTTACTTGTGGGATTGCTTAGAGGAACTTTCTTAATGCCTGGATTCTTCTTGAGTTTATCGGGTGGATTACTTGCCTATATGTTAATGGTAAGTTTCAAACGTATGAAAGTCTTTAGTATTGTCGGTGTGAGTGTAACTGGGTCTTTGGGACATTCGCTTGGACAAATATTGATGGCCATTGTTTTACTTAGTACACCGGAATTAATCTATTATTTCCCAATTATTTTCTTTATCTCGATTCCTACGGGAATCTTTACTGGATATGTATCCATGGTTTTTTTAGACATTGCCAAAAGTGCCTTACATGCAGGATATTAAAAACGTCAAATTTCACAAGGAAATTTGACGTTTTTTTTAATTGTATAAGTTGAATAAGTAGTTTTCTTCAAAGTGTTCACTAAAGGTGAGTTCACCATCTAAGTCATACCAAACAGCTTCTAAACCTTCAATATTATTGACGAAGTCTAATCCTTCTTCAATCGGCATTAAGAATAGTGCGGTTGAGTATAAGTCTCCAAGTGCAGGATCATCATAAATGATGCTGACGCTTCGCATATAGCGTTCTGGATATAAGGTTTCTGGGTGAATGATGTGGTGGTAAATTTCATCGTTTACCTCATAATATTGTTGGTAATCTCCACTTGTTACGAGTTGGTTACCGTCTGATAATTTGACTGCTGCAAAGATTTTATCCATTGGTGATAAAAATGGATTACCTGCCTTGGTTGGATCGGTGATTCCAAGCAAGAAAACACCTTCATCTCTTGTTGGATGTGTTCCACCAATGGATACATTTGATTCTCCATTGTTTAAAAGATAAGCTTCTAAGTTGAGCGTATCTAAGTAGTCGGTGATGATCCCTGAGATGTATCCTTTTGATACCCCTCCGACATCAATTGACATGTTTTCTTCTAAGCGGATAGTCAGTTGTTCTTCATCTAGAGTAATCTTGCTTGGATCTGTATAGACAGCTTGTTCCTCGAGTTCGGTGATACTTGGAACTTGGCATAGACCATTGATGTTGCATTGGTCGCGGTATTCACTCCAAATCGCTAAGACAGGACCTAGTGCAAGGTTGAATAAGTTGTTTACTTCCTCTTGATGATCAAGTGTAAAGACAATGAGATCGTATAGTTCTTGTTCTATTTTGTGTGTAGAAGTTGGGTCATCATTAATGGTTTTTATGTTGGTGTAACCTTCATAGTTTTTGTATTTATCTGATAAATTGTTATAAAGCAACAAGGTATCTTCTACTTGATCGAAAATAATGGAAGAATCTTGTTGGTCTTCTGCGGAGTAGAAAATCGATAACTTCACTACGGTATTTAAGTAACTTTGCCAGACTTTTTGACACTCGAACTGATTGGCATTCACGATGTAGTAGCAAGTATCGCTTGGGTAAGTGACGGTCACTTCTCTAGTGAGTGTTTGGTTGATGTTTTTGTAGGCAAGTTCATAGGTTACTTGGTAAGTACCCTCTGTGCTTGCATCAACATCACTAGTCACTTCGACAAAATCACGAATATCTTCATCTCCGTCAACGGCGATAAAACCATCGGTCGTTAAGGAGAATTCTATGTTATCTTCTTTGGCACAAGCTGATAGGGTTAAGATTGTCAGCAATGTGAGTAAGATAGAAAGGGTTTTGTTCATGGGCATCATTCCTTCTTTCTTGAAGAATTATATCAAAGCTTGAAAGAAAAGTAAACCAAAACAAAAAAAACTGGATTTCTCCAGTTTTTAATAGTTTTCGTTGTGGTATTCAAGTAAACGTTTCACCGCACGAATCATATTGTTTGTTGAAACACTGCTTCCAGCGAAATCATCAATCAAATCTTGTTCTGCGATTTGTGTTTCGTTCTCTACAACACCGTGATAGTTTTCATTAGTAAAGACGCTGATTCCCTCTAAATCTTCCATCGATTTACCGATTAACCAAGGTATAAAACGAGTTTCAAAGTCCTCTAGTACATGTCCTTGTGGTGTAGGGCTTGAATCTCCCCACATACCTGCTGTATAATGTCCGTCTTCTCCATCTTGATTGTAAGAAATCGTTTGGATTGTACCGTCGTTTTTGTTGATTTCTACGTACGCAACTTGCCAGTAGTTTACATTGGCGTTACGGCAGGTACAAGACAAGTATGAAATTTGGTATTTGACAAAATCTCTTGCTTCGTACTCGAATAAAATATAGTAAGGTCTTACAACCTCTACACCTTCACCGTTGATGTGTGTAAATGATAAAACACCTTCGACTTCAGTCCCTCCACCATTACCAGTAGATTCTCCGGTTACACACTCTGCTCCAATACATAAATCAGAACAAGCGCTTAAGGTAAGTAGTACAAGGAATGAACCCATTAAGAGCAACATTTTTTTCATAGTTTCCTCCTCAATTCTTAATGTCATTACTAATTATAAAAGAAATGGTCTTTTTATGCAACCTATTTTTAAATATCATTCTAAACTAGGAATTATGGCTTTACTTGTAGTTTATTGATGAGTGGAATGAGAGAATTGATGATGGAGTTAGATGTGTTTTCTAGGCTATAATAGGGGCTAGTAGGCTCGTTTAATTCGTCGTAGAGATCGTTGAAGGTTAAGACATCCATTAAGATGGTCTCTTCTAAGATATCAAGGGTTGTGTCCATGCCTAATGTAAGATGTCTGACTGAATCACCATCTTGATTGAAAAAATCAAAATGGATTTCTGTGATGGTTTGATCTAGTTCAAGACGCCCATAGGCTAGGATGGTTTGATTGTTCAAGGTAATTTTCTCGTAAAAAACACGACCGATTTCATATCTTGAATCTCCTAAAATATTGTAAGTACCATTATACTCGTAATAACCTCCCAAAGTGAACACTTTTTCATAGCCTAAGTGGTGTAAAACATCGCGTACATAGTTGGCTCTAATACAACCATCCGCATAGAGAAATATAGCCTTATCTTGTTTGAAATAAGAGGTCATAATATCTTCATTTAGGATTTGATCTGGGTCAAACTGATAGGTATGGTTTCGATCGAATGCACGGTTATCTAAGTAGTCAAAAAAAGGAATCATTTCGAAGCCATCTATGTAGCCAGCGGCAAATTTTGCATCAAAGTTTCTAAGGTCTACATACTGGACATCATCACGCCACATATAGTCATCTAGGTTCTCCATGGTTATTTCATCGTTTATTTGGATTTTTTTTAATGTATTTTCTTGGTCACAAGAAGTTAGTATACAAACTAATAATACTAGTAAAAACAGCCATTTAAAGCGCATTTCGGCATTCCTCCTTTTCAAAAATCATTATAGCATAGATGCTTATTTGGGAACAAGGTAAATTAATTTGAAAAATCAACAATATCGGCCTTTTCCTATTTATTTTTAAGCACGTTTTTGCTATAATTATATAGGTTACATTTTTATAAGATGAAAAGAGGTGAAGAATTTGGCGACAGAGTCTCTGAATGTAAAGGAATTATATGAAAAATGGATTTTGGATGCGAAGACAAAATTAACAGAAGATAATCTTGTTCCTCGTGTCAAAGAATATCTCATAGGTCAACATCCGGAAATATGTGGTAAGTGTGCGCCTTGTCGTGATGGAGTAATTAAGTTAGAGCAATTACTCGATGAGTACATTGATGGGAAGGCTACCATTAAGACGCTAAAAGAAATCGAGCGTTTAACGTACAATTTACGTGCGAGCAGATGCAGTGTAGGGTTAGATATTGGTAAGAATATGGAAGTTATCCTAGATAACAATTATCATGTCTTATACAAACCCGTGAAAAAATATTAAGGAGGATTACAATGGCATCAATTACGATAAATGGAAAAACATTAAAAGTAAAAAATGGCACAACCATCCTCAAAGCTGCAGAACAGATCGGGATAGAAATTCCTACACTATGTTTTCTTGAAGAAATCAATGAAATTGGTTTTTGCCGTGTTTGTGTTGTTGAAGTAGAAGATGAGCAAGACTTGGTATCGGCATGTAATACGGAAGTAGCAAATGGTATGGTGATTCATACCAATTCAGATAAGGTCAAAGAATCTAGAAGAGCTACTTTGGATTTACTAGCAAGTAAACATCGCTTTGATTGTTGGAGATGTCCGAAAGATGGAATGTGTGAGTTTTATGACATGTTGAAAGAACATGACGTGGTCTTTGAAGAATTTGGTCCAGGAATTGGTCGTAATGACGAGACAATTTATGGTACAGGTATTTCACAAGACTTAAGCAAGTGCATTCTGTGTAAACGATGTGTGGCAGTTTGTCAAGAGGTTGTGACTGCGAATGTATTAAAGTTTCGTGATGAGGACCCACTGAACCCAGTGGTATCACCTACACCTGGACTTGCCTTTGATGAGTCGGGTTGTATTTTTTGTGGACAGTGTGTGAAAGCATGTCCTACTGGTACTCTTTATGAGACAAATCATGTGGATAATGTAGAAGATCTCTTGTTAGAGGATAACTATGTTATTGCACAAATCGCAGAGGAAGCACGTATTGGTTTACGTGAAGAGTTTGGTTATGATATGCAAGATGCATCGTTTGATGATGTGTTTGATCAAGCCTTGAAAATGATTGGCTTTGAAGAAACAGTGTCCACTGGTGTAGGAGAAGATTTACATGTTCGTGCACTGGGTGAAGAACTGTATCAACATATGGAAGAGAAAAAAGAAGAACCATTGCTTTCTTCATGGTGTTCTGGGTTTGTTCGTTATTCGGAGCTTTATTATGGAGACAATTTAGATCAACTTTCTTCTTTGAGAAGTCCACATATTTTGCAGGGAACATTGCTTAAGAAACAAGAACATAAAGCCAAAGATAATGTCAAGGTCGTCTCTATTATGCCTTGTACTTCGAAGAAATATGAAATTACCCGTGATGAATTGAAACTAGATGGTGAGCAAGCAGTGGATTATGTCTTGACGGTTCGTGAAATCGCTAAGATGATCAAGCGTCGTGGTTTCGATATGTCCAATATAAAAGTGCAAGATAAAAAAGAGTCACCTTATAGTGAAACTAGAAAATCTTCAAATGATTTACTTGGTAATGTTCTTGCTTATGTAGCAAACAAACTGAATGTACCATTTGAAGAACCAAAATATAAAGTTATTCACGGTGAACGCTTAGTGGAAACTGAGGGTGTCATTGAAGAAGCAACGGTGAAATTTGGTAAGGCGAAGTACAATGTCTTACGCGTTAGTGGCGGTAACGCAGTGAAGGCTATGTATAAGTTGCTTAAGGAAACAAAGAAAACCTATCTATTTGCCGATGTTAGTCATTGTGCAAGTGGTTGCACCAACGGTGGCGGACAAGCCATTCGTCACAATGTAGAAATGCATGAAATTCTTAAGGCGAGAGAAGAAGCAATTTGTGCTATGCATGCATCGACTGAAACAACAACAAATGAGTTTGCCAATAATGTATTTGAAGGATTCTTTGCTGAGTCACGTGATTTGTTAGAAACAAGTTACTCGGTGAAAGAGTTTACGAAGGAATAAGAGGTGATTAGATGATTACAGAATACAGTCATTACTTAGAACCAACTATGGTTTATATACCCATCACCGATGAGGATTACAGAATCGCCAATGTTGTTGTTGCCTCTGGAGACACTGTAAAGATTGGGCAAGTCTTAGCCCATAAATTTAAAGGGAAAAACAAACTACCTGTGGTCGCTACTGTGAGTGGTAAGGTAGTTGAGATTGTTGAGAAGATGGATCGTTTTGGTAAGATTGTTGACCATGTTGTAATTGAAAACGATGGTGCGAGTACCATGGTTGAATTACCTTCATTGAAAGACGATGTTACCACGGCAGAAGTACGTAAAGCTATTGAGACTGTTGGTTTACATAAAGTGGATGTGGATGGATTGTTCACAACTTTAAACTTTGATGAGCCAATCAAACATGTTGTGGTGAGTACCGTCTTTGCCAATGAACCATTTACGTCAACCAATTATGAGTATTTGTTGAACAATGCTGCGGACATTGTTGATGGAGCTGCCTTACTAGCAAAAGCTGCTGCCACAAGCGATGTAACAATCATTGCTGATAAATCGATGCCGAGTGAAGTTGTTGATGAACTTGGAAAAGAAATCGTCAACCATGACATAGAGGAACCAACCTTTGTTGATACCAAGAAAGTAAAGGGTTGGGACTACAAAGTCATGCAAGGTCTTGTGAAGGAACAATTGTCCATCAACGTTCTTGATAATGGCATTTTATATGTCCATGCTAATACTTGTAAAATGGTGAGCGACGTTGTCCGTAGAGGGCTTCCAGTTGTATCTAGAAACGTTGCCTTTACGGGAGATGGATTACATAAAAACCTTGTCTTAGATGTTCGTGTTGGAACCTTGTTAAGTGATGTGGTGAAAGAACTTGGTGGATATGTTGCTAACCAAGAACTGAATTTACACATTGGGAACTATTTAACTGGTGTGCAAGTACCGAGCGATGATTTTGCCATTACAGAAAGTGTAGATGCGATTCATATATCGGTTTATGATGAAGTTGAAGAAGATGTTTGTATTAAATGTGGAGAATGCAACGATGTATGTCCTGCAGGGATCTTGCCACAAAACATTATGGATGCAGAATTAAGAGCTGTTGGTGAGCGTATCTTTGATTTGCATACAGATGAATGTGTTGAGTGTGGACTATGTACGTATGTTTGTCCATCGAAAATAAATGTATTAGAATGGGTACGACGTGCGAAACGTCGTGTCGGATAAGGAGTGATACGATGGAATTTACAATGAAAAAACCTCCGATTGTCCAAAATTCAGAGAGCTCACTTAAACGTTCGTTTAATTTACACATTGCTTTAATTATTGTATCAGTTGGAGCTATTTTATTAAAAGCATTCACAGCAGTGCCAGAAGATGCGACCTATACAGCGCTTGATCAAGCATTTAAAGTATTCTTGATGTTAGCGATTGGTGTTGGAGTGTCAATGATTATTGAACTCTTCTATGCGCTAAGTGAAGGTAGTACAAAGAAATTTGAATCTTATGAAGGCTTTGTTGATCCAATCAATAGTGGATTGCTGATTGCCTTATTGCTTCCAACAATTACACCAATTTATGTGTTAGTCTTAGCGACTGTGGTGGGTGTGTATGTTGGAAAACTAGTCTTTGGTGGTTATGGATATTACATCTTTAATCCTGCACTAGTGGGTGTTCTATTTGCCAATGTATCTTTTGGTTCAAGACTTTATGTTGCCGGAACGCCTTTAGAACTGTTAAAACAAAGTATGAGTGGAAGTACTTATACCTTTGATAATGTTCTAGAATTATTTATTGGAAACTACGAAGCGATTGCGGTTGGTTCAACTGCAGCAATCTTACTAATCTTTGTAATGATTTACTTGATGGTGACGAAGGTTATTGATTACCGTACTGTTCTTGCATATTTGTTAACAGTAGGTGTTATTTCATTCATCATTGGTTGGGTAAATGGATTCTTGATTGATTACTTTATTGTAAATATGATTAGCGGGTTTACCTTGTTTGGTGCAGCTTTCTTAGTAGCTGAGCCAGTATCTAGCCCTACTAGCCGTGAAACGAAATACATATACGCGGTTGTGATTGGGGTTATGATGATGCTTGTTCGAGTACTTGGAAATGAGGCTGAGGGATTGGTGTTTGCGGTTCTCTTAGGAAATATGATTACACCATTCTTAAACCGTACAGTGAAACGCAGCAACAAAAAAGGATTGATCAAAACAATTAGTATTTGTTCCGTCGCTGTTTTATTGATGGGATTTGTGCTTGGATTCTTATTGCAAGATCGATTGATTGAAGCCTTCGCGAGCATCGGAGGGATCATCTAATGAAACATATTAAAATTGTGATTACCTTACTTGTTGTGGTTGTCTTAAGTAGTGTGGGAGTATATGCTGTTGAGCAAATAACGACACCTATTATTGAGCAAGCACAATTTGAAGCAGAAAATGCAGCCTTATTTGATGTATTTCCTGCGCTTGAAAGTAGCGATGATTTGACACCAGAAGAAGGATTAGATTTTGGTAGTTCAACGGTTACTCAAGTGATTGAAATTGATGGAAAAGGATATATTTATACGGCACAATTCCAAGGATTCCAAAGCCAAATTCGTTATATGATTGGTGTGGACATGAGTGGAACCATTACAGGATTCCAAATCTTGGAGCAAGGAGATACTCCTGGTTATGGTGCAAAAATAGCAGAACCTTTGTTTACCAACCAATTTGCTGGGGATGACTTAGCAAGTGTTGGTGGCGGAGACTTTGATGGAATTAGTGGAGCGACCATTACAACAGGTGGATTTACTGGTTCGATTCAAGGTTTAGCAAGTTTTCATGATGCGACCTTTGCTGGTGGTGGAAACGGTGGAGAAGAAACAGACCCACGTGAAGAAATCACTTCGGAAGGAGCGACGTTTACGGATGTTACTGGTGATTATGAATTAGCTGGTACACCGATTACAAAAGTGGAATTTGCCAACGATGATGAAGCGGTTATTTATACGGTTGTATTTGATGGTTGGTCAGAAGGAAACGAGTACATTATTGCCTTTGATTTAGAAACACATGATGTATTAGGATTCCGTGCACTGACGGTCAATGAAACAACTGGTATTGGAGCAATGATTGGTGAAGATGACTTTATGGCTCAGTTTGATGGCTTAGCACATAATGATGCTTTAAACGGTGGAATTGATAGTGTTAGTGGAGCTACTGCGCCAGTAACCTTAAGTGGTTTAAGAGAATCTTTAAATGCAGTAACTTTGTTCCACCAAACATATTTTGGTGGTGGAGAATCTGATGAAGAGAAACTTGAACGCTTGATTGGTGAAACCTTCCCTAATGAAGATCCTAGTTTACGTGAAGATGTCACAAGTGCATATCCAGCTAGTGATTTGTTGTTAGCGATTTATGATATTTATAATAGTGATAGTGAACGTATTGGTGTTGTGTATTATGCAGAAGTTTTAGGAAATTCTTATGGTTCTGTAGACAACATTAAGTTGCTTGTTGCTGTTGAAGAAGGAAGCATTATGTCTGAGGTTGTTTTGTTTGATGAAAATGAAACACCAAGTATCTTTGCTTTAAATGAGTTATTAAATTATCACATTGCCAATTATTTAACATTCTTGGCGCCAGAAGAAGCAGCATTAAGTTCTGCTTATCCGGATGCTGTGAGTTTTGATAGTGTCTTTGGAGACTATCCATATACAGCAGATATCTTAAACATCTTTGAAGCAAAAGATGCGGAAGATAATGTACTCGGTTATGTCTATTATGCAACCGCGTCTGGATTTGGGGGAGACATCACCTTTACATGGGGTGTTGATCTTGCTGGTGTAACCAAAGATTTACATATTATTAGCCATGGAGAATCATGGGGTAGTGCCTATCCATATAGTGAAAATCCTACAGCGGGAATCTTCCCGAACACTTCTTGGTTGGATCAATTTGAAGGTGCAGACCTTGGAAATCTAACGATTGGTGAGATTGACGATGTAGCAGGTGTATCTACTACGACAAATGGTATGAAAGAAGCACTTGCATTCATCAAAGAGTATCATGAAGCAAATGTAGGAGGTGCGAACTAATGGCTAAGCAAAAATCTATGAAAAGTGTATTTAGTGCGGGTCTTATTAAGCAAAACCCTGTATTCGTTCAGTTCTTAGGAATGTGTCCTACACTTGCGGTAACGGGTAGTGTAGAGAACGCTCTTGGTATGGGAGCAGGGGTTGTCTTCGTTTTGGTTGTTGCGAACCTAGTGGTATCATTGATTCGTAACTATGTACCAAGAGAAGTCCGTATTCCAATTTATATTGTTATTATTGCATCTCTTGTTACGATTTTAGAGATGTTCATGAAAGCATTTGTCCCTGACTTAGCAGCATCACTAGGAACCTTCTTAAGTTTGATTGTTGTTAACTGCTTAATTTTAGGTAGAGCAGAGGCATTTGCATCGAAAAATAAACCAATTCCTTCGGTTTTAGATGGTCTTGGTATGGCACTTGGATTTACTGGAGGGCTTGTATTAATTGCCTTCTTCCGTGAATTACTAGGTGCTGGAACCTTCCTAGGTATGCAAGTTATTCCAGCCGATTACCAAATTAGTGTTTTGGTGCAAGCTGCTGGGGCATTCTTAGTCTTTGGTATCTTAGTGTCACAGGTGAACAAGATTCGCCTAGCACGTGAAAACGAAAGCGAGGTGGCATAAGATATGGAATTGATTGCGATTGCCTTTGGTGCAATATTTGTTAACAACGTAGTATTAAAACAATTTTATGGATTATGTCCGTTCTTAGGAGTATCAACGAAAAAGTCAAGTGCGCTTTCAATGGGAGCTGCGGTAACCTTCGTTATCACATTATCTGCGATCATTGCACACTTACTTTATACCTTGGTTTTAGAACCAAACAATATTACTTATTTATCAACCATCGTATTTATTTTGGTTATTGCGAGTTTCGTTCAGTTGGTGGAAATGTTTATTAAACGTTTCAGTGCACCATTATATAGTGCACTTGGAGTGTACTTACCACTGATTACAACAAACTGTGCGGTGCTTGGGGTTGCGATTGATGCGACCGTCAACAAAACAAAAATCTTTGGTGATTTAGATCCAACCTTGCTGCATGTTGCAGTGTATGCATTTGGTATTTCCATTGGATATGCATTGGTTATTTTCTTATTTAGTGCAATCCGTGAAGAAATGGATGCTTACCCAATTAAGAAAAACTGGCAAGGAATTCCAATCGCATTGATTACAGCCTTTATCATGGCCATGATCTTTGTCGGGTTTGGAGGGATTGTCTAATGGAAACAATATTTATAGTCATCATCTTAGCGGCTGTCATTTCGATTGTATTAGCTTTGTTGCTTTCTTTCGCTAGTGTAGCCTTGAGTGTTGATGAAGATCCTAGATTGCAAGATATCGTTGATATGTTGCCAAACCAAAACTGTGGTCTGTGTGGGAATCCTGGTTGTCGTGCAATGGGAGAAGCAATTCTAAATGAAGATGCGAAACTGACCCAATGTAAACCTGGTGATCAAGAAATGAGAGATGCGATTAAAGAGTATCTTGAAGAACATCCAGATGAAAACGGTGAATACGTTAAGGTAAAAATGTAAGTACAAAAAAACAGGTAAAGCGACTGCTTTACCTGTTCTTTTTTTAAGGGAGTACTATATGCGTATCAGCCCAACTATGAATGGCTTCTAAACTATTTTTCAAGGAATGGCCTTTGTCTGTAAGAGAGTATTCGATTCTTACCGGTGTTTCTGGATAGACCGTTCGTACTACTAGTCCTTCACTCTCTAAATCCTTTAGACGCTCACTAAGGACCTTACTGCTTAACTTGATTTCTTCTTGTAAGTCACCAAAGCGTTTGGGACCTGGAATCAATTGATAAATGATAAGTCCAACCCATCGCTTAGATAAAATGGCGATGGCTTTTTCGAATTTCGGACATATGATGTCTTGTGTCATGGTATCACCTCGTCTATAGTATAGCAAGAGTTCACATAAAAAGCAAATAACTTAATTTAATGTAGTTACTATTTAACAGTGTTAGGGTAAAAAAAAGAGGAAATTGCTTTCCTCTTTTAAGTTTATGAATTACTCAGCTTGTCCGATTGCTTCTTCGAATGCAACTTTGAATCCTTCGATTCCGATTGTTACACCAGCAATACCGTCCATGATTACTTCTTCATCTTCAGGATTGAATTTGTCATGACGATCTCCAGCAACGATTTCCCAATCTGGGTTCCATCCTTGGTTAGCAACTAAAGCAGCAGCTAATTCGTTTGCATGCTCGAACCAACCTTTACCAGTGATACCTAACATTCCATAATCACCTTGTAAAGCTTGTTTTGTAGTTACATAATCATCTTCAGTACCTTCTACACCATCAGGTCCGTCCATAGTGTTCAAAGCGTTTAAGATAACTTCTTCAATTCCACCAGCTTCGTTGATGATAACGGTAGCCATGTAACCATTTGATTCTGACATTCCGTAATAGATACCTGGAGTGTAATCTCCTTTAACAGGCATATCGATAGTATAAGAACCATCACCTAATACTTTGTAGTCTCCACTGTAGTCAGCGATTCCACCAACGTTATAAACATTTTCATATCCAGCAGCTTCTAATGCTGATTTTACAAACGCAGCACGAGTTCCACTACCACACATAATGAAGATTGCTTTGTCTTCGTTGAACAATGCTTTCAACGCTGATTCATTTTGTAAGCTTGCAGCTTCAAAATTCCAACCATCAGTTCTAACTAAAATTCCTTCGTACTCTAGGTAGTCAAAGAATGGAATCATTTCGAATCCTTCAATGTATCCTGAGTTCAACTTGTCATCAAAGTTACGAACATCAACATATTGTACATCTGGACGATCTAAATACTCGTCTAAGTTTTCCATTGTAACTTCTTCTGGAAGTTCAGCTAATTCTTCTCCGCCACATGCAGCAAGAGAGAAAGTTAAAAGAAAAGCGGCAAATAAAAATAAGATTTTTTTCATTTCTAATTCCTCCTAAAATATTTTTTATTTCCGTTAATATTATATTAGCATAATCTAACTTTGTCAAACAAAATTGAACAAAATGTCCTTATTTTAAGCCATTTTCTCTAGTTTGTGCGCGAAATATCTCTTATAAATAAGAATTCTATTTAGCGCCCTTAATTAAAAAAGTTTAGAAAGTTTAGAAAGTAAAAAAGAGACATAAAACTTTCTATTTTGAAAATAAATGTTATAATATAGTAGAAAAAAAGTAGGTGATATTTTGAACAAATATGACATTGTATTAGTGGTTGTCTTGTTACTGATTTCACTAGGGTCTTATGCGGGACTCTATATGTATACCAGTGGATCAGAAATTACAGATGGACTGGCGACTGTATATTATAAGGATGAAAAAATCCTAGAGATTGCACTTGAAGATGGTGATTATCAAATCATCAATGCAGAATATGTGGTCAATATCGATGAAGAGGCGTTTTTGTATACTGTTCTTGGAGATAATGGTCATGTAGTGATTGAGTACCGTGAGAACCAAGTTGGGGTCATTGATGAAATTAGTCCGCAAAATATTTGTCAGAAACAAGGATTTAGCAATTCTCCTTTATCACCCATTACCTGTTTACCAAATCAGATTGTCATCATTATTACAGCTCCAAAAACCGATGATGACCTTGATGAGATCGTAAGTTAGGAGGAAACGATGAACGCAGATCTACTTGCAATATTTGAGTTGATTTTATTCTTTGTTGTGTTTGGTATAGCCTTTCAAGCATTTAGTGCCTTTGATTTATCGAAGTTCTTTAAGAAAGGCTACACTTGGCAGATACAAATTTTGTATATTTTTACAGCTATCATCTTTAGTTATTTGTTTACAAAGGCAATTGTTAATTTGATTGCTTTATCTAGTTCTTTTGTTTGAAAAAAGCGCATTTTTGCGCTTTTTTTATAGGTATCGTTCAATGGTTTCATGCTCACTTACTTGTCCGACCCCATTGGTTCGCTCTTGCACGGCGTCTTTGACTTCTTTAAGTTTCGAGGATGGTAACTCGAGAAAGTAGTGAACTTGGTGATCATAGGTTGTTTCATCTAAGACAAATTCGCTTCTAAGATAATGTTCAACATGGCCAATATGATCAAAGGGTATAGTGATTTCAATTCTCGTGAATGACTTTTTTGAAGTAAAGGTAATCTCTTTTATGTTTTCACTTACGCTTTTGGCGTAAGCTCTTATGAGTCCAGAAGCTCCTAGTTTTATTCCACCGAAGTAGCGTATGGTGATGGCGAGAATGTTTGTGACGTCTTGTTTTTTTAAGACTTCAAGCATTGGTAAGCCGGCAGTTTGACTTGGTTCGCCATCGTCAGAGTATTTTTGTTGTTCTTGGTGGTCACCCAAGATATAAGCGTAACAATAGTGATTCGCATCTTTATAGGTATCCTTGATTTCTTGGTAGAGAGTGTCAAAGTCTTCGACCTTTGAAAAGGGGATTAGAATACCAATGAATCTTGAGTTTTTTATGATTAATTCAGTTGTTTGTTTGTTCTTGATACTTTTCAACGAACTCACTCCTTTGCTTGTTATTTATAGTATAACGTATTTTTCTGTTCGGATGAAAAAAAACTCTTAGATATGGAAAAAAAAGTCAATATATAGTATAATCCTTGTGGTGATTACTTTGAAAACACGTGAACTAGCAAAACAAATTATACGAACACTAAAGGCTCATGGATTTGAGGCTTATTTTGTTGGAGGAATGGTTAGAGACCAAGTCCTTGGACTAAAGAGTGAAGACATTGATTTAACAACGTCAGCTTTGCCTGAAGATGTCATGAAGATTTTTAAAAGAGTCAAAGAAACAGGGAAGAAATATGGTAGTGTGACCGTCTTGATGGAAGATAAACCTTTTGAGGTAACAACCTTTCGCACAGAAGGTAGATACACCAACAACCGTCATCCTGAGGAAATCTCTTTTGGAACATCCTTAGAAGAAGATTTGAAACGTCGTGACTTTACCATGAACCAATTGGTTATGACCGAAGATGAAGAAATTATGGATCACCATGGTGGTTTAGAAGACATAGAAAAACGATTGATACGGACCATTGGTGAAGCAAGTAAACGATTTGAAGAGGATGCCTTGCGCATCTTAAGAGCTTTGCGTTTTGTTGGAAAACTTGGTTTTTCACTTGAAGAACATACTGCTCAAGCAATGCGTAAACATCGTTATTTGCTTAAGGAACTAGCGATTGAGCGAGTGATGCAAGAATTGAGTAAGATTGTTACATCAGACTACCGCACAAAAGCCTTCATGTATATGTTGGATTTAGACATTGCGCCTGTTTTGTATGGATTAGAGGAAGGTATTAAGAACGTCGCCCACCTAGAGGAAGACTTGTATCCGATTGAGTTTTTTATTCTTGCTCATATCCTTGGAGATGTGGAAGATGTTTTCCGTTTTTCCAATAAAGAACGAGCGATTATTGAACGCGTGATCGAACTTCATGAGGTAACCAAGGAAGATGATTTTAATCGCTTCATTGTCTATGTCAATAAGTTGGATATGTGCTTGCTTGTAAACAAGATTAACCGTATCCTAGGATACAAGGATCAAGAAGAGAGTATACGGGAGATGCATGAGCGTTTGCCAATTCATGATGTTTGTGATTTAGCGTTTAAGGGACAAGATATTTTGTGGAAGACAAACCTAAAGAAACATTCCTTGATTGGGGTCATTATCGATGAACTCAAGTACAAAGTCATTATGGAAGAGTTGCCAAATGAGTACAAGGCTTTGGAGGAGTATGCGTTAAAAAGAGTGGAAGAAACTTTAGAAGAAATGGATGATAACAATGAGTAAATTTTATGCGTATTTGGATGATTTTAGTGTCATCACAGTGATTGTTCCAAATCGGTACCGTGAGGATTACATTGGGAAGTTTACGGTGATTGGAAATGATGAAGAGATTGATTTGGAGATTACTTCAACGGAATTGATTGGTAATGAGCGTAAATATGTTTGTTATTTTGATGGCTATATTTTACTCAATAAAATGTACCAAGTAGTAGATGATAAGGGAGAAGAAGCGGAACTCTTTACGGGGAAAATTGTCCGTACAGAGTTGTTTGATGATATATACTACTATGAGCCTACGGACCTAGGATCTAGTTATCGAAGAGACCGTACAAAGTTTAAAATATGGACGCCAGTTGCCAAATACATGAAATTGGAGATCATCAAGAATGGACAGACAGAAATCATTGATATGGAGTATGACAATCAAGGCGTTTGGTATTTACGTTTGAGGGGAGACTATGAGGGTGCTATGTATCGTTATATTTCCTATGTAAATGGAAAAGAGCACTTTGTCACCGACCCATATGCGATTTCTTCTAGTGCCAATGCGGAATATAGTTATGTAGTAGACCATGCGAAATTTTATCGTAATGAACATCAAAGACCCAAGTTTTCTGGGTCCTTGAATGATGCGATTATATATGAAGCGCATATACGTGACTTTACCATTGATCCTTCTATTGATGTTGAAAAAAGAGGAGAGTATCTTGGTTTTGTAGAAGAAGGAAAGAAAACCAAAAAAGGAAACAAAGCTGGAATTGAGTACGTGAAAGATTTAGGGGTTACCCATGTACAACTCTTACCAATCTTCGATTTTGGTGGGGTTGATGAAGAAAACAAAGATAAGTATTACAACTGGGGATACAATCCTGAACAGTATAATGTACCAGAGGGTTGGTATGCCAGTGATCCCAATGATCCCTATGCGAGAATTAATGAGTTAAAAGAAATGATTGATCGCATTCATAAACAAGGCTTACGTGTAGTCATGGATGTTGTATACAACCATGTTTATGATATCAGAACCTTTCCATTTGAGAAGATTATCCCTGGATATGCGTACCGCCATGATTCACAAGGACATTTAACCAATGCTTCTGGTTGTGGGAATGATCTTGCGACTGAACGTAAAATGATTCGTAAGTTTGTGGTGGATTCTGTCTTGCATTGGGCAAAAGAATATAAGGTTGATGGATTCCGTTTTGATTTAATGGGATTGATTGACATCAAAACAATGAATACCTTAAGACAAAAGCTTGATCGATATAAGTCAGATTTGATTGTCTATGGAGAAGGATGGCGTATGCCAACGGTTCTTGGAGATGAGAAAACAGCGCATATGTATAACAAACATTTACTCTTCAATATTGGACATTTCAATGATAAAACAAGAGAGTTAGTTAAGGGTGCAACCTTCGATATCAAACAAAAAGGTTATGCGCTTGGTAGTAAGGCAAAACTGGATGATATTAAAAATATTTTACAGGGTAGTACCTTGAATAAGTTTTTGTTCCGTTATCCATCGCAATCCATCAACTATGTTGAATGTCATGACAACAACACCTTTTATGACAAGGCAAAAATTGCCTTAGGAAAAGCAAAAGATAGTGAAATCCGTAAGCGTCAACGACTAGCTACCGCCATGGTTATTTTATCCGAAGGTGTACCGTTTATTCATGCTGGACAAGAGTTTTACCGTTCCAAGCAAGGGGTCGAAAATTCTTATAAATCAAGTGATGACATCAACAAGATTGATTGGTCGCTTGTAGATGAGCACAAGCATGACATCGAGTTTGTGAAAGAATTGATACGATTGCGTAAAAAGTACGATGTATTTCGCTTGCAAATTCCATCGAAAATAAAGGACAATGTTCATGTTGAGGTCAACGATTTCGGGACGATTCGCTATGAGTTACAGGATGAACAACATTCGTTACTTGTCTTCTTTAAACAAGAAGCCAGTAAGGAAACAATTGAACTTGATGGAAAGTATTCCTTAATTTTCAATGGAGAGAAGCGTTGCCGCAAGTTGGTTGACTCCATCGAACTAAATGATATTACAACGTATATACTAAAAAGAAAATAGGTGAGAAGATGGAAACATTTGAGTTATTCGCAAAAGTGGATACCATCAATGAAACAACGTATGATACAAACACAATGAGTGTGTTAGATAGAGACAATGTGCGACATACCTTGCGCATTAATGAGGAAGAAGTATTGGACATGAATCAGGTGTACTTGTTTACCTTGGAGCCAATCACATTCAAGGAACGTGAGCAGTTCTTGGTTCATAAGTATGAAAAATTAGATACTGTCAAACTATCTTTAAAAGAACGTCAAGAGTTAATGACATGCTTTTATGATTACGCACCAGTTTCTAGTGAAGAAACAAAAGGTATCATTGATGGATATTTACAAAGAATCACCAATCCAATTATTAAAGAGATTGTGATGGATTTGTACGGCCGCTATGAACAAGATTTTTATCTGTATCCAGCCGCAACCAAATTTCATCATGCCTACATTGGTGGTTTAAGTTATCATACATCAACGATGATGAAATTGATTGACGGGTTCATGGATGTATACCCATTCTTGAATCAAGACTTTTTGATCGCAGGGGTCTTTTTACATGATATTTGCAAGGTGAGAGAACTGAGTAATTATGCAGGTCCTGAGTATACTAAAGAAGGAAAAATGATCGGACACATCAACATGGGTGTCAAAGAGATTGCCTTAACGGCTGAAAAGCTTGGCTACTTAGGCACAGAAGAAGAACTGATGCTTGAACACATAGTCTTAAGTCATCACTATTATGGGAACTATGGATCACCGAAAAAACCAATGTTGCCTGAAGCCTTGATTTTGCATTTCATTGACAACATTGATTCAAAGATGACGGTTTTAGAAGAATCTTTAAGTCAAATTGGTGAGGGAGAGTTTACCCCAAGTATTCCGGTGGTTGATCGTGAACGATTCTATAAACCCAAACTAAAGAAATAAGGAAAAGCCATATCATGCGATATGGCTTTTTTAAAAGAAAAAAGCTCTTTTTCAAGAGCTTTTTGTTGTTAGTCAAGCGTTGGTGTATCAAATTCTTCTGGGAAGTTGATCATGTATAACACTTCAAGTAAGTCTTCTAATACAGCCATGTTGTCTGCGTTGTTATCCGTGAATGACATCGATTGTTCAAACATATCATTTAAGGTACGAATTGATAAACCTGTTTGTGACATGTATGCGTCATAGATTGGACCAAAGTAGGTATCCGCTGCGTCATATACGTTTGATGGTAATAAGAGAGCAGTTGATGTTTCTTCTGTATCTGCGGCATAGCGAATTTGTAAGTAGTTTTCTAGTTGTACTAAGCTAGGGATGGCAGATTCATTGTAGATCGCTGCATCGTATTTGTCTTCATCGTTGTCTTCTGCGGTAAACTCTGCGCTTGGTTGTTCAAAGTTTGTTCCTCTTGTAACTGCGATAAAGTGTAAACCAAATGAAGATTGCGTTACTTGGTCATCGAAGAATTCTTCGGTTTCATCGTTTACTGGTAATACGAATTGGTCATATAGTTCTTTTAGTCGTCCACTAAACGCTTCGTCTAATGTTTCATCGTTGTTGTTGGTGATTGATTGATCTTGCCCCATGGTAATCTCTTCTGTTTGGATGATGAATCCATAAGATTTGAATGGATGATATTCACTTTCTGTATCGCCAACTAGTGCATTTTCATACTCTTCTACGATGTCATCAAAGTCCATATCTTCCGCTAACTTTTCCGTAATTAGATCTTCAAAGCTTGCCTTTAATGTATTGTATTCGGTCAGTTCTGTTTCTGAAAGGTCTGCTAGGTAATCATCAAAGTCATCCGGTACGTAATCCCAATCTTTGTCTAAGTATACTAAGATATGTGTTGCGAATACATCATAGTAGTTGTCGTACTGTTCTTGCATATATTCTGCTGCACGATCAATTTCAATGGTTGGGTAGATGTAATATGGGCTTAATGCACCAATCACGAATAATTGCTCAATCATGTTTCCTTCTGAAGCAGCTCCAAATGCTACATACAAGAATTCTTGCCAAGTATAATCACTTGAACTAAATCCATAGTTGGCATATAGGTTTTGTGAGAAGGCAGTTTTCATTTCTCTTAACTCTTCACGGTGAGACTTCATCAAATCCGATGAGTTGTCTAACATATCGCGGTTTTCACCATATAGGTTTTCGAATAGTTCACCATTGATTAGAGATTTTGTTTTAACAAGTTCCATTGCATAGTAAGGTCCTACGCGGTTTTCCATGTAATCGAATAAATCATCAGCTGTTACATTTGTGTCTGCGATAGAAGCGATGTAATCTTCAGAACCGTCATTGTCAAACTCTACCCCTGTTTGATAGAAGTGTGTAAGTTTTAACTTTGATTCAAAGATTTCAAAATCTTCTGCTTCACGGACTGCTTTGATGACATTGTTGATCACAGTATTTGTTAATTTTGTATCGATGTAATCTTCTTTAAAAGCATCGAACTCTTCTGTTGAAAGATCAACGAAGCGTGTAACTTCTTCTTGTGCTAATTTATAGACAAGTACTTGGAAGTCTCCTGCTTTTTGCGTTTGTAGTGAGAAGTTTTTACTTTCTTCATCTTCTAAATCCAATGTTTCAAAGATATACTCTGCTAAGGCATTTGTTGCTTGGCTTAACTGAGAAAATTCGTCATAGACTAAGTTTGCTCTATCTGCGTAGTTCTCACAGTAGTCTTCCATCGTTGTAGATGGACTAATTTGGTCACTTGGATTTGTGTAGTTGTAGATTGTAACATAGTATTCAAATACCTCTTCATCAGTTAAGATGGTTGTGTTGGTATCATCCAAATCTTCTTTGGCAACTTCGTCTAGTGGTGTATCTCCACTATATAGTCCCCAAGAACCTTCATAGTTCGGAACTAAATTAAAGTGGTTAAATACTTTGTTCGCTTCTGTTGCACTGCTGAAACGGATTTGTAATGCACAGACATCACCAAATGTGTTTTCTGTGTAATATTCTTCCATTGCTCCCATGTCGAATCCGAATACACCATCTTCATCTTCATTAAATACATAATTTTCAGCAAAATTACGTTTGGCAATTTTTAATTCTACATATGCACGGACATCTTCATCATTTTCATAATCGTATCCACGAGTTACTAGACGTTGAGCAAACAAATCTAAGTAATCTTGATTTAGTTCTTCATCTTCTTGAATCTCTGCGATTTGATCTTCATCACGTGTATTGTAAATTTCAAATAGTTTTTGTTCTTCGACCTCTTCGTCGGTGATGTTGTTTAAATACTCTTCGACAAGGATTCTATCGACATAGTCAAGTAAGAAACTGTATCCATCAACTTGCTTCATTAACTCGTAAAGTTCTTGATTCGTGATGTCTAAATCTCCTACTGTAACATATATATCTTCTGGATTTGTCAGAGTTGGATCTGTATCATTGTCTGTAATCACACTCACACCATATGAGATTCCGATGATGACTAAAAATGCACCTAAGACAATGCTTGCTTTCATAATTAACGCTTTTGACATATAAATCACTCCTTAAATATTTACGCAATATATATAATATCATTTTATAGGAATAAAAACAACAAAAAAATACCAAACACTTGGCATTTTTCTATGTTACAATTAGGTAGACACAAGTTACATTTGGGTGTTGTTTTTTTCGGTCTTTGATGTATAATAGCAATGTATTGGAGTGATGGTATGGACATAACCGTTTTAGCGAGTGGCTCAAAGGGGAATGCGACGATTGTACAAACAAAGCAAACGACGCTTTTGATTGATGCTGGTATCTCGCATTTACAAATACGAAAAAGGATTGTAAATCATGGCTTAGAAGTAAAGAGTATTGATGGGGTCTTTGTGACTCATGAACATAGTGACCATATCAAAGGATTGGACGTATTAGTTAGGAAAGAACGATGTGTCACCTATATGACAAGGGATACGTTTTCTGCCTTGCCTGATGCCTTGCAAGAGACTATTCGTCAGGTTGGATTGGTTTTCATTGAACCTTACAAAGGAATCAAACATGGGGATATCGATCTTATACCGTTCTCAGTCTCTCATGATTCGAGTGATGCGGTTGGATTTGTACTGTATTCACAAGGTAAGAAATTGGTGTACTGTACTGATATTGGATATTTACCTGACCGGGATTTTGATTTATTAAAAGGGGCAAATGCTTATATTTTTGAGGCCAATTATGATGTCACTTTGCTTTTTACAAGTGCACGTCCATTTTATCTAAAACAGCGGATCGATTCCGTAAAGGGACATATGTCAAATACAGATAGTGCCTATAATATGGCTTCTTTGGTTGGTGTGAACACCTCACATATCATTCTTGCCCATCCATCTGAGGAGTGCAATACTGCTGAGTTAGCTTTAGAAACATACAAAGAAGTATTTGAAGAATATGATAAAAACATAAAGGATTATAATGTTTTGGTAGCATCACAAGTTGATGGTGCAAAAACAATCAAGATATAGGAGGAAAACTATGACCAATGAGCAAATTATTTTCGAAGTAACAACAGAGGTTTTAGGTGTAAAGAAAGAACAAGTAGAGGTCTTGTATCGTTTGATGGGTGGAATGAGTAATTATACCTACGTTATCAAGGCAAATGACACAAAGTATACCTTCCGTATTCCTGGGAAAAATGCCGAGAAGTTTGTGGAAAGAGATGTAGAAAAATACCACTTAGACTTGATTAGACCGCTAGGATTAAGCAATGAAACAGTATACTTAGATATAAAATCTGGTATTAAGATTGCCAAGTATATTGAAGGGAATCCTTTGCATGAGTTAGATCCTATAGATTACTTAAAGGAAGCTTCTAGTATATTGCACAAGTTGCATGATTCAAAGGTGAAATCGAAGTACAACTATGATATGTTGGGTCGTTTAAGCAAGTATGAACATTATCTAGATGAATATGACTATGAGCATACAGATCGTTATAAAGAGTTAAAAGCTAAGTTTTTAGAGCTTGCGAAGACGTATTTAAATGAAGATGAACTTGTGTTATGTCATGGCGATTCACAGGTATCAAATTTTGTCGTTTCTGGTGAGGAAATGCATTTGATGGACTGGGAGTTTACTGGAAACAATGATCCGTTTTATGATGTCGCTTGTTTTGGAAATAGTGATTTTCAGCATGCGATTGCTTTATTGCCGGTCTATTTAGGACATGAACCAAGTCAAGAAGATTACAACAAACTGTATTTTTATCGCATGTTCCAAACCTTGCAATGGCATAATGTTGCTCTTTATAAAGAGTTTATTGGCTTGAGTGTCGATTTGGGTGTTGATTTTATGTACGTTGCCTCTCTTTATTTAGACAAGGCACAAGATTTGTTCAACCGCATTAAATAGGGCTTTTTTAGAATTATTTTAATGTGAATGTAAGTGTTTTCTTTTCCTTAGAATTTCCCCTTCACATGTTGTAAAAAACACTTTGTTCCTATATAATAGAAACTGTATGAAATCTACTTAATTTTCGAATTAAAAATAAATTGGAGGTAGTTGCGAATGGCGACAAAAAAAGTATTCCAATCGATGGATGGGAATCAAGCTGCTGCTCACGTATCTTATGCGTTTACTGAAGTAGCTGGAATCTATCCGATCACCCCATCATCACCGATGGCAGAATACACAGATTTATGGGCGTCTCAAGGGAGAAAAAATCTCTTTGGAATGCCAGTAAAAGTAATCGAAATGCAATCTGAAGGAGGAGCTGCAGGAACGGTTCATGGTTCTTTGCAAGCAGGTGCACTTACTACGACGTATACCGCATCGCAAGGGTTGTTGTTGAAATTACCAAACATGTATAAGATTGCTGGTGAGTTGTTACCAGGTGTTATCCATGTAGCAGCAAGAAGTATTGCTGTACAAGCTTTAAGTATTTTTGGAGATCATCAAGATGTTATGGCTGCTAGACAAACAGGTTTTGCAATTTTGTCAAGTGGTTCTGTACAAGAAACAATGGATTTAGGTGGAGTTGCGCACTTAGCCGCAATTAAATCTTCTATTCCATTCTTACATTTCTTTGATGGATTTAGAACGTCTCATGAAGTAAACAAAGTGGAAGTCATGGACTATGAAGATTTGGATCGTTTATTGGACCGTGATGCGGTATCAAAATTCCGTAAGCGTGCATTAAACAGTTCAAATCCAGTTACACGTGGTTCTGCACAAAACGATGACGTATATATGCAAGCACGTGAAATTCAAGACAAGTTCTATACAGATGTACCGGACATTGTTGAAGAATACATGGCAGAAATTAGTAAAATTACTGGACGTAATTATGCGCCATTTGCTTACTATGGTGATGAAGACGCAGAAGACGTAATTATCGCAATGGGAAGTGTAACGGAGGCAATTGAAGAAACTGTAGATTACTTAAGAAAACAAGGACGTAAAGTTGGGTTATTAACCGTACACTTGTATCGTCCATTTAGTGCCAAACATTTCTTTAAATCACTTCCTGAAAGTGTTAAACGTATTGCTGTATTAGAGCGTACAAAAGAGTCAGGTTCTCTTGGTGAACCATTGTTGTTAGATGTGCAATCACTTTACTATGGTAAAGAAAATGCACCAGTTATTGTTGGTGGACGTTATGGTTTATCAAGTAAAGACACAACTCCAGGACAAATTAAAGCAGTATTTGATAACTTAGTTGGTGAACAAAAAACAGGATTCACCATTGGTATCAATGATGATGTAAACCATACATCATTACCATATGAAGAAATTGATACACAAGCAGAATCTACTACGGAACTATTGTTCTTTGGATTTGGTAGTGACGGTACGGTTGGTGCTTCGAAAAATACCATTAAAATCATTGGAGAAAATACAGACCTATATGGTCAAGCGTATTCTTCATATGACTCGAAAAAATCTGGTGGAGTTACTCGTATGCATTTACGTTTTGGTGAAGAACCAATTCGTTCTACTTACTTAGTAAATACGCCACACTTCGTATCATGTTCAAAAGATTCTTACCTACATACCTATGATATGATTGCTGGTTTACGTGATGGTGGAACCTTCTTGTTAAACACGGTAACACCAAAAGAAGAAGTAGAAGCATTGTTACCAGACAAAGTGAAGAAACAATTGGCAGAGAAAAATGCGAAATTATACATCATCAATGCTGTTAAATTAGCTGAAGAAGCTGGTTTAGGTGGAATGATTAATACGATTATGCAAAGTGCATTCTTCGCATTAAATGAGCAAATCATGCCTTATGAAAAAGCGCAAGACTTGATGAAAAAATATGCAGAAAAAGCATATGGTCGTAAAGGGAAAGAAATTGTAGAGAAAAACTTCAATGCAATTGACAAAGGAAAAGAAGGTTTAGTTGAAGTTCCTGTGAAAGCAGAATGGGCAGACTTAACCATAGAAGAACGTAAGTTGGATCCTTCTTTACCAGAATACGTAAAAAATATTGCAATCCCTGTTAATGAAATTAAAGGATACGATCTACCAGTATCTGCATTCGAAGACTACGCAGATGGAACAATGGAAAACGGATCGTCTGCTTATGAAAAACGCGGAATTGCAAACTATACACCAAATTGGATTTCAGACAACTGTATCCAATGTAACCAATGTGCCTTCGCATGTCCTCATGCAGTTATTCGTCCATTCTTGTTAACTGAAGAAGAAATGGCCAATGCTCCTGAAGGATTAGAAACAATGGATGCACGTGGTAAAGGTATTACAGGATTACAATACAAAATTCAAATTTCAACTTTAGATTGTACTGGATGCGGAGTTTGTGTGGAAGTATGTCCTGGTAAAAAAGGTGTGAAAGCATTAGAAATGTCACCAATTCAAGATGAGATTGCAAAAGGTGAAGTACAAAATGCGGAATACCTATTCAACCATGTTACTTACAAAGATAACTTGATTGAAAAAACAAATGCGAAAAACTCACAATTTGCGAAACCATTATTTGAGTTTAGTGGTGCATGTGCAGGTTGTGGAGAGACTCCATATGTAAAACTTGTTACACAATTATTCGGAGAGCGTATGCAAATTGCCAACGCTACAGGATGTTCATCTATTTATGGAGGAAGCTTCCCAGCGACACCATATACGAAAAACGCAGATGGACGTGGACCTGCTTGGGCAAACAGCTTGTTCGAAGATAATGCAGAATTTGGGTTCGGTATGTTGGCTGCAAACAATACCTTACGTGATCAGTTGCAAACCATCATGGCAGAAAACAAAGACAATGTATCGGGAGAGTTAAAAGCATTATTCAATGAGTGGATGGAAAACCGTGAAGACGGAGACAAAACATTGGAAGTATACAACAACTTGATGCCATTAATTGAAGACAAAGATGATGAATTATCAAGCAAAATTAAAGACTTATCAAACTACATCGTGAAACAATCAAACTGGATCATTGGTGGAGATGGATGGGCTTATGACATCGGATACGGTGGATTAGACCATGTATTAGCTAGTGGAGAAAACATCAACATCTTAGTATTAGATACAGAGGTTTACTCAAACACTGGTGGACAATCTTCAAAATCATCACCTACTGGTTCTATTGCGAAGTTTACTGCTTCTGGTAAATCTGGAAACAAAAAAGACTTAGCAGCAATCGCGATGAATTACGGAAATGTCTATGTTGCGCAAGTATCACATGGTGCAAGCCAACAACAAGTATTGAAAGCATTCCGTGAAGCTGAGGCTTATGATGGACCTTCAATCATCATCGCATATTCTCCATGTATTGCACACAAAATTAAAGGTGGATTAACCAACTCACAAAACCAAGCGAAATTAGCGACTGAATGTGGATATTGGCCAACCTTTAGATTTGACCCATTAAGAGCAGAAAAAGGAGAAAATCCATTCAAGATTGATTCCAAAGATCCAAACTGGGACAAATACCGTGAGTTCTTAATGAACGAGTCACGTTATGCTCAGTTGGTAGACATCAACCCTGAACATGCGGAAGAATTATACGAAGCAAACTTACAACAAGCGAAGCGTCGTTACCGTATGTACAAACGCTATGAAGCAATGGATTACAGCAACGAAGTAGAGTAAAATAATGAGAGATGCACATTTGTGCATCTCTTTTTTCCTTTTAAGAGTTGATTTTTTAAATGTAAGCGTTTATAATGTAATGTTATATAAGGAGTTGATGTTATGGATAAGACCATAGATTTATTTTATATATTAGAAAGTATAGGCCTAACCATTGTATTTGTTGGTTTGATTGGTTTTGAGCGCCAACGTAAAAATAAGGTCGCAGGTATGACTACGCATTTACTGGTCGCAATAGGTGCGGCAGGTTTAGCAATTGTCCAAGAAATTATGATGCAAGATTCGATTGCCTTTGTGATTGAACACCCTGAGCTTGCTGGAAATATTATGGTTGAACGCCAACGTATTATTGCGCAAGTAGTCGCAGGTGTTGGGTTCTTAGGAACAGGTGCGATTATTAAAACAAAGGGATATATCAGTGGTTTAACCACGGCCTCAACCTTATGGATTAGTGCGATTATTGGTATTATATTTGGTATCGGTGAGTTTACCTTAGCGATTACGGTATCGGTGAGTGCACTTGTGATCTTAACGGTGATCAAGCATATTTTTGGTCATCACGATGATCATCATCCAGAACAGCCGGAGGAAGAAGTAAAAGACTAGGAGGGAAGTATGCAAAACAAAGAACATTACAAAAAACGTTTAGAAGAGATAAAAGCACAAAACATTGAAAAAGAACAGATAGTTTTGGTCGGTGACTGCTTGGTGGAACGGATTGACTTACCAAAGGAGTATCAAGGATATCGTATTTACAATCACGGGATTGAAGGCGATGATACCTTGTCTTTGGAAGAAACACTTTACAAGCGTGTCATCAAATATAAACCAGCAGGGGTTTTAATTTCTATTGGAGGTCATGATTTAAGAAGCAAACGTGAAGTAAAAGAAATTTATACCAATATTATTCATTTGGTTGAAACACTTAAGCGAAGATCAAAACATACGAAGATTTATCTGCTCAGTGTGGTACCAGTAAACATTGCGCAAGAGCCGTTTATTAATCGTGAAATGGTTGATCAAATCAACAACAAAGATGTAGAAATGTTGAACTATTACGTTCGCAATTATGCTCGTAAAGAGGGACATCAGTATATTGATATTACCAAGGAACTTAAGAACGATTTTAATCAGTTAACGTTATCTTATACGGCAGACGGCTTTCATTTAAACCAAAAAGGATATCAAATTGTCAAAAATATATTATCCTCTTATGTGTAACAAGTATTTATTTAAAAGGAGACCTTTTAAGGTTTCCTTTTTCCCTTTTATGTACGTGAAAAAATATATCATATCGCTTTCAATAAATAGGCAAAAACTATATAATAAATATGGTTAAAGGAGGTCATATTATGGCAACATTAAAAATTACAAATCTACACGCAGAAGTAGAGGGAATTGAGATTCTAAAAGGTGTAGATTTAGAAATAAAAGGTGGACAAACTCACGCGATTATGGGTCCAAACGGAACCGGTAAATCTACGTTAGCTAGTGTCGTGATGGGTCATCCCAAATACACAGTTACAAAAGGTGAAATTACGCTTGATGGAGAAAACGTACTAGAGATGAGCGTTGATGAACGAAGCCGCGCTGGTCTTTTTTTAGGTATGCAGTCTCCAAGTGAAGTGCCTGGTGTAACAAATAGTGATTTTATTAAAACAGCGATGAATGCTCGTTTAGAAGAGGGAAAGAGTATTTCTTTGTTCAAATTCATTCGTGAGTATGATCGCGCAGTAGAAGATTTAAAGATGAATGAAGATTTGCCACATCGTTACTTGAATCAAGGATTTAGTGGTGGAGAGAAAAAGCGTAACGAAATCTTGCAGATGAAAATGTTGAAACCAAGCATCGCTATTCTTGATGAGATTGATTCAGGATTAGATGTTGATGCCTTGAAAATTGTTGGAGAAAATGTTACTGCGATGAAAAGTGAAGACCTTGGATTGTTACTGATTACGCATTATCAGAGATTACTAGAATACATCAATGCGGACTTTGTTCACGTTATGATGAAGGGAAAAATCGTCAAGTCTGGAGATATTTCTTTGATGGAAAAAATTGACCAAGAGGGTTATGATTGGATCAAAGAAGAACTTGGTATTGATGATGAACGAGTGGTTGTGAAAGAGGAAGAAGAAAAAGTTATGCTTGGTACTTGCGCAACCAAAGAAGCGTTGGATTTATAATGAACTTACAGTATCAAAAACAAACAGAAAACAAGGTCAAAGAACTCTCTGAAATTACTAGACTTACAACAGAATTAGAGGATTATATACTTGTGCAAGATGGCCAGATAGTGACCAAGCAATTAACAAGCGATTTTGATGACTTGGTGGTTAAAACCTATGACCAAGCTTTGAAAGATCATGCAGATTTGTTTACGAAACTATCGAAAGCGAAGCATCCGAAAAGTGATGCATACTTGTACAATTTTGAAGAGTGTAATAGCGGCTTACTTATCTACCTACCTAAACGAACAATCATCGCTAAACCACTTCATATATTCTATGTTTCAACCAAGGAAGAATTCACACATAATACAGTGATTTATTTAGAGGACGAAAGTCAACTAAACTATTTCGAACATTTGTATAGTGAAGGTGTTGGTTCTTACAATTATGTATCAAATGCATTTGTTGGAGAGAACGCCAATCTTACCTATGGTGCTTTATCAAACTTGAGTAAAGATGTTGCATCTTTTGTATATCGAAATGCATCCGTCGCTCGCTATGGAGTAAGCAATTACCGATTGGCAGATATTGGTGATGCCATTCAGTTAATGCACCAGACAACCAATTTAGATGGTGAATATGCTAGTGGAACGAGTAAGACGATTGCCATAACAAGTGGACCGCAAGAAGCTCGTTATGAAACCTTGGTGGAACACAATGCCAAAGATACGGAAGGATATATCGAACACTATGGTGTTGCCAACAATGAATCAGCCTTAATCTTTGAAGGCATTGGGCAAATCAACAAAGGTATGAAGCAATCGGTTGCTAGACAATCGAACTATGGGATTGTCCTTGGTGAAAAAGCTAGATTAGATGCCAATCCATTGCTTTTGATTGATGAGTTTGATGTAGAAGCATCACACGGTGCTGCCATTGGGAAAATTGATGAAGAAGAGCTTTATTATTTGATGAGCCGTGGATTAACTGAGAATGCAGCACAACGATTGATTATAAACGGATTTTTGAGTCCGGTTATGTCCTTATTGGAAACAGATGTATTAAAAGATATGTTCTTAAAACGTGTAGAAGAAAAAACCTTGTAGGTGGTATTATGGATGCTAATCGCATCAAAAAAGATTTTCAGGTATTTGAAGATGAGACTTTATGTTATTTAGATTCGGCGGCTTCTAGTTTGAAGCCAGACCGTGTGGTTGACGCATTGATTGATTACAATAAGAAATATGGGGTCAATGTCCATAGGGGGGTATATAACCTATCCTATGTCGCAACGGAAAAATATGAAGGTGCTCGTCAAATCATTGCTGATTTTATTCATGCATCATTTGAAGAAGTGATCTTTACTAGGGGCGCTAGTAGTGCGCTGAATATGGTGGCTCTTTCTTATGGAATGAATGAGGTAAATAAAGGCGATGAAATTCTTGTGAGTGAGTTAGAACATCATTCACATCTTTTGCCTTGGCAACAGGTTGCAAAAGCAAAGGGTGCGAAACTTGTCTATGTACCATTGACTAAAGAAGGTCGCATCACCATTGGTCATGTGAAAAAAGTTTTAAGTGAGAAAACCAAGGTGGTTGCTTTGACCCATACATCTAATGTGATGGGTTATGTGACCCCTATAAAAGAGATTATTCAATTGGCTCATGAAGTTGGTGCGGTGGTTAGTGTAGATGCGGCACAAAGTGTGCCACATCAACGCATTGATGTGAAAGACTTAGACGCAGACTTTTTAGCCTTTAGTGGACATAAGATGCTAGGGCCTACTGGTATTGGTGTCTTATATGGTAAGAAAAAGTTGTTAAAGGATATGGCGCCAGTTGAGTACGGTGGAGATATGATTGATTCGGTCGAGAAGTTCGCTTCAGAAGTCAAGGATGCTCCTTATAAGTTTGAGACTGGTACACCACCTATTGGAGAAGCAATTGCCTTAGGAGAAGCAGTTCGTTATCTTGAGGAACTTGGACTAGATAATATTGCCGCTCATGAACGTGAGTTGCGTGCTTATACGATTGAACGAATGTCTGAAATTGAGGGAATAACCATCTATAATCCATGTGTGGAAACAGGGATTATTACCTTTAATATAGATGGTGTCCATCCGCACGATGCGGTGACGTATTTTGATGGAGACAATGTTTGTATGCGAGCTGGTCACCATTGTGCACAGTTGGTCACAAGATGGTTGGATGTAGTCGCAACCTTACGAATTTCATTTTATGTATACAATACCTATGAAGATGCGGATCAGTTTCTTGCTTCGCTAAAAGGCGCAGTTGCCTTCTTCAAAAGTGTTGGGTTTTAAGGAGTGATTTGATGAACAATATGGAGAATTTATACAGACAAGTGATTATGGATCACTACAAAAATCCGAGACATAAGGGTCTTGTGAATGATGAACACTATCATACATCGCATATTAAAAATCCTACTTGTGGGGATGATATTACGATTCAGTCAAGAGTAGAGGATGGTATCGTTAAAGATATTCGTCATGAAGGTACTGGATGCAGTATTTGTTGTTCAAGTGCATCGGTGATGAGTGAAGTCTTGATTGGTAAAACAGTGGAAGAAGCAACGGCTATTTTAGAGAATTATTTGAATATGTTAACAAACAAGGACTTCGATGAAGAAGTAGAACTAGAAGATGCGATTGCTTATAGTGGGGTACGTAAGTTTCCTGCGAGAATTAAGTGTGCATCGATTGCGTGGAAGGCATTTGAAGATACCTTAAAAGAAAGTGAGTGATACTCGTGAGTGAAAAAACAAAAGAAGAACTCAAAGAGATCTTAGGTGATTATAAATACGGCTTTAAAACAGAAACTAAGAGCGTTATGGATACAGGTAAAGGATTAACAGAAGAGATTGTTCGTAAGATTTCTTCGATGAAAAATGAGCCTGAATGGATGCTTGAATTTCGTTTGAAAAGTTTGGAAACATTTTTTGAAAAAGAAAATCCAAGTTGGGGTCCGGATTTGTCGGAAATCAACTTTGATGATATAACCTATTTTATTCGTTCAACGGATAAATCTGAATCGAGTTGGGATGATGTACCAGGAGAGATCAAAGATACCTTTGATAAACTAGGGATTCCAGAAGCAGAACAAAAGTTTTTAGCTGGTGTATCTACACAGTTTGAAAGTGAAGTTGTCTACCATTCAACGATTAAAGAGTTGGAAGATCAAGGCGTTATTTTTACCGATACGGACACTGCTTTGCGTGAGTATCCAGAACTTTTCAAAGAGTATTTTGGGAAAGTAGTTCCTTATACGGATAATAAATATGCGGCGCTTAATAGTGCGGTATGGAGTGGCGGAAGTTTCATTTATGTACCCAAAGGGGTAAAAGTAGAAAAACCTTTGCAGTCTTATTTCCGTATCAATAGTGAGTTGATGGGGCAGTTTGAACGTACCTTAATTATTGTCGATGAAGGCGCAAGTGTGAACTATGTGGAAGGGTGTACGGCACCTATTTATACAAAGAGTTCCTTGCATGCGGCTATTGTTGAGATATACGTCAAAAAAGGTGGATATGTTCGTTATTCAACCGTGCAAAACTGGGCCAACAATATCATCAACTTAGTCACCAAGCGTTCCCTTGTTGAAGAAGATGGACATATGGAATGGATTGATGGAAACATCGGTAGTAAAATCAATATGAAATATCCAGCTTGTATCTTAAAAGGAGACCGTGCAAAAGGTACTACGATTTCGATTGCCTTTGCTGGTAAAGGAATGAACCAAGATACAGGTGCTAAGATGATACATCTTGGAAAAGATACAACAAGTAAAATTATTTCTAAATCGATCAGCGCTAAAGGTGGTCGTGTAAACTACCGTGGTATGATCAAACACACCAAAAATGCGACTGGAGCAAAAAGCAATGTGGAATGTGATACCATCATTATTGATGATCAATCTTATTCAGATACCTTGCCATACAACATAGTACAAAACAATCAAGCGCAAGTACAACATGAAGCTACAGTCTCTAAGGTCAGTGAAGAACAACTCTTCTATTTGATGAGTCGAGGACTCACTGAAGAGCAAGCTACAGAGATGATTATCATGGGATTCATTGAGCCATTTGCTAAGGAGTTACCAATGGAATATGCAGTAGAACTCAACCAACTCATTAAGTTAGAGATGGAAGGTTCAATAGGCTAAGACTTTAAACAGGACATTTTGTCCTGTTTTTCTTTTTTGCATTTATACCTTGACAGGCGAGGTATAAAAGAGGTAAAATATACATAAGTAGATTAGGTATAGGAGGATACATGTGAACGAGAAACTAAAAAATTATGTGGATTATTATTTTCGGTTTGATGAACGAGAAGATATCGAAGAGGTCAAGGCAGAAGTATTAGGAAATTTGATTGATCGCTATGAAGAGTATTTGGAAAAATATGATGAAGAAAAAGCCTACGTGGAAGCAATAAAATCGATAGGTGATTTTAAAGTAAACGAAGACATAGTGGAAGATCCACTTCTTGTTGATACGGGTCTTTTGATTTCATTAGTAACGGCGATTTTTGCATTGGTTGGGGTACTCTTTAACAATATTCTTGGTCTTGTAGTAGTAATGGTTAGTATTTCCTTGTTTGTTGCCAGTGCTTATATCTTGGTTGGAAAAGCAAAAGTGTTTATTGAAGAAGAAAAAGATATTGAAAGATCGAAGTATCATTTGCAAAAGATATTTTCATACATGAAAGCATCATTTACCTTTTGGTCGATTACCTTGTCCTTGTTAGGAGCGAAATTACTTTATAGTGTTGTGTTATCAATGGCGTTTCTGGGTGGTATGAATAATGGCTTTTATGAAGAGGATTTTGTCATACTTTTGGTTCTTAGTTTTGTTGTCTTTCTTTTGTTATTGGTAGTTTTATTAGTGTTAAGTAGAGTGATCTATGCAAGGCTTATGCACCAGTATTATTTGATGACTGGAGATCAGGATGTCGAGAGTAAAGTACAAAAAGGTTTATCCTTCATAAAGAACTCTTCCCCCAACGAAAAAGATCAAGTAAGAGGTATTTTTACGAAAGTTCTTGGGGCTAAGTATTTTGTTAGAGTATACCTTGCATTCTTTTGGTTGGTTGCCTTACCATTCAACTTAGAGATTGTTTACCGTAGTATGTGGAATTGGCGTATGGATTATGGAAGTTTTTTACAGTTTGTGCTTATGATTCCAGTCTATGACTATACTTTTATTCGTGTTTTCTTTGGTCTTTTGAGTTTAGGAATGTATCTTTTTATAGGTGTGTCCTTTGTGTGGAAAAAACTTTCAGACAGGTTTCTTGTTGGATATACTTATACTTTGATTTTCCTCTACTTTGCTCAAGCGATTTTATATAAAGTAGATGCGATCGAAACTGTTCTCCAAGGAGATGTGTTTGGATACATTGTCTTGATGGGGTTGTTTAGCTTGATTGTTTTTAGTGTTCGTATGTTTCTTCTTCCTAGGAGGGATTAAATGAATTTAGTTGGTGATATTTTAAGGGGATATACTGACATGTTATTGTTGGCGATTCTTAGTGAACGTGATTCTTATGGATATCAAGTGAACCAACTTTTACAGAAAAAAACAAAAGGAGAGTTCTCTCTCACTGAGGCGACGTTGTATACAAGTTTTAAACGATTAGAGAAACAAGATTTGATCGTCTCTTACTGGTTAGAAACAGAAAATCAAAAGAAAAGGAAATATTATTCTTTGACGAGTAGTGGAAAAAAAGTATTGAAAGAAAAGAAGAAAGAATGGATACAGGCCAACAAGTTGATTGAGCAAATTGTTGGGAAAAAATAAGACAAAGCGAGGGCTTTGTCTTTTACATTTAGGGAAAGAATGTTATACTTATAGTGTTGAAATATGTTAGAAAAAAGAGGAGTGAAATTCATGGAACATGCAATTAATACTATTCGATTTTTAGGTGTTGATGCAGTGAACGAAGCAAATAGTGGGCATCCAGGTATTGTGCTTGGTGCGGCACCAATGATGTATACTTTATGGACCAAACACTTGAAGGTGACGCCAAAGAAAAGTGATTTTTTCAATAGAGACCGATTTATCTTAGCAGCAGGACATGGTAGTGCGATGCTGTATGCGAGTTTGCATTTGGCTGGATTTGATGTCAGTATAGAGGATTTGAAGCAATTTCGTCAGTTAGGATCAAAGACACCAGGTCATCCTGAGTTTCGACATACAGATGGTGTTGATTCAACTAGTGGACCTTTAGGACAAGGTATCGCTATGGCATCAGGTATGGCAATTGCTGAGCGCTATTTAGGAGCGACTTTTAATAAAGAAGGGTATCCTTTGATTGACCATTATACCTATGCACTTTGTGGAGATGGAGATTTACAAGAAGGTGTTACACAAGAAGCGATGAGTTTGGCTGGGCATCTTGGTTTAGAGAAGTTGATTGTTTTATATGATTCAAATGATATTCAGTTAGACCAAGAAGTTTCTGCGGCAAATAGCGAAGATGTGAAGATGAAGTATGAGTCAATGAACTGGCATTATCAACTTGTAAAAGATGGTAATGATGTTGATTCAATCAATCAAGCAATTTTAGAAGCGAAAAAAAGCGATAAGCCTTCAATTATTGAAATTAAAACCATTATTGGATTTGCTAGTAGTGTGGCGGGAGACAGTGCTTCTCATGGTTCTCCGATTGGAAAAGAAGAAGCGATGAAGGTTCGTGAAAAACTTGGATATAAAGAAGCACCATTTGAAGTGGCAGATGAAGTCTACAAAGACTTTCAAGATACCCTAGTTAAGCGTGGAGATGAGGCGGTTGAGAAGTGGACCAATATGTTTGCGGCTTACAGGGAAGATTATCCTGAACTAGCGGAAAAGTTAGAACAAATAATTGAGCAAAAAATGGATGTAGATTTTGATGAGATTTTACCTGCATATGAGCTTGGTACGAAGGAAGCTTCAAGAGCAACTGGTGGAGCTTTAATTCCTAAAATAAGTGAGCACATTATAGGGTTTGTCGGGGGAAGTGCCGATTTAACCAAATCAACCAAAGCCAAAGGAATCAATGGCGATTTCTCAAAAGAGAATCCAAGAGGACGTAATATTAGTTTTGGTGTGCGAGAGCATGCCATGGCAGCGATCGTAAATGGTATGACTTTGCATCACCTAAATGCCTTTAGCGGAGGATTCTTTGTCTTTAGTGACTATATGAAACCAGCGATGCGCATGGCAGCAATTATGCGTATTCCATCTACGTATATTTTTACCCATGATAGTGTAGCGGTTGGAGAAGATGGACCAACCCATGAACCAATTGAGCAGTTAACCATGTTTCGCGCTATGCCGAACTTACACCTTGTACGTCCGGCGGATGCCAACGAAACAAGGTTTGCTTTCCGCTATGCCTTAGAATCGAAAGAGACACCAGTAGCAATTGCTTTATCAAGACAAAACTTAGAAGTAAAAGTTGAATCGACTTCTTATGAAGAGTTTAAAAAAGGTGCCTATGTGATATCGGACAAAGAAAACTTTGAAGGTATCTTGATTGCGACCGGTAGTGAAGTTGGTTTGGCACTAGATGTACAAGAGGCGCTTGCCAAAGATGGAATCAATGTACGAGTTGTCTCTATGCCTTCTTATGATGTCTTTAGAGACTTATCAAAAGAGGAGCAAGAAAAGGTATTACCAAGTACATGCACCAAACGTTTAGCGATTGAAATGGGTGCGACCGATGGTTGGTATCGATTCGCGGATCATGTTTATGGCTTGGATCGATTTGGTGAAAGTGCTCCTGGTGATGAAGTCATTGCTCATCTAGGATTCACCGTAGAAAATCTTGTAAAAGTATACAAGAATATTGGATAAAAAAGACGGATGCTACGGCATCCGTTTTTATAGTTTTTCTGAGCTTTTTGTGATAAAATAAGGTAACTTAGTTTGGGGGAAGAAGAATGAAAAGAACGGTTTATGTATATGCCAGTGAACTTAATAGCGACATTATCGCTCTTTTTGAGGCTTTGATTGATGCGAATCATGTAGAGGTTATGAGTGAGCATTTACTCATCTTTTTTGATGATCGCTTTTATGAAGAGGATTCTTTAGATTATGAAGGCTTATCGGAACTAATTTTAGAAGACTTTTCGGTCAAACTTACATTGATGATTGAACCTTATGTTGAGGATGAATTACCTGTTTCTAAAGAATGTTCCAAGCATTTGGCTCAGATGAAGTCTGGTATCTATTCGTATGAGGAAGTTTTGTTAGAAGCCTTGTTGAAGAGAGACCAAGTGATTGTTGATAAATTGAAACACTATATTGGTGAACATCTTCATCAAGAAGTCGTACACAGTGTTCGTGCCTTCATCGAGCACAATATGAATTCGAGTGTGACGGCCAAAGCATTATTTATGCACCGAAATACCCTAAATTATAGAATTGATCAATTTGTCATCACCACCCATATTGAAGTGAAGAAATTTATTGGCGCTATGGTGGTGTATTTACTTTATCGTTCCTAGGTTTGTGCAAGTTGCACATTCCTTTTTTTTGCATATTTTACTATACTACTAGTAGAAGAATTAAGAGAGGAGCTTACTAATGGCTACATTATCGTTTAAAAATATTGACAAAGTTTATGAAAATGGTGTACAAGCAGTATTTGATTTTAATTTAGAGGTAAAAGATAAAGAATTTATCGTGTTTGTTGGTCCTTCAGGATGTGGGAAATCAACCACTTTACGTATGGTTGCTGGATTAGAAGAGATTACTAGAGGGGAACTATTTATTGATGACAATAAAGTAAACAATGTTGCGCCAAAAGATCGTAACATTGCGATGGTTTTCCAGTCGTACGCTCTATATCCACATATGACTGTATATGATAACATGGCGTTTGGATTGAAGTTGCGTAAAATGCCGAAAGATCAAATTGATGAAAAAGTACAAAAAGCAGCAGATATTTTAGGATTAACTGCTTATTTAGATCGTAAACCAAAAGCATTATCTGGTGGACAACGTCAACGTGTTGCTTTGGGACGTGCAATTGTGCGTGATGCAAAAGTATTCTTGATGGATGAGCCTTTATCAAACTTGGATGCGAAATTACGTGTGCAAATGCGTGCGGAGATCATTAAACTGCATGACCGTATTGAAACAACGACTATTTACGTTACACATGACCAAATTGAAGCGATGACTATGGCTTCAAGAATTGTTGTTATGAAAGATGGATATATCCAACAAGTTGGTGCGCCTAAAGAAATTTATGACAATCCAAACAATGTCTTCGTTGGTGGATTTATTGGTACACCTCCAATGAACTTCATTGAAGGAAAAGTTGTTGGAGATAAGTTTGTTGGTGAAGGGGCAGAAGTAAAAATCCCAAAAGCCAAGTTGGATATCTTGAAGAAAAACAATATTGAAGACCAAGCGGTTATTTTAGGTGTTCGTCCTGAAGATATTCATGATGACAACTTAGTGAAAGATACTTACAAAGATGCGAAAGTAAAATTAAAAGTAGATGTTGCGGAGCTTTTAGGAGCGGAAACAAATATCTATGCAAAATTAGGACATTCTGACATTGTAGCGAAAGTAGATGCACGTGCAGATATCCACATTGGTGATGAGTTAGAAGTTGCCTTTGATATGAACAAAGTTCACTTCTTTGATCCAGAAACTGAATTGCGTTTAAAATAATAATAACAGGTCTAGGCAGATGCTTAGACCTTTTTTTATGGATTTTTTTCAAGAGATTTTTCTTTCGGTCAGACAAGGGTTTGGTATACTTTTGGTAAGGAGGGATTTGGATGAACTACTGTAGACGATCGAGTGAGGGGACACTGATATATAGAAATGGAAAGATAGAACAAGTCCAGATGGGAATCAAAGCGTATATCAACAGTCTTTGCAGGAGTAGATTAACGTGTGTAGATACCATTCTTAGGCAAACCAAAAGGATTTTTTCTTATGAAAGGATGGTTCCTATTTATGTGTCTGAACATGTATTGCTTTTTTCGCTATCCTCTATGCGAAATTTTGAAGGTATATGGGTGAACTATATGGAGGTTTTAGAAATTAAGAAGAAGCAAGATTTTGTGGTGATACATTTTATGGATGAATCAAAACTAGAGATTGAAACGAAAAAGAATTATTTAAATACGCAGATCTTACGATGTAAAGAAATCCTAAGCTACATGACTAAAAAATCTCTTGAAAGTGTTTACAATTATGGTTTATCAATAGAAATTTGATGGAAAGTTTAGTATAATGAGTGTGATATTAAAAATGGAGGTTTTTAGTTATGGCTAAGAAAATTGTTCGAGATTTAGAAGTTAAGAACAAAACAGTCTTAATTCGTGTGGATTTTAATGTCCCGATGAAAGATGGAGAGATTACGGACGATAATCGTATCGTACAAGCATTACCAACTATTCAAGATGTTATGAATCGTGGAGGAAAACTTGTCTTGTTTTCACACTTAGGACGAATCAAAACAAAAGAAGATTTGGACAGTAAGTCTTTGGCTCCAATCGCAAAGAAACTTGGAGAATACTTGAAAAAAGAAGTAATCTTTGTTCCGAAGACGAGAGGAAAAGAGTTGGAAGACGCTATCAACAATTTATCAAGCGGAGAAGTATTAATGGTTGAGAATACGCGTTTTGAAGACTTGGACGGAAAAAAAGAATCGAAAAATGATCCTGAGCTAGGAAAATATTGGGCATCACTTGGTGATGTTTTTGTCAATGATGCATTTGGTACTGCGCATAGAAGTCATGCGTCAAATGTAGGTATTGCGACCAACATGGATGAAGTAGCGGCTGGATATTTATTAGAAAAAGAAATTAAGTTTATTGGTGGAGCTGTTGATGAACCAGAGCGTCCGTTTGTAGCTATCTTAGGTGGAGCAAAAGTTGGAGATAAGATTGGTGTTATTGAAAACTTATTGAAAAAAGCGGATAAGATTTTGATTGGTGGAGGAATGTCTTACAATTTCTTAAAAGCACAAGGATATGAAATTGGAACATCCATTTATGAAGAAGACAAACTTGCTCTTGCCAAAGAACTATTAGAAAGAGCGGATGGAAAAATTGTTTTACCATTGGACATCAAAGTAGCCAAAGAATTTTCAAATGATGCGGAAGCTAGAGTAGCTGCTTATAATGACATTAAACCAGACGAAATGGGATTAGATGTTGGGGAGCAAACATTAAAACTATATGGTGAAATTTTAGACAACGCGAAAACCGTTGTATGGAATGGACCTGTAGGAGTATTTGAGTTCTCAAACTTTGCGAAAGGTACGATTGGTGTTTGTGAAATGCTTTCTCGTTTAGATGCAACAACGATCATCGGTGGTGGAGATAGTGCAGCTGCGGCTATTTCACTTGGATATGCGGATGATTTCACCCATATTTCTACTGGTGGAGGAGCATCCTTAGAATACCTAGAAGGTAAAGCACTACCTGGTGTAGAAATCGTTGACGAACTGTAAAGATGAACATTAAAGAGATTGGAGCAAAAATAAAAGAGTTACGACTTGAGAATGGATTGACACAAGAAGAACTTGCCAATCGATGTGAATTAACAAAAGGTTTTATATCACAAATAGAGAACAATTTGACGTCACCATCTATTTCGACCTTAAGTGATATTTTAGAAGTACTAGGCACAGATCTAGGAGAGTTTTTCCGAGATGAGGAACAGGATGCCTATGTCTTTACCAAGGAAGATTTTTATGAGAAGTATGATGAAGAACAAAAACACTTGATAAAATGGATCGTTCCCAATGCACAAAAGTATGAGATGGAGCCTATTATTATTGAGTTAGAAGCTGGTGGAAAATCACAAGAAGATAAACCACATTCTGGTGAAGAGTTTGGCTTTGTATTAGAAGGAGAAATTGTCCTTCGAGTAGGGTCGAAACGCTTAGTGGTTGGTCAAGGACAGTCGTTTTATTACATGGCGAATAAGTACCACTATATTGAGAACAAATCAAAAGAGGTCGCAAAAGTCCTTTGGGTTAGTACACCCCCAATGTTTTAGAGAGGAGAATGAAAAATGGAAAAGAAAATTATCTTAAAAGACACGGCAGGATTGCATGCTGCATTGGCGTCAAAAGTAGTACAAACTGCTTCGAAGTACAATGTGGATGTTCGTCTAGAATATAAAGATAAAGTCGTAGATGCAAAATCTATTTTAGGATTGATTTCACTTGCAATACCAAGTGGAAAAAATATTACAATTATTGCCGATGGTGATCAAGCGGAAAAAGCGATTACTGATATTGAAAAACTAATAGGATAGGATGAAATTGAAATGAGAAAACCAATTATCGCAGGAAACTGGAAAATGAACAAAACGAGAGATGAAGCTTTGCAATTTATCTATAATGTCAATATGAAATTGCCATCAAATGATAAAGTGGAAAGTGTGATTTGTGCACAAGCACCAATCTTACGTGATCTCGTAAAACGTCAAGGTGAAGAGCTAAGAATTGGTGCTCAAACCATGCATGAAAGTGATACAGGGGCATATACTGGTGAAGTTAGTGCCGCATTATTAACCAACATAGGAGTAGAATACGTTATTATCGGTCATAGTGAACGTAGAGCCTATTACAATGAGACAGATGCTTCTGTGAATAAGAAAGTTCACCAAGCATTCCGTCATGACCTTACACCAATTCTTTGTGTAGGTGAAAGTCTAGAAACTAGAGAAGCAAATGAAACGGATGCTTTTGTAGAAGGACAAATCATTGAAGACTTAAAAGGTCTTGGTAGTGAGCAAGTGAAAAACTTAGTAATTGCGTATGAACCAATATGGGCAATTGGAACTGGGAAAACTGCGACTGCGGAAATGGCAAATGAGACCATCCGTAATATTCGTGGAGTTGTTGAAAAACTTTATGATAAAAATACAGCTGAAGCAGTACGTATTCAGTATGGTGGTAGTGTCAAACCTGCCAACATTGAAGAACTTTTATCAATGAGTGACATTGACGGTGCACTTGTTGGAGGGGCTTCACTAGATAGTGATAGTTTCTTAGCTTTAGTCAATGCTGGTTTAAAATAAAGAATAAAAAAAGTCATAAGATGTGAGAACATTTCTTATGACTTTTTTAATTTATACTCGTTTAGGTTGAAGATTATGTATTGATTTTTCCCTTTTTGTTTTGCTTGATACATTGCGAAATCTGCATAGTCTATGAGTACATGAAGTTCGTCTGTATCTCGTTTATAGATCGCTATCCCAACAGAAAACGTTATTTGCTTGTCTATATTATCCACTAGGATTGGAGCACTTACATGTTCTTTAAACTGTTGATAATAGGCTTCAATTTCTTCATGTTTGATTGAAGAGATGTTGGCCATATAGAGACCAAACTCATCTCCTGCGATGCGCATTTTCACGGTGTCTTCAAAGGGTAAGGTGTTTAGTCTCTTTGCAATCTGAATTAAAACTTGATCACCAGTCTTATGTCCGTAGTTGTCATTGATCGATTTAAAGTCATCTACATCAATAAACCAAAACAAGCCGTAGGTGTCTTTATGTTGATCGATTTGCATGAGAATCTCGTCTCGGTATTGATAACGACTAACCAGCTTGGTTAGTGGGTCTTTGACTAGACGGTTATTCAGGATATTGTTCAGGCGGTTCAGTTCGTGGTTTAGCTTGCTTAACTCGCGTTGTTTGTTGACTAAGTCGTTGTTGAGTTTTTGTATGTTTTCAAACAAGAGTTTGTTTTCTTGCTTATCGTGGTTATCATGCTCAAAGTGCTTGCTTGCGATGACATCAATTAGATTGATGAACATTTTTTTTGTTTGCTTGTTTGTTTCGGAGTTTACATAAAGCAAGTATTGATGACCTATTTGCTTCATATATAGGAAGTGTTGTTGACCATTAAGTGATATGTTATCAATCATTAGTTCACTTGTATTATGCATACTAGCTTCTTTGAATCGATCATAGTCTTCTTTGTTTAGAAGAGTGTGAATAGAATGTGTTTGATCGAAGGTCGGACAATCTTGACAAAAGTATTTGTGATTGATGAAGCCTGTTTGTGATATCCTTGCGAGAAACTCACTCATTTTAAAACTCCTTTTGTACCCATGTTAGAAGATTTTTTGCGTTGTTTGAGGAAATATCCACAGGCCATTTCTTCCAAAGACCTTGTGTCATGTTAAATGCTTGTCCACCCACAGCAATCTTTGGAGCTTGATCTAAGGCGCGTATTTTTCTTACCAGCAACTCACATTTCAGTAGATGTTGGGGCATTGTTACCGAAAGCACAACAAGATCAGGCTTCGTTTCTTCGATGCGTTTGAGTAAAACTTTTTCTGGAACAGAAGCACCTAGATAGGTGCTATCCCAACCGTGGTACTCTAGTAGGTCTGAAATCATGCGTGCGCCCATTTCGTGGAGCTCACTTCCGACACTGCATGCAATGACTTTCTTTTGATTTCTTTGCGTCGAAAAAATGGTATCATAAAACTGTGATAGAGCAACCTGTGTGATGGAGGTCATATAGTGTTCTTGGTCGACTGTAATCTTTTGTTCATGCCAGAGTTCTCCGATTTGGTGCATAACCTCTGATAAAATATCGTCATAGATATCTTCAATCGGGATACTACTTGCTTTCAACTCTAGGATATAATCAATGGCTTTTTTTGATTCGCCTTCAAGTAGGTGATTCAAATAGGTCTTCTTATGAATATAGTAAGGATCTTGTGGCTGTTTTTTGTTCTTACTTTTTATTTGGTAGTCTTTTGTGGCTGTTATTGCGTTATTTAGCATTGATTCTACAACCGTATATGCCTTAGGATCTAATGTTTCTTTGAGGTATTTCGCGAGCAGTTGATAGTGGAGGATCATTTGTTCTTTTACACGGGTTTCGCCTAAATCAGGCATTAAGTAGTACATGAGTTCAAACAACCACTTTGCATACTCATCAAAGAGAGTCGCATCTTCTAGGCGGTAACTTACTTCCAAGAAACTTAGATTGTGCATAATGTCTTCATACATTTTTTCTTTTCGGTAGTCACTATATTCTTCTTGCATTTTTGGATCCATTGCAAAGTGACTTTCGTATACTAAATCAGCTACATCTTGGAACTCTTTGGATAGATTGTGAAATAATAAGCCCATAGAACCACTCCTCTATTTTATATAGGTATGATACCATACTTTTTAGAAAAAACATAAAAAAAGGATGCGTTGGCATCCTTTTATGATTCTTATCTGTTGTAGAACTCTACAATTAGGTTCTCTTTGATGTCGGTTAAGATTTCTTGACGTTCTGGTAAACGTACGTATGTAGCTTCTACTTTGTTTTCATCAAAACTGATGAATTCAAGTCTTGTAACGACTGCTTCTAAAGCGTCTTTTACAATGGTAAACTTACGAGCTTTTTCAACAAGTCCGATTACTTGTCCTGGTTGAACTCTGTATGATGGAATGTCTGTGCGAACTCCATCCACAGTTACGTGACCGTGTGCGACTAATTGACGAGCTTGTCTACGAGTTTTTGCAAATCCTGCACGGTAGACTAAGTTGTCTAATCTTGATTCTAATAAGAATAAGAAACTTTCACCTTGTTTACCATGTAATTTTTTTGCTTCGTTGAATGTTTTACGGAATTGTCTTTCGTTTACACCGTAAGTGAAACGTACTTTTTGTTTTTCTTGAAGTTGCATTCCGTACTCTTTGATTTGTGAACGTCTTTGCCCGTGTTGTCCAGGAGCATAAGGACGTTTCGCAAGTTCTTTACCAGTTTCGGTAATTGAATATTTTAGACGTCTAGAAATTTTCCAGCTTGGTCCAGTATATCGCGCCATAATGTATTCCTCCTTATATTTTATTATACGTAGTGGAGTGGATAACACTGTTTACGATAGGTCATTTTAATCGGTTCACCTCGTCAGCGGAGACTACTAAGAACCCTATGCGGAATAACCTTTTTGCAACGTAAGAGTGGTATCTAGCTGCCTTTACTACCTATGCGCAACCTATATTATATAGAAGTGAACTAGTTTTGTCAACTAAAAGTATTTATTTTAAGACATCTTCTAAGATTTTGATTGCTTGTTCTAGATAACGTTGATCTAGCTCATCAAAGTGGTCTTTGATTGGGGAATCAATGTCAAGTACTCCAGAGAGTTCTTTGGTGAAGAATGGTAAGACGATTTCGCTCTTTGATGCGGCATCGCATGCGATGTGTCCAGGGAATGCTTCAACATCTTTGACGATGAGCGTTTGTTTTTGCTCGAAGGCTGTTCCGCATACGCCTGCACCAATTTTGATTCTTGTGCATGCGACATTTCCTTGGAATGGACCTAAATATAGTCCCTCACTATCTTCTAAGTAAAAGCCTACCCAGTTTATACCATCGATGAAATAGTTTAGCAAAGCCGACATATTGGCTAAGTTTGAGATGGTCTTGTCATCTTTTGATAATGTATGGGGTAAGTAATCCAACATGAGTTGGTAGTTTTCTTCTTTGGTGTCTTTTTTTGGTATAGCAGTAAACATTTGATCACTCCTTCGTGAAGATTTTAATCAATTTATCGTAATTATGCAATATATATGATAGAATATTGTTGATTTGGAGTGTGAAAGTATGAATGAACGAATTTTAGTGCGTTTTGGAGATTTGATGTTAAAGGGACGTAATAAACGAACCTTTGTCAAAGAGATGCGTGCAAACGTGAAACGAAAAGTACGAAATGAACAAGTAGAGTATATCGATCTACATGATCGTATGTTTGTTGTATTGAATGGAGAAGACCCTAGTGAAATCTTAGAGGATTTACAACTTGTTAGTGGCTTACACAGTTTTTCGTTGGTGTCTGTCTGTGAGAATGATTTAGAAAAGATAAAGGAACTAGCTATAAAACTTGTGCAAAGAGAAATCAAAGAAGAGGTTACGTTCAAAATAGAAACCATTCGCGCATTGAAGAGTTTTCCAATGACGAGTACAAAGATTTCTCAGACGATTGCGGGGGATGTCTTAAGAAGTAGTGAGTATTTAAAAGTAGATGTCCATAATCCAGAGGTCATTCTTTATGTGGAAGTGCGTGCAGAAGGAGCCTTGGTTTACTTGAATAAAATTCCAGCTATGGGTGGTTTTCCTGCTTCAATTGCTGGTAAGGGTTTACTTATGTTGAGTGGAGGTATTGATTCACCTGTTGCGGGTTATTTGTCGATGAAGCAAGGGATTGAATTAGAGTGTATTCATTTTGAATCGACTCCTTTAACGAGTATAGAGAGTGCGCAAAAAGCCATTGATTTGGCCAAAGAACTGGCCAAGTATACGAAGTTTGATACGATCAAACTGCATATGGTTCCTTTCATGGATATTCATAAAGATTTAATGGACAATGTTAAGGAGTCTTATATGATTACGATTATGCGAAGAATGATGGTTCGTATTGCTGAGCAAGTAGCCTTAAGAGAGCGTGCACTCGCTATTATCACTGGTGAGTCTGTTGGGCAAGTAGCTTCTCAAACTTTGGAGAGTATCCATACCATCAATGCGGTGACAAATTTTCCAATTATTCGTCCTTTAGCAACCTATGATAAAAGCGAAATTATTGAGATTTCTAAGCAGATTGGTTGTTATGAGACATCGATTAAACCTTTTAGTGATTGTTGTACGGTCTATGTACCAAAGAGCCCAGCAATTCATCCAAGGGATTATATCGCTGCTCGTTATGAGAAGTATATAGATATGTCACTCTTGAAGCAAACGGTTGATCAAGTCATGACCTTTGAAGTGAAAAGAGATACGGATTTAGATTTATCACTTCATGGTTTTACGGTGAGTGAAGCATATAGGAACATAGATAAGTAATGAAAAAACAACTTTCCATTGGAAGTTGTTTTTATTATAATAGATGTATAGATTTGGTGGTGATGCATTTGTGGAACTAGTATATTACGGGCTTATATGGAATGTGTTTTCTTTTTTTCTTTATGTGATGGATAAACATAAGGCAAGGAAGAATCGTTATAGAGTATCGGAGAGTTTTTTATTGTCGGTGGCTTTTCTTGGTGGAGGATTAGGTGCGCTTCTTGCTATGTATATGGTTCGCCATAAGACAAAGAAATGGAAGTTCAAGCTTGGCATACCAGTTCTATGTTTGATCAATGTATTTTGTTACTATCTTGCATGGGTTTGGATATACAGATAAAGAGAAAGTAGGGATTGTATGAAGGTTATAGATATTGTTCGGTATTTGAATAGTCTTTTTGAGACGAGAGACTTGGATTCATTTTCCAATGAAGCGAGTTTGACCTATAACGCAAATAAAGAGGTGAAACAGGTTGGGTATGCAACCAACATCACATTGGAGGTTGTGGATAAGGCATATAAGGCAGGTGTAGATTTTTTGATTACACATCATGATGCTTGGGGCTTTATTTATGGGTTGAAAGAGGCAGTTATGGATCGTTTGAAGGACTATGGTATATCGCATTATTTTGTTCACCTACCACTGGATGATGCATCTTTTGGAACCAATAGTTCTTTGTTGAAAGGTCTTGGTTTAAAGGAAGTATCGAAGCATTGTTGTTACGATGGATATTGTTGTGGAGCTTTGGGAGAATATGAAGAGGGTATAGATTTTGCAGAGTTTACTAAGAAGTTCGAAAGGTATTTGGATGAACCATCACATGCTTGGCATTTTGGGAAAGAAAAGGTAAAGCGTGTATATGTGCTTTGTGGTGCAGGTGGTGAAACGGACTTAATAAAAGAGGCATTGGACTTAGATGTTGATGTCTATGTTACAGGGGAGAAGAATCTCTATACAGTCCAGTATGCGGAGCTTGAAAAACTGAATCTAATTGTAGGTAGTCATACCTTTACAGAGATTTTTGGTTTGCGCTCAATGATGGATCTTTTGCAAAGTCGTTTTCCTGCACTAGCGATTCAACAAATACAAGAGGTGCATATTGAGACCGCGCCTTTAAGATATAAGTAGGCATATGTTCTTACATAATGTTTTCTTGTTGTAAGGTTTGTGGTGTAATCTTTTCTAGGTAAGTGTGTTTTTGTATCAAGGAGCGATTGTAGTTCTTGGTTTGTTGCACCCGTCTTTTTTGTGTTGACAAACGTTTTGTTGGGATTGTATGCTCATTTGTGTTTGATTGCATTGTTTCTCAATTGGAAGCATCGTTCGGTCAATGCTTATGTCTTATTGCTCACAACCGTGTTGATCATTGTCTATACCTGGTTTGACTGGAGTGACCGTTCTTATTGGTATAAACCAAGTGGTCTGCATTCGCTCTTAGGAGTGTTTCTCATTGGGTATGGATTGCTCTTTGCTGAAAAGATGGCACAAAGACGATAATTATCTATTTAGTGGCTTGCCCAGAGGAGAGTCACTTTTTTTGTCCATGAATGATGTCTCTTTAAATGAAGAAGGAATCTAGGATATTTATGAAAGAATGTATGTTATAATATAGTAAGTATACGGGAAAGTAGGAGTGGTTAGATGAAGTCGGTTATTGATGAGTTTTTAACCTATCAACGTAAGGTTGGAGATCGGACAAAATTGTACCAAATGATTGCTGAGCAATTTCAAGTTAAACGTGCACTTTATCCGGGGAGTCATATTGATGTGTCCCCTTCTTTGGTGATTCCTCATGTGATCTACATTGATAATTTTAAGGGTGCGATAAGTTTTTTTAAGCACAAGGAAGACATTTGTGAGTACCTAGAAGAAAAGAAGATTTATCAAGAACCACTTAGCCTAGATTTTTATGGGGAAAATTACTATGATGAGTTTGATTTGGAACCGGTGGATTTAATCATTTCGCAATACGCTGGCTTTGTCGGGCAAGCGACCAGACAGTATTTGAAAAAGGGAGGAATTTTGCTCTCCAATGATAGTCATGGAGATGCGACCCTTGCTTATCACGACAAGGAGTATGAGTTCATTGGGGTTGTAAATGAAAAGAATGAGTTTATTACGGAAGGATTAGATGCTTACTTTAAACTAGCAAAAAATAGGGTAGATCTTGATGAAGTAAGAAAATCGATGAAGTTGCCAAACTATCAAAAACGAGCGCAAAACTATGTATTTAGGAAGATCTAGAAATAGGTCTTTTTTTTATAAGACAGTTCATTTTGTTTGCGAACAAACTAAATATTTATTATACTTAGCTTGAGGTGAAAATATGAGAAAAATACTTTTTATGTTTGTGTTGGTTATGGGCATCCTTACACTGGCTGCTTGTGACAAGGGCTACACGGATATTTCAAATGAGGAACTAAAAGAGATGTTGGAAAGTGATGAGGATATCCAGTTTGTAGATGTTCGCACGGTTGAAGAATTCTATACAGAACGTATACCAGGATTTACCTACAATATTGATTATTATCAACTGGAAGAAGATACGAGTTTGCTTGATGATCTAGATAAAAATCGTCCGGTTGTCATTATGTGTAATAGTGGGAATAGAAGTATTGGTGCTAGTGAAATTTTTGTCAGTGAAGGTTTTTCAGAAGTTTATAATTTACGTGATGGGATTGAAGGCTGGGATGGAGAAACGGAATAAGGTTACTTGTTCCGTTTTTTGTTTTGAAAAGGCTTTACATATGATATAATAGGGATAACTTAGAAAAGGAGGATATGAGGAATCTATGGAAATTACTAGTGTCAATAATGCATTAATTAAAGAGACTGTTAAGCTTTATCAAAAGAAAACACGTGATCAACAAAATCAGTTTATTGTTGAGGGTGACCATCTCTATTTAGAAGCGAAAAAAAGAGGACTTGTTAAGCAAGTCTTTACAACAGATCAAGCAATTGTGGGTGACAACGTTGTCCATGTTTCATCAAATGTGCTCGAAAAATTGACGAAGACAAAATCTCCTCAAGGTATTGTTTGTGTATGTGAGAAACCAAAAAGTAAGGAACCAACTTCTAAAGTTTTGATGCTTGAGAAAGTACAAGACCCTGGGAACTTGGGAACCTTATTGAGAAGTGCACTTGCCTTTGGGTTTGATACCATTGTGTTAGACCGTTGTGTTGATGTCTACAATGATAAGGTGCTAAGAAGTACACAGGGAGCGATTTTTTCGGTCAACATTATTGAGCAATCTATCCTCGATTTTATGGAAAACCAACCAATGTATCATGTATATGGTACAAGTCTACAAGGGGAACCGATGTCGACGATGAAGCAAAAAGACAACATAGCCCTTATATTGGGAAATGAAGGTAGTGGAATTACGACTAGGGTGCTGAACTTAACGGACCAAAATATTACCATCAAAACACAGAATGTTGAGAGTTTGAATGTTGCGGTGGCTGGTAGTATTTTAATGCACAGTTTAGCCGAATAAGCATTCTAGAAAATTCGTTCAAACGCTTGATTTTCATGACCTGTTATGGTATAATTTTTTTGCATATGAGTTAGAGAGTGGGTCAAACCCACTCTTTTGTTTGAGAAAAGGAGTATGTATATGAAGAACATCAAAGAAAAAATTGCATCGATTATGAGCGATATGGACTTTGCTTTATATGATGTCATTGAGGCCAATGAAGATGGGAAACCTGTGGTTCGTGTCTTGATTGATAGTGCAGATTATATCACGATTGATGATTGTGTGTTTGTGAGTCGCAGATTGGGAGATGCTTTGGATGCGGACGATTTGTATGAGGGGGAATACCTTTTAGAAGTCGCTAGTGCTGGTGCGGAACATGAACTAAGAAATGAAGAAGAAATGAAACGCTCAGTAGGCAAGCATGTACATATTGAGACTTATGATCAAACCTTTGAGGGAAAATTAATTGATGTGACCAAAGAGGTACTCACGATTGAGATGAAACAGAAAAAAATTAAGAAAGTTCAGTTGCTCGATATTCAGTTTATTCGTCAAGCAATTGTGTTTTAGGAGGTTCCTATGCAAAGTAAAGAATTTTTTAAGGCCTTGGAAATGGTGGCCGAAGAACGTAACTTAGAAAAAGAGAAAATATTGGATATTATGAGTCGTGGAATTTTGAATGCTTATAAGAAAATTCATGCGACTGCGGACAACGCAAGAGTAGAGTTTAATGAAGATAAGAATGAAATTATGCTTTATGCGGACTTGCTTGTTGTTCCTGATCCTGAAGAACCAGGTGAAATTTCGTTAGAAGAAGCGAGAACACATCGTAAATCTGCGAAGATTGGTGATACGATTACCGTCAAAGAATCGCCAAAAGATTTTGGGCGTATTGCAGCATCTAGTGCCAAACAAATTTTAACCCAAGGGTTAAAGCAACTAGAGCGTGAACGCATCTACGATATCTTCAAAGAACGCGAAGGCGAAATGATCAACACGGAAATTGTCAGTGTCAATCGAGATTTTGTTACCTTGGATATGGGGCATGGATTAGAGACCTCTTTACCTCGTAAAGAATTATTAAGAAGTGACATTGCCCAAGTAGAAGAGCGTTTAAAAGTCTACATTACGAAAGTAGAAATGACACCAAAAGGTCCTAAGGTATTTGTTTCTCGTACGGACCGTAATTTGGTCAAACGTTTGATTGAACAAGTTTGTCCAGAGATTATGGAAGGTACTGTGGAAATTATGGGGATTGCTCGTGATCCAGGAGAACGTACTAAGGTTGCCGTATATTCACACGATGAAAATGTTGATCCTGTTGGATCTGTTGTGGGATATAAAGGGAACCGTATCCGCGAGGTCTTAGATGCTCTACAAGGTGAAAAAATTGATATCTATGAGTGGAGTAAAGATCCTAGTGAATTGATCTTAAATGCACTGGAACCGGCAAAAATTGTTGCCATTAATCCAGATAAAAAACGTAAAAGCGCAATTGTCATTGTTAATGATAAAGATTACACAGCAGCAATTGGTTCTAAGGGACAAAATGCGAAATTGGCTGCCTTATCTAGTGGGTGGAAGATTGATGTGAAATCCATTAGTGAAGCAAAAGAAGAAGGATTACGTTACCGTAGAATAGACCATGAAGAATAAAAAAATTCCATTAAGAAAATGTGTGGTCTCTAAAGAGCAATTGCCAAAAAAAGAATTGTTGCGTGTGGTGAATAATAAAGAACTTGGCGTCAAAGTTGATGTTAGTGGAAAGATGAATGGCCGCGGTGCTTATGTGAAAAAAGATGAAAAAGTTATTAAAAAAGCACAAAAGGGAAACATCTTGGCTAGACATTTAGGAGTGCAAGTTCCTGAAGAAATTTATCAAGAATTATTGGACACTTTGAACAATGAACAAAGATAAGATACTTGGAAAGTTGGGATTGGCTTCACGTGCTAGAAAACTAATCTTTGGTGAAGGAATGATTTTGAAGAGTTTTTCTAACAACCAAAAACAATTGGTCTTCTTAGCTAGTGATGCTGGTAAGAATATTAAGAAGAAAATGAACCAAAAACAATTTGCTTATGGGTTTTCTTTGATCGATACCTTATCGACTGAAGACTTATCAAAAGCAGTTGGAAAAGAACATGTAAAAGCTATATTACTCAGGGATGAGGGATTTATCAAGTCGATACTAGATGAATTAGAGTCCTAAGAAAGAGGTGATTTGATGGCGAAAAAAGGCATCAAAAAAACAAAAAAAGAAGACACTAGAGTTGCGAATACACCTGCTCATAGTGAGGAACAATCAGAAGAAAAAGTATTGTATTTTGAAGATGGAATGACGGTCGGAGATATTGCGGACGAACTTGGTGTTGGTGCAGCGGAATTAATCAAGAAACTAATGGGTCTTGGTATTATGGCTGCACAAACACAATCAATTGATCGTGAAACAACCGAACTTCTTGTCTTAGATTATGGATTTGAAGTGAAAGATAAGGTCATTACAGATTTAACCAAGTTTGATCAAATTGACATCGTAGATAATGAAGAAGACCTTGTAGAACGACCACCAGTTGTTACGGTAATGGGGCACGTTGACCATGGGAAAACGACTTTATTAGATACCATTCGTAACACCCATGTAACAGAGGGTGAAGCTGGAGGAATTACCCAACATATTGGGGCATATCAGGTACGTAAGAACGGTAAACTAATTACCTTCATTGATACCCCTGGGCATGCGGCATTTACGGAAATGCGTGCACGCGGGGCACAGGCAACGGATATTACTGTCTTAGTTGTCGCGGCGGACGATGGAGTTATGCCACAAACCAGAGAAGCAATTGATCATGCTAAAGCCGCAGATGTACCAATCATTGTAGCGGTTAATAAAATGGATACACCTGGTGCGAATCCAGATAAGGTAAAACAAGAGTTAACGGAATTTAACTTAATCCCAGAAGAATGGGGTGGAGACACAATTTTCTGTGAACTTTCTGCTTTACAAGGTGAGGGTGTAGACAACCTACTAGAAATGATTCAACTAACCAGTGAAATCAATGAATATAAGGCGAATCCAAACAGATTAGCGATTGGGACCGTGATTGAAGCAGAACTTGATAAGGGACGAGGAGTCGTCGCTACCTTGCTTGTGAAAAATGGTACCCTAAGAGTTGGAGATGTACTTGCTTGTGGAAATACTTATGGGAAAGTACGTGCCATGGTCGATGAAAACAACAATCGTTTAGAAGAGGCCTTGCCTTCAAAAGCGGTTGAGGTAACTGGACTCAACGATGTACCACAGGCTGGAGATTCTTTTATGGTCTTTAGTGATGAGCGTGAAGCTCGCCAAATTTCTGAAGAACGTGCACACCGTGCATGGGAAGAAGAAAAAGGTGTTGGAAAAAGTGTCAATTTGACGGAACTCTTTGATGAAATGGACGAAGGACTTAAAGAACTTCGCATTATTGTTAAAGGAGATACACACGGATCTATTGAAGCCTTGAAAGCTTCCTTAGAACAAATTGATGTAGAAGGAACAAAAGTAGAGGTAATTCGTTCGAGTGTAGGAACGATTACAGAAACAGATGTAACCCTTGCACTGGCATCTAGAGCCATCATCATTGGATTCAATGTACGACCAACAAGTAGTGTACGTGATGCGGCCAAAGATCAGGGTGTAGATATTCGTCTTTACAACATTATCTACAAAGCCTTAGAAGAAATCGAACTGGCATTAACTGGTATGTTAGATCCTGAGTTCGAAGAAGTTGTAACAGGGCAAGCCTTAGTGCGAGATACCTTTAAAATTTCAAAAATTGGAACCATTGCCGGTTGCTATGTAACCAATGGAACCATTGAACGTGATTCTTTAGTACGTGTTTTACGTGAAGGAATTGTGGTATACGAAGGAAAAATGGCATCATTGAAACGTTTTAAAGATGATGTAAAAGTCGTTCGTGAAGGATTCGAGTGTGGAATTATGATTGAGAAATTCAACGACATCAAGGTAGATGACATCATAGAAGCTTCAGTAGAAAGAGAAGTTCCTAGAAAATGAGCAAACTAGACCGCGTTGAATCAACTGCATTACGCACACTCAGCGAAATCTATCTCACGGAAGTAAAAGATAAGGCAATTGGTTTTATGACCTTAACAGAAGTTCGTATCACCAATGACTATTCCTACTTAACGATGTATTATACTGTCTTAGGTGATGAAGCCGACAAACATAGGGCAGAAGAAGCCTTAGAACGTTCGAAGAAATTTGTACGTTCACGCTTTGCTTCAAAGATGAACTTACGAAAGGTACCGGAATTCCGATTTAAGTATGATGAATCCTTAGATTATGGAAATAAAATCGAACAAGGATTAAAAGAGGTACTTAGTGATTCAAAAGATAACGATTGAAAAAAGGATGCTTAGGCATCCTTTTTTGCTTGTTTTTTATGGAAAAGTAAGTAATACATGGATGGTACGATAAATAAGGTGATGATGGTCGCACTCATCATTCCTCCCATAAAGGTAATGGCAAGTGGTTGGAAGAAATTACCACCACTTATGTAGAGTGGAATAAGACCAAGTATCGTTGTGAAACTGGTTAACATGATTGGTCTAAACCTTAGATAGACTGCTTCTACACAAGCCTCTTCTACAGACATATCTTCTGTATGCCTTGTGATGTATTCGATTAATAAAATACCATTGTTTACGGTGACTCCTATTAAGGACACCATACCAATGAGCCCAGTTGCGCTAAATGGTATTTGGAAAATCATCATAAATAAGAAGGAACCAATAAAACTAAGTGGTATGGTAAAGAGGACCATGAATGGCTTAATAAAGTGGTTGAATTCAAAGAGCATAATTAGGTAAATGATCACCATAGCTAAGATACTTGCTTGTATTAAATCGCCACTAATATCCTCAAACATGGAGTTTTCTCCGCTATATTGCACGGATATGTTGTTTACATTTTGTTCGTTGATGATGTCTTCAACTTCCTTTGTCACTTGTCCAAGAGTGGCCCCTTCAATCGGATATAGATCTATGGTGGAGTAGCGAACTTGATTGTGACGTAAAATGGAAGTTTCTCTTGTGATCATGTTCAATTCAATCAAGGTATTAAGTGGAATGGTCACGTTGCTTCTTTGGTGGTAAAAAGATAAACTTAATACCTCCTCGATACTGTTTGCTTGGCCAAGTAACTTGGCATCTATTTGGTAAAAAGTAAAGGGAAGACCATACAAGTTGCTTTGTAAGAATCCATCGATTTCTGCTTTGGTGATGCCATATACGTTCATCGTGTCTTCTAGGTAGGTCACTTGGATTTTTTGTCCTTGTTCAGAAATCGTAGAAGCGTAGGTTACATTGTCTACTTGGTCTAACTCATTCAAGATAGAAGTAGTAGCGCGGTTTAACTCTTCTTGGTTATTTGAACTTAAGGTAACCTTTAGTGGAGGTACGGGTGGAGATAATTCAAGAGTATGGACGCGAATTTTCGCGTTCGGAATACTTAATAAGTTGTGTTGTAAGTGCTCAACATGTTGGATGAGTTCTTCTTCGTTATAGCTTGTATTGACATAGATGCGTCCAATGTTCGGACGTTCTTTGATTTGTTTTGTACTGAAGTGTAAATCCATAAGATTTCCACCGATACTTGCGATATAATTTCTTGTTTCCTCACTCGCCTCGATGTATTGACTAACCCTACGAACCAAATCTTGCGTATCTTCTAAGGTGTTGGAGATGTCGCCTTCAATGTCTACATAATAGACCGAACGCTCATCATTTGGATAAAGGTCCACTTCTTGCGTTTGAAAGGCAAGATAGGTGGTTGAAACTAGAAGTAAAACACCAAGTAAAATCCATGCGATTGGATACTTGACCGTAAAACGAATCATTCGTTTGATGTTTTCTTCATGGCGTTTTTTGGAGGTTTTCGCCTTGGATGGTTTTAAAAACATACAACCCAATATTGGGGAGAGTGTCATACTAATAACGAAGGAAAAACTGAGGGCTAAAATAACGGTTAATGGCATGGTTGAAATGATCTCTCCTAAGAAGCCTGGCAACATAATAATAGCAACAAATGCAGCGATTGTGGTGAGTGTGGAAGTTAGTACTGGTAAGAAGTTTTCTTTTATTGCTTTGGTGGCTGCTTCTTTGGGTGGGAGATGATTGTCAATATGACGTTTCACACTTTCTGTGATGACAATCTGGTTATCGACCAAAATCCCAATTGCAACGATGAGTCCCACAATGGAAATTTTCTGTAACTCATAATCAAGCAAATATAATGTACCTATGACACCAAAAATAACGATTGGAATCGTTAAAATGATTAGGAGACTATTACGCAATCCGATACCGATAAAGACGACAAACATAACAACACCAATGGCAATGAGTAAACTGTAAAAAACACTGTTGATTTGTTCATCCACGTAGTCTGGAAGGAAGACAATTTCATCGAGCGAAACCTGACTTAGTTCTTCACGTTCAAAGTCTTCAACATTGGAGGACAACCTAGTAGATAACTTAGTAAAATCAATATCATCGTTGAAAAAGACACTGACAAAGATGGCTTCTTCCCCTTGGTATTCAAATAGCTTTCGACTGGTATCTTTGACTTCTAAGGAGGCTAAATCTCCTAAACGAACGGCTTGCGAGGTCATTGTAGCTGGTAACACAACCATCGCTTCTAGTTCCTCTATTGTTTCAAGAATACGTTCTGTAGATACTGAAATCGCAAAGTCATTTATGGTGATGGTACCGATTGGTAAATCGACCAAATTGCTTTGGATCAGTTGGTATAGATCATACATGGTGAGTTGGTAGTTACTTAGTAAGTTTGCATTAACTAAGATTTGCAGTTCTTCTTGTTTTGGCGTATGAATTTCTGTTCGTTTGACCTCATCGATCAGGAGAATGTTGTTCTTTAAAGAGGACGCTTTAGCGAGTAAGTCATCGTAAGAACTACCATGTAACGCGTACACTGCATGTGGTGTCTGAAAGTCATAAGATATAGTCATTTCCTGAATATCAAAAGGAAACTCTAGTTCTTGGATTTTTGCATAGATATCCTCAGATAAGATAGCTGGATTCTCCGTATCAAAAGAATACGTCACTAAGAATAGTGCGTAGGAGTCAAAGATTGTTGTGTCTACCTCTTCTACATCTTCGTAGGTTAAGATGATGTCTTCGATGTCTTCGGCTAAGTTTTCCTCAACTTCTTCCGCAGACAAAGAGGGAATAGTGATACTTATGGCCATATAAGGAGTAGAGAGTTTTGGCATGTCTTGTTTGGGAATTTGTAGGTAGGAAAAGACACCATATCCTAACACCAATAAAAACAGTAAAATAAAGGTCTTACGGCGTGTTAACAATTGTTCTAATAATGTATTCATAGGACCACCTCACTAGGATTTTCTATTGTTATGAAACATTTGTCTCATTTATAACTTTATGATATAATACAAAGGTGTAATTTACAATCAAATTGAAACTTATGAAACAAGGAGGCCTTTTATGTTTGATAACGACCATATAGATCAACGGATTCAACATACTATATTGTGGACTTATGAGGCTTTACATGCCTTGTTAAAAAAAGAAGATTTTCATGATATTACGGTCTCTGAGATCATCAAAAAAGCTGGGATATCTAGGGCAACTTTTTATCGTCATTTTAAGTCCAAAGAAGATATTATCCGTGTAAGTGTTCGTTTGTTTTTTTCATCTTTTCATCATGAGATTGAAGGGTTTTACCGCCATCAAAGAGAAGAGGATGAAATCTTTTTAATCCAACAGTTTTTCAAGCATATTGGAGAAAGAAGAGCCCTTATTGATATGGTGATCGAAGCCAATTTAGAAGGATTGATGATCGAAGGCATCAGGGGGATCATCCATACACAAAAAGAGCAATTTTATAGCCTTATACCTAGAAATCCAGCAACGGAAGATTACACCATTGATTTGGTTGCGCTTAGTGCATGGGGTTTGATTGCTAGGTGGATGAAAAATGGACAGAAAGAAACGACCAAAGATTTGTCAAAGATTTACATTGAATCCTTTAAGCAAGTATACATTGCCTTGTTTGAAGGCAAAGAGGAACTGGGAGGTAAGACTATATGAGTTTACTAGACATTGCGAAAACACTACCGACAAGTCCAGGTTCCTATCAGTTTAAAGATAAGAATGATGTCGTCATATACGTCGGTAAGGCTAAGAACTTAAGAAATCGTGTGACGTCTTATTTTCGTGGTAGTCATGACGCAAAGACATCAAGGCTTGTCATGAATGTTGTCTCAATTGAATACATTGTAACTTCCACAGAGTTAGATGCTTTATTGCTTGAGTTAAACCTCATTAAAAAATACAATCCTAGATACAATATAATGTTGACGGATGATAAGACATATCCCTATATTGAAATCACCAATGAACGCCATCCTAAACTGATTGTAACTAGGAATATATCAAAGAAAAGTAAGCATTTGTTTGGACCATATCCGAACGTGAAAGCTGCGAGAGAAACCGTGAAATTACTCAATAAACTCTATCCCTTAAGAAAGTGTCCTAAGTTACCCAAAGAAGCCTGCTTGTATTATTATATGGGACAGTGTTTGGCTCCTTGTATCAACAAGGTAACCAAAGAAGAGTACAATGATATCATTGGTGATATCAAACGCTTTTTAAAAGGGGATATTAAGCAAGTTGTCTCCTCTTTAAAAGAGAAGATGCTTGAGGCAAGTGAAGCTTTAGAGTTTGAACGTGCTTTGGAGTATAAGCACACCATAGAAGATATTGAAACCACAACCAATAAACAAAAAATAAACTTGAACGATATGAAGGATAGAGATGTTATTGGGTATACCTTTAATGACTTGGTCTGTTCGATTGAAATTTTCTTCATTCGTCATGGGAAAATTAGTGCTAGACACCAACATGTATTTGAATATTATGGAAATCCACTTCATAGCATTGAAGATTATTTGGCGCAGTTTTATCAAAAGGAAAAGGTACCAAGAGAACTTTTTGTTCCTGTAGAACTAGAGACGGACACCTTGGAGCGATTTTTGGATACAAAAATTGTGAGTCCTTTAAGAGGGGATAAAAAGAAACTATTGGATTTAGCAATTTTAAATGCCTCTGAAGGCTTAGAGGAAAAAACGAATGTCTTAAAGCGTGAATTAGACCGAACGATCCATAGTGTTGAAGAACTGGGTGAACTTTTAGATATACCGGCACCTTACCGCATTGAGGCCTTTGATAACTCAAATCTATTCCAAGAAGCGAGTGTGTCGGCTATGGTTGTGTTCATCAATGGGAAACCAGCCAAAAAAGAGTATCGTAAGTATAAAATAAAAGACCCAGATGCGGGGTCGGATTTTGCTATGATGAAAGAAGTCTTATATCGTAGATATCAACGTGTTTTACTAGAAGATTTAAGACCACCAGATCTCTTGTTGGTTGATGGTGGAAAGGCACAAATTACAGCGGCAAAAGAAATCCTTGGGTCACTTGAACTAAATATTCCGATTGTTGGTTTAGTCAAAGATGACAAACATAGCACCAACCGGTTAATGAAAAGCAATTACGAAGAAGTTGCTTTAAAGAAAACAAGTGATGTGTTTCATTTGCTTACAAGAATTCAGGATGAGGCACATAGGTTTGCCATCACTTACCATAAAAATGTGCGTTCAAAAGGGGTCTTCCATTCGATTTTAGATGAGGTTAAGGGAATTGGGAAAGTAAGCAAGGATAAGTTGTTGAAAAAATACAAATCGGTGGAATACATCAAACTAGCAAGCCTACAAGATTTACGAGACTTAGGCTTGAATGAACCCACAGCCAAACGGTTAATAGAAACATTGACAAAATCAAAAGAACGTGAGGAAGAGCAAGATGATCATTAGTGGAAGAATTAAGTCAATCGATGAAGAGAAGCGTGTCATATTAGTAGAATATAAAGGTCACATTTATGCCCTTTATTTTCAACGCTCTTTGATGCTTCATATCGCAAGATACTTACAAGTGAACAGGTTTATTCAGTTGGTCGTTACAGACCATACAAGATTGATGCAAGGCATTAAAATACACACCGTAGATTACGTGAAAAAAATTATGCAGATACGCTACCGAAAAAATATTGTGTATTACGATGAAAAGACCATCAAAAGAGGGACCAAAGATTTGCTCAATAACTTGGGGTATAAACTGTATTTGGATTTAGAAATGTCCATGCATCCTTATAAGAAAGATCCGACCTTTATCCAAGAAATCATCCAGGTTGGTTACTTATTGGTGGATGAGGATGGACAGGTACTTGAAACTTATGATCAAATTGTTCAACCATCAATCCATAAGAAGTTGTCTAGAAGAACCTTAAAGTTTTTGGAGATTACACAAGAAGATGTGGATAAGGGGATAAAGTTTTCTGAGTTTTACCAACATTTTTCCAAGGTGATTAAGGACTATGATCCAGCCATCATCGTTTGGGGGAAAAACGATTATCTTGCCTTAAGAGAAGGATACCAAGTGAACAATCTACCTACTTTAAAACATCAAACTAGATACATTAACTTGTTAAAGATTATAAAGAACTATTTCCATTTAAAGAACGATGTTGGATTGTTCAATGCGCTTGAACTCTTCCATGGACATGCGCTTGATCAGGCGCACAATGCCTTTGAAGATGCGCACGCTACGATGCAAATATTCAATCAGTTCTTAAAAGTTGTCAACCATGAGATGAAGGTTGATACGAGTCATTTAATATAAAAAAACGCCCATGTTTTTGGGCGTTTGTTTTTTTATGGTTGATTCACCAACATCACGACTGGCATAACCATTGGACTACGTTCTGTTTTCTTGTAAATGTAATCGTTGAGTAGCCTTGTGATATCTTTTTTAATTAGGCCAATATTGAAATGTTTCATATGAGATAGTTTTTTGTTTGCGCGTTCTAAGACAAGGTTACTTATGTCTTTTGTCAATGCTTCTTGTTCGCGCATGTAGACAAATCCTCGACTGATGATGACTGGTTGTCCAATCACTTTTTTGTGTTGTTCATCAATGGTGATGATGGCGGTTAAGAGACCATCTTCACTGAGACTTTTTCGGTCTCTAATGACGACGTTCCCGATGTCACCAATGCCTTTTCCATCGATGTAGATGTTACCAGCTTGGACTTTTCCAGCAACGCGAGCTTGGTCTTTTGAAACCGCTAGTACTTGACCATTGTCTAAGACAAACTCATTTCCTCTTTTGACACCAGTTTCTACTCCGATATCGGCGTGCATTTTAAGCATACGATATTCCCCATGAATTGGCATAAAGAATTTGGGTCTTAAGAGTTTCAACATGAGTTTCATTTCTTGTTGACCTGCATGTCCACTACTATGGGTTTCGGTTAACGGAGAGTTGATGATGACATTGGCTCCCCGACGGAATAAACTGTTGATTGTTTTACTGACATCTACTTGATTTCCGGGAATCGGACTTGATGAAAAGATGACAGTGTCTCCTTTATGTAAACTAATCTGACGGTGTGTACCGGCTGCGATTCTTGATAAGGCCGCAAATGGTTCACCTTGTGATCCAGTACATAGGATGGTTAGTTCACTCGGTTTAATTTGGTTGATTTGCTTACTATCAACAAAGGTGTTCTTTGGTGCTTTGATGTAGCCCATTTCATGACCAACATCAATGGTTCTTAACATAGAACGTCCGAAAACAGCAATTTTTCTTCCTTGTTCGATGGATGCTTCTACGATTTGTTGTACACGGTGAACATTGGATGCGAAGGTTGCGACAATTGCGCGTCCCTCGATTTTTGTGAAGATGTCTTTGATGTTTTCGCTGACCATTTTTTCACTTTTTGTGAATCCATTCAGTTCTGCATTTGTTGAGTCACTAAGCAATAATAAGACACCTTTTTGACCAAGTTCTGCCATTTTTTGATAGTTGGCATCTGGACCTGTTGGTGTAAAATCAAACTTAAAGTCTCCCGTATGTACGATGGTTCCTTCTGGTGTATCTACAACCACCCCAAAGGAATCCGGAATAGAGTGATTGGTTCGGAAGAATCCGACCGTTAGTTTCCCAAAGACAATTTTCTCATGTTCTTGGTATTCCACGATGTTGGCGTGAAATCCTTTGTGTTCTTCAAACTTGTTTCTTAGTAAACCTAGTGCAATTCCACTAGCGTAAATTTTTGGTATTTTTACTTGGCGTAATAAGTAAGGTATGGCTCCGATATGGTCTTCATGACCATGTGTAATGATGAGCGCCTTAATTTTTTCTTGATTCTCAAAAAGATATGTGTAGTCATTAATTACATAATCAATTCCTAGCAGTTGGTCATCAGGAAATAAGATTCCTGAGTCAATTACAATTATTTCGTCCTGGTATTCCACGACGTACATATTTTTTCCGACTTCACCAAGACCACCCAATGCAAAAACACCGACTTCGTAATCTTTTAAAAGATTGTTTTGCATTTTTTGTGTCCTCCTAAATTTTGTATCGATTTTTTATATATTTATTATAACAAACAATCGATTGATATCATAATAAAAAGTCTTAAAAAGGGTTTTCTTTTTTGAGTTTTCATTATTTTTTACATTGAAAACTGAGTGATAAATAGTGAATATTTTTGGAATATATGGTATATTATTATTCTAGGATGTGAGAGTATGGCTAGTAAAAAAATAATCTTTTTTGATATTGATAAAACATTGTATGATCCAAATATAAAGGCAATTCCAAGATCGACCAAAGAAGCACTACGAATTCTTCATGAGCGCGAAGACGTAGAAATAGCGATCGCGACAGGAAGGGCCTATTATATGTTGCACGTAATAGAGGAAATTAAGGACTATATTGACGTATATATCACCATTAATGGACAAATCATTATTCACAATGGAGAGACTATCTACCGTAATCCTTTACCAAAAGATCAGGTAGAAAGAATTGTGAATCTTTTTGAAGAAAATGATCTGAAATATGGGTTTCTAGGTGAGTTTGATGAAACATTAAATATTGTGGATGAGAAGGGTAAGAGAGCTTTTGAGCTTGTTGATATGAACTTACCAAGGTTAGATCCTGATTTTTACAAAAGCAATGATGTATTTCAAATGTGGGCTTTTTGTGAACAAGATAAACACCCTAAGTTTGTACATGCTTTGGACGATTTTAGTGTGGTATCTTGGTTGGGAGATGGCTTTGATGTCTTGAGTAAGGGCATGAGTAAAAAAGAAGGTATCAAGAAAATGTTGGAGATATTGTCGATTGATTTAGACCATGCTTATGCGATTGGTGATGGCGACAATGATATTGAAATGTTGGACTATATTCCACATTCTGTGGCCATGGGAAATGGTAGTAAGTTAGCCAAGGAACATGCGACATATATTACAAAAGATATTGAGAATGATGGTGTCTATGAAGCTTTGGTTATGCTTGGATTTTTAGAACAATAAGGATAAGGAGGGATCAAATGATTGCACAAGTGATTGTCGATGTGAAACATCACAATGTAGATCAAGTCTATGATTATCGTGTACCAAGTCATTTGGTGCCTTTTCTAAAGCGTGGGCAGCGTGTAAAAGTACCTTTTGGGCCTCGCATAATTGTTGGGTTTGTCTGGGGTATAAAAGAACGGTCAAGTATTTCAAAGTTGCGCAATATCTACGCAATTATTGATGTGGAACCTTTACTCTCAATTGAACTATTAGACTTGGCCGATAAATTAACACGTAAGACCCATGCATTGAAGATTGCCGTATTGGAAGCGATGTTGCCTTCTGCCTTAAAAAGTTCCTATAAGAAGAAGTTTACGGTAAAGAATCCTAAACTTGTTTCTGATGATTTGCTTGCTATATTAAAGAAACATGGTGGTGCTTTAAGCAAAGAGGCTTTTAAGGACCATCATAAGGAAGTTAAAAAGTTGCTTGACGCAGCCATCTTAGAAGTAGAAGATGTGATCAAGCAAAGTGGAAAAAAGAAAACAAGTAAGATGTATCATTTTGTGAAGGATGATGTATCTTTACGTGGAGATAAACAAAAGATTGCTATGGCGTTCTTGCGAGATCATTCCTCCATTTTTGCGGACGAGTTTTATAAGAAAACTGGTGTAAGTAGATCGACGATGAAACGTTTGATTGACTTAGGCTTGGTTTTGGAATCTGAAGAAGAAGTATATAGAGAAATAAAAAGTGTCTATGAACCATATCTAAAAAAGGTTGTCTTTACCGATGAGCAAAGATATGCGTATGAGGAAATCAAAAAAGGGTATAAGAAGGCAGAGACATTTTTACTCCATGGTGTGACAGGATCTGGTAAAACAGAACTTTATTTAAACATCATTGAAGATGTCATCAGTGAAGGAAAAGACGCAATCATGTTGGTGCCAGAAATTAGTTTGACACCACAGATGATTCGCCGTGTTAAGGGACGTTTTCCAGATAATGTAGCTCTTTATCATAGTGGCCTAAGTCTTGGTGAAAAATACGATGAGTGGCGAAAGATGAAGCGAAAAGAAGTACAGGTTGTCGTTGGAGCTAGAAGTGCTATTTTTGCTCCATTTGACCATCTTGGTGTTGTCATCATTGATGAGGAGCATACGGAGAGTTATAAGCAAACGGACCACCCTAAGTACCATGCGATTGATGTGGCTTTGCTTAGAAGTACCTATCATCAAGTGCCGGTGGTTTTGGGTAGTGCGACACCATCAGTTGAGTCCTATTATAAGGCTTCAAAGGGTGAATACAACTTATTAGAACTGAAGAGTCGTCCCAACTTGCAAACCATGCCACTTGTGGAGATTGTGGATATGCGTAAGGAGTTTAAAGAGGGGAATCGATCGATTTTTTCTCGTAAGTTGAAAGCATTGTTGGAAGATCGGTTGGCTAAGAAAGAACAAGCGATCATCTTATTGAATAGAAGAGGTCATTCTAGTTTTGTGATATGTAGGACATGTGGAGAAGTTGTTATGTGCCCTAACTGCGATATTAGTTTGACATATCATGAACACTCTAGTACACTGAAATGTCACTACTGTGGACACGAAGAGTCAAGTCCTGATGTGTGTCCTAAGTGCAAGTCAGACCATATTCGTTATATGGGTATTGGAACAGAAAAGGTTGAGTTTCTTATGCAAAAAGAGTTCCCTGATGCGAGGATTGTCCGTATGGACGGTGATACAGTTACTAGGAAGAATGCCCATGAGAAGCTCTTGCATCGTTTTGAACATGAGGGAGATATTTTGCTTGGAACACAGATGATTGCTAAGGGCTTGGATTTTGATCATGTAACCTTAGTGGGTGTTTTAGCGGCGGATATGAGTTTATCTTTACCGGATTATGAGGCGACAGAACATACCTTCCAGTTACTTACCCAAGTTGCAGGTCGTGCAGGAAGAAGAGATACCTTAGGTGAGGTTGTTATTCAGACCTATCAGAGTGACCATTACGCAATTGTATCGGCACAAAACCATGACTATCATGGTTTTTATGATCAAGAACTTAAGATACGTAAGGCAAGTGGATACAGTCCAATTCAACAAGTTGTTCAAATTGTTCTTCGTGAAGAAAGTATGCGAACTGTATTGAAGATTGGACAAAGAATAGTTCTAACCTTGCGTAAGGATTTGGGTTCTGAGCTGATGATTTTGGGGCCGGTGTTACCAAAAGTATCAAGAATTAAAAACCAATATCGTGCACAAATCTTAATCAAAGGAAATGTGAATGAAGAAGAATTGTTTACGGTATTGGAAAAGATATATGAGAAATATGGCGATGAGGTTATGATTGAAGTAGATGATCGACCATCTTTGCTGTAAGGAGTGAGAAAAATGAATATAGTATTTATGGGAACACCAAGTTTTGCGGTGCCTATTTTAAAGGCTTTGCACAAGTATTATGGTGTGGATTTAGTGGTGACTCAACCAGATAAACAAGTAGGTAGAAAACGGAAAATTGTTTATAGCCCAGTCAAGGAATTTGCCCTTGAGAAGGGAATTGATTTGTTTCAACCAAGAAAGATCAAAGAGGATTATGATGAAATCATCAAACGAAATCCTGATATTATTATTACGGCTGCCTATGGACAAATCGTACCGAATATATTGTTAGAGAAACCAACATATGGGGCCATCAATGTACATGGTAGTATGTTGCCTCTTTTACGAGGTGGAGCACCAATTCAAAGAGCCATTGAACGACTCTATCAAACAACTGGGATTACCATTATGTATATGGCTCCTAAGATGGATGCGGGTGATATTATATCGCAACGAAGTATTCCGATTTTGCAGACGGATACTTCAGAAGTTCTGTTTGAAAAGCTATCCTATGTTGGACGTGATTTGTTGTTAGAGACTTTACCAAAGATTTTGTCAGGTGAGATTGAACCTTACCCACAAGATGAGAATATGGTGACCTATGCATACAACATCAAACGTGAAGAGGAACATCTTGATTTATCTTTAACCAAGGAACAAATTGATGCCAAGTTGCGTGCTTTTACACCAGAACCTTTGGTCTATGTAAAACTTGAAGATATCAATATGAAGATTCATCGCTTATCTACCTTGGACGATCCCTTAGAAGAGGATGTTCTTGATGGGACAGTCGTGAAGGTTGAAAAAGATAGGCTAGTGGTAAAGGTAAGCAACGGGTATATCGCGATAGAAGAAGTACAGATTCCTGGTAAAAAGGCTCAGCACGTACGTGATTTCATGAACGGTAAAGGACGAAGTTTGATGAAAGAAGGGACAGTTTTACTTTAATTTTTACTGTTTTTGACCTGGAATAAATGGCTTCACAATTGGCTTCATAAATGGTATAATAAATAAATGACAATAATGCTAAGGAGTGTTGAAATGAAAAGAGAACAAGGACGTTCACTGTATTCACGACAAGAAATGTTGGAGTTAAACTTAAAGACTTTAAAAGAACGTACAGTGAGTTTGCAAGATATTGCCGATGTAGCTTTTCGCCAACAAGCGAAATGGAATCCAGAGATTTCCATGCAAGAGTGTGTTGAAAGTGTTGAGAAGATATTATCCTTACGCGACACCTTTCATATTTTACAACTTGGAGCAGAGATTGATCGTTTAACAGACGAGGGACAAATTAAGGGGCCGATTTATGAGATTTTGAAGACCGATTTAGGGATGTTTGGAATCGATGAGTTATTTGGGTTAGAACTCGCTGGTATGTATGGAACCATTGGAAAAACCAATTTTGGGGATATTGATGTCAACAAACCATTGGTGATTGATCGTTTAAATGGTGAAGGAAAGCATGAAGGTGGAATGTGTCATACATTTCTTGATGATATCGTTGGTGCTATTGCGGCAGCAGCCTCAACTAGAGTAGCCCAAATTGAAAATGAAGAAGCAGCTAGAAAAGACCCGAATATTGAGGAGATTAAACTAGACTTAGACCTGTAAAGGTGGGTTTTTATGAAAGACAATCAAAAGAAAATTGATGAGTTTTTTCGTAAATCGAAAGAAAAGAAAGAACCTGAAAAACTTGAGAAATACATGGAAAATCTTCAGCAAAAGGAAGACCCAAATCGTAAAACGATGGTCGACAAAATTGCTGAGTTTTTTCGTAATTTCGCCTTAAAAACTGGTCTATATTACCAAAAGAAACCAAAGAAAGATACGGGCGAGAAGTCTTCTGGATTTAGTCGTAAAGTTAAAGCATATTATCGATTTTTACTACAAAAAATGATTGATAAATTTAACTTTGAAGCAGGAGTCGACATCTTAGATGATACATCGGTCTTGTATCGACGAAATCGAGTTAATAAGAATATTTTGCTTGTCACCAATATTGTCTTTATCTTGTTTACATTGATTGGGAATCGCCACCCTAATTATATTGTGATTGCTGGATTTTCAGTATTAATGTTGGCCATCAATACAACCTTGAAGAGGATTATACATGAGAAACCAAGAACTTTGCTAAAGCAGCAAATGGCCATGTATATTGGTAGTGTATACATCATTGTTGCTTCACTGGCTGTCTATATAAAATTACGGGTCAGTGCCGTTACGCTTACGTTTTCTGATATTTTAAGAAATCCTGAGTTAGCAGGGGTAGAAAGTGCCTTTTTAGAAAGAGCATTTTATGCGATTACTGACCAATCTATCGCACAAGCTGGTTATATTTTGATTTATTTTGCCTTGGTTGTTATTGCCCTTTATCAGGATCCTACCTTGCTTAGAATTCTGTTTAAGTGGGTACTAGTTTTAATGACGATTATCCATATCACAATCATGTATCCTTTGTATGAACATGCAGGTTCACTAAGTGAATTATGGACGTACTTGTTTGTGACGAATCCCAATGTTTCGATTGATATTGTTTTAAGAACGATTTTGCTCGTTGTCTTCAATATCGCCCTTTATTCGAGTGTTTCTATTGGTGATATGATGAACAATAAACGAAAGCAAGAACTTATTAAACGACGTGATTTAGAGCGTGATTTTAAAGCAGTAGTCGGAGATGTATTTGATGTTATCGGTGTGTTTAATTCCCACACCATTAATCAATCTGTATCAGAAGTTCACCGACTTGCAGAGTTCTCTAGTCGTTTGGGCCGTATGCTTGGGTTATCAAAAAACTTATGTAACGAGATTTATGAATATAGTGTGATTCATATTGACAAGGTGAAGGAACTATCTATTTTGGAATATGAAGACAAAGAAGTATTGAATGAAGAGGATTATCAAATCATTCGTGAAAAGACAATTCTGGGTAGTGTCATCATAAAAAGATTACAACTGAATCAAAAGAGTGAAGACATTGTCCGTGCACATTTTGAGAAAACGGTGGATTCGAATTTTACAGAAAAGATTAAGCGAGTGCAACGTTCTCAAGAAGGTCAAGTTATATTACTAGCAGAGATTTATGATATATTAAGACAAAGTAGAAATTATAAAACAGAACTAAAGCATAAGCGTGCAGTTGAGTTGTTACAGTTGGAGTTTAAGGAGTATTTTGAGCCTTATATATTGGACCGATTTATGAAGTATCAACTCGAGTTTGAACGCATTTATGATAATTACAAATACCAGAAATGAGGTTTTTAGAATGAAAAAGTTGTTTACATCCGAAAGTGTGACCGAAGGACATCCAGATAAGATTTGTGACCAGATTAGTGACGCCATTTTGGATGCGATTTTAGAGGATGACAAAGAAGCACGTGTTGCTTGTGAAACAAGTGTGACAACAGGGCTTGTCTTGATTGCTGGAGAAGTGACAACAAGTACCTATGTTAACATTCAAGATATTGTAAGAAAAACAGTGAAAGAAATAGGATATGATCGAGGAAAATATGGGTTTGATGCCGAAAATCTAGCAGTCTTGGTGTCTTTAGATTCACAAAGTCCTGATATTGCTAGAGGTGTCAATGAAGGTGAAGGAGATGATCTTCATCAAGGTGCGGGAGACCAAGGACTTATGTTTGGCTTCGCGACCGATGAAACTGCGGAATATATGCCAGCGCCTATTATGTTTGCCCATCAATTAACCAAACGTTTAAGTGCGGTTCGTAAAGAACGTATTTTGCCGTACTTACGTCCGGATGGTAAAAGTCAAGTTACGGTTGAGTATGATGAAGAAGATCAAGTGAAACGAATTGAAGCGATTGTCGTCTCTTCTCAGCATAGTGATCGCGTATCACAAGCAACCTTAAGAAAAGATATTAGAAAAGAAGTGATTGATTACATCATCCCTAGTGAATTGGTCGATGAGCAAACAAAAATCTACATCAATCCTACTGGCAAGTTTGTGATCGGTGGACCTAAGGGTGATGCTGGCTTAACTGGTCGTAAGATTATTGTGGATACTTACGGAGGATACAGCCGTCATGGTGGTGGTGCATTTTCAGGAAAAGATCCATCAAAAGTGGACCGAAGTGGTGCTTATGCAGCTAGGTATGTTGCTAAGAATGTTGTGGCATCTGGACTCGCAAAAAAATGTGAAGTGCAACTTTCTTATGCCATTGGAATTAGTGAACCAACTTCCATTAGGGTAGATACTTTTGGGACAGAGCAAGTTTCTGAAGAAGTGATTGTTGAAGCAATTAGTAAGACCTTTGACTTAACACCGAAAGGAATCATTAACTCCTTACAACTTAAGCGCCCTATTTACCGTCAAACTGCGGCATATGGACATTTTGGACGAGATGATTTGGATTTGCCTTGGGAAAAGTTAGATAAAGTGGAGATCTTAAAAAACTATTTAGCATAATCGTTAGGAAGTGATGATATGACTCCAATTTTACGAGTGTTTGTAGTCTTGATTGTAATCATATTTTTTGTTTTCATTATCTTACAGACACGCTATAAACTCTTAAGACTATGGAAAGATGTATCGGTGAAGGAAGTTGTCTTCCACCGTCTTTTGCAGGAAACAGCCATTGTTTTTTATGAGCAAAAGAACTTGTTTGATTTAGAAGAATACAAGGCTGCTTTGAAAAAAGTGTATCGGTATAAGAAGCAAAAAGTTAGGTATCTCTTATTGCAAGAACGTAGAGAACTCTATGCCAACTTAAACTCTTTGTACCGTTCCATTGAAGATGAGGAAGATCCTAAATACAAAGTAGTGAAGAAAGTTTTTCAAGATTTACAAAAAGCTAGAAGAGTGTACAATTCGAAAGTCTTGATATACAATCAAACGATTACCATGTTTCCAACAAGATATTTCGCCATAAAGTTGAACTTAAAAATCAAAGAATACTTTGGATAAAAACACCATTTTTGATGGTGTTTTTTTATAAAAAAAACGTGTAAATACAAAAAAGTTAAAAGCGCTTACAAAAAATTATAGAAAACCCTTGATTTCTAAAACAATCGGTGTATAATAAGTAATGTATTTGTAGAAAAATCAATACAAAGATGAGGTAGAGACTGTGAAATCTTTGACAGATGAACATGCGAATTCAGATGAATATGAAGCCGTTTATTTCACAAACGACCTATCTTTAATAGACGTTAAAAAACAAGGATGAATCATCTCTTTTTTGGTTCGTCTTTTTACTTACAAATTTTGGAGGAAAAAGGACATTATGAAAACTGTAGTAATAGGGGTTATTGGAGCGGATGTACACGCTGTTGGGAATAAGATTATTGATTATGTACTTAAGGACCATGGATTCAATGTGGTAAACATTGGTGTCTTATCAAGCCAAGAGGATTTTATCAATGCGGCGATTGAGACGGATGCGGATGCGATTATGGTATCAAGTCTGTATGGGCATGGTGAAATGGATTGTCGTTATTTTCGTGAAAAATGTGAAGAAGCAGGTATTGGAAACATTAAACTTTATGTAGGCGGAAACATTGTTGTTGGAAAACAAGAATTTAAAGAAGTTGAAAAACGATTTAAAAAAATGGGATTTGACCGCGCATATCCACCGGGAACAAAAATTGATGATGCAGTCAATGATTTGAAGGAGGATCTCGGATTATAATGGAAGCATTTCTTTTAGTAGATTTCGGTTCGACTTATACAAAATTAACGGCAGTAAACCTAGAAGAAGCATATATCATTGGTACCTCAAAAGCACCGACTACTGTAAAAACTAACGTACTAGACGGATACGATAAAGCATTGTCAAGACTTTACCAAGATCACCCTGAGATAGATCATATTTCAGGGATTTCAGCATGCAGTAGCGCAGCTGGAGGTCTTAAGATGGCAGCGATTGGTCTAGTAGAAGAATTAACTGTTGAGGCGGCTAAGCGTGCTTGTCTTGGTGCAGGGGCCATCGTAAAACATGTGTATTCACATCATTTAACCAAGCGTGAAGTGAAGGCTTTAAAAGAGTCTGATACGGATATTGTATTGTTGGCTGGAGGAACTGATGGGGGTAATAAAGAGTGCATTATTCATAACGCAAAAAAACTGCGTGATGCAGAAATACCATTCCCTATCATTGTGGCCGGTAACAAGGATGCCAACGATGAAATTGAAGAAATATTTGAAGGCTCAACGATTTCTTATTACATCGTTGATAATGTCATGCCACAACTAAAAAAACTGAATGTTGATGAGGCAAAACATGTAATTCGTAAGATTTTCATTGATAAGATCATTGAAGCCAAAGGTATTAAAAAGGCTGAAGAACGAATTGGAGAAATTATTATGCCAACACCTGAAGCTGTGCTTTTAGCCGCCGAACTACTGTCGAAAGGCTATGAAGATATTGAAGGCTTTGGCGAACTAATGGTTGTAGATATCGGAGGAGCAACAACGGATGTACACACGATTGGAGAGGGATATCCAAAACGTACAGAGGTTTTACTGAAAGGCTTACAAGAACCTTTTGCTAAACGTACAGTAGAAGGAGACCTTGGAATGCGTTATAGTGCGAATGCATTGCTCAACTTGGTGAGCAATTACAACTTCAAACGATATTTTGAAGAGGATGACACCTGTGAACATGATATCGATAAATCCTTGAATCGTCGTTCAAATGATGTTGATTTCATTCCTAATACCAAGGATGAAGAAGAGTTTGATAAAGCAATCGCTAAGATTTGTTGTGATGTGTCTATGAGTAGACATGTTGGTCATGTAGAGGTTGTCCATACTCCACTTGGTGATATGTATTATCAAACGGGAAAAGATTTGACCGATTTGCGTTATGTTATTGGAACTGGTGGGGTATTAATTTATAATCAAGATGCAAAGAAAATTCTCAAGCAAGTCAATAAGAAATCTGATAAGGCACTTGAGTTACGACCAACCAATCCATCGATATTAATTGATAAGAGTTACATATTAGCAGCAATGGGGTTGCTTTCACAAAAATACCCGAAAATTGCGCTTAAAATGATGAAACAATACTTACTATAATAAGGAGATTTTATTGAAATGATTAAAAACGAAAAGATGCCACTAGAGGAGTTCTTACAAATAAGAAAAGAAATTCTAACCCATTGGCATACCGGTAATCACCCTGGGTTGGATTTGGATAAAGCTGTAGAGTTTTTAAAGTCGATTCCAGATGAAAAAAACTTTGCCAAGAAGTTACGAAAAGCCAAAGAACAAGGAATCACTATGATTCAGCCAAGAGCTGGTGTTGCGACACTAGACCAACATATTGAGTTGATGCAGTTTCTTGAAAAGGAAGGGAAGGCAGACTTTTTACCTGCGACCATTGATTCCTACACAAGACATAATCGTTACCAAAATGCAGAGGATGGATTAAAAGAAAGTGAACAGCAAAAACGTTCACTTCTAAATGGTTTTCCTGCGGTAAATCATGGTGTAGATGGATGTAAAAAAGTCTTTGATCATGTTGGGGTTCCACTGCAAGCTAGACATGGTACACCAGACGCTAGGTTGTTATCAGAAATCATTCACGCAGCAGGTTGGACATCCAATGAAGGTGGAGGGATTTCTTATAACATTCCTTATGCTAAAAGCATTAGTTTGGAAGACACCATTAGATATTGGCAGTATTGTGATCGCTTAGTTGGATATTATGAAGACCATGGGGTTGAGATTAATCGTGAACCCTTTGGACCATTAACTGGTACTCTGGTACCACCATCAATCTCTAATACTGTGGCCATTGTGGAAGCTTTACTTGCGGCTACACAAGGTGTGAAAAATATTACAGTCGGTTATGGACAAGGTGGAAACATGGTGCAAGATGTTGCGGCTCTTAGAACCTTAGAAAAGCAAACCAACCATTATTTAAAGTTGTTTGGATTTGACGATATTTTTGTAACGACGGTCTTCCATCAATGGATGGGAGGATTCCCAAAAGATGAAGCAGAAGCAACCGCCTTGATTTCATATGCATCGACGGTTGCGACCTTAGGAAAAGCTACGAAAATGATTACGAAAACAACACATGAATCTTTTGGAATTCCAACCAAAGAAGCCAATGCTGAAGGCTTAAGAACATCGAAATTTATGACCCAACTTATGCAAGATCAAGTCATGGCTGATAGCCAAGAGTTGGAGGAAGAGATGGCTCAAATTGAGCAAGAAGTAGATGAGTTAATGCACGCGATTGTTCGTGTTGGAAAAGGTGATTTGGCCCAAGGAGCTATTCACGCTTTTAAACAGGGACTTATAGATATACCCTTTGCTCCTAGTGAGATGAATAAAGGTCTCATTTTACCAGCAAGAGATATTCAAGGAAAAATCCGTATTCTTGAGTTTGGAACACTTGCATTTTCTGAAGAAACTAAGAAGTTCCATCAAGATAAATTAGCCTTACGTGCAAAAAAACAACATCGTGATTTATCTATTCAAATGGTCATCGATGATATATATGCCGTTTCAAGTGGAAAACTAGTAGGAGACAAAGAAGAGGTGCCTGATGAAAATTAAAGATATTATTTGTAGTGAATCCTTAACTGGATTCTATTTTGATGACCAAGCAGCTATTAAAGCTGGAGCGGACCAAGATGGGTTTACCTATGTTGGAGATCCATTAACCTATAAGTTTTCACAAATTCGTCAAAAAGGAGAAGCAGTTTCTATTATGTTGCTTTTAGAAGATGGATCGATTGCCTATGGTGATGCGGCCGCTGTTCAGTATAGTGGGGCAGGTGGACGTGATCCTCTCTTTTTAGCAAAAGAAGGTATTGAGCGTATTGAAAAATATGTCAAACCATTATTGATTGGTCGTGAGTTAGATTCGTTTCGTAGTTTAGCTGAAGAGATTGATTCCTTAGTGGTGGATGGGAAGTTACTGCATACGGCCTTGCGTTATGGGTTAACACAAGCCTTACTTGATGGAGTTGCTAAGGCTCGCAAAGTAACACCTCCAGAAGTCGTTCGTGAGGAGTATGGAATAAAGAGTAAAGAATACAAGCGTATTCCTATTTTTGCACAGAGTGGTGATGATCGATACACCAATGTAGATAAAATGATTTTGAAGCAAGTGCAAGTAATGCCACATGCTCTAATTAACAACATTGATCAGAAATTGGGCCGTAAAGGAGAACTGTTAAAGAAATATGTTTCTTGGCTTAGGGGTCGTGTGATGGATTTACGTCAGAGTGAAGACTACAACCCTATTTTCCATATAGATGTTTATGGAACAATTGGCATCATTTTCGATGGAGACATGCAAGCGATATTTGAATACTTAATTGAGTTAGAAGAACTAGCTAGTCCTTTTGCGATTCGCATTGAAGGACCAATAGATGCGGGTAACCGTAAAGAAACTATGGAAGCCCTAAGCACTCTTACAAAGATGATTGATGAGGGCAACCATAAAATCGAAATTGTGGCAGATGAATGGTGCAACAATTTGGCAGATGTTAAGTATTTTGCGGATCATCGTGCGGGACATATGTTGCAAGTAAAAACACCTGATCTAGGTGGCGTGAACAATGTCATTGAAGCCTTACTATATTGTAAAGAAAAAGGCTTAGGAGCATACAGCGGTGGTACTTGTAATGAAACCAATATATCTGCTGAAATGACTACAGCGATTGCGATTGCATGTGATGCTAAACAAGTGCTCGCAAAACCAGGAATGGGTACCGATGAAGGTATTATGATTGTAAATAATGTGATGAATCGATTGTTGGCATTGATTCATCGTTAGGATGGATACTATGATAAAAACAGGGAGTTTGGAATCAAGTGACTGTATGATTGAACTTAGAGCTGCTGACCAAAGAGAAATTGAGATTGATAGCATCGTATTCGAACAGTTTGGTGAGCAAATTCATGCGGTGATCACGCATGTGCTTGATCAGTATCAAGTGGATCAACTTCATGTAAGATGCATAGATAAGGGTGCACTTGACTATACCATTCAGGCAAGGTTAAAAGCTGCCCTTGATTTGTGGGGTGAGCAAAATGGCTAGGTCTTATTTGTTTATTCCAGGTAATACACCTAGTATGTTGCAACACGCTGATGTTTTTGAGAGTGATGCTGTGATTATTGATTTAGAAGATAGTGTAACCATACATAAAAAGAGCGAAGCTAGAAGATTAGTTTATGAGTATTTGCAAAAGTTTTTACCGTTTACCATGGAGGTTTATATTCGTCTTAATGATCCATCTACACCATATTTCAAGCAAGATATTGCCTTGTTAGACTCTCTTGCTATAGATGGATACGTTTTACCAAAGGCAACCAAAGAGTCCATTGAAGAGTTTGGTCGATATAGTCAAAAACCGATCATTGCGATAATTGAGTCTGCCTACAGTGTAGTTACCTTAGAAGACATCGCAGGTCTCTTTCAAGTTAAGGGTCTCTTGCTTGGGGCAGAAGATTATACAACGGATATGAATATTGATCGAACGACTGAGGGTGAAGAGCTTATTTATGTACGTAGTAAATTGGCTGTGACCGCAAAAGCCTTTCAAAAGGAAGCGATTGATACACCCTTTACTAGTAAAGATGGTCTAGAGGATTTGCGCATAGATATCCTACGTGCAAAAAAACTAGGTTTGCATGCAAAAGCGATTATTCACCCCAACCATGTCCAAGAGGTGAATCAGTTGATGCGTCCTAGTCAAGAACTGATTGATTGGGCAAGACGGGTATTAAAGAAAAAAGACTTGACCAATAAAGGTGCCTTTTCCTTAGATGGAAAAATGGTGGATGAACCAATTATTAAGAAAGCACAAAATATCATAAACGAAGTTAAGAAGTATAGTTAGGATTGATGTTATGAAACGTTTGGCTTCCATAGATGCCTTATTCACGGAAATAGATATACAGAAAAACAAGGCCATTTCTTTTCACCATCACTTGCGAAATGGTGATTTGGTCATCAACCAAGTATTGGAAAAATATAGCGCGGAAAAAGTCCAAGGTTTGTCTTTGTTTCCGAGCGCTATTTTTCCTAGTTACCACATGATCAAACGTTTATTAGAAGAAGGTCTTGTAGATCACATTACAACCAACTATTTAAGTGGACCAGTTGCGGAGTATTGTTCCAAGTATGGGGAAAGTGATTTGTTAACTATGCAGACGCATGGTGGTCGTGCGCGTGCTATTCAAGAAGGTAAGAGTGAGATTGATATTGCCTTTATCGCTGCTCCATGTGTAAACCTTTCAGGCGACGCTGTTGGTTACAAAGGTCCTAGTAAATGTGGTAGTTTAGGGTATGCTGTCGCAGATAGTTTGCATGCAAAAACGGTGGTCTTGTTAACCGATTATTTGGTGGATGAAGAATTTGCGAATCCAGAAATTCTTGGACGCAATGTAGATTATGTGATTCAGTTAGATACAATTGGAGATTCAAAAGGAATTGTCTCTGGGACCACCAAAATAACAAGCAACCCAATTGGTGTAAAAATCGCGACCAAAACGGCTGAGTTTTTACAAGCTGTAGGTGCCATTAAAGAAGGGTTTTCCTTTCAAAGTGGAGCGGGTGGAATATCCTTAAAAGTGACCGATGAACTCGCAAGATTTATGAAGGAAAACAAGATCAAAGCATCCTTTTTTAGCGGTGGAATTACAGGCTATCATGTTGGTATGCTAGAAGCAGGAATGGTGGATAGACTTTATGATGTTCAATGTTTTGATTTAGAAGCCATTGATTCACTTGCTAGAAATGAAAAGCATATAGCTATTAGTGCCTCACAATATGCCAATCCGGCAGATGAAAATCAAGTAATCAAGGATTTGGACATTGTTATTTTGGGTGCAACCGAGATTGATTTGCAGTATAATGTAAATGTAACAACGGATTCACACGGAATCATTATGGGTGGTAGTGGAGGTCACAGTGATACCGCTAGCGAGGCGAAGATTACGGTTATTGTAAGTCCTTTGATGAAGGGGAGATTACCAATCATTAAAGACCGTGTGACTACGGTGACAACCCTTGGGAAACACGTAGATGTCTTTGTTACAGAACGGGGAATTGCAATCAATCCTTTACGCCAAGATTTGCGTAACTTGGCAAAGGAAAATGGGATTAAGATTGTAGAGATAGAAGACCTATATAAGAAAGCAATTTCAATTACAGGGAAACCAAAAGATTTGGTCCATTCATCAAAAGTAATCGGACAAGTGATGGATCGCACTTACGAGATAATTGATCAACTCTATCGCAAATAGGAGGTATGAGGATGGTTCGTTTTAAAGAAGTATTGCTCGACAGTGAAAAAGAGACACAAATTGCCTTACTTGAGAAGTACAACTTAGAGTATGAGTATGACATTGATTACGCTGTACTGGCTTATGAAGATGATAAATTGCTTGGTACAGCATCTTTAGCACGCAATGTGATGAAATGCTTCTTGGTTGTAAAAGAAGCACAGGGCAAACAAGTAATGACGATGATGTATGAGCATTTGCTTGATGTCTTAGAAGAGCGAAACATTGATCATTACTTTGTTTATACGATGCCAAACAACGAAGAGATTTTTGAGCAACTTGGTATGCATGTTTTAGTGCGAACGATGAACACGGTCTTACTTGAAGGTGGACAACATATTAAGGACGTCTTAAAAAGGTTGCAAGAAGATTATCAATTAGATCAACGAAAAAAACATTGTGTAATCATCAATGGGAATCCTATGACGCTTGGGCACTTATATTTAATCGAAGAAGCCGCAAAAGAAGCAGAGCAATTGTTGGTCTTTGTTGTTAGTGAGGATGCATCAAGTTTTCCATTTGAAGATCGGTTTATGATTATAAAAAAAGCGACCAAACATTTGAAGAATGTGGTGGTCTTGCCAACCGAGAATTACTTGGTTTCGAAAATTACCTTCCCCAAATATTTTCTGAAAGAAGATCAATTGATTGATGCAGAACAAACAATGATTGATGTCTTAATCTATAAAGAATATTTTGTCAAGTTCTTCAACATCAAAAAGCGATATTTAGGAGAAGAACCTTTCTCATATAACACCAATAAGTACAATCAAGTATTAAAGCAATATATGAATGGACATATTCACATTATTCCAAGAAAAGCGATTGGAGAGCAAGTCATATCTGCGTCTAAGGTTCGTAAATTAATAAAAGCCAATAAGCTCGCTAAGGTAAAGGAATATGTACCAAGTGCAACTTATGAATTTTTGCAGAGTAAAAAGGGGCAAAAGGTCATTCAGACATTGATTGACCGTGAGCTAGGTAGGCACTGATGGACTCTATTTTAAAAGCGCGGGAAGAGCGAGCTAGTAGGATTGATTCTTGGGTTAATCAATATAAGAATAGTTCGATTTTGGTCTTGAAATTAAATACGGTGGGACGAGAAAAGAATATTGCTAGAATGCAGTTTATATTGCAGTTTTTTCATCACCAACTCTTGCAATTATTTACCCATCAAATTGTTGCTTATGATTTTAAGAAATCAATGGATGGAGATTATTTTATTTATGCAGTAAATGTCAAGGGGCGTTTGATGAAAGAACGCACCATTGTTCTTGAAGATCACAACATACTAGGTCGTCTTGTCGATATGGATGTCTATGATCATGGGGCTATCTCTAGAACGGATATGGAATGTGAACTGAGAAAGTGTTTGATTTGTGATGACTATGCACATATTTGTGCAAGAAGTATGCGCCACAAAGAAGAAGAGATTCATGAGAAAATTAATGGTATTATTGATCAATTTCTCTTGCAACATCTAACGACCGAAGTGGTGAAAGCTATTTATCAGGAATTGGACCTTTATCCAAAATTTGGTTTGGTGTCTTCTCATGATGCAGGTTGTCATAAAGATATGACCTATGAGACTTTTGTAAAGAGTACTTTTGCCTTAAAGCCATATGTTCAAGAGTTCATAAAAGTTGGACTAAAGGGTGCAGACAATCCCAAAGAATTGCAAGCCATTGGTCAAAGAGCAGAAAAAGCTATGTTTGAAGCAACTTCTGGAACAAATACCCATAAGGGCTTAATCTTTTTACTAGGTGTTTTTTTGGATGCCTTAGTGAACACAATACTTGCGAATGAAGACCCAACGTATTTGCAAGATAGGATCAAAAAAACAAGTAGAGATATTATTGGGGATTATTATAAAACTGTGCAGGATAAGGAAATTCTAAGTCATGGCGATCAAATATACTTAGCCTATGGGTTAAAGGGTATAAGGGGAGAAGCCTTAGAAGGTTTGCCTTTGATTTTTAAGATTCCTTCGCTCAAAGAAGTTCATGGTAATAATCGTTTGCATGAATATTTACTTCGATTGATGGCTGATTTAGAGGATACGACCATTATTCATAAAACCAACTATCAAACCTTAATAGAAGTTCAACAAGATATGAAATCGATTATAAAAAGTGGAGGGTTTTCGAAGAATATGGAGACAATCCATCGATTGAGTGAGGAGTACAAAGAACGATTAATATCACCTGGAGGAAGTGCCGATTTGTTGGTGATTAAACTGATTTATGAAGACATGAAATTGTTTTTAAGAGATATGAAAAAAGAATAACTAGTTGGACTAGTTATTCTTTTTTTCGCTGTAGATTCCTTGGGTTAGCTTATGGTCTCGCATATATTTGTCAATTTCATTCATTACAACGAGTTTTTTCTTGGTCCATAAAGGGGCAATGAGTTGGTCTGCTGGTGCATCGCCGGTAAGACGGTGAATAATGATGTCTTCATTTAGATGTGTAAGTTGCTGGATGACAATGTCTCGGTATTCTTCTAAGGTTAGTAGATGGAAGGGGTCTTTGATGTAGCGTTTTCCGAGTGCGGTGTTTTCCATCACGTGCAACATATGAATTTTGACACCTTGAATATCAAGTTGATTCAGGTATTTTGCTGTGTCTAACATCATTTCTGGTGTTTCAGTTGGAAACCCATTGATAATATGGACAACCGTATCAATTTTGCGTGTTCTAAGTTCCTTTACTGCTTGCTCAAAACAACGTAAATCATGTCCTCTATTCATCCAAGTAGCGGTCTCTTCATGCATGCTTTGCAAGCCAAGTTCAATTTGTAGATGTGTTTTGCTTGAAAGTTCTTCTAAGAGTTGATACTTTTCTTGATCTAAGGCATCACATCTCGTTGCGATTGATAAACCGATGATGTTTGGATCAAGTGTCAAGGCTTCTTCAAATAGGGTGCGGAGTGTATCTACATCTTTGTAGGTGTTGGTGTTGGCTTGGAAGTAGGCAATGTATAATCCGTTTGGCCATTTTTGCTCCATCATGTGTTTGATGTTGTTGAATTGGCTTTTAAGACTAGCTGTTTTTTCTCCTGCAAAATCTCCACTGCCACTTTCACTACAATAAATGCATCCACCAAGTCCTTTGGAGCCATCTTTGTTTGGACAGGTAAAATCTCCATTTAAGGCAATCTTAAATACTTTTTGTCCATAGGTTTGTTTGTAATAATTATTCAAGGTATTGTAGGGTTTTTCTTTTGTTCTAAAATGCATAGTATCACCTGTAATTATTTTAGCACATTTCTCACAAAGTGTCTTTGATATGGTATAATATCTTTTGGTGATGCGTATGTATAAACGATTTCGTGATTCCTTAAGCAATCCTAGAGGATTGGTTGCTTATAGGAAAGACAGACTGTGGAAGGTCTTGCTTTATTTAAGTTTTTTTGCTTTGTTAATGGGGACAAGATCATTGATTGATGTGGCGCAATATGATGGGCTTTCTTTTGCTTATCAGGAGGTCATGGTAGAAAACATAGAAGAGATGGATGAAACTTGTGCCATTGTTGATGGAAGGTATGGTTGTGATGAAGAAGCTTCGCAACTATTTTATGAAGACTTATCGATACGTTTCTTTTTTGATAGTTATGAGACTTTTGAACAGACAAGGTATGATGATGAACAATATGCTGTAGTGGTCCATGAAGAGAGAGTTCGTTTTCTGTTTAATGGAACACCTATGTATGAACAGAGTTTGGCTTCTTTTAGTGATGCATTTTTGAACCTAGATTTTGCTTTGCAAACTAGTGATCCAGATAGTTTTCATGAACAAGTGATTGCTGGGGTATCAGATTTTCTTGTTGCGACAAAGTGGACTTGGGGATTCGGAGCGATTTTCGCTGAGATCTTACTGGGATTACTTTTGTTCTTATTCTTTACTTTGGTCAATAGTTATTTTATGTATCGACGTTTTATGATGGTCAAATTTAAGGCTGTTTTTGTGATGACGGTGTATGCATCCACGGCTTTGTTTGTCGTATTGATATTTGATCAAATGTTCCAGTTCTCATTCTTTATTACCTTGTTGCTTATTTTTATCGCCTTTAGGCAAAACTCGCAACTCAATGATGAATTGATGCGTAGGATGATGCAGCATCAAATGAGTCTTGCACAGATGAAGCAAGAACAGGATGAAGAAGAGTCACAAGAAGAGGATGATGAGGAAGAGGAAGACAAGTTTGAATGATGCTTGCTTTTTGGAATTTCTTGTGCTAAACTACAATAAATCGAAGAACTAGAGGTAGTACATCTTAAGCTTTTTTAGAGACCTTGCGGTTGGTGAAAGCAAGGAAAGTGAGAGATCGAATTAGTCTAGGGAGATGTTTTGGTGCAGCGAGTAAGCCAAAACCGTAATTCTGCGTTAAAGAGTTGAGTGCTAATTCGTTAGAACTTAAGGTGGTACCGCGGAAAGTATTTCGTCCTTATGATTGTATAAGGGCGATTTTTTTATGATAAAGGAGTGTTATGATGGAGTATAATCACAAGCAGATTGAAGAAAAGTGGCAGAGACATTGGTATGACAACAAGCGTTTTGCTGCCAAAGATTTTGATGATAAGGAGAAGTACTATGCTTTAGTAGAGTTTCCTTATCCATCAGGTGCTGGAATGCATGTTGGACATATTCGCGCTTATTCCAGTTTGGAAATTGTGGCGAGAAAACGCCGCATGGAAGGGTATAATGTTTTATTTCCGATTGGGTTTGATGCCTTTGGCTTACCAACTGAGAACTATGCGATTAAAACAGGGATTCACCCAAGGAAAGTAACAGATGAAAATATTGAGCGTTTCACCAAACAACTTAAGATGGCTGGGTTTAGTTTTGATTTTGATCGTACGGTGGATACGACCGATCCTGAATATTATAAATGGACCCAATGGATTTTCCTTCAGTTGTTTAAAAAAGGGCTTGCCTATCGTGATAAGACCTATGTCAACTATTGTCCGAGTTGCCAGGTTGTTTTATCAAATGAGGAGAGTCAAGGTGGACAGTGTGACCGATGTGACTCTAGTGTTGTTCAAAAGGAAAAAGATGTTTGGTTTTTGAAAATTACAGACTATGCCGAAGAACTCTTGCAAGGGTTAGATGACTTGGAAACCTTACCTCGTATTAAAACCGAACAAGAGAATTGGATTGGGAAATCAGTGGGTGCCCATGTTCGTTTTCCTGTAGCGAGTAGTGAGGAAGTCTTGGAAGTTTTTACGACCAGACCTGATACCTTGTTTGGGGCAACCTTTATGGTTATTGCACCAGAACATCCACTACTAGAACAAATGCATGATCGCATTGATAATATGGATCAAGTTCATGCTTATCAAGAAGAAGCTAGAAGAAAAACAGAGTTTGAACGAGTTGAGTTAGCGAAAGATAAAACCGGTGTTCGCTTAGATGGGATAAGTGCAGTTAATCCCTTAAATGGAAAAGAAATTCCCATTTTTGTAGCAGACTATGTCATGATGGGATATGGTACGGGAGCTATTATGGCAGTACCAGCACATGATACTAGAGATTATGCTTTTGCCAAAGAGTTTGATTTGGATATTGTGGAAGTCATCAAAGGTGGAAATATTGAGGAAGAAGCATATACGGATACCGATAGTGGTGAACTTGTCAATAGTGATTTCTTGAATGGACTAGATGTAGAGCAAGCTATAAGTAAAACAATCTCCTATTTAGAAGAGAAACAGATTGGTGAGAAAGCCATCAACTATAAAATGAAAGACTGGGCCTTTAATCGCCAGCGTTATTGGGGGGAACCAATCCCGATTGTACACTGTGAAAAGTGTGGCATGGTCGGTGTACCAGAAGAAAATCTTCCAGTAACCTTGCCAGAGGTGGAAGAGTTTGCGCCTTCTAGTGAAGGAGAAAGTCCACTTGTGAATGTGGAAGAGTTTGTACATACGACCTGTCCAACATGTGGTGGACCAGCAAAACGTGAAACGGATACGATGCCACAGTGGGCAGGGAGTTCATGGTATTTCTTGCGTTACATTGATCCAAGAAACAAAGAAGAGTTTGCCGATTTTGATAAACTTAAGTACTGGATGAATGTTGACTGGTACAACGGTGGTATGGAACATGTAACTAGACACGTTATTTATTCTAGATTTTGGCATTTGTTCTTACATGATTTGGAGAAAGTACCGACCAAAGAACCATACAAGAAACGTACCGCGCAAGGAATGATTCTTGGTACGGATGGGGACAAGATGTCTAAGAGTAAAGGAAATGTTGTTGACCCATTAGAAATCATTGAAGAATTCGGTGCAGATACCTTAAGACTTTACACTTTATTTATTGGGGATTATGAGCAAAGCACGCCATGGAATGAGAATGGGGTGAAAGGAGCACGTAGGTTCTTAGATAAGGTTGTTCGCTTGTTTGACAAAGTAGAGAAGAAGAAAAATGACGCTTACCAAACTCTTTTGCACCAAACAATTAAAGCAGTTTCTGAAGATATTGAACATGTGAAGTTTAATACGGCGATTGCGAAGTTGATGACGCTAGTAAATGAGTTTACGAAAGCGGAGTATATAAACCAAGATGACTTTGAATTGTTCATAAAATTACTGAATCCATTTGCCCCACATCTAGCAGAGGAGTGTTGGTCTTTGCTTGGTCATGAGCAAGATTTGGTTGAGGAAGATTGGCCAGTCTATGATGAGGCGAAACTTGTGGAGGATGAAATTGTGATGGTCATTAGCATCAACGGGAAAGTCCGTGACAAAATCAAAGTCCCTAGAGATTTGGACAAAGACAAGGTTTTGGATATCGCCCTATCAACAGAGCGTATTGTTGAGTTGATTGAAGGTCGCACACCAAAACGAACAATTGTTGTACCGAATAAAATCGTTAATATAGTCTTATAAAGCCAATGGTGGTCATCCTGAGATGATCACCATTTTTCTTAGAAAAAAAATCAAATTTTTCTTTGATAAAAGCGCTTACTTCTTGTATAATGAATAATGTGTAAAATGACATTAGGTAAAGGAGGGAACGAATGACTGACCAGAATAACAAAGAAGAAACGGACAATCCTTTCAAAGAAATGTATGGTTACCAGCGTGAGGGATACATTGTTGGAGAAGAAGAAAAGAAACTTCATTGGGCTTTTAAGGTTGGGTTTATTATTTTTGGTATAGTGTTTCCATTGTTCGCCTTCTTTTTTTACATTATTTGGAGACATGATCGTCCGAAAGATGCAAAGTGGCCGGGCATTGGGTTTTTGTTAGGGTTCATCATCAATTTTGGGTTCGAAGTCTTACAGTTTGTCATGAATCTAATCCGTTATGGTCATGTGTAATAATATAGGAAATATAAGAGTTTTCTTTGCAACATGAAAGAAAACGTGCGATTTTTATGAAAACTAATTAGGTTTAATCTAATTAAAAATCTTTTAATAAAGCGCTTTAAACTATCTTTTCACTTGTTTAGAAACTATGAAAATACCTTGATAAACGAGCAAAATTATGGTACAATTATTTCAAATCAATACAATTTTGCGCATTTTTCAACTGTGAAAACGGTTTTTCAGTCTTTACTAAATTCCTATTACATGATATAATTGCTTAAAAGTTAACGTAGAATGGGTTAGTGCAACCTAATTTGCGTTAATGGTATTGATAACGTTTACATCGATATGAATTTTCATATAAGTTTTACGATTTGTTTCAAATCTGTAATTGTTATATGAAGTTTATATATATTTGATTATTTTGTAATCAAACAAAAAAAGAGAGGAGATATAATTTTGAAAAAGTTATTTTTGTTTTTAACAGTAGCTTTATTGACATTTGGTATTACAGCGTGTAAACCAGATGACGGAGATGGACCTGACGATCCAACTCCTGAAGTAACACCTCCGGTAATCGAGGGTGTTGAAGATGTTGACATTACTGTTGGGGAAGAATTCGACCCTATGGCAGGCGTTTCTGCTACAGATGAAGTAGACGGAGATTTGACAGATGACATCGAAGTTAGTGGAACAGTAGATGTTGATGTAGTTGGTGAATACACATTAACATATAGCGTTACAAACAGTGGTGGGGAAACTGCTACAGAAAGTCGTACTGTAACAGTAAACAACTTGCCTGTTACGTATCCTACTGGATTCTTTAACTATCGTTTCGCTTCAAGTGAATTAAGAAATACGTTCTTCGCTGCAGCGGAAAATTATCTATTAACTACAATGGATGGTGGAGTTCCTGTATTTGCGAATGCTGGATTCAACATTTATAGTAGCCGTTTGCAATTACCAGTTGATGAGTACGTTCCAGTAATGGGATTCGGTACTGCATTTGCTTCAATGTCTGCAGATGACTCAACTGTATTGATGGATGATGGGCAACCTGGTAATGTTGGTGAGTATACTTACCGTGGATCATTAACAGACAACCCAACTACATTCCAACAATGGCTATATGATGACTCAATTAGTGCTGATGTTATCACTTGGTTCTTAGATGCTCCATACACTTACTTATTCAATGATACAATGGATGGTTATGATTTAGTGCCTTCTATGGCAGCTGAAATGCCACAACCTATCGATGAAGAAGTAACTGAAACTGGTATGACAGTATCAAAAGTATGGCAAATTCCTATCCGTGAAGGATTAGAGTGGACATTCCATGAAAACGTTGGTTATGATACTAGCGCTTGGGATAACACTATCGATGCAAACGACTTTGTAGAAACTTACAAACGTGCATTAGATGAAGGTTGGTTCCGTGCGATTTCTGGTGGTGGAGACTTCTTCACTCAAGCAAACCGTGTCTTAAATGCTGAAGAGTATTATGACGGAGATGCTGACTGGGCTGACGTAGGAATCAAAGCTGTGGATGATTATACATTAGAGTTTACTTTCGTAAACGATATGTCTGAATGGAACGTAGCTTACTGGATGGGATCATTCGTAATGGGTCCTGTACACTTAGAAATGATGGATGCTCTTGATGCAGATGGTGTTTCTTATGGTACTACTCCTGAGACTACTGCATACAATGGTGCATACCAAATGACTTTCTACCAAGCTGACTCTATCGTACGTTATGCGAAAAACCCTAATTTCCATAGTCCTGAACTTTACAACTATACTCACTTAGACTATAGAATTATCGAAGACCAAGAAATTCGTTGGCAAGAGTTCTTAGCTGGTAAATTAGAAGCTGCTTCAGTTCCTACAGCGAACTACGACGCAGTAGCTAATGACCCTAGACTTAAACGTGTTCCTGGTGCAACTACTTTCCGTATTATGATCAATGGTCTTGGAAATGTAGAAGCGCAACAAGAACAATTCCCTGGTTCAACTTATACACCTGAACCAATCTTAGCGAACCAAGACTTCAAACGCGCTATGTACTTTGCGATTGACCGTCAAGAATTAGCTGAAGGTGTTATGAAAACTAGCCAGACTCAACAATTCTTATTTACTAGTGCATACTTCGTAGACCCTGCAACTGGTGTTCCTTTCCGTAATACTGAGGAATCAGAAAGAGTAGCAGACGGATTATCTCCAGATACAAATGGATTTAACCCTGACTTGGCGGAAGCTTACTGGAATGCTGCAATCGATGCGTTAGTAGCAGATGGTACTTATAGTCCTGGCGACGTTATCGAAATGGAATTACGTGTATTTAGTGGTTCTGAATCACAAGTATTATTCGGTGAATTTATTGAAAGTTCATTCGAAGGTATCTTCAATAGTGACGAACACAATATTTCTGTAGACATCACTGTTGTACCTACACAATTCCCAGATATTTATTACAACTTTATGATGACTGGTGACTTTGACCTATCTATCGGTGGTATTAGTGGATCAACTCTAGATGCTGCAAGCTTCTTAGACGTATTCTCTGATGACAACCGTGGTGGATTCACATTAAACTGGGGTATCAATACTTCAGAAGCGGATATCGAAGTTAACTACTTCAACCCTTACTTAGGTGAAGACGTTCGCGAAATGTGGTCATTCAATGCAATCACTAGTGTATTAAATGGTGAGAAATACATCGCAGAAGGTGTTGAAGCAATCGTACCTGCTGCAAAAGACTTTGAATATACACCTACAACTGTTACATTCACAGTAGATCAATTCAATAACTCAAACTTCGAAAACTTTACTTACACATTAGAGTATTATGATCCTGCTGCTGGATACTTACCAGTTGAAGGTCATGTAGATGTAGCAATTACTTCTGCAGAAGTATTCATCGACGGATTAAACCCTGCATTTGATGATTACCCTACTACTTATCTAGGTGATTACCAAGTAACAATCAACTTTGATTATGTTGGTGAAGGTAAATCAGGAAGCAGTGTCGCTCCATGGTGGATGCAACCAGCAATTATCTCTGAGTCTAGCGAAGTTTCTGTTGACGCTGCATCTGCAGTATTAGCAATTACTTTAGACGATTCAGACTATGCAAGAACTGTAACTGGTGTTGAAGTATTAGATTACTCTGATTACTCAGACGCTGGTGCAATGGTTGATTACTCTGACTTAGCAAATGTTTCAATTACTGGCTTAAGTGCAGATACAACTTACATGGTTATCTTTACATTCGACGACGGTAACGAAGCGTATGTAACAGTAACTACACTTGCAGAATAACAAAACGTAATAGAATAAAATGATTCAGTAACTTACACTTGCAAACCATCTTTGCACAAAGCTGGATGGTTTGCTTGTTGTATGTTTACATTGATAAACAATCTATATTTATTTTAAAAAAGCGGTTCATTTAATATGTTTTACACTTAACTATGAATATGATGAATTCTATGGATTATGGTAAAACAATTTACAATAATCAAACATTCTTAATGGAATGATAAACAGAGCGAAATGGATTGAACTTTTTTTATGTATTTCAATAAGAACAGCTTATTGGACATTTGATACTAATAGACAACTACTTTATGAAATGTGCGATAAGTATGATATTTACAATACCTTTGTAAAGAGTTGGATTTACTGCAAGTTATGGTAATGTACGTAATCCAGTGGAATTTTTAAGGATAAAAAACTATTTTTTAGAAAGAAGGCAACCAATATGCTGAGATATATTGCAATCAGGACTTTATGGATTTTCATTGTCTTGATCTCATTTTTATCGATTTTGTTTATTACAATTCGATTGGTTCCAGAATATCCACCTACTGAAGAAGATGCGAGAGCAATTTACTATGCAAGACAAGTTAGTGATGGATATATGACCTCTTACGTAGAAGATGATCCTGCGACTGTGCAAGCTATTATTGACGGTTCTTATGAACGTTGTGATGGGTGTGCATACTTGCAAAATGGAGATATCTTCCGTGTGTATGTACCGGTACCAATTATTCAACAATATACTGCTTGGTTAACTAACATTATAACTGAGTGGGACTGGGGAGTATCTACTAGGGTATCTGTTAATACGCCGGTATTCGATATTTTCAAAAGTAGATTACCAGTTACAATTCGTATCAACTTCTTAAGTTTACTCGTCTTCATGCCTGTAGGATTTATTTTGGGTATTTTAGCAGCACTTAAGAAAAATAAATTAACAGACAACATCATTTCACTTGGTGTCATGATTTTTATCTCTGTACCAAACTTTGTCGTTATGTTGTTTATGGTTATGATTTTTGGTTATGGGCTCGGTTGGTTACCAACGCAGTTCCCACCACCAGATGTTCAAGGTTTAGTACGTTATACAAGTTTGGTTTTACCAGTTCTTGGTTTGTCGTTTGGAGCAATTGCAGGGTTAACACGTTTGACTCGTGCGGAGCTTACTGAGGTATTAACTTCAGACTTCTTGTTGCTTGCGAGAACGAAAGGTTTAACTCGTAGACAAGCGGTTATTCGACATGCACTTAGAAACTCAATGGTACCACTAGTACCAAGTATTATCTTTGCATTTGTAACGTTGTTAAGTGGTTCAGTAATCATTGAACGTATTTATTCAATTCCTGGTATGGGGCGTGTTTATCTAGATGCCTTGACACCACAAAACTTCGACTATAACTTAATTTTGGCTTTATCTGCATTCTATACCTTTATTAGTTTGTTTGCCGTATTGCTTGTTGACTTGAGTTATGGTATCGTCGATCCACGTATTAGAATGGGGGCAAGAAAATAATGGCTGATAAAGATAAAAATAAAAATCTTGGTCCTGAGAACTTTGAGTTCGTACAAAGAGATGAAAAGATTTATGATAAACGTTTTGAAACAAAACCGATTGGATATTTTAAGGATGCGATGATTCGTTTCCGTAAAAATAGAACAAACGTTATTGCGACGATCATTCTATTATTCTTAATTCTTATGGGGATTTTTGTACCGATTGTTACAACGAAAAACTATGAAGAGTTAGAAATCCAATTGCAAAACTTACCACCTAGAGTTCCAATTTTAGAGAACTTTGGAATCTTAGATGGTACTGAGCATTTAGAAGCACAAACAGCAGATTTGAACAATTATGATGAAGAGTTAGGTCTATATTATCCGGAAGGATATAATCCTGATTTGATTGTAGAAGGTACCTTAAGAAACAATGAAATCTTCTGTACAGATAAGACAGAAACCTGTATTGGTGGGCAAGTAGTTGTTGGCTTGAATCGTGATCATAGCTTGCTTACCTTCAACAAAAATACAACAGTGACGTTTGATGAAGCACAAAATCCTGTATTAACAGTTGACATTTTCAGTTTAGAAAGTGATGACCCAAATGCAGTGATGAACGTAAATATTGTCTATAATTTTGGTTCAGAAGTTGCGACGATTGGTCAAATTACGGAAGCTGGAGTCTACACCTTTGATATTTTTGATGAGTTAGACGCAACATCACCAGTTTACGGAAACTTACAATTTGAGTTATTGGCGGAAGAAAGATCAAATACAAGTGTTGCCTTTACCAACGTAAAAATGGATGATGATTCAAGTACTGAACCTATCTTTGATGATAGTGGACTTGATTTAACAGCAGTTGCATCACCGGGATATGTTTTAGGTGTTGCAAACCAAGGTACCGTGTTACGTAGTCAAGGTATCATGACGCAAACATCATTCAAGTACAAAATCTATGAGCAAGTATTTGGTGAGCGTGAAGTACCTGTATTCTCTGCACAAGATTTTGATCAGTTGATGATTGACAATGCAGATGTATGTACCTTGCCAGAAGATATGAACAACATCGAAGGATGGGAGTTTGAAGAGGGATGTCCAGTTAAGAAAGTAATTGCACAAACTGAGCCTACTCAAGGTCCTGATGGTAACTTCTATTTCTCTTATCATTTGATTTTAGATTATGCGAAGTACCGTGGTTATGATGATATTCCATATTTCTTCTTTGGAACCAACGGTGGAGGGAAAGACTTCTTTGCCTTAGTATGGTTAGGACTTAGAACTTCACTATTTATTGGATTAATTGTTGCTTTAATCAATATCTCAATTGGTATTGTTTATGGTGCGATTGAAGGGTACTATGGTGGAACGGTCGACCTTCTCATGGAACGTTTTGGTGAGATTGTTGGACGTATACCATTCTTAGTATGGCTGGGTCTATTCGTTATTTGGCTAGGACCTGGACTGTTAACATTAGTTGTCTTACTGACTGTTACTGGTTGGCTTGGAGTTGCGAGTACAACACGTACACAGTTCTATCGTTATAAAGGTCGTGAGTATGTACTTGCGTCTAGAACAATGGGAGCAAAAGATTCACGTTTGATTTTCCGTCACATTTTACCTAATGGTATCGGAACAATCATTACTGCAAGTATCTTGATGATTCCTGGTGTTATCTTTGCTGAGTCTACAATTTCGTATTTAGGATTCGGTATTGGACATGGACAAAGCTTTAAATTACTTGGATTATTTGAACTATCAGGGGTTTCAATTGGTGTACTATTAGCGGATGGACGTACAGCATTAGTTGAAAGACCATATTTAACTGCATTCCCTGCGCTTATTATTTCGATTTTAATGATCACATTTAATATGTTTGGTAATGCGCTAAGAGATGCATTTAATCCTTCACTAAGGGGGTCTGAATAATGAGTAAGAACACAAAATTATCCGTTAAGGATTTAACTATTTCCTTTAAGACTACACAAGGATTGGTTCGTGCGGTACGCGGTGTCAGTTTTGACTTAACAGAAGGAGAGACACTTGCAATTGTAGGTGAATCTGGATCTGGGAAGAGTGTATCAAGTAGAGCAATCATGGGTATTTCAGCTGGAAATGCGATTATCGAAGATGGTTCAATCATTTATGAAGATCAAGATTTAACAAAAATTTCTGAAGAGAACTTCCATGAAATCCGTGGGGATAAAATTGGGATGATCTTCCAGGACCCAATGTCAAGTTTGAACCCAATTATGAAAATTGGGAAGCAAATTACAGAGGGTATCCGTATCAATGGGCATCGTTTAAAAGATCGTTACATCAAGTTGATTCACCAACCAAGAATGGATCTTGCCAATGCCAAAGCGGAGAAAAAAGAAGCAATCAACTTATTCAAATTCCGTAAGTCACAATTATCGGATGATGAGAAAGCGACAAAGTTACCGAGGTTAAAAGAAGACTTAGATAAAAAAGTTGCGGAGTTAGATGACAAAATTAAAGAAGCAAAAGCGACGTTGAAAGCTGAAATTCCTAAGGCGAAAGCGATTATTAAAAAGGAATGGAACGATGAGAAAGCTCGCGTAAACAAAGAAATCCAAGCGATCAAAGAAAAGATGGCTGGAGCTAGTCCGGATATGCAAAATAAGTATAAGGATGAAATCGCGACTTTAAAAGAGAATTTACGTCGTTATAAAAAAGTAACTCGTAAGGAAGCACGTGAACGTGCAATCGAAGTTATGACTGAGGTTGGGATTCCTGAACCGAAAAAACGTTTAAAACAATATCCATTCCAGTTCTCTGGAGGGATGCGTCAGCGTATCGTTATTGCTATCGCATTAACAGCGAACCCTGATGTATTAATTTGTGATGAGCCGACTACGGCTTTGGATGTTACGATTCAGGCTCAAATTCTTGAATTAATCAAACGTTTAAAAGAAGAACGCGGAATTAGCGTTATCTTCATTACCCATGACCTTGGTGTTGTGGCAAACATGGCAGACCGTGTTGCGGTTATGTATGCTGGTAAAATTGTAGAGATTGGTACTTCTGAAGAAATTTTCTATAACCCTAAGCATCCATATACTTGGGCACTCTTATCATCAATGCCTGACTTAAACTCAAAAGATCGATTGAGTTCTATTCCAGGAACTCCACCGAATATGTTGTTCCCTCCTAAGGGAGATGCATTTGCAGACCGTAGTAAATACGCGATGCGCATTGACTTTGAGCAAGAGCCACCTTACTTCAAGATTTCAGATACGCATTACGCGGCAACTTGGTTGTTGCACCCGGATGCACCTGAGGTTGAAAAGCCTGAGATTATTCAAGAGCGTATCGATCAATTTAGAGAGAGTCAAAAAGAAGAGGTGACGAAATAATGGGCGCAAGAGAAAACAAAGAAACTCCAGTATTAAGTGTTCGTAACCTCAAGCAACATTTTAAAAGTGGTTTTGGGAAAAACAAGCTTGTTGTTAAAGCAGTAGATGGAGTATCATTCGATATCTACAAAGGTGAAGTATTTTCCTTAGTTGGTGAGTCTGGTTGTGGGAAAACGACAACTGGACGTACCATCATTAAATTATATGAACCAACCGATGGTGAAGTGTATTTCTTAGGAAAACGTATCACTGCTGGTTATGAAGGTTTAAAAGAAGAAATCAAAGAAATCAAACGTGAGACAAAAGAGAAACTGGCTGAGTTAAAAGAGTCCGGTGCTTCTGATGAAGAGATTTCACGTGTTCGTGATGAGAAGAACGAACGTATTTCAGAGATTAAAGCTGAAATTAAATTACGTAAAGAGCAAACAGCGGATGAAGACATTGATCATATGAAAAATATGCAGATGATTTTCCAGGATCCAATTGCTTCTTTGAATCCTCGTATGGTTGTAAAAGAGATCATTGCTGAGGGATTAAGAATTGCCAATGTCAAAGACAAAGACGTCATCAACGATCGTGTTAATGAGATGTTGGAAACCGTTGGATTGGTGCGCGAACATGCTTCACGTTACCCACATGAGTTCTCAGGTGGACAACGTCAGCGTATTGGTATTGCACGTGCACTTGCTGTGTCACCAGAGTTTATCATTGCCGATGAGCCTATTAGTGCATTAGACGTATCGATTCAGGCACAAGTTATCAACTTATTGAATGACTTGCGTGATGAGTTTGGAATTACGATTATGTTTATTGCCCATGACTTGTCTGTTGTAAAATACTTTAGTGATCGTATTGGGGTTATGTACTATGGTAAATTGGTTGAGTTAGCGTCGAAAGATGAACTCTTCAAAAATCCGTTACACCCTTATACTAAGTCTTTATTATCTGCAGTACCTGTACCAGATCCAATTCATGAAAAAACGCGTAAGAGAATTGTCTATGACCCATCAATGCATGATTATGCAGTAGATGGACCTGAACTACATGAAATTACACCAGGACATTTTATCTATGCCAATGAAGCGGAATTAAAAGAGTACAAGAAAGTATTGAAGAAATAGTGAAAAAAAGACTCAAATACTTTGTTATAACGCTAGTAGTTAGTGCCATCATTATGTATCTTGTGCACTACACAATCTTTGATAATTTGTATACTTACAAGGCCATGTCAAATGCGATATTTATGGTTGCCTTAATGATGTTCTTTGTGAGTTTGATCAGTATCACAGATGCTGATAAGGTGTTTCGAATTGCGGTGTATAGTTTCAAATCTATTCGCCGTAAAACATCCAAGAAGTACAAAACCTATTATGATTATGCGAAAGACAAAGAAAATGAGAAAATGATTCCTTTTGCGCCAGAGATGTTGATTTTGAGTATGATGTATATCGCACTCGCGTATGTACTATCCTTACAATATTTCCAAACGCTATAAGGAAAAAAGAGTGAAAATAGGCAAGGCCATTAGGCTTTGCCTTTTTTAAAAACATTTTAAATTAAATTCGCCTTACTGGTTGAATATCGGATACTTTAATGTTATAATATTTTTGGCTTAAAAGCGCTTTCATATGGAAGGCAAACTGTCTTAAAAGGAGGAAGAAACACATGCTTTGTGTTTCGAACGAATGAGAAGAAGAATTACGTTTATAGCTGGGCATTACGGTAGTGGAAAGAGTGAGATAAGTGTGAACTTAGCATTGAACGACCGCTTGGATTATTTGGTCGATTTGGATGTGATCAATCCTTACTTCCGTTCGAGAGCTTTGAAGGATTTGCTTGAGCAGCATGACGTGACATTAGTTGAGTCGACCGTTGAAGGCAAGTTGAATAGTGATATGCCATACGTTTCTGGTAAGGGTAGAGTTCCCTTTCATAGCAAGGATATTACCGCAATTTATGACCTTGGAGGAACGGAAAATGGTACAAGAGTATTGCATCAATTCATTGAGTATATTGAAGATATCAATGAAGTCGATTTTTTATGTGTAGTGAATATTTTTCGACCTGAAACAAGTACGGTCAAGGATATCCTACATACGATTAAAATGTATGAAGCAGAAACACAGCTACGTGTTACTGGTTTGATTAACAACACGAACTTGATGGATGAGACCACGCAGGAAATGATTGACGAGGGTGAGCGAGTTCTTCAAGAGGTGTCAAAAGAGTTAGAAATTCCAGTTCTTTATACGGTGATTGAAGAGACAAAAAATAGATTGCATTGCAAGTACGGTGAGCGTCTTGATTTAAACCGCTATGTTGCAAAAAAATGGCTATAGGAGGCAAATAATGGCAAAAGGTAGAATCATCATTGATGAGGACAAGTGTAAAGGGTGTAATTTGTGTACCTTTTATTGTCCAGTTCATATCCTAGAACTAAACAAGGAAAAGACCAATGCTAGAGGGTATACTCCTCTAATGGTGAATGATCCTGATAAGTGTATTGCATGTTCGTTTTGTGCGATGATGTGTCCTGATTCAGTGATTACAGTAGAGCGTTTTGTAAAGGAGGATAAGCATGGGTAAAGTTTTAATGAAGGGTAATGAAGCCATGGCTTTGGCCGCTATTAAAGGTGGATGCGATGCGTTCTTTGGTTATCCAATTACACCACAAAATGAACTTCCAGAATATTTAAGTAAACATATGAAAGCAAATGGACGTGTGTTTGTACAGTCTGAGAGTGAAGTTGCAGCAATCAACATGGTTTATGGAGCTGCAGGGGCTGGCGCACGTGTTTTAACGTCATCTTCAAGTCCTGGTATTGCGTTAAAGCAAGAAGGGATTACGTATATTGCAGGTGCAGAGTTACCGGCAGTTATCATTAATGTTATGCGAGGAGGTCCTGGTTTAGGAGGAATTCAGCCTTCACAAGGGGACTATAAGCAAATTACGCGTGGTGGAGGAAATGGTGACTATTATCTGTATTCCTTGGCACCAGAATCCTTGCAAGAGGCAGTAGATTTGATTAAAGAATCTTTTGACATTGCGGATTATTATCGCAATCCAGTAATGATTGCGGTCGATGGTTTAATTGGACAAATGATGGAACCAGTTGACTTTGATCATGAAGTTAAAAAATGGGATTTAAAACCAAAAGATTGGGCAGCGGATGGAGACCGTAAGAGTCATCCTAAGAACATCATCAACTCGCTTTATTTAGATCCAGATGATTTAGAGCAACACAACTTAAAATTGTTAAAGAAATATGATCATATGAAAAAACATCATCAACGTTATGAGATGATCAATATGGATGGAGCAGATATCGCAATCGTTGCTTTTGGGTCAACCTCTCGTATTGCAAGAACCGCAATAGAGTTACTCAAAGAACAAGGTATTAACTGTGGTATTGTTCGTCCGATTACGATTTATCCATTCCCAGAAAAAGCGTTTAAAGAGTTACCAGAAGCGGTGAAGGACTTACTAGTAGTGGAGATGAATACTGGGCAAATGATTGATGATGTAAAAATCGCAACAATGGGGAAATACAACATTCATTTCTATGGTCGTGTAGGTGGAATTGTGCCAGAAGCAGAAGAGATTGTTGAGGCTGTGTTGAAAGCACGAGGTGAATCAAATGAGTAATACAAAAGTCGTATATGAAAAAAGCAAAGGTTTAGAGGATGTACATTTAAGTTATTGTCCTGGTTGTACCCACGGAGTTATTCATAAGTTGGTGGCTGAATCGTTGGTGGACCTTGATATTTTAGATCGCGCAGTAGGAATTTCCAGTGTTGGGTGTAGTGCTCTTAACTATGATTTCTTTACTTGTGATATGCAGCAAGCAGCGCATGGTAGAGCTCCTGCGGTGGCTACTGGTGTCAAACGTGTGAAACCGGATAGCATTGTCTTTACCTATCAAGGTGATGGAGACTTAGGTTCTATTGGGATTGCAGAAGCAATTCATGCGGCTCACCGTGGAGAGAATATGACCATTGTCTTTGTCAACAACGCAATTTATGGTATGACTGGTGGACAAATGGCACCAACAACCTTAATTGGACAAAAGACAACGACAAGTCCATTTGGACGTACGGAAGAACAAGCAGGATTACCACTTAGAATCGCTGAGTTGATGGCAACTATTCCAGGTGCTACTTATATTGAGCGTGTTAGTGTGCATGATCCAAAACATGTTATGAAAGCGAAAAAAGCCTTGAAGAAAGCCTTTGAAATTCAAAAGAATAAACAAGGATTCTCATTGATTGAGTTTATCTCAACTTGTCCAGTAAACTGGGGAATGACTCCGAAAAAAGCAGTGGACTGGGCAGTCGATCATATGATTCCTTATTACCCACTTGGTGTATACAAAGATAAATTGGCAGGTGAAGACAAATGATCAACGAACAATTAATCATTGCTGGTTTTGGTGGACAGGGTGTTATGTTGATGGGGCAACTACTTAGTTATGCAGCAACCAACAAAGAAATCAATACCTTGTGGTTTCCATCTTATGGACCAGAGACACGTGGTGGTACGGCTAACTGTAGCGTCACAATAAGTGAAAAAAGTGTCAATAGTCCGGTTATTTCAACACCTGATTCTTTGATTATTATGAACAAGCCATCACTTGCTAAGTTTCAAGATAAATTGAAAAAAGGCGGACGTTTGTTTATCAACTCTTCCTTGGTCAAGGATGTACCAATTCGTGAAGGTGTAGAGGTCTTTAGTGTGCCTGCCAATGATATTGCTATTAAGTTAGGAAATCCTAAAGTAGCGAATATGGTTATGATGGGGGCATATTTAAAGGCAACCAATATTTTTAACCAAGAAGATATTATTGCTATATTGAAAGAGAAATTTGTTGGTGAAAAAGCCAACTTAATTGACATCAACAAACAAGCATTACAAGAGGGAGCTGCGCAAGTAACACTGTAAGGAGTGAGACTATGTTTCGCAATTTTGAACAAGTACTTGATGATGCGAGAAAATTAGAAACGAAAGATTTAATTGTTGTTAAGCCTGAAGACCGTGCGATATTAATCGCGATCAATGATGCCTTTCAAATGGGCTTAATTCGACCGGTCCTTGTAGGTGACAAGATGAAGATTTTGGATTTACTGATGGACCTTGGTATCCGAAAAGATGGGTATGAAATCTACAATGCGGTTGATCCGAAAGATGCATCATTTATGAGTGTAAAACTAGCGAACAAACAAGAAAATGCGATTTTGATGAAGGGACATTGCCAGTCAAGGGTGTTCTTAGAAGAATTATTGAACAAGGATTACGGATTAGCAACTGAACGGTTGATTAGTCACATTGGTGTATTGGATATACCAAGTTATCATAAATTGCTCTTTATTTCCGATTCGGTGATGAATATTCAGCCGTCTAAAGAAATGAAGAGAAGTATCATAGATAATACCTTCCAGTTCGTGAAAAGTGTCGGTATTTTCAAGCCGAAAATCGCCTTAATTAGCGCCATTGAGGAAGTGAACGATAAGATTGCTTCGAGTGTCGATGCAGAAGAGTTAGTCAAGGAACTTAGGGACCATGAGGAATATTATATTGGTGGACCTTTTAGTGTGGATGTTGCTATCTCTCATGAGTCTGCCAAAACCAAAGACATCAATCATGTTGTTGCTGGTGATAGTGATATTTTAGTTTTCCCTAATATTGAAAGTTCCAATACCTTTTATAAGTCTGCGGTGTTTTTAGCGGGTGCTATACCTGCAGGATTATTGTTAGGTGCCAAAAGTCCAGTCGTACTGACTTCAAGGTCAGATACCTATAAATCGAAGTTGTATTCGATTGCACTTGGTGTAGTGAGTACGGATATGTTATGAAAATATTGACGATCAATCCAGGCTCTACATCGACAAAAATTGGACTATTTGAGGGAGAAGAAAAAGTAAAAGAGATTGTAATTCGACACAAAAAAGAAGACTTAGAAAACTTTGAACACGTCATTGATCAGTTTGACTATAGGGTGGAGCAAATCAATCTGTTTTTAGAAAAAGAAGATGTTTCACTAGGTGAAATTGATGGTTTTGTTGGTCGTGGTGGCTTGGTCAAAGCATTAGAGAGTGGCATCTATGAAGTAAACGACCTTATGGTCGAAGAATTAAAACAAGCAAAATATGGAGAACATGCCAGTAATTTAGGTGCGTTAATGGCTAAGTATTATGCAGAACTGAATAATAAGAAAGGTTATATCGCTGACCCAGTTGTGGTGGATGAAATGACCACTACGGCTAAAATTTCTGGTCTGAATGGTATTAGTCGTATACCGGTTTGGCATGCGTTGAACCAAAAAGCAGTTGCTCGTAAATACGCAAAAAAAGTTGGAACTCCTTATGAAGATTTGAATCTAATTGTTGCCCATCTTGGTGGTGGTATCAGTGTTGGCTACCACAAACGTGGTCGAGTAACGGATGTAAACAATGCCTTGAATGGTGATGGACCATTTAGTCCTGAACGTACTGGTGGCTTACCTGTTTCTGGAGTTTATGAACTTGCTTTTTCAGGAGATTTAACCTTGGAGCAAATGCGTAAGTTGAACCATGGTTTTGGTGGAATGTATTCGTATTTGAATACCAGTGATGCAGAAGAAGTGAGTGATATGATTGCTAGTGGACACTTACTTGCCAAACGTATTGTGAAAGCAATGGTGTACCAGATTGCAAAAGAAATTGGTTCATTATATGCTATTACACGGGGACATCTCGATGCCATTATTATTACTGGGGGGCTTGCTTACAATCAAGATGTCTTACAGCCACTACTTGAATATATTGATCACATCGGGGAAGTTGTTGTCTACCCTGGTGAGGATGAGTTGGAGGCTTTAGCCAGCAATTTTGTGAAGATGAACGAAGGGTTAATACCTGTAAAACAATATGAGTAAAGCGCTAATCTTTAGCGCTTTTTCTTGTGTTTATATGAACCTTATTGTATAGTAAAACTAAGTTGAGGTGGTTTTATGCAGTTTGTTGTCTTTGATATAGAAACGACTGGTTTGCATGTCTCTAGGGACCGTATAGTTGAGATTGGTGCCGTTAAAGTTTTGGATGATGAGATTGTTGATCGTTTTAGTTTGTTGATCAACCCAGGTGTATTGATTCCTAGTGAAGTAAGTGCCATTAATCATATAAGCAATGAGATGATTGCTTACGCTCTTCCTAGTCAGGTAGCCTTGCATCAGTTTCAAAAATTCATTGAAGGGTCGGATTTCTTAGTTGGTCATAATGCGGCTAAGTTTGACTATCCCTTTTTACGTGCTGAGTTTGCACGACATGGAATTCATCATCAAAGTATGCGGGTGCATGATACTGTCTTTATTGCTAGGAGGGTCTTACCATATATAAAACGTTATTCACTTGCGAGTCTTTGCAAGTATTTTCAAATTACAAATGAAGATGCCCACAGGGCTTTGAGTGATGCCTTAGCGACAACAAGTGTATATCTGGCTTTGCAAAAAGAAAAAGCTAGATTGTAGTTGTATTATTTGCTTGAGGTGATAACTTGAACTGTAAGTTATGTGGACGAGCGATTGTTCAGACATTTTCATCGATTTTTTCAAGCCGACAATTACATTTATCTTGTGAACAGGCTTTGTTAGAGGGTGAGCATTTGATTGCTTACCCTTTTTTAGAAGGGGTTCTTTATATTGATTATGTTGTCGAATATCTTTCTAGTAAAGATGAGTTGCCGTATCTTGAGCAGTTTTATATGACTCCAAGTGTTCGAAGAATGCTTGCGATTGAGATGGTTGTTTTGTATTTAGAAAGTGGGATAGATCAAGAAGATTTGTATTTGTTGTTTTTGCTTTCAAGAGAGCGCTTATACTGGGTTTTCTTCGAACGTCCATCCTTTCTAGAGTAAAAAAATCTTTGTGAAAAATATATCTTTTATTTTGTCTGTGTTATAATGAAGTATATAAAGAATAAGGGAGATGATTACATGAAAGTCGAAGTACGCGGAAAAAATGGATTTGAAGTAACAGATGCCATTACTGCTTATGCAGCAGATAAGCTGGAAAAAGTAGAGCGTTACTTTAAAGAAGAATTGGATGCATTTGTCGTTTGTAAGATTTATAAGGACCACCACAAGGTAGAGGTGACGATTCCGACAAAATATTACACGATGCGTGCAGAAGTAGGAAATCCCGATATGTATGGAGCAATTGATATCGCGATTGACAAACTTGAAAGCCAAATTCGCAAACACAAAACAAAAATTACAAGAAGTCTCCAGAAAAAAGAAGGCGTCAGTGAGTTATTTGAAGATGATTTGGATCTGGAAAAATTAGAGCGTGAGCTTGTACATTCTCCAGTTAGAACGAAAAGTATTGCGCTTGAAGAGATGGATGCTGATGAGGCGATTACTGCTCTTGAAATGTTAGGACATGACTTCTATATTTTCCGAAATGGTGAAACTGGTCAAGTAAATGTTGCATATTTACGTAACGATGGAAAGTATGGGATTATCGAAACAGAATGAGGCAATCTAAGCTTCGGCTTAGACGATATAGAAATGGGGCAACACTACTTCGGTATGTGTTGCCCTCTTTTTGGGCATAACTAGCTAGATTTTTTTCATAAGTCTTGAAATGTTACGATTGTATAAAAGGGTAGTTTTGTGATATGATATTTATGAACTAATGAGGTGAAGAAGATGTTTAAAAAATTTTTTGATTTAGGAAGAAAAGAATTAAAAAAGGTACGAAAGATAGCGGATGAAGTCTTTGCATTAGAAGAGGAAATGCGTGCTTTATCTGAAACGGATTTACAAGGAAAAACAGAAGAGTTTAAATCTCGTTTGCAATCAGGTGAAAGCTTGGATGATTTATTGGTTGAAGCATACGCAGTGGTAAGAGAAGCTTCAACTAGATTTTTGAAGATGACACCCTTCTATGTTCAGGTAATGGGGGCAGTCGTTATTCACCAAGGGAACATCGCAGAGATGAAAACTGGTGAGGGGAAAACGTTGACGGCTGTTATGCCTGCTTATTTGAATGCTTTGGGTGGAGAAGGAGTACACATTGTAACTGTCAATGAGTATTTGGCTGCACGTGAGGCTGAAGGTGAGATTGGAGATTTGTTTCGTTATTTAGGACTAACAGTAGGTCTAAACAAACGAGAACTGAATAAGGCGGAGAAACGTGAAGCATACGCTTGCGATATACTCTATTCAACCAACAATGAACTTGGATTTGATTATTTGCGTGATCATATGGTTATCTATGAGAAAGACATGGTACAAAGACCACTTTCTTATGCCATTATTGATGAGGTTGACTCGATTTTAATTGATGAGGCAAGAACACCCTTAATTATTAGTGGTGGAACAAAGAATACGGCGAATTTGTACTTACAAGCACAAGCATTCGCTCGCACTTTATCAGAAGATGATTACGATATTGACATCAAGACCAAGGTTGTAACCCTTACAGAAAGTGGTATGTCTAGAGCGGAACGATATTTTTCTGTAGAGAACTTGTACGACTTAGAAAATGTTAAATTATTGCATTCAATTAATAATGCGGTAAAGGCGAACTTTACCATGGATTTGGATGTGGATTATGTTGTTCAAGATAACAAGGTCATCATTGTTGATAGTTTTACGGGTCGTTTGATGCATGGACGTCAATTTAGTGAAGGGTTACACCAAGCCTTAGAGGCAAAAGAAGGCGTGGAGATTAAAAAAGAAACAACGACCATGGCGACCATTACCTTCCAGAACTTTTTCCGTATGTATTCAAAGCTTGCTGGGATGACTGGTACTGCGAAAACAGAGGAAGAAGAGTTTCGCAATATTTACAATATGTTGGTGGTGGAAATTCCAACCAATAAACCGGTTATTCGTGAAGATGCCAATGATTTAATTTTTGCGACGATGCAGGCTAAGTACAATGCCTTGGCGGAAGAAATTCAGCGAAGACATAAATTAGGACAACCAATTTTGGTGGGGACTGTCTCGATTGAAACCAGTGAACTCTTGAGTAAACTATTAAAACGTCGTGGCGTTAAACATGATGTTTTAAACGCTAAACAACATGAACGTGAAGCGGAGATTGTTGAAAATGCTGGACAAAAGTATTCGGTTACGATTGCGACCAACATGGCAGGTCGTGGGACCGATATTAAACTAGGTGAAGGTGTTGTAGAACTAGGTGGACTAGCAGTTATTGGTACAGAACGTCATGAATCTAGACGTATTGATAACCAGTTACGTGGACGTAGTGGTCGACAAGGTGATCCTGGTTATTCTAGGTTCTTCTTATCTGGTGACGATGATTTGTTGCGTCGATTTGGGGGAGAACGATTTAAGAACCAATTAGCTATGTTAACAAAAACACGTGATTCAAAAGATGAATCACCAATTGATTTTAAGATTTTTAGCCGCATGGTTGAGCGTGCGCAAAAGCAAATTGAAGGAAACAACTTTGACCGTCGTAAAACGGTCTTACAATATGATGAAGTCTTGCGTAAACAGCGTGAGGTTATTTACCAACAACGTCGTGATATTCTTCATTTAGATTCAATTGAAGATATTGTGATGGGGATGATTGATCGTACGGTTGTAAATATGGTGAACACACATGTGGATCCAGATAGTAAAAACCAAACAGTTGATGGGGAGTCCTTGTATAAAGCACTGGACGGTCGTTATTTCCAAAAAGAATTGTTGGAGATTGGACAGTTGTCTGCTAGTGTTGAAGAGGTACTTGCTTACTTACGTGAACAAGTTGACCAAGATTTAAAAGACAAAAAGGAACACTCAGATGACGAACGTTACAATGAGTTTTTAAAGGTTGTTGTGCTTCGAGTTGTGGATACCTTCTGGGTAGAACATATTGATCGTATGAGTGAACTGCGCCAAGGGATTGGCTTACAGTCTTATGCACAGATGAATCCACTAAGAGAGTACCAAGAAGTTGGGTATCAAATGTTCCATGATATGGTGCAGTCGATTGAAGATAGTGTAACAAGATATGTACTGCGTGCTGTTATGCGTGATAATTTACAACGTGAACAAGTAGCCAAACCTGTGACCATGACTTCAGGAAAAGATGAACCAGCGAAAAAGAAACCACGTACGGTGAATAAAGTCGGACGAAATGATCCATGTCCTTGTGGTAGTGGTAAGAAATATAAACACTGTCACGGCAGATAAAAAAATTAGACTCAAGAGATTTCTTGGGTCTTTCTACAAGGTGATGACAATGAATAATACAGAAATAAAAGTAAGTGCAGAAGAGGTTAGCAAACAAGCCAAGTCTGTCTTAGAAATGGTGGATAAAAGCGCCTTAGAAGAAGAAATTAACACACTTGAAAAACGCACCTATGATGCGTCTTTTTGGGATGATCACAAGGAAGCTTCTAAGGTGACAAAATCGATCAAGCGATTGAAGAATAAGTTAAAACAAGTTGAGATGCTTGAAGAGGGTATTGATGACATCAATATCTATTTAGAGTTTATGGATATGGGGGAAGATGTCCTTGAAGAACTTTCAAGAAAGATTGCTTCATTGCGTCTTAGAGCGGATAAGTTTGAAACGTCCCTCTTATTGAATGAAGCACACGATCAAGCCAATGCGATTCTTGAAATCCATCCAGGTGCTGGGGGAACAGAATCACAAGATTGGGCAGATATGCTGTATAGGATGTATCGTCGTTTTGCTGAGCAAAATGATTATGAGTTTGAGTTGATAGATTATTTAGCAGGTGATGAAGCGGGCTTGAAGCGTGTATCTTTTATGCTAAAAGGGGACAATGCTTATGGATACTTAAAAGCAGAAGATGGGGTCCATCGTTTGGTCCGTATTTCTCCTTTTGATTCGGGAGGAAGAAGACATACGTCGTTTGCTAGTGTAGGGGTTACTCCTGAGTTAGATGATGATATTGATGTGGATATTTCAGACAAAGATTTGAAAATAGATACGTATCGCTCTAGTGGTGCGGGTGGACAAAGTGTCAATACAACCGATAGTGCGGTTCGCATTACACATATTCCAACAAAAATTGTGGTGACTGTGCAAAATGAGCGTAGTCAGATTCAAAACCGTGAGAAGGCGATGCAGATTTTGCGTTCAAAACTGTATTTGCTGGAAGAAGAAAAGCAAAAAGAAGCTATTTCTCAGTTTAAAAATAGCGACCAAGCAAATGCTTTTGGGTCCCAAATTCGTTCTTATGTAATGCATCCATATTCCATGGTGAAGGACCACCGAACTTCACATGAAACAGGAAATGTATCTAAGGTAATGGATGGCGATATTGAACCCTTTATAGAGGCTTATTTAAAACAATCAGCGAAGGAGCGAGCATAATGTTTTTGAATAAAGGATTACGAACAGTTAGTGTATATGAGCAATATGCGATGATTACCTTAGGGATTGTTTTGATGGTGGCTGGATTCTATTACTTTTTAATTCCTGCTGATTTGGTTGCTGGAGGAGTTAGTGGATTTGGTCTTGTATTGAATGAATTATTCGGATGGACCATTTCGTTTGTGGTGTTTGTGATGAACATGTTTTTCTTAGTATTGGCTTTTTTGTTGCTAGGAAGAAGAGTGTTTTTACGAAGTATATATGGTAGTATTCTATTTCCCTTTGTTTTGTTTTTGTTTGAGTCTTTTGCGCCAATGTTGAACATCGAAAATGACTTTATTTTAGGGGCTGTTTTTGGTGGAGGACTCTTAGGTCTTGGCTTTGGATATGTACTCAAATATGGAGGAACAAGTGGGGGAACAGATATACCAATTAAAATTTTAAACCAACGATTAAAGTTACCGATTAGTACAGGAATTTATTTGATCGATGGATTGATCATCATTTCTGGTGTTATTGCCTTTTATGATGTTCATGGAGTAACCACTGGATTATATGCACTTATTACTATGTTTATTAGTGGGAAAGTTGCAGACATGGTGGTCATTGGTTCTGATTCGAAGAAAGCGGTGCAAATCATAACAGACCATCCGCGTGAGATTAAGCAAGCAGTTTTCGCTAGTATATTGAGGGGAATCACAGAGGTTCCGATTAAGGGTGGATACACCAATAAGCAAAAAACAATGTTGATTAGTGTCATCACCAAACAGGAATACTATACCTTAAAGAATATTGTTGCTTCTATTGATCCTACAGCTTTTTTGTATGTGACACAAGCAACGGAGATTCATGGAGATTTTGAGGAGCGTGATGAGCATGAATAGATTTGTTGGAGTGGTCGCTTTTGTCTTTGCGATTGGACTAAGTTTTTATAGTGGATTCTTATATCGCGGGGTAGATCCTGTCTTGACTGGAGAGGTGGATGAACGTATTTTGGAAGTGATGGATGAGTTGCAAGAAAACCACTATTCACAACCAGATGAAGACTTACTTGTCCAAGGAGCGATTGATGGGATGATTGCGGCTTTGGATGATCCTTTTACGACCTATTTTAGTGCCAGTGATCAAGAAGAGTACAACCAAGGATTTGAAGAATCTTATGTTGGTATTGGTGTAACCGTGAGTTATGTAAATGAGTTAATTGTTGTTGAACAAGTGGCGACCAATGGGCCAGCGGATCAGGCTGGTATTTTGGTGAATGATATCATTGCCTTTATCGATGGTGAGGATGTTCGTGGAGATGCTTTTTATGAAACTATTTCTAAGGTGGTTGGTGAAGTTGGGTCTACTGTTGAGATTGGGGTTATAAGACAAGGTTTTGATTTGCCAATCTATTTTGAAATTGAGCGTGCTTTGATTGATAGTCCAAGCATTACTTATGAAGTTTTTGAAGAAGATGGCAAAATGGTTGGGTATATTGATGTCAACACCTTTGGATCAGAGACGGCGACTTTGTTTTCGCAAGCCATTGATTCATTAGAGGAAGAAGCGATTGACGGTATGGTGATTGACTTGCGAGATAATGGTGGAGGATATTTATCGGCTGTTGTTTCGATGTTGGATGAGTTCTTGATTGATAATGGAAAACCGATGTTTTCGACGGAATACTATGTCAATGGATCGTTTAGAAGAGATGAGTACTTTGCGACAAATACAGAAGAAAAAACGTATCGTATTCTTACTTTAATCAATGAAAATAGTGCGAGTGCTTCAGAGGTGTTTGCTAGTGCGATGCAAGAACATGGTGGACACAAAGTTGTTGGGACTACTTCATTTGGAAAGGGAACGATGCAAACGGATGTGCCACTGCAAGCAGTAGTGGGAGATAGCATTCATTTAACGATTGGAAAATGGTTTACATCAAACGAAGGTTGGGTACATTATGATGGAGGAACAGATGGGGTTGTTCCAGATATACTTGTTGAGCCAACTGAATTGATGCAGGCATACAAGGTCTTTTTACTTGAGGGTGATGAGATTGTTTTTGACTCGGTCAATACAAGATTAGAAAATATTCAAGTAGTGTTAAACGGTATGGGTTATAATGTTCGAACGGACGGATATTTTGACTTGGACACCAGAGATGCACTGATGGACTTACAAGCAAACAATGGATTAAGCGTAAGTGGTGAACTTACACCAGATACCTTAGAAGTACTCAATGCATTTTTAACGGAGTATAAGGAGAATCCATACAATGACGCTGTATTGATGGAAGCCGTGACGCAAATTGACTAGGCTAGAAGTGATAGAGATTAAAGCTTTAACAGTAGAACGCTATAAGGTCAAGGTGAAAGAAGCTAAAAAAGAACATACCTATAGTGTGCTTAGTGAGACACTGATGGATTTAAACTTATTTAAACCAAGAGCGTTAACAGAAGAAGAGTTTCAATACTTGAAGAAAGCTTCTATGATGGATGACTTAAAGGATAAAGCTATCTACTATATTTCTTTTCAAGCAAGGTTATCTAGTGAAGTTCAAGACTTTTTAAAGAAGAAAGGTGCTTCAAAAAAGCAAGTTAATGATCTGCTTGAAGAGTTTACGAAGTCAAACTTACTCAATGATGAAGCCTACGTTTCTTCTTACATAGATTCGGCGATTAATTATGATTATGATGGTCCCTATAAGGTGAGAGATAAATTAGTAAAAAAAGGTGCGGCTAGTGATATCGTGCATCAATACTTGGATAAATATACTAGAGAAATCGAACGAGATAAGCTGGTACATCTAGTTGAAAAAGAATGTCAATACAAGATAAAAAAGCCATTACAAAAAACCTTGAGTTCCTTGAAACATAAATATCAAGCAAAGGGGTTTCATTTGGATATTGTCGATGATGTTTTAGAACAATATAAGGAAGATTTGCGCATGCAAATCGATGAAGAATACTTATTAAAAGAGGAAGTGAAGAGGCTTCCAAAAAAGATGTTTCTGAAGGAAAATCGTCAGAAGTTGGTGACGAAACTTATGCGAAAAGGATATTCCTATAGTGTAATCAAAGAAATCGTAAAAGGGGGAGACTTTGATGAAGATATCCAATGAAGATTTGTATTTTTTTAATCAAGGAAGGTTGCACGATGCTTATCGTTTGTTTGGTGCGCATTTGCAAAAAGATGAGGATGGGCAAGTTATTGGAACAAGGTTTACAGTCTATGCACCACATGCATCAGAAGTAAATGTTGTAGGAGAGTTCAACGATTATCAAGGTTGGGTTCATCAACTACATAAGATTGATGAAGCTGGTGTATGGTCTTTGCTTGTTGGTGGAGCCATGGAATGGCATAGCTACAAGTATGAGATTAAGACCCTTGATGGACGCACGCTTTATAAGAGTGATCCTTACGCTTACTTTTCTGCGGAAAGACCAGATACGGTCAGTAAAGTGTATGATTTAGAAGGTTATGAATGGCAAGATGAAGCCTACATGCTTAAGCGAGGAAAGGATAACCCTTATGAATCGCAAATGTCGATTTATGAGTTGCATTTTGGGACTTGGATGCGCAAGCCAAATGGAGAAGTACATAAGTACAATGAGATGGTTGACCATCTGATCCCTTATCTCTTGGAACATGGGTTTACGCATGTTGAGTTTATGCCTTTAGTCGAACACCCCTTTGATCAATCATGGGGCTATCAGGGAACTGGATATTATAGTGCGACCAGCCGTTTTGGTGTGCCAAAAGACTTGATGTATTTAATTGATCGCTTACACCAAGCAGACATCAAAGTGATTATGGACTGGGTACCAGGACATATTTGTAAAGATGCTCATGGTCTTTATATGTTTGATGGGGAACCCCTCTATGAATATAGTGAAGAATGGAAGCGTGAGAATGTTGTTTGGGGAACAGCCAATTTAGATTTGGGTAAAGGAGAGGTCCAAAGTTTTTTGATTTCTAATGCCTTGTTTTGGATGAAGTATTTTCATGTTGATGGCTTCCGTATTGATGCGGTATCGAATATTTTATATTTCTTAGGTGATTCGAGTAAGGGGCTGAATGAAGGGGCTGTAGATTTTTTACAGAAACTTTCAACGGCTGTCTTTGCTCACTTTGACCAGGCACTCTTAATAGCTGAAGATTCAACTGCTCACCCTAAGGTTACGCACCCTATCGAGTTTGGTGGAGTAGGCTTTAACTACAAATGGAATATGGGATGGATGAACGATACCTTAAAGTATTTTGAGTTGGATCCAATATACCGTAAGTATCATCATGATAATATAACCTTTGGGTTAACATATGCCTTTACAGAGAACTATGTCTTACCTTTGTCACACGATGAAGTGGTACATGGAAAACACAGCTTGGTCAATAAAATGCCAGGAGATTATTGGCAAAAATTTGCCAACTTCCGTTTACTGATGGGGCTCTTTTTCACGCATCCTGGAAAGACCTTGTTGTTCATGGGTGGAGAGTTTGCACAAATGCATGAATGGAAGGATTATACAGAACTAGATTGGGACTTGTTAAAGTATCCAATGCATGATTCTGCGAGAAGATTTGTCCATGATATGAATTTTGTGGTAAAACATCATAAGGCTCTTTATGAGTTGGACCATCATCCGGATGGTTTTCGTTGGGTGGATGCCCACAATCAAGAGTTTTCGGTTTTTAGCTTCTTGCGTTATGCAAAAGATCGTGAACACTTTGTCTTGGTCCTACTTAATATGACACCAATTGTGCATAAGACTTTCCGTGTAGGGGTACCGAAGAAAGGTGTTTATAAGGAAATTATCAATAGTGATAAAGCAGTATATGGAGGTAGCAATTTATACAACGGCAATGATATGAATAGTGAAGATATACCAATGCATGGATTTAAACAATCGATTGAAGTTGTCTTAAGTCCTTTAGGTATGACAATCATAGAATGTGGTGATTAGATGAATAAAACCCTTGCGATGGTCTTAGTAGGAGGAAGAGGAACTCGATTAGAACGTATTACGCTACATACAGCCAAACCGGCTGTATCTTTTGGCGGAAAATATAAGCTGATTGATTTTGTTTTAAGTAATCTATCAAATTCTGGGGTGAAAAAGGTTGGTATTGTGACCCAGTATGAGCCTTATGAGCTGATGGATTATATTGAGCATGGAAGTACTTGGGATCTTGACATCAATGATGGGGGTATTTCATTTTTGACACCTTACACCACCAAGGATGGCGATAAGTGGCAAAAAGGAACTGCGCATGCGATTTTGCAGCATTTTCGTTTTATCGAACAACATAAGCCAGATCATGTCTTAATTTTAGGTGGAGACCATATCTATAAAATGGATTATAGTCAGATGATTGATGTGCATAAAAAGAAAAGAGCAGACTTAACGATTGCGACCTTTACACCGAATGGAGATTTGACTAGGTTTGGGATTGTATCATCCAATCAGGATGGTTTTGTAGAAGGTTTTGAGGAGAAGCCAACACATCCGAAATCAGATACAGCGTCGATGGGTATTTATGTCTTTAAAACAGATGTCCTAAGAAGGTTGCTTCAAATGGATAAAGAAGACAACTTTGATTTTGGTCATGACATTATTCCCCTCGCTTTAAAGGAGAGTTTGAACGTAGCTGCTTATCATTTTGATGGGTATTTTCGTGATGTAGGAACCGTGCAGAGTTTGTATGAGGAGCATATGAATTTGCTTGATAACCCGCAATATTTAAAACTGCACGATTATAAACATTTACCAGTTTATACCAAATCAAGCAATTTACCACCACACCATGTGGCGATACGAACATTGGTGAGAAATAGTCTTGTGAGTGATGGGTGTTTGATTTATGGACAAGTCATTCATTCTGTACTGTCAAGTCGTGTGGTGATTAAGAGTGGTGCCAGTGTGAAGAATTGTGTAATCTTTTCAGATGTCAAGGTTGGTGACCATGCGACGATAGAAAATGCGATTTTGATGGATGGGTCCGTTGTCTTAGCAAATACTAAGTTGGTTTTTGATGAGGTAACGGTGGTAGACAATGATTATTTATGGAAGCTAGGTGAGAATAATGGCGAAACTGTTCGCGGTCGTTGATGCGACGTTTAAGGAGAATTTAGATCAGTTGACCTTGCACCGTATGCCTGGAGCTTTACCATTTGGTGGGAAATTTCGATTGATTGATTTCACCTTATCCAATATCCGCAACAGTGACATCACCAATGTTGCGATTTTTCCTTATGGGAATTACCGTTCTTTACAAGACCATATCGGAAGTGGAAAGAAATGGGATTTAGACCGTAGAACGGATGGACTCTTTATATTGCCACCAAAGAATCTTTATATTATTCCTGGTGAGATGATTACCTTCCAACGAATGTATGAACATATTGAATATTTTAAGCGTTCAAGCCAAGAGTATGTTGTGGTCACGGCAGCTAATATTGTTTGGAACATTCATTTTGATCAGGTTTTAAACTATCATAAGAAGAAAGAAGCAGATATCACGGAGGTTCTTTATGAGAATATTCGGTTAAAGACCTATGTGTTGTCTAAGCAACTTTTATTAGATTATATTGAAACCTATGATACACTTGAATACCGTACATTAGCGGATGTTGTTAAGAATGCACCCAATTTAAAGCGTGCCATATATCGTCATTCTGGATATACAAGAACCATCACAGATGCCTTTAATTTTTTGAAGTCGAATTTGGATATGTTGTCGTTTTCTAATGGGCGTCAAGTGTTTCGTCAGGACCGCCCGGTTTACTCAAAAGAAAAAACAGCGCCACCTACTAAGTATTTATCCAATGCTTATATGGAAAATGCTATGGTTAGTGCAGGATCAGTGATTGATGGTACTTTGATCAATTCTGTGATTGGTCGTGATGTTGTGATTAAAAGAGGAGCCATTGTGCGAAATAGTTTTGTCATGAGTAATTCGGTGATTGAAGAAGATGCCTTTATCGATTACGCTATTTTAGATAAGCAAACGGTGGTGAAAAAGAATGCGGTGATTACTGGTATTTTGACCTCTCCATATGTATCGCAAAAAGAGCAAATTGTTAGCAATTTAGAGCGTATGAGGGTTCTTCTTGTAGCAAGTGAGAGTTATCCGTTTATCAAAACAGGTGGCTTAGCGGATGTTACTGGGGCCTTGGCTCGCAATTTGGTTCGCAATGGAGTAGATGCGACGGTTATATTACCTCTTTATAAGAAGATTAAGGATGATTTTGATGAATCCTTAAAACGTGAACGTGCAAGAAGCATTGATTTTGGTGGACAGGTCTACAAGATTAAAATCTTTTCTTATGTATACAAAAAAGTGAAGTTTTATTTTATCGAGAGTTTTGATTTCTTTGATCAAGAACAAATCTATGGTTATGACAACGATCCTGATCGTTTTGGTTTTTTCAACAAAGCAGTGGTTGATTCCTTGGATTATTTTGATGATTTTGATTTGATACATATTCATGATTGGCATACATCATTGATTCCTATCTTACTAGATAATTCACCTTATAAAGGAATGAAAACTTTGTTGACTATTCACAATATTGATTATCAAGGAATCAGTTCCAATGAACTAATTCGTAAATTGGGTATTGAGAATTTTATTTTCCGTAGTGATCAAATCAATATGTTGGAAATAGGGATCAATACAGCAACCAAGTTGTCCACGGTATCACCAACTTACCGGGAAGAGTTAAAGTTTGAGTATTTTGGAAAGAATTTAACGTATTCACTTCTGACTAGAGAACGTGATTTTTATGGAATTTTAAATGGGATATCTAGTAAGTTAAATCCGACCATTGATAAGTCCATTCACACGAATTATGGACGAGATTCCTTGGACTTGAAAAAGGAAAACAAACGTTTCTTACAAAGAGAAATGGAGCTTGAGGTCAATGACGATGCCTTTGTCATGGGTATGGTGACTAGGATTGTTGAGCAAAAAGGATTTGATTTGGTGGTCCATATGCTTAGAAAAGTCATGCAAGATCATCCCGATGTTCAGTTTGTTTTACTCGGTAGTGGGAATGAGCACTATGTTGAAGAGTTGCGAAGTGTTGAGCGTGAATATCCCAATCAAATACGGTTAAATATTGGCTATGATGCGACAAGTCCAAACTACATATATGCAGGTAGTGATGTATTCTTGATGCCATCAAGGTTTGAGCCTTGTGGATTAGGACAGCTGATTGCCTTAGCTTATGGTACCTTACCAATTGTACGAAAAACAGGTGGGTTAAACGATACGGTCGCAAATTATGACCCGTTGACAAAAAAAGGGAATGGATTTGTTTTTGAACATTATGATGTAAATGAGTTTACGAATAGTGTTTTTGAAGCGTATTTAACATTTAAAAAAGAGTATGATGCTTTCCGTGTTTTGATGAGAAGAGCGATGAAGGCAGATCATTCCTTGAAAAAATCGACCCAACGTTATATTGAACTTTATCGTGTTATTGTGGAAGCTTAAAAAGGTAACGGTTACAAAGATAAGTTAGAGGTAATTTGTCTGATGATTTGGTATAATGTGTTTGAATAGGAGTGATTTTATGAAAAGTTTTTTCCAAGATGAACAAATATTTATGAAAGAATATAAAGACCGAATTAAGCGTCGTTTTATCACAAGTTTAGAAGATTCAAGTATTCATGAACGTTATGAAGTCTTAGGTGAGATGGTTGGTGAAGTGATTGCGGCCAACTGGATGGATACCAATAAGCTAGTGGATGAACAAGACCAAAAAGAAGTCCATTATTTTTCTATGGAGTTTTTGATGGGACGTTTGATCACCAACAATATCATGAACTTAGGATTACGTGAAACAATTGAAAAAGGATTTGCCTTAGAAGGGCTTGATTTGAACGAAGTAGAGCATTATGAATCAGATGCTGGTTTGGGGAATGGTGGACTAGGTAGACTAGCTGCTTGTTTCTTAGATTCTATAGCGTCTTTGAACTATCCTGGTTATGGGAATGGTATACGCTATCGCTATGGTTTGTTTGAGCAGAAGATTGAAAATGGTTACCAAATTGAAAAACCAGATGATTGGTTTAAAGATGGATATGTATGGGAAGTAAGAAAAGATAATGAATCCTTAGAAATCCCATTTGGAGGATACGTTACCTTTGAAGAAGGTCAAGCAGTGTATCATCCTGAAGAGTTGATTAAAGCAGTTCCTTATGAGGTACCTGTTGTTGGGAACAAAAATGAGGTTGTGACGAGTTTGCGTTTATGGAACGCAGAACCCACCGATTTACGACCTCCGCAAAAAGATGCGTTTTTGTATGATGCGGAAATCCGTAGTATTAGTGGATTCTTATATCCAGACGATACAACAAAAGAAGGAAAAGTATTGCGTATTAAGCAACAATACTTCTTTAGTGCGGCTGGGGTGAGAAGGTTATTATATCGCCATTTCGATAAGTACCAAACATTTGAAAATTTAGCGGATAAGTTGGTTATTCAAATCAATGATACCCATCCATCTCTCGTCATACCTGAGATGATGCGTATCATGCTGGATGAGTACAATATGGACTGGGATATGGCATGGTCAATTGTTACAAGTACTTGTGCTTATACCAATCATACTATCTTAGCAGAAGCATTGGAAAAATGGCCGGTTGATATTTTTGAACCTGTACTGCCAAGGATTTATCAAATTATTGAAGAAATCAACCGTAGATTTTGTTATATGTTGATTGAAGAGTGCAACTACGAACAAGAGAAAATCAACAAGATGGCCATTGTTGGATTTGGTGAAATCCGCATGGCGAATTTAGCTATAGTTGGAAGTTTTAGTGTCAATGGAGTAGCGGCTCTTCACACCAATATCTTGAAGAATATTGAAATGAAAGAGTGGGACCAACTTTATCCAAATAAATTCAACAACAAAACCAATGGTATTACCCATAGAAGATGGTTGTTGCATTCGAATCCAGAACTTTCAGAAATTTTGGATCAAGTTAGTGAGCATTGGGTAGAAGACCCTAGTGAATTAGAAAAATTATTGAAGAAAGTTCAAACGAAGAAATATAAGAAGTTAATCAAAGATATGAAGTTTGCCAAAAAGCAAGCTCTTGCGGATCGTATTGAACGAGAACAAGGTATCAAGTTGGATCCTAACTCAATCTTTGATATCCAAGTAAAGAGATTGCATGAATACAAACGCCAATTGATGAATGCCTTGCATATTATGCATGTCTACAACAAATTGAAAAATGATGATGACTTTAAAGCAAATTATCATCCACATAGTTTTATCTTTGGTGCAAAGGCAGCTAGTGGATACCACTACGCTAAGAAAATCATTAAATTGATTAACACCATTGCTCGCAAGGTAAACAACGATGAAGAAACCAATGATTTATTGAAAGTGGTCTTTGTTGAGAACTACAATGTGACTTATGCAGAACAAATCATGCCAGCATGTGACCTTTCGGAGCAAATTTCAACTGCTTCAAAAGAAGCAAGTGGTACGGGGAACATGAAGTTTATGATGAATGGGGCGGTGACCCTTGGAACCATGGATGGTGCCAATGTGGAAATTGCAGACCTAGTTGGAGAAGATAATATTGTCATCTTTGGTATGACTAGTGACCAAGTGAATGAAGAAAAAGAAAAAGGAACTTACAATCCTCGTCAAGTCTATGAACAAGATCCAAACATAAAGTTGGTGGTGGATCAGTTAACCAACGGATTCTTTGATGACTGTGATGTAAGTGAGTTTGAAGAAGTTCGTCAAAAATTGCTTGGGTCAGATGAGTATTTTGTCTTAAAAGATTTTGATGCATATAGGGATGCGCATGAGCGTGCCAATGCCCTTTATAAAGATGAGAATCGTTTCTTAGAAGCATCCATTATGAACATTGCAAAAAGTGGATACTTCTCGAGTGACCGTACCATCGAGCAATATGTGCAAGATATTTGGCATTTAGAGAAAGTAAAATAATAGTAAACGGCTACTTGTAGCCGTTTATTTTTTTGTACAAAAAGATTGATTTTTTTTCGCTTTGTTGTATAATTATCTTGATTTTATGGAAAAGGAGAAGAGTATGGAACGATTTCGAAATGATCTATATGAGTCAAATGTCGTAAGTGAGTATTTGGGTGAGTTTGTTAAGGGAGAATCCTTTTCATATTTAAGAAGAGCGGTGGAACACGCCATAACGGATGATTACCTAGAATTTGATGTTGCCTTAGAAGCGGTCACGGCCTTAGAAGTTATCGCCGCGATAAAAGGAAATGGCTATCCTAGTTTCCCTCTGTTTGAGGATCTTGATGAAGAAGAACTTACCAGTAAGTATGAATCGAAAATTTCTAATTATTTGATGAGTCTTTGTGAGGATGCGCTGGCGATTTTAAAGCGAGATGAAGACAGTGAAGTCTTTGAAGTTTTTGATCAACAAGGGGAGTTTGATGAGTGGATGGACTTGCTTGAAGATTTAGAGGAACGAATTTTTTAGAAGATTAGTTGACATGTTGTGAAACTTATACTATAATGATGCTGGATAAATCTTCAGGGCAGGGTGAAATTCCCGACCGGCGGTAAAAACCCGCGAGCACATTTTGTGCAGGAACAGGTGTAATTCCTGTGTCGACCGTAAAGTCTGGATGAAAGAAGATAATGATGTAGTATAATCATTTTTTTGCCTATGGAGTGTTTTCTGTAGGCATTTTTTTATTGAAAAAAGGAGGATATATATGAGAAAGAATTCAACATTACAAATCACGTTGATTGCGAATTTGACAGCCCTATCTGTTTTATTTTATTTCGTTCTGAAGTTTCCATTACCGTTTTTATTTCCAAGTTTTCTAGATATTCAGTTTTCCAACTTGCCAGCTATTATAGGTGGATTTACCCTAGGACCAGTTGCTGGTGGTGCCATTGTTGTTCTTAGAACATTGATTAAGTTGCCATTTTCATCGACTGCCATGGTGGGTGAGTTAGTGGACTTGATTATTGGACTTTCAACGGTCTTGACTTCATCGATCATCTATAAGAAAATGCACCATAAAAAAGGAGCGATTCTTGCCATGCTTGCTGGTATAGGTGTTTGGGTCTTTGTCGCAGTGATGGCGAATTATTTATTTGTCTTAGACTTTTATGTACAGTTTTACTTCAACGGTGCTGTGGAGCCACTTGTTGGAATGATGAGTGTTATTCCGGGTATTACCGTGGACAACTATATGGAAAAGTTTCTATTGTATGCAGCAGTTCCATTCAACATTTTGTTGGCAGGATTGGTTTATTTAATTACCTTCCTTGTCTACAAACGTATTTCGCATTTGTTTGATATTTTAGCTGAGAAGTTAAACAATAATTAAGAATTGCCTTTTCTTGATTTATCCAATTTATTTATAAAAACACGAGTAAAATCGTGTTTTTTTGTTACAATAGAATAGAGGTGATTATATGTATGAACAAGTAAAAGAGGCAGCAAAGTATATTGAAAATAGGGTAGAGAAGGTACCGAAGATTGCTATGGTTTTAGGAAGTGGTCTATCAAGTATTGTCGATGAGATGGATGATCAAATTGTTATCCCATTTGATGAGATACCACACTTTAAAAAAGCGAGTGTTAAGGGACATCGTTCTGATTTGGTGATTGGACGTTATCAAGGAAAAGATGTGCTTGTAATGACTGGTCGTTTTCATTATTATGAAGGGTTTACGATGAAGGAAGTTACCTTTCCTATTTATGTGATGAACGCACTTGGTATTAAAGAACTTATTTTAACCAATTCCTGTGGTGGGATTAATGAAGATAAGGTAGAACCAGGTACCATTTTGGTCTTGGAAGATTTTATTAACTTAATGCCATCTAACCCACTTATTGGAGAAAACGATGAACGATTTGGTGTGAGATTTCCAGATATGACCGAACCATATAGTCCGCGATTAAGAAGTATCGCACAAGAAGCAGCTAGTAAGTTAAATATTTTATACAATGAGGGTGTTTATGCAGGGTTTATGGGTCCATATTATGAAACGAGAGCTGAAATCCGTATGATCAAAGGTTTTGGTGCCGATGCGGTTGGGATGAGTACAGTTCCAGAAACCATTGTCGCTAATTACTTAGGAATGGACGTCTTAGCCTTTGCGACCATCACCAATATGGCTACTGGAATTCAAGAAGAAAAACATAGTCATGAGAACGTTGTTCGAGTAGCCAAAGAAACGAGTAAGAAGTTGGTTAGTTGGTTAAATTTCGTCTTAGAAGAACTCTAAAAAAACAATAGGTCATATTAATTGAAAATATTCTAAGCATCCGATAAAATATGTGTAGATTACTTTAAGGAGGATTTACATGAAATACGAAAATGAGTTTTATGTGACAGGTGCGAAAGTAGGAAAACCAGCACCTAAATTTGATATGGAAGCAGTATTAACTGAAGGAGAAGTACTTGAACGTTTTGGACGTGTAACCTTAGATGAGTTATTGGAACAAGGAAAATGGGTTGTATTATATTTCTACCCACTTGACTTTACCTTTGTTTGTCCAACAGAAATCCAACGTTTCAATGAGTTGACTGAGCAATTTGAAGAAAAAGGTGCGGTCTTGATTGCTGCTTCAACGGATTCAGTGCATAGTCATCTTGCTTGGCAAGAAAGTAGCTTAGGAAGATTGAAGCATATTCATGCATCAGATAACAATCATGAAGTATCAGAAGCTTATGGTATTTTAGATGATGAAAAAGGTGTTGCATGGCGTGGTACATTCATTATTTCACCAGAGGGTATTTTAAAAGCAGCCCATGTTAACCATGGTGAAGGTGGACGTGACGTTGATGAGGTTTTACGTACATTAGAAGTCTTCAAAAATGAGGCAGAAGGTAAAATGGTTCCATGCGGATGGAAACCTGGAGATCACTTCATTAAAGACTAGAAAAGTAGTATAATTGGCAAAGCGTATAGCGCTTTGCTTTTTTTTTAGAATTTTATCGATTGTTAGATTATAAAACTCTTAATGCATGTTGTAAAAAAGGGCGATTTATATTATAATGAGAATGGTTTTTTTTAATTGTAAAGGAGGAATAGTTAATGTACGAACAAAAGTACAATGATTGGTTACAACAAGATTCCTTAACAGAAGAGTTGAAAGCAGAGTTATCGGTTATGAATGAGACGGATAAGAAAGATGCTTTTTATAAGGATTTAGAGTTTGGTACTGGTGGTATGCGTGGTATCATTGGTGCTGGTACAAATCGAATGAATGTATTTACCTTGCGTAAAGCAAATGTGGGATTTGGGCAATATTTGAAAAAATCCTATCCGGGTGAATTGTCGCGTGGTGTTGTCATTGCCCACGACAATCGTCATAAGAGTCGTGCGTTTGCCAAAGAATGTGTGAAAGTACTAGGGACATTTGGAATCAAATGTTACCTTTTTGACGATTTAAGGGCAACTCCTGAACTATCGTTTGCGGTGAGACATTTGCATGCGATTGGTGGAATCGTGGTGACAGCTTCCCACAATCCGCCGAATTATAATGGGTACAAGATTTATGATGAAGATGGATGTCAATTAACTCCTAAGTATGCAGATCAAGTGATTGAACTTGTCAATAAGGTGGATGATGTATTTGCCATAGACGTAGCAAATTTAGATGAGTTAAAGAATGATGGATTGTTTTCAGTTATTGGTGAAGAAATAGATCAGGCATATTTAAAGGCTTTGGACACTGTTTTATTTGAAGATAAGGACACAAAAAAAAGTGTGAAGATTGTCTTTACCCCCTTACATGGAGCAAGTGCCGAAATCGGATTACAAGCGTTAAAGCGTCATAAATTCCAAATTTTTGAAGTCAAAGAACAAATGGTTCATGATCCTGATTTTACAACGGTTGCTTCGCCTAACCCTGAGAATAAAGAAGCTTTTGCACTAGCCAAGAAGTATGGGGAAAAACATGGTGCTGATTTATTGATTGCGACTGATCCTGATGGGGATCGTTTGGGTATTGCTGTCTTGCATGAGGGTGAATACCACTTCCTTACTGGTAATCAAACTGGTGCCGTCATGATTGCTTATATTTTGGAAAAAAAGAAAGAACTGGGTACGTTGCCAGCACAAGGTATGGTTTATAATACTATTGTAACGAGTGATTTTGGAGCGAAAATTGCCCGTGCTTATGGCATGAATGTTGTGAGTACACTGACTGGATTTAAGTTTATTGGTGAACAGGCTAAGAGCATTGAAGATACGGAGAAAGAGTTTGTCTTTGGTTATGAAGAAAGTTATGGATATGTTGTAAAAGATTTTGTTCGTGATAAAGATTCATTGCAAGCAGTCCTTTTGGTTGGTGAAATAGCAGATGTACTTAAGAAAAAAGGGCAGACGATAGTTGAGTATTTGCATGGACTCTATGAAGCGTATGGATATTACATGGAAGACTTGGTGAATATTGTCTTAGAGGGTGCTGCTGGAGAAGAGAAAATCAAAGAGATTATTGATTATTTTAGAAGGGAAAAACCTAGTGATTTTTCTGGTAAGAATAGGGTTCGTTTCGAGGATTACTTGGAGCAAAAGGCATATGCTGGGGATGAGATAGAGCAGATTGAATTACCTAAGTCTAATGTCTTAAAGTTTGTCTTTGATGATGATTCTTGGTTCGTTTGTAGACCAAGTGGTACAGAACCTAAACTAAAGATATACATTGGTGTGATTGGTGAAAGCATTGAGGATGCCAAAGAGAAAAATCAAGCTTTCAAAAAAGAAATTATGGAATTGGTTGAACAGATATAATTTAAGAGGACGTGATTGAGTTGATTAAAAAGTCAAGAAAGGTACGGGATTACAAAGCCCTTACCAAGGCTTTACCAACGCTCAGATATTTGGATCCTGAATATGTGTATATTCACTTGAATAATGCAAGAGCGAAAACGTATGACCTGTATGTAAAAGAAGGGGATTACGTAAAGTTAGGGGAAAAGATTGGGGTTAGACATGGTGGATTCTTTGAACAGCCGATTCATGCGACCGTAAGTGGTGTGGTTGGTCCGATTACGAAGAAGTTTCACCGTACTGGTCGTAAGGTGGATGTCGTTGAAATCAGAAACGATTTTAAGGATACCTATCATCCAAGTATTACTGACCGACCTGACCATGTAATTGAGCAGTTATCGCAAGAGGATATGGTTGATATCATCAAAGATAAGTCTTTGGTTGGACTTGGTGGTAGTGGATTCCCTTCCTATATTAAGTTAGGGACCAAGGATCCAATTCATACCGTGGTGATTAATGCGGTGGAGTGTGAACCGTATTTGAGCAGTGATTACCGTTTGATTTTGGAACATCCAAACCGTGTTGTGAAAGGTCTAAAGTATATTATGCAGGCCTTGGGTGCTGAAAAAGGAATCATCGCTATTAAGAGTGAGAAGGACCCTCTTTATGAAGTCTTAACGCAAGTATTGAAGGTGCGTTTTCCAGACTTACATATTGAAGTAGCCAAGCTGGGAAATCATTACCCACAGGGTTGGGAAATTGAAGTCTTCAAGTATGCACTAGGTATAGAGATACCTCATGGTGTACTCCCAACGAAGTTTGGAGTGATTGGGTTTAATGTCTCAACTTGTGTAGGAATTTTTGATGCGATTAAGCATAATTTACCGGTTATTAAACGTCATTTTACCTTGACGGGAGATGCCATTAACTTTCCGCAAAACATTCGTGTTCGTGTGGGAACGAGTGTCAGGGATTTGATTAAGTTAAGTGATGGTTATAAAGAAGGCGTTGAGGAAGTAAATATTGTCATGGGTGGACCGATGATGGGTGTGAGTGCGACCTCTGATGACATCATTGTCTCAAAGACAACAACGTCTGTTATTGTATTAAAGAATACTGAATATGTTGAAGAGCCATGTGTTCGTTGTGGTTCTTGTGTCTATAGTTGTCCTGTCAGCATTGAACCGGTGCAAATTATGAATGCGGTTAAGCGTGGGGACAAGGATGCGATGAAAGGCTTGCAGGCAAACAAGTGTATAGAATGTGGTCTATGTGCGTATGTTTGTACAAGTAAGATTCATGTGACAGATTATGTGAGAAAGGCAAAGAAATTAATTGGGTGATAAGATGGAACAAGTGATGCCGAAAATAGTAAGAAAGTCTGCGCCACATTTACGTAGACCAAATGCAAGTGTTACACGTATGATGCGTGATGTAACGATTGCCTTATTGCCACTAACTGCCTTTGCAATTTATAAGTTTGGACTCGCAGCTCTTTGGATTATTTTGATGGGGATCTTTGCGATGGCCGTTACTGAGTACTTATATTATCAAGTACTAGATTTGCTTGAAGGAGAATCCTTTAAATGGCGAAATAAGAGTTTTACCTTATACAATTTTTCTGCGATAACAAGTGGATTAATCTACTCACTAACTCTACCGGATAATACACCACTCTTTGTTGTTTTCTTAGGAGGATCTCTTGGGATGTTCCTAGGTAAGTTAGTCTTTGGTGGTATGGGACAAAATATTTTTAATCCAGCAGCTGTTGCTAGGGTGCTAGTGGTGATCAACTTTGGTACAATGGTGAGTTATGATGTCGATAGTGTCGCTGGAGCAACCGCTTTGCAAATGCTCAGTGAAGGTGCATTTAATCCAGCAGTACTTGATTCATTTTCAATAGTGAATCTATTTACAGGAATTGGTATTCCTGGAAGTATTGGTGAAGTAAGTGCATTATTGATCATATTAGGCGGAGCTTATTTAGCCTTTAGGACAAGTTTTGAGGTGCGTATACCCTTGATGTTTGTTGGAACAGTTTTCTTGTTGACATCCGCGGTTGCCATCTATCAAGGATTGGGACTTTGGTATCCTTTTTATCAAATCTTTAGTGGAGGCTTAATGTTTGGTGCTGTATTTATGGCGACGGATCCAATTACGTCACCAATCACCAAACCAGCTAGGGTATATTTTGGATTTGCCTTAGGGTTCTTAACGGTGATTATACGTTTATTTGGTGCGTATCCAGAAGGTGTCGTGTTTGCGATATTGATCATGAATATGTTTGTACCAAGTTTTGATTATTATAAGTGGACACATTCGAAATTTAATAAGAAGAGAAACATCATATTTGCGTCTGTTATTGTACTGAGTATGATTATTGTATTGGTAGGTGTTTCTTATGTTGGATAAATTAAGAATAGCGATTGTATTAGTGGTGATTGGAGCGGTTAGTGGGTTGACGATTTATTCGGTGAACTTATTAACAAAAGACACCATTGCACAAAATCGTATTGAGAAAGAACAAAGTTACTACAAGGAGTTGTTCTTCTTAGATAGTGATGAAGAAGTGACCTTTGAGGTAGAAGATTTTGATGATGAAGCAATTGAGCAAGAGATTACCTTGTATAATGAAGCCGGTGATGTTATCGGATATATTTACAAAGGAATTGAGCAGAACAATTATGGAGAAGTAGTGGTTTTGCTTGGTATGAATGTCGATGGAACCATCTCCAATGTAGTCATTTCTTCGACGACAAATACACCGACCTTTGTAAAAGTGATTCGTACGGTGTATTTATCAAACTTCCAGTCACAAGATGCTAGTGACATTACATTAGATGGGAATACGGGTGCGACCTACACCTACACTTCGGTCGTGCATATTGTGGAAGATGCAGCGACTTACTTCTTAGGACACCGAGGTGATCAAGATGAGTAAAAAAGAGAACTTCTTAAAAGGGTTTATCAAAGAAAATCCGATTTTCGTATACTTACTTGGTATGTGTCCAGCGCTTGCTGTAACTGCAACATTTGAGACGAGTCTTGGTATGGGATTACTGGTTGTCTTTGTCTTAACCTTAAGTAATGTTGTGGTGAGTTTGTTTAAGAATTTTATTCCTGAGCAAGTTAGAACACCATCGTATATCGTAATTATTGCGACCTTTGTTACAGTCGTTCGTATGATGACGGATGCTTACGCACCTTTATTAGCGGATGCACTAGGGGTCTTTATTCCTTTAATCGTTGTAAACTGTTTGATTTTAGGACGTGCAGAAAGTTTTGCATCCAAAAATAAAGTGATTGATAGTGCCATTGACGGGTTTGGTATGGCACTTGGATTTACTTTTGGTTTGATCTCAATTGGCGTTGTACGTGAATTGCTCGCTACTGGTGGTATTATGTATGGAGATTATTTACCATTCTTTGTAGACCAGCCAATCAAGCTCTTTACCTTTGACTGGATAATTAATCTATTTGCGAGTGATTTCCAGATCAGCGATTATGGGTTAGCCATGTTTGCTCTTCCACCTGGTGCCTTTATTGCCTTAGCCTTTATTTTGGCTTATATGCAGGCAAGAAAGAATAAAGCAGCAAAGTTAGAAGAAGAAGCAAAGAAAAAGAAGATTGAAGAATTAAAGAAAGCTGCCTTAGAACTTAAGAAAAAAGCAGCTATGAAGAAAGCAGGTGATGCATCATGAGTTTTGCAGTATTTGCCACTGCGATTATTTCCTCGATGCTGATCAACAATGTCATATTGATGCAGTTTTTGGGAATTTGCCCATTTTTAGGGGTTAGTAAGAAGTCATCGTCTGCCGTTGGTATGGCGGGTGCCGTGATGTTTGTTATGGTGATAGCCTCAGCGGTGACCTATACAATATATGATTTGGTTTTACATCCTTACAACATCCCTTATATCTCGACGATTGCCTTTATTTTAGTCATTGCAAGTTTGGTTCAATTAGTTGAGATAGTTATTAAGAAATATTCAAAGTCCTTATATAAGAGTTTGGGAATTTATTTACCACTCATTACCACCAACTGTGCCATTCTTGGTATTAGTGAAGCAAACATCACGAATATATGGAGCGTAGATACCCCATTTGGAAGTGGACTATTTGTTGCTGTTTCAACCGCATTTGGAACGGCACTTGGGTTTGGATTAGTGATTTTCGCGTTTTCATCGATACGCGAACGATTAGATGCAGCGAATGTACCTCCTGCATGGAAAGGTGTTCCAATCAGTTTGGTTGTGGCCGGAATTATGTCACTTGCATTCTTTGGATTGGCAGGGATTATTTAATATGTGGATTCCAGTATTGTTAGTAGCGTCATTGATTACCTTATATATAGGTTCTTACGCGCTCAATAAATCGACTCCAATTCCTGAGGCTTGTTTGGAAGACATTGATACATCAAAATGTTCTTCTTGCAACATTGCTTCATGCAATTTTAAGGAGTAGCTTATGACACCGGTTATAGTGTTAAGTGTGATGGGCTTCGTTTTAGGACTGGGACTAGCCTTTGCCTCAGACATATTTAAAGTAGAAATCGATGAACGTCAGGAAAAGGTCCATGATCTTTTGCCTGGATACAACTGTGGAGCATGCGGATATCCTGGTTGTAGTGGTTTTGCAGAAGCAATCATTGAAGGAAAAGTGGAACACTTGAGTGATTGTAAACCTGGGAAAGATGTACATTATGATGCGATTTTAGAGTATCTGAAAGATCATCCTTCTGAGGATGGAAAGATAATTGATGTAAAAAAATAGGTAAAACCATTCCATTTGGAATGGTTTTTCTTTTGTATAGGTGAAGAAAACGCATACATTATAGAAGTGCTTAAAGAAGGGATTTTTTAATGGTTATTAGTTGAAATGCATAAGTAATAATGATATAATACTTACGGACTTTTTAGAAAACTAATAGTTATAGAAAGGTGAATGATTGTGAAAAGAATTTACATGTTTGGTGAAGGTACTAAAGAGCAAAAGAACTTGCTTGGAGGTAAGGGTGCCAACCTATCAGAAATGAAGTCACTTGGTGTTCCAGTACCAGCTGGATTCACTATTACTACTGAGATGTGTACAGAGTATTACAAAAATGGAGCGAAAAACTCTCCAGAATTACTAGCAGACTTAAAAGAGTATGTTGGTAAATTGGAAAAAGAAACAGGAAAAGAATTTGGAAGCCATTCAAATCCTTTACTTGTAAGTGTTCGTAGTGGAGCACGTGTATCTATGCCTGGTATGATGGATACAATCTTAAACTTAGGATTAACCGATGAAACTGTTGAAGCAATGGTGGAAAAAACAGGGAATCCAAAATTCGTGTATGACATTTACAGAAGATTTATTCAAATGTTTGCCGAAGTTGTACAAGGTGTTGAATATGATTTATTCGATAGCGTAATCGAAAAAATCAAAGAAGACAATGGATACAAACTAGACTTAGAAATGACCGCTGATGATTGGAAAGCTGTGTCAGATGAGTTTTTAGAAATTGTGAAAAGAGAAACTGGAGCACCATTCCCACAAGATCCTCAACAACAGTTAGAAATGGCTGTAAATGCGGTATTCGAATCATGGGATACTCCACGTGCTAGAGTGTATCGTAACCACAACAACATCGATCACACATGGGGAACTGCAGTAAACGTACAAGAAATGGTCTTCGGTAACATGGGAGAAGATTCTGGTACAGGAGTATTATTTACTCGTAACCCTAAAACTGGTGAGAAAAAAATCTTTGGTGAGTTCTTATTCAATGCACAAGGGGAAGATATTGTTGCAGGGATCCGTACTCCATTAGATTTACAAGACTTAGCAGACAAAACGCCAGCGATCTATAAAGAGTTAACAGATATCTTAGATCGTTTAGAAGCACATTACAAAGATATGCAAGATGTGGAGTTTACGATTGAACAAGGAAACTTACACATTTTACAAACAAGAAACGGGAAACGTACTGCGGCAGCAAACGTGAAAATCTCAGTTGACATGGTTAGCGAAGGATTAATCACAAAAGAAGAAGCAGTAGCTTCGATCGATCCTGCAGGAATCGATCAATTGTTGCACCCAGTATTTGAAGAGAAGTCTCTTGCGGATGCAGAAATTTTAACAACTGGTCTTGCTGCAAGCCCTGGTGCTGCTAGTGGGAAAATCGTATTCTCAAGTGAAAAAGCTGCACAATTAAAAGAAGAAACAGGAGAAAAATACTTATTATTCCGTAAAGAAACATCACCTGAAGATATCGAAGGTATGATTGTTTGTGAAGGATTCGTTACACAATTAGGTGGAATGACTTCACATGCAGCGGTTGTTGCTCGTGGTATGGGTAAATGCTGTGTTTCTGGATGTAGTGAACTTTCAATCAACGAAGAAAAAGGATACATGACAATCAATGGTGAACGTTATGAAGAACTTACACCATTCAGTATTGATGGTACTACAGGTAATGTATATGCTGGTACAATCAAAACAAAAGCACCTGAATTTAGTGATGAATTCCAAACTATCTTAGATTGGTCAAAAGAAATCAAAGTATTAGGTGTTAAAACAAATGCAGACAACGAAAGAGATAGCTTACAAGCAATCAAATTCGGTGCAGAAGGAATTGGTTTAACTCGTACAGAACATATGTTCTTTGATGATGAAAGAATCTTAGACGTTCGTCGTATGATTTTAGCAGAATCAAAAGAAGCTCGTGAAGCTGCATTAGAAAAAATCATTCCTCACCAATTAAAAGACTTCAAAGAAATCTTCAACGTAATGGAAGGGAAAACTGTTACCGTTCGTTTATTAGACCCACCTTTGCATGAGTTCTTACCTCACAAAGATGAGTTCCCTGAAGTTGCAAAACGTTTAGATATTTCTGTGGAAAAACTAGAAGAAACTGTAGACTCATTACATGAGTTCAACCCAATGCTTGGACACCGTGGTTGCCGTTTAGCAGTTACTTACCCAGAAATTACTGTAATGCAAGTAAAAGCAATTATCTTAGCTGCTATTGATGTAGTAAAAGCTGGAAAAACAATCAAACCAGAAATTATGATTCCACTTGTATCAGACGTAAGTGAGTTAAATTACTTGAAACCATATGTTATTGAAACTGCAGATGCTTTAATTAAAGAAGCTGGTGTAGAGTTAGAATACAAAGTAGGTACAATGATTGAAACTCCTCGTGCTGCATTAACTGCATCACAAATTGGAGCAGAAGCTGATTTCTTCAGTTTCGGTACAAATGACTTAACACAAATGTCTTACGGATTTAGCCGTGATGACGCTGGAAAATTCTTAAAAGAATACAAAGAAAAAGAGTTAATGAAAAAAGACCCATTCCAAGCTGTTGATCAAGACGGTGTAGGACGTTTAGTAGCGCTTGCTTCAGAAGAAGGAAGAAACGCGAACGCAAACTTAAACATTGGTGTTTGTGGTGAGCATGGTGGAGAACCTTCAAGTATTGAATTCTTCCACAATGCAGGAGTGGACTATGTTTCATGTTCTCCATTCCGTGTACCAGTAGCGATCATCGCCGCTGCGCAAGCACAACTTAAAAACAAAAGATAAGTAAACATTAAAAGATGTCCGTTGGTGAATAAGTAAAGAGTTAGTAGACACAAAAAAAGAGATTTATAAAAACCCTGATTCAAGTTTAACTTGGATTGGGGTTTTATATTGTAGGCTTGATGCTAATCTTTTATTGTTAAAGTAATAGATGTAATCATCTATTGTTTTTTCCATATGTTCTGAGTTGTATAAGTTGAAATCAATATAGAGATCATCTTTCATCCAACCATTTATTGCTTCTATTTTAGGATTATCTGTT